>ERZ1066136.13-NODE-13-length-409268-cov-25.655612_pt1 | contig 409268 bp, 367 predicted proteins | sample MGYA00382783_ERZ1066136 | MGnify/ENA primary metagenome ERZ1066136 (study PRJEB33369, sample SAMEA5778366) | biofilm metagenome | biome: Industrial cooling water; feature: Water cooling tower basin; material: Biofilm | place: United Arab Emirates | collected...
AGTCCTCCGGTGACACTCCCCCTTCCCGAATATGTTTGCCCCGCAGCACTTCCTGTCCTACCAGGGTGACCAGAATCGTATGCTCCACATCATGATAAAGGGCATCGCTGTTGGCAATGTTCTCTAACGCCATATTGCCAGCCCAGGCAATAATTTCTGCGTAGTCCGGTTTCAGGTTGCCGTAGGTGCGGTTGTAACCTGCTTTGAGTTGCTCTACAAAAGCATCAATCAGTATTTCTGTGGCGTTAAACATCTTCAAGCCTCCATACGTCTGTGGGCAGACGAGATGCATCCATACTCTTACTATGGCCTGGGCCTGGGTTGTCTGAGGTGATTCCAGGGTGATTGGCCAGTGATTCTGAAGGCTTTTGGGTGTGATAGCTGGCAGCCCAACCGGTGATGCAATGTCGGTGCAGGAGTGATTTCGATTACTGGCGATCGGGCGGGCTCTAACTAAAACCCCTGGAGCCAGAGGGGGCGAGAAACTCTCGCAAAAACTCCAGGGCATCCTCTTCCCAGCAGGGGGCGGGTAACAGATGTAAAAGCACCTGGTTCACTTCTGCTTCAATTTGCGCCATGTCCTCTCGCTGGAAGAACAGGTTCATGGCTTCCAGATCTCGCTCCCGTAACGGCGACAGGGGGGCGGCATGAAATTCCTGATAGGAGATTGGTTGTCTTTGTGGTCGGCGTTGAGCCGCCTGTTCCGCGGCCTGCTTTAAAGCGGCCAGTCCCTCCGCAGCCGGTGAAACCGTCTGGATCACGGGGGACCCCTGGGAATTGGCCAACTGGGGTACTCGATGGAACCTCTGTCTGGTTCGGAGCGGCTGGTCAGCCTTTTCCGTTATGCCTGCCAGTTCGGCAGCCTGGGCCAGGATCGCTGCTTGATTGGCTGCCCGATCGGGGTCAGGCAGATGCGCTGATCGAGAAGCTGAATGATCTCCCGGTAGGGTAGTGGCCATGGGTGTGTCCAACAATGAGAACTGCCAACATACAGGCTGGCAGTGAGAGGGGGTAGGTTTCAAACCGTTACAGAGGGCGTTTGACCCACGTAAAACCTATCTGAGTTAGACGATGCACACCTGATGGAAAAATAGAAAGCTCAAACCTTGCTCCGAACGGTGACTGCTCTAAGCAGCGGAAAAATCCTGACCCGTTCTTAATTGGTGCCCTGAAGGAAGGTATTATGCCATCCCTCAAGTGAGGGATTCAATGCCAGTCTCCGTGATTCTAGGGGTTGTCACAAGTAGTAGCCAGTAATTTCCCTGAATCTTTATTTTAAGAACTACGATCTGGCACGTAGGGTGACAGTTACAATACGCAATACCTTGAGAACCAGTCAAGAATAGCTACAACCTGTGCCTGCTGGTATAAAACTATTAATTAAGTTAAGGAAACCTACGAAGGCCTGATCCCCTTATCTGGGAGAAAATCAGGGTATTTCAACAAGAGAATTGGCCTGAGCCGGAGAAAGGGCTTCAGTAAAATCTTTGAGATGGAGAGATTCCTTAGCAATAATGAAAAATTATCCCGTAAAAGTGCGGTTATGTCTTCTGCTGGAACCGCTTACGCTAGGGGGTAAGACTCTCTTATGCTATGGGTGCCAGGTTTGCCTTCGGAGTCGCCAGCCAGCCCCTCCAGATTCAGGACTTTGCTCTCAGGCCATTTCATCAGGGGATATTTCATCAAAATTTAGGTCGCTGGCTTGTATTGCTATGAGCAGATAGTTGAGCCTTATTTTGTCTAAGCATTTTACTTATGATTGACTCGCACTCCCTGGCTGAATATTCTTCCCAAGTTTTGAATGCTTCGGGTACTGAGGAGCTGAATCAGCGCCTGGGTCTGTACCGGGTTTTTCTCAAGCTATACGAACATCACCGGGGATTGCTAGATGAGATCCTGGATCTGGAGAACACTGGTAGTCGTTCTCGGACTAAAGTTTCATCTTTCTATATTCAGGGAGTGGTGCAAAATCAGCAGATTTCCCTGGTGACCAATATGGTCAAAGGTAAGACTCAAGCCTATCGGCAGACCCAAAATGTTTGGGTGATTGGGCGCGATCGCAAGGCTTCTCTGCCCATTCAAGATCGACGGCTTTCCCGTCGCCATGCGGCTATTCAGTTTGTGGCGAACCAGGGATTTTACCTGGTTGATCTAGACAGTACGAACGGTTCCTTTATCAATGGGGAGCCGGTGCGCCATTGCCAGATCCTGCAGGATGGAGCCCAGGTGCGATTAGGCAGTCTGGCCTTTACTTTCTTTGTCCAGGAAACCTCGAATCTGGCCGAGCCGATCGCTCCAGATCTGCTCAAGCAAATTAATCTGATTCGGGAAACCTTTGCCCTGCCGGTAGGAGATACAACCGTAACGGATGGGGCAGCTGGAGGGGGGCACTGGGATACTCCTGGGGGCAGTGCCGATGAAACCTCCATGTTTCGTCTACCACCGCGCAATCAAAGCGTCCAGGACTCAGACAGCGCCGCCTCCGAACTGAGCATGGCTCAACGGGCAGAAATTCTTGATCGCTTCATGCAGCGTCAATCCCTTGGCCATTAACCCGGAAATGGGTGCTATCAGGGTTGGCGCAGGTCTTGCAGCAGGCGTACCTGAATCACTTGCCCCGGTTGAATCGTGGCTGGTTTAGGGGATGTAAAGTAAGTTAAGGCAGCGCCCGTAGCGGCCCCTCCCACGACTCCCCAGCCCGCCGACCCACTCAGGCCTCCTACGACTCCCCCGGCCAGCGCCCCAATACCGGAGTTCATGACCAGCCGGTTATCTGAAACCTGACGACTGCCTTCCAGGGTGTTAGAAGTGGCCATGAGGGGGACATTTTGCCCTCTGATGGCGATCGCCTGGGTGACAAATCGACTGCCGCCACTGTTGGTTTCAAACCGACCCAGCACTGGACTATTCACGGGGGCGACCAGACGGCCCTGGAAATCGCGAATTTCGCTCTCCAGCAGCAGTACTTCCTGGTGGGCACTGTTGGTCCGAATCGGCAGATTGGCCTCTCCGGGGTAGCGCAAACTCAGGGTAGCGCCGCTGGGGAGTAAGACATCGGGGGACAGGGATTGGGCCGGCAGGATCAGGCCAGAGTTATCCTGGGCTGAAGGAGCCAGGGGAGTTACCGGGGCTGCGGGGAGGGGTTGGCCAAACTCAACGACGGTTGGCCCCCTGGGAACAGTGACACTGCCGGGATCCGGGTTGGAGACTGGAGTAAAGCTGTCAGGAGCTACGGGTTGCAGGGGCGGCACAACTACCGAAGGTTGGGGCTGTCCCGTTAATTCTGCCTGCATGGGTAGGCCAGGGCTGACCGGCGCAGCCGCAGGGCTAACGATCGGAGCCGGTTGCAGGGGCGGCACAACCACCGAAGGTTGGGTTGAACCAGAAGCCTGGTTGGAGACTGGTGTTGCTGCCATCAGGTCGGGTACCCGCACCGATACGGTTGACTCGGGAGGATTGAGAGTTAAGGGCAAACTGGCGGGGAGTTCTGGGGTGGCTATGGTGCCCAGGGCTGGTGCAGGACGAGTAAATTCCTGGGAAGCGGAGGCAGCTGGACTGGCCGGACCGTTGATGGCTGGAGGGGGTGCTCCCAAGGGTGGCACCGTGACCTGGGGCGTAGCAGGGGTGGGGGCAACGGCAATGCTGGAGGGAATATCGGGTAGCACGATCGCGTCCCTGGGTGCAGCGGAGGGTTCGCTGGCCCTGGCAATGGTGACCGGGGGGGCAGGAGGAGTCAGCGTTTGAGGTAGAGGCACGGCAATCTCGGTAGCAGGGCCCGTTACAGCTACCTCAGGGTCGGGGCCGGTTGACGGCAGGGGGGTAATAGTCGCTACCGGGGGCGCAGAAACTTCCGGGGTTGGAGCAGGAGGCAGGGCTTCCCCCAGGGTGACGATCGCAGGGTTGGCGGTGCCGGCTGAGACTGGGGTGACAACCGGAGGCGGAGCCAGATCGATACCCGTCGTCACCGTTGGTAACTGACTGGAAGGTACTGCCGGGGTGGGAGCCGCTATAGGAGCCGGTTTGAGAGCAGCTGGTTGTTTTCCAGGGGATTGAATCAGGGGCCGCACGACCCAGCGAGTTTGCTGAGCAGTGTCCGCCTTACCTACCTTTTGCAGTTGTACCTGACCGGGAGCCAGGGAAACATCCGGGGAAATGGTCATGACGATGCGGGCTACCCCCGGCTGGTGCTGGGAGATCCGGACTTCTCGCACGGCACCGGAGAAGCTCTTCTGGGTATCTCCGGCACCGACGGAGGTTCCCGGTAAGTCTACGACAATTCGGGCCGGTTGGGCCATCATAAAATACCGGGGGGTGGTGCCTTCCTTGACCGTAATTTCCAGCTTGTTGGCCGCTGGGTCAAAGTTCCACTGGGTCGGGGGAGCAGCCTCACTCAGGCCGATCGCTGGGGTAGCCACGATGGTTGCAACGGTTCCGGCCATACCCAGAAGCGAGAGCGCTGGCCAATGGCGAGATCTGGACTCAAACCCGGATTCAAAATTCTGGTTTTGCATGGCTCTAGGTTGCATGGCTCTGGGCAGAACGCATCTACAGGAGATTCGTTTATAGAATAGTCTCAGTTATTGCAATTGCAAGAAATTCTGTGTGTTTGAGCAACCCTATCCCGAGCATTCTGGGTTGGCACCAACGCTTTTCCTGGAAGAAACCCCCGAATGAATCGCATTATGCCACTAGATATAGGGTTTGACCAGTTTTGTTGAGATAAAAAAATGGGTGCTGATTTTTCCAGGATTTTGCTCTTCAACCGGTGATTTCCTCAGCAGGGGGGAGGCAGACCCCTTAACTCCCGGTTAGGGTAGGGTTGTAGCCTTTGCCTGCCACTCTATGATTTATATCCCTGACCCCCAGATTCCCGATCCGTCTCCCAGTCCTTTACCGGGCCCGGTACCTGAGCCTGTTCCGGGGCCTGTTCCCGAACCCATTCCCGGCCCGGTACCTGAGCCTGTTCCGGGGCCTGTTCCCGAACCCGTTCCGGCTCCAATTCCCCAAACTGTGCCCGGTACGATTCCCCAGACGGTGCCTTAGGTGAGGGGGCCTGGCGCGTTAGATCAGGCCACGACGATCCGTTCAAATTCTTCCAGACGGGCCGCTTCCAGAGCGTAGCTGGTGCCATAAATTCGGGGTAGACGGCCGGTTTGGGCCAGAATTTGCCGGACTTCTCGATTGCTCACATCTGCCAGTAGCCGATTGCTGGCGATCGCCAGACTGGCCGCAATTCCTAAGCCTTGACCAACACCACAGTTGAACTCGACAATCCGACCGGCGGAGCAGGCATAGCCATCGAAGCCGGAGGCCGGACTGACCACTGCCAGGTTGGGCACCAGGCTAATCTGGGCATGGCGAATGCCGATATTAAACAGCGGGGGGTGGTGAAAAGAGACACTGCTAATGCCCAGGGCGGCGGCTTTGGCTCCCAGTCCCGGAATCCCGCCCCGCACATCCAGATGGTAGCCAAAGGTGCCGAGGGCTTCACTGGAGGCCACCCCACCCAGCAGCATATCGGCTCCACTCAGGGGTTCAACGGTGCCCGTAACGTTACCGGCGTGGCGAATATAGAGTTCGATCATGGGACGGGCAATCTTGGCTCCCAGACTCTTAAAAAATCGATCGATGAAGCCCATTTCCTGCAACATAGCAGCCGTCGGTTTGGCGCTGGCCCGGGCCAGGGCTTCTGCCTGAGAACCCGTCACCTGGCATAGCAGGGCATTCCAGGACAGCCGTCCGTTGGGCAAAACAGCAATATTGCCGCAGTCTAAGATTGCTCCACTTTCATTCAGGAATAGTTTGGTGCCCCGGAAGGCGTGGTAGGCGATCGACAAAGCCCGACTCCGCACATCAATATGGTCGGAACCGACATGCATGGTTCGCAGGTTGCCCTGGGCATCGACGATCGTCTGCCGAAAATGCTCAATCAAAGCCGGGTCGCCCCCGGCAGCCAGACTGATAAATCGCTGGGCCTCCGTATCGTTGCGATTGGCAAACCGGCGCAGGTAGGCCAGTTCCACATCCCGTAACCGCTGAATACTCAGACCTTCGGTTTCAAACACCAGGGTGACGGGTAATTCTGATTCTGGCAGGCCAAAGGTTTCAAACCCCTTTAATTTCGGGACTCCCGCCGCCTGGGCCAGTTCTGCGTTTACCGTCGAGTCAATAAACTGGCGGGCGGTATAGGTTTCACCCCGGGCGGTTTGAATGCCGGTGAGGCGGGAACCGGTTTTCTGGACTCCGGCGATCGCCACACTGCTGATCATATCGACCCCGGCTTCGCTCAGCATTTGTCGCAGGGCCTTATCCGCCTTTTGCCGATCCAGGGCAATCTGGGTCACTCCGGCCCGTTGCAAAAACTCGGTGTAAATGGCAGCCGGTTCGCCAAAGGTGGGCAAGTTCAGCGATCGCCGAATATCTGGCGGCACATTACTCCGATCCAGATAGGCCAGGCCTCCCCGCACCAGGTGGCCCCCCACCCCCTGGCGAGAATCGCCCTTAAACATCAGCAAGGTTCGCAGGGGTTTGCCCAATCGCCGCCGGTGCTCTCGAGCAGCGGTCACCAGGGCCAGGACACCGGGAACTTCATCACCGAAACCAATCAGATCGTAAGCACGGGGGGTAGAGGCAGTCATGGTAGTCAGAGAGGAAGGGATAAAACAACATGGAAAGTAGCCCAGGGTTTGCAGGATCGTCACCCCAGGCCAGAAATAAATTCAGCGAGGGGGGACCCAGTTCCGCACGACATCCGGGCGACTGACAGGGGTTGGAAATAACGCTTGAAACCCGGCTTTACGGCTACTGGCAGGCTCCTTCGTTAAATTCCACAGGGTTTCATAGAAGAAGAAAGAGACTCCCGGCACTCCCTGCGATCGCACCGCCTGCACCTGTTCCTGCACCTGCTTGATCGGCACGGGCAACCGTCTCAACCCCGTCAAAACTCCGACTCCAGTTGGAATATGCCGCCTGGCCGCCTGAAATTCTGGAGCTTTGAGTTCGTTGATAAAAGAAGTCAGATTGCTGCGATAAACCTGCAGTACCAGTTCTTCGATCAATCCCCGTTGCTCCCAGGAACGCCAATCTTGCAGGGAGTTGTTGTAGGCAAAGGTATAGTTATTTGGCGATAGACCTACAATCACCTGATTTTTCTGGGCTTTTACCCCTTCAAACACCTGGCGCAAAAACTGGGTGATTTTATCGGCTCGCCAGCGCATCCAGGCCGGGTCCTTCGGATTACTGGGTGGTACTTTCCCCTGGTGTTCTTTCTGATAGAGGGCGATCGTCGTGGGATCGTAGCCAAATTCGGTGGGCAGGCCAAAGTGGTCGTCAAACTGAATGCCATCGATGTCGTACTCGGTCACCAGTTCCAGGATCAGTTTCATGATGAACTGCTGCACTTCAACCTTAAACGGGTTGAGCCAGACCCGGGGATAGATTCCTTCCTGCCAGGTCTGGGTGCCATCCTGCCGCTGGGTCAGCCAATCTGGGTGTCGAATCGCCAGGGCCGAGTCTTCGGGCACCATAAAGCCAAACTCAAACCAGGGAATCACCGCCATTCGCCGCTGGTGGGCCTGTTGAATCATCTCCGCCAGGGCATCCCGATTCTCCAGACCGTAGGGGCGGGGGTCGTAGGCTGCTCCCGTCACCTGGCGGGCAGTCTGGCTGGGATAGAGGGTGTATCCCCAGTTCCAGACCACCGGGTAGAGGGTATTAAAATTCAACTGGGCCAGGTTTTGTACCATCTGGCTGAGGCGGCTGCGATCGAACAAAACATTGCTATCCACATTGGTGATCCAGACTCCCCGAATCTCACTCCGGGGGGAAGTCTGGGCCGGTATCGGGCGGGCCGTTACCAGAACCGTGATCAGGCAGGCGAGCAGGGCGATCGGCAGCAGTAACCGCCGTAGCAGGCGAGAAGGATGGGGCATGACGGATCTCTGACAGACCAGTAGAGCAGGCACCCTAGTTCTATCAGGTTTTAATCAGGGTGCTGCTGTTTGGTAACCAGAATTGATTTCCGTTGCAGGAGTTCCTCAACTTGACAACCCTTAACCGCCGCTGGCTTTGGCTTTATAGCCCAGCTGAATCAGAAACTGGACAATCTTTTGCTTATGGTCGCCCTGAATTTCAATTTCGTTGTCTTTCAGGGTGCCACCGGCTCCACACTGGGTTTTTAGCTTTTTCAACAGATCATTCAGGGTGTCTGAACTGGTCTGAAACCCCCGAATGATGGTGACCGTTTTGCCTTTGCGGCCACTGCGGGAAGCTTCTACGCGCAGGTTTTGCTGGTTGGGGGGCAGGTCAGGGGTGCCCCGCTGCAAGGCGGCATCCTGGCTGGCCTTGCCAAACTCGGAGTAAATCACCCGATCGCCGTTAGAACCTGAAGACTTTTTCTGGGAAGACATGGGAATAAAAAGTTGTGGCTGTATCTAATCTACGATCCTCAGGATCGTGAATTTAATAAAACCCGGAACTTAATTTTTGAAAGCATGGTAGAGTCGCCGGTTCAACAATTAAAAATTTGGTTTTAATGAATTTGTGCTCCTAGCTACCCTGAATCACCAACTGATAAGTGATGGTTGATTGGGTTGGACTGCCGGCAATTTGATTAAACAGTCCCGTGATCGGAGCGGCGTAACGGGGAATCGCACTGGCAGCCAGGGCAATATGCCGATCGGCTACCACCAGTCCCTGGGTGGGGTCAAAGCCGCGCCATCCGGCCCCCGGGAGGTAGACTTCGGCCCAGGCATGGAGATGGCGATCGCTGGTATCAGGGTCCCCTTCCTGGTAGCCACTGACAAACCGGGCGGCCAGACCCATGACCCGGCAGGCTTCCATAAATAAAACGGTAAAGTCTCGACAGGAACCTCTTTGCTGGGTCCAGGTCAGACCCGCCGGAGCCGGTTCTCCGGTTTCTCGCAGGGTGTACTGGCAGGTTTTGTAAATCTGCTGGTTTAACTCCGTCAAAAACTGGTCCGTCACTCCATTCACCTGCTGGCAAATTTCCTGAGCCATCTGGGTTACAACCGGGTCGATCGGACTGGCAAAATTTCCTTGTTGGGTTGCCAGGTAGGGCTGGAGTTGGAGCAGCAGGGAACTGGGATAATCGATCGGCAGTTTGATGGCCCAGGGTTCGAGCAGGTAATCGAAGGGGTTCGTGCGGTGGGTTTCTACCTGAGACAACACCTGAACGGTGAGGCTGGGGGTGGGGACTGGCGGAAACCAGATCTTGCTGGTGTTATTCCCTTCCAGGTCAATCACCTGAGACTGCTGTTGGGGGGATGGGCTGACCAGCAGCGAAAAAGACGTTAAGGTCTGAGTGCCATCGCTGCGGGGGCGGAGCCGCACCACATGGGGTTGCAGACTGACTGCCTGACTGTAGTGATAGGTGGTCGTGTGGCTGATCTGATAATGCACGTAGTCAATACTCCCTGCCGTTCTGGTTACAGTTGTCCCCTAACAAATGTGCTATGGTCTGTTGCGGTTGAACAGTCTTCTCAGTGGGAACCCTGAAAAAGATGGTGATTTTAGACTGGGTATTTCTTCCTGACTAAATTCTCAACCCAACAATTTAATTTTCACGACCATGACTAACCTTACTCCCAATCCCAGTTTCAGCCTGACGATTCGCTTTCAGGTCCCTAACCGTCCCGGTATGCTGGCCAGTGTGACCCAGGCCATTTCCAACCTGGGTGGTAATATGGGGCAGATTGACCTGATTGAGCAGTCCCGTCAGATTTCTGTGCGCGATATCACGGTCGATGCCGCCAGCACAGAGCATGCTGAGACGATCGTGGAGGCGGTTAAGGCGATTCCCGAGATTAAGGTAATTAACGTCTACGATCGCACCTTCAATTTGCATCGGGGGGGCAAAATCTGTATTCAAAGCCGGATTCCTCTGCGGGGGCAGGCGGATCTGGCCATGGCCTATACCCCGGGGGTAGGCCGGATCTGTACGGCCATCGCCCAGAAGCCAGAAGAAGTTTATAACCTGACGATCAAGCAAAATACGGTGGCGATCGTCACGGATGGCAGTGCGGTTTTAGGGTTGGGCAACCTGGGGCCAGAAGCGGCGATGCCGGTGATGGAAGGCAAAGCCATGCTGTTCAAGGAGTTTGGGGGGCTGGATGCCTTCCCGATCTGTCTGGCGACTCAAGATACGGATGCGATCGTTGAAACCGTGAAAAATATCGCTCCGGTGTTTGGCGGCATCAACCTGGAAGATATTGCGGCTCCCCGCTGTTTTGAGATCGAAGCCCGTCTGCAACAGGAATTAAATATTCCCATCTTCCACGACGACCAGCATGGTACGGCGATCGTCAGTCTGGCGGCCTTGATCAATGCCCTGAAGCTGGTTAACAAGACCATGGCCGATGCCCGGATTGTGATTAATGGAGCCGGAGCCGCTGGGGTAGCGATCGCCCGTCTTCTTCGGAAGGCCGGTTCCAAATATATTACGATGTGCGATTCCCGGGGGATTTTGTCCCTTGATCGGCAAGATTTAACCGAGCAAAAACGGGAGTTTGCCGTAGAAAAAGGCGGGACTCTGGCCGATGCCATGCGGGACAGTGATGTTTTCCTCGGGGTAAGTGCCCCCGGGGTGGTGACTCCAGATATGGTGAAATCCATGGCCGCTGCTCCCATCGTCTTTGCCATGGCCAACCCAATTCCCGAAATTCAGCCGGAACTGGTCACCGGTCTGGTAGCCGTCATGGCCACTGGTCGAAGTGATTACCCCAACCAGATCAACAATGTTCTCGCCTTTCCCGGAGTTTTTCGCGGAGCCCTCGACTGTCGGGCCTCCAGCTTCACCACTTCGATGTATTTAGAAGCAGCCCACGCGATCGCTTCCCTGGTCAAGCCTTCCGAGTTAGACTCCGAACATATTGTGCCTTCCGTGTTCGATGAGCGGGTCGCTACCGCCGTCTCTGCGGCAGTTCAGCGGGCTGCCCGTCAGGATGGCGTGGCCCAGGCTTAAACGATCTTGCCGGGGCGATTTGTCAACTGCCCCGGCAAGATTCCGCTGCTTAAATTATTCTGCTACCGCTATTAAGCCCTTACGCACTCCATAGAGTAGCCGATCGATCAGCAATAAATCTGTTTCTTCCAGGGCATCGGCCATGAGTGCCAGCATTAAATTATACCGATCCAGGTAAGTAATCTTGCCTGTGATAAGAATTTGCCCAACCATATCTTCCAGGCAGACCCGAGCCATTGCTGAAGAAGTAATCATTGGAGATACCCTGTGCTGATCAATAGTCTGTTGTAGTGTGCCCAGGCAGGGAGAAAAATCAACGATCGCAGGAAGAGGCTTTCTCTATCTTTAGAGAGAAGACAGTCAGTGTGTTTAATGTTGCTGGAGGCTGGCTACCGGGGAATAACTAGCCTATTCCCTGTGCGATGAAAGTTCTCTATGACCTACAGTCTGAAAATTGCTGATATGCCTGCGGCAGAGCGCCCGCGGGAACGTCTCATAGCCTCTGGGGCTAAAAGTCTGGCGACGGCAGAGTTGATCGCTATTTTGTTGGGCACTGGCCAGGGGCCAGGGAAACTGTCTGCCGTTGGCCTGGGCCAGTACCTATTACAAGACCTGGGCCGCCACCAGCGAGATCCCCTGACGGTACTGCAGCAGGTGACGGTGGCCGAATTAACCCGAGTACCGGGGATTGGAGAGGCGAAGGCAACCGCTATTCTGGCAGCGATCGAACTGGGGAAGCGGGTGTTTCAGTCCCGTCCGGCGGATCGGACGGTGATTGATGATCCAGCAGTGGCCGCCGCCGCTCTCAGCCATGAGTTGATGTGGCAACCCCAGGAGCGCTTTGCTATCTTGCTGCTGGATGTCAAACATCGCTTGTTGGGAACTCAAGTCATCACAATTGGGACGGCTACCGAAACCCTGGCCCATCCCCGTGATATCTTTCGAGCGGTGTTAAAGCAGGGGGCAACCCGCGTTATCGTTGCCCACAATCACCCTTCAGGCAGTATAGACCCCAGTCCAGAAGATATTGTGCTCACCCGACAGCTGCTGGCCGGTGCCCAATTCCTGGGGATTCCCCTGCTCGATCACCTGATTTTAGGTAATGGTAACTACGCCAGTTTGCGTCAGACAACAGCCCTCTGGCAGGAATGTCCTCAGGAAGAGTGAGTTATTTAGAGCGGGCGATCTCCCCAGTTTCTACCCGGTGATGGAATGATGGGTCGAAAATCTGAACGCTATTATGGGAGCAATTGGTTCGTTACTTCAAAAAGCCTTTATAACTAAAACGCTGAATAATATTTCGAGGATTTGATGGAAATTTGGGAACAGTTGAAGCGCCAGCGGGTAAAGCATATTGTTAGCAGTTACCAACTGGATGGGGAAGATGTCGCCTTTGCTTCTGAGTTAGACCTGTTGCTGCAACATTATCCAACGGCCCTGGTAGAGCTGGCCCTGGTGGAGACGCTGGTTGATAATTGGCTGAAACTCCCCCTGGTGCGGGGGCGGGAGTTTTTGGTTCAGACCCATGCTCAACTGCAACAGTGGGAAGACCGAGAAGTTGTCTCCACGATCGCCCCAGAGCAGTTTCAACAAATTACCGGATTAGATCCCACTCCCGTATTTGGCGGAGAAAGGGTGGCTTCCCCTGCCCCTGTTTCTTCCCTGGGTAGCTCCATCTAGCAACCTGAGTTAGATGGATATGGATACGGCCGATTCTACCTGGGTAGGCACTGTGGCACCTGAATAAACCAGTCCCCGTTGCATATCCAGGGTAATTATTTCGCCATCCCGCACGGCCGAGGTGGCATTAGGAACTCCCACAATCACCGGTACTCCTAGTCGCAGACCAATCACCGCTGCATGGCTGGTGAGGCTGGGATCTTCCGTAATAATTCCGGCAGCTTTGCGAATCGCATCAATGTAATCTGCGGTAGTCTGACGGGCCACCAGAATTTCTCCGGCATTAAAGTGGCTGCTGTCGGTGGTGTTGTGAATGATCCGGGCCCGACCACTCACAGACCCCTGCCCGATACCAACCCCCTTACCTCGAACGGCGGTGACTACTTCCACCTTAATCAGGTCGGTGGAACCGGCCACCCCTTGCAGGGTTCCGGCGGTCAGCACAATCAGGTCACCTTCCTTCAGAAACAGCTTTTCTTGAGCCACGTTCAGGGCCGCCTGAAAGGTCTGGCCGGTGGAGGGCAGATCCAGCACCAGTAGAGGTTTTACCCCCCAGACCAGTTGCAACTGACGGGCTACATCCACATGGGGCGTGACCGCCAGGATGGGCTTTTTGGGCCGAAACTTAGACACGTTACGGGCGGTGGCTCCGGTTTTGGTCAGAGTCATAATCGCCGCTGCATCCAATTGCTCGGCAATTTGACCGACGGCACTGCTGATCGCATTTGGGATCGATCGACCGGTGTCTTTGGCGGTACGACTGGGCTTTTCCTGCTCGATTCGAACCGCGATGCTGGCCATAGTGGCGACGGCTTCCACCGGATACTTGCCGACGGCGGTTTCGTTGGAGAGCATCACCGCATCGGTGCCATCTAGAATGGCGTTGGCCACATCCGAGACTTCGGCCCGGGTGGGACGGGGGCTGTGTACCATGCTATCCAGCATCTGGGTGGCGGTAATCACCGGAATGCCCAAGCGATTGGACGTGGCAATCAGCCGTTTCTGAAGAATCGGGACATCTTCTGCCGGCAACTCTACGCCCAGGTCGCCCCTGGCCACCATCACCCCATCGCTGATGGCCAGGATGGCTTCCATCTCTTCGATCGCCTCATGCTTTTCAATCTTGACGATCACAGGCACATTTTTACCGGCACTGGAGATCAGTTCTTTAATTTCCAGAACATCCTGGGGGTTCCGGACGAAACTCAGAGCGACCCAATCTACCCCCTGATCCAGGCCAAACATCAGATCTTTCCGGTCTTTGTCGGTCATGGCTTTGATCGACAGGTAGACCCCGGGGAAGTTGACCCCTTTATTATTCGACAGTGGCCCCCCAACAACGGTTACACAGTGGAGTTCCCGGGCTGCTTTATCGACCTTCTCTACCATCATTTCGACCCGGCCATCATCCAGCAGAATCGTTGCGCCCTCCGGGACTTCTTCAGCCAGAAGGTCGTAGGTGACGCAGCTTTTCTCCTGATTGCCGACCATGGTCTGGCTGGTCAGGATGAACCGATCGCCCTTATTTAGAATGATTGACCCGTTTTCAAATCGTCCCAAACGAATTTTGGGACCCTGGAGATCTTGCAGAATTCCGACGGGCTGGTTTAACTCGAAGGAGGTCTGGCGAATCAGACGGATACTCCGCTGATGGTCTTCGTGGGTGCCATGGGAGAAATTCAGCCGAAAGGTGGTTGCGCCTGCTTCGATCAGGGCTCGTAATACTTCTGGGCTGCTGGTGGCGGGACCGATAGTGGCGACAATTTTGGTACGGCGTTGAGAATTCTGCGATTGCATGGATAGCATCAGGGAGAGTAGAAGATGTGCCGGTCGAATTGGTTGGGCACCTCCGGTAATTGTACCCCTATCTTTCCCCATCACCATTCCTGTAGTGCGATCGCCACTCCTTGTTTTAATTGATCCGGGACATCACTCTGTCTTGCCAGATGCTCTAAACGGGCGTGGGCTGCCTCTGAATTCAGGGTTTTGAGCGCTGCGATCGTATGTAAGCGGACGCTCATGTCTTCATCGGCCAGCAGTTGCATCAACGGTTCCAGGGCCTGGGGTTGTTGCAGGTAACCCAGACTGAGGGCAATTCCCTGGCGAATTTTGGCATCGGCACTGCTGGCCGAACTGGCTGTTAATGCCTCCAACAGAACCTGAGCTGCCTGGGCTTTCAGGGCAGGATCACTCCAGCGGCCCAGTAAACTAATAATTTCTTGATAGACCGGTGCGGCCACACTCAGATTGGTTAAAGCTCGACACAGGCATTCCAGAGCGGGGGCTGTCCCCATCCAGGCCAGTGATCGGGCCGTTTCCAGTTGGAGCGGGACTGGAGTTGTGGCAGCAGTCAACACGCGAAACAGGGGTTCAGCGGCCTGGTCGGTGCCCAGACGACCGAGGGAAATAGCCGCCTGCTGACAGACCTCCAGGTTGAAGTCCCAGAGCCGATCGACCAGTAACTCGACCAGATTGGGAACCAGACCCAGGTAAGCCCTGGCTCCCAGCACTTCGATCGCGGCCCGTCGTACCATGGCCACCCGATCCTGCAAAGCGGCTACCAGGACAGGGGGAATCTCCGGCCCGTTGAAATTGCCCAGGGCTGAAATGGCCAGGTAGCGCACTTCTGCCTCTTGATCCGTCGCTGCCTGGATTAAAGCAGGAGTGGTATCAGGGTGATGGATCTGGGCTAAGGCCCGGATGGCAGTCAATCGGGTGGTGGGTTGTTGGAGCAGGTTGGAGAGGGGGACGATGGCAGTCTTGCCCACCTCCGCCAGGGCCATTGTCAGGGCCTGTTCTAACTCTTCTTCACTGGTCTGTTCCAGCATTTCTACCAGAGCAATTACCACCTCTGGTTGCTTGAAACTGGAGAGTATGCGAATGGCAAACCAGCGGATTTCAAGCTCTTCCTCGTCATCCCGCAGGATTTGCAGCAGGGGGGCGATCGCCGGTTGGCCAAGGCCAGGTAACAGTTTGGCCAGGTCCCAGCGGGTCTGAAAATCCCCTGACTTTAAAGCTGCCAGGGCCAGGGGTAGCAGTTCCGCCGGATCTAGATTTCCTTCCTGGGCCAGGGCTTCCTGCAAACATTGAATCAATAAAGTCCAGTTCTTTCCCTGGGCAGCTAACTGAGCTTCTTCTAGAATATCTGGCATGATGCAATGGCGAGGAAGGAGGGCGAGAGGTGAAAAAATTGGCAACGCTGGCCATTTCATCATCTTACTTATCTGAGTTGTTTGATCATCTGAGTTGCTTCCCCAGATTGCTTGGGCCCCCAGGCTGAATCAGGCAGGGCAGGCAGTGTATTCTGATTGAGGGACAATTCCAAAATTTGTTGAACTCTGGAAATCATCTGTGCTTGACCTGAAGCTAATTCGCGAAAATCCTGACCTGGTGCAAGAAAAGCTGAACCGCCGCAATGGTAGTTACGATATTCAGCCGATTCTGCGACTGGATGAACAACGCCGCAAGCTGGAAGTCGAGCGATCGCAACTCCAGGCCCGTAGTAATGAAATCGGTAAGCTGGTGGGTCAGAAAATGAAATCCGGCAGCAAACCCGATGACCCAGAAATTCAGGCTTTGCGGGAAGAAGGGAACGGCCTGAAAACCCAACTGGCGGATCTGGAACCCCAGGAAAAAGACCTGAAAGCAGAAGTGGAAAAGCTTTTGTTGACCCTGCCTAACCTGCCGAGTGATGCCACTCCGGTTGGCAAAGATGAAACCGAAAATCCAGAGGTGCGGCGCTGGGGCGATGAGTATAAGTCCAGCAATCAAGGGCTTTTGCCCCACTGGGAAATCGCCGAGAAGCTGGGTATTCTCAATACCGAACGGGCCACCAAAATTGCCCAGACCCGGTTTGTCGCCCTGTTGGGGGCGGGTGCTGCCCTGGAACGGGCTTTGATCAGCTTCATGCTCGATCGGCAGATTGACGCGGGGTATGTAGAAGTTTTGCCGCCTTTTCTGATTAACTCTACTTCCCTCACCGCCACCGGCCAACTGCCCAAGTTTGCGGAAGAAAGCTTTCAGTGCAAAGACGACGACCTGTGGCTGGCTCCCACCGCCGAAGTACCGGTCACCAACCTCTACCGGGATGAAATTCTGGCCGCAGATAGCCTGCCCATCTACCACTGTGCTTACACGCCCTGTTTCCGGCGAGAAGCGGGTAGCTACGGGCGAGATACCCGCGGGTTAATTCGCCTGCACCAGTTTAATAAAGTAGAGCTGGTGAAGCTGGTGCATCCCGATACTTCTGAGCAGGAGCATCAGGCCCTGGTGCAAAATGCTGAGGCGATCCTGCAGGCCCTGAAATTGCCCTACCGGGTGATTGAACTTTGTACCGGCGATCTGGGTTTTGGGGCGGCCCGCTGTTACGACCTGGAGGTCTGGCTACCGTCTGCTGGCACCTACCGGGAAATTTCCAGTTGCTCTAACTTTATGGACTTTCAGGCCCGACGGGGAAATATTCGGTTCAAAGAAGCGGGCAAGAAGGGCACAGAGTTTGTTCATACCCTGAATGGCTCCGGTCTGGCAGTGGGGCGAACGATGGCAGCGATTCTAGAAAATTACCAGCAACCCGATGGTTCGGTGCGGATCCCGGAGGCACTCCAGCCCTACCTGAAGCGGGAAGTGCTTTAACCTGCGAAGGTTGGCCAGAAAACTGAGAGTGGCTCGGGGCGAGAGGAAATTCTTGGCAGAGTCGGAGATCTTGATCTCCCGACGTACCCCGCTTGCTATGGCCAGCCTTTAGAATAAAGGGGTTTAATCCATCGTTTTCCTAAACTTAACCCTATGTCAGTATTGGCAGCGATCGCCGTTCTGGCGCTCCTGATTGTAGTCCACGAACTGGGACACTTTACCGCCGCCCGTGCCCAGGGCATCTATGCCAACCGGTTTTCCATCGGGTTCGGCCCAATTCTCTGGAAGTACCAGGGCAAGGAGACAGAATACGCTTTGCGGGCTTTTCCCCTGGGTGGATTCGTTGGCTTTCCAGACGACGATCCAGAAAGTACGATTCCGGCGGATGACCCCAACCTGATGCGAAATCGGCCCGTTTTAGATCGGGCGATCGTCATCAGTGCCGGAGTGATTGCCAATCTGGTGTTTGCTTATCTGGTGCTGGTGTTACAGCTGGGTCTGGTTGGGGTTCCCTCCGGGTTTAATTACCAGCCGGGGGTAATTGTGCCAGAAGTGGTGACCCGGGATGCTCCGGCGGCCCAGGCCGGCCTGCAGGAAGGAGACATTATTCTGGCGGTCAATGGTCAGGAATTAGGAGCCTCTGACCAGGCTTCGGTCACCCTGAAAAATGCGATCGAGTCTCGTCCCGGTCAGGCCATTGCTTTGAAAGTTCAGCGTCAGTCTGATACCCTGACGCTCAATGTGACTCCCCGCGCCGATGCCGAGGGCAAAGGCAAGATTGGGGTGAAATTATCGCCCAACGGCACCAGAGTCTATTCCCATCCCAAAAATCCTTTAGAGATTTTCAGTCTGGCTGCCGAGCAGTTCCAGCGAATTGTGGTGCTGACGGTACAGGGGTTTGGTCAGCTTATCTTCAACTTTGGTAAGGTGGCCGACCAGGTGGCTGGCCCGGTGAAAATTGTGGCCGAGGGAGCCAAAATTGCCCAGGCCGATGTCACCAGCCTGTTTCAGTTTGCTGCCCTGATTAGCATCAACCTGGCGGTGATTAACATCCTGCCCTTACCGGCTTTAGATGGTGGACATCTGACGTTTCTCCTGATCGAAGGGCTGCGGGGTAAGCCTCTGCCAACCAAAATTCAGGATGGGGTGATGCAGACGGGGTTGATGTTGCTCCTGGGTCTGGGAATTTTTCTGATCATTCGAGATACTGCCAGCCTGATCCCACAATAAATTCCGGTTGGCCCAGGAAGGATTCGTCAGGTCAGTTCAACCCTTGCCTGACGAGTCTTTTTCCTCTAGTTTCCCTGCGAGGCTCCCATGAGTATTACCCGCAAATTGTCCGCAAAGCAGCAACGGGCGATCGAGATTTTGCTGCGGTTAAAACAGCTTTACCCCGATGCCACCTGTTCCCTCGATTATGCTACTCCAGTGCAACTGCTGGTGGCCACCATCCTCTCCGCTCAATGTACCGATGAACGGGTGAATAGGGTGACTCCTGAGTTATTTGGTCGCTTCCCGGATGCAGCGGCCCTGGCAGCTGCAGACCTGGCAGAAATCGAAACCCTGGTGCGATCGACGGGCTTTTACCGCAACAAGGCCAAAAATATCCAGGGGGCCTGCCGCGTGATTATGACCGAGTTTGGCGGCGAAGTGCCCCAACTCATGGAAGACCTGCTGAAGTTGCCAGGGGTGGCCCGCAAAACTGCCAATGTCGTTCTGGCCAACGCCTTCGGGATTCACATGGGGGTCACCGTTGATACCCATGTCAAACGACTGAGTTATCGCCTCGGGTTGACGAAACATACCGATCCAGTGCGGATTGAACGGGACTTGATGAAGCTGTTGCCCCAGCCTGACTGGGAAAACTGGTCAATTCGTCTGATTTATCATGGTCGGGCCGTATGCAATGCCCGCAAGCCCCTGTGCGATCGCTGTGCCCTGGCCGATCTCTGTCCATCGGCGGTGCTGTCTGAAAAACCCCTTGCTACTGAAACAAGTGGAGCAGACGGGGAGGCGGATGCCGCCCTGGTGGTTTAGCAGGCTGGTAAGTTTGTGAATACCTCACCGATCTGAACCGAGATTCGGTACAATAATTGATTGTGTCTTAATTTTGTGAGCAACGGGACGATTCATGGCTAAGAAAAGCATGGTAGAGCGCGAGAGAAAGCGCCAGGCGTTGGTAGAAAAGTATGCTGCTAAACGGGAAGCATTAAAAGAAGAGTTTGCGAATGCCACCACGCAGCAACAAAAGCTGGCGATTCACCGCCAAATTCAGCAGCTTCCTCGCAATAGCGCTCCCAACCGCGTCCGCAATCGTTGCTGGGTTACAGGTCGTCCCCGGGGTTTCTATCGGGATTTTGGTCTGTCTCGCCACGTTCTGCGGGAAATGGCTCACCAGGGATTATTGCCTGGTGTGGTCAAGTCGAGCTGGTAACAATCAAAGATTTGTTGGCTGGTAGGGACGTAGGTTCTACGCCCCTACTCACCACAGCAGCGATCGATACCAAGGCTTTCTAAGAGCAGGTCGCTGACTGCATTGGCTACGGCAAATTCACTAAAAAAGCTCTGAGAGAAGTCAAATGACTGCATCTCAGTGACGATCGCAATCACCAGCGATCCCAAATCATTTTCCCCCTCCATGCGCTGCCGGATGAAAATCTGGGCGGCTCTTTCGGCTATTTGCTGATTGACTTGTTCTGGAATAAACTCATGGTCAAGCCAGTTCAGCAGGGCGGCTTTGAGCCACTCACCTTCCTGTTGAGGGCGTTGAGTGGGGGGCAGGGTGATGGGGGGAATTGGTTCAACCATAGGCGTTACTGCAAGACAGGGCAGGGTATCGCTAATGGATGCCATTTTCCCATATCCGTTGAAGGGTTGGCAGAACGTGAAGTTTTTAGATCCCGATGGGAGTCAGTGAGCCTTGATAGACAGCAGGTTTGATATTCCCGCAATTGTGCAGGGGTACGCCCAGGGCTACTTCTTGATGGCCAATGATGACGACAGACTGGGCTGGTACTCCAGTCGGGAAAGAACCCTGATCCCGTTAGACGATCGCTTTCGTTATCCCCGGTCGCTGCAACGGGTATTGAATCAGCAACGGTTTGAAGTGGCGATCAATCGAGATTTTAGAGGGGTGGTGGAGGGCTGTGCCGATCGGGAAACCACCTGGATTTCGGCAGAGTTGAAGGAAATGTATGAAGCCTTGCATCAGGCGGGTTGGGCTCACAGCTTTGAAACCTGGCAGGGTGACCAACTGGCCGGAGGTATTCTGGGAATTGTGATTGGTGGGGCCTTTATTGGCGAATCCATGTTTTTTCGGATTCCGGATGGCTCTAAGGTGGCCATGGTCAAGCTGGTAGAACGCCTGCGGGAACGGCAATTTGTCCTGTTTGATGCTCAGATGATGAACCCGCATCTAGAACGCTTTGGGGCTTACATTGTCAGCAACGGGCAGTATAAAGATTTGCTCCGGCAGGCTCTCCAATGTTCCTGTGGGTTTTCTTAAGATCCCAAATTAATTGCAACCAAACTTCGAATTTTTGCAAGCGTGGCGAGCCGCACTTGCAAAAATTAAGTTTCGGGTTTTATCAAATTCACGATTCTTAGAGGCAACCCAGTTTAGTAGCTAATTTGCAGGGTCACCGCTGCTTCAACTTCCTGTTCGCCACCAATTACGGGGGTGGGGGCGGCATCGGCGGCGGCTTTGAAGGCCATGTTTTCTGCCAGGGGCCGGGGTGGGGGAGCAAAGGCATTGTTGATCTGGATGTTGACAATTTCCTTTTTGCTCAAACCCAGACTACTCAAGACAGCATCCGCCTGAGCCTGGGCATCCTGGGTGGCTTCCTGCAGGGCGACCCGACGGGCTCCGGCAATGGCGCTATCGGAGGCAATAAAACTGACACCATCTACCCGACTGGCTCCGGCTTTGACTGCTTCATCCAGCAGGGGGCCAGCTTTGGCCGTATCTACCCGGAAGCTGACCATATTACTGGCAGAATAGCCAGTTAGAGTCTGTTTGCCGTTGTCGTAGCGGTAGACGGGGCTGAGATTGATGCCCGTCGTCTCCAATTTATCGACATTGCGAGAGCGCAGTAGCGTAATTACGGCGTTGGAGCGGCGGGCTACCTCCTGTTGTACCTCCTTGGCGGTTTTGCCCTGGGCTTCGACCCCGAGACGAACCTGGGTCAGGGTGGTGGCAACGAGTTCGCTACCGCGGCCAGTAACGGTAAGGGTTCGCAGCATTTTTTCGACGGCTAGGGTGGGTTGGGCGATCGCAAGGCTGAGCAGGCTGGTGGTAATCGCTAAGGCTTTGAGGCGGTTCCAGCGGCGGGCGAGAGTTGTAGTCATGGGTCTCCTCACAGGGTTCAGGGTTGACTGAATCTAATGTGGCATTCTGGCAGGGAATGGTATGGCTGGTTACAGTTTTCGATACTTCCCGGTGTTGGATACGTTGGCTTTGCAACATCCTTCCTGAAAAAATGTCACCATGAAGCAAGGAAATCCCCAGGGGTAAGATGCATGGCGGCGATCGTGGCGGCAGGACTGAGTAAAATCTATCCGGTGGCAGTAAAAGAACCGGGACTGCGTGGAACTATCCAGCATTTCTTGCAGCGCACCTACCGCCAGGTAAAAGCCGTTCAGGATGTCTCCTTTGAGATTCAACCAGGGGAAGTTGTGGGTTTTTTGGGGGCCAATGGGGCTGGAAAAACAACCACCCTGAAGATGCTGACCGGGTTGATCCATCCCTCCGCCGGACGGGTGAATGTGGCCGGGTATGTGCCCTTTCAGCGCAAGCCGGGCTTTCTCAAAACCATTACCCTGATCATGGGGCAAAAACAGCAGTTGCTCTGGGATCTGCCAGCTTTAGACTCTCTGCGAATCAACGCGGCGGTCTATGGCCTCAGCGATCGGGAGTTTCATGACCGGGTTGATGAATTAACCGAGATGCTGGCTCTCCAGGGAAAATTGACCCAACCGGTGCGGAAGCTATCCCTGGGAGAACGGATGAAGGCAGAATTGTTGGCGGCTCTGCTGCACCAGCCTCAGGTTTTATTTTTAGATGAACCAACCCTGGGGCTGGATGTCAATGCCCAGGTGAGCGTGCGGGAATTTCTGCGGCAATATAACCAGCGCTACGGAGCGACGATTCTCCTGACCAGTCACTATATGGCCGATATTACGGCCCTCTGCGATCGGGTGCTGGTGATCCATGCTGGCCAACTGATCTACGACGGCAGTCTGGATGGTCTAGTCGATCGCTTCGCTCCCTGTCGGGAAGTCCGGGTGGAACTGGCCCATCCTTACCCGCCAGATAAACTGGCCTTTTATGGAGATGTGGAGGCGGTAGATGGCCAGGTGGTGCGGTTTCTGGTGCCCCAGGAAGATTTGACCCGGCAGGTGGCGACAATTCTGGCAGACCTGGAAGTGATTGACCTGGCCGTGACAGAACCGCCGATCGAAGAGGTGATTGGTCGGGTGTTAAAGGCAGGAGTGGTGGCATGAATCGATTGGGCCGAATTAGTACAACTCTGGTGGCCGTCTATTACGCCTACATGGTAGAGTACCGGGCCGAGCTGTTGTTCTGGGTACTGTCTGGTTCCCTGCCGATTATTCTCATGGGGATCTGGATGCAGGCCTCCCAGACCGGCCAGTTTGCTCTCTCCGCCGTAGAATTTGCCCGTTATTTTTTAGCGGCTTTTATTGTCCGGCAGTTTACTGTGGTCTGGGTGATCTGGGAGTTTGAGCGGGAAGTCGTAGAAGGGAAATTATCCTTTCGCCTGTTACAGCCCCTCGACCCGATCTGGCACCACTTCGCTTCCCATTTTGCCGAGCGATTTGCCCGCCTGCCCTTTGCGATCGGTCTGATCGGGTTGTTTTTTCTCCTCTATCCCCAGGCCTTCTGGCTACCTTCCCTGGGGGATCTCTTCCTGTTTTTGCTCGTCGTCAATCTGGCCTTTGCTCTCCGCTTCCTGATGCAGTACACCCTGTCCATGTTTGCCTTCTGGCTGGAACGGGCCAGCGCCCTGGAGCAGTTCTGGTTTTTGTTTTACCTGTTTCTCTCCGGCCTGATTGCCCCCCTGGAAGTCTTTCCCCCCCTGGTACGGCAGATTGCCCTGTGGACTCCCTTTCCCTACCTGATCCATTTCCCTGCCAGTGTGCTGGTCGGGTTACCGGTGAATTTACCCCAGGGCTTGCTGGTCATGGGAATCTGGAGTCTGGTTCTGTTTTTTATTTACCGCTGGCTCTGGCGCAAGGGGTTACAGCAGTATTCGGGTATGGGAGCCTGACTTGAGGACAGGGCTGACCTAGTTTTGCAGGATCTGGTTCTCTTGCCGTTTCAAAGCCTCAATATTGGTATGGTCTTCCAGGTAGTCCAGTAGTTTCAGGAAGTCGGTGCGGGGCAGGGAGCGGCCGCCAATTTCGCGGAAGGCTAACTGGGGTTTACCATTTTCAACGATGTGGTAGCCCCAGTAGAGTAATTGCTTGCTGAAGCGAACCGCTACGGTTTCGGGATCGATGTAGTGGCACTTGCCATCCTCTGCAATCATGGATTGAAACTCAGATTTAAGAATCTGATTCAACACATCATTTCGCTTGTCTTCGTCGCTGTGATAGTTGTTAATCACCACGAATAACTCGGCTTCTTGATTGATTCGACGAATAGCCGAAAAAGTCCGTTTGATCACATCGGCATTTTTGTTCACCCCCAGAGGGTTGAGGGTGGTAGGAATCAGGCAATAGCGAAATTTGCGGATAAATTCCGGTGGGTTGGCATCGTATTCGGGGCTGCAATCGCAGATCACAATTTTGGTGTCAGGATATTCTTCTTCCTGCCACTCGTCGTAGTTGAGGACGGTTATGGTAGCGCCCAGTTGCCCCCTGGGGCCAGGAATATACACCCCGTCCCCCAGTAGTTTGCGTAGATTGCTCTGGCGATCGAGGTCAATCAGTATGACATCGTAGCCATTCAGGGCAAAGGCTCCGGCCAGGTGGGCGCTGATCGTGGTTTTGCCGACTCCGCCTTTACAGGTGAATACGCCGATGTAGGTCACCTCGGGTTTGGGAGGCGGAGGGGGGATCTCTCCGTCTTCCCAGATCAACTGGTTATCCCGGAAACTGGCCAGGGCCACATCGACCACTTCTTCCGTCCGCATGTAGGTGAAAACGGAAGGGGTAAAGCCCGAGGTGGAAATTAAAAAGCCCTTGGTAAACCTGGCGGCGGCCGGTTGTTCCAGAAAATCAATAAACCGTTCTAGCTGTCCAGCATGAACCTTGGCCCGATGGGTTCTGATCTGAACGGCCACACATTCATCCTGTCGCTGTAACTCTACATCATAGCCAGACGCTTCCGATGGGGCGGGTATGACCGTCCAACCAGCTTGCTCGAACAGCTGGAGGATGACCTTCGCAAAATCAGGCGGGTTATCGAGTTTTTGCATAGCTTGCATATCGATCGCGCTCAGGTTAAGGATGTCGGGTTGCTAATAGAGATTAGCCCAAACCGGCAGGTTCGCAAAGTACGATCATCTCAGCAACAGTCTAATCTGGATCGAATCAACTGCGTGCGATTAATCTAATTTTTAGCCGGGGAAGGCTTCTATGGGACGCTACCTGCAAGTCTTACAACGCTTCTGGACAACGGCGATCGCCGCCGAACTGGAATACCGGGTGAATTTTATTCTGGCCGCCTTGAGCAGCCTGGGGGGGCTGGCGGGCAGCCTGTTTGGGTTGTTTTTGTTTTACCGGACTGGCTATCAGTTTCCCCAGTGGGGTTGGGAACAGGCCCTCGTCGTGATGGGAGTATTCACGATTTTGCAGGGGTTTGCTTCTACCTTTCTGGCCCCCAACCTGAACCGCATCGTGCGCCATATTCAGCAGGGAACCCTGGATTTTGTTTTGCTCAAACCGATCAGTTCCCAGTTCTGGCTTTCCACCCATACCCTGTCTCCCTGGGGATTACCAGATATGGTGTTTGGTGTGGTAGTGACAGTGTATGCCGGAGGGCGGTTGGGCCTGCGGGTAGAAGATTATTTTCTCAGCCTGATCCCGATCGGGTTTGGCTTTCTGATTCTCTACAGTTTATGGTTCATGCTGGGAGCTACCAGTATCTGGTTTGTCAAAATCTATAACGTGACGGAAGTTCTACGGGGGTTGCTGGAGGCCGGTCGGTTTCCGATGGCCGCCTACCCTACCGCCTATCGATTTTTCTTTACCTTTGTGGTGCCGGTGGCATTTTTGACGACCGTACCGGCGGAAGTCATTTTGGGCCGGGGTGATCCCCTCTGGATTGGGGGGGCAGGCTTACTGGCGATCGTCCTGTTTTTGGTTTCCGGGGCGTTCTGGCGGTTTGCCCTCCGGTTTTATACCAGTGCTTCTAGCTGAATCTGGCTGTTAATCCCAGATCCCCGTGGGGGAAACCTTTCCTCCCTGGCCAGGGGATCTTTCCCCTCCCGGTAGAGGTCTGTCGTTTCGGCCCTGGTTACGATCGACGGCTTACCCCAGAATCTTCAGGGAATCTTCCAGACTACCTTGAGCCTTGATACAGATATTCTTTGGGGATTGTATTTATGATTGGAGGCTAATACCATGAATCGACGATCGATCCTTCCCCAGGCACCCCGATCGTCCGGTACGCTCCCTCTTTCTTCCCCTATGCTAGCCAGTCATCCCCAGTCTTCCGCTCGACCCGATCTGCTTTCCCGGCAGGCTCTTCAATCTCGCACGGTTCGTCCTTTAGGCGCTTATGCGATTCAAGGGATTGCCTTTCTTGACGGTGATTTGATTGCTCTTGACTCGATTCGGGGGTATATCTTGCGGGTCAATATGGCCACCGATAACACGCTGATCATGAACTCCTGTAACGTCGAGGATTTTGTCGATGCTACCGGGCTGGCGATCGCTGGCAATACTCTGTGGTTTGCCCGGGACAATCAGGTTTTTTCTTGCAATCTGGAAGACTTTACCCCGCAGCCTTTTGTCACCATGCCCTACCCGGTGGATGGGGTTGCCGTGTGGGACTCAACGGTCTATGTCAGTAGCCAGAGGGAAGGCTATATCTCCATCCTGGAAAAAGACTCAAAGCGTTTGATCACCCGTCTGCCGATGCCCGGGGTGGGGGCCGAAAATCTGGTCGTCCGAGGAGAGGAACTCTGGGTGTGCGATCGTACCGAACAAACTGTTTACTGCCTCGATCGGGCCACGGGAGAACAGCAGTTTTGTGTATTGACTCCCTTTGAACACCCCAGTGGTATTGCTTTTTATCCTGATCCTGCAACGGGCGGAGAAACCCTCTATGTTTCCTATGCCTTTGAGGAAGCTTACATTCGGGATAATCCCAATGCCGAAAACCCGAACGAACTGACCTACCGCGATCGCACTTTCGTCCATCCCCTGTACATCTACCACAATCGGGAAGAGCGCTATGCTCTGTCGAATGGCTTCCTGGTCGAAATGTCCTACGTAGAAGAGTTGCTGCCCCTGGAAGAAGTCGATCTGCAAAATCTGGAATGGCGGATTGCCCTGCCAACGGAAACCCACCGCCAGAAAATTTTGAAGGTGGAGCCGGTGGGGTTGCCTTTCACGGAAGAGATCCAGGATGGCCAGCGGGTGGCGGTGTTTAAGTTCAACACCCTGAAAGCCAATGAACGTCATCTGTTTGGCTGGAAAGCTCTGCTGGAAGTACGGGCCATCAAGTATCTGTTTACGCCAGACGACCTGAGTAAAATTCCCCCTTTACCAGCGGATTACCAGTTTCGCTATCTGGTAGACGACGATGAACTGGCGATGGACACCGAAATTATTCAGCAGGCGGCTAAAGAGGCGATCGGAACAGAAACCAATCTGCTGCGTAAGATTCTGAAAATTCGCAACTATGTTTACGACTGCCTCTCCTACGGCCTGACCGCCCATATCGATCCCCCGGATGTGGTACTGCAACGGGGGGTTGGCTCCTGTGGCGAGTATGTTGGAGTACTGCTGGCCCTGGCCCGCCTGAATGGCATTGCCTGTCGTACCGTTGGTCGCTACAAGTGCCCTCAAAAGCCCGATCAGCAATATGTTCCCCTGGAGCCCGACTACAACCATGTCTGGCTGGAGTTTTATGTTCCCGGCTATGGCTGGTTGCCGATGGAGTCCAATCCCGATGATGTGATTGAGCGGGGGCCCTATCCGACTCGCTTTTTTATGGGGTTGCCCTGGTATCATGCCGAGATCGGTAAAGGAATTCCGTTTGAAACCCTATCTACCGCCAACGGGGATCTGGATGTCTCGATCGGGGAACTGGCTATTAACCATGTGCGGTTCACCATTCTGGGGGAATTGCCACCCCTGCAGTAGGGAAGGTTGTCGGGATGGTTTTAATGGCGTTTCAGGGAACGCCATTAAAATCGCCTCTAGGGGTGCGGTTCTGAAACCCCAGGTTCAGATTCCAAAATTTCCCGTCGGACTTCTACCGGGTTATCGCCCAGCACATTCACCCGGTATCGTTCCGGGGAAAAAGCCACCTGAATTTGTTTTGCCTTACAGGCTTCTGAAAACTGCTGAAACAGTTCCTGGTAATGCTTGCGGCTGCCTGATTGAACCTCTGGTTCCAGGCTCAGGAGAAAGTCCTGAAAGCCAACAAAGGCCAGCTCGTAAACCAGCTTGCGACTGAATACACCCTGAAAATAGCCGCCATGCACATCCAGTGCTCCCCGACCCCAGTCGAACATCAGTCGCAGGTAAACCAGGGCATTCAATAAGGGAAAACGATCGAGGCGGTAACACAACAACGGCTGTTTGACCGGATTGGGGGATTTGTCATCGTACTTAAAGTCCAGGTAGTTCGTGCAGTCAAAGTAGGTAAACAGATCGGCGATCGGCTCTTCTTCAATTCCCAGTTCTTTCTGAATCTGGATCAGGGGAAAACTTTGGGTGACGGTGTTGATCTCCAGATAGTTACCCAGGCGGCCACTACTATCGGAACTGGTCAGCGTGTTGCAGTTGATCACCCCATAGTTGGGATCGTCGGCTTTATTGCTGGGTCTGACCGTCACATTGCCCAGGCGATGACCGCGAATCCGGCTGTTGGTCGGGAAACTGAAGTAGTTGGCAGCGGTGGAGGCCAGCCGCAAAGCCAGATCCCCTTCATTGCTGAACAGGTAAGCTTCTTCAAACCGGCGCAGGGATGACTTGAGAAAGTTAGCCCGTCCGGCAAAAATCGACTCCGCTGGAATATCTGGAGAAGCCAGCACCAATCGGCCCAATCTAAATACGTTGCCGATATCTGAAGAAGGGGCCTTGCCGGCTCCGGTAGTGGTCCCGATCGACCGCTCGTCAAACACATCTGACAGAATGCGAACCGCGTTGGTGGTGACAAAGCCGCCCATACTGTGGGCAATGAAGTTCAATTTAATGCTGTGGGGTTGAACCTTGTCCTTCAGTTCTTTGTCCAGCTGGCGCAGCAGTTCGACTAAATCTGGCACGCCATAATTGGTTGCCCGGTAGGCATCCCGGAAGTACACAACGATTTTCAAAACCATCAGGGCGGCCACCAGGTTGCCTAAAAAGATCATCACACTGGTAGCGATCGCCAGGGGCCAGCTCAAGTTCAAGAAACTGAACAGACCGACTCCAACAATCCCACCTACCAGCATCAGAGCCAGCAGGATGGGCAGAGAGGTGATGGCCTTCCCGAGATTGTTGAGAAAGTCTACGCTTTCAGAGGACCAGCGATAGCCAATAAAAACAAAGTTTTTATCCCGTAAATTTTCATTGGCATAGCGCCAGATTTCCCAATACCAGTCTTTTACCCCCTTAATCGGAGTGTTGTAGCCATGAATGGCAATCACCAGTTCGGCGGAACCGGTCTGGGCTTTTTCGAGCAAGTTCTGGGCTATTCTTTGAATTCCTGGTTCTGTTCTTTGATCGAGCGGCTCCAAACTTGGCAACCTCGCTAAATCTCGTTCCAGGCTACTGCTGGCATCCTCAACATTGGCGGGGGCGGTACTGACGGCAAAATACCCGGGAATTTCCCAGTCTTTGTTGCCATCGGTCAGGCGGTACAGGGCAATCAGCGGTAGACCCATAGTGATCAACAGTTGCGTATCGGTTGGTCAAAGTTTCTCCTTGAAGAATAGTTTGCGTCAAGCCTCTGCCCAATCGGGGCAAGATTTCCTTACGTTTTTAACGATCCGTCGGCCCAACCTGCTTCAATGAATAAGGTATTTGTGGTGAGCGTTGACAAGGTTATGGATGTGATTCCCGCGATCGACCTGCTTGGAGGTCACTGTGTTCGGCTTTATCAGGGGGACTATGCCCAGGCCCAGACCTTTGATCAAGACCCGGTGGCCGTAGCCCGTAGTTGGGCAGACCAGGGAGCGCCCCGTCTGCATCTGGTGGATTTAGATGGAGCGAAAGCAGGAGAACCGGTGAACCTGGCCGCGATCGCCGCGATCGTCCGGGCGATTGATATTCCGGTACAGGTCGGGGGTGGGTTGCGCGATCGTCAGAGTGTTGCTGCCCTGCTAGAGTTGGGGGTACAGCGGGCAATTCTGGGTACGGTGGCGGTAGAACAACCCGAACTGGTGCAGCAACTTTCCCGGGAGTTTCCGGAGCAAATTCTGGTAGGCATTGATGCCCGCAATGGTAAAGTGGCCACTCGGGGCTGGCTGGAGACTTCAGAGGTGCAGGCGATCGACCTGGCCCAGCGTATGGCTCAGGCTGGGGCGGCGGCCATTATTTATACAGATATTCATCGGGATGGCACACTCCAGGGACCGAATCTGGAGGCTCTGCGGGAACTGGCTACGGCCATTGACATTCCCGTGATTGCGTCCGGTGGGGTCAGCTCGGTTACAGACCTGTTGAGTTTGTCAGCGCTGGAATCCTTGGGAGTGACCGGGGCGATCGTCGGTCGGGCGCTCTATACAGGCGATATCGTGCTTCAAGAGGGGTTGAGGGCTGTTGGTCAGGGGCGCTGGCAGGATGTTCCACCAGATTTTGGGTCATCGGCCCTGGCCTGAGCCGAATTGGTCTGTTAGTGAGTTACCAGGCGGTTTTGAGCCAGATCCCGAATCAGGGGTAAGCGGGACTCAATATAAGAGCTAAACATATCAGCTTCGTCTCGATCGAGGGCCCGCTGATTTCTAAGTTGTTTCAGTAACCACTGCACCAGACTGGAATCATCCAGATTCAGGAGGACATTTGTCTGGCTAGTTTCTACTAGCGACCAGAGTTGACGCAACATTACGGGAGACATGCAACTTCTTCCAAACATGGCTGGGAACGGGTAAGAGGATGGGGGAGAGCAACTCCCTCCTACGCTCACCATACCCAATTCCTATCCTGCTGTACTTGAATCACATAAGATGACACAAGAGTTACAAAATCCTTAATTATCTGTCTTATAACTTGACTCACGAATGTCGCTTCAGGTAGAAGCAAAATCTTTGTTAACGTACACCGTAGGTCTGCATCGGTTCTTTGATGAATCGGATATAGAAATGCCGAAAGGTAGACTTGATTACCCGGGGTAGGCCAAAGTCGATCGGAACCAGGCTGTCGGGTAAGCGCCAGTCGCTCACCTTTAAGTCTTCCAGTTGCTCCAGGGGAAACTGGATTTGCTCTAAGGAGGGGCATAGTCCCAGGCGTTGGGAAGCCGCTACCGTTGGTACCGTGGCCGGATCGACCTGCAAAATTTCGACCATGGCCCGATCCAGGGCAAAGACATCGGCTGAAGCAGCCAGAATATTCAGACGGCGCGGTTCCCCACCACTGGGGCCATTTCCTTCATGGCCGACAATGCCATCTAAAATTGTCAGGTCAGCGGCGATGGCACGGGCAGTTTCTACCAGCATGGTGCCAAACCGATCGCGGTCTTTTCCGGCTTCCATGTGCCACCAGGCTTTCATTTTGCCGGGTACACAGCCAAACAGGTTTTTGACTCCCAGGGTCAGGGTCAACTGACTGTGGGATTTGACCTTGGGCAGGTTAATAATCACATCGGCCGCCATGGCTTCTTTCGACAGCAGTAGGTGGTTGAATTCGCTACTGACGGTTTCGTAGCGCTGACCATGAAATTCGACGATCGGCAGGCCGATTTCCCGGGTCAGGGGCAGGTAACCATTGGCCTTGGCAACTCCCTGGGCCGAACCAAAGGCCGGAGCATCTCCCAGAAAAGGATGGCCCCCGGCTTCCTGCACCAGTTGGGCGACGCAGAAGACGATTTCAGGCCGGGTGACACATTCTTTGCCGGGGCGGGAACCGGTCAAAAGGTTGGGTTTTAGCAGCACCCGATCGCCGGGTTTGACAAAGGCCCGCATGCCCCCCAGGGGTTCTAACAACTGCTCTAACGCGGTTCGCAGCAGGGCGCGATCGTAGGACTGGGTTTGCAACAGGCTTACCGAGGGCTGGGTCATATCTGGCTTTGCTAGATTTTTTTGCTTCTAGCCTAACCTAATTTCCCGATTTTCATCTCCTGCCGGTGCAATCCTCAGGGATTGTGGGCTCGGGTGAGATTGGTCACCCGTTGGGCATTGGCGAACACTCCCTCTCCCTGAATTTGCGGCGTACCGGGTTTAATCTCTATCTTTAAGACATTGGCCGTATTTACATAGACCGTCTGCTCTGGCAGATGCAAAATCCACCAGGGTTTTTCCAGGATGCGGCGAATTTCCTGTTGAATCTCCTGCTGAATGGCCCCCGCCTCGATCGGGTCGTAGACGTTGTAAGACTCGGTTTGGCCATTGACATAGTGAAAGGTCAGTTGAATTCGTCCGGCTTCTGGCTGCATAAAACCTCTCCTGATCGATACTCTATTTTAGCCGTGACGCAAAATTGCATCGAGTAAAACCTCGGCTCCTGCTCGAACCGGATCGATACAGGGTAACCCGGTTTCCACACTCACCTGTTCGATCGCCTGTTGGGCTTCCGATTCACTCAAATGAGCGGTATTCAGGGCAATGGCAGCGACCCGGGCCGGGGCAAAGGCTCCGGCAGCAGTGGCCAGGCTCTCGTACAAACGCACCACTTCCTTAAGCGGTGGAATTGAGACATGGGAAAAATTGCGAATCTGGGTCTGACCGGCCCGATGCACCAGGATCAAATGGGTCGGTTGACTCCCCCGCAGCAGGGGCAGGGTAGCGGTAGAGGCCGGATTCAACAGGGAACCCTGCCCTTCGATCTGTAAAATATCGCTCTCTTCCCCGGCCTGCATCACCATTTGCTCGACTGCTCCGGCGGCAAAATCGACCCGAATCGCATCCAGGGGAATGCCCTGGCCCGAAATCATGATCCCGGCCTGACCCGATGCCAAAAATTTCGATCGCAGTCCTCTTGCTAAACAGGCCCGATGTAGTTCCAGGCTGGTAGACATTTTACCCACCCCCATATCGGTGCCCACGGTGAGAACCCGCAGACAGGACAGCAGCCTTGCCTGTCCACTGCCAACCTTCAACCCCGCCGGTTCCTGGCGGACATCCCATAACCAGCGTCCCGGTTTCACGGCTTGCACCAGTTCGGCATCCTGATTCAGACGGGTATGCAGGCCGTTGACGATCGCTAACCCGGCTGTGACGGCCTGATGAATTTCCTGCCGCCATTCGTCTGGCAGGATGCCGCCGGAGGGCGCGATGCCGATCGCCAAAACATTGGGGCTGTACTCCAGGGCTGCTTCTACGGAGGCGACGATCGGGACCGCGCGAGGAATTCCCGTCAGTTTTTGGAAAGACTCTCCCGCTGCTTGGTGATCAATTACTGCCACAATCTCGTTGCTGCTGTAGCGCAACATGGCCAGTCCGGTTTTGCCCTGGGTGCCGCGAAGACCCTCATGGAGCAAAATCGCCAGTCGATCGGTTGGCTCTAACATAGTGCGTCCCTCAAAAGGCTCTCCATAGAAAAAACACAGATAGGGCAGGGGGCTGCATCTATCTGTGTTCAGTGTGATCTAGATATAGGCGGTTGGAAAGAACCCTGCCGCAGTTTAAAGGTTATTCATCGTCGTCATCGGCATCATCGCCATCATCCCCCACCAGATCCTCTTCATCCGGCAGAATCGGCGAGAAGGGTTCACTTTCGGGGGTCATACCGAAGTTATCAAAGGCATAGCTGGGCCGATCGTCAAAGCTATCCAAACCGTAGGCCCGGGCAGTCCGATCATCCAGGACGACATCCTTCAGGTCGGCATCTTCATCAAAGACAGTGATACCGTCGTAGGACAGGTCTACATCCGGGCTACCTACTTCTTCGTAAGCGTTGAAGCCGGTACCCGCCGGGATCAAGCGACCGATGATGACGTTCTCCTTCAGACCCCGTAACCAGTCAGACTTCCCTTCGATCGCTGCTTCTGTCAGTACCCTGGTGGTTTCCTGGAAACTGGCGGCGGAGATAAAGCTGTCGGTATTCAGGGATGCCTTGGTGATACCGAGCAGGACAGGGGTGTATTCTGCCGGGGCCCCACCGGTAATCGACATGGCCTCGTTTACCTGCTCTACCTGGTAGAGTTCGACCAACTCACCGGGCAGCATCGTGGTGTCGCCACCATCATCGACCCTGGCTTTGGAGGTCATCTGGCGCACGACCACTTCAATGTGCTTGTCGGAAATATCAATCCCTTGAGATTGATACACAGACTGAACTTCATTCACCAGGAAGGTCTGGACTTTTTGCAATCCGATCAGGGCTGCATCATGTACCCCATGGAGTTCCCGGTTATAGCGGAAGTAAAGTTCCAGAATTTCGTGGGGATTCGCCGGTCCATCGGTCAGAGGTTCGGCAGACTGAACTTCCTGGCCATCGGAGACGATCGCATTCTGGCCAGGGCCGATTGGATACTCGGTCACTACTCCATCCGCTTCGATGACTTTAATTTCCACGGAATCATCTTCTCCGTAGGAAACCTGAGCCGTTCCCGGACGGGCTGCCAGAACACAGGCTTCCTTCGGTTTCCGGGCTTCCAGCAGTTCTTCGATTCTGGGTAGACCCTGAATAATGTCTCCCGTCTTCGTCCGTTCAAACACCAGAATCACCAGGTTATCGCCCCGTTGTACCAGATCTCCATCGTCAATATGGAGAACGGCACCGGCCGATACCCGATAAGGTCTGGCCGATCGCAGGACGAGCTGATCGCCTTCTACCCGGAGAACCTGACCCGACTCTTCTAAAACCACTCCCGGTGCAACTTCTGAGCCGGCTACCAGCAAGGCTCCGGGTTTCACCGATGGGGTTTTACCCTGGGTACTGACGGTAACCTGATCCGCATCTCGCACGACCAGAATCCGGCGAATCGCTTCCGTGCCTTCCCGAATCCCCTGGACTTCCCCGGCTTCCTTACAGCGAATCTCAGTGCGGGCTACCACATCACCGGGATCAATTTTCTGGCCATCCTGAACCAGAATCCGGGTATGGGTACTGCCCTGGGTCGTGTCAGCAGCAATGTCGCGCCGAATCACCAGAGATTCCAGAATTACCAGTTGCAGACGCAGGACTTCAGGGTCGGTTTCATCCGGCACCAGTTCGATGTCTGCTGCCAGTTGAGGTGCATCTTTGTCGATCTCCAAAACCAGCTGAATCTTCAGCAACTCTAACCCTTCTACGGACTTAACCCGTTCGCCATCTTTGTAAGGGAGACGCTGAACAGCCCGCAGCCGGATCGATCGGCCCGATTCTTCACTGGTAGATTCCTGACTGGGCACCGAAGGCTCATCGGGTACGGGAAACTCTGTGACGGGGCGCAGCAACAGGGCAGGCCCTTCGGGGGTCTCAACATACTCGACGTAGCGCAGTTCGCTGACGCTCAAACCGGGCATGACTTCCTGACCGGGGTTGACCAGAATACTTTCTTTGGTAACGATGTCGTCCGGGTTGTCTACCATGTGCAGGTCGCCCGGCTTAATCACGATTTCCCGCAGAATATCGTTTTTCTGGGTCACTTCAACGACACCACTGCTCTGGCAGAAGATGTCTTTGACGACTTCGGTGCCAGCCTCCACATACTGCCCGTCTTCCACCATTAACAGAGAAATGTCTTTGTTAACTTCGTGGGCTTCTTCCGGGATCCACAGGAGGGTACCACCCTTGACGACTTCATAGCCCTGCTTGGCCTTACCCCGCTTGGCGACTTCCACCCCTGAGTAGCGAATGATGCCGCCGGTTTGCGTATGGTAATGATCATCAATTAGTTCGGCCACAACCTGATTGTTGGTGACTTTGGTGCCCGGAGTGGCTTTCAAAGAGAACAACTGATTATGAGCAGTTTCAATCAGGTAGTGATCGCGGCCCTGATAGCTTTCGGCCCGCACCCTGGCCTGATCCAGCAGCACAGAAGCGGTGATGATCTCAACTTCCCGCCCCCCTTTACCTTCGGTTTCCTGGGGTAGGCGCACCACCCCACCGTTTTCAGTGATCAGCTTTGTCTCCGCGATCACCCCATCGGCAGCAATTCGATCGCCATTTTTGACGATCGGTTCCGCTCCGGGGGGAAGGTTGTAAACTTCACCGGAAAGCACCCAGATCAGACCACCCCGCTGGGCAATACGCGTGGTGTTACCCTGCCGGTCTTTCTTCTCTTCAGGAACCAGTTCAGCAAATCTGACTTCCCCGGCCATGTCAGAGGCCACATCCTTCGCCGCCTTCTCCGTTGTCTTCCGGGAGCGGCCGGTGAGAGGAACTTCTGCCAGAATTTTGCCGGCTTTCACTTTTTGGCCATCCCGAACTAACAGGGTAGAGCCTTGCAAGATCGAGAAAGATTGCTTTTGACCATCCGTCCCTTCCAGGACGATCTCAGAACTGGCAACGGAGTCAACCGTGAGAGCATCTTCCCCGTGACGAGTCCGGTAAGGGCGGGTTCGTAACCGCTTCGGAAAGCGAATGGTCCCATCAAAGTTGGCTTGTTCCTGACGGGCCATTTCTCCCGTAAACACCCCACCCGTGTGGAAGGTCCGCATGGTGAGCTGGGTACCCGGTTCTCCGATCGACTGGGCGGCAATGATCCCCACGGCTTCACCGATATCTACCAGTTTGGCGTGGGCTAAACTCCAGCCATAGCAATGCTGGCAGACTGAACGGGTGGCTTCGCAGGTGAGGGGCGATCGTACGATCACCTGGTCTACCCCAGACCTCCCAATTTTTTCTGCCAGTTCATCGGAAATATCCTGGTTACGGGGAGCGATCACTTCGCCGGTTTCAGGATGAATTACATCTTCTGCTACGACCCGACCCAGCAGGCGATTTTTTAGCGGAATTAAGACGCGATCGCCGTCGGTCATGCTGCGAACGGGGACTCCTCTGGGAGTGCCACAATCTACTTCCCGAATGATCACATCCTGGGACACATCCACCAATCGTCGAGTCAGGTACCCCGAGTCTGCCGTCCGCAGCGCGGTGTCTACCAGGCCTTTACGGGCACCGTAGGAAGAAATGATGTACTCCGTAACGGTCAGTCCTTCCCGGAAATTGGTCTTAATCGGCAGGTCGATAATTTCTCCCTGGGGGTTCGCCATCAAGCCCCGCATCCCGACTAATTGCCGTACCTGAGAGATATTCCCCCGCGCTCCTGAGAACGCCATCATATAAACAGAGTTGAGCGGGTTGTTAGAACGGAAGTTTTTCACAACCTCGTTTTTCAGCTCTTCGTTGGTACCATTCCAGGTATCAATTACTTTTTGAAACCGTTCTACTTCTGTAATTTCGCCACGGGTGTAACGGTCTTCCGTTTCCCGGATCGTTTCTTCCGCTGCTTCTAATAGTTGCCGCTTACTTGGAGGCACCTGGAGGTCTTCTACACTGATGGAAACCCCGGCTCTGGTAGCGTAACGGAAACCCAGATCCTTTAGCATGTCTGCCATCTGAGCAGTCCGGGCCGTCCCATAATTTGTAAAAGCCCAGGAGATCAAACGGGTCAATTGCCCTTTGTTGATCACTCGGTTCCGGAAAATTGCTTGATTTGTCTGCTCTGCCATCACTTAACCCCGCCTCTACTGAAGAAAAATCTCGGTTCTAAATAGTTGGGTCTGGGCTTCCAGACTCAACTATTTAGCTCAGCAAACTCAAACCAACCTAAACTGCCAGGGCATCCTGAATCGTTTTGTTATAGATAATCCGCCCTGGCGTTGTCCGAATGTATTGGGAAATCAGGTTTCCTTCGGCATCGTGCCGCACCCGTCGAGACTTGTAAATTCTGGTGACAGTGCCATCGGAAGATGTTTCTTCCTGGAGCACTTCTCCTTCAGCTTCTTCGGCTTCGACATCGCCATCAAAGCGCACCCAGACATAGGCATGAAGGTCAACCTGTTGCTGTTCGTAGGCAATAATGGCATCGTCCAGATTGGCAAAGTAGGTACCCATGCCCTTGGTGGCATCCGGGTTTTCGGCCGTCAGGTAATAGCATCCCAGAACCATATCCTGACTGGGAGTGACGATCGGTCGTCCTGTTGCCGGTGAGAGAATATTGTTTGATGCCAGCATCAATAACCGGGCTTCTGCCTGGGCTTCCAGGGAGAGGGGAACGTGAACTGCCATCTGGTCTCCGTCAAAGTCGGCGTTGAAGGCGGGACAAACTAGCGGATGTAATTGAATAGCTCGTCCTTCCACCAGAATGGGTTCAAAGGCTTGAATCCCCAGGCGGTGCAGGGTCGGTGCCCGGTTCAGCATCACCGGGTGTCCTTCAATCACTTCTTCCAGGACATCCCATACGGTTGGGTCGTTGCGCTGGATCAGTTTCTTAGCGGCTTTGATGTTATTCACCAAACCCTGGCGAATCAGACGGTGGATCACAAAGGGTTGAAACAGTTCGATCGCCATTTCCCGGGGCAGACCGCACTGGTGAATTTTCAGTTTTGGCCCCACCACAATTACAGAACGGCCTGAATAGTCAACCCGCTTACCCAGAAGGTTTTGCCGGAATCGTCCCTGTTTCCCTTCAATGATGTCAGACAGAGACTTCAGGGGTCGGTTATTGGCCCCAACCACTGTTCTACCCCGACGGCCATTGTCGATCAGGGCATCGACGGCTTCCTGCAACATCCGTTTTTCGTTACGGACAATGATCTCTGGGGCGAGAATTTCCTGCAGTCTGGCCAGTCGGTTATTCCGGTTGATCACCCGGCGATACAGGTCATTCAGGTCAGAGGTGGCAAAGCGGCCCCCATCTAACTGCACCATCGGGCGCAGATCTGGAGGAATCACTGGAATCACCGACAGTACCATCCAATCGGGCTGAGAACCGGTAGCGATGAAGTTGTCAATCACCCGCAGGCGTTTGATCAACTTGGCTCGCTTTTGCCCTTTAGAGGTGGCAATTTCTTCCCGCAGTTGTTCAGCTTCAGTTTCTAAATTGATGTCTTGCAGCAGTCGTTGTAGGGCTTCTGCTCCAATCCCGACCTCTACTCCCTGAAGTTTAGAGTCTTCACTGTAGAGTTCGTCCTCAATTTCAATCCACTGGTCTTCCGTCAATAGCTGCTTATAGCTCAGATTTTCGGCGTTACCAGGATTCAGAACAACATAAGCGTTAAAGTAAACAATTTGCTCAACATCCCGCAGGGGCATATCCAGCAGAATTGCCATATAACTGGGAATTCCCTTGAGATACCAGACATGGGCAACAGGAGCGGCCAGCTTGATATACCCCATGCGGTGCCGCCGCACCCGAGATTCTGTGACTTCAACGCCGCAGCGTTCACAGACAATCCCCCGGTGGCGAACCCGCTTGTACTTACCACAGTGGCATTCCCAGTCCTTCGCTGGCCCAAAAATCCGTTCACAAAACAAGCCATCCATTTCTGGCTTCAGCGTTCGGTAGTTAATCGTTTCTGGTTTGGTGACCTCACCCACGACCTGCCCGTTGGGTAGCGTCCGTTCCCCCCACTGGCGAATCCGCTCCGGAGATGCCAGACCAATCTTTACATAGTCAAACCGTTGCTCTAGCTTCGGCATCGCTTCTAATTCCTTTTCTGCTGTAGCGAAAAAATGCTTGGTCAGGAGGTTGAAGTCATGGGGTGGTGACGATCGCCACTACCCCATGATCCTTATTCATCGCTGTCGTCCATCTCGTCTCGAGAAATTGACTCGTAGGTGGGGCGAGAAGGAGCCCGTCGGCTGTTCACATCCGCCATCAGATCCACTTCTGTATCGCGACTGGTGCCATCTTCCCGGGTATCGAGTTTGTGAACCGCGACATCCAAACAAAGGGATTGCAGTTCTCGCATCAACACCTTGAAGGACTCCGGTGTACCGGGGCGGGGAATGGCCTTCCCTTTGACGATCGCATTCAGGGCTTCGTTCCGTCCCTGCATATCGTCTGACTTCACGGTCAGCAACTCTTGCAGGGTATAGGCTGCACCGAAGGCTTCCAGGGCCCATACTTCCATTTCCCCGAACCGCTGACCACCTTGCTGGGCTTTACCACCCAGGGGCTGTTGAGTTACCAGGGAGTAAGGGCCGGTCGAGCGGGCATGGATCTTGTCGTCTACCAGGTGAACCAGTTTCAGCATGTAGGCTTTACCAACGGTCACCGGGCGATCGAAGGGTTCTCCGGTACGGCCATCAAACACCTGAATTTTGCCAGCATTGCCAGGGTTGTCAGAGTCGAATAGCCAGTCCTTGGCCAGGATTTCCTTCGCTTCTAGCAGTTTGCCATGGACGGTTTCCCGGGACTTTTCTTCCCCGTGCATTTCGTCAAAGGGCACCACCTTAAAGCGTACATCCAGGTTCTCCCCGGCCCAGGCCAAGAGGCATTCGTAAACCTGCCCCACATTCATCCGGGAGGGTACCCCCAGGGGATTGAGCACAATGTCTACGGGAGTCCCATCGGGCAGGTAAGGCATGTCTTCCACGGGCAGAATTCGGGAAATAATTCCCTTGTTGCCATGGCGACCCGCCATTTTGTCACCCACCTGAATCTTCCGTTTCTGGGCCACATAGACCCGTACTACCATGTTGGCTCCCGGAGGTAGTTCATCCCCCTGTTCCCGGGTAAAGACCCGGACATCAACGACGCGACCTTTTTCACCGTTGGGAACGCGCAGGGAATTATCCCTCACATCCCTGGCTTTTTCACCGAAAATAGCCCGCAGCAGTTTCTCCTCGGGAGGCTGATCCGATTCCCCTTTAGGGGTCACCTTACCTACCAGAATATCGCCCGCCTCTACCCAGGCTCCAATCCGAATGATGCCAGTCTCATCTAACTGTCGCAGGGCATCTTCCCCGACGTTCGGAATCTCTCGGGTAATTTCTTCAGGCCCCAGTTTGGTTTGACGGGCCTCAATTTCATACTTTTCAATGTGAATTGAGGTGTAAACATCATCGGAAACCAGGCGTTCGCTAATCAGGATGGCATCCTCGTAGTTGTAGCCTTCCCAGGGCATGTAGGCCACCAGGATGTTTTGTCCCAGAGCCAGTTCGCCCTTTTCGGTGGCAGAACCATCGGCCAAAACCTGCCCTGCAACTACCTTGTCACCCACAAAGACGATCGGGCGCTGGTTTAAACAGGTGTCCTGGTTAGACCGCTGGTACTTCTGCAACTGGTATTCGATTTCTTTCCCTTCTGGGCTACGTACCCGCAACTTATCTGCTGCCACGTAGGTGACCTCGCCATCGGTGCGGCTGACGATCACCATCCCCGAGTCACGAGCAGCCTGGGCTTCCAGACCCGTACCAACCAGGGGCCGTTCTGGACGCAAAAGAGGTACGGCCTGCCGTTGCATGTTAGAACCCATCAACGCCCGGTTGGCATCATCATGCTCCAGGAATGGAATCAGGGATGTAGCTACGGAGATGATCTGTACCGGAGAGACGGCAACGTAGTCTACTTCATCGGGAGTAGTAGTCGTGAAGTCCTGGCGGTAGCGAACCGGCACCTGTTCACCCAGGATGTTGCCTTCTTCATCCATGGGAATATCTCCCGGAGCGACCCGCAGGTCATCCTCTTCGTCCGCTGTCATGTAGTAGGCCTTGTCTTTCAAGACACGACCGTTTTCAACCCGGTAGAAGGGAGTGGCAATAAATCCGTAGGGATTCACCCGTGCGTGGGTAGCCAGGGAGCCGATCAGCCCAGCATTAGGACCTTCAGGAGTCTCGATTGGGCAGATCCGTCCGTAGTGGGAGGGGTGAATATCTCGCACGGCAAAGCCGGCCCGTTCTCTGGTCAAACCACCGGGACCAAGGGCACTGAGACGACGTTTATGGGTCAGTTCGGCCAGGGGGTTAGTCTGATCCATGAACTGAGATAACTGGGACGAACCAAAGAATTCTTTGATGGCGGCTACCAGGGGTTTGGGGTTAACCAGAGACGCTGGAGTGAGGGAGTCTGCGTCGGAAACAGTCATCCGTTCCCGAATGATCCGCTCCAACCGGTTCAGACCCACCCGTACCTGGTTTTGTAGCAGTTCACCAACAGAACGCACCCGCCGATTGCCCAGGTGGTCGATGTCATCTACCTGACCGATATCAAATTCCAGGTTGATTAAATAGTCGATCGCCGCCAGAATATCCTGGGGTGTAAGCACCCGCACGGTTTCTGCAACGTTCAGACGCAGCTTTTTGTTGAGTTTGTAGCGACCGACTTTACCCAGGTCGTAACGCTTCGGATCAAAGAAGCGGGAATCTAACAGTTGTTGCCCCCCAGAAACGGTTGGAGGTTCACCGGGACGCAGTTTTCGGTAAAGCTCCATCAGAGCTTCTTCCTCGCCAAATTGCCCCTCTTTCTCAATCGTCTTCTGAAAGTATTCGGGGTGACGCAGAGCATCGAAAATTTCACCATCACTCAGGCCCAGCGCCTTCAGCAAAACCTGAGCAGACAATTTCCGAGTCTTATCGATGCGTACCCAGACCAGATCGTTCTTGTCAGTCTCAAATTTTAACCAGGCTCCCCGGTTGGGGATCAGACTGGCATTGTAGGTACGCCGACCATTCTTATCCGTTTCTGATTTGTAATAAACCCCTGGACTACGAACGATCTGGTTGACAATCACCCGCTCTGCGCCGTTGATGATGAAGGTACCGCGATCGGTCATCAGCGGCAAATCACCAATAAAAACCTCTTGCTCTTTAATTTCGCCAGTTTCTTTATTGACCAGGCGTGTGGGCACGTACATCTGAACGGCGTAGGTGCTGTCCCGTCGCTTGGCCTCGTCTACATCATACTTGGGGCGTTTGAGCTTAAAGTCTTTACCAAGGAAGTGCAGTTCCAGCTTGCCTGTGTAGTCTGTAATTGGCGAAAAGCTGTCCAGTTCCTCAATCAATCCCTCTTCAAGAAACCAGCGGAAGCTTGCCCGCTGAATCTCGACCAGGTCTGGTAAAGTGAAGGCGGGTGTGTTGTATGTCTGCTCAGTCATGCGTCTCCTTCAGAAGGGTCACGCCCAGCGCGAATCCCAGATTTTACGTGGTTTGTACGAATAAGTCAATACAAAAAGCCTGGATTCTATCTAGAACCCAAGAAGTCGAATATTGAATTGGATAAGAATTGGCGGTTCAGTGTAGTCTCCGGTGGCAAATCGCGGTAACAATTTCAGCGTTGAAACATAAAGCTTATAACACCTGCTTATTTATATAGGAACAGAAGCGAGACCCCTGAAATAATTGCCGAGCTGAATATAAAGGGAATAACTCATCTGTGAACACTCCTTATTATTATGACGCAGGAAAACACAGTTGGTCGGCTAACTAGTAGCAAAAATCTGCTTGTCAGTCAATAGCGTTGCTGGCTAATAAAGGACTAATGGATGAAAAATTAGAGGATTTTTCCTGAGTTAGGGGTAATTTGAAAAGTCTGCGGGCATTTTCAGTGGTCTGGGCTGCTAACTCCTCAAGGGAAACATTCCGTAATTCGGCTAGTTGTTGGGCAACATATTTGACATAAGACGGCTCGTTGCGCTTTTCCCCTCGCTTCGGTACGGGAGACAGAAAAGGACAATCAGTTTCAATCAATAGCCGATCAGCAGGAACCAGTCTGGCTGATTCCTGAATTTGAAGGGCTTTTTTGAAGGTTACTGTGCCACTGAAGCTAATAAAGAAGCCCAGATCTAGAAACCAACGGGTTTCTTCAGGTGTCCCACCCCAGCAGTGCATCACGCCTGGAACCGTTCCCTGACGCTGCCAAAAACTTTTTAGCAATGTCGCCATGGAGGCGGCGGCTTCCCGGCAATGAATAATAACAGGCAGCCGAAGCTCTTGGGCAATCACCAACTGAGCCTCAAATGCCTGCTTTTGCTGTTCCTGATTACTTGCCTTGAAGAAATCCAAACCAGTTTCCCCAATTGCTACGACTCGGTGGTCGGAACGAGCCAAACTGAAAATTTTTTGCCCTAAACTATCGGTCCATTGGTCAGAAACTTCCAGGGGATGTAATCCAACAGCGAAGGATAATTCTGGAAATCGATCAGCTAAAGCCTGAATCTCTGGAAATTCAGAGGGTGCAACACAGGAATGAACCAGCCCAACGATCCCCGCTTCACGCCAGCGACGAGCTACAGCCTCTAAATCAGGCTGAAACGCTGAAAAGTTGATATGAACATGGGTGTCAACCAGTTGCATGAATACCAGGGATTGACCGATCTAAGCTTCAGACCTCAGTTGATAGCGGCTTTTGAGCCAGGGGCATGAATCTCAGGAGGCAACAGGAATGTCTTGGTGTTGCTTGAGCACTTTGGCAAGGCGAGCTTTCTTTCTGGCTCCGTTGTTGCGGTGGAGAACACCCCGCTTGACAGCCTTGTCAATTTTGCTAAAAGCTTGGGACATACTGCTCTGAACCTGTTGCATTTGGTCAGGAGTAGGATTGGCGGCGTAGGTATTAACGGCCGCTAAGTACTTCTTCATCAGGGTTTTTACCGCTGACTTGTAACTCTTATTCCGGAGGCGGTTACGCTCGGCAATTTGGACGCGCTTAATGGCGGACTTGATGTTAGCCACAGTAAATCTCGAAACTCTGCTATTGAACTCTATTAGACAAACGAACAGGATGCTAGATAAATTAATATAGCATCTTCATTCGCCAATGACGCGATCTCCAAAAAATCCGGGTTAAGCTAGAGTAGCGAGTACAGGTACATCTGAATCGACTACGGTTGTCGAGGATTCAAGGCTCTGTACCTCAACCGGGCAATTCCTAAGACTGTCATTCCTACTCCATGCTGCGAATTATCACTCAGCGGGCTGAGGCACTAACCGAATTACGGCGGATCTGCGATCGCACCCATGACGATCAGGTCATTCATAAAGAGGCCACGGTGCGCGAAGTCCTTCAAACAGTGAAGCGTCAGGGAAACCGGGCACTTCTGCATTACACCTCAGAGTTTGATCAGATAACCCTGAAACCAGAGGAATTGCGAGTTAGCGGTTCTGAATTGGATGCTGCCTATCAGCAGGTTTCAAAGGATTTGTTAGAGGCTATCCGGTTAGCCTGTCGTCAAATTGAGGCGTTTCATCGTCAGCGCATTCCCAAAAGTTGGGTGCAGTTTGGGGATGACGATGTGGTACTGGGGAAACGTTACACTCCTGTCGATCGAGCCGGCCTTTATGTCCCTGGAGGGCAGGCATCTTACCCCAGTACTGTGCTGATGAACGCGGTGCCAGCTAAAGTTGCAGGGGTGCCCCGGATTGTTATGGTGACCCCACCAGGCTCGGGTAAGGGGATCAGTCCGGCGGTGTTAGTGGCGGCTCAAGAGGCCGGTGTTGAAGAAATTTATCGGGTAGGTGGGGCTCAGGCGATCGCGGCTCTGGCTTACGGGACTGAGACGATTCCTAAAGTCGATGTAATTACGGGGCCGGGAAATATCTACGTCACCCTGGCCAAGAAGTTGGTTTATGGCACGGTGGGTATTGATTCCCTGGCAGGTCCTTCCGAGGTTTTAATTATTGCTGATAAGGCGGCGAATCCAGTTTATATCGCTACCGACATGCTGGCTCAGGCCGAGCATGATCAGATGGCAGCAGCAATTTTGCTCACAGATGATTCTGTGCTGGCTCGTAAAGTTGTGGAAGAAGTGGAGCGACAGTTGGTAGATCATCCCCGTCGCTTACTGACGGAGAAGGCGATCGCCCACTATGGTCTGGTGGTAGTAGTAGAGTCTCTGAAGGAGGCCACCGAGTTATCTAATGAATTTGCCCCAGAACATTTAGAGCTAGAAGTTGCCGATCCCTGGGAACTGGTCAATGACATTCGCCATGCGGGAGCAATTTTCCTTGGTTCCTCTACTCCAGAAGCGGTAGGAGATTACCTGGCTGGCCCTAATCACACCCTGCCTACCTCTGGGGCTGCCCGCTACGCTTCTGCTCTGGGAGTAGAAACCTTTATGAAGCATTCCAGCCTGGTACAGTACTCTCCCGCCGCCTTACAAAAAGTTGCTGGCGCGATCGATGTCCTGGCTACGGCGGAAGGATTACATTCCCATGCGGCTTCTGTGCGAGTTCGCACTCGCAGTAACTCAGACCAGGAAGAGTAAAACTGAGTTCAAGAGGGGGCCAGTTTTCCATCTCTTTACCCGTGCTCGTCAGGGTTTGGTGGTTAAACTCGCCCTCTATGTCTCCCAGAAATAGGGCAACCCAAATTTCCCTACTAAATTTCTCAGGGTAAGGAGTACTTAAAGTTTAGAGCTCCTTGATACCCTGAGGCTTTTGCCAGAGCTTCAAGAGACTGGGTCCCTTCGTAGGTTTTGCCCCGAATTTTCCAGGTTGGAAAAGCCTGAATACCTGTACGACGGCAGAGTTCCATCTGGGAATTTTTGCCGTCTTCGGCACATTCGATGTAAGCGAGTTGACGGGCGGCGGCCTCGCCAAATAAATTCATTTGCTCATGGCAGTGAGGGCACCAGTAAGCTCCATACATTTTTGCTCCGATCGCCCTTAGATGTCTGGCCAGGGCAATTTCTGCGGCTCCCGAAGTGGTTCTAACCTTTGGGATCGTGCCGTCATTCGTTGGTGCAGCTACTTCGGTGTTCAGGGGGGATGCACTAATTTGAGGGGGCGTAGGGGTTGCCAAACCCATCGAAGCAACCAGCCCAACACTGAATAACGGTAACGTGATCGTAGCTTTCTGTAACCAACCCATGGTTTACCTCTAAAATTCAAAACCCAGGTGCAAATTTAGAACTGCACAGTTTAAGCGAGTCGTTTTACTCTTCATCCTGAGGCTCAGATGTTCCGGGCAGAAGTTGTCTGCAAAAACTGCCGCAGTCTCAGGAGGCTCAGGGATTGGCCCAGATTCAGGGGTAACAGGGAAATACCCTCCAGGCGGGATTGTACCCATCCATCGCCCCAATACCATTCATGAAAGCCATCAATACCCTGACTGAGTAAAAGGCGTAAGCAGGTAGAATCGACTCGATCGACGGAGTGTTGAATCGCAATCGGCCCTGCCCAGGTGGTATAGGTCAGCCCTATCTGTAGTTGTTCTGGTAAACGGCGATCGAGGCGCAGGGGAAATAACCACTGCTGAAGTTGTTCGGATTCGGTCAAAGCTTTGCGTAAAACCTGTTCCGTAGCAGGTACCTCAAGGCGCAGATGGCTTTGCTGGAATGTACCAAGCATGCTGGCGGGATTGGTGGACTACCTTTTCAGTATGCCAGAGAGAACCAGAAGGCAGGGTGAGACTCGGGTGAGGTTAAAACAGTTGATATGTAAGTAGAACAACCATGGGCAAATTGCTGACTTGAGAGGAAATAAGTGGCAGGACAAGTTGTTGAGAGATAGAGATTCTCGAGGAAACCACCGCCTTAGAATTCTCAACCTTATAGAATAGAGAAAAGTGTTAAGAAACATTTCCCAGGTTTTTCATGGCTGACCAGCTAATTCGTGCCACTGCTGCTGATGGCGGTATCCGGGCAGTGGGAGCAATTACAACCCGCCTGACAGAAGAAGCGAGACAACGGCATGGTTTGTCCTACGTGGCCACGGCTGCTTTGGGCCGGACAATGACCGCCGGATTGTTATTTGCTTCCAGCATGAAGCGCCCCGAATCGCGGGTCAATATTCGGATTAAGGGTAACGGGCCTTTGAATGGGCTGTTGGTCGATGCCGGGTTAGATGGGACAGTTCGGGGCTATGTGGGAAATCCAGCGATCGAACTGCCTCCTAATCCCCAGGGCAAGCTGGATGTGGGTGGGGCAGTAGGACGAGATGGCTATGTCTATGTAGTGCGGGATGTCGGCTATGGTTACCCCTACTCCAGTACCGTGGAATTAATTTCGGGGGAAATTGGAGATGATTTAACCCATTATCTGGTGACTTCCGAGCAAACTCCCTCTGCTTTGATTCTGGGGGTATTTGTGGAGGCCAGTGGAGTGACCGCTGCCGGCGGGTTACTGATTCAAATTTTACCCAAGGCGGCTCAGGATGACGCGCTTATTGATCTTTTAGAGTCGCGGATTGGGTCACTGGCTGGTTTTACGCCGTTATTGCAGGCTAATAAAACCCTACCAGATATTTTTAATCAGCTCCTGGGAGATCTGGGTCTGACGATCATGCCAGAAGTGCAGATGCTCCGGTTTAATTGTGGTTGTTCCTACGATCGAGCCTTGGGTGCCCTGAAACTATTCAGCCCGGAGGAGTTGCAGGACATGATCGAAAAAGACAATGGCGCAGAAGCTACCTGTGACTTTTGTGGTGAGGTTTACAAAGCGAGCAGCGAACAACTGGCCCAACTGATTGGTGAATTGCACGCCGAATCGGGATCTTAGCCATTGTCAGGGAGCCGATAGTAGAATTTTAGATGCTGGGTCAGGCTGGGATCTTTGATATTGGTTGCAGGTCTATTTCTCAGTTGAGAGTACTGGAACTGAAGGCGATTCGGTCTGGCAGTCCAGTTTCACGGTGGACACCATTCCTGTCATCTCCGGCAGATGGGATAATCGGATAGCAAAACGCTTCAAGAATCCAGGTTTTTAGCCGGAGATGGATTCTGAATCAGTTCAGTTTGAGTCCCTGCAAGACGAGTTTGCTGGCTCAAGCCCTACCGTCACCAATTTCAGACAGACCTTAAGGAGCCGACTTTGATCACAAGTAATTTGAAAACAACCAAATCAGAAGAAATTTTTGCTGCGGCCCAAAAACTCATGCCAGGTGGGGTCAGTTCTCCCGTTCGGGCCTTTAAATCTGTGGGTGGGCAACCGATCGTGTTCGATCGAGTCAAAGGAGCCTATGCCTGGGATGTGGATGATAACCAGTACATCGATTACGTGGGTACCTGGGGACCAGCGATTTGTGGCCATGCTCATCCAGAGGTAATCAAGGCGATTCAGGTGGCCGCCGAAAAAGGGACTAGCTTTGGTGCACCTTCCCGGTTAGAAAATGTTCTGGCTGAGATGGTGATTGATGCCGTTCCCAGCGTCGAAATGGTACGCTTTGTCAATTCTGGAACAGAAGCCTGTATGTCAGTCCTGCGACTAATGCGGGCGTTTACAGGGCGGGAAAAAGTGCTGAAGTTTGAAGGGTGCTACCACGGCCATGCCGATATGTTCCTGGTTAAGGCTGGTTCGGGGGTTGCCACTCTCGGCTTGCCCGATTCTCCGGGAGTACCCAAATCTACTACTGGTAACACTCTGACGGCTCCGTTCAATAATTTAGAAGCGGTCAAAGCGTTATTTGAGCAAAATCCCGGTGAGATTGCTGGAGTCATTCTGGAGCCCGTAGTTGGTAATGCCGGGTTTATTCCACCGGATGCCGGATTTTTGGCTGGATTGCGAGAAATCACCCAGGAACATGGAGCATTACTGGTGTTTGACGAGGTGATGACCGGTTTCCGGATTGCCTATGGTGGGGCTCAAGAAAAGTTTGGTATCACCCCTGACCTGACTACCTTAGGAAAAATTATTGGTGGCGGGCTGCCCGTTGGAGCTTACGGAGGTCGGCAAGATATTATGGCCCTGGTGGCTCCTGCTGGGCCGATGTATCAGGCCGGAACCCTATCGGGGAACCCGTTGGCTATGACTGCAGGAATTAAGACTCTAGAATTGCTACGGCAACCGGGTACCTATGAATACCTCGATCGCATCACTAAGCGTCTGGCTGATGGTCTGTTAAGCATCGCCAAAGAAACCGGCCATGCTGCCTGTGGGGGGCAAATCAGTGGGATGTTCGGATTTTTCTTTGCGGCTGGGCCTGTACATAACTACGAAGATGCTAAGAAGTCTGATCTGAATAAGTTCAGCCGCTTCCATCGGGGCATGCTAGAGCGGGGTGTTTACCTGGCTCCTTCTCAGTTTGAAGCTGGTTTCACCTCGATCGCCCATACGGATGCCGATATCGATCGGACCTTAGAGGCAGCCAGAGCTGTTATGGCCAGTCTGTAGAAAAATCAACAGGCAGGGTAGGTGATTCCTGCCCTGTCCCTGCCTAATTTATCTAGCTGAAGGGAAAGAAGATATTCAGGTAGGTGGCAAGGATTGCCTCTCCCCAGAGGGCGGCAATCCCGGCTCCTAAAGCCAGAAAAGGTCCAAAAGGCATAGGTTGGCGACGATCTAGCCAGCCCAGGGCGATCGCCCCTCCCCCGGCGAAAGCCCCGATAGCGCAGGCAATGAATCCGGCCAGCAGCAGATACTTCCAGCCTAACCAGGCTCCCATCATGGCTGCCAGCTTTGCGTCTCCGGCCCCCATCGCAGCCTGACCCAGGATCAGAGACCCCACGATCGTGATGCCATCCAGCAACCAGATTCCTATAACAGCACCGAGAATGCCTGCCAGTAACTGAGCTATAGCACCAGACAGATGGTTGTGGGCCAACCACCCAACCACAAATTGAAACCCTAACCCTAAAATCACACCAGATTGGGTCAGGGGATTTGGCAAGGTCATGGTATCCAGATCAATCAGGGCCAGGGCCAGAAGCCAGCTAAAGAAAGTCCAGTAGCCCAGGGTTTGCCAGGATAGACCGAAAGACCAGAAAACCAGAAGGAATAAACCACCAGTTGCAGCTTCAACCAGAGGATAGCGTGGAGAAATTGGGCTGTGACAATGGCGACAGCGGCCCTTCAGCAAAATCCAGCCAAAAACCGGAATGTTCTCACGGTTTCCTAATCGATGCAGGCAGTGAGGGCAACGGGATGGGGGATAAATTAAAGATAAACCAGCAGGTAAACGGTAGACGACGACATTCAAAAAGCTCCCGATCGATGCTCCCCAGACAAAAATCAGGATCGAGATGAGTGACTCGAACAAAAACTCCATGTCATCGGCCCATCAGCTAATCGTCACCTAGTAGATTTCTGACTCGATCTGGCTGAAGGGGACGAAACATTCCTGGGGTAACAGAACTGGCTTCCCGGAGAAGATTAATTTACCTCGATGGGTAAATCGGTTGATAGCTACCCCAAGAGGGCGCTGGATCAAGCCGGGATGAACTTCGTAATAGGTCGTGTAGATGAGCCGTGCCGACCGAATCAATGCCGGATCGAGCAGGGTTGTAAAGTCAGAATCATCGACTCTGCTGCTGACTGGCTGCTTTTGTGCTGCGTATACCACCTGTTTATCCCTCTGTTTTCGCTGACTTTAGTATACTTGTACGATTTCAGCAAGGGCTGCTTCTATAGATTGGCCTGTCGGGTCAAAACTTGCAACAGTGCTACTCAAATTCCTTGGCCTAGGCCTGGATCGCATCGAGTAGAGCGGTTCCCATTGCTTGACAACCCAATAAAGTCATTCCTTCAGACATAATGTCGCCTGTGCGAATGCCCTGGTCTAACACTTTTAACACAGCTTGCTCGATTCGATCGGCAGCAGCAGGTTGACTTAATCCATACCTTAACATCATGGCCGCACTGAGTACCTGGGCCAGAGGATTGGCTTTATCCTGGCCAGCAATGTCAGGTGCAGAGCCATGCACGGGTTCATAAACCCCCGGGGCTCCGGCTCCCAAACTGGCAGAGGGCAACATGCCAATACTTCCGGTGAGCATGGCTGCTGCATCGGAGAGAATATCGCCAAACAAGTTGCTGGTAACAATCGTATCGAACTGTTTGGGGTAGCGCACCAGTTGCATGGCGGCGTTATCTACATACATGTGGGAGAGTTCGACATCGGGATACTCGCTGGCCAGGGCCGTGATCCGATCTCGCCAAAGCTGAGAAACTTCTAACACATTGGCCTTATCGACGGAACAGAGCTTTTTGCCACGCTTTTGAGCCGTTTCAAAAGCTACTCGGCCAATCCGATCGATCTCCGATTCTGTATAGGCCATCGTATTGACCCCCCGTTTCTCACCGGTTTCCGTGGTGAAAATTCCTTTGGGTTGGCCAAAATAGACCCCTCCAGTGAGTTCCCGCACTACCATGATATCTACCCCTTCTACGATTTCTCGTTTTAGAGAAGAGGCATCGACCAGCTGGGGCAAAATTTTGGCCGGACGCAGGTTGGCAAACAAATTTAAGCCCGCCCGTAGACCCAGTAAGCCGGTTTCGGGGCGGAGGTTTCGAGGCAGGGTATCCCACTTGTAACCCCCGATCGCTGCCAGCAATACGGCATCGCTCTGCTTACACTGTTCCAGGGTTTCCGATGGCAGCGGCTCGCCTTTTGCATCGATCGCGGCACCGCCAATCAAGGCTTCCTGGAATTCAAACGTCAGATCGTATTGTTGCCCGATCACCTTGAGCACTTCGACGGCAACCGCCATAATTTCGGGGCCAATACCATCGCCAGGGAGTAGGGTGATCCGGTAGTGCTGGGTCATAGTTAATTTTTGCTGGAGCTAAATAGCACAAGAAACTGGGCTATTTATCATAGCGTGGAAGCAGCTACCTGAGAACTGCGGCTCCTGGTTGTTATTTATTTTTTTCTTGCTTCTGGAGCTCCTGCTGAGTCCGTTCATGGGGCTTTGTTTTAGGTTGCCACACCTGAAAGGACCCGGTCATCCATTGATTAAGAGTAGTGCGAGTGTTGTAGCTCATCCCACTTAAGGGTTGGGGCAAGAACTTATCGCCTAACCCAACGAAGAGTAAAGCCAAGAGCAGGTAAATCGGAATCATAGATTTGTGAAACATGGCTTTCAGGGGGTGCCTGCTGAATTCATCTGATTCCATCATGCCCAGGATTGACCTGAATCATGTCGCCTTCTGCCTTGGAATACCTGGAGACTAAAGAATAATATCGGGTTCCTGGTCTGACTAATTATGAGTTTGCCTGGGGTAAATCGAAGTAAAGTGATAAGACTAAAACTTGTTAATGATAATTATTTATTTGGCCTATCAGGGGCACACTAAGCAAGGAGTTATGGAAACTTGCTAATGATTCCTTGCTTAGTGTGCTCCTGATCAGCAGGGGAAAACAAAGGGCCACGGACAATTTGATGGATTGAGTTTTAAGTGTTGTATTCGATGGCCCCTGGGCAAGTTTTTTATTGTTAATGATTGCTGGTTCTAGAAGGCAAGCTTTTGTCATGTCTGTTCAAAAAGTTCCCCTCGAGACGATTCAAAAAATTCGCCAGTATATTAAGAGTTCTTTATCACTGCCGGATTCAGAAAACCATCCGCGATCGATGGCTTCCATGGATGAACTGGATAATTTACCAGAGCCGGATTCTTTGAGTGATTTAGGGGATCTGTTTAATTTTGGCAGCTCTATGGAAGCAACGACCTTTGCTCCTAACGTGCGAGGCCAGTGGTTTATTAGCTCGACGGATCCAGGGGCAGCTCTGCTCAAATTACCCGGTCTGAAGCTACAACCAGAGATGCGCCTGGTTGGGTATCTCTATCGCCTATCCGACGATGGCATTGGAATGATTTGGGCGGTGCCAGAGAACCTGAGTACGACCTCTCAACTGGAGCAGGCTTTAGAAACGAGTGGCGATCGCACTCAGCCGCCACGGCCGGCGGGAGCCCTGGATGATCCCATGGAAGCGATCAGGGGGGATAATTCGGCCGCTGCCTATGTAGTTGCTTCGATACTGCAGCGAGAATTGCGGGAATTTGGTGCCCTGGGGAAGTCTTGCAACTGGACTCACCATCGGTTGATTGGGGCTGTTCCGCCCCAGGCTACCTGGCAATGGCGTGTTGAAATGCCTAAGGACTTCTCTCCTAAAGTAAAAATAGCTCCGGATGGCAAAGTGGTATTAGAGTTTTTCACCTGTCGGGTAATGGCTCCCGTGACGATTTATCAGCACATTGATCACTATGCTGCTAATAGCTATAAAGCCAACAGCCTCGATCGCCCCATTGCCATCGCTAAACGGTAAATTGCCTGATCTCGAATGAACATTTCAGGTCGTTGGATCGGTGCAACGGATAGAGATCTCATTGGTGCGGGGAAAGGTACTCAGAAGCTTAAAGAACCGGTCGGTATTGAAACTGCGAGGATCCATGCGAGAACGAGAACGATCTACGCCTTTGTGGGTGGTAATGCGCTCGTCGGGAACCCCTGTTTTGGCAACTAACCAGGCCAGGGATTGATACTGGGCCTGGGTATAACCACTGTGACGGGAACCGTTATGCTCGCCGTCAGCCGGAGTCTCCAGGGAAATATGGTAAGCAAAGTTGTTGACGGAAGGGGGAAACTTGGGTTTGGTCTGAACCGTTTCGACTCCGTTGGGGCCAATAAATACAGAGTTACCCGCACCGTAGGCCCGTTTATCTGGAGGGACAAGATAGACAACGGTGCCATTCAACCGGATCAGGCTGTGGTAACTGGCCTGATCTGCGTCATTCGGATGGTAATTGCGAAAAAAGTTAATCGCACTGTTGGCTGACCCGACGGTTTCATGGAGCACCACGATCGGCTCCAGGGTTGCCGGATTGCCATTGACATCCCGCAGAAAGCGATCGCCGTAGTTGCTCGAATCAATTAGAGCAACTTCTTCCCGGGGGGTGTAACCGGTATTGGCCTTGTTTGATGCGTCTGGGACATCCGGGTTGGCGGGAGGTGTTATTTCCTGGCGAAAGCGGGACAGGGGAACATTGAAGTTAATGCGAGTTCGGGGTGGAACTGACCGAGATTTTGAGATCTCTGGTTGCAGGGCACAGTTCGTTGAAATTCCAGAGTCATTGCTGATTGGAGTAGGTTGGGTTTCCGTGGCCGCCGGTTTTGCTCTTAATCGCGGAATGTCAAAGTCTCGCACTGCCTGGGTCTGGCCTGAAGTGATCGTTCCAATCAGGGCGATCAGGCAGATTAACCCCAACAGTGCTGTTGTCAAAAACCGTCGTTTCATAACCATGGGAACAATCGCAAACTCTTTCAGTTTCACCGGCTAAAACCAATCCTCTGAGGTGATCGGGGCAGGTAGCTATGGGGCCATCGGGTAAGAAAATTCTCCTGGTGCAAATCCTACACTGGAGTAAGCAAGATGAATCAACCCTGGGGCAAACTAGATGGTGTCGGTCAGGGTATCAGGATAATTACGGTTGGTGCTTTTTGCGAACTTTCCCCGATGTATCCCGTTACCATATCAGTTGAAAATTTTCAAACCGTCAAATTGAGTACATTATGGTGCTTTTTTTTCCCATAGGCTGACAACAACCTGGACTGACGGCGATCGAGCCAGAAGGTTCCCGACCTCCGTTCGTCAGTTTTTTGCTGTCTCCAGGGTTCCCTGATTTTCAATAATCTTCGGAGGATTTAGAGAGTGAGCTCAAGACGACCCTTATACCTTCCCCGTCGCCAGGTTATTCGGGGGCTTCTAGCAACCACCGCCTTTGGTGTGACATCCAAACTATGGACAGGTTGTTCTCCTGCCCCAACAGAGACTCAGTCCAGCACTGGTGGTGGTACTGCCAGCCCGGTCTCAGGGAAGCCTCTTGTGATCGGGTTTATCTATAACGCTCCCAAAGCTGATTATGGCTGGAACCAGGCCCAAGCTAGTGGAGCCGCTGCGATCGCTAGCTTACCCGGGATCAAGATTATTGAGCAGGAGAGCGTGCCTGAAACGAAAGAGGTTCAGGAGGTCATGCGTAACATGATCGACCAGGATGGAGCTACGGTGATTGTGCCTACCTCCTTCGGTTACTTTGATCCCCATGTTTTAGAAGTTGCGAAAGACTATCCTGAGGTGCAGTTCTTCCACTCCGGGACTCTATGGAAAGAGGGAATGGCCAAGAATGTCGGTAGCTATTTCGCGCTGGTAGACGAAGGTCAGTACCTGGCAGGTCGGATCGCTGCCCAGGCCAGTAAGGCCGGTAAGATTGGTTTCGTTGGAGCCAAGCCGATCAACCCCGTTCTCCGCAACATCAATAGCTTCATGTTGGGGGCGCGCAGTGTTAAGCCCAACACCAAGATGCAGGTGATCTTTACCGGTGATTGGTCTTTACCCGTGAAAGAAGCTGAGGCTACCAACTCCCTGGCGGATCAGGGCTGTGATGTGATCGCAGTTCACGTAGATAGTCCTAAAGTGGTGATCGAAACCGCCGAGAAACGGGGTGTGCTGTGCAGTGGTTTCCACTCTGATCAATCGGCCCTTGCACCCAAAGGCTACCTGACTGGCACCATGTACAACTGGGGCACGATTCACAAGAAGTATGTGGAACTGCTGCAGGCCGGGAAGACTTTGATGAATGGTGGTATTCCTCACCAGGTGATTGGTGGGATCGCTGAAGATTACATCAGTATGGCCACCTTTGGCCCTGGAGTGACGGAGGCGATCAAGAAAGATTTTGATGGGACCAAGGCCAAGCTGGTAGATGGATCCATGGTTGTCTACCAGGGAGAGGTGAAGGACAACGCTGGGGCTGTCAAGATCCCTGCGGGTACGGCTTACAAGGTAACTGCACCTGAGTTGACTCAGATCGATTGGTTGGCGGAAGGCGTTGCTGGGAAGTCGAGTTAATTTATGGCATTGAGTCGTTCTAACTGGCGATCGACGGCAGAAGCAATTTGCGTCCCGATCGCGGCTATTTTGTTTGCCCTGATCTTGTTTGGTATCTTTTGCTCCTTTAATGGCAAAGATCCTTTTCTTGTTTATGAAGCAATTGGCAAGACTGCCTTTGGCAATTGGCGATCATTTCAGGGCACCCTGTTGCGAGCTGCTCCCCTGATGCTGACCGCCCTCTGTACTGCCCTCCCGGCCCGTCTCGGGTTGATGATTATTGGGAACGAGGGAGCTCTTGTTATGGGCGGGATTGGAGCTACTATTTTCGGGCTTTTATTGTCCTATGGAAGCGTCCTGCCGACCTCAACCACAACCACCCTGGGGTTGCCGCCCCTGATGGTGCAGTTGGGCATGGCTCTGGCGGGGATTGTCTTTGGTGGCGTCTGGATTGCCATTGTTGGCGCTCTGCGCCACTATCGGGCGGTGAACGAGACGATCAGCAGTTTGTTGATGAACTATATTGCGATCGCTCTGTTGAATCACCTGGTAGAAGGGCCGATGAAGGACCCGTCCTCCCTGAACAAGCCCTCCAGTTTCCCGATCCCAGAGATTTATCTTCTGGGGAACCTGGGGGGCACCCGGATTCACTACGGCCTGCTCTATGGGGTAATTGCCTGTACTGTCGCGTATTTTCTGATTCAGCATACGACCTTTGGCTTTGCCGCGCGGACAGCCGGTGGAAATGTCAAAGCTGCCCGGATTGCTGGTCTACCCGTTGGCAAACTGACGATTATCATCTGTTTCCTGGCTGGCTCTTGCGCTGGTCTGGCCGGAATGGTAGAGGTGGCGGCCGTGCAGGGGCAGGCTAATGCCTCGATCGTGGCTGGTTATGGTTACTCCGGGATTCTGGTGGCCTTCGTTGCCCGTTACAATCCTCTGGCAGCAGCCCTGGTAGCGGTGCTTCTAGGGGGCATCATTAACAGTGGTGGTGCTCTACAGAGAAGCGAACTATTGAGGATGCCCGACGCTACCGTCCTGGTGTTTCAGGGGTTGGTGTTTATTGTTGTTCTTTACAGTGAGTCACTGTACGGGCGGCTGAAGATTTTCAAAGAGCCTGAAGTGCCCGCTACCCCACCCCCGACGACGACGACAACGGCTACGGTCTGAGCTGATTGAGGGTATGGGATTCTTTGAAACTCTGATTCTGCGGATGGAGGGAAGTGTTATATGGCTGATGCATTAGGTTGGTGGGGCGTACCCCTGGGAATTCTGGCGGGAACCCTGCGGGGAAGTGCCCCCTTCCTGTTTGTCAGTCTGGGTGAATGCCTGACTGAAAAGAGCGGCAAGATCAACCTTGGGTTGGAAGGTACATTGTTGACAGGCGCAATGACTGCCTACGCGGTATCTTCTTTGCTACAGGATAAGGTCGGCTCGGCCCTATCTCCCTGGCTTGGGGTCTTGGCAGCAGGCTGTGCTGGCATGCTTCTCGGTCTGCTCCATGCCTGGTTGTCTCAGCAACCAAAGGTGAATGATATTGCGGTGGGCATTGCCATGATCATTTTTGGTAGTGGCATTGCTTTTTTCTTTGGCAAACCCTTCATTCAACCGAAGGCGCCCCAGTTGCCGACGATCGACCTGGGAGCCTGGAGTTCTTCTCCGGCCGTCCAGTCGGCTCTGAAAATAAGTCCTCTGTTCCTGCTGGGTGTGGCGATCGCTCCCCTGATGTTCTGGTTCTTTAAATCGACCCGCTGGGGGCTATTTATTCGCGCTGTCGGAGATAGCCCCGATGCGGCTCTGGCTATGGGAGTGTCGATTACCAAGGTACGGATGCTGTGCATTGTGGCCGGTAGTTTTCTGGCTGGAATTGGTGGGGCCTGTCTATCTCTCTACTACCCCGGTTTGTGGTCTGAGAGTGTTTCCAGTGGTCAGGGTTTGATGGCTGTAGCGCTGGTAATCTTTGCTCGCTGGAATCCGATCCAGTGTCTCTGGGCCTCCCTATTTTTTGGAGGAGCCCAGGCGGTTGGCCCAGCTTTACAGTCTGTTGGCATTGACCAGGGGCGTTACCTGTTTAACGCAGCTCCCTATGTGTTGACTTTGTTGATCATGATTATCACCTGTTCGCCAAAGAAAACATTGTCTGGGGCTCCCGGTGCTTTGGGGACGATTAATTAACCAGAATTGGGGCGTTGGGAGATAGGGAGTTTACCTGACCCGTCCATCCCGCTTATAGCTACTCAGGAGGCAGAATGACAGAAGTCGCAGACTCGTTAACTCAGAATTCGATGGTTGATGTACATAGTTTGGTAACTCCACCAGATCTAGAAATTGTCAACATGACCAAGCGGTTTGGCTCGTTTACCGCTTTAGAAAATGTGTCGATGCGACTCAAACCGGGCACTTTTCATGCCCTCCTGGGTGAAAACGGAGCGGGGAAAAGCACCTTGGTGAAGTGCATTATGGGCTTTTACACCCCGACTTCTGGAGAAGTGCTGGTGAACGGTCAGGTACGCCAGATCGACAGTCCCAAGGATGCCCATAGGTATGGGATTGGTATGGTCTACCAGCACTTTACTTCCGTTCCGGCCATGACCGTGGCTGAAAATCTGGTGTTATCCCGGTTTGATAGCACTAATGTGATCAACTGGAAAAAAGAGTACGAAGAGCTATCTGCCTTCATGGCCTCGGCTCCCTTTCAGGTGCCCCTGGATGTTCCGATCGCTCAACTGGCGGCCGGACAAAAACAAAAGCTCGAAATTTTGAAACAGCTTTACCTCAAGAGTAAAATCCTGATTTTAGATGAGCCCACCTCCGTTTTGACTCCAGGGGAGGCGGACGAAGTTTTGGGTCTGATTCGGGAACAGGTGACTGACGGTAAGTTAAGCGTCTTAATGATCAGCCATAAATTCCGGGAAGTGACGGCCTTTGTGGATGAAATTACCGTTCTCCGCAAGGGGAAGTTTGCTGGCAATGGTAAGGTCAAGGATCTCTCAATTTCAGAGATGGCCGAGATGATGATGGGCGAGAAGCGGGAACCCCAACCCGTTGAAAAGTTCGCTCACGGTGAATCGATGCCAGTGCTGCAACTCAAAGATATTCGGGCCAATAAAGATAATGGTCTGGAAGCGGTCTGTGGTGTTAATCTCACGGTCAACAGTGGCGAGATTGTTGGAATTGCCGGTATCTCAGGCAATGGCCAGCGGGAGTTGGTAGAGGTTCTGGCGGGTCAGCGTCCGGCTACGGCAGGGCAGGTGTTGGTGAATGGAGAAGTTTACAGTGCTACCCGCAAGGAAATGTTCAAGCACAGAGTATTTGTCCTTCCCGAAGAACCCCTGCGGAATGCCTGTGTGGCCCACATGAGCGTAGCCGAAAACCTGGCTTTGCGTACCTTCGATCGCCCCCCTCAAGCGAAAGGCATTTTGTTGATCTTTAAGGCGATCCGGGAAATGGCTCAGAGCTTGATTGGTACCTTTAAGATCAAAACCCCCTCTCCAGATACCCCCGTAGGCAACCTGTCTGGGGGAAATGTTCAGCGGACAGTCTTGGCTCGGGAACTTTCGGCGGACCATATCAAGCTTTTAATCGCGGCCAACCCCTGTTTTGGTCTGGACTTTGCCATGGTGGACTATATTCACAGCCAGATTGTGGAGGCCCGTAATCGAGGGGTTGCTGTGCTGCTGGTGAGTGAAGACCTGGATGAACTGTTAAAGCTCTCCGATCGCATCATTGTGATCAGTGGGGGGCATTTTGCCTACGAAAGTCCGATCGATCAGGCTGACTTTGTAGCGATTGGGCAGAGTATGGCCGGTCACTAACAGTTTCTCCCGTCCGATGTCTCCTTATTCTTCATTCTGAGCTTTTCCGCTATGCCCTCTATTTCTGCCCAGCCCTACGAGTTTGAGCTGCCCACAAACAGCACAGTGGCCCTGATTGTGATCGATATGCAACGGGACTTTTTAGAACCGGGTGGGTTTGGCGATGTCCTGGGAAATAACGTTGGGTTGCTACAGGCGATCGTCCCTACGCTGAAAACCCTGATTGCAGGATTTCGAGATCTGGGGTTGCCAGTCATCCATACGATCGAATGCCATCAACCTGACCTGTCCGACTGCCCTCCAGCCAAACTGAAGCGGGGTAAGGGCTCACTGACGATTGGGGATGCTGGCCCAATGGGGCGGATTTTAATTAAAGGGGAACCGGGGAACGGAATTATTCCTGAACTGGCTCCGCTCCCTGGTGAAACCGTGATTTATAAACCGGGCAAGGGTGCCTTTTACGCGACGGAACTGGAGTCTGTGCTCAAGGCGCAAAATATTACCCACCTGTTTATTACGGGGGTGACGACGGAAGTTTGTGTGCAGACTACCATGCGGGAAGCCAACGATCGGGGTTATGAATGTTTGATGGTAGAAGATTGTACCGAGAGCTACTTCCCCGAATTTAAGCAGTCAACCTTAGAAATGGTGCGAGCCCAGGGTGGAATTGTCGGTTGGACTGCCCCGGCAGCAGCTGTGTTGCAGGGATTGGCCGCCTGGAAGCCAGCGAAAGCTTTAGTTTAACTGTGAGCCTACCTCCTGATTGTGAAACCTGGGGGTGAATTTTCACCCCTTTTTATTGGCCTACAATCCGCCGCTTGATTTAAGAGCCCTGGGACCCCAGAGGCGATTGCTCATAGTGGTGTAGCAGGTCGGCGGGATCGTCATAAATTGCGACAGCCCCCGCTAAATCTTGATCACGAAAGCCGCCACAGCGAAAGGCAATCACTCCAACTCCGGCCTGTCCTGCCGCCTCAATGTCGTAGGGAGTATCTCCCAGCATCAGGGTACGATCGGGGGCCAGGTCAGCTTTCCTCAGGGCTGCTTCTACAATGTCTGGTTCTGGTTTAGAGGCTTCGGCATCGCTGGACGTGGTATGTTCCGGAATCAGGTGGCTCACCCCGGCTACCTTTAAGAGCAGATCCATTTCCTGTTCTGTGGCAGAACTGGCAATTACGAGATGCAGCCCCTGGGCCTGCATTTTTTCGACTAATGCCTGAGAACCATTCGCTGACACGAGTTGAGAGCCAAACTTATTCAGGATCAACTCCTTCCGGCGATCGGCGATCTGCTTGCCTGCTCCTGTTTTGCCATTTAGAGCTGGTACCAGACGAGGAATTACCTGGTCGCCGCCCATACCAATCAATGGTCTAACCTGGTCAAAGCTTATCTCATACCCATAGCCTGAAAAGGCTTCTACCCATGCCTGGGCATGGGCATCATTACTCAAAACCAGGGTGCCATCGACATCCAGAATTACGCCTGCCAGTGTCATAAAGGTAGTTAGTAGGGAACTTTCCCCATAGTGGTAGGGAGGAGGTGAAGGTACATCTCTCAAGGGTTGCAGGTAGCAGGATTACAAGATGTATTCAATGTAGAAATTTGCCAATAAAAAACCCCCTGGCAAGGAGGTTGTGAATCTAAATATGGCGACTAAATTTACTGAAACTAGTCTGTGAATGAAAATTTCCAGAACTAAAAACAGATAAGACTTCCTTTCTACCTGCTGATAGAAATAATTGAAAACTTTCAATCACATTGATCAAGCACATTAATAGGTAGGACTTCCTTTCTACCCATCAATACCTAAAAGCCAAATTAATTGTTGCTTCTAGACTTAGGCTCCACCCGAAGATAGAGAGAAATGTAAAACTAGATGGTGTTCGAAATGTAATTTGTAGAATGGATTTTCCAGGTCTTTATTTGTTAAGTTTTTAGTATGCTGCTCCTCTGAAAAAGCCTGTATACGCTTGTTTTTGACGGTTATATGCCCTCCGGTTTATCCCTGTATTTAGAGCTACAGGTTAAGTTAATTGCTGGTTTTAGCAGTCTCTTCCTTTGGTTAGAAATTAGATGACTGTAGATCACGATAAATTACTAAACTAATTGGCGTATTTCTTCAGGTCGGGGCGATCGTTTTCCTCTAGCTACAACGGCATTTATTGTTTCGTTGAAGAAAGATTTGAATAGCTCTGGCAAGTTCGCTTATTACTGCCATTTCCAACTCCATAGGGTTGTGAGATGTTTTATACATCATCACTTCTGCATGGAGTTGGGTTCAAAAATCCTCGCTTCATTCAGAAGACGATGTAGGCACAAAATATGGCAACAAAATTTCCAAAGTTTAGTCAGGATCTGGCTCAAGATCCAACAACCCGCCGTATCTGGTACGGCATTGCAACAGCCCATGATTTTGAAAGTCATGATGGCATGACGGAAGAGAATCTTTACCAAAAGATTTTTGCCTCCCATTTTGGTCATTTAGCAATTATTTTCCTCTGGACATCCAGCCTGTTATTTCACGTTGCATGGCAGGGGAATTTTGAACAATGGATTAAAGACCCCCTTGGTTTGCGTCCCATTGCCCATTCCATCTGGGATCCCCAGTTTGGCCAACCGGCGATCGATGCCTTTACCCAGGGGGGCGTTAATTATCCCGTCAACGTCGCCTATTCCGGGGTTTACCACTGGTGGTACACGATCGGGATGCGCACCAATGCCGACCTTTATCAGGGAGCGGTTTTCCTGATACTGCTGTCTGCGGTGTTTCTGTTTGCCGGCTGGCTGCACCTGCAACCCAAATTTCGTCCTTCCCTTTCCTGGTTTAAGAATGCGGAGTCACGTCTGAACCATCACCTGGCAGGATTGTTTGGGGTCAGTTCTCTGGCCTGGACAGGGCATCTGGTGCATGTGGCGATTCCCGAAGCCAGGGGGCAGCATGTGGGTTGGGAAAATTTTCTCACCACCCTGCCTCACCCCCAGGGTTTGCGTCCCTTCTTTACCGGTAACTGGGGAGCCTATGCCGAAAACCCGGATACGGCTCAACACCTGTTTGGTACGGCGGATGGGTCAGGTACGGCCATTCTCACCTTTTTAGGCGGGTTCCATCCCCAAACCGAGTCCCTCTGGTTGACAGACATCGCCCATCACCATCTGGCGATCGCGGTTCTGTTCATCGTGGCCGGTCATATGTACCGCACCAACTTTGGGATTGGTCACAGCATTAAAGAAATGCTGGATAGTAAAGCCGGGCTGCTGACTCCCCGGTCAGAAGGGCAGTTTAACCTGCCGCACCAGGGGCTTTACGAGACCTACAACAACTCCCTCCACTTCCAGTTGGGAATTCATCTGGCTGCCCTGGGTACGGTCACCTCTCTGGTGGCCCAACATATGTACTCGATGCCGCCCTACGCCTTTATGGCTAAGGACTTCACAACCCAGGCAGCCCTCTATACTCACCACCAGTACATTGCCGGATTTTTGCTGGTGGGAGCGTTTGCCCATGGTGCGATTTTCTGGGTGCGGGATTACGACCCCGACCAGAACCGGGGCAACGTATTAGAGCGGGTATTTCAGCATAAGGAAGCGATTATTTCCCATCTCAGCTGGGTGTCGCTCTTCCTCGGCTTCCATACCCTTGGCCTCTACGTTCACAACGATGTCGTTGTGGCGTTTGGTACTCCCGAAAAGCAAATCCTGATTGAGCCGGTATTTGCCCAGTTTGTGCAGTCCTCCCACGGCAAGTTGCTCTATGGCATGAGTACGCTGCTATCTAATCCAGATAGTATTGCGACCACGGCCTGGCCCAACTATGGCAACAACTGGTTGCCTGGTTGGCTGGAAGCAATTAACTCCGGAACCAACTCCCTCTTTTTGACCATTGGGCCTGGGGACTTTCTGGTACACCATGCGATCGCCCTGGGGCTGCATGTAACAACCCTGATTTGCGTCAAAGGGGCGCTGGATGCCAGGGCCAGTAAGTTGTTCCCTGACAAGAAAGACTTCGGCTTTACCTTCCCCTGCGATGGCCCCGGTCGGGGTGGTACCTGCCAGACTTCTGCCTGGGAGCAATCCTTCTACCTGGCTGTCTTCTGGATGTTGAACACGATCGGCTGGGTGACTTTCTATTTCCACTGGAAGCATCTCTCGATCTGGACAGGGAATGTGGCTCAGTTTAACCAGAGTTCGACTTATCTGATGGGTTGGTTGCGCGATTACCTGTGGTTGTATTCCGGGCCCCTGATCAATGGCTATAACCCCTATGGGGTGAACAATGTGTCCGTCTGGAACTGGATGTTCCTGTTTGGCCATCTGGTGTGGGCAACCGGCTTCATGTTCCTGATTTCCTGGCGGGGTTACTGGCAGGAGTTGATCGAAACCCTGGTTTGGGCCCACGAACGAACTCCCCTGGCGAACCTGGTGCGCTGGAAAGACAAGCCGGTCGCTCTGTCGATCGTCCAGGGCTGGTTGGTCGGACTGATTCACTTTACAGTGGGGTATATCCTTACCTATGCTGCCTTTTTGATAGCGGCGACGGCCAGTAAATTTGGTTAGCAGGACTCAATGTGGTCGGATGGTGTCTGCAACCTTCCGCCAGACCAGCAAGAGATAGAAAACTGTTAAAACTTCTAAATGGCGTGCCGGGGCTTAATCGCTCTGGCACTTTTCTTTGTGAGCCTGATCTGGCTCCTTTCAGAGTGCTGTATTCTAACCAAGACAGTGTGAGGAAACGACCGTGGAGAACCCGATCGATATCATAATTTTGTCCAACGGCCCGGGGGAGTTAGCAACCTGGGTACAGCCGGTGGTCAAAGTCTTGCGGCAGCGTCTGGGAGACGATCGCAACCAGGTGCGGATTTCCGTGGTTCTTTCGCCCTGTGCCAATGCCAGTGGCCGGGAGTTTGAAATTGCCCGTAGCTATTCAGAAGTCGATCGGGTGCAGGCTCCCCAGCACTTCTACCCCTTTCTCTTCTGGGGTAAAACCTTCGAGCAGTGGGACTGGCGCGATCGAGGGGTGGTGCTGTTTCTGGGGGGCGACCAGTTTTACAGTGTCATGATTGGCAAACGGTTGGGCTATCGGATTATTACCTACGCCGAATGGGAGGCTCGCTGGCACTCTCTAGTCGATCGTTTTGGGGTGATGCGGCCAGAAATTGCCGCCCGGGTTTCTCCTAAATACCAGGACAGGTTTACCGTGGTTGGCGACCTGATGACGGAAGCCAGTTGGTTGGCTCAGGAGAGCAGTGGTAGTTCTTCTCTGATGGCTTCTCTCCTGTCTGATCAGGCTCCCCTGATTGGAATTCTGCCAGGCTCTAAAGCTGCCAAGCTGACCTTAGGAGTGCCCCTGGGATTGGCTGTAGCCGATCAAATTTATCGTCTGCGGCCTGCCACCCGGTTTGTCATTGTGGTCGCTCCCTCCCTTGATTTACCGGCTTTAGCGGCCTTTGCCAATCCGGCCAGGAACCCGATTATTCGACGCTTCGGTTGGGGGGAAGCAGAGCTGGTTGTACCTCAGCAGCAGGATCAATTACCCTATCTGCAATTACCCTCGGGCTTACAGATTGCCCTCTGGACCCAGTCTCCCGCTTACAGCCTGTTGACCCGTTGCCAGATTTGCCTGACCACGATCGGGGCGAATACGGCAGAATTGGGTTCCCTGGCAGTTCCGATGATGGTACTCATTCCCACCCAGCAATTAGATGCGATGCGGGCTCAGGATGGCCTGGTGGGGGCTCTGGCTAACCTGCCGGGGGCAGGTACTCTGATTGCTACCGTGATTAACTGGCTGGCTCTGCGCCAGGGCAACCTGCTGGCCTGGCCCAACATCTGGGCCAAACAGGAAATTGTGCCGGAGTTAGTGGGCAAACTTCAGCCAGGGGCTGTGGCGGAGCAGGCCGTGGACTTGCTTGACCATCCCGCTCAACTCGAGCAGATGCGCGATCGCCTGCGCCAGGTGCGGGGAGAACCAGGGGCCGCCGAGAAACTGGTTCAATTAGTCATGGAGGAACTGGCTAAAACACTTCCAGCAACAGAGCGTAATCGTCCGGTTGCCGAGTTGTAATTTCTACGATGTAGTCTCCACTGGTAGGTAGCCGGCCCTGCCATTGGTTAGAGTTTGTGGCACTGCCGCCAATTCTCTGTCCACTGGGGGCGATCGTGCTGAAGCTGACTCTGCCCTCCAATACCTTGAGCGCCAGAATTTGTCCTGCCTGGGCTTTGATCAGATAGCGACGGGTCTGGGTCGGAGTCAGGCTACCCGTTACCGTTGTGCCATGGCTACCCCGGGCAAAGCTGATCCGTTGCAGAGGGGCTCCCATGGAACTGACTTGTGGAGTAATGGCCAGCTCCAGGGTATAGTTTCCCGAACCCGCTACCTGAATCAAATAGCGCTCGCTAACGGGTAACTGGCCGGTCCAGTTACGGGTTTGATAGGCTGCTGCATCAACGGCTTCCTGGTTGGAGCGCAACAGATTCATGGTGACGCCCTCACCCACCAGGCTGGCGGTCATGATCTGGCCTGCGCTGGCTTCCAGCAGGTAGGGCTGCATCTGCGCTGCCTGGAGCTTGCCCTCAAGCATAATCGCTGCCTTGCCGGGAGCAAACTGCACCGGGATAGGAGGATTGCTACTCACGGGAGGGCTGGCAGTTCCACTACTAGAGGGCCGATTCAGAGCCGAGGTGATTCCCTGGGTTAAGGGTAGAGAATGGGAGGCCGAGGGTGCGCTGGCAACTTCTCCATCAATAGGTGGGGTTGGGGGTTTTTGTTGGAATTGCCAGAGAATCGGGGTGGCTACTCCCAGGGTGGCTACCACCGAAGCCGCGATCGCGCGCTGACGGCGGTTCAGGGGGAATTGCTCCGCTTTTGGCAGGGCCGTTGCAGGTAGAGCCGTCTCAGGCCGTGGTATGGAGTGCTGCTGACTGGAATGTTTGTCTTCCAGAGGCAGTGAGGTTCCCTGGGGAGCAGGAGTGGTTGCCTCTGTCCGGGGAATGTAAAGCCGCGTTTCCGCTGGAATGGCCTGAAGCAGGGGTTGTAACTCAGTCAGCACTTCCCTGGCCGATTCATAGCGATCGCCGGGGTACATGGCCAGCATCCGATGGAGAATTTGTTCCAGTGCGGGGCTGACTCGGGTATGGGCCTGCCAGCACCAACTCAGGGTTTGGCTATCCAGTAGTACCCTGGGTTCTTTTCCTGTCAGGAGGGCCAGACTGGTGGCGGCCAGGGCATAGAGGTCACTGCTGGGGTGAACGGTACCGGTTTGCAACTGTTCGGTGGGAGCATAACCCACCTTCCCGACCTGGGTTGGATTCGATAGGAGGGGCCAGTGAGTTGTTGCTTCTTTCACGGCTCCAAAATCAATCAGGACGGGCAACCCTTGCGATCGAGAAGCCTCGCTCGGCCGATCGGGACAATGCAAAATGATATTTTCGGGCGTAATGTCGCGGTGAATAATGGCCCGATCGTGAATGTAGGTCAGAACAGGTAGCAGAGAATTGAAAAACTCTAACACCTCTGCTTCCGAAAAGGTTTTCCCCTGGGACTTGCGTTCTTCTAAGATCTGGCGGTAGGTCTTCCCGGCAATAAAATCCTGAACCAGAAACAGGCGTTGCTCGTCCTCAAAGGCGGCCCAGAAGCGAGGAATCTGGGGGTGCTGAATCTGGTGCAAAATACTGGCTTCTCGCTGAAACAGAGTTTTGGATTTCTCTATCAGGATCGGGTCATGGTAGGGAACCAAAAATTCTTTAACAACACAGGGTTCAGCAAACCGTTCCTGATCCAGGGCCAGGTAAGTGCGGCCAAAACCACCCTGACCCAACACCTGTTGAATCTCATAGCGTTGCCGCAGCAAGGTTCCTGTAGAGAGCGGAGGTGTCATCCCTAACCACCAGGTAGAGAATATTGTCTGAGAGAACTTGCTCCCAGCTTAGAAGGACGATTAAAGGACTCCGTCCTTTAGTAATTATGGCTCTCTTGCCAGAGAATCTTCCAAGGTACATCACCCCTCAGGTGGTCTTTGGGGTGATGTGCCGAAGGTTCTAACGGACAAATTGGGGCATGGCTTCTGCGGCAGTGATGATGCCATAAACCCCACGTCGGTGCAGGGTGATGCCGGTCTTGAGGTAGCCAAAGGCCGGTCCACAGACATTGGCGGCCATACTCGTTTCATCTCCCAGGGTGAAGGTATGGGTAGAAATTTTGCCTTCAAAGGTGCGGCCAGTCACCTGCACATTGGTACTCAGGGGTTTCTTGGGGTTGCGGGTATCTACGACCCCACCTACGGTGACTTGTTCGCGGGAGCAGATGCCCAACCGTTCCAGCATAATGTCATCGGCATGTTCCATATTTTCCAGGGTCAGTAAGCCCTGGGTCCGATCCAGCAGGGCTTCTACCTCGGCATCGGTCATGGCCCGGGCGGTTTCTACGTCGTACCCGGGCAAATGGCCAATGTCTTCTCGAATGGTGGCCCGGTAGGCTTCCCAGTTGGCAATGCCAACCCCGAAGGTAATCTTGACACTATGAACTTCGCTGTAACTTTGAGCAGCCAGGGCAGCGGCGGCGGTTAGTAATCCGGGAGTTGCACCGCAGCCACTCATATAGGTAATCCCGGCTGCCTGCAATTCCTCGCCCAGTTCCAGCAGTTGTTCAACAGCACTGGTGCGCTTAATCGCATCGACCAGAACCCCCTTCCAGCCAGACTGAATGAATTGCTTGGCTACCGAAGCCATAAACGAGTTGGGGAGGTTGGGGAGGGCCAGAAAATAACCATCTACCCTGGCCTGACCAATTAACTCAGTGATGCTGTTATTACTTAAAATTCCTTCTGGATCGAGATAGCCCAGGGAACCCTGCGATCGATAGGTGGAGATGCAGCGATCGGGGTCTAATCCACTGGCGGCATAGGCATAACCCTTCTGATCAGCGGCTGCTACCCAAGCCATTTCCCGTTTGGGTGCCAGCACTCTGGCCGCTGCCTGCCCTAAACCGCCAAACCCCAATACCCCAACTTTCATGGGGGTCATTTCATCTGCAATTACCATCATTGCTGCTATCCCTATTTCAGATTGCCCAACGTAAATAGACTCTTATTATCTACCGAATTCTTCCCTTACAGCCGACCCGGGCCAGATTTCAATTTTCCAGGCTGACTTTGAACCAGGGTCGTCCGTTCTGCGGAGGGCTGCTTCAGAGAAACAAGGCAATGCTATTTCTCAGGAGAGAAGCTAGACGACAAAAGAATCTTGTAAACTTTTATAAACCTGAGAAACAGCCCCGCTGCCTGACCTTGACTGGGATAGAAAGTTAAGCGAAACTGTCAGATAACTGAGTTGACACACTAACTACGGTTAACTTTTGATACATATTGATTCAAAGCTAGTCGATCGATTGATTTGAATCAATCAACATTAAATCAGAAAAGGAAAATCTAGGGATTCAGGTACGAACAAAAATTCAAATATTTAGTGATGATTTTTCAGCCTGATATTTGAATTTGCCGAAAACTTTTAGTGGAAAACATGGAAACACTGGAGTTTATCATTTATCCCGACGGTCGGGTTCAAGAGAAGGTCACTGGCATTGTTGGCGCTTCCTGCGCTGAAGTGACAGCAGCGATTGAAGCACAGCTGGGTCAGGTGCTTACCCAGGAGCCAACTTCTGAGTACTTCGCTCAAGTAGTTCAGCCTTCTACGGTTGCCACTACCCAGGCGACATTTAGCGATTGGTAAGTTCTTTAGACTTTTGTTCCTCTGTATTTTTCGTTAACAATCACCATGTCTCACTTTAGCCAGATTAAAACCCAAATTCGTAACCTTTCCTCTTTGAAGTCGGCCCTGACTGACCTGGGGATTGATTGGAAATCCGGGCCGCGGGATGTGCGCGGTTATCGTGGTCTGACCCATCAGGCTGAAATTGCGATCGAACAAGATAATGGTTATGACATCGGCTTTAGCTGGAATGGCTCCGAGTATGAACTGGTGGCCGATCTCCAATTCTGGAAGCAGAACTGGACCGTAGATCGCTTCCTCAGCCATGTAACCCAGCGCTATGCCTATCACACTGTGCTAAATGAGACAACCCAGAAAGGGTTCCAGGTTACCGAGGAGCAAAAGAACTCTGACGGTTCTATTCGTCTGGTGCTGCAGCGCTGGAGCGCATAATTCACGATCCCAGGTTTCTGGGAGCTGTCATCCGTAGGGACGTTAAGTTAAAGTAGCGTCCCTACTGGTGTTTTTTCGGTCAGGAGGTTTGATGTCTGATTATTCGGGTTCGGCTAATCTCTCTGAAACGACGGCTCGTACTGGTCAGGAACCAGAACTGGGTGGTTTTTTGCGGGCAAACCCGGAGCGCTCCGGGTTTGAGCCAGAGCTGGGCGGGGTACTGAGGCAGAAGGGTGTTTATGTCGATGAGATTACCTGTATTGGTTGTAAACACTGTGCCCATGTTGCCCGCAATACCTTTTATATTGAGCCAGATTACGGGCGCTCTCGCGTGATTCGTCAGGATGGAGATCCAGAAGACTTAATTCAAGAGGCAATCGAAACCTGTCCGGTCGATTGTATTCATTGGGTTGACTACACAGAACTAAAACGCTTAGAAGAAGAGCGACAGTATCAGGTAATTCCCCTCCCTGGATTTCCCGTTGATCATGCAGTGGTTGCGACTAACCAACGGCGGCAAAAGTCTAAGCGCCGACAAAAATCTTAGGTCAGGCTTCTAGATTTGTTAAATTTATCGGTTGAGTCTCCCGGAAGTACTGGGCGAAAGTCTGTATTAGAAGACTGTTGAGATATAGATTGCTTTCCTGCCCAGGGCAAAAGAAACTTCCGGCTTCTCTCCTTTTCCTGTTTCTTGTCTTAAATTCTGGGGAATGCTACGGTATAGCTGGCTTTGTTGGTAGCAAATGCTACATTGGCAGAGCTAAAATATCGAGGTTTGTGATAATAAACTGGGCGTGACAGTCTGAAGGGTCAGTTTTGCCCTTAGGGTAGACGTAGGTACGATTCAGTCAGCCTAAGTGTTCCGGGCTGAGGAGGGACAATGGACTCTGAACAATCTTCAGTGCTGGTTGTAGATGACGTAGAGGCTAATCGTGATCTGCTATCCCGCCGGTTACAGCGACAGGGGCATGATGTCGTTCTGGCAGAAAATGGTAAGCAGGCGATCGAACTGGTGCAAAAGCAAGAGTTTGATCTGATCCTGTGCGATATTATGATGCCAGAAATGAATGGCTATCAGGTTTTGGAGTACCTCAAAGCCGATCCTAAGTTGCGCTACATTCCGGTCATTATTGTCTCTGCTATGAGCGAGCTAGACAGTATTGTGCGGTGTATCGAACTGGGGGCAGAAGATTATCTGTTAAAACCCTTTAATCCCACAATTTTGCGGGCCAGGGTGAATGCCTGCCTGGAAAAGAAGCGGTTGCGCGATCAAGAGCAGGCCTATTTTCGACAATTGCAACGGGAACGAGAAATTGTTGAAGAACGCACCAACCAATTGGCCCAGGCCAATGCCGAAATTGTTGAGTTAAATCGCCGGTTGCAGGCAGAAAATTTGCGTCTCAGTACCGAAATTGATGTGGCTCGCCGGTTACAGCAGATGGTTCTGCCGCGAGAAGCAGAACTTGAAAAAATCTCCGATCTTGATATCGCCGGGTTTATGGTACCCACCGATGAAGTTGGAGGAGACTACTATGATGTGTTGCTTGAAGAGGGTGGAGTCACGATCGGAATTGGAGATGTCACCGGTCATGGCTTAGAAAGCGGAGTCGTGATGCTGATGGTACAAACGGCAGTGCGTACCCTGGTGATTAATGGTGAAACCGATCCAGTTAAGCTGTTGAATACCCTGAATCGGGTGGTCTACGCCAATACCCGACGAATGCAATCCCATAAAAATATGACCCTGGCGATTATCAAATACCAGGATGGGTTGTTGCGGATTAGTGGACAACATGAAGAACTCATTGTGGTTCGACAAAGTGGGGAAATTGAGTGCATTGACACCCTCGACTTAGGATTTCCCCTGGGTTTAGAGCCAGATATTATCCCTTTTATTCGAGAAGCCCGAGTTCAACTAAACTCTGGCGATGTGGCGATTCTCTATACCGATGGAATTACCGAAGCTGTCGATGCAGAGAAGCGACAGTATGGGGTTGAACAGTTGTATGCCATTTTGCAACAGAACCGTCATGCCTCGGCCCAGCAAATTCTGCAAACTGTGATTGCGGATGTGCATCGTCACATCAGAAACCAGAAGGTAATGGATGACATTACCCTCCTTGTCTTAAAGCGGTATTGAAGCCCGCATTGTTAGTGGGTAAATTCAGCAATCCAGGAGATTGCGATTCCTAAAATAGAACCTACCACAACTTGAAAAGGAGTATGGCCCAGTAGTTCTTTCAGGCGGGCTTCGTTAAATTGATCTTCTTGAAAGAATTCATCAATAATCTGGTTTAGAATACGAGCCTGTTTGCCCGCCGCCTGCCGTACCCCCGCCGCATCGTACATCACGATAAAGGCAAATACGACTGCGATCGCGAACTGAGTACTGGCCCATCCCACGGTTTGGCCTACCCCTGTTGCCAGGGCTGCGACCAGGGCAGAATGGGCGCTGGGCATACCGCCAGTTTCTACCAGCACCCGCACGTTGACTTTGCGATGTTTCCCAAAATCAAATACCAGTTTGAGTAACTGGGCGAGTAAACAGGCCAGGAGTGCGACTACCAGCACCCGGTTATTCAAAATATCGCCAAAGTCCTGCATAGTCTTCTCGATTAATGGGTTCTGGCAATGATGAAGTCAGCAAGGGCTAGCAAGGGCTTGGCTGGCTCACCAAAATCCGCCAGTTCCGCTTTCGCCTGACTGATTAAGGTACTTGCCTGATTGCGGGATTCTTCAAGGCCCCAAAAACTGGGATAGGTCGCTTTCTGAGCCAGCAGGTCTTTGCCCGCGGTTTTGCCTAATTCTTCGCAGGTTGCTGTGATGTCTAAAATATCATCCACGATTTGAAAGGCCAGCCCAATATTTTGAGCATAACGGGAGAGCCGTTGCAGGTCGGTATCAGACACCCCGGCTAGAATGCCGCCAGAAGTGACGGAAGCCTCAAGCAGGGCAGCCGTTTTGTGATTATGGATGAAGTTCAGAGTGTCTAAAGAAATGCCACCCTTGCCTTCGGACTCCAGATCGACGACCTGTCCACCAACCAGTCCGGCGGCCCCAACGGCCCGTCCTAAGATAGCCACGATGCGGAGCAAACGATCGGCGGGGACATTTTTCGTTTCCATCGCGACATGCTCGAAGGCATAGGCCAGCAGGCCATCCCCGGCCAAAATCGCAATATCTTCGCCAAAAACTTTGTGATTGGTTAACTTACCCCGGCGGTAGTCGTCGTTATCCATGGCGGGTAGATCATCATGGATTAGCGACATGGTATGAATCATTTCCAGGGCGCAGGCCGTGGGCATTGCCATCTCGATCGTGCCTCCCATTAGCTCACAGGTGGCCAGACAGAGAATCGGGCGTAACCGCTTGCCACCGGCCATGAGGGAATAACGCATGGCCTCATAGATTTTTTCTGGGTAGATCACCTGGAGAGATCGGTCTAAGGCTTCTTCTACCTGGGCCTGCCGCCCTTTCAGGTAATTTCCCAGATCAAAAGGGGATGCTTGCTGTGACGCCTGCACCTCGTCTGTCAATACCATTCCTGTATCCCTCCGAGTCATCACTTCAGTTGCATCTCAATTTACGCATGAGTGCGTCACTGTTCCTCATCATTTTACGGAGGTTTCGGTACCCATGGGACAATTCCTTATCCTCATTCCGTTAACTTCCATACTGGATATAACTCTGAACCGTATTCTGTAGCAGCAGGGCTACTGTCATAGGGCCAATTCCACCGGGTACGGGAGTCAGATAGCTGGCAACGGTGGCGACCGAATCAAAGTTTACATCCCCGACCAGGCGAGATTTTCCATCGGCATCGGTGACTCGGTTAATGCCTACATCCACTACGATCGCCCCCGGTTTTACCATGTCTGCTGTGATTAACTCTGGTCGTCCGACCGCTGCTACGAGAATATCGGCGGAACGGGTGACCGCTGCCAGATCGGGGGTTTTAGAGTGGGCGATCGTCACCGTTGCATCCTGCTCCAGCAACATCAAAGCCAGGGGTTTGCCGACCAGAATGCTGCGGCCAACCACCACGGCATGTTTGCCTTTTGCCGAGAGGCTGTACTCTTCTAACAACCGCATCACACCAGCGGGGGTGCAACTCCGGAGGCCGGTTTCACTCCGTGCCAGACGACCCAAATTGACTGGATGTAAGCCGTCGGCATCTTTGTTGGGATGGATTCGGTTCAACAGAGCCACCCCATCTAAATGCTCGGGGACTGGCAGTTGCAGAAGAATTCCATCGACCCGCGGATCCTGATTTAACTCATCGATCGCCTGCTCCAGGTCTGTCTGGGTTGCAGTTGCCGGGTAATGGGTACCGTAGGAGGCTATGCCAACATTGGCGCAGGCCCGCTCTTTGTTACGAACGTAGGCTGCGCTGGCGGGGTTGTCTCCTACCATGAGAACGGCTAAACCCGGGGGACGGCCCCGTTGGGCCGCCAGGGTTTGAACCTGGGTTGCGAGTTCTGCCTGGATCTTTTGGGCCAGGGCTTTGCCATCTAATAATTGGGCCGTGGAGGACATAGAAGTTAGCGATTCTGTGTTATTACAACCTTAGATGAAACTTATAGTCAGGTTGTTCATCAGTGTCGCAGATCTCGTCTGCTTTGGTTAAGTTGCTCAACGGGAGGCCAGGGGGATGAAATTAGTCTACCTATTGCCGGTTCAGCTCACGCTACTGCTGCTGTTGTCTGCCCTGGGAGGTTGTGGTCGTCCGGGTATGACCATTAACTCTGGGAAAGAGTTAGTGCCGGTGCAGTTTACCCCTACCCTGACCAATATTGCAGATCTGCAAAGTTCATCCCTCCGGGGTACCGGTGTGTATTTGCGAGGCAAAATCGGAAATCGGGTGCCCCTGTTGGGCGGCACTGTATACGAGTTACAAGATCAAACCGGTCGCATCTGGGTCATGGCCCAGCAAGCAGTTCCGGGACAGGGAGATGAGGTCACGATCCGGGGAAATTTGCGCCAGCAATCCATTCAAGTTGACGGTAAACAGGAGTCTGTTCCTTATATTGAGCAGTTGGAACAGGTTGACCATCATCCTGCCATCAAGAGTTAAGTTCATGCTGACCCCAGATTCCTGGACTATTCTTCCGGACGATCGCCCCCGAGTCGCGATCGCTATTTTGTATCAGGGCGATCGATTTCTCATGCAGCTGCGGGATGATATTCCTGGAATTGTTTATCCCGGTCACTGGGGGCTATTTGGCGGGCACCTGGAGCCAGGAGAAACGATAGACATTGCCATGCAACGAGAACTTTTGGAAGAAATCGGCTATAATCCACCTCAATTAAATCCTTTCGGTTGTTATAGCGATACCCACGTCATCCGCTATGTGTATCAAGGAGTTTTGACAGTAACCCTGGAAGAGTTGGTTCTCAAGGAAGGTTGGGATATGGACTGGCTAACTGTTGATGATATTGTTCAGGGTAAGCACTACTCCGAACGAGCCAATCAGGTGCGTCCTCTGGGCAAACCCCATCAGCAGATTTTGTTAGAATTCATTGCTAAACAGAATAAGTCCTAGCCTTCTCTGAATCCTGAAGTGGGTTTTAAACCATCGTCGAACTTTGGCGAGTAAGTCTGGCCACCCTCGCTGGCTTTGTTTCAGAATAGAAGTAATAAAGATCCAACCTGTCTGGGGAGAAACAAGATTTATGAATTATTAAAAAGCAGAATTTTAGAATCCAAACTTTGCCCTAAACCATTTTTATATGACTGAAGTTTTTTAGTGTTTCATACGGAGCCGCTGCGGTTTCAGATGTAGATAGTAGGTGTAGATAGTCAGACGATATATTCAATCACCGCTGCATTCAAGGCGCTTTAGCCCCCTTGCCAAATCCTCTATGATGTATCCTTTTGGCAGCGAAGATCTCCGTATCCTTCTATCGCTATGGACGTGGTTCTCAGACTAGGCTAATGCAACCCCAATGGATGCTTCGATATTGCTGGTCGGAGGTGATGACTTCATATCAACACTTCTGGAACGAATTCGTAATTTAGTCAGTTGCACTGTAGAGGCTGTTGCCAGTCCAAGTGAAGCTGTCCCTTTTATCCAGGCGCAACAGCCGGATCTGGTTATTTTGCAAGCGAACCAACCGGGGGGTCTGGAACTGTGTAACCAGATTAAAGAGCAAACTCGAATTGCCTGGATTTATTGCATTCTGCTGGATAATCCGGCTCAGATGCTCGAAGACCCCTGGATTGATCATTCCTGGGAGATGGAATCTCGCACCGAAGCCCTGGAGAATGGAGCCGATGCTTACCTCTGGGTGCCTCGCAACGACCCGATGGGGAAGCCCCTGGATGTGGAAACCATAACCCAACAGGATCGTCTGTTGCGATCGCAAATTCTCTCCGGGTTACGAACCGTTAAAAATTATCGGGAACTGGTACGGACGAACGATATTCTGTCTGCCATTGCCCTGTCTGACCCTCTGACTGAACTAAATAATCGTCGAGCCCTCGACTGGGAACTGCCGCGCCAGGTGCAAAATGCCCGCTCCCGGAATGAGCCCCTAAGTATTTTGATGCTGGATGTCGATTATTTTAAGAGTATTAACGATACCTACGGGCACCCGGTCGGCGATCGGGCCTTACAACTCATTTCGGGTCGGTTGCGGCACAACCTGCGGTTCCGCGATACCCTGTTCCGCTATGGGGGTGAAGAGTTTGTGATTATTTTGAGTAATACCGATCAGGCCGAGGCTCTCCTGGTCGCCCGTCGTCTCTGCCGTCTGATCAGCGACCAACCATTTAGCATTGATGACAATTTAGATTTGAACATTACCATCAGTGCCGGTACTACCTCCCTGCTGGGGCAGGATGATGCCCGGGGAAATAGTCTGCTACAGCGGGCAGACCAGAATCTGTTAAAGGCTAAAAGCTCTGGCAGAAACCGGGTGATTGGTTCTTTAGAAGAGTTTGAACCTACTCTGGAAGATCGCTCTCCCCTGCTCCCAGGCAATGCTGCCGTAGGTGCCGAGGAAGATTAACCTTCCATGGGTCGGATAGGTGTGTGGGTCAGCCGTTGCCATGCCAGTTTGGCTGCTCCGACGATGCCAGCCTGATTCCCCAGTTCAGCCTTCAGGAGTTGTAAGCCAGAACGGGAACTGGGCAAGACTCGCCGTTCCAGTTCTGCCTGTACCGTCGGCAGGAAAAAGTCGGCACTGGCACTGACCCCACCTCCAATCACGATCGCTTCCGGTGTTAAGACATAGACTAAACTGGCTAACCCTGCCCCCAGGTCGCGTCCGTAGCTTTGCCAAAATTCTAAAGCCTGGGTATCACCGGCCAGGGCCAGGGCTCCCAACTCCGCGGGTTCCATGCCCGTGCGCCGCCGGATGGCCTGCACCGAAACATACTGTTCCAAGGAACCGCGGTTGCCGCTATTGCATTCTGGGCCTTCTGGGTTGAGGGTAATCAGACCTAGCTCCCCGGCAGTGCCATGGTGGCCCACAAACAGTTGTCCGTTGAGAATAATTGCCCCGCCCACCCCGGTGCCCAGGGTCAGCAGGATCAAATTATCGTACCAGCGGCCTGCCCCCAACCAGGCTTCGCCCAGGCCAGCGCAGTTAGCATCGTTGGCAATCATGGTGGGTAATCCGGTTTTGGCTTCCAGCCAATCTGCCAGCGGCACATCCTGCCAGCCAGCCAGGTTAATTGCTACCCTGGCAATCCGTCCTGTAGCATCGGCAGGGCCAGGAGTCCCAACCCCGATCGCCTGGGCCTGTCCCTCCGGATCTACCAGGGTAACGCCCTCCCCGATCGCCATCAGGACTGCGTCAGGGGTAGCCGGTTGGGGGGTGGGGAGACTGACAGACTGTAAACAGGTGCCGTCCTGGCTGAAACGCCCTAACTTAATCGCTGTCCCTCCCAGGTCAACCCCCAGAACCTGAGTCGAAGCCGTTGCGTTGGTTGATGAAGTCATAGCAAAAATACCAGGAGCAAGAGCCGTCAGCCATTGTACGGGAAAATCAGGTACGGATTGCAGGCGTTAGCACCTTGGTTTCGATCGCCCAGCTACAACCTGACGGTAAAAGGCTTCTAACCCTCGCAGGCCATTGGCATTGCCGTAAAGGGCCTTATAGTAGTGGCCCATGCGGTGGGCTACCTGCCGACACCAGTGGCGATCGATACCCAACCTGACAGCAATCTCAATGTATTCCCGCGGGCTCTGGGCAATAGTTTCGGTCACCCCCAATTGACAGAGAATGCCGTAGGAATGCCGCCCTCGCATAAACTCGCCTGGGCAGGTGACTACCGGCAGGCCACAGGCGATCGCCTCCAGGGTCGTATGCCCCCCTGACCAGCCAAAGCTGTCGAGAAAAACATCACTGAGTTGGTTTAAATTCCAGTAGTCAAGCTGGGTCTGGGGAGGCAAGAATAGACAGTGGTCATTGCTATCTAAGCCAGCGGCAGCAAAGGTTTGTTGCAATCGTTGCTGAAACAGGCTGGCAACCGCCGAATTCGGACGTTCCAGAAACACAAAGCGGGCTTTGGGTACCCTCCGGGCGATCGCTACCAGCACTCCGTCATCCTGGGGTAGAAATTTGCAGAGCAACTGGCTGCAAAGATAAATCACGCCATCTTCCGGCAGACCGAAGTCCTGACGGGTTTTGCTGGTTGCCGGAATCCTTGGTTGGTCAAAGGTAATGGCAATACCCGGTAGCCGTACCAGTTCTTCCGAATAATGGCTACAGGCATTATCTGGCTCCATCAAGTCACTGGAGAGGAAGTAGTCAATGGTGGGTAGCCCCGAGGTGACCGGATGCACCCAGGTCGCGCACTGCACAGGGGCCAGACGCAGGGCGGCAAGCTGAGTAAGGGTGGCCTGTTGCCCGATGTCAAAATACACCAAAATATGCAGTTGATCGGCTAAAACCTGATGACAAACTGCTTCCAGTTGATCGGGATGATTGGCAAACTGGTGGAAAGCATGGCTGCAGGAGCGATATTCCTGACTCAGGGCATCGAACTGGTCGGTCAGAGAATAGGAATAAATTTCAAATTGTTCCCGATCGTGGTACCTCAGCCAGCCAATCATTAACTTGCCAACCGTATGCTCCCACATACAGCCCGACACATAACCAACTCGAATTTTGCCACTGCTGCTGGGCACTGGCAGGCTGTTCACCCAGTCAGGGTAATTGGCCGCCATGACCTGGTGGACAAATTGCCCATACTGCTTTTGTAACTCACGATCGTTGCGATTTTGGTAAGCCAGAAGAAAATTAGTATGCTCTGCGATCGCCTGTAAGGCACTCTGACGAACTGGGGCGCTGGCCAGGGAAGTTTCTGCAACTAAGCGGGTCAACCCCTGGGAAAAGTGCTGGCGGTAGTGGTCAATGGCCGCTGTCTCCAGATACAGCACTGGCAACAATAAGGCTTTTTGAAGAGCAAAATATAACTCTTCCGGAAAGTGGATAGTGGCCTGTTCAGCCAGGGCCAGGGCTCGATCGGTTTGATTTGTTTCGCGTAAAGCTTGCAGTAGTTGTTTGTACAGGTGGATCGCTGTCGGATGCTGAGCTGTTCCGGCATTACACACCTGAATCACCCGATCGTACTGCCTGGATTTTTCGTAACAGTCTGCCAGCCAGCTATAGAGGTCTAGGTCAGCGGATTGCTGATCGAGTAATGCTTGATAGTAGATGGCGGCCTGGCGGTACTGTTGCCGCTGATAGTGACTGTTGCCTGCAAATAGGAGAGCCTGCCTTTCATCCCGGGTTAATTGATGGGCAAATTCCAGGTTTTCTAAGACTGCACTATTAGCGGGTTCCAGTTCTAAGGCCCGGAGATAGGTCTGAATCGCTTCTTCTAGCCGATTTTGGGTGAGTAAGAGATTCCCCAGGTTCAGGTAACTCCCGACATGGGAAGGATTTATCTGAATTGCCTGGTGATAAAGGGGTTCTGCCTGGGAGGGGTCCCCATGTTCGACCACCAGATTGCCCAGGTTATTGTAAGCATCCAGCAGGGTGCGATCGCAACTCAGGGCTTTCTGGTAAGTTTGGGCGGCATTCACCACCTTCCCCTGTTTTTCCAGGGTTAACCCAAGACTGTACAGGTAGCGGCCATTCTCCGGTTCCAGGGCGACTGCCTGGGTCAGGGCCGACTCCGCTGCGTCATAACGCTCCATCAGATACCAGGTAGTGCCCAGTTCATGCCAGATCTCCGCTTGCTGCTGGTTGGCCTGCAAGGTTGCCTGACATCGTTGTATCACCGACTGAAGCTGGCTTTCTGGTGGATCTAGCGCAATCTCTGGCGCAGCGACAGGCTGCTCATACAGGGCAGGCAGGTTGTAAATTGCCTGCAACAACCCTGGTTTTCTGGTGCGTTGCAGGTCAGCCCAATAATAATTATGGCGGGCCTGAGCATCCCAGCGCAAAATCTGTAGCCCATTCCAGAAGGTTGGATGTCCGTTACTGGGGGTAGGTAGATCAAGCAACAGGTCACATTCGGGATGGGCTGCGATAAAATCCCAGTTTGCCTGCTGCACAGGTTCCCAATTGCTATCGTCAACAATAATCAGGGCCCGCTCAGCCAGAAAGGGCCTAGCCAGAAGTAACCCCATAAGCTGGGAACGGTAGTCGTGAGCCCCATCATAAAAGTAAACCCCGATCCGATCGCTGGTTTGCAATTCTCGCAGATCAGCAAAAAAGGCTTCAAAGTCCTGGTTGCAAAAGAACACCTGGTTTTGCAAATTAAACATGGCCAGGTTTTGCATCAAACGTCCCTGGTTTTCTTGCAGAATATCGAATTCTGAAAAGTTGTCGATCGCGTAGGCCACCCGCTCTGGGTGATTCAGTAAGGCTCCGACCAGGGTTGCTCCCTGAAAGCACCCAACTTCGCAATAAACCTCATCGGCCTCCATACAGGCCAGGGCAAAATTTAGCAGTTGGGTAATGTTGGGAGTAGTCATGCCCTGAACCTGACAAAACATATCCCGAAACTGCCTAGATTTTGGTTGAACCGAGGGCAACCCCCAGTTGTCATAAAGACCGGGTAATTGCTCAATAAAGCGTTGATAGTCCATTGCCGAAATCCAATTCAGCTTCGCTAGCTTCGTCGCCAAATAGTAGGCATACTAACCAAATTATTGACAGATACTTTAAAGTTTTTTCAGTTTTCGTCAAGAGATTCACAATTTGCTATCGTTCCTGAGGCGGTAGCTCTACAATTGCTGGGTTGTGCCCCTGACCCTGTTGCGTATTTTCCCCTCACTTAAAATAGCATTTAGATAAAATTAAAATCTTTAGTTATTTTTACTGGTTTATCCCCGTAATTGTCCCCTGGTCGTTAAGAAAATGCTGGGGAAGAATAGAAATACCTCGATCGATGACAGGTTTCTATGGAAAGAGAAACAGGCCCCCCGAGTGACTGCCCTGAATTGCCAGACTTTGGTTTGTCTGAGAGCGACAGCATCCTCCATCGTCTGCCGCCAGAAGCCAAACGATGGGCTGAAAGCCTGCCCTGGAGCCAGCGTCGCTACGTTCTTTCACTGTGTCACCTGATGTGTGCGGCCACGCCGGAAATGCGGGCCGAGTTTCTGGATGACTATACCGCTGATGGCATTATTTCCAAGATACTGGGCGATCAAGATACCCAGCATAAGGTTAAGCACTATCTCAAAGAATTTAATATTAAGACCGAGCTAAATGCGGTTAGTTTACGGAGCTATATTCGTCAGTTTTATATCCACTCTGCTCAGGATGTGCGCCGCCAACCCGATCTATTTCTTGAGTCGGCTCTGCGCCTGGTCATGAGTACGGAGGAACGCAACAATGTGTTCAACTATATCCTGGGGTTTGAGCTGATAAAAATGATGTTTCGGATGAGCTGGTTCCAGCACGAAAAGCTCTATCGGCTCCAGCGTAACCAGGATGAGTTTATCCAAACTTATATCAAGCCGATTCAATACACCCATCGGATCAATGGCATTATTAATCCGCGGGATGAGCATTTATTCTTTGCTCGGAGAGACTATTATGTGCAGAAACCACAAATTTCAGATAAAAAGCTGACGGCTCTGGCCCTGGCGACTTTTACAACAGAGGTTACAACAAACTTTGGCTTTTCGATTATTCGTCATGCCCAGTCGCTTGTGTTCGACTACGACTACATTTTTGAGGCAGAGCAGGAAGTATTTTCTTATAGTGAATGAATTTTGGAGCCCCGGTTGGTTGCTTGTTTTCCGGGGATAGAGCTACTCCAACCAGGAGATAAATGAATTAACCTAGGATCGGTTGGTGAGATTGCAATCGAACCCAGGAAGATAGATTCATGGAGCAACAACAGAAGCTCATTTGCCCTCAAGAAAAGGGGAAGCTGCGAGTTGTCAGGCTGACCTGCTATTCGATTATTGTAGGGACTGCCCTGGCTCTGACTGGCTGTTTTGGCCTGGGCAATCAGACTACGGAGCCTCCTGCTACGCCGACTCCCGCCCCTCCAAGTCCGGTGGTTAGTCCGGTGTCGCCCAGTCCCGCTAGTAGCCCTGCAGTTTCCCAAAACACTAATAAACCGGAGGCTGTGAAGTCCCTGGAAGGGAAAATTGGCATCACCGTTGGACCCGTGATTGGTGTACCCGTACAAACAGTTAATTGTCCGGCCCAGATTGAGGTTAAAGCTAGAAATCGATTTGATTGTGAGGGAACGGCGGATGGAAAGTCGTTTGTTATCAGTATTGAGTTAACCGATGACAACGGGCAGTTTAACTGGAGTACCAAACAACTTTTGCTGATGCCCCGGTTAGAAGCATTTATTCAGCGTCGAATTAAAGAAAAAAGTGGCATTGAAGTGACCGCTACCTGTGGGGGCAAATTACGGGTGGCAAAACCTGGTAACGTGTTTGAGTGTAAAGTTCTGGATGCTCAGAATCAAGCTCGATCGGCCAGGGTAACGGTTAAAGATGAGCAGGGAAGTGTTGATATTTCTCTCCAATCTTGAATAATTATGCGGTTGCCCCGTTGCATCGAAAAAATCACTGTATGATGAAGCCCGTTACCGACTGTCAGTTATAAGACGTAGACTTTGCTGGGAATTCATAGAATTCAGCAGCGGAGTTTACATTAACCCTGGCAAATCCTGTGTTAATGTAGTTGCCAGAGTTTGATTCGGTTTCAGTGGTGGTTCTTAGCAATAGCAGGCTTCACTCCGGATTTAAATCTCTACATTGTCAATTTCCGGAGATTTTCCATGTCAATTTATGTAGGTAACCTCTCCTATGCGGTTACTCAAGAGGACCTTAGCACCGTTTTTGCAGAATACGGTACTGTTAAGCGGGTCCAGTTGCCCACCGACCGTGAAACTGGTCGTCCTCGTGGTTTTGGGTTCGTTGAAATGGCAACGGACGCAGAAGAGGATGCAGCCATCGAAGCCCTGGATGGTGCTGAGTGGATGGGTCGCGATCTGAAAGTGAATAAAGCTCGTCCCCGTGAGGAGAGAAAGCCCGGTGGTAGCCTGGGCGGTGGTAATCGGGGCTATTCCAAGCGTTATTAATAGCGTCCCGAACCAAAGTAATTGCCTGAGACATCAGTCAATCTGATGCAGAGAAGCTGAGAAATCCAGATGAGATTTCTCGGCTTCTCTTTATTTGGGCTGGTACTGGCTTAACCGTGCTTCCAGACTATAGTCCTATTCAAAATCCGGAACGTAATTTTTGAAAGCGCGGCAAAGCCTTACTTTCAAAAATAGAAATTTGGGGCTAATTGATGGGCGATCCTGAGGTTGATAAGTCAGGCGATACTCAACGATTATTTGAGTCGCTTCTGCTCACTTCGATAACGAATATACTCCGCAACAAAAAAAGCAAAGCCTGAACCCAGGATCAGGACGACACTGAGGGCATTAATATCCGGTTTTACGCCGGTACGAATGCGGCTAAAAATTTCCATCGGTAAGGTGTTAGCCCCTCCCCCTGCCGTAAAACTGGCAATCAGGAAGTCATCCATGCTCAAAACAAAGGCCAGCAGACAGCCTGAAATAATGGCTGGCATCAGCTCCGGTAACAACACCTGGATGAAGGCCTGCATCGGAGTTGCTCCCAAATCAAGGGCTGCTTCTTCCAGATGGGGGTTCAAGTTGGTCAGTCGAGTAGAGACGACGAGGGCGACGTAGGCCAGACAGAAGACTACATGGGCTGCCACGATCGTCCCTAAGCTGAGTTGAATTAAACCACCACTAAAGGGAATGGCGACGGCAGCCAGAAACACCAGAGTTGCTACGGCAATGGCAATGTCTGGAATAATCAGGGGCAGGTAAGAAATCCCTTGATACAGCCCTTTTCCGGGAAAGCGGTAGCGGGATAAACCAACGGCCATTAAGGTTCCCAGGATGGCGGCAATCCCGACGGCACAGATGGCTACGGCCAGACTATCCCGCAGGGCCGAAAGAATCTTGGTATCACTAAAAAATTTCCAGTACCAGTTCAAGGTGAATCCAGTCCATCCGGCACTGTAGGGGGATTGGTTAAAGCTATAGATAGTCAGTACCAGAATGGGCAGATACATGAAGCCAAACATCAGGACTGACACAATGGCCTGCCAGGAAATCGAAAATTTGAGTTGCGACGAGGGGAGAGGCATGGCAGCAGGAGGACTGGAAGGATGGAGTTAGACACCACTGGCGTTGCGATCGCCGTACTTGAGTAGCAGGGCGATCGCAATACTGACGGTCAGAATCAACAGCATACTGAGAGCCGAACCAAACCCCCAGTTTTGAGTTGCTCCCAGGAATTGATTGTAAATCAGGCGGGCGGCTGTCATGCTGGAAGCTCCTCCCAGCAGTTCGGGGTCTACGAAATCACCTAACCCGGTGATAAAGACCAGCAAGCAACCTGCGGCGATACCCGGCAAGGTTTGGGGTACCGTAACCTGCCAGAAAGCTTGCTTTGGGGTTGCTCCCAGGTCGGCAGCAGCCTCCAGCAGCCGGGTATCCAGTTTTTCTAGAGAGGCATACAGGATCAAAACCATGTAGGGTAAGAGGCTATAACTCATTCCTACCAGAACCGCAGCATCCCGGTTGAGAATATCCAGGGCCGGCAACCCAAAACTGGTCAGCACCGTATTTAGCACCCCTGTTGGGCGCAAGATTGTAATCCAGGCGTAGGACCGCAGCAGGGAAGAAGTCCAGAGGGGTAAAACGAACCCGATTAGGGTCAGGTTGCGCCAGCGTTTGGGAACAAGGAGGGCGATCCAGTAGGCCACAGGAAAGCCCAGAACCAGACAGATCAGGGTGGTACCAGCGGCAAAAAATAGCGATCGCCCGAGAACTTGCAGATACAGGGGTTGAAAGATCTGGACGTAGTTATCGAGGCCTGATGGGTTGACTACATCCCCAGGGCGAATTCCCGGTACCAGGCTGAGTTGAAAAATCAGCAGGGTCGGAATGACCAGCAGTAACGCTAACCAGATACCCGCCGGCCCCAAAAGAGCCAGGGGCTCTAGTAGACGGGCCAGGGCTGCAGGCTGTTTGCGTGGGGCTTCGCGGGAGATGGGAGGAGAGGCTTGGGACATAGGTTGGCAAAAAGCACTAACTGCTGGTTAATTGGGTCCAGTACTTCTCGTAGAGTTCTGCTATTTCCTGGGTTACAGGAGCGATGCCTTCCGATTTCGTCAGAAGGGTTTCTGGGGGAAATAGGGCTTCATTATCCCGGAGCGGTGCTGGTAATTGGTCGTGGGCAGCCTGGTTAGGGGTGGCAAAAAATAGGCGCTGGGCGACCTGAGCTGCTACAGAAGGTTGCAACATGAAGTTGATCCAGGCGTAGGCAGCATCCGGGTTGGGAGCGGTTCTCGGAATCACCATGGTATCGCTCCAGAGGGAAGTACCACTGGATGGGATCACATACTTAAACCGGGCATCCTGCTGAATCACCGCCACGGCATCTGAGGAATAACCCATGGCCAGCAGCAAATCGCCAGCCAGCAACTGATCTCGCCAGGCATCGGAGGTAAAGTTGGTAATAGCGGGTTTCAACTTGACCAGTTTTTCGTAGGCTTGCTTGATCTCTTGAGGGTCAGTTGAGTTGTAGGAGTACCCCAGGGCCCGCAGTGTTGCTCCCATGACTTCACGAGTATCATTTAACAGGGTCATGCGGCGGGACAATTGGGACTGATTTAACCAGAGATAGTTCCAGTCTTGAGGCGGGGGATTAAGTTTCTCGCTGTTATAAATTAAGCCGGTTGTTCCCCAACTGACGGGAATATGGTAGCGATTGCCAGGATCATGAACGGAGTTCTGGAACTTGACCAGAATATTTTCCTGCCCAGAAATTTTTGTATAATCTAGCTCCTGCAATAGCTTCAGATCAATCATCTTGGCCACAGCATAGTCGGAGGGGTAGATGATGCTATACTCAGCGCCTTTGCCAGCCCGAATGGTTGCCAGCATAGTTTCGTTCGAGTCAAAGGTCGTGGCAATTACTCGAATGCCTGTCTGGGCTGTGAAGGTTTGCAGTAGCGAGTCATCAATATAGCTCGACCAGGTGTAGATATACAGTTCATCTTTTGCCCCGGTCTTCTTAACGGTCGGCCGCACTTCTGCCAGAGTCCAGCCACATCCTGCTAATGCCAACCCTGATAGGGCTGCTGCCGTCGTTTTTAAAAAACTGCGACGATTCGGGGATGGTCGGGAATTAGCTGCAATAGGAGGCACGGAAATTAAAGCGTTGACGCGTAGAGGACAGACTAAACCGGAATAGCCAGACAATCACTAAATGACCAGTGGACATAAATCGGGGTGTCAGCACTGGGATGGTTACTGCCCACCTGATTGGGTTGTCTGACGGTTAAACGATCGCCCGATAGCAGTTCTACCAGGTAATGAACATGGGTACCCAGATACATCACGTTTTTTAATCGGGCTTCAAAGCAGTTGAACTGATCCGAGGGTTTGGTATAGCTAACCTGAATTTTTTCAGGCCGGATGCTAACAACCACTTTGCCAGAGGTGAGGGGCTTACCAAACTGGAGGGGATTGGCTTTCATCTTCAACCCCTGCTCTGTAACAATCCACAGCATACTCGGATGGGCACCCTCGATTTTGCCGGAGAATAAATTGGTGTCTCCGATAAATTGGGCCACAAAAGCGGTCTGTGGTTGTTCGTAAATGCGATTGGGAGTGTCTATTTGTTCAACCTTGCCATGGTTCATCACCGCAATCCGATCGGACAGGCTGAGGGCTTCTTCCTGGTCGTGGGTGACCATGACAAAGGTCAGGCCCAATTCCCGGTGCAGGCTGGATAATTCTAGCTGCATTTCTTTGCGTAATTTCAGATCCAGGGCTCCCAGCGGCTCATCCAGCAATAAAACGGCAGGCCGATTGACTAAAGCTCTGGCCAGAGCCACCCGTTGCTGCTGCCCTCCAGAGAGTTGGGCCGGAAAGCGACTGGCAAAACTATCCATTTTCACCAGCTTCAGAGCCTCGTTCACCCGATCTTCGACTTCTGCCCGTCCTCGCCGCTTTAAACGCAAGCCAAAAGCAATATTTTCTCGCACAGTCAGGTGATTAAATAGAGCGTAACTCTGAAACACCGTGTTAACTGGCCGCCGGTAGGGAGGAACCTGGGTCATCATCTGGCCCTGAATTAAAACTTCTCCGGCTGAGGGGGAGTCAAACCCGGCAATTAAGCGCAGTGTAGTGGTTTTGCCACAACCGGAGGGGCCCAGAATACTAAAAAACTCGCCCCGGTGGATATTAAAGTCAACACCGCGAACCGCCGGTTCTCCGTTATAAACCTTGAATACCTTACGCAGTTCGACATCAAATCCGGTATCGGTTGCCATAAAGCTCTGATTCTGGGTGGCAGTTTGAGACATGGTAGCGATTCCCCGGATGCTTCGCTGTGATAATTTAGCAAGCTTATCAAGCTTCTGTTAATCTGGCAGATCAGATCTCAGATCTTTGATTTATTTTATCTACCGGATTGTTCTTCAGAACTCCAGGCAATCTTTTAGATTATGTAGAGGCTAGAGCAGACTCGGGGGCCGATCGCAGCAACTAGGGTTAAATAATGTAACAATTAGATGCTGAAACTGTCCTCACAGGTTCGACCTTCAGTCATTGGTTAAGAGCTAAGGGCAAACTTCCCTGGGGAATTCTGCTCTGTCCTGATCTAGGTTGCCCCATTCTCAGTTCAAACGCCTATCTGAAAGCCAGTAAAAGCATAAACTGTGATTTCTGTTTTCGCTACAAGAATTTAATTGTCCCCCTGCCCGATTTGCGCTATGTCTCTGACTCCTTCTGCTTCTATCGGTACCCAAAATACAGCTCGGACGGTTGGACGGCGGTACAAATCAGTCATTCTCATGGCAATGGTGTCTGCCCTGCTGTTTGGTGGGATTGTCAGTCGGTTGGTCTATCTCCAACTAATTGATGGTGATCGAAACCGCAAGCTGGCAGAAAACAACCGGATTCGGTTAATTCCGAAACAGCCAGAGCGGGGTAAAATTCTCGATCGCAAGGGGAGAGTGCTGGCGGGCAGTCGCCTTTCCCATGCGGTGTTTCTCTGGCCCCTGGCTCAAAAAAAGACGGAATGGGCGGGCACCCTGAAACGATTGTCCCAGATTCTCAATATTCCCGAAGAAGACTTCAAGCGCCGCCTGGAGCAGGCAGGCTATTCTTCGCCGTTTCTGATCCGGATTGCCAGGGCTGTTAGTCCGGCCCAGGTGACTGCCCTGGCTGAATACAGTAACGAGTTGGAAGGGGTACTGGTAGAACCGGAAGCAGTACGTTACTACCCGAATGGTGATCTGGCAGCCCATGTCCTGGGATATACCGGGGAAATGACCGATCAAGACCTGGAACGCCGTAAGGGCGAGGGTTACCGTCTGGGGGATGTGATAGGTCAGATGGGGGTAGAAGCCACCTACGAAAAGCTACTGCGCGGCGAGTGGGGCGGTATGCAGGTGGAGGTGGATGGTGCTGGACAGGTAGTAAGGATTCTGGGACGGAAGCAAACCCACACGGGCAAAGACATTACCCTCACCCTGGATATGGATGTCCAGAAAGCAGCAGAAGCGGCCCTGGGCGATCGCAAAGGTGCGATCGTTGCGATTGATCCGAACAATGGAGCGGTTCTGGCCATGGTAAGCCGGCCAGCCTTTGACCCAAATTTGTTCTCGACTCGCATTACCGAAGCCCAGTGGCGGCAACTCCAGAGCGCCGATCATCCCTTTGTTAATCGGGCCATCCAGGGGTTTCCCCCGGCCAGTACCTTCAAAATTGTTACAACCACGGCTGCGATCGAATCCGGTAAATATAGTGTGGATACCGTCCTCAATACCTATGCATCGATTCGAGTCGGTGGCATTGACTTTGGTGACTGGAACCGGGCCGGGTTTGGCCCCCTCGATTTTGTCGGAGCCATGAAATGGAGCAGTGATACGTTTTTTTACCAGATTGCCATGGGGATTGGCGATAAATCGCTGATCCAGTGGACTCGCCGCTATGGCTTTGGTCGTAAGACAGGGATTGACCTGCTGGATGAGGAAGCGGCGGGCCTGGTTCCCGATGATGCCTGGAAGCGTAAAGAACTGGGAGAAGGCTGGTATCTGGGTGACACGGTGAATATGTCGATCGGCCAGGGCTATCTGCAATCTTCTCCACTTCAGGTGGCTGTTATGTTTGCGGTGCCCGCCAACGGTGGCTATCTGGTCAAACCCCACCTGCTAAAAGATAATGAAGAAGCCCAGAATTGGCGGGAAGGGTTAAATTTGCGGCCAGAAACCATTCGGGTTTTGCAAGAAGGTCTGCGGGCGGTAATTACCAGTGGCACCGGCACAGCTCTGAATGTTTCCCATCTACCGCCGATCGCCGGTAAAAGTGGAACTGCCGAAGATTTTGGTCGTCAGTCCCATACCTGGTTTGGAGCCTATGCTCCGGCCAATAAACCAGAAATCATTGTGGTTGCCTTCGGGGAGAACTCTGGTGGTGGTGGTGGTTCTGTGGCTGCCCCTATGGTTCGTCAGGTTTTAGAGGCATACTTCAACCCCCAGAAGAAAGCGGCTAAACCAGCTCCGGTGGTTCAGGTCCCAACGGATTGATCGAGTCTGCTAAAACGAGCTGTGGTGATGGTGCTTGCACCATCACCACAGAAAAAGAATGTCCTAAAGAAAATACTGGTAGTGGCTGGAGACTAGGGACGGTGCTTACTGCCGTAGCCAATTACGGCGATTTTATGTCGGTAGACCAGTTCTGCTCCGTACCAGCCTGTTACTCCCAGTAGCCCGGCCACCAGAAGCGAGAGAATCAGACCCGTAGGTAATACGGCTCCGGTCATGTTGCCCCAACGCAAAATCAGGTTGATCAGGGACAGGCCAAGGGCTGCCACGTTACCAACCATGTGAGCCCAACCAGCACTGTGCTCCCGGACGCGATCGATTTTGAGAAAATCCATCATACCCGTGCCCGCTGCCACCAGTCCGGTGACCAGCCCAGATCCAATCAGCCAGATGGAGGCCCTGGCCCAGAAAGGGTCGCCGGTCAGCCAGTAGCCGACATCGGTACCAAAGGCAGCGACCAGAAAGGCGATGGGAAAAGTGACAATCAGGGGATGGAGTGGGTGTCCGGCAATGGCAACCGTACTGGGGACACCGCTATCACGGTACTCCCGCTCATCACTTTCAATCACGGGGGGAATATTGGGAGTTTGGGTCATTCTGGGGCTCCTGTAACAATGAAACTACTGGGAATTGTGCCTGTAACCGGGGGAAGAGCTGGGTGGGTAGAGTTACGTCTCGGATGGAAACTTTTCAATCAATGCTGAGGCCTGGAGAACCAGCTTTCCGGGCTGCACATCCAGACGCTGCAGCCGCAAAGACATCCCCGACAGCTCAAAGTTTCGTAAGTTTAAAAGTTCTGCTGCTTCTTGCCGTAGAGCTTCTGTCAGTTCGGGCGAGAGTTCCTGGCCGTCGCTGTACTCGATCGCTTCCAGGGCAACTGACTGCCCATCGGCGGCCACCTTGGGTACAGCCGTAAAGGCTACCTGTCTGGTTTGGTCGCTATCATGCAGCTTAACCGTTGTGCTGAGTGCGACTTTGCCATTGCCGGGTAGGCCGAATTCTACCTGTTGGCTATCCACCGTGGCCGCCTGCCCCTCAACCTGAATATGCAAATTCGTTAACTTACTGCGGATAAAGTCTGAGTTGAAGGCCCGGTTGATGTCGGCTTCGGTCAAAACAACCTGGGTTTCTGCTTCCGTCGGACGGGTTAATTCAATGGAACCAAAAGCGACGCTGAGCGGATTAATCGAAATATTGCCGGTCTGGAGCTGCATTTCCTCAATCCGCAGATCCTGCTGCATCACCAGCCCTTCTCCCTTGACAGAGACAGCTTCAACCTGACCTGTCATCAACTTCAGGGGATCGGTTTGAACCTCCACATCCAGGTTGTCTGCTTCATCCAGTTGGCTTGCCAAGCCTACTTCTGCCACCTTGCTGATAGCTTGTTCGCCCAAATCTGCCATAGCTTCGCTTCGTACCCCTGTCTGCATTTATGGGTTACTCTAGGTCATTAGCCTTTTCCCATGTATCTGTTAGGCGGTAGAGAGTGGACAGGGCGATCGTCTATCTTTAGAGCAAGAGCAAGGCTTTAGAGCAAGAGCAGTGGGGTAATCTATGGACTTGTTGGAGTATCAGGCCAAAGAACTGTTTCGGGAGGTTGGTATTCCGGTACTGCCGTCCCAGTGCATTGCCCGTCCTAAGGACTTGAAAGGATTAACCATTCCCTACCCGGTTGTACTCAAGTCCCAGGTATACATCGGTGGTCGGGGTCGGATGGGTGGGGTACGGTTTGCTGAGAACACGATCGATGCGGTGGCAGCGGCTCAAACCATTTTCAACCTCTCGATTATGGGAGAGTACCCCAGAGTGTTGTTGGCAGAGGCCAAGTACGATGCCGATCGCGAGTTTTATCTGGCCGTGGTTTTAAACCGTTCGATTCGTCGTCCGGTTTTGCTGGGTTCCCAGCAGGGAGGTGTGGATGTGCAGTCGGCGATCGACCAGATGCAGCATGTCATTGTCGATCAGGAGTTTTCTCCCTACTATGCCCGTCGTCTGGCCCGCAAGATGGGATTGCAGGGAGAGCTGATTGGTCTGGTCAGCACGATCGTCGAGAAAATGTATCGCTTGTTTATCGAAAACGACCTGGATCTGGTAGAAATCAATCCCCTGGGGGTGAGCCCGAACGGAGAAGTGATGGCTCTGGATGGCAAAGTCACGGTCAATGACGAGGCCCTGGCCCGTCACCCAGATCTATTAACCAGAATTGAAAAGTCGGGGGGAATGAAGCCTACCGGTCAGGCCGAGCTACCGGTCAGTATGGAACCCGATGGGCAGATCGGAATTTTATGTAACGGGGCAGGCCTGACCATGGCCACTCTCGATTTGATCTGTCATGCTGGCGGTAAACCTGCTTGCTTTTTGAATATTGGAGGGGAAAACCAGTGGAACGCCTCTCCTTCTAACCTCCGCGATCGTCTGGCCCGGGGGTTAGAGCAGATGGCTCAGACCCGTCAGGTTCGAGTTTTGCTGGTCAATCTTGTCAGTAACCTGATCCCCTGTGATGAAATTGCCGATGTGATTGCTACGTTTTTAAAGCGGCGGGTCAGAGAACCCCGGGGTATCAGCGAGATTCGCCCAGACACCCTGATTACCCATACGATTCGGATTCCTCAAATGGTGGTGCGATTGGTGGGAAGTGAGGGGGGGCAGGCAAAAGCCCAACTGGCAGAGACTCAGGTGACCGTTGTAGATGACCTGGATGAGGCAGTAGCGCAGTCGGTCAGGTTAGCAAAATCCCTGGCTCGCAGTTCTTAGGATCACAAATTAACGAAAACCAAACTTTAAACTTTTGAAAGCGGGTCGGGGCTGCGGGTTGCGAAAATTCAGTTCCGGGTTGTATTAAATTCACATCTTCAGGTAAAAAATGTGGGTCAAATCCAGAATTTTTTACCTGAGTGTTACCAGATTAGCAGCACCAATCTCCCCTATCCTCCGATGCTAAATAATGGTGCTTTTCTACTATGTGGTTGTCTTGTCTTTGGGGGGCAATGTGATCTGGCAACTTGCTAAAGCCTGGATCTTTTTGTTAGGTTTGACTTTCCTGAAAGGGTTTTAGCTTTGTCTAACCAATCGGGTCAAAATCCTCAGACCTTGACTGGGCAGGGCTGATTACAGGTTTTCGGGGCAGGTTGAGTCAGCTTAGTTTGAGTTCAATTGGTAATTGATTGCCGACCTTCAGTCTAGCCTGCGATCACTGGCGCATTTCCAAATCAGGGGCAAGGGAGAATATACGTTATGAGTTTTACACCCGATCGAACCGTACTCATACAGGGCATCACCGAATCCCTGGGTGCTACCTATGCTCCCCTGATGAAGCGGTACGGTACTAACGTTGTTGCCGGCATCAGCCCCGGTTATGGCGGGCAATACCTCTATGAGCTACCCGTGTTTGACCTGGTAGAGACTGCGGTTGCTCAGGTTGGGCAAATTGACATTAGCGTGATTTTTGTGCCCCCCTACGCAGCTCTGGATGCTGCCTTAGAAGCGATCGCGGCCAATATTCGGCAAATTGTTCTGGTCACCGATGGCATTCCTCCCCTGGATATGGTGACTTTATTGCGTAAAGCAGAGGCTACGGAAACCCTGATTGTCGGGCCAAATAGCCCTGGGATTATCGTACCGGGTCAGATCCTGCTGGGGATTCACCCGACGGAGTTTTACATGCCCGGCTCGGTTGGGCTAATCAGCCGTAGTGGTACCCTCACCTACGAAATCGCTCTGGAGTTGACCCGGGCTGGTTTGGGTCAATCGATCGGCGTGGGAATTGGGGGAGATGCCATTGTTGGTTCTTCCTTTCCCCAATGGTTACAAATTTTGGACGAAGACGAAAATACCGAAGTGATTGTCCTGGTGGGTGAAATTGGCGGCGACAGCGAAGAATCCGCCGCCCACTACATTGCCGAGGCGATCGATAAACCGGTGATTGCCTACGTTCCTGGACGAACGGCTCCCCGGGGTCGGCGAATGGGCCATGCCGGGGCGATCATTGATTCGCAAATTGCCGAACTGGGTACGGATATTGGTACGGCAGAAAGTAAAATCAATGCTTTTCAACGGGCTAAAATTCCCGTAGCCGAACGGCCTTCCCAAATCCCAGACCTGGTGCGAAAGGTACTCAAGTTATCGACAGTGAAAAAGGGATAAGCCAGGGGTGCCATGGTTCCTGGAGCCATGCCCTGACCTATCCCAGAGATAGTGAATCTGGTTCAATTAACTCCTGGCCGCAGCCAGTAAGGCTTTCGACTCTGATTCCCCGGCTTTTCGTAATTGTTGGGTCAGGCGAAGGGCCAGCAGGCTGAAGACGCTTAACTGAGTCAGGAAGCTGAAGACGATGGCCATGCTACTGACATACTCTAAAGCGGTGAAGGCAAAGGCTGTAAATAGCCAGGGAATTGCCGTGTTAAAGGATGGGGCCATGGATAGGAGTCCCATCAGGGTTGGGGGGAGAAAGATATAAGCTGCAATCAAAGTTGCGGCGATCGCTCCCCGTCGGGGTGTCTTGGCAAACAGAGCCAGCTGAGCGATGATGGCGCAGACCAGAGTGAAGACAGTACCCAGACCCATTACGGCCAGGGCCTGAAACTGCTGGCGCGGAACATCCCAGGTGAGTACCCAGGGCAGGAAGATGGCGATGCCTAACCCCAGATTGATGGCGATCGCCAGGAGCGGGGGACTTTTTTCTCCCCAGATCAGATCTCTGGCCGTGGCCTGACCCGACCTGCCCTGCTGCATTCGTCTTTGCCGTCGATAACGGGCCCAATCTAACAGGGTTTGACGATGGGGACTGAGGGCTGCAATCAGCAGCATCAACCAGAGGAAACTACAGCAGGCGGCGATCAGCAGATCTTCCAGGTGACTATAAGTCGGCTTGTCTCGCAGGACAAACCCCAGGAGCCAGAACTCAAACCCGATCGTGCCTAAATAGGCCTGCCGTTTACTCACCAGAGTCAGGTTGGGATTACGAAACCGACGATTGACCGCCTGCCAGATCCAGACCGTGGCCGCACCCAGGGTTACTAGCCAAAAGCCCAGGGTCAGTAAAATACTGTCGTTGATTGGCATTTGAAAGTAGAAATTGGGTGCCGGGTAGCGACTGGTACTGGAGGACTGCTGCATCTGCCAGATCTGGAAGAAAAAGGTATAGCAGACCCAGATCACCACGGCTCCTACCCAACCCTGGGAACCTCCCAAAAAGGCAAATAGGAGAGAACTGGTATAGAAAAAAGCACAGGTGGCGATCGTGATCAGGTAAAAGCTAATAATTTCCAACCCGGATATTTCCGCTGCCGTTGCGCTGAATAAATGCAGGGGAATGGCCAGACCGACCGCCAGATAAACCAGAATGGGAACTCCTAAAATTTTGCCCAACAACACACTCTGGCTGGTTTGCGGGCTCAGACGAATGAAGTTCAAGGTGCCCCGCCGCTCTTCCTTGGCCAGATCACCAATCAGCATGTAGACCCCGGCCATCAGCACGATAAAAGGCAGCATCCAGCTGAGGGTCTGAAACAGATCGCTCCACCACAGCTGCCAGTTAATCACCGGTACAAAATTGGCGGCGGCAGCCGGGGTAGAATCCATCAACGATCGCAGAGCCACTCCGGTAGAGTTAACACAATCAAACCAGCGATAGCCTCCCTTGCCTGTACAGTAAGGACTGCTATAGGTTTCGCTCCCGGGGATTTGGGCCCAAAGAATCAGCAGGACGGCTAACTGCGTTAGCAAACTGGCGGCGATGGTGACCAAAAAATTACGGGGTTTGAGGCGGCCTTTGAGTTCTCGAAAGAGTTGGGCATTCCAGCCACTCAGGTGGTTAATCCAGTAGGCGTTCATAGCGGTTACTGACGGTAAGGGGTAAGCGGACGGCGGAAGTCAGACAGGGGTCAGGTGGTTTGTTGATGTCCCAGCTTGAGAAAGATCGATTCCAGGTCTTCTTGCCTTCGGTGAAATTCGGTCAGGGGAATGCCGGCCTGAATGAGCGATCGCAGTAGTTCGGCAGTGTCGGCTTCTGCCCCAGAAAAATGGACACGAACTCCCATCTGGTCTTTCAGGGGGTCTATAGCCTCTACGTGGGGACAATTTTTTAGTTCGGCCTGAAGGCCATCCAGGTTCCCCAGGGTAGAAATCAAAATTTCCTGGCGACTCAGGCGCTGGAACAGGGTTTTAAGGGAAGCACTTTCGACCAGGAAACCTAATTCCATAATTCCGACGGAGGTACAGAGTTCTTCCAGATCACTCAAGACATGGGAGGAAATCAGTACCGTCATGCCAGCTTCCTGCAAAACCTTGATAATCTCCCGGAATTGCACCCTGGCCAGGGGATCCAGCCCGGAGACAGGTTCATCCAGCAGTAGCAGGATTGGTTCGTGAATAATCGTGCGGGCCAGACTGAGCCGCTGTTTCATCCCTCGAGACAGGGTGGCAATTAGATTGTCCCGTTTGTGAGTTAGTTGTACCAGTTCTAAGACGTCTCGCAACCGCTGGCTACGCCGTGGTTCCCGCAAGCGATAAAGGCGGGCAAAATAGTCTAAATAATCCCAGACTGTGAGGTCATCGTAAAGCGGGTAGTCATCGGGTAAGTAACCGATTTGCTGTTTGATCGCAGAGCTTTCCCGATCGCGCAGTAAGCGCTCTCCATTGATGTAAATTTCGCCGACGGTCGGTTCTTCTGCCGTGGCCAGCATGCGGATCAGGGTGGTTTTCCCGGCACCATTCGGGCCAATTAACCCGTACACTTCACCGGCACTGATCTGTAAATCCACATCATTGACTGCGATTTGGCGCTCAAATTGTTTTGTTAACCCACGGGTCGAAATAGCCAGTTCGGTTGCCATAGGGAAGAGGAATTCAAAGTTAACAGCTAGCCTAGCCTGTCGCTACAGGATTTGGCAGGAGCGTTTCGGAAAAAGAAACCCTCGATCAAGCGGGTTTTTGATGAAGTTTTTGGTACCTGGCAATTCCGATGCAGCCAGTTGCCAGTAAAAATCCGGCCATCCCCAGCAGGGCCAGGGCGATCGCCGGTAACCCGCGAACCAGGGGTTGGGCACTCCCAAACAGGCTGCCGGCCAGGGCGGCTCCACCGAAATACAGCCCGGTTCCCAATCCGGCTCGGGTGGGCGGAACCAGGATCAGGGCAAAGGGAATCGTGCCATTGAAGACCAGGCTGATGCTGGCTCCCAGGAGAACAATCGCGACCAGACTGGGCCAGGCAGAAAAGGTGAGTCCTACCCCCAGCAGAGCCAACCCCGCCCCAACCGAACCCAGCAGCATGGCCTTGAGGGCACCTGTTTTGCTCGCCACCCAACCGGCAGGAACGATAGTCAAGAGATGGGCGATGGTAAAGGTCAGCAGCAGGTTGTTACCAGCTACCGTTCCACCGGGGGAGTTGAGTAAGAGTCGCATCAGGGCCGAACCCAGGGTAATTCCTATGCCTGCTCCAAAAATTAGCCCCAGCCTGGGGAGGGAGACTCCTTCCAGCAGGGCTGCTTTGGTGGCCGGAGAAGCGGGAACCCGGGCATCCACCAACCGTAATACCAGGACTGCCAGGAGTAAGACCAGGGAACCCGTCCCAAAGGCGACGATCGGCCCCCAACTCAGGATCCACTGATTAGCGAAGCTGCCCATGGTGCCTGCCACGGCACCAACCAGAGTGAGGATGCTGGCGGCCTGGGGTAGATTGCTGGCAAAGGCATACTTCCCTAAGAAGGCCAGAACCGGGCTGCGAAACAGCGTCATGGCCAGGGCCCAGGCTACGGCAGTCAGGGGGAGTACCCAACGAATCAGAGGGTTGAGGCTGGCTGTCACCACCAGAACTGGCAACCCAATAAACAACCCGGTAGCCAGAATCACCCCCAGGGCAATCAAAGGAAATTTTGTTCCAATCCAGCGCTGCATCCGATCGGATTGAGCCCCTACCAGGGGTTCCATGACCACTGCCAGGAGATTTTCAAAAATCAGCAGGGGGGGCACCCAGGTCTTCGGTAAACCTGCCTGATCGAACAATTGGGGGAGGTAAAGCGAGTAAATAATCCAGCTCAAGCCGATCGCCCCCTGAACCATCGCCAATCCCCCAACCTGAAGCCACAAAATCGCCGGTTGAGACTTCGGTGCAGCCATTTCTCCCCCAATTCAGGTTACAGTGAGGCAATTTTAGGGAAATCTAGAGTGACTGGCTCGCAGGCTGCCATCCAGTGTGTCTCCCCTGTTCACCGGTGGTAGCCCTTTGGGACTTCCCATTCAATTTGTTTAGCACCACTATGCAACAAGGCAGCCCTCAGCCAAACATTTTGGCAACAATCTCTACAAAACTTTTCCGGGGTGGCCGGGTTCTAATTACTGCCTCTGCGGTTGCCGGATGTGTGATTGGGTTACGGCTGACTGGTTTGCTGCAAACCTGGGAACTGGCTGCTCTCGATCAATTCTTTCGGCTCCGCCCCCTGGAACCGGTAGATGAACGGATTGTGATTGTTGGCATTGATGAGTCAGACTTGCAGCGGATTGGGCAATGGCCGATTCCCGATCGCAACATGGCCCAATTGCTCCGTACCCTGCAAACCTACAAACCCAGGGCGATTGGGCTGGATATCTACCGGGATCTGCCGGTGGAACCGGGGCATCAAGAACTGTTGCAGTTTTACCGCACCCTGCCCAATTTAATTGGGATTGAACAGATTAAAGACAAGAGCAGCACCGGGGTACCGGCTCCACCGATTCTGCGCGATCGGGATCAGGTGGGCTTTAACAACTTAGTCTCTGACCTGGATGGTAAGGTGCGGCGTGGCTTGCTCTACTGGACCGTAGATGGGAAAAGCCATCAAAGTTTTGCCCTGAGTCTGGCGTTGGTTTACCTCAAATCTGAAGGGGTTACCCCGGAGGCTGCTGCCAGTGATCCCCGCTATTTACAGTTAGGGCAAGGGGTATTTCGGCTGTTTGAACCCGATGATGGCGGTTATGTCCGGGCCGATGCGGGGGGTAACCAGATTTTGGCGAATCTACGCGGCCCTGCCAATCGCTTTCGGCAGGTGTCGATGACCGATGTTTTAGCCGGTCGAGTACCGCCCGAACTGATGCGCGATCGCATCGTCTTAATTGGTTCAACTGCCGTCAGCCTCAAGGATTTTTTCTACACCTCCTACAGTGGTGGTCTGGTCAACTCCCTGCAACCGATTTCTGGCGTTGAACTGCAGGCCAACTTTATCAGCCAAATTTTGAGTGCTGCTTTAGAAGGAAGGCAACTGATCCAGCCCTGGCCTGACCCTCTGGAGTATGGCTGGATTCTTGTCTGGTCCTGGTTGGGGGCCTGGTGTAGCTGGCGCTTGCGATCTCCGGAGCGTTCGGCCCTGGTGATTCTCGTGTCTGCCGGGGGGCTCCTGGGAATTGGCTATGGAGCCCTGCTGGGGGGCTGGTGGCTGCCCGTTGTGCCGCCGATGATGGCTTTGACCGGTTCGGCGATCGTGATCATTGCCCACCTGGCCCATCTGGAGGAAGAACTCAAGCGCTCCAAGGAATTTCTCAATAAAATTATCAATGCCATTCCCGACCCGATTTTTGTCAAGGATAGTCAGCACCGCTGGATTGTGCTGAATCAGGCCTATTCCCGGTTGATTGGCTATCCCCTGGAGGAACTACTGGAAAAATCAGACTCCGACTTCTTTTCACCGGAGCAGGCCCAGGTGTTTCGCACCCAGGATCAGCAGGTGTTTGCCACGGAGCAAGAACAGGAGCATGAAGAAGAATTTACCTCCCGCAGTGGCAACACCTATCAGATTGCTACCAAGCGATCGCTGCATAAAGACTCTGCCGGCAACCTGTTTCTGGTGGGTGTGATTCGCGATATCACAGAGCGGAAACGGCTGGAAGAGGAACTGAAACGCACCGCCGCCGAACTGGTGCGCTCCAACGCCGAATTGCAACAGTCGGCCAGCCACCTGCATCACCTGGCCAACCATGACACGTTAACCGGTTTACCAAATCGGAAGCTGTTCCATGAGCGGTTTGGCCAATCCCTGGAATGGGCCCGTAGCAATGAACAACTGGTGGGTTTGTTGTTCCTGGATCTGGATGGCTTCAAGCTGATTAACGATACCCAGGGCCATGACATCGGAGATTTACTCCTGAAGGCTGTGGCTCAACGTCTAACCGGTTGTCTGCGCGGTAGTGATACGGTTTCCCGCTTGGGAGGGGATGAGTTCACCATTATTTTGCCGGCGATTCCCAGTCCTCAGGATGCGGCCAGAGTGGCAGAAAAGGTTTTAATGGTTCTCTCCAAACCCTTTGAACTGGAGAGTTACACCATTTATGTCACGACCAGTGTAGGCATCAGCCTTTACCCCGATGATGGGTCAGAAATTGACACCCTGATCAAGGGAGCGGATGTGGCCATGTACCGGGCGAAGGAATTGGGTAAAAACCGCTATGAGTTTGCTTCTCAGGTGAAAGATCGACCCGAGATGCAGGCCCTGGCTCTGCAACGGCGGGAGCGTAGCCAGCAGGAAGAAGAGTATGAAGAACAACCTCCTCTGGGGCAATGAGTAGTACATTGATTCTTGTCGGTCTTCCTCCCTCATTCTCCCCTCTGCATGATTGGCTACCTTAAAGGCGTTGTCGCTGCCGTCCAAAAATCTCAAAATCGTGTCACCCTCACCCTGGAGGTAAATCAGGTTGGTTACGATCTGCAAATTGTGCCCCGGTTGTTACAGCAGTTGCCCGGAATTGGTGAAGCAGCCCAGATCTTTACCCATCTTCAGGTACGGGAAGATCAAATGATTTTGTTTGGGTTTGGTTCTGTGGCAGAACGAGAACTATTTCGCCAGCTAGTCAGTGTCAGTGGTATTGGCCCCCAATTAGCGGTTGCCCTGCTGGATACCCTGGGGCTCCAAGACCTGGTGCAGGCGATCGTCGCTGGTAATACGAGGATGCTGGCCCGGACCCCGGGTGTGGGTAGCAAAACCGCGGAACGGATTGCCCTGGAACTCCGAACCAAACTATCGGAGTGGCGGCAACAGGCAGGGATCATTACGGCTCCGACGGGCGGCCCCGGTCTGGCAGTTCAGGAGGATGTAGAAATGACCCTCCTGGCTCTGGGTTATACCAGTACGGAAGTGTCCCAGGCTCTCCAGGCGGTGGCTCAAAGCACGACTCTATCTAAAAACGATGATGTAGAAGCCTGGATTCGACAGGCGATCGCCTGGTTAAGTCAGTAAAATCTAAGGTTTAGCTCTGCTTTAATCCCAGAATAAATTTGGGCAATATAAAATTCTCTTGCGCCATGCTCAACGTAGATAGTAAGTAGCCTCGATTTTGACAATTTCAATTTGGGAGAATCATGATGGTAGCCAGCGGGACAAAATATCGGTTAGTCACTCGCAGTGATTTTGATGGTCTGGTTTGTGCGGTTTTGTTGAAAGAATTGGATCTAATCGATGAGATCAAATTCGTCCATCCCAAGGATATGCAAGACGGCAAGATCGAAATTACCAGCCGTGATATCACGACTAATTTGCCCTACGTACCGGGTGCTTATCTGGTGTTTGACCACCACTCCAGTGAAACCATTCGCAATCAAGAGCGGCAGGAAAACTACATCATCAACCCGGAGGCTCCTTCGGCTGCCAGAGTGGTCTATGACTACTATGGTGGAGTTGGGCGGTTCCCCAATATCTCTGAGGCAATGATGACTGCCGTTGACAAAGCTGACTCTGCTCAGTTCTCGCGGGCAGAGGTGTTAAACCCAACGGATTGGACGTTGCTCAGTTTCCTGATGGATGCCCGGACTGGCCTGGGCCGGTTTAAGGAATTTCGGGTGTCTAACTACAACCTGATGATGGAATTGATCGACTACTGCAAGCACCATACAATCACCGAAATTCTCGCGCTTCCCGATGTCAAGGAACGAGTCGATCTCTATTTCGAGCAGGAAGCCAAGTTTAAAGATCAGATTCAGCGCTGTAGTACCGTTCACCAGAATCTGGTGGTGTTAGATTTGCGGCAGGAAGAAGTGATTTATGCCGGCAATCGCTTCATGATCTATGCGCTGTTTCCTGCTACCAATATTTCCATCCATGTGATGTGGGGCCTGAAGCAGCAAAATACGGTCTTTGCCACCGGAAAATCGATTTTCAATCGCACTTCCAATACCAATATTGGGGAACTCATGTTGAAGTATGGTGGTGGCGGTCATGCCAATGCGGGAACCTGTCAGGTAGACAATGACAGAGCCGATACGGTTCTGGGTGAGTTAGTGGCTCAAATCACGGCGGATGGTTGAGACTTAGCGGCCAGGGCTGTTGTTGGGGTGGGTTATATCGTCTGATCTGGCTTGCACTCTCAGGATTTTGGATACTCGCCCCTGACAGCAAGTGCCTTGAAAAGCTGCTTTCCTCAAGGTTCTAACACCTGCAATACTGCCTTAGGACTGAGCTGGTCTTTAAACCAGACAATTCTCGTCGCCGTATCGCTAAAGTTGACTCCGGCTTTTTCCAGATTCAGGCGCTGGGAAATCGCCAGGATCAGGTCGTCCCGGCCCGACTGCCGTACCTGGGAAACTTTCTTTTTCAAGTATTCGGGTCGCCAGTAGCCAATAATTTCCAGCAAAAAACTGCGGCCATCCGGGTGAACTAACCGGAAGTCGGGGATCATAACACTGCCAGGAATCGGTATCAGGTCTACTTCCCTCTCTAATTGCCAGAGGGTTTTAGCTTTTGACCAGCGATCGACAAACCCGGCTTCCAGCATACTGTCGTAGGTTTTGCCCGGTGGGTAGTGGGTGACTAAACCACAGCTAGAGTCCAGACAAAATCGGCCCTGGCGGGTTTTGCCCGAGTAGGTATCCTTCTGTTGCAGGGTGGCCACCAGACTCCAGCGGGTGACATGCAACAGGGCCGGCAGGAGCATCGCCAGCTTTAAGCCGTAGTGAGTATTGGGTTTAAACAGGCTGGTGGGGCCATCGATCGTCAGGGTAAAGCCATGGTCGGCATCCCCTTCGATGTAGGTCATCAGGCTAAATAATTTGAGATACCGGAACAGCAGTTTGTACTCTCCGGGATCGTTGCGATGGGCCTGCAGAATGACCTGGCTGGCCCGATAAAACACTCCCTGAACCTGGGAGAGGTTGTAACGGTGGAGCAGGGCTTCGGGGGTGGGAGCGGTAAATTGGGTCAGAATCTGGTTATCGGGCAGGTCCGCATAGAGGCCGGTTTGAATCTGGACTGGCAAAATTTCCCGCTCCAGTTCCTGGCTCAGGAGCATCGCCAGGCGATCGATAGCCGCCTGACTGGCCTGAAAACTGGGAGCCGTCGTTGCTGAAAGGGCAAAAATGCGCCGACGTAAGGTCTGGGGTTCCAGGGGGCTGATCGTTTCAAACTGGCTGAAGGCATCGCCCTGGAGTAAATGGGCCAGTCCCCGTTTAATTCGATAGTCGGTATCTTCTCCTTCCAACTCCAGGAGTAGCCGGTTTAACTCGCCCCGAGTGCTTCCCTGAGCGCCGGTGAACAGGTCAATTAAATCCCTGGCGATCGCTAAGTAGACTGGTCCGATCGCCAGTCGCTTGGGCACAATTTCTTCCCCAGAAAAGTTTTGAATCAGTAAATCGGAGGGCAACATCCCGTAGATATAAGCCTTTTGGGTGAGGAAGGCAAGAGAACTACTATCCCAGGTGAGATAGCTAAATCTGGCGACAAACTTTAAATTCTACTGAAACAGCTTTCATCACAAAACGTTAAAAAACTGGTAATTCCTATGGTAACTACGCCCTCCAGTCAGGTTTCGCCGAGCCAGTATGAAGTCTCTGATCCGGGTGCCGAAGTTGAATTGTTAGTCCAGGAACAAAAGCAGGATACGGAAATTGACCTGGAATTTCTCTATACCAGAGACATCGAATTTCGCCAGGAAACGATTTACTTTATTGTCGTCGATCGCTTTTTTGATGGCGACCCAGACAACAGCGAAGGGCCGAATCAGGAACTCTTCGATCCAGAGCGCCAAGACTGGGGCAAATACTGGGGGGGCGACTTACAGGGCATTATCGACAAGCTAGATTACCTGAAAAATATGGGAGTCACAGCCCTCTGGCTGACTCCTCTATTTGAGCAGGTGGAAGATCTGTTTGTCGAACAGGCCGCAATTCATGGTTACTGGACGAAGGACTTCAAGCGGATCAATCCCCGGTTCATTGGCAAGGACGAAGATCCTTCCCTCAACAAAACCCAGGAGAGCCGGAATACCACCTTTGATCGCCTGGTGAGCGAATTACACAGGCGGAATATGAAACTGGTACTGGATATTGTCTGTAACCACAGCAATCCCGATTTCAGTGGTAAAAAGGGCGAACTCTACGATGACGGGGTCAAAATTGCCGACTTTAACGATGACCCCGACTACTGGTACCACCATTACGGTGAGGTCACTAACTGGGAAGACGATTGGCAGGTACAAAACTGTGAACTGTCCGGGTTGGCCACCTTCAACGAAAACAATATCCAGTACCGAAATTACATCAAGTCAGCCATCAAACAGTGGCTCGATCGGGGGGTAGATGCCCTGCGGGTGGATACGGTAAAACACATGCCGATCTGGTTCTGGCAGGAGTTTAACAGCGATATCCAGGCCCACCGCCCCGATATTTTTATTTTTGGTGAATGGATCTACAGCCATCCGACGGACGATCGCTCCGTTGAGTTTGCCAATCATTCCGGCATGACCATGCTTGATTTTGGCCTCTGTGTGGCGATTCGAGCAGCGCTGGCCCAGGGCGCGACGGATGGATTTCAACTGATTCAAGCCATTTTTGATCTGGATCACCGCTACTTCGGGGCGACGGAACTGGTCACCTTTATCGATAACCACGATATGCCCCGGTTCCAATCTTTAAATCCTGACCCGGAGATGCTGAAGGTGGCGATCGCCCTGGTCATGACCTGTCGTGGTATTCCCTGTATTTACTACGGCACGGAACAATACCTGCATGACGATACCAATGGTGGCAACGATCCCTACAACCGGCCCATGATGACCTCCTGGGATATGGATACGGAAATCTATCGCTATATTCGCTTACTTTCGGGTCTGCGGCGGTTGAATCCGGCGGTTTCTATGGGAGGACACTGGCAGAAGTACCTCAGCCCCGATGTTTACTGTTATGTTCGGCGCTACCGGGATTCCTTCTGCTTTGTCGCGATGAATCGGGGGGAAGCAACAACGATTGCCGAGGTAGACACCGAGTTACCCAATGGTGAGCATACCTGCGTCCTGACCCGCTGTAAGCTAGAGGTGAAGGATGGCAAGATCTATAACCTGGAACTGCCCCGGCGGGGCGTAATAGTGATCAGCCATGTCGGGGAACGGGTCAAAGCCCAGACCATCGTTCGAGTACAGCTCAATGGCGTTCAGACCCAGCCAGGAGAACGCATTGTAGTCACCGGCGACTGCCCCGAATTGGGCAACTGGGACATCGAAAAAGCCTACCCGCTGGAATATATCAACACCAATACCTGGTTTGGCGAAATTCCGTTCAACGAAAGTGCCGGTAAGTTAATTGCTTACAAGTACGCAATGTGGCGAGAGGGTCAGGCTCCTCTGCGGGAAAACCAGATTGCCCGTCGCTGGGTGATTGCTTCGGAAGGCACCGTCAAATGGCGGGATGTCTGGGCCACAGGACGGGAGTCTTAACGATTTGGCTAACTTAATCTGGCTAACTCGTTAGCCTTACGGGCCAGTTCCACATCTTTGCTGGTGATGCCACCGGAGTCGTGGGTGGTGAGGTCGATCGTCACCCGGTTGTAGACATTGAACCACTCCGGATGGTGTCCCATTGCTTCTGCTACCAGAGCAACGCTGGACATAAATCCAAAGGCTTCCACAAAGGATGAAAATTGAAACTGGCGGTGAAGCTTACCGTTTTCGACACTCCATCCAGGTAACTGGTTGAGGGCTGTATTTAGCTCGCCGCTAGACAAAACGGGAACACTCATAGCGCTATAGGAGTAAGAGTTGATAACCGACGATCGTTGAACTGTTGGGTTGGCAGATACAACCTCTGTAGGGCCTGGAAGTAGAGCGTACAGAGGAAGCCAAACAAGGAGTATGGTCAAAGCCAAACCCAGGACCCGAAGGCAGAACCATGCCTGAAAGCGGTTCATAGACTATGTCGCTGACAAGAAAGGTTTACTGCCAAGAAACCCCTGCCAGGTTACTTGCCTTTGACATTCTCGATCGCAATCTCTACCGATGGCTGCAGTGCCAGAAATTGCTCCAGGCGAACCAGCTTAACTGTCTGGGTGACCCGGGGATTGGTGACAATCTGTAGGGTACCCTCAGCAGTTTGTGCCTTTTTAGCCAGTTGAACTAACGCTCCTAAACCGGAGCTATCGACAAAGTCGATCTTTGACAGGTCTAAAACGACATGTTTGGGGCCTTCTTCGACACACTTGGTCATCACCTTACGAAAGGTTGGTTCAGAAAATGCGTCGAGTAGACCTGTGAGGCGGAATAGCTGATAGTTATCCTTGACTTCGCGTGTGCCTCGCAAGCTGACAGTCAGGGTCAATGGCTCAGGAATAGAACCCTCCTAGGTTGTTAGTCCTTAGTTCGATAATTCGAGGCTTAAGTATACACTCTCGCTGGTTGATTTTCTACCACTAAGTGGCTGCAAAATGTCCATATCTTAGCGAAGAATCAGGAAAAGTGGGATGGCTGTTCAGTTTAAGCCTGTCCAACTTTTTCTTGCTTTTCTGTCCGCATAGCCTGAACAAATTGCTCGAACAAATAGTCTGCGTCATGGGGGCCAGGGCTGGCCTCTGGATGGTACTGCACCGAGAAGAGGGGTAAACTTTTGTGGCGCAGACCAGCAACGGTTCGATCATTCAAATTGAGATGAGTGATTTCTACCTCTGCGTCGGGAAGTGAGTCGGCACTGATAGCGAAGCCATGGTTCTGGCTGGTAATTTCTACCTGTTGATGTAGACCACAGGGTTGGTTTAAACCCCGATGGCCAAATTTGAGTTTGAAGGTTTCCGCTCCTAAGGACAATCCTAAGATCTGGTGGCCCATACAGATGCCAAACATCGGTTTTTCGGCTTTCAGGAGGGCTTTGGTAGTCTCAATTCCTTCGGTTACGGCCGAAGGATCCCCGGGGCCATTAGAGAGGAAAATGCCATCGGGATTAAATTTGAGAATTTCTTCCGGGGGCGTTTGGGCGGGCACCACAATCACCCGACAACCATAGCTGGCCAATCGCCGCAAAATATTTCGCTTAATGCCAAAGTCGATCGCGACGACTGTCAGCGGTTCTTCTAACGCTTTCATTTGTGGTACAAATTCCCACAGCGGATCGGTAGAATCTGACCACTCATAAATTTGTTGAGTGGTTACCTCCCGCACCAGGTTGAGCCCTGCCATGCTGGGGGCATCCTGCAACTGCTGCAGCAGATCGATCGGGTCTAGAACTTCCGTAGAGATTGCCCCATTCATCGCCCCTACGGACCGGATTTTCCGGGTCAGGGCCCGGGTATCGATACCATAGATACCCAGAATATTGTGTTGTTTCAGGTAGTCGGGTAAAGATTGGGTGGAGCGCCAGTTGCTGGGTTTATAGCAGATATTGCGGGCGATCGCTCCCCGTACCTGGGGACGAGTAGACTCTTCATCCTCCGGGTTAACGCCCGTATTGCCCAGTTCCGGGTAGGTAAACGTCACAATCTGGCCACAGTAGCTGGGGTCCGTTAAAACCTCCTGGTAGCCCGTCATGCCCGTATTGAACACGACTTCTCCCATGGTCGTACCAGTGGCTCCAAACGACCAGCCATGATACGATGTGCCATCCGCCAGGACTAGTAACGCAGGCTGTGCAGAAGATGGGAACATAAGCGCCTTTAATAACACACAAACGATTCATTATGTCACGGGAAACAACTCTTAAGGAGTAGCCCGCAATCCAAATCATGACATCTTTGCTCCAAAATCTCCGAAGCTGCTTCTGAAGAGATTCTTAAACCCGGCCGCAGTGCTCCCCGTTCAGGGCTCTGACAGAATATGTCTGCTTCTGAGAATCGCTGCCAGAGCTTGTCTGGCTGCTGTTTCAGAACAATTCTGGTCAGCAAAGTGTTGGCCGTTTTTACCCATCTCCTGACATTTGGGCGGATCCTGCCAGAGCCGTCGAATGGCACTTGCCAGGGCTTCAGAGTCAAAGGGTTGACAGGTGATGCCGTTGACTTCAGGAATGACGTAATCACTTACGCCATCAGAATTGGTGATGATGAAGCTTTTGCCTAAGTGCATCGCTGCCACCAGGGTGACATGGCCACAGGGAACTTTTGATCCTTTCAAAGGAATCACCATGAAGCGAGAGTGCTTCAAGATGTTCATCGCCTGCCCAAAAGGCAGGTTAACCAGGGGTTTAACATTAGCCGGAAGTTTCATTTCAGCCAGGTTTTCTGGCCTGACCACAATCACCAGAGGAATCTCTGGTAAGCTCTCCATGGCTCGAATCAGGGTGGGATAATCCCGGGCGTTGCCCCCGATCGCGCAGATATAGTCTCCTGCTTCTAGAGGCCCATTGGGTTCTACAACCGGGGGGGTGACTCCCCAGAGGGTCACCTGAAACCGTTCTGCCGGGATCGCAAAGTAGTCACTGTAAATTTGTTTTTCTACTTTGGAATACACAATAAACTGGCTGACGCTGGCAAAGGCCCACTGCATCAGTTGCTTCTTTTTGCCCTCGGGTAATTCTGGGAAGTTAAAGGAGTAGGCAATATGGGGAGTTTTTAAGCGCAAGAGCCGGGCAAAAAAAGCACACCAAAAAGAAATTCTTGGATCGTGGGTAATCAACAGATCGGCCTGCTGTTGTTGAGCAGCCTTGACTGCCTGCCAACCGGCCCGTAAAGTGGCCAGATTGAGTTGACGGAAGGAGGTTTCTAAAAAGCCTGTCCGGCGATCGTTGAAAAACTGCCAATCGATCAGGCCTTCTGGAGACATCTCATCAGCGAACCAGTTCCATTCCTCCGAGAAAAAAGGGGTGCAACAGATGATTCGTTTCCTGCCGGATTGCATGAAAAGTCTCCCTCTTAAAAGGATACTGAGTGCTTCACTGGTGCCCCTGAAGGAGCGGTTCCTTGCTTAAGGTAACTTTTACTTCGACTGCAAGGCCGACTGACCAGTCAGCTTTAACGCAAAATCATCCTATCTTTATCAGTTCTACTTCTCAGCCAAAAAACTGACCAGTTGCTCTAATTTGGCCCAGCCTGCACCACTGGCTAAAATTTCTCTGGCCATAACTAAACCAGAACTGATATCGCTGACTCGTTCTCCCACTTGCAGGGCCAGGGCTGCATTCAGGGCAACTACATCTTTTTGAGCCTGAGTCCCACCTCCCTGCAAAAGAGCTTTTAACAGATCGGCGTTGGTCTGCACATCTCCCCCAGAGATCGCACTCAGGGGGGCGGCCGTAATCCCTAATTCGGTAGGATCAAGGCTCTGGATCTGTACCTGCCGATCGACCAGGATGGCCATATCCGTCAAATCTCCCAGGCCGGCTTCATCCAGGCGTTCCCGTCCATGCAGAACAATGGCTCGTTGCATCCCTAACTGATTTAATGCCTGGGCGATCGTTTCAATCAATGTTGAGTCAAATACTCCGATCACCTGTCCGGTAGGGCGCAGGGGATTCACCAGAGGCCCTAACAGATTGAAGACTGTGCGAACTTTCAGTAAGCGCCGCAGGGGAGCCACCACCTTAAGGGCCGGGTGCCAGCCGGGGGCAAATAGAAATGTAATTCCTACGGTTTCCACTGCAGCTTGAATCCGCGCTGCGGGTGCGCTCAGATTTAAACCCAGGGCTTCTAAAACATCCGCTGAGCCAACCCGACTGGAGGCAGAGCGATTTCCATGTTTTGCTACGGCCACCCCGGCGGCAGCAGCCACAAAGGCAACGGCTGTGGAAATGTTGAAGGTGCCGGCTCCATCTCCCCCGGTGCCGCAGGTATCAATCAATGGGGCTGGTAAAGGATTGCCGGTTGCCAGGGGCGAGGCCTGAGACTGTAGGATCCGGGCCATCCCGGCCAGTTCATCCGCCGATACTCCTTTGGCCTGGATGGCTGCCAGAATGGCTCCAGATAAAACCGGAGGCACAGCTTCCGTCAACCAACCCTGCATCAGTTGAGCCGCCTGTTCCGAGGACAGGGACTGGAGATCGAGCAATTGCTGTAACAAACCTGACCAAACTTCGGGCTCGACAGGAGGAGCACTGGTTGCCCCGGTGGCGGAGCTGAAAGAACTTTGAACCACAGGAAAAGGAAAGTAGCAGGTATTGAAAGCATCCTACTAAAAAGTGGCACCTAAAAATACTCCTGATAAAGGCACTTGCCCTTACCAGGAGTGTTTCAAAGGGAATAGAGCGTAGCTAGGAAAAATCTTTGTCAATTAGATGTTATTGACGCCACGCTTGACATCATCTTTGACATCTTCCTTGGCATTGCGAGCATTGGCTTCAACCTGTTTCGCTTTGCCTTCTACCTGGGCGCTGGTGTCGCCCGTTACGTTACCAACCGCGTCTTGAACCTTACCTTCAACGTTCTTAGCAGCGGCTTTAGCTCTTTCGTCTAAACTCATTTTTTTACTCCGTTTCTACAGAACCTTTACTAAACGATTGAAACCAGAATCGGTTTCAACCGATAGTTCTAAGGTAAGGAGAAAAACTTGAGTCAACCTCTTTCGTAAGTTGTATCTCAGATCACACTTTTCTTTGAATTAACCGTTGCCGGGAAAATGCTCAATTTGAGCATAACCGCTGAAAATTAACTGTTCTCCCTTTGTCTCCAGGCGATTGATTCGCAGGAGGACACCATCCAGATCGAAGCGATCGAGATCTACCATGTTGTCCAAAATTTCGGCAAAAGCCATGGTCAGAATCTTAGAAACTCCCTGTAAGGGTTCTGGCACAACATCTGCAACGAACTGCGGGTTTTGAAATGAGATTCGTCGCCGCCGTTCTACTGCCAGCGTGGCAACCAAACTGATGGGGACGGTGCCATTCGGGAGCTCCGATTTAGCAAAAATCTGAATCTGATTATTGGGCAGGAGTTGCAGGTTGACATCCGTAAAGCTGATCGGCTCTCCACCAGAAAAGTTAGTCAGCTCAGGATTGTCCAGGTTTTGCAACCGTTTTTTGACCAGTTCAGCGGTGAAAGCTTGATTGATCCCAGTCTGGGTCAGAACCACCTGGGCAACGGCTTGAGTCGGTTGACGCAGGCGAATTTTGCCGCCCAAAACAGAACCGAAGTCAATGGAAACAGCGTCTGTTTCAAAAGACATTTCTTCGACCCAGAAATCCCGGCGGATTACCAGACCACGACCGCTCATCTTAAAACTATCGATACTGCCCTGGAGGAGCTTACTGGAAGGATTGCAGCGCAGAGCTACATCCACTGACTCACTCTGGGTGAAAAGATGGCGAATAGATTGACTGATAACCTTGTTGAGCATTTGCTCACCAAAGTCAGTACCAGGAGGGTTTACGGTAAAGCCACCAAACATGAGGTTTCTCTTCCAGAGGATTCCTTCCCCTAATTTGTAACAAATTGTGAAGCAATCGGCAATGCTTTCTAGTCTCTGGTCACGGAAATAGGGCTGTTGCCAGCTCACAAAGACAAATCGGCAAGGCTTTAAATACAGTGTAGAGCAGGAATTCCGGCATTCCACCGGCACTTGATTAGAGTTTTGATTGGATCTGATATGTAAAGGTTATGTTACATGACAACGGCTAAAATGGACAAAATTTGTAACAATTGCAGGCGGGTAATTCAAGCCTTGCCCCAAGAGATAGATCTATGCTGACTTCTACCGATTTCAACGGGCTGTTTAACCAGCGGTTCTGGCTAAACTTTCTACCAATTCCGGCCCTGCCAGCTTTTCATGCCGGCGGTCTAACCCCTGATTTCCTGCTGCCCGATGTCACTCACGGAGCTTCCGTACAGTTGTCAAGCTATCGTGGTAAAACCCCTGTGATCCTGGCTTTTACGCGAATTTTTACAGAGAAACAGTACTGTCCTTTCTGTTTTCCTCACATCAAAGAACTCAACGATCGCTACCAGGAGTTCCTCGATCGGGGGGTGGAATTACTGTTGCTGACCAGTACGGACGAAAGACAGAGCCAGATTGTGGTGCAGGATCTGGGTTTACAAATGCCTTTGCTAATTAATCCCGGTTGTGAGGTCTTTCGGGCTTATCAAACGGGTCAGGCTTTAGGGGCTCCGTTGCCTGCCCAATTCGTGCTTGATCGTCAGGGCAGGTTACGTTACTCCCATCTATTTTCCTTTTTAGATCACAATGCCAGCGTCGATGAATTGCTGGCAGTAGTAGATAGTTTGTAACAGGGTGGGAGTCTCCCACTTAGGCGATCGCATTATGTTACGCTAGGAAAGTTGTCTAAAACCACACATCCGGGGCTTCGGGTGCTTCTGGTGGCACAGCAATAGTCATTTAGCGGTTAGTTGAGGGTTCCCCTCTTCATAGATCCGACTTTCTGTGAACTCAGGAGTACGCCTGGATGGAGGCTTAACCCGAACAGGAGTTCAAATTCTTATGCCAGTTGTTTCATTGGCTCAATTATTAGAGTCAGGAGTTCACTTTGGGCACCAAACCCGCCGTTGGAATCCCAAGATGGACCCCTACATCTACACCTCACGGAACGGAGTTCATATCATTGACCTGGTGCAAACTGCCCAGTTAATGGATGAAGCCTACAACTATGTCCGTAATGCTTCCGAGCAGGGCAAGCGTTTTCTGTTTATTGGTACCAAGCGGCAGGCCGCCGGCATTGTAGCCCAGGAAGCGGCTCGCTGCGGCGCTTACTATGTTAACCAGCGCTGGTTGGGTGGCATGCTGACCAACTGGGTCACGATCAAGACCCGGGTCGATCGCCTGAAAGAACTGGAGCGTCGGGAAGAAACCGGAGCTTTAGATCTGCTACCCAAAAAAGAAGCTTCCATGCTGCGGCGTGAACTGGAAAAGCTGCAAAAGTATCTGGGTGGTATTAAGGCCATGCGGAAGGTTCCCGATATCGTACTGATCGTGGATCAGCGACGGGAATACAACGCCGTTCAAGAATGTCAGAAGCTTGGTATTCCGATCGTTGCTCTCTTAGACACCAACTGTGATCCCGATCTGGTAGATGTTCCCATTCCCGCGAATGATGATGCTATCCGTTCGATTAAGCTAATAGTTGGCCGGTTGGCCGATGCGATCTACGAAGGTCGTCATGGTCAGCTGGAAGTCGAAGACGACTACGAAGATTACGAAGGCGCTGAGGAAGAGTTTGACTACGAAGATAGCGATACCTCTTTCCTCCCGGAAGATGACGAAGAAACCGAAGAGTAAACCAGTTTAAGGGCTGAGTTGTGGGGGTTAGGGTTACCCTAATCCCTGCTGGCTCTTGGGTTCATCCTTAAACTCATAATTTTTCAACCTGGGGATTTAGGCACTATGGCGGAAATTTCAGCAAAACTGGTGAGCGAACTGCGCCAGAAGACTGGTGCAGGCATGATGGACTGCAAAAAGGCGCTCAAGGAAACCGACGGTAACCTGGAAAAAGCGGCTGAATGGCTCCGTCAGAAGGGGATTTCTTCAGCCGAGAAAAAGGCTGGCAAAACTGCGGCGGAAGGTCTTGTAGGTAGTTATATCCACATTGGTGGTCGGGTTGGGGTACTGGTAGAAGTGAACTGCCAGACCGACTTCGTGGCCCGTAACGAAGCGTTTCAGGCATTGGTACGGAACGTAGCGATGCAGGTTGCTGCCAACGCCAACGTTGAGTATGTCAAGGTGAGCGATATTCCGGCGGATATCGTTGCCAAAGAGAAGTCGATCGAAATGGGGCGTGATGACCTGGGTAATAAGCCCGAGGCCATCAAGGAAAAAATTGTTCAGGGCCGGATTGAAAAGCGCCTGAAGGAAATGTGCCTGCTAGATCAACCCTACATCCGTGACCAGAACATCACGGTAGAAGAATTGGTGAAGCAGCATGTGGCCCAACTAGGCGAAAATATCCAGGTGCGGCGGTTCGTTCGCTTTGTTCTGGGTGAAGGTATTGAGAAGGAAGAGACTGACTTTGCTGCAGAAGTTGCAGCTCAGATGGGTCAGCCTGCTCCTGCTGCCGCCGAGGCTCCGAAAGAGGAAGCTACTCAGGAAGAGCCCAAGGCCGAAGCTGAGCCCAAAGCCGACAAGAAATCAGCTAAAAAGTCTAAGAAGTAATTGCCACGATCGGCATTGAACTTGTTGTTAGCTTGGGAGAGGCAGTCCATGGGGCTGCCTCTTCTGGTATCCAGGCTGTTTGGGAGCCTGATTCAGGTAGATTTAAAGATATGGGTTTTCCCATGAAGAAAGGTAAGGCTTTGCAAAGAAGCATGCAATTCGTTAACCTTCTTTGAGTTGGCCTCCGATTTTCCTGGTCTGGTTTGTCTAGAAAGGGTTGGGAATGATTACTGCGATCATCGTGCTAGTGGCATTGGGGTTTCTTGGCTGGGGCTTTTATCGGGCCCGACCGTTTGGCAAATTAGGCATTCTCGCCTGGTTGCAATCCGTCGTCCTGATGGTGCCCTGGCTGCTGGCCTTTGGATTAACCACGATCGGCATCTACTTAAATCTGGTCGGAGTTCTGTTCCTGTTTCTGCTATCGACGGGTATTTATATTTTCCTCGGTAATCGTCTGCGAACTTTGGCCCAAGAAGCTGCCCTTTCCCGGCAGGCAACGACGATGGCCCAGGTGACCGAAACTAATCCGGCCGAAACTCAGACCAGCGAGTCAGCTGAACTGGGGAAACCTGCTTCTGCCCCTACCCCCGATCAGGAAACGGAGTTTGTTCCCATCCCGGCCGAAGATTTGAAAGCGATTCAGGGCATCTTCGGAGTGGATACCTTTTTTGCCACAGAAACCATTCCCTATCAGGAGGGGGCCGTATTCCGGGGGAATCTCCGGGGAGATGTGGAAACTACTTTTACCAAGCTATCCGAGAGCTTGCGCGAACGCCTGGACGATCGCTATCGGCTGTTTCTGGTCGAAAATCAGGACGGCAAGCCCGTCGTAATTGTGTTGCCCAGTAGCCGTGATCCCAAACCGAGCACTGCATTTCAAAAAGTTTTAGCCGGGATCTTATTTCTGGCAACCGTTGCGGCCAGTTTTGAGAGTGGTGGCTTTATGTTGGGCTTTGACCTGTTTAACGCCCCTGACCGTCTGGCCGAAGTCTTCCCCCTGGCTGCCGGGATTCTCAGCATTCTGGTGGCCCATGAGATTGGTCATTGGGTGCTGGCCCGTCGTCATCAGGTGCGGTTGAGTTTGCCCTTCTTTATCCCGACCTGGCAGATTGGTTCCTTTGGGGCGTTGACCCGGTTTGAATCCCTCCTGCCCAACCGCAATATTTTGTTTGATGTGTCTTTTGCCGGACCCGCCGCCGGTGGGCTATTGTCCCTGGGGATGCTGGTAGTCGGGTTGTTGATGTCCCATAAAGGTAGTTTGTTCCAGGTACCGACCGAGTTTTTCCAGGGTTCGATTCTGGTTGGTACCCTGACCCGGATTGTCCTGCGAGAGTCGCTCCAGGAGTCGATCGTCGATGTGCATCCGCTGGTGGTTCTGGGCTGGTTAGGGTTGGTGATCAATGCCCTGAATCTCCTACCGGCAGGCCAGTTAGATGGGGGTAGAATTGTCCAGGCAATCTACGGACGTAAGGTGGCCGGGCGAACCACGATCGGGTCGATTATTTTGCTGGGTCTGGCTTCCCTGGTAAATCCTCTGGCTCTCTACTGGGCCATTCTGGTGTTGTTCCTGCAACGGGATCTGGAGCGTCCCAGCCTGAATGAATTGACGGAACCCGACGACACCCGGGCTGCCCTGGGTTTGCTGGCCCTATTTTTGATGGTGACGACGCTGCTGCCCCTGACTCCCAGTCTGGCCGGTCGTTTGGGCATTGGCGGCTAGAGTGAATCTAGAAGCTTAACCAGGGTTTGTCGGCCTCCTAACTCAGTTGGGCCGTACATTCCAGAATCAACCGCTGATTTACGATCGCGTAGGGTTGAATTTCCAGGGCTTGCTGCAGGGCTCGAATCGCAGCCCGGTAATCTCCCAACGCCAGGTAACACAGCCCCAGGCCATGAAAGGCTCCAAAGTGATGGGGATTAAGCCGTATCACCTGGTCACAATCGGCAATGGCCTGTCGGTATTTGCCCTGGGTGTAATACAAAACGGCCCGCCGGTTCCAGGCTTCCGAAAAATCGGGTTGGGCCTCAATCAACTCAGTCAGGGTTCTCTCCGCTGCCTGCAGGTTCCCCTCTTCCAGCAAAATTTGGGCTTGCCGGATCACTTCCAGGCCGATCGCCCCTTTTTGCTCAAACCAGAGTCGCCAGAGTTCTCGTGTCGCCCGATCGCGTACAGCGGCATCGGGTTGTTTGAGGTCTTCGAGAAGGGCTGCAATCAAGGCTTCATCCATGCGAGTGTCTACTTCCTGAGTCAGATTTTTGTTTGATTTCCGGATGGTGTAACAACCTCGGGATTGGCCTCTATCCAGGCATCAATATCGGCCAGCACCCGTTGTGGTATTTCCCAGGGAAACAGGTGGGCGGTGTTTTCGTAGCAGATCCAGTTGGCCCGGGGAAGCCGGGAAGCGGTTTCTTGACTGGATTGGGCCGTAATATGGCGATCGCCCGCCCCGGCCAGCACCAGACAGGGCACCTGGATCTGGTCTAAATCGCTCAACCGACTGTACCCCTGTTTGAGAGCCTGGGATAGAGCCCGGGTTGCCTGCCGGGAGGTTTGCAGGTAGGCTGGCATGGCTTCCTGGGCCAGGTAACGGTAGGTGGCTGGGGTTTGCTGCTGCACCAGATAGCGATACAGGGAGCGTTTGCCAAACAGGTCAATATTCCACGCCCAGCCTGGTTTCACGCTATTGATCAGAGAGGCAATACCGGTAAACAAATTATCCTGCCAGCTAATCGGTGGATGGTTGCCCCAGGGCCGGGCAGCGGTGGCCACCAGAATTAAACCGCTCACCCGATCGGGAAACTTGAGGGCCAGTTCCAGGGCCAGGATGCCCCCCAGGGACCAGCCCAGGATCAGGCAACGGGAAAGCTGGTAGCGATCCAGCAGGGCTTCCAGATCCAGCAGGTGATCGGTCATGGCAAACGGTTCATGCACCTGGCTTTTGCCGTAACCCCGCAGGTCTGGGGCAAAGGTTTGAAACCGTTGGGCCAGGTGATCGGTGAAGACGGAAGAACTACTGCCCCGACCGGGATGCCCATGCAGACAAAGAATCGGAAACCCCTGGCCCTGAATTGATACAGTGAGCGGTATGGTCTGCAATGTTTCTCCTTGTCTGTGACCCCAACTTTCTACCTCAGCTCTTTCCAGTTTTGGCTGTTTCTCCAAGGTATAAGGGAATTCCTATGTTAGTTATTATGCCGATTAGCTATCGTCCCGTCCTGTGCTTCGATTAAGATGAAAGCGCAGGGGCTTTGAGTGACTTTACCTGCCCCGATCGCTGCACCCCTAACCTGCAACTTGAAACAAGGATTGACTTGAGGAATGGCAGACGAAACGACTCACAATGAAGCCGGAGAGCAGGCTCCCAGTACGGTTAGCCAGCAGGCCCCGGAGGTATCTGAAGCAAATGCTCCTGCAACTTCTGAACCGCAGGCTACGGCTATCCCGAGTGCCAATGCTCCTGACCCTGAGGCCGCGAATCCAGAGACTAACCCGAATGCTGCTAAGCCTGCGGCTAAAAAGCCTGCCAAGGCTGAAGCTGATGGTGAAAAGCCTGCCGCTAAAGCTAAGAAGGAAAAGGCTCCGGCCCTGGAAGATAAGCCTTTTGCCGACTTTGTCCAGCAAGACTACCTGCCCGCTTTAAAAGCCGGTCTGGCAAAGCAAGGGATTCAGGAAGTAGATCTGGCCTTTGAAAAACGCAAGATTAATATCAAAGGATACGAGCAGGCTCCGGAGTGCTGGCAGATTGTTGGCCGTTGGAGTAGTGGTTGGAAGCAAACCCGGGAATTCAATATCTACTTCTTGAGCGAAGATATTCAGGCCCAAAAAGGCTTTTCCTATTCCGAGAGTGGTGGAAAACCCAGCACCCTCGAATCCTTCCTGATTGATGAACGGAAGGTGAATTTAGGATTACTGGTTTTTGGGGTGTTACAACGGTTAAACGCCCAGAAGTGGTTGGTGCGGAATTAAGCCTCTCAGACAGGAGGGCCAGCTTTTTAGGAAGCGGTTTTTGCCAAAAACTATTGGCAGAAACCGCTTCCCTTCTGGTAGTTACAGTTCGCGAAAGTCGTAGGTGACTACGCCGCTGTCGGGGTCATTGCAAACATCTACATACCCCGATCTGACCAGTTCCTTCAGGGCGGTTTCCACTTCGGCAAAACCTGCTTCTGTGGCCAGCACTCCCTGGGTAACGGTCAGTCTCCCCCCCCTGGCTGCCGCCGCTTTTAAGAGTTGGATGGTTAACTTTTGGGCTGTTACCTCGGGTGCTGGAGCGGCTTCTCGCACCACCACGCGCTCAATTACCGGTTGGGTTGGTTCGTTGGCGGGTACTAATAACCCCCGCCGTACCCGCAGCTTCAGGTTATGGTCTTCTACCATCCCGGGGATCAAAAACAGATCAATAAACTGACCAAACCCAAACAATCCCAGGGTAAACATCCACAACAGACCGCTGACAATTTTGCCGTTATAGAGACGGTGCAGGCCGGAAACACCGAGTAACATTCCCAGCCAGAGGACGTAGGCAGTGCCAACACTATTCATTCCTGGAACACTGTTCGTTGTTTGGATGTTACTCATACCCTGCACACTTGAAGGTTTGATTGATCTCAATCATAAAGAGTTTGGCCGGGAATGGGCAGGGCCAAAAAGGTGGCTGCCCGCCAGTTCAAAAAACTAGATGCTCCGTTGCAACTCTTAACACGATCGCGATCCTTGATACCATTGACCTTGGTACACTGAGAACATTGTTTCTAACTTCGTTTCCCGGAGTTACGCAGAAGCAAAACACAAATGCCCGGTTAGATGATGGCGCACATTTGCAACTGGCACGCCATTCTTTAGACGCAGAATCCTAGAGAAAACGTAACTCATGGTAGATTCCCTTAAAAAACCCAGCTTTGAAGAGATTCGTCCCGGTGTCAAAGTTCCTGCCAAGGAAACAATCCTGACACCCCGGTTTTACACCACCGACTTCGATGAGATGGCGAAAATGAGCATCGCCGCTAACGAAGATGAATTAAAAGCAATTCTGGAGGAGTTCCGGGTAGACTACAACCGCCACCATTTTGTGCGGGATGCAGAGTTCGAGCAGTCCTGGGATCACATTGATGGTGAAACCCGCCAGTTATTTATTGAATTTCTAGAACGCTCCTGTACCGCTGAGTTTTCTGGCTTTCTTCTCTACAAAGAGCTGGCCCGTAAACTGAAAGATAAAAACCCGGTACTGGCCGAGTGCTTTTCTCTGATGTCTCGGGATGAGGCACGTCATGCTGGCTTTCTGAACAAAGCCATGTCTGACTTCAACCTGTCCCTCGATCTGGGCTTCTTGACCAAGAGCCGCAGCTATACCTTTTTCAAGCCCAAGTTCATCTTCTACGCGACCTACCTCTCAGAGAAGATTGGTTACTGGCGCTATATCACCATCTACCGCCATCTGGAGGCTCACCCAGAAGATCGCATTTATCCGATTTTCCGGTTCTTTGAAAACTGGTGCCAGGATGAAAACCGTCATGGAGACTTCTTTGATGCCATCATGCGGGCCCAACCCCAATACCTGAACGATTGGAAGGCCAAGCTGTGGTGTCGGTTCTTCCTGCTGTCGGTGTTCGCGACGATGTACCTGAATGATATTCAGAGATCGGGTTTCTACCGGGCGATCGGTCTAGATGCCAGAGAATACGATAAGTACGTGATCGAAAAGACCAATGAAACTGCTGGACGAGTATTTCCGGTGGTGCTGGATGTGGACAGTCCCGAGTTTTACGATCGGCTTGAGATCTGTATTCGTAACAACGAAAAATTGACTGCTATTGTCAATTCTGGTACCCCCAAAGTGCTTCAGTTCTTCCAGAAATTGCCCTACTACGTTTCTAACGGCTGGCAATTCCTGCGGCTCTATTTGATGAAACCGATTGAAATTACTCCCAGCACTGTGCTGTAAGCAATTTCAGTGAACTGGTCTTGACCTAAAACGGCTTTATATCCTGATTAAACGGATATGAAGCCGTTTTTGTTGGTGTGACCACTGCGGGAAGTATTGAAAACTTGAAAGCTGTTATGAGTCAGAACTGGGGACTGCTACGATCGATCTGGTTTCCTGAAATAGGAAGATATGGGTGGTGTGTTGCCAGTCTGACGGCTGTTCTGCTGGGTTCCCCGGGTTACAGCCTGCCCAATGCAACCGTTTCTAGTCAGACCCCAGCAACGCCTGCGTCACCAGGTAGCGCCAGTTCCCTGGATCTTGATCCAGAGTTGATTCGCAACAGCCCTACCCTGCAACGCTGGTTAAAGCAAGTTCCCGATGTGCTGCAGGATATTCGTCAGGAACCCAGCTTTCGCACCCGGGTGCGTCTGGCCTACTCCCGGTTTTCTACGGATGATGGGAGTAATGGCTGGAGTGTTGGCCTGGAAGATGCCTTTGTAGGGCGCACTGGCCTGACTCTGAGTGCGGATTATCAGGCTACGGGGGATGGTAGACGGAAAACCTGGGGCAGCGATCTACGCTACTATGTGTTGCCTCTGGGCAGCCAGATCAATCTGGCTCCCGTGGTCGGCTACCGCCAGGTAGATACAACCCGCTCTACCACCTCTGGCTTAAATGTGGGAGCCCGGTTGCTGCTGGTGCCTTCCCGGACAGGGGCGGCGGACATTTCTTTGACTCAGACCTGGGTTGCGCCCGGTGCAGGAGAAGAAGTTGGCATCACCACCCTTTCGGTGGGTTACGCGCTGACCCACAATCTCCGCCTATCGACAGACTGGCAACGGCAAAATTCTCGTCGAACGAAAGATACTCGGCTGGGCATCGGTCTGGAATGGATGTTTTAGGATTGCCCTGGGATAGAGGTGATGGCTGGAGGTGGGTTGTTAGGCTGAAGACAACCTGGATGATTTCAGTCGATCGCCATGAGAAAAACTATCAAACCAGACCCAATTCTAGAAAATACTGATTATTTGCGAGGCTATCGGGATGGTCAACGAGATCGGGCGGCGACGGCTCGTTCCCGTTCTAATGACGGTATTCTGGGAGCTTTGCTGGCCCTTTCGCTGTTAGCAGGGGTGGGATACGTCAGCTATAACTACTTCATGACCGGAAATTGGTGGCCGGCAGGAGTAGAACTGCCTCGTCCCCCAATGAACCCCACCCAGCCCCGGCTCTAGGGGAATTCTCCCACGCCGTTTGCTGCCAATAGGCTACGATCGAAGGGTTGTCATCCTCCAGTGGCCTATGCATGACCTGGAATCCTTCGAAAATCAGGATGTTAAACATCTTCAGATGTACCTGTATCTGATTCCGGTGGTGGGATTTTTCCCGGCCCTCTGGACACTCTACCGCCGCAATGGCACTCGTAACCAGAGGAATGTCAGCCGACTGGTTGTCACCCTGGCGATGGGCTGGTTGTTGGGCTACTTTCTGCTGGGAACCGCGTCAGACCTGTCTGACTCTTCCCTTTCCCTGCCTCTATTGATTACGACCAGCCTGCTAACCTCAGGCTATTTTTTGGTCAATATTTGGTTAATGGTAAAGCTCTGGCAACGGAAACCACTGCGATTGCCTCTGGTCAGTAAGCTGGGCGATCGATTATTTCCTGAACGGCCCCGCCGTTATTTACCTTAAAGCAGTTATTAGCCTGAAAAGATGGGAGAGGGACGCTGCCTGCAACGTCCCTCTCCTGCGAACTTAGTCTACGGCAGCGGCAGCGCGGGCGGCGGCAGCTTCATCTGGATGAATGCCCAGACGGGTCAGGTTTATCCGGCCCCGGTTGTCGATCTCCCGAACTTTAACGATGACTTCATCCCCCAGGGCAACCTCATCTTCCACTTTGCCCACCCGGTAGTCGGCCAACTGGGAAATGTGGATCATACCTTCCTTGCCGGGGAGGAATTCGACAAAAGCGCCGATCGGAATGATGCGGGTCACTTTCCCGGCATAGACATCCCCGGTATTGAGCTTGCGGGTCATTCCCTGGATAATGCTGCGGGCTCGTTTGGCCTTTTCTCCATCGACGGAAGAAATGGTGACGATACCGCTGTCTTCGATGTCGATCTTGGCTCCCGTTTCTTCGGTAATGCCTTTGATCGTTTTGCCCCCTGGCCCGATCACCATTCCGATGAATTCGGGATCAATCTTGATGGTCAACAGGCGGGGAGCGTAGTTCGACATTTCTGAGCGAGGCTTGTCGATCGCTTCCAGCATTTTGCCAAGAATATGCAGACGGGCCGGTTTTGCCTGATTGATTGCCTGGGCAATCACTTCCATCGGCAGGCCATTGATCTTCATATCCAGTTGCAGAGCCGTGATACCCGTATCGGTTCCGGCCACTTTGAAGTCCATATCCCCCAGGAAGTCTTCGATGCCCTGGATATCGGTCAGGATGCGAATTTCCTCTCCTTCTTTGATCAAACCCATGGCGGCACCGCTAACGGGTTTAGAGATCGGCACACCGGCATCCATCAGAGCCAGGGTGGAACCAGAAACGGACCCCATGGAGGTAGAACCGTTAGAAGATAGAACTTCTGAAACGACCCGAATCACGTAGGGGAAATCTTCTTTGCTGGGCAGCACCGGTACCAGAGCCCGTTCTGCCAGGGCACCATGGCCGATTTCCCGCCGACCGGGCGATCTCATGGGGCGAGTTTCACCTACGGAGTAGGGCGGGAAGTTGTAATGGTGCAGGTAGCGCTTTTGCTCGTCTGGATGCAGGTCATCTAGTTCCTGAGCATCCCCGGGTGTACCCAGGGTAACGGCAGACATTACCTGGGTTAGGCCCCGATTGAACAGGGCACTGCCATGCACTCGACGGGGCAGGACGGAGGTACGGCAGGAGATCGGACGAACTTCATCCAGTTTGCGGCCATCTACCCGGATGTTGTCTTCTACGACCTGACGGCGCATCAGTTTTTTGGTGACATCCTTAAAGACATTGTCCAGGGCCTTGGCATCGGCGGCAGCAGCTACCTTGACCGGATCTTCCTCGGGGATCTCGGAGATCGCCGCCTTCACCGAGTCTTTGATTTCATCCAGGGCTGCATCCCGCACACCCTTGTCTCTTTCAAACCGCCCCAACACTTCTTTGATGGGTTGGGTGACTCGTTCCCGAATAAAAGTTTCCAGGGTGTTGTCAATTTCTGGCGGGTTTTCCCGGACTATCTCAATCCCCAATTCCTGCAATAGTTCCCGCTGGGCCTGAATCAGATCGCGGACTGCCTCATAGCCAAAGTCGATCGCCTCGATCATGTCCTGTTCTGGCAACTGATTGGCTCCGGCCTCCACCATGATCACGCCTTCCGGGGAACCAGCCACTACCAGATCCAGATCTCCGGCTTCAATTTCACTGTAAGTCGGGTTAATCACAAAATCATCCCCGACCAGCCCGACTCGTACCGCTGCCATTGGTCCATTGAAGGGAATTTTGGCCAATAGTACGGCGATCGAAGCACCCGTTACAGCCAACACGTCGGGGGGAACTCGTTCGTCCATAGACAAAGTGGTGGCGACCACTTGAATATCGTCCCGTAACCAGCCAGGAAACAGAGGGCGTAAGGGGCGATCGATTAAGCGACTGGTCAGGATTGCCTTTTCCGGGGGCCGTCCTTCTCGTCTCAGAAACCCTCCGGGAATCCGGCCAGCAGCGTACAGTCGTTCTTCGTAGTCAACCAGGAGGGGTAAAAAATCAATTCCTTCCCTCCCCGACGCGCGGGTAGCAGCAACTAAAACGGCCGTTTCTTCGGACTGAATGAGTACACTTCCTCCCGCCTGGGGCGCAAATAAACCAACTTTTAGTCGAATATCCCTGCCATCGAAGGATATCGACTTTTCAATCTCTTCCATGTAGTGTGTTATCCTTTACCGTCTTTCTTTTTGTTTCTGTCGCAATCCTAACACTGATAGCCAGATAGTGCTTTTTATCATGCAGTTGGCATTAGTCAACATCCCTAAGTCTCTGCTGGTGGTACGACTGTCCAGCTTTCCTCGCCAGCATCCCCGAATTCTGTCTGTAAGTTGTACAATGGCAGTGCCAGGGCGACTCGCTTGAGGTTGCCATAAGACTTGATAGGTAGCTCTTTCAAGTCTGCTCTACCCATTGTATCCGGCAATCTCAGCCCCAGATTTTAATTTTCAGGGCGGTCAGCCTCGCTTCTAATAAGGGATAGGTTTGGTTACGTTAGGGTAATCAATTAATCTGTCCGGGCTTGCCTGGAAGAGTTGCTTTTAACCAGGTTTATCCGATTATTTGGACGGAAAAATTTAACGATTTCCGATTCTTAAAATTAAAGGTTTTTGTAAAGTTTTTTGTCCTTTGAAGCCCGATTTAAAGTGCCTGGAGTCTTAAAAAAGTTGGGTGTCATAATTACATACCTGAGAGACGCTTAATCCCGCATGGCAGTTTTACATGGTTGCTGGTTACTTCAGCCCTTGCAGGTGCTATCCCAGAGTGGGACGGCTGCTCCAGGTGTGCAGTCAAGCGAACCTGAATTCTGGGGTTGTTTATTTCTTTGGGGAGAAACCTGGCGCAGACTGACCTCCGAATCCCTGGGCGCTGACCCAGCAGCTAACTCCGATACTGCTTCCCATCCCTACGCCATGGCGATCGCCGAACTCCTGGAGTTTTTGCGTTCCCTGCAGCAGGAGCGGCGGTTGCGTCTGCCGTCTGGGGTGCTTGAAGTTCCGGTTGCGGTCGGCTCAGAGTCTACTAAAGCCCGGCGGACTCGTGCGAAGGCCAGGGCCGTCGCCACAGAAACGATCGCCAATCCCCGCCGGGTCATTCAACAGGTCGCAGTTCCTTCCTATCGCACCCAGGCTGATTCCGAATTTCCTGGTGTTTTGCTACCGCAATTGTCGGCCATGGCCGTTCCCGGTGTAGACGCGGTTCTCTACCCCTGGAAGGTAGAAGGCATTTGTTTAACTCCCCTGGAAGCGCTGACCTTTTTGAATTCTCTACCCCTGGGGTCGGTTGCCAGTGATGATTCCTTTCTGGGAGGAGATCTGCGCTTCTGGTCCCATGTTGCCCGCTGGAGTCTTGATCTGCTGGCTCGATCGAAGTTTTTGCCGGGGCTGGAATGGTGGCCACAAGAGTCTGAGCAGGGAGAGGCCCTGCCTTCCAAAGCTGCCCTGGCCCGCTGGCAACCGCTATTAGACAGTGGGATTGACCAGTTGCGCTTGACCCGGTTTACGGAGCAGATGCCGGCGGTCTGCCGGATGTATCAACCGTCTCTCGGTTTAGAATCTGCTCCCCCTTTAGCGATCGGGCTGCCTACCAGCCCCCAGCGGTTGTTGCAGAGCTTTCTCGGCAGTGTGCTGGATGCCCAGGTGCGATCGTTGCTGCCCCAGCATCCCCTACCCGGAGAGTCTAAATCACCGCGTAGCAGTAAACCCCTAGTCATCGAAGCGACCATCAGGCAGTGGTTACAACGCCTGGGGCAACCGACGGCAACGGTCGTTGCTCCGGAGGTCAGCTCCCTTATCCGTTCTCTCACTACCTGGACGGCTCCTCTACAACAAAGAGGATTTGAGCAGAGCCAGTTCCGCGCCTGTTTATACCTGCACCCACCAGAGTCCGGGCAGGTCAACTGGCAACTGGAGTACTTTTTACAGGCCGTTGATACTCCTGATCTGCTGATTCAGGCTCCTCTGGTTTGGGGACATCCGGTAGAGAGTTTGCAGTATCGGGGACGAGTGGTGATGCGGCCTCAGGAAACTCTCCTGATGGGGTTAGGGCTGGCTTCCCGGTTATACCCACCCCTGGAGCCGAGCCTCCAGGAACCCCGACCCCAGTTTTGCCCCCTGACTCCCCTGCAGGCCTACGAGTTTGTCAAAACGGTGTCCTGGCGGCTCCAGGATAGTGGGCTGGGAGTGGTGGTTCCTCCCAGTCTGGCGAATCAGGGTGGTTGGGCAAATCGATTGGGGTTGCGGATTCAAGCCCAGGCCGGCAAGCTGAAACAGGGCGATCGCCTGGGTCTGCAGAGTTTGCTCAATTTTCGCTGGGAACTGACCATTGGGGGGCAGAGTCTGACCAAAACCGAGTTCGATCGCCTGGTGGCCCTCAACACGCCGCTGATCGAAATTAATGGCGAGTGGGTAGAGCTTCGTCCCCAGGATATTCGGGCCGCCCAAAACTTTTTTGCCAGCCGCAAAGACCAGACTTCCCTTTCCCTGGAAGATGCTCTCCGCATCAGTACCGGGGATACTCAGTTGATTGAGAAGTTACCGGTGGTCAGTTTTGAAGCATCGGGTTCTCTGCAGGAATTGATCAATACGCTGAATGGCAATCGGACGATTACGGCGATCGCGGCTCCCGCCGAATTTCAGGGCGAGTTGCGGCCCTATCAGGCCCGGGGGGTGGGCTGGTTAGCATTCCTGGAAGAATGGGGGTTGGGGGCCTGTCTGGCAGACGACATGGGTCTGGGTAAAACCATTCAACTGATTGCCTTCCTGCTCCACCTGAAGCAACAGAAAGGGCTGGAAAAGCCCACCCTGTTGATTTGTCCCACCTCTGTTTTGGGCAACTGGGAACGGGAGGTGAAAAAGTTTGCCCCCAGTTTGCAAGTTGCTTTGCACCATGGCGACCAGCGTTGTAAAGGGAAAAACTTTGCCAAAGCTGTGCAAGACAAGGATCTGGTGATTACCAGTTATGCTTTGATTCACCGTGATCTGAAAGATCTACAATCCCTTTCCTGGCAGGGGGTTGTTTTAGATGAAGCCCAGAATGTTAAAAACCCTGATGCCAAACAGTCCCAGGCCGTGCGCCAACTGGATGCCCAATTTCGGATTGCCCTGACCGGCACTCCCGTAGAAAACCGTCTATCCGAACTCTGGTCAATTCTAGATTTTCTCAACCCCGGTTATTTGGGGCCGAAAAACTTCTTCCAGCGCCGGTTTGCTACTCCGATCGAACGCTATGGGGATACTTCCTCATTGCAAACCCTGCGCTCCCTGGTTCAACCGTTTATTCTACGGCGACTTAAAAGCGATCGAGACATCATTCAAGATCTGCCCGAAAAGCAGGAGATAACGGTCTTTTGTGGTTTGACGACAGAACAGGCTTCCCTTTATCAACATCTGGTAGAAAAAAGCCTGGCTGATATTGAAGCCGCCGATGGCATCCAGCGCAAAGGGATAATTTTGGCTTTGCTGGTTAAGCTGAAGCAAATCTGTAACCATCCGGCCCTGTTTTTAAAGGATGGTGAGGCTGAAGTGGCTCCGGCAACTGCAACCCCGGCCTTCCATACCCGTTCTGGTAAACTCCAGCGGCTGGCTGAAATGCTGGAAGAAGTTGTGGCAGAAGGCGATCGTGCCTTGATTTTTACCCAGTTTGCTGAATGGGGCAAACTATTACAGGCCCATCTAGAAAAACAACTAGGCCGGGAAACTCTCTTCCTCTACGGCAGTACGGCTAAGAAGCAACGGGAAGAAATGGTTGACCGATTTCAGCATGACCCCCAGGGCCCTCGAATTTTTATTCTTTCGCTCAAGGCCGGTGGGGTGGGGTTAAACCTGACACGGGCCAACCATGTATTCCACTTCGATCGCTGGTGGAACCCGGCGGTAGAAAACCAGGCCACCGATCGGGTTTTCCGGATTGGCCAGACTCGCAACGTCCAGGTACACAAATTTGTCTGCAATGGCACCCTGGAAGAAAAGATTCACGACTTGATCGAGAGTAAAAAAGCCCTGGCGGATCAAATTGTCGGAGCGGGAGAAGGTTGGATCACAGAGTTAGATACCAATCAACTGAGGGACCTGCTACTACTTGACCGCAATGCCATTATTGGTGAAGAGTAAAGGGCCGCAATCCGCAGAGTTTAAGCCAGTAGGATAAAAATCCGGGGGATTACTATTTACTTTTATTGATTAATTACTCTCGGTAGGGGCTTAATATCGTATATTTACATAGATGATGAGCACATGTAGTCTACCCTACAGAATCTTTAACTTATTTAAAGTTTTCATATAGGGAGTCCCCGCTCTTGTAAATATCGTGTTTCCCTTGATGATTGACAGGCAGGGTCTTGGCTCTACGTTTTATGAGGTTCAGGGTTCGGCCATGATACTAATTCGTGACATCGTTCAGGATGCTCTTACCTCAGGCTTTTTAACTGTGGAAGCAGAAGAACAACTGCGGCGGTTGCTGCAAAATAAGTACGATAAGAAAGATTTAAAAGCGTTTATGATGCTCCAGACTGCTGTGATGTCAGGAGCGGTAAAGCAAGAGTCGCGTGAACTGGCCCGCAATCAGATGCTGGCGAACGCTTCCTGAAGCTTTGCTCATTTGAATAAGTACGCTATTAAACAACCGCAGAGTATCCCCAAAAAGCTAAAAAGGGATGTTCTTTGGTTGTTTTTTCTGTGAGGCATGAAAAGAAGCAAACAGGGTGTAGAAAACTGTAAGGTTTTGCTTCTACACCCTGTTCTGCATTTAGTTTTTTAGCAGGCAGTTTATGATGCGATCGCTGCTGCTCTGCGTCCCCGTCCGGGGGTTTTAACACTTGTGTCTTCTACATTTTGTAAGAGAAAGACCAGCAGTGGGTTGCTCTGAAACTCGCGACGAAGCATCCGCTGTAATTCTCGTTCAAGTTGAGTTTGTACGCCGACCCAATCAATTTCTGTTTGACCATCGCCAAAGGGACGGGCAAATTCTGACCAGCGATCACTCAACAGAGCTTTAATGGTGCCTTCCACCATCGATTGCAGGCGGGCCATCTCGATTGAGGTCACCACACCCCGCAGATGTACCTGAGGCTGGGCCATCAGTTCACCAGCAGCACTGATGGTGGCTGCGATCGTAACAATGCCATCTCCCGCCAGTTGTTGCCGTTCTTTCAAGACCTTATCGTTGACTACCCCAGAGCGGGAAGTATCCACCAGCTCGATTCCAGACGGTACCTTGCCCGCAACCCTGATGGCTGTTTCAGTCAGCTCTACCACATCGCCATTGTCGATAATGACCATGTTTTCCGCCGGAATGCCCATACTCTGAGCGGTCTGACTATGCTTAATCAACATACGGTGTTCGCCATGCACCGGCAGGAAAAACTTGGGTCGGGTCAGACCAATCATTAACTTCTGGTCTTCCTGACAGGCATGACCCGAGACATGGATACCCTGTTCTCGGCCATAGATAACCTTTGCCCCTTTCATCATCAGCTTGTCAATCATATTGACAACCGCGATCGTATTGCCGGGAATCGGGTTGGCCGAAAGTACCACCGTGTCTCCTTCCCGCACCCGCACCTGTCGGTGCTCTCCATTGGCGATCCGGGTCATAGCTGACATCGGCTCACCCTGGGAACCTGTAGTCAGAATTAGTACCTTATTCTCAGGGAGTTTATGGATCGTGTGCAGGGGTTGAAGCAGGTCATCTTCACACTTGATGTAACCCAGATTACGGGCATGGGCAATCACATTCAGCATTGACCTGCCAATCACAGAAACCACACGCCCCTGCTTTTTGGCCAGTTCCAGAATCATGTTGATCCGATGAACGGAGGAGGCAAAGGTGGTCACCAGGATTCGACCACTGGCCTGACTGAACACTCGATCCAGATTAGGGTAAACCGATCGCTCAGAAGGGGTGGTGCCCGGAATTTCGGAATTGGTAGAGTCGCTGATTAGACAGTGCACTCCATTTTCGCCGTACTCTGCCAACCGTTGAAAGTCAAAAAACTCTCCATCCACCGGAGTATGGTCAATTTTGAAGTCGCCTGTATGGATAACCACCCCCACAGGAGTCCGAATCGCTACCGTGAAGCTGTCGGCGATGGAGTGGGTGTTACGGATAAATTCGACAAAGAATGAATTGCCGATCCGAACGATATCCCGGGGGCGAACCGTCCGTAACTCGGTACGATCGGCAACTCCTGCTTCTTCTAGCTTGTCTTCCAAAAGGGCCATGGCCAACCGGGGGCCGTAGATTACAGGAATTTCAAACTGTTTCAGGTGAAAGGCAATACCCCCAATGTGGTCTTCATGACCATGGGTGACAATCATTCCCTTAATTTTGTGGCGATTCTCCCGCAGGTAGGTCATGTCAGGGAGGACAATGTTCACCCCATGCATGCCATCGGTCGGGAAAGCTAACCCCGCGTCTAATAAAACGATTTCGTCGTTAATCTCAAAGACACAGGTGTTTTTGCCGATTTCATGCAGACCACCCAGGGGAATGATTTTGAGGGCAGGAGAGGACTTGGTTTGGGTCATTAGCATCCTTAAAAGTGACGTTGTTGATGAAAGAGGTCAGAAATAACGGGGAATATCAAAGAGATTGAAACGACTGATTGCAGAACTGTTTATGACTGAGTCAACCAGAGAGTTTTGCATTTGGGTTTTAGGTAAGGCTGTGAGGCAATCGCCGCAGGCTAAAGTCATGACTGGCCCGGGTATCATCACCTCGCAGGTAAGGCTATTTAGTTGTCAAGAAACTTTTGGCAGGGAAACAGGACTCAATCACGACTAAAGCAAGGAGAGATCCGCCAGAACTGATTTGAGTGCTGTTTGCAAATCAGGGGTTGAATCTGCCAGGGGCAAGCGTGTAGAACCAACCTGCCAGCCCTGTAGCTGTAATGCTGCCTTAACCGGGATAGGATTTGTCGTAGCAAACAATACCTTAAATAAGGGGAATAGCTGGAGATGCGTTTGCAGTGCCGCCTGGATTTGCCCTGACTCGAATTTTTGGATCATCTGTTGAAGTTGAGGCCCAACAAGGTGACTGGCGACACTGACAACCCCCTGGCCACCGACTGCTAATATTGGCAACGTGAGGGAGTCATCTCCAGAGTAGATAGAAAAATCGGTCGGAGTCAAGCGACGGATTTGGCTGGTCTGATCAAGATTCCCGCTGGCTTCCTTAATTGCCACAATATTAGGAATCTCTGCCAGACGGACTACGGTTTCTACCTGAAGATTTTGTCCGGTACGCCCTGGAACGTTGTAGAGCATAATCGGCAACTCGGGAACAGCTTCCGCGATCGCTTTGAAATGCTGGTACAACCCTTCCTGAGGTGGTTTGTTGTAATAAGGAACCACTTGCAAAGAGCCATCTAATCCTAGTTTAGCGGCTTTTTGGCTGGCTGCGATGGCCTCTCGGGTAGAATTTGAGCCCGTCCCGGCAATTACTTTGGCTTTGCCGGCTACAGCCTGCTGCACCACTCGAAACAACTCGTACTCTTCATCCCAGGTCAGGGTGGGAGATTCACCGGTCGTGCCACAGACTACCAGAGTATCCGTGCCATTTTCTGCCAGATGGACAGCCAACTTTTCGGCAACTGCCAAACTTACGCTACCGTCCTCATGGAACGGCGTAATCATTGCTGTTAAAACTCGTCCGAAATTTACCACACGCTTCTAGCCGGTAATTTTGTAAATGTTAGGAGCGGGGCTAGCCTGCAATTGCTGCTGACTGAGGACTGATACCCCGGGGTAGAGATTGGAATAACGGCCCTGCCACTATTCCGGGAAGTTTCCTGAAAGTTAGTTGCGTACAGTTGCACCCAAAGCCAGGGGTTTAACCCAGTCCTTCTGAATCAGAAGTTCAGCGATTTGAACTGCGTTCAACGCTGCTCCTTTACGGATCTGGTCGCCGCACAGCCACAGATCAAGGCCGCAGGGATGGGAAATATCTTGCCGGATTCGCCCTACCAGCACTTCATCCTTGCCACTGGCATCCATCGGCATTGGGAAGTAATTTGCTTTCCAGTCTTCTACCAGCTTAACGCCCGCAGCATGGCTGAGGATCTCCCTGGCCCGATCGGGGCTGAAGGGTTGATCAAATTCCAGGTTAAGCGCTTCTGAATGGGCTCGCAATACGGGAACCCGTACACAGGTGGCTGTTACTCGCAATTCTGGGGCAGAAAAGATCTTGCGAGTTTCGTTCACCATCTTCATTTCTTCTTCGCAGTAGCCCTGGTCATTCAACTGTGAATTGTGGGGAAACAGGTTGAAGGCCAGGGGGTAGGGAAAGGATTCAGCTACGGGCTGTTGTCCCTGGAGAATTGCCTGGGTCTGAACTTTAACTTCTTCCATGGCCCGGGCTCCGGCCCCGCTGGCCGACTGATAGGTGGCAGCTACGATACGTCGGATGGGTTGTACCTGATGCAGAGGATAAATGGCAACAGCCATCAAAATCGTCGTGCAGTTGGGATTGGCAATGATGCCGTGGTGGTCAGCCGCAGCCTGAGGGTTCACTTCTGGGACTACCAGCGGTACGGTTGGATCCATCCGGAAGGCGCTGGAATTATCGATCACCACTGCTCCTTTGGCAGCAGCTTTGGGTGCCCAGAGCTTAGAGGTAGAACCTCCGGCAGAAGCCAGCACAATATCGATATTGTCGAAGGCTCCCTCTTCTACGGCCTCGATCGTCAGAGTTTCTCCCTGAAATGACACCTGCTTACCAGCCGATCGGGGGGATGCCAATAGCTTTAAATCTGCTAAAGGAAAATTTCGTTGCGCTAGCAAATCTAAGAGTTCGGTACCGACCGCACCCGTGGCACCTAAAACCGCAACTCGATAGGATTGAGCCAAACTTACAGCCTCCAGTGATGAAATAAAGTGTTGAGCTAAGAGGTTATGAATCGAAAGTTTTGTCTAATAAACGGAGCCTGGCAGGGTTGGGAAATAGATTAGCCTGTTCATTATGATTTTTATAAAAATAAAGTGATCGGCGAACTCGCTGCCTAATATTTTTAATTCTCAAATTTTAGCGGATTTTGTCCACCTGGCATTCGGACGGGGCTGAATCAAAGGCTATTTCAACCGTCGAGTGGGTAGAGAAAACCTCCAGAGAGGCCTGCCAGTGGGTTGCGTGCTTCCTTTCTGGTTGTACCCACATAGCCGATCGTTCACTCAATCTTTAAGATTCTCCCCGCTGGATCAGTTATGCCCGATCAGAATCAGTTACTATAGCTTATTGCGGCGCTGTCAGCAGTCGTTGCGTTGATTGTTGTGGTTAAATCGCTTCAAATCACGCAACCACCAAGCTTACACCATCGATTTTCGCTCCTACTTCACAACGCAATTGTCTGTAGCACCTATACCGATGAAAGTTACCCAGGAAAAACTCCCCGCCAGCCAGATTGGCTTGCAGATTGAAATTACACCAGAAATGTCGAAAAAGGCTTATGAGCAGGTCATCCAAGAGTATACTCGCTCGGCCAATATTCCTGGGTTCCGGAAGGGGAAAGTACCCCGGCAGGTGTTAATCCAGCGCTTTGGGGTGCTTCGTTTGAAGGCCGCTGCTTTAGAAGGATTAATTGACGACAGTTTGAAACAAGCTCTGGAGCAAGAAAAAATAGATGCTCTCGGTAATTTTCAACTGCGTTCCTCCTTCGAAGATCTAATTAGTCAGTTTGAACCCGGTTCTCCCCTCACCTTCTCAGCATCGGTTGATGTTCAACCGGAAGTTACCCTCAATTCCTATACCGGGTTTACGTTGCAGGCGGAAGAAGTAAAGGCTGACCCAGAGCAGGTTGATAAGGTCCTAAAGAGCTACCAGGAGCAGATTGCCACTCTGGTGCCAGTGGAAGGCCGGTCGGCCCAACTCAATGATGTGGCGATCGTTGACTACAAAGGAACCATCCTGAACGATGATCCTGAAGCAGAACCCCAACCGGTTCCCGGGGGAGAAGCCGAAGACTTCCAGGTGGAATTAAGCGAAGGCCGCTTTATTGAAGGGTTTATCGACGGCATTGTGGGTATGAATGTCGGTGACACCAAGGAAGTACCAGTCACCTTCCCCCCCGACTATCCTCAGGAGATGCTGGCCGGTAAAGCCGCGCTCTTCTCCATTACGGTTAAAGAACTGAAGGCCAAGGAACTGCCAGAGCTGGATGACGATTTTGCTCAGGAAGTGAGTGAGTTTGAAACCCTGGCCGAACTGCGTTCCTCCCTGGAAACTCGCTATCAGGAGGAAGCCGATCAGAAAACTGCCAATAATAAAGAGCAGGCGATTCTGGATGAGATTCTGAAGCATATCGAAGTTGATCTTCCCGAAACCTTAATTGATCGGGAACTCAGCTACATGCTGAACCAGACAGCGATGCAATTGCAAAACCAGGGCGTTGACATCAAGCAGCTATTCAACCAGGACACCATCCCGCTGTTGAAGGAGCGCTCTCGACCGGATGCCATCAACCGGATCAAGCGGACTCTGGCCCTGGGGGAAGTCGCCAAGCGGGAATCGATCGCCGTTGAAGACGCTGAGGTGACGGCCAAGATGGATGAACTCCTGGCCGAGCTGGGCGATCGGGCGATTGATCGCGATCGGCTGGAGACGGTTGTCACCGAAGATCTGTTGAAGGAGAAAATTATCAACTGGTTGATCGAGCATTCCACCCTCGAACTGGTTCCCGAAGGAACTCTGGCCAAAGCTGAACCGGAAGCTTCAGAGGTTGCCCCTGCCGCAGAGGAGGCCTCAGAAACCGCCGCTGCGGATGCTACGGTTGATGTGGTGGCAACGGCAGCAGATACCGATGAAGAGTCTGATGCTGCAACTGAAGCGGCCGAATCCCCCGAAGAAGCAGCCAGTGAAGAAGCACCCACTCCTAAGAAGAAGGGGCGTTCTAAGTCTGCTGCTAAAGAGTAGTTCAGATCGCACGAAAAGCCAGCGTTGATCTGCTCGACGCTGGTTTCATCCAAATTACATTTACAGCAGAGGATCGGGTCAGCCTGAGAGCTTAACTTGATCCTCTATTTTGTTTGCAATGTTCCGTGAACCTACAATCTCCAGTGGATGACGAATGGCGTATTGTTATTATGCAGGTCGGTCTTTTTCCATTTTGTTTAAAGAAAAGGTGATGCCTGGAGAGACGCAGGCTAGAATAACAGAGCATTTCTTCCGTAAGTCCACAAGTCCCAGGTGAGTTGAGGCATAATGTTTGGATATATAGGAGATCGGGCGAGTAACTCGTAATCTTAGTTTTCCAGCGATCACAGGCGACATCTTCGACTATGTTTGTATCCCAATCCCCCGATTACCAAATCACCAGTTTAAATTCTCTGGAAGTTTTTTCTTCAGGTGCCGATAACGTGGTACCCATGGTTGTGGAGCAGTCTGGTCGGGGTGAACGTGCCTTCGACATCTACTCCCGATTGCTGCGAGAGCGAATTATCTTTCTCGGCACTCCCATCGATGACACCGTTGCGGATTCTGTTGTAGCCCAGCTGCTCTTTTTAGAAGCTGAAGATCCCGAAAAAGATATTCAGCTTTATATCAATTCGCCCGGTGGCTCCGTGACATCTGGCATGGCAATTTACGATACGATCCAGCAGGTTCGTTGCGACGTTGTCACCATCTGTTTCGGTTTGGCTGCTAGTATGGGAGCGTTCCTGCTGGCTGCCGGGTCTGCAGGTAAGCGGATGTCTTTGCCGAGTTCTCGGATTATGATCCATCAACCCTTAGGTGGAGCTCAGGGGCAGGCGGTTGATATTGAGATTCAGGCCCGCGAAATTCTCTATCATAAGCGTAAGCTGAATGAGTTATTGTCCTTTCATACTGGGCAACCGCTCGAAAAGCTAGAGTTTGATACCGAACGCGACTTTTTTATGTCCGCAGCTGAAGCCAAAGACTACGGGCTGATTGATCAGGTAATTTCCAGGCAAAACCTTCCCAAAGCGGGAGAATCTGTTGCTGCAGTTAAGTAAGAGGCAGATATGTCCAAATATGACTCCCATCTTAAATGTTCCTTTTGTGGCAAATCTCAGGAGCAGGTTCGCAAACTAATTGCTGGACCCGGAGTCTACATTTGCGACGAATGTGTCGATTTATGTAACGAGATTCTGGATGAGGAGCTGTTCGACTCCAGCGCCACGGCTCCTCAACCTGTTCCCCGGCGGGAACAGTCTCCAGAAAAGCGCAAGACCCGATCGTCCAGTTTGTCCCTCAGTCAGATTCCCAAGCCAAGGGAAATTAAAAAGTATCTGGACGAGCATGTGATTGGCCAGGATGAGGCCAAAAAAGTGCTTTCCGTGGCAGTGTACAACCATTACAAGCGCTTGAGCTTCACCCAGGCCAAGGGCAATGGCAAGGTTGCTCCCGATGATGCCGTGGAGTTGCAAAAGTCTAACATTCTCTTAATTGGGCCGACGGGTTGTGGTAAGACCCTGCTGGCTCAAACCCTGGCAGAAATTTTAGATGTTCCCTTTGCGGTTGCCGATGCCACGACCCTGACCGAAGCCGGTTATGTGGGAGAGGATGTCGAAAATATTCTGTTACGCCTCTTACAGGTAGCCGACCTGGATGTAGAGGAAGCCCAGCGCGGTATCATCTACATCGATGAAATCGATAAGATTGCCCGTAAGAGCGAAAATCCCTCCATTACCCGAGATGTCTCTGGGGAAGGGGTGCAGCAGGCACTCCTGAAGATGCTGGAAGGTACGGTAGCTAACGTCCCTCCCCAGGGTGGGCGGAAGCATCCTTACCAGGACTGCATTCAGATTGATACCAGCAATATCCTGTTCATTTGCGGTGGTGCCTTTGTTGGCCTCGATAAAGCAGTAGAACAGCGAATTGGTAAGAAATCGATGGGCTTTATTCAGCCCGGTGATGCTCAACCCAAGGAAAAGCGAGCGGCAGATATTCTGCGCCACCTGGAACCAGATGATCTGGTTAAGTTTGGCATGATTCCCGAGTTCATTGGTCGGGTACCAGTAATGGCGGTAGTCGATCCCCTGGATGAGGATGCCCTGACTGCAATTTTGACGGAGCCCCGGAGTGCCCTGGTGAAGCAGTACCAGAAGCTACTCAAAATGGACAACGTCATCCTTGAATTTAAACAGGATGCGGTACGGGCGATCGCTCAAGAGGCCTATCGTCGTAAGACTGGAGCCCGGGCTTTACGCAGTATCGTAGAAGAATTGATGCTGGATGTGATGTATGAGCTGCCTTCCCGCAAGGATGTAACTCGTTGCACCATTACCCGTGAGATGGTCGAGAAGCGATCGACGGCAGAACTGTTGATGCATCCCTCGTCTTTGCCCAAGCCGGAGTCTGCGTAGATTGGGGGGCAATTGCTAAAATAATTTTGTTCAGTCAAGGGTTTGGTATTTCCTGACCCTTGTTTTTTTGTTGGCTTTTTTATTGAAACAGGTCTAAATTCCTTAATATTGGGCCAATGCCCCGCTGGTTTTGAGGTACCCTGTTAGGTCAAAACCAGTCATCAATCAAGATTTAACATGCCAGATATTCAAGTCCGTGGGTTTAACCACTACTACGAGTGGATTACTGCCTCCGGGGCCTCTCAACCTTCCGGTAAACCGGTTCTTGTGTTTATTCATGGATGGGGTGGTTCTGCCCGCTACTGGGAAAGTACGGCCCATGCCCTGGCCGATGCCTTTGATTGTTTACTCTACGATATGCGTGGGTTTGGTCGTTCAGCCCGGGGAGGGCAGGCCCCCGATTTGCTCTCAGAAACTGCGGAGGAAGTCAGTTATGAACTGGAGAGCTACGCTGAAGACCTGGCTGCACTCCTGAATGCCTTGAAAATTGGCCGGGTTTGCTTAAATGCCCATTCTGCCGGAGCCTCGATCGCTACTTTTTTTCTGAATCTCTATCCAGACCGGGTAGAGCGGGCCATTTTGACTTGTAGTGGCATTTTTGAGTACGACGAAAAAGCCTTTGAAGCGTTCTATAAGTTTGGTGGCTATGTCGTCAGGTTTCGCCCTCGCTGGTTGTATGGGTTACCGGGGATGGATCGGCTATTTATGAAGCGATTTCTGCATCGCCCGTTATCAAGGGATATTAGTCGCGCTTTTTTAGATGATTTTTTAATGGCAGACTACGATGCGGCCCTGGGAACAATTTTTACCTGCGTCAGTAAACGGGCTACGGAAGTGATGCCCCAGGAGTTTGCCAGACTCCAGGTGCCTACCCTGCTGATTGCCGGCGAAAAAGACATTATCATTCCGGCAGTTATGGGTAGGCAGGCTGCAGCTCTCAGCGATCGGGTGACCTTTATTGAGATGGCCAATACGGCCCATTTCCCCATGCTGGAAGATACTCCTACCTATCTCAGCCATGTCCGGGCTTTTTTAGGAATTCATCAGCCCGTGACTGCTTGATCGGGCTTGGGCAGGACAGAATAACTGCCAAATACCTTGAGCGTCTCCGTATGATCCGCCAGTTCGGCCAGGGCTGACTTAATCGTCGGTAAACTGGCATCGGCCTCCAGGTCAACGAAAAACAGATAATCTCCCAGGGAGCGTTTGGTCGGGCGAGATTCAATCCGACTCAGGTTGATCTTGCGATCGGCAATCACCTGTAAGGGGTTGACCAGTGCTCCCGGTACATTGGCCGGGACGCTGAAGGCCAGGGAGGTATGCCGACCGCCGGGGGAAGGTCGCAACCCCAGAACCCAGAAGCGGGTGCAGTTCTCGGGGTGGTCGTTAATCGGGCAGGCCAGGATGGGCTGGTTGTAGAGTTGGGCCGCCCGTTCTGAGGCGATCGCTCCCAGGCTGGGATCTCCAGCTAAATGTTGCAGCGCTTCGGTGGTGGAATTGGTTGAGATCAGTTGGGCTGCTGGTAGAAATTGTTCTAGCCAGACCTGACATTGGGCCAGGGCCTGGGGATGGGAATAGACGGTTTGAATGTCCGACAACTGGTGGGCATGGGAAAGCAGCGCATGGGCGATCGGTAAAACCATGGCCCATTGAATTTGTAGCTTGTCTAGCTGCCAGAGGGTGTCGAGGGTAGTGGTGACGCTGCCTTCGATCGAGTTTTCGACGGGTACAACCGCCAGATCTACCTCCCCCAGAGCCGCTGCCTTCAAACTCTGAGCAATGCTGGGATAGGGGCATAAAGCTGACTCTTGCCCGGTCTGTTGTTTTAACCAGGTGGCATAGAGGACTGCGGCGGTTTCGGCATTAGTGCCCTGAGGGCCAAGATGGGCGATCGAAATGGTCATTGAATCTTGAATTACCGCATTTGTAAACGACTATAGCCGAGTGGTCGCAGTAAAAGCACACTGCTGCTTCTGGTAATAATTCTTTTAATTTTTCTCATACAAGATGTTTCTATTATTTACTCCAGGGCAGGAATGACGAACTAATAGATGTATAGTGTTTATACTTCATAAGGTTTACACGCTTGCCTTAATGATTGTTTAAAATTGGTTACATTGGCTCAGCTCTTGCTCCTGTGCCCCCCTGCTATTTCTCCCATGGTTAATCGTTTTAGTGCCTGTCAAACCGTTGAGATGACGGTTCCCAGGCAGCCAGTTCCGATTCAGCATTACCTGCGGCAACCCCACCGGATTGTGAATGCTTTGGCTGCCTCCAGTCAGATTGAGCCCCTTGGGGGCAATTTATTTCGGCTCAAGATGCGGCCTTTGTCTTTCATGATGCTGAGTATTCAACCGACGGTAGACCTGAAAGTATGGGCGACCGCCGATGGAACTGTGCATCTTTGCTCGGAACACTGCGAAATTCGCGGAGTTGAGTATATTAACCAGCGATTTAGTTTAGATCTGGTGGGTCAGTTGCAACCTTACGAGGTCGCAGGAGTGACTCATTTGCGGGGGCGGGCAGATTTAGCTGTGCAGGTAGAAATTCCGCCACCCCTGTTGTTTACCCCCAAACCGTTATTAGAGGCGACGGGTAATGGGTTGCTCAAGAGTGTTTTGTTGACCATTAAGCAACGGTTGATGCATCACCTGTTGTCAGATTATTGTCACTGGGCCGGAGCTGCAGGTCAGAAGTTGCCTGCCTCAGACGTGGCAACCCTGGGTACCAACAATTCAGCGGTTTAATTTCTGCTGAGATTGCCATAGCTCAGTTTATGAATTCTTCTTAACAAAAAGCCACTGCTCAGTTTGAGCAGTGGCTTTTTGTGGCAGGCAGGAGCCTAAGCAGCGTCTTCTAGTTCTGCGGTTCTCACCGGAATTTGTCGGGTCTGTTCACCCCGTTGTACTTTGACCTGAAGGGTTTGGCCCAGACGGCTATTTTCGACAATCGTCTGAAGTTCTTCTGCTTTAGCGATCGGTTGACCGTCTACCTGGGTAATCACATCTCCCCGGCGCAGGCCGGCAGCGGCGGCGGGAGTATTGGGTAAAACCCGCACCACAATAACCCCATTCACTTCTGGCACCATAAAGGCTGAGTTGGGATCGGTGTTATTTTGCCGGGCCAGTTCTGGAGTCAGGGTCGTCATTTGCACACCCAGATAAGGATGGGCGACCTTTTCGCCCCGGGCTAACTGGTCTTTGATTGCCTTGGCTTTATTCACCGGAATCGCAAAGCCAATGCCCATAGCATCGGCCCGAATGGCCGTGTTAATTCCGATCACCTCTCCCTGGGCATTGACCAGGGGACCACCCGAGTTACCGGGGTTGATTGCTGCGTCGGTCTGGATGAAATCTAACCGTTTGTCAGGAATCCCGACCTGGGCGCTGGAACGTTTCAGGGTGCTGACGATCCCCAGGGTGACCGTATTGTCTAAACCGAGGGGGTTTCCTACGGCGATCGCCCAGTCTCCCACTTCGACCCGATCGGAGTCTCCCAGGGTGGCTACGGGCAGATTGTCGCCCTTAATTTTGACCACAGCCAGGTCTGTGACTTCATCGGCTCCCTGGACTTTGCCATCAAATACGCGACCATCCTTCAGGGTCACGGTCACCCGATCGGCTCCGTTCACCACATGGGAATTGGTCAAGATAATTCCACTGCGATCGACGATAAATCCCGATCCCTGACCCCGCAGCCGCTCTTCCCGCGGTCCCTGGGGCAGCAGTTCATCGCCAAAAAAGCGGCGAAAAAAGGGATCTTCCAGAATCGGATCGGGGGCACTGCGACGGGTCACGGTTCGCTCTGTGTCAATGCGAACTACGGCGGTTCCGACCCGCCGGACTGCTGCCGCCACAAAACTGTCACCGGATGCTGCCGCCGCTTTGATCGCGGTTGCCCCAGAAGTGGCCCCGCTCGCTGGAGTTTCTTCTGCCCTGGCGGGGAAGGCCGGCATCGTGAAATGAATCACCAGAAGCACGATCGCCACCAATCGAATCCAGGGACGGTAGCAAGCGGAAAGGTTGGAGAAGCGCATAACACTGACCTTCGCAATATCTAACGGCGAAAAATATTTCTACCCCTATTTTGCCAGCCAAATCTGCTCCCTGGGGATAGGGGCTAGTCCTATCTGCTCCAGTTTCAGGGGAATTTCCCAGGAATGGGACTGATCCTGACGATAAATCCCTGAGCTGGAGAATAAGGCGAATTGTTATTTCTGACACAGACTTTTGGCCTGGCTCCCTAGCCCCAGTTCGGGAAAATTTGATACCCTAGCTTAAATACATTTGGGGACGCTGTAAGGTGGAAATTCAAATTGGCAGGGGCAAAACCGCTCGCAGAGCATACGGAATTGATGAAATTGCCCTGGTACCGGGTCAAAGAACCCTTGATCCGACACTGGCAGATACCAGCTGGCGGATTGGTGGCATCGATCGGGAAATTCCGATTATTGCCAGTGCCATGGATGGAGTGGTAGATGTCGGGATGGCTGTGCGGTTGTCTCAACTGGGCGCTCTGGGAGTTTTGAACCTGGAAGGGATTCAGACTCGCTATGCCGATCCTGACCCAATTCTGGATGAGATTGCCTCCGTCGGCAAAGATGAGTTTGTGACGTTGATGCAACGGCTGTATGCCGAACCCGTTAAGCCAGAGTTGATTGAACGGCGAATTAAAGAAATTAAGGCCCAGGGAGGAATTGCGGCGGTTAGTGCAACTCCGGTTGCTGCGACCCGCTATGGCTCGATCATTGCCCAGGCTGAGGCCGATCTAATTTTTGTCCAGGCAACCGTTGTTTCTACGGCTCACCTGTCGCCAGAGTCAATTACCCCGCTGGATCTGGCTCATTTTTGCCAGGAGATGCCGATTCCTGTCGTTCTGGGTAACTGTGTGACCTATGAAGTTGCCCTCAATCTGATGAAAGCCGGAGCCGCAGCAGTGCTGGTCGGCATTGGCCCGGGTGCTGCCTGTACTTCTAGAGGGGTTCTGGGAGTCGGAGTACCTCAGGCTACGGCGATCGCCGATTGTGCGGCGGCCCGGGATGACTACTATCAGGAAACGGGTAACTATGTTGCTGTGATTGCCGATGGTGGTCTGGTTACGGGCGGAGATATCTGCAAATGTATTGCCTGTGGTGCTGATGGGGTGATGATTGGTTCTCCCTTTGCCCGGGCCCAGGAAGCGCCTGGTCGGGGCTATCACTGGGGGATGGCGACTCCCAGCCCGGTGCTGCCCCGAGGCACCCGGATTCGGGTCGGCACTACCGGTACCCTGGAGCAAATTCTGCGGGGGCCGGCTCAACTGGATGACGGAACCCATAACTTGTTGGGGGCTTTGCAGACCAGTATGGGAACCCTGGGGGCCAAAAATATCAAGGAAATGCAACAGGTAGAGGTCGTAATTGCGCCCTCCTTGCTGACAGAAGGTAAGGTCTACCAAAAGGCTCAGCAACTTGGGATGGGCAAGTGACAGGGGACCTGCCAAATTTCAGGCTGCTTCTCGATCGGAATACTTTTTCTTAACAGTTTTGGATCAAATTCTTAAGAGTTTTTCCAGTCTTCTGACGAAGCACTGGTAAATCTAAAGCTGTCGTCTACAATGAAAAAAGCGGAGACGCATGTTTCCGTTCACTCCTCACACCACACTCCGCCTGAACGTATAGTTCGGGCGGTTCCTTTTTAAACCAAGGGAAAGTAATTGTAGAAGCAATTAAGTGGATCAAGAATTTAGAGCAAGGAAAATTTTAATGATTACTAGATTTGATTAAGAATCAATCTAAGCCTGATCGGAAAATTAAATCAGTGCCATCTGAAAGAAAAAAACGTTTTAATCTCACCTATCTATTGACGCTCGATCGATAGCTGACCGATAGGCCAGTTGCCTTACCTCTGGTTTCATAGGAAAGCGTTCAAGCTCCGGTAGCGAGTGCAGAATTATATCTAAATGTATAGATATTGCAACGAGAGTGGCCTGTTTTCGCTATGGTAGAATTCCATTGAAAAGATATAGGCAAGGATTCCAAGCATGTCAGCCGCCGCGCAAGTTACAGATTCTACTTTTAAGCAAGAAGTTCTTGAGAGCGAAGTTCCAGTTTTAGTAGACTTTTGGGCTCCCTGGTGCGGTCCCTGTCGGATGGTCGCGCCTATCGTCGATGAAATTGCTGCTCAATACGAAGGGCAGGTGAAGGTGGTCAAGGTAAATACCGACGAAAACCCCAGTGTTGCCAGCCAGTATGGCATTCGCAGCATTCCTACCCTGATGATTTTCAAGGGTGGCCAGCGGGTTGATATGGTGGTTGGTGCCGTTCCCAAAACGACCCTGTCTAACACTCTGGAAAAGTACCTGTAAGGTTTATGAGATGGGGCCTCCCGGGGTTTCCACAGTGAAAGTTATCGCTATTTGCGGCTGGTATTGCTGAAGTCATGGTTCCAGCCTGTAAGCGCTCTGGTCTTGCCGACTGGAGCGCTTTTTAGTGGCGAGGGCCGTATGAGGGGTTCTGGAATCTCGATACAATAGAATGCTGGCTGTTTGGGAAAAATTCATGGCTCCAACTCCGTCCTCCCACCCATCCGAGTCCCTTCAAGCGGATGTTTTGCGTTTACTCGATCGTCTCCCCCACTGCAAGCATGGAGAGTTGATTCAGTTAGCTCTGGCTACGATTGTTCGGATGTCGGAAGAGGAAATCGATCGCCTGGACTGGAAGATCTGCAATGCCTCCTTGCAGGATATGGAGCGGGCTTTCAAAACCTTTTATCCCTATCGCCATGTGCGGAAGATTGCCATTTTTGGTTCGGCCCGGATTCAGCCTCAGACCCCTGAGTATGAGATGGCCGCCGAGTTTGCCCGCCAGATCTCGCAGCAGGGGTTTATGGTGATCACGGGGGCCGGGGGCGGAATTATGCAGGCCGGTAACGAGGGAGCCGGGCGGGACAAGTCCTTTGGATTGAATATTCAGCTGCCCTTTGAGCAGGGGGCCAACCCTTTTATTGAGGGCGATCGCAAGCTGATTCCGTTCAAATATTTCTTTACTCGTAAGCTTTTCTTTTTACGGGAAAGCGATGCCCTGGCCTGTTTCCCCGGTGGGTTTGGCACCCAGGATGAGGCGTTTGAGTGCCTGACGCTGTGTCAAACGGGTAAGTCTTCCCCCATGCCGCTGGTTCTGATCGATAAGCCAGGGGGCGATTACTGGCAGGACTGGAACGACTATATCCATAAGCAACTGCTCGATCGGCACCTGGTTAGCCCGGAAGACCCCGGTATCTATACGATCACCGATCGCGTCGATGAAGCCTGTGAAGCGATCGCCAGCTTTTATCGGGTTTTTCATTCCTGCCGCTACGTGGGCAATCGTCTGGTAATTCGGCTTAATTCAGAAATTGCCGATGACGATCTGGAGTTTTTGAACCAGAACTTCAGTGACATTCTGGTCAAGGGCCAGATTGAAAAAAGTGCTCCCCTGCCCCAGGAAGCCCAGGATATTAATGTTGGGGTGTCCCGGTTGTTGCTTTACTTCAACCAGCGAGATCTGGGCCGGCTTTACCAATTGATTCATGCAGTAAATCGCATGGGTCTGCCCCGGGAAGAGGCCAGTCACCCAGAACGGAAGTAGGGGCTTTTGCGGTTTTATCCACAGGGGCAGGAGGGGGCAGAACCGCTGTCCCGCTCCTGCCTGCGAGTCGTACTGGCCAATCCCTTCCGAACCCACATCAGTTAAGACCAGAGGTTTAACGTTTGAAAGCGCGACTCAGCCGCGCTTTCAAACGTTAAGTTGCAGGGTTTATTAAATGTACGATTCTTAGCTGAGCACCCAATTCACCAGCGTTCTCACCCCATAACCCGTGGCTCCAGCTCCGTTGTAGCCGTTTTCCTTATCTGCCCAGACCGGGCCAGCCACATCCAGGTGGGCCCAGGGGGTGTCCTTCACAAACTGCTTCAGGAATAAAGCAGCGGTAATTGCTCCACCGGGACGGGGGCCGGTATTTTTCATGTCGGCGAGTCCTGATTTTAAGCCTTCAAAGTATTTCTCTTCCATCGGCATTTTCCAGAGTTTCTCCCCGGCCAGTTCTCCTGCCTGGAGCAGTTGTTGGGCGATCGTATCGTCGGGGCTCCAGAGTCCGGCAATGTCGTCTCCCAGGGCTACCACACAGGCTCCGGTCAGGGTGGCCAGGTCCACGATGGCATCGACTCCTAGTTTCTCAGCAAAGACGAGGGCATCTGCCAGGGTGAGTCGGCCTTCGGCATCGGTATTGTTGATTTCGATCGTTTTGCCGTTAGAGGCGGTCAAAATATCGCCGGGATGCACCGCCCGTCCGCTGATCATGTTTTCGGTGGCGGCACTGATGAAGTGCACTTCCACATCTGGTTTCAACTGGGCGATCGCCTTGGCGGCTCCAAAGGTAGCTCCGGCCCCCCCCATGTCTGTTTTCATCATTTCAATCCCGCTGCCTGCCCCTTTGATATTCAACCCGCCGGAGTCAAAGGTCAGCCCCTTACCAATGATCGCCAGTTTGCGCCGGGGGGTGCCACTGGGCTTATAGATCAGATGAATGAATTTGGGAGGCAGGTCAGAGGCCTGGGCGACTCCTAAAAAGGCTCCCATGCCAAGCTTTTCGCAGTCTTCCCGCTCCAGGATTTCCAGTTCCAGGCCGTAGTCTTGAGCCAGACTGGTGGCGGTTTCGGCCAGGGTAACGGGAGTAACCACGTTAGCTGGGGCAGCTACCAGTTCCCGCGCCAGAATTACTCCGGAGGTAATTTGTTGGCCCCGCTCGATCGCCGCCCTCTGATCTCCGAGACCCAGCAGGTCTATCTGTTCGGGATGATGGCCTTTGTCTTCGTGGTCTGACTTGAACCGGGTGTCTTGATAAAGGGCCAGAATCATCCCTTCCGTAATTGCCTGAGCCGTAGCTGCCGGGTTGTGATCCCAGGTGGGCAGGCTGACTCCCAGGGTTTTACATTTTTCTTTTTTTGCGGTGCGGGCAATGGCGGCGGCGGCCCGTCTTAAGCCGTCTAACTTGAGGGTTTCCGGTTTGCCCAGGCCAACCAGGATCACTTTGCGGATGGTACTGCCAGAACCAACGCGGGTGGCAGCCGTACTGCCTTCCTTCCCCTTAAACTCCGTTTCGCCGATCAATTCCTTGAGGGTGCCGTTGAGCGTTTCATCCAGGGCTGCCAGGTCGCCATTCAATTCACTGCTGTCTTCCCATAGCCCGATCGCCAATCCATCCCCCGCCCAGTCCAGTAAGGGGGTATCCGTTGCTCGCAGATCCATGAATCATTCCTTTACATTTTGACTAATTTCCAGTATCGATCATTCTTCTCCCCTGAGTTCTCTCTATTTCTCCTCTGGCTCCTGGGTCGCTGCTGAGAAGCTAGAACTGTCCACCAATTTGCGCCGTTTGTTGTGAGAAATGCTAGAGTCGCAGGAGAATTTTTAGCCCCTCAGCCAAGCATCATGCTGAAGCAACCGAAGCATAAAGTTTTTCTCACCGTTGGTGTTGGACTGGGAGTGTTCCTGGTAGGAGCCAGCATGCCCATCGTGAAGTCGGGCAGTGGTCTGGGTAAGTTTTGGGGCCGGGAGCAACCGACGGTGACGGAGGTGGTCAATCGCTCTGTTGACCCGGTGGCCGGTCTGAATCAGCCAGGTTCCTCAGAGCAACGTCGCCAGCAATTAGTCGCGATCGCTAAGGGGCAGCCTTCCGCCGATCGCAGTCGGGCCAGGTATCTTCTGGCAGTCGATCTGTTGGAGCAAAAACAGCCCAGGCAAGCGATCGAGAAGTTGCAGAATTTAGATGTAGACTATCCGGTACTGGCAGCTCCGGTATTGGTCAAACGGGCTCAAGCCTATGAACTGGCAGGTGATCAGGCCAAAGCCCTGGCCACCTGGCAACAACTGCTATCCCAGCAGGCCCAGAATCCGCTGGCGGTAGAGGCTCTGGTTGCCCTGGGACGCAACAATCCCAAATACTGGGAGCAGGCGATCGCTCAGTTCCCGGCCCATCCCCGCACTTTAGAAATTGTCCAGCAGCGGTTACAGCAAAACCCGAAGCAACCCCGGCTACTGATGGTGTTGGCCCGACATGGCCTGCATCGCAAGGGCTACCTGGATGTTTTGAACAATCTGGTCACGAACTACGCAGCCCAGCTGACTCCCCAGGATTGGGAGGCGATCGGCTTTGGCTACTGGGAAAAGCAACTCTATGGCAAAGCCGGTATGGCCTATGCTCAGGCTCCTCTGACTGCCCGCAATGCCTATCGAGTGGCCCGGGGCCTGCAACTGGGAGAAAAACCCGGTGCAACCCGGGCTTACCAGCGCATGGTCAGCAAATTTCCCAACGCCCCCGAAACCCCCCTGGCACTGTTGCGTCTGGCCCGCCTGAGTGAACCGACGGCGGCGATCGCCTACCTGGATCAGATTGTCCAGCGGTTTCCGGCTAAGGCTGGCGAAGCCCTGCTAGAAAAGGCGAATCTGCTAGAAAAATTAAATAGTGAGAAGTCGGCCTCGGAAGTCCGGCAAACCTTATTGACCCGTTACGGCCAATCGAATGCGGCGGCCGAACTGCGCTGGCAACTGGCTCAACGCTATGCCGCCGCCAAGGATGTGGCCACGGCCTGGAAGTGGGCTTTGCCAATTTTGAGCCAGAACCCGGAGAGTGAGCTGGCTCCCCAGGCTGGCTTCTGGATTGGCAAGTGGGCTTCCCAACTGGGTAAGCATCAGGATGCCAAACGGGCCTATGAACAGGTTCTGAGCCGCTATCCCCAGTCTTACTATGCCTGGCGATCGGCCTCGATGCTGGGCTGGAATGTGGGTGACTTTACCAGTGTGCGCCAGCTAAACCCGGAAGTTTTGCGTCCGGCGACCCGGCCCGACCTACCGGCCGGTTCCGCTACCCTGAAGGAACTGTACCAGCTGGGGCAGGATCGAGATGCCTGGGCCATCTGGCAGGTAGAGTTTCAGAACCCGATGCAGCCCAGCGTGGCCGAACAGTTTACCGATGGGGTAATGCGTCTGGGGGTGGGCGATTTCCTGGATGGTATTTTTATGGTGTCGTTCTTGAGTGAGCGGGATCAACCGGAGGAACAGTCTCAATACCGCGCCTTACGGCAGCAGATGGGCTACTGGCAGGCCCTCTATCCTTTTCCCTATTTAGAGGAAATTGAAGCCTGGTCGCAGGAACGGCAGCTTAACCCCCTTCTGGTGACGGCGCTGATTCGCCAGGAGTCCCGGTTTATGCCTGGTATTCGCTCATCGGTGGGGGCCACCGGATTGATGCAGGTGATGCCCGAAACCGCCACCTGGATTGCTGAGCAGATCAAGCTTAAGCAGTTTCAATTGAACGATCCGAACGACAATATCAAATTGGGTACCTGGTATCTCGACTACACCCATCAGGAATACAGTGGCAACTCCATGCTGGCGATCGCCAGTTACAACGCCGGGCCGGGAGCGGTGGCCGGTTGGGTGACCAAAAAAGGCATGGGCGACCCGGATGAATTTGTGGAAAACATCCCCTACAACGAAACCCGGGGTTACGTCAAATCCGTGTTTGAAAATTACTGGAATTATCTCCGTCTCTACAACCCAGAAATTTCTCAAAAGGTTGCTCAGGTTTCTGAAGAACACCCGGATTCTAAGGGCTAGGGAGGGAGCCATTTTTTTGTCGATTGCCGTTACACTTAACGATGTAGTGAGACAGGTAATTGACCCTTGCTAGACGAACAGGCAAAGAAAACAATGCTGCGGAAGATTCCCCACGGGCTGTACCTGTGCGGAGTCAAAGATGGAGAAGAAGTCAACGGCTTTACCGCAAGCTGGGTAATGCAGGCATCTTTCACGCCGCCCCTTGTGGTCAACTGTGTCAAGCAAGACTCCAAATCCCACGCCATGATCAAGGCCAGTGGAGTGTTTGCCCTCAGTATTTTAGAAGCCGGTCAGAAAGACCTGGCCCAGAAGTTCTTCAAGCCCCAACGGCGGGTGGGCAATAAGTTTGAAGATGTCGAGTTCTACCTGGGGGAAACCGGCTGTCCCATTATTTCCGACACCCTTGGCTATGTCGAATGTAAGGTGGTTGGTGCCGTCGAACAGGGGGATCACACCGTATTTGTCGGAGAAGTCATCGCCGCCGGTATTCATCGGGAAGGCGATCCCCTGCTGTTAGAATCTACCGGTTGGCAGTACGGCGGGTAAGATTATGCCTCTGATCAAAGTTCAAACCTCGATCGCCGGTACTGAAAAGTCCAGTGCTGATGCCCTGCTCAAAAGTTTGTCGGCCAGTCTGGCCAAACACACGGGCAAACCCGAATCCTACGTGATGACCGCCCTGGAATCGGGAGTCAGTATGACCTTTGGGGGAACGACTGACCCGGTTTGCTATATCGAAGTCAAGAGCATCGGCACGATGAGCCCGACCCAGACGAAGGCCATGAGTCAGGACTTCTGCCAGCAAATTAATCAGGCCTTAGGAGTCCCTGCCAACCGAATTTACATCGAATTTGCCGATGCCAAAGGGGCGATGTGGGGCTGGAATGGTTCGACCTTTGGCTAATCCTGTAGCTCTCGATCAGCCTGTTCGTTGAGGTTTCTCTCAACTGATGCTCTGGCAGAAGTGGGTGATCCCCTGACCGGGAGATTCTGTAAAACATCCTGGCCAGGGAACCTAAAACTAATTGGCTAGAGTCGCTCTAACAAAACCCAAACTATCGATCGGGGTTGGCCAGAAACTCGGCCCGCATCATTTTGATCAATCTCAAGATTTCATCTTCAGCTTTTTTGGCCGTTTCCTGGCCTATTTTCTGCATCTCTGGGTCAGCAGACTTCATTGCTTCCATTGCCACTTGTCGCGTCGCCATATGTTGACCCAGGAGTTCCAAAAGCATTTGCGCCCTGGGGGGCAGCGTAGACTTTCCCTGACTGGCTTGAGCTACCAATTGGGGCGCGGCGAGTTGAGCGAGCTGCGTGGTAGAAAGCACTCTATTATCTGATGGCTCAGCTTTGGCGATCGGGGCCAAGCTCAGGCTCAAAATCGTAGCAATAGCGGCGTGTTTGACGAACTGCATAGAAAAACTTCCTTTAATCCTGGTTGAGATCGCTGTTACACCGGATGGGTGCTGACGCAATTGATGTTAAGCGCCCAGGTTTAAAGGGTGCTGGGGCGAAACTGAGAGTTTGCTGAATTGAAAGGGGCTCCGGTTCGGTTTCGCTAAAGCGTTCCTGATCATAAAAAGCCACCAGGCTGTCCTTAAAAGGTTGCCGATCGAATCAGGGTACTTGCTTTTTGTAACTGCTCTACCAGGGTTTGTAAGTGAGACAGCTCGTGGGTTGCCATCACCGTTAACCGCAGCCGACTGGTGGGTACCGTTGGAGGGCGGATGGCCGGAGCAAAAATCCCGGCTTGCTTGAGTATTCCAGATACTTCCAGGGCGATCGCCGCCGTTTCAACCTGCAGGCAAAGAATTGGCGACTCCGAAGGGAGCAGCCTCCAGTCCGGGGGCAGGGTTTCCCCGGTGCTGAGCTGTTGCTTCAACCAGGTGACGTTGTGCCAGAGCCGCTGCCGCCGTTGGGGTTCCTGCCGGATCAGGTTGACCGCTTCCAGAGCCGCTGCCGTATCGCTCGGGGAGAGGCCGGTGGTATAGATCCAGCCCGCCGATCGGTTGCGTAAAAAATCGATCAGGGCCGTACTGCCTGCCACATAGCCCCCCAGACTTCCCAGGGCTTTACTCAGGGTGCCAATCTGCACCAGTTCCCGGCCGGTGCAACCAAAATGCTCCACTACTCCCGCCCCCGTTGCTCCCAGAACTCCCGTCCCATGGGCTTCATCCAGCAGCAACATGGAGTCAAACCGGTGAGCCAACTCCAGTAATTCTGGTAAGGGGCAAAGATCGCCATCCATACTGAAAACGCTATCCGTCAGGATCAGGCAGCGGCGATGCTGGGAGCGATTGGTTTCCAGTAGGGTTTGCAGGTGCCCAAGCTGACCATGGCGGTACTCCAGCACCTTTGCCCCACTGAGAATGGCCCCATTTTTCAGGCTGGAGTGGTTGTACTGGTCACTCAAAATCAGGTCTCGCTTACCCACCAGGGCGCTCACCGTACCCAGATTAGCCAGGTATCCCGAGCTAAACACCAGGGCATCCTCGGTTTGTTTCAGGGCGGCGATCGCCAATTCTAGTTGACGATGCAGGGCCCGATGGCCGGTAATCAGCCGGGAGCCGGTGCTGCCCGTACCGTAGCTGGCCGTTGCCGAGATCGCCGCCTGAATCAGCCGCTCATCTCCGGCCAGACCCAGATAATCGTTGCTGGCAAAGTTAAGCACCGGTTGACCCTCCAGGGTGACCACCGCTGCCGGTTTGCCCTCGATCGTCTGGACGCTGCGATACCAGTCAGCCCGGTGAATTGTTTCCAGGGATTGCTGAATCCAGTTGTAGGGATCGGCTGACATACTGATTCATTCGATCCCGTTTAGTTTCATATAGCTCAGGAGCCAGTTAGCGATCGTGGCTCGTCGAGTCTTGCGGGGTACCAGTTCATGCACCTGATAGCCAGCAAAGCCGAGGGATTCCTTCAAGAGCTGTTTGTTTTCTGGCGGAATCGAGCGGGTTAGCTTGACCGTAGCCGGACGACTGTCAATAAAATCGGGGGGCTCAGGGTAGGCTTCCTGCCATTCTGGAGGGACGCTGCCGGTTTCCCAGGTGCCAGTTTCTGGGTTGAACTGGTAGCCCAGACATTGCCAGACCAATTGATTGGCCGTCGCATCATCGATCGTATCGTTGATAATTTCCCAGATGGTATCGGTGGTAAGAGCTGGTAGCGTGGTCATGGTGCGGAGGGATTCAGAAACCGCCATTTAGCATACAACTTCCTGTTGTCTCGCGGCCAAGCCGCAAAAAACTCCCCGGGGATCGACCGGTTGCTCTCGGCCTATCCGGTAGGTTTTGGCTACCGCTACTGGATATACTGCTAACAGTTGTGCTGCTGCAGTCAGACTAATTCCTGGAATTGGGCACGGTTTATGTGATGGCTTATCGACGGATCCATACTTTTGTTTCTGGGCGGGTTCAGGGAGTGGGGTATCGCTACTCTACCCGCGATCGAGCCCTGCAACTGGGGTTAACCGGTTGGGTCAAGAATTTGCCCGATGGTCGAGTAGAAGCCGTTTTTGAAGGAGAGGAACCATTGTTGCAAACAATGCTCCAGTGGTGTCACCAGGGCCCAAGTGGCTCCATCGTGAAGGATGTAGAAGTTTACGATGAGCCTTTAGAAGGTCTGCAAAGCTTTGAAATTCGTCGTTAGTCTGGGTTAGCTGAGGTCAATCGCGGCTCCAATCGGGGCAGCTACCGTCACTCTGCCAGCCGTAGGGATGAAAGCCGCAGACCAGAATTGTTCGGGTTTCCCGGTTATAGCCGTAGGCCAGACCATGGTAATTGGCGCAATCGATACAGGCCCGGGGGCGGGATGGAGTCGGATCGCTGAATCCTAGCTGCGATCGCAAAATATGGCGTTTACTTTCCTGGCGGTGCCAGCGGGTATAGTCTGCTTTTCTGAAGAAATAGTGGATCTTTCCGAACGGGTACTGGGCAGCATCCATAGCACCACCAAATGAGGTTATCCTCTAGCCTACCCATTATTGTTGCTGTTATCCCTCACCCAAGCGTTGGATATCTAGAAATTCCACCTAAAGAAAGAGGAGGGCAAAAGCCCTGAAATAATTACAAATTGATCGAATTTGCCCCCGGCCACAGGCAAAAATTTGAACTATAGTACAATTGTTCTGAAGTTGCGGTGTAGGTTCTGGTGTCAGTCCTGTGCCGTTACTCAACGTATCTCCAAGAGGCCGATCGATGAATGTTGAGCAGACTACCCAGTTAATTCAGCTAATTCTCAACTCTCTGTTAATGACGGTTGCCTGTAGCATTGTTCTGGGTCGGGCCTGGGTGAGATACAGCGATTTAGAAAAGCGCCTATATTCTCTCCGTAGCCTTTATGCGGAGCGATCGGGGCCAGCCTGGGTAGAACAACACCTGCAACTGAGAAAGCAGTTACGCCACTGGTTGCATCGATCACTATTGAGTTACGCCAGCCTGCTAACTGCCTACTATGCCCTGCTCCTGGCCGTGGCCAGTACCTTTACTCTGGCTCTGCGCGGCCTGATTAATCTACCCTGGCTGATTCCCGCTTCGATCGTGCTGTTTTTACTGGGGTTAGGTGGGTTGCTTCTGGCGATCGGACTGACCCTGCTCGATCTGCACCTGTCCCGTCGGCCGCTCCGCCAGGAAGTTCTGACCCTGGTTAGCGGTGGTACTTTTGGCCCCTCCCCCCTTGCCGGGCAACGCCCTAAACCTGACCAGGGGACTACCTGGAGGCAGGATGGTCGCCCCCTGTCTCCACGACGCAGGGCCGTTTAAGCCAGGTAGTTAATCTACTCTCCGGCGTAGTATCCCTCCCGGATCTACGGGAGTCACATCCAGGGTTTCAAAGGCTCCACCATTGCCAGTCCAGTTAAAGTCACTGATCCGCAAACTGATTGCCCCGATCGATAGGACTGGGTTATACCGCATGATGATGCCGTAGGTACGGCGGCTGTACTCCAGAATGTAATCTGTACTAATGGCATCCCGGGTATCCAGATTTAGAGAGGTCTGAATGCCAAAGCGAATGGGGCCATAAATTTGCTGAGTCAAACCTAAGGTAAGAATCCGGTTGTCTACCGATCGATCAAATAGAAAGGGCGACTGGCCTGACCCAATCACCTGGGTATAGGTAACGTTGAAGGCTGTGTAGTCTAAAAAGCTTCTGGAGAAATGACCAACTTGTCCCAATAAGCCCACACTGGCGACCAGATTTTGTTGGGTGTCGCCATTACTATAAATGCTAGAAACCCCCCGCAGTTGGGTGTTCAGGCTGAGATAGGGAACGACCGGGTTGGGGGTATAGCGCAGGCCCTCCGTCGCAGTGGCCGGTAACGGTTTACCCACCCACAGAGGAAACCCCTTGTTGATCGTCGCGCTGGCCTGAAACCGCCCCAGGTTGATCCGGTTATTATCCCGATCGAGTTCCAGTAAATCAAAGCGATCGGTTTCAGAATTAATATACTGATAGCCCGCCTGATAATTCAGGAAAATCCCGGTGTTAGCCAACTCAATCACAGGGGAGGTCAACACAGCTCCCAGACTGCTCTGTACGGTCTGAAAACCCAGGGAACCATTGAACAGACGATCGCGGTAGCTATACTCGAAGGCCATGGTGTGGGTGCCCACCAGTTGCCGTACTCTCAGACTGGCCCGCAGGCGATCTTCGGCCGCCCCAAAATCTAGACTACTAAAAGCAACTTTACCGCGCAGGGAGGTCGTGGTACTGACATCTACGGCCAGGTCAGAGCGGAAGCCAAAGTTATCCCGGTTAAAGACACTTTTGGTGTCGAAAAACATCCGCTGCAGATAGATCTGGGGGGTGAGGGAAAAACGAACATTGCTGCTGCTTAAAAGATCAAAGGTGCGTTCAATAAAAACTCCGCCCCGATCCTGATCATCGTAGCCAAAGCGAAATAGGCCGGCTTGCTGGCGCTGGTTGCGATCGATAATGGTGCGCGAAAAGGGAATCGGCAGGGAAACGCTCTGGTCGAACACTAAACGAGGCTTTTCGGCCCGTACCTCATCCCGTAATGGAGAAAGGCGAGTCAGGGTGGCCCGTTCTGCCTTTAAGACGAGTTCCGGTGGAGAAAAGGGATCATTCGTAATCTGAATGTTGTTGGCCTGCCAGCCATCGGGGGTAAAGTCAAGCTTCTCTGCTTCAAACCGAAAACGGCGGATTTCTCCCCCCCGGGGCAGGGCCCCCGGCACCCGGCCAACATCTCGCCCGGCTCCTACCCCGATCGAGACACCCCCGGGGCTGGAAACATTCTGTACAGGCTGGTTAACTCTCACCCGATCGCTGAGGGGCCGATCCAATACCTCGCCGGGGCTACCCGGTACGGGAGCGGCCAGATCGGTACTGGCGGCGGGAACAAAAATTTCACCCGTTGCTCCCTCGACCCGGCCCACGCCCTGAACAAAGTTATAGACAAAGCGTTGTCCCCGTAAAACCTGGGTGCCCCGGGTTAAAGCGACATTTCCTTCGGCCACGGCCACCCGATTAATCAGATTGACCTGCAAACGATCGGCATCCAGTAAGGCTCCCTGAAACCGCATCATGACATTGCCTTCCGCCGTGAAGATACGCCGTTGTTCGTCAAAACTCTGGCGATCGGCGGTCAGCTCGACAATCCGCGGGGGGGGAGGTTGCTGCTCGTCCGGGGGAGGGTTCTGGGGAGTGGCATTCGAGGGCTGGGGCCCTGGCGGATCAAACTGCGGTTCGACCGGGTTGGGTTGGAGGGGTGGTTGCGCCTGGGCCAGGTTGGCAGCATCTAAGGTCTGTAACAGCGTGTCTAATCGGGCTCGAGGTTTTCCATTTGGGGCAACCGCTACAGTCGATGCTTCATCCTGCAGGGTGACGGCTCGATCCAGACCAAGCATCAGGTCAGCTTCTTGCTGCTTTGTCGGACGTTTGCCTGCCCTGGATTGGCTGAGTCCCAAAAGTTCGTACTTTGTAGTGACGGGGCTTGAGGTGGTTGCGGAACTGGCAGCCGACGGCAGAAGGGGAGGCAGATAACTTCTGTATTTGCTGCTGGTTTTGGCTTGCTCAGAGGGTTCCGCCAGTTCCCTGACTACTGGATTGGGGCGATCGCCTAATAGATAACCCTGGCTCGAGCCTGCACCCAATAAGGCAGCACGGGATTTACCTGTCTGTTTAACAAAATCAGTGGTCGTTTGAATTGAAGGGGCAGCTTTGGGGGAAATAGATGCCGAATAAACTGGAGGTTCGCGATCGACCGTTTGGATATCGACTATAGGGCCACGGATCGGTGCGTCAGACTTTGTATCATTGAGTGCCGTCAGCGGTGGGGCTGTAACAGCAGGGGGGGGGATAGATGGCGGAGCCGGATAGGGCATATTTCAGCAAGATCGAACGAACAGGCAACCCTCAAACACCAGAATTCTGACCTTATCAGCAGTTAACGTTGCAATAATACAACTGTCACTATCACAACTGTCACTTCGCCATCATCGGGATCAGGAATAATTAACTTACTATAACGATGATTATTTCTGCCCACGGAGAAATGGGGCGACAGCTTCTGTCACCCCAACTCAAACTTGCAGGCAAAATCGTGGTTTCGACTACTCGAGATCCCGACGCTTGGGGTTACGGGCAGGGTCATTGGACAGAAAACCAAAAATGAAGAGGGCAACAAAAAATGTAACCACAATATATACAGCAATCTTGAGCGTGAGCATAGCAGTTTCTCCAGATGTATGATGCAAGCCTATCTACTAAAAAGGCGAGATAGCCTTTTTATCATACAGAAATGCTGTTTCATTTGCGATCGTCAGGATAGAGCGGGCTGCTGCCATTAAATTATTAATCATTCGACTTTCCGGTAAAGTTTTTGTAATTATTGAGGAGTGTTATCCATCCGACTCCTGGTTAAGTTGGTAGAATCGGGCTGAAGTTCCCGGGTTATGCTGTCAAAAAATAGTCATCAGCTAAATGGCCCATAAGATTGCGACTGGAAGGGAATTTTAGCCTTTCCGCGCTCCTCCAGTGCTCTGCAAGAATTTCACGGTAAGTGAAAGGTTTGAGTCGGCTTACGCTGTAATGACGAACTAAGCTTCAAGATTTTCTTTGATCCTTCTAAGCGAGAATCTATGCAGAATGCCCAGTTTACTACCGATTTTGACAGTAAGATTGCTTCTCGGAAGCCTTACAATTTCGGTTTCATCCTGAGTACTTCCCTGGGCAACCTGACCCGTTATTTAAATTTTCGTAAGTATGCCGAACGAGATCCCGATGTGAATTTTGTTTGGGCACCGGTAAAGCACTACATCGCCCCTGGGGAGCCCGACCCCTTTCGCTGGCTACCTAGACCGTTATATACCCGGGCTGTAGTTTTTTATCAGTCCTATCCAGTGCTGCGGCGGATGCGGCATCTGGATGCGGTAATGATTCACATGTTTGAGGCCCATATCCTGGCTGGTTTACGGAAGCTGTTGTTTAGCCATCCTTTAATTGTCAGCAGTAACGATAATGCTCCGGTGACCAATCGCTCTACCCATCCCCTTTACCCCCGGGAATTGAATAAGCCAACCTGGCGGCAAAAACTGCGGTTGGCGATCGACCTGTGGCGCGAACGCCAGAGCGATCTGTTTATTCCGTTTTCCTCCTGGGTGGGTGGAGTTCTGGTGAATGATTGTGGAATTTCCCGGGAAAATGTCCATGCCATTCATGTTGGACTTGACCTGGACATCTGGCAGCCGGTTAGTAGAGTTCAGCCCCAACCGGGAGCCAGGGCTAAGGTTCTGTTTGTCGGTGGTGAGTTTGTCCGCAAAGGCGGTGAGCTACTGTTACAGGTTTATCGTGAGCATTTTAGTGATAGGGTCGAACTGCATCTGGTGACCAAAGAACCGCCCCTGGATCTGCCTCCTAATGTCCATCTATACACAGATATCGGCCCTAACGATAAGCGCTTGACTCAGCTTTATGCAGAAGCAGACATGCTGGTTTTACCCACCACAGCGGAGCTTTCTCCCTGGGTTTTATTGGAAGCCATGGCTTCCAGTTGTCCCGTCATCAGTACCGATGTCGGCGGTATTCCAGACATTGTGCGTTCCGGTGAAACGGGCCTGCTGATTCCTAAAAATGATCGTCAGGCCTTGACTGCGGCAATTCAGCAATTGCTTGATAGCCCAGAGCAACGCTATGCCATGGGCCAGCGGGGCAGAGCCATGATTGAACGAGATTTTAATGCGGCGGTAAACGTGCCACGCATTCTGCAGATCATGAAGGATGCGGTCGATAAACAGCGTGTTCCTACTGGTAACCGTGGGTTGCTTTCAACATATGGTAGGCGATCAGAAGTTGGGTGATGGCCAGGGGATAGCTCTGTAATACTTCTCCAGTGGTACCGCTCACCTTACCCAATTCCGGGTTGGTTTCCCGATTACAGGCCGCCAGCAAATTGGGAATATCGCTGCAAATATAACGTTCTAATTCGGCCACCTGCTCTTTCGTAGCATGGCCATCAACCTCTAGGACATCCACGGGCTTACCCATATCTCGATCGAGGCCCAGACGAATGGCCGCTTGAGAATACTGCTCTTTAGAACCAATCACCTGAGTCAGGTCAGGATGGGGAATATTGGGTCGGAGAACCAGACGGACATTGAGATGCCCGTTGGGAATTGTGGTTTCATCGGAGGGATAAAAACTCACGACCAGATCAGACCACTGGCGCTGGGGGCGAATAAATTGTTCTGAGTCTGGCTCTCGCTTTTCCATTTCTGCCAGCACCTGGGCTTCTGTGTAGCCGCGCTTTTGAGTATCTCGTTTGATTTTCCATTGAGTCCGGAGGGGCTCTGGCGGAGCCAGGTAAACCTTGACATCGTAGCAGTCTCTGGCCGCCCGAGTCGCGTAGCCCAGCAACCCCTCCACAATCACAAAGGCGTTGGGTTTGATGTACTCTGGTGCCTCCAGGCTGCCCGTCTTGTGACTATAGACCGGTTTCAAAATGGCCTGCCCCGTACGCAGGAGGGACAGATGTTGTTGCATGATATCCAGATAGTTGCAGTCTGGATGCAGAGCTGTAATGCCTAGCTCTGCCCGTTGTCTGCGATCGTAGCGATGGTAGTCATCGGTGCAGATCACCGTCACATTCTCCGGCCCCAAAAATTGGGCAATACCCCGGGTTAAGGTTGTTTTGCCCGCCGCACTGTCTCCAACGATACCCAGAATAATTGGGCGATGCGTCATTGCTCCTCCGGAGTTAACCTGCCAGATTGTCTAAAAAAAAGACACCAAATTGGTTTATTTTAGGAAGGAATAGGAAGGGACGCAATCATCGAAGTTTGAACCTTAATGTTTAAACCTAAATCTATGCTTTGACTCAAGCTCGATCATTGACCTGCTGGAGCGGACTACAAGTAGGTGCTTATAGTTCATGCTTCCCTAAATGGAATCACTGATCCAGAGTTGTTACTTTTACGTTCTGGTAATTGAGAAGATTGGTCGATCTTGGAAGGTTAGCCGTAACCCAAACTTCCACCAATTTGTCCTATTACCGATTTTGTTCACAATTATCTTGCACCCTTCCCAGTTATGAAATTGTTTGTTTTTCATACCCCTGAGTTAACTCCTGCAACAACCGTGGCCAACTGTGCCATCGCCGTCGATGTGTTACGGGCTACCAGCACGATGGTAACTGCTCTGGCCGCAGGGGCTGAAGCCGTACAGGTATTCAGTGATCTAGACAAATTAATGGCCGTTAGTGCCGATTGGTCTCCCGAAAAGCGGTTACGGGCCGGAGAGCGAGGGGGTTCAAAAGTAGAAGGGTTTGACTTTGGCAATTCCCCCCTCGATTGCACCCCGGAGCGGGTGGGTGGTCGGCGGTTATTTATCAGCACCACCAATGGCACCCGGGCACTGCAGTGTGTTGAGGCTGCGCCAACCGTGCTGGCTGCGGCTCTGATCAATCGTCAGGCGGTGGTGCAACACCTGCTGGAGCATCAACCCGAAACCGTGTGGATTGTCGCTTCGGGGTGGGAAGGCAGTTTTTCCCTGGAAGATACGGTCTGTGCCGGGGCGATCGCCGCGGGGCTGCAAGAAGCCCTGGGTTGTTCCCTGGATGCGCTGGCCGGTAATGACGAAGTGATTGGTGCGGTGGCTCTCTACCGGCAATGGCAAGATCGGCTGCTCGAACTGCTAGAGCATGCCAGCCATGGTAAACGCCTGCTTCGTCTGAATTGCCAGGAAGACCTGAAATACTGCTCTCAAACCGATGTGGTGAACGTACTACCGATCCAGCGGGAACCGGGAGTGCTGGTAGCAGAAAAACAATTGGTTACGGTGGCCTAGCCCGAAGCTCAGGGATTGAGAGCAAGGTCTGTTGTCTGTCCCTGATTTCCTATGCTTTTAATCGTTCCAGGAGATGGGAGGCAATGCGATCGGCGGCTCCGGCCTGCCCCATGCGCCGCTGCCCGTTTTCGGCGATTAACTGCAGGCGATCGGGATTTTGTAACAGTCTGCTAATTGCAGCACTGACCAGCTCTGGCTTTTCGACCAGAGTGACGGAACAACCCAGCAAACGGGTTTGGGCTTCGGCAAAACGGGGCGTAAATTGGGGGCCCCTGCCCGGAATACTGAGAACCGGTTTGCCCATTCCAACAAATTGTTCGGTGGCGGTGCCCGCCATGGCGATCGCCAGATCGGCCCGATGAATATATTCGGCGAAGCGGCTCTGACCCAGCTCCAGAGTGGCTTTTTGCTGGCCCAGACCGACACTATAGGTATTCTCGGCGGATAGTTGCCAGCGAAAATTAAGTAAGGTCTGGTGCAAGATATCGAGATCTAGCCCGGGGGCGATGGTGGCCAGAAAGGTTAAGGGGCGTTTCATCTGGGCAATGATGCCATTGACTGCCAGCAGAATTGTTTCCCAGTTAGCGTAAGCTTCCGGTGGACGAGAACCCGGGATCAGGGCAATGGTCAGGGGGTGAGAATCGTCCTGGGAGGGGGCGGTGGGAAAAGTCGGAAAATCAGCCTGCCATTCCAGCCCATCCATCATCGGGTTGCCCAAATCAATGGCGGGCAGCCCAAGCTGGCGCAGATTTTGGGCCGTAATCGTATCCCGGGGAAACACGGCCCGACATTGGGGTTGGCTCATTAACCAGCGTTCCCAGGGATGGTAGATGCAACCCGTCCAGCGTTCCAGGCGATCGTCAAACCAGGATTGGCGGGGAAGCCAGCCGGACTCATCCCGCAGGTAATATTCGGACTTGGCCGTACCAACGAAGGCGTAGGGCACCCGACTCCACCAGGCAAAGGCCAGGGGCACGATATCCCCAACGGCCAGAATCCCCGCTCCCGGTTGGGTGGCCCACCGGCGTACGGCTTTTAATTGGGTCAGGGTCAACTGCACCAACCCGCCGCGCAGATCCCGGGCCAGTTGTCGTCCGTCCATGTAGATAAACCCACCAGAGGGCAGGGTTTTGACGGTGCCAATCAGGGGAATTCCAGCTTTGCTAAAGACATGGCCTTCCCCTACGATCGGTAATACAGACAGTTCCAGGGCTGGGGCCTGACGTTGCAGAGCCTGCAAAATTCGTAGAGAAATGATGTCTTCACCGTGACCGTTACTGAGGCAGAGCAGACGCATGGGACTGGGGAGTGGAATTTAAGAAGTCAGAATACGCGATTGTAGCGCGTTTTAACCAGGCCGCAATTCTAGAATTTTGAGAGCGTTCTAAGCTTTGACTCGGGTTGGGATGCGCCCTTTCAGCCAGTAGGTTGTCATTTCGCCTTTGCCCTTAATGGCGATCGTGCCCCGTTCCTGCAGGTCGTAATAGTCTTTCAGATGGGAGTAGGTGGCCGCCGTCATCTGAATTTCTCCCGGAGTACCATGGGATTCCATGCGGCTGGCCACATTCACGGTGTCTCCCCAGAGGTCATAGATAAATTTCTTAATTCCGATTACCCCGGCGACGACGGGGCCGCTATTGATCCCCATCCGCATATTGAAGGATTCCCCCGTTTCTCGATTGAGGGCCTGAATCGCCTCTTTCATATCCAGAGCCATCTCGGCGATCGCCCTGGCATGGTCATCCCGGGGATTGGGCAAGCCGCCAACTACCATATAGGCATCCCCGATCGTCTTAATTTTCTCCAGGCCGTGTTTTTCGGCCAGGGCATCGAAGCGAGAAAAAATATCATTCAGGCGGGCCACCAATTCTTTTGGCGGGAGCCGTCCTGAGAGTTCAGTAAACCCAACCACATCGGCAAACAGAACGGTCACTTCACCAAAGCCATCGGCAATGGCAGCGGGTTCCTGTTTTAATCGATCGGCAATGGGTTCGGGCAGAATGTTGAGCAGGAGCCGTTCTGACTTTTCCTGCTCCAGGGCCAAGCGGTGGGACTTTTCCTGAACTTCCTGGAGAGATTGGGCCAGGGCCAGGAGGGTCTGTTGTAATTTTTTCACCGCCGGACGGAAAATCAGGATTCCCTCCGCAACCAGAACCAGCAGGGTGAGGCCGAGTAGCCCAAATTCCAGAGCTTGCAGGGTAGCCACCCTCTCTTTGACGTTCTGGTTATGCCAGGTAATGATTTCATCCAGGCTGGTGGTAAAAACTCGTTCTGCTGCTAACAATCTTGGGCCCAGCATTTCCCGATCAGGATCCCCAATCCGCTGCAGCAACCGTTGTCGGCCCGGTTCTGGGGTAGCCGGACTGCTATGAAATTCCAGAATTTTTTCGGCAGTGGCCAAAATTTCCTGGGCAGCGGGTTCTAACCGATTAAACACAGGTTCTACTTCGGCAAATTGGGCCTTAGACACCGCAGACTGCATCTGGTCTTTGACTTCCAGGCGGGAGGCTTCCCACTGAGAAACCACCGATTGCAGTTCTGCCAGGCGTTGTTGCTTGATTTCAGGAGTGGGAGCAATCTGAACCGCCAGGGATGTCTTCAGAAGTCGCTGACAGAGGGTCTGGCGGGTTTGGGCCGCGCTGATAATTCGCAAATCCAGAGACTGCTGGGCCAGTTGTTTCTGGATAAAAACCTGCCCTAAAATAGCCAACCCGGCGATCGCACTGAGAGAAATGATATAAAGCTGGGTCAGCTTGCCCGTGGAGTCGGTCTGCTTAGAATGGGTCAGCATAGGGGTAGGCTGAAGGGTCTAGGGGGGATATCAAGACTACACTCACCCTTTCCGGGAACAGATGGTTTCAATCAGGAGGGTGATTGAAACAAGCCAATGGATAGGAGTAGTTTGTACTAGTAGCCGTAAGCAGCACCCTCGCCGCGCGGATCGGCGGCTCCTTCTAACCAACCGTCCTCAGTCCGAACAATCGCACTGGCATTACCCCAACCTTCCCGCTCGATAAGCTGATGGCCCCGCAGTCTCAGCTCTCTTAAGGTCAGGGAATCAAAACCAAAGCGCTCTACCAGAAGCCGATCGGGTAACCACTGATGATGGAATCGGGGGGCGGCGATGGCTCGTCTGGCATTCATGTCATAGACCAGGACGTTCAATATTACTTGTAGCACAGTTGTAATGATTGTGCTGCCTCCGGGGGCACCGACTACCAACCGAAGTTGCCCGTCCTGACTGACGATCGTGGGAGTCATGCTAGACAGCGGGGTTTTACCAGGAGCAATGGCATTGGCATCTCGACCGACTAAGCCAAAGGCATTGGGGACATCGGGAGCGATGGCAAAGTCATCCATTTCATTGTTTAAGATAATGCCCGTGCCCGGTACGACCACCCCGGCCCCAAACCCCAGGTTGACCGTGAAGGTGAGGCTGACTGCATTACCGGCCGCATCTACCACGTTCAGATGGCTGGTGTCGCTGGATTCTTGAGAGAGTTGCTGCAATAGTGCTGGGTCTGCTGCTCGTACCTGATTGGAAGGACGGGCTTTTTTCAGGTCAATCTCCCGTCGCCGTTGGGCGGCATAGGCGGGGTTGATCAAGGCTCGAACCGGAACTTTGACAAAATCTGGATCTCCCAGGTACTCGGCCCGATCGGCATAGGCAATTCGCATCGCTTCTACCATCCGGTGCAGGGTGTCGGGATGGTGCCAGCCTTTGGTTTTCAGGTCGGGGCTATCGATCAGATTCAGTATCTGAATCAAATGCACTCCACCGGAGGAGGGCGGTGGCATGGAGCAAATCTGGTAGCCCTGAAATTGGCCGCAGACGGGTTCTCGCCAGATGGGGCGATAGCGCTGTAAATCTGTCTGGGAGATCAAACCGCCGTTGGCTGCCATATCCCCTGCGATCGCCCGGGCAATCCAGCCGGTATAAAAACTCTCGGGTTGCTCGGCAACGGCCTGGAGGGTTTTGGCCAGGTCGGTCTGCACCAGGCGATCGCCAGCCCTCAGAGGGGTGCCGTTACGGGTAAAAATGCTTCTGCCTGCCGGGTTTTGTTGCAGCAATTGCCGTTGCTGAATTGCTCGGGCCAGGGGCCAGCTTACCGGAAATCCTGTGACCGCTAAGTGGGTCGCCGGAGCCACGACCGTAGCCCAGGGCAATTTACCGTAACGCTGATGGGCGGTGTATAGTCCGGCGATCGTCCCGGGGGTGCCGGCGGCCAGATGCCCGTCCGTACTGGCTCTGGGGCGGGGTTTGCCCTGGGCATCGAGGAACATGGTACGGCGGCTGGCCAGGGGAGCCCGTTCACGAAAATCGAGGGCTTTGACTTCCCCGGTGGGCTGGAACCGCAGGAGTAAAAATCCACCTCCCCCAATGCCAGCGGAAAATGGTTCTACTACCGAGATCGCCAGGGTCGTTGCCACCGCTGCATCCACTGCATTACCTCCCTGGCGCAGGATAGCTAATCCGGCGGCCGTCGCCAGGGGATGAGCCGCGGTCACCATCCCCTGTTGGCCTCGATCGGGGGCCAGGGGCAGTTGCAGGTTGGCCTCAGTGCCAGCTTTGACGGGACCGATCGTCAGGCTGAAAACCAGGATATTGAAGGAACAACGGGCTAGAGAGCGGAATTTCATTGTGGGATGGCCGGGAGGGAAACCTATTCCTTACCTTACCGCTATCGGTTTCTGCCGTTGCCGTTGATCCGTTGGCTTTTAGCTTTCCCTGCGGCCATAAAAAGCCCCCTGGCTGATTCACCAGAGGGACATTCCGCACACAACCAAGGAGAAAAATTCACAATCGCCAGACCCAATTCCTTGAACCGGCAAATCCGGTCAGGGCTTACTTACCAGACTGGGTAAAGCCTCTTGAGGAACCGATGTCAGGGCCAGCTCCGGATGTTCCAGTTCCGGGTGGTAATTGAGAGCATCGGGAATTGCCGCTTGAGCTGCTCTGCTTAACAACAACTTAGAAACACCGGTGACGGTCATGACACTGGCGATCGCTGCGATCGCTACCCAGGCACCCTGATTTCGCCCCGCACTATCCGGGATTTGACGATCGAAGGAAGTTGCACTTTGCGATGAACCAGAGGTATTTCTCTGGTCACCAGGTAAACCCAGCCTTCCTTTGAGCTGCTCGGGCTGATTGCCTGGATTGGGTTGCTGCCCCGATCGAGGCGCAGCTTTAAAGCCGTCCCAGCACGGTTTGGCACTCACCCCAGGCGTGGCGATACCCACCAGCCCCATTCCGATCGTCGTAAACAAGACAACTGACAGAAACGAAGTAGATCGAGTCATAGTCTTGTGGAATTAGAAGTTGCGGAAATTATCCAGTGAGTTTCTGTTGCTAAACAGGCTAATAGGATACAAAAGAACAGAATCCTTAAAAGTGCGTGACTTTTGTTTGGCAATTTGTAGTGGTTAACTCCCGGTTCTGCTGGATTGACTCCTGTTTCTTTCTTATCCGCTAGTGCTTTTTTCTATGCCTACCTACACCGGAATTTCTAGTGAAGCCTTTCGCCACCCCCTCGATCGTCAGGCTGAACAAGCCCTGCGTAATGTTCCGGGGTTTGATCTGGTGGCCCGCAAATTTGTTGAATTTCTCTCGGAACGCCCCCAGTACATCTTCCACATGGGCAACAGTATTCAGGTGGGGCCAAGACAGTACGGCAACCTCTACCAACTGTTTCGGGAGGCAGTGCGAGATTTAGATGTCTATCCAGAGCCAGCTCTGTTCGTTTCCCAATCACCAGTGGTGAATGCGTTTGCCCTGGGGCAGGAGTTTCCCAGCATTGTGTTAAATACGGCGGTACTCGACTTACTGAACGAAGCTGAGTTGCGATCGGTGCTGGCCCATGAGTTAGGCCATATCAAGTGCGGTCATACGACCCTGACCCAGATGGCGATCTGGGCCGTAGATCTGGCCTCTGGTCTGGCTGCCCGCACCTTTGGTTTGAGTACCCTGATCTCCACCGGGTTACTGATGGCCTTTTTTGAATGGAAGCGCAAGGCTGAGTTGTCCGCCGATCGGGCCGCTTTACTGGTGACCGATGACCTGAATACCAATCTGCGTAGTCTGATGAAGCTGACTGGGGGAACAGTCCAGCATGCCCATGAAATCAGTTTTGAAGAATTTATTCGCCAGTCAGAACGCTACCAGGAACTCGATCAGGACGGGCTGAACCAGGTCTATAAATTTTTGCTCTATAACGATTTTTCTCGGGGTATCTTTCTCAGCCATCCCTTTACGGTAGAACGGGCCTGCTACCTGCGGGAATGGGCCAATTCCCAGGAGTTTAGCCAGATTCGGGCCGGCAACTATACCCGAGCGGGGGCAGAGGGGTCTGTGGATGTTTCGGTTGAGCCTACGGAGCCGCCCTCACCGGAGCAGGCAGAGGTTGATGACCTGCGGCGGCAGTTGCAAGAATTGCAGCAGGAGATCGATCGGATTAAACGGGGGGAATAGGCTGAAACCCCAGAGTATTTTGCTCTGGGGTTTCAGCCTATTCCCTATCCTTAAAAAATGTCGCTAAACCGGCTTAGTCTTCCCGCTCCATTGCTGAAGGAATGCCCAAAATTGGGCAGGGAAACGGGTTGCCCAACTCCTGGACAAGCGGACTTTCCGCCGACTCACAGCCCAATACCAGTAGACTGGCGGTTTCCGCCTGCACCACATCCCGTAGCTCGGTGGCTACCTGGCCAAACCGCAGGTGGGTTTTCAAAGAACCACGCCATTCATCGGCCAGATGGCGGGCCTGCCAGAGAATGCGATCGGCCTGCTCAAACTGCTCCAGTTGGCGGGACAGGGGATGGGCCAATCGATCCGCCGGTTGGGCCAGGGCCACAGAAGATTGGGCCATGCCGACGGAGCACAGGCTTTCCTCTAAGCAGCGATCGGGCCTTAACTCTGGGCGGGGCCGATCGTTTTCTTCCTGTCTGCCCCAGTAATCGGGGGTTTGGGAAGAACTGTCTGCCACGGAGTTAACGACATAAACAACCTGGACCGTGACTTGTTTGGAGGTTGCTAACCGGGTCTGGTGGGCAATCCAGAGGGTCAGGTCAAGGGCGGTTTGACTGCGGGGAGAACCGTCATAACCGACCACCAGGTTAATGGTTTGAGCTCTGGGGTGGGGACTGGCAGTTCCCTGCAGAACCATTTGTTTGGCCAGATTAGTCCGACCAAGCGCGTCTTCTAGACGGGCAAGCATAGATAAAAGATTCACGGTTGCGTCCTCTCCGGGTTTAAGGTTTGTGAGAGGTGGGTCAGGCAGCAGATAACGCAACCAGGTGGCATTCCAGGCTGTTATCTGTAGGAGACTCCAATAACCACGGCTGCGATAGCGATAGTTTTGGGCGCTCCTCCCATTGCCGACGGAGTTAGCTGACGGGCTAAGGTTGGAAGGTACCTCTCTCGGCAGAGATTAGCCCCAAAAGTTGGTTCCTCCGCTTTGAACCTGTGTCACTCGTACCTGGTGAACAAATTCAAATTAGGCTACCCACGGTGATGGTCACAGATTTGATGTCGAAGGGCCAAATAGCAGGAAGCTCGACAGAGATCTGTGTTTAATCTAAGCCAACTGACTGATCAAAACTGCTATTTGCAGAACACATTAATCAGGGGAATTGAGGAAATTTATCCTGCAATCCCCGGTTGACTTTCCTCAGTTAATATAGCCCAGGTTGATTACGATCGCCCATCCCTCCGGGGAGGGTTACGATTCTGTCAAATAGGATACCTTTTGTTGGATTTAGGGGGGATCTGGGTCAGATTTCGATCGCCAACCCGGAAGGCAGTTTAAGATGGGGAGGCAAGGCTCCCGCTTAAGGCGGTTGTGAGGTTGCTCTTGATTGGAACTTTGAGGTGTGACTGTTTCCCGAACTACGTCAGGGCTTGATCTTCAAACCCTATTTCCGTTTGAGCTAGATACTTTTCAACTTCGGGCGATTGCGGCGCTGGAGGCGGGGCGTTCCGTTGTGGTTTGCGCTCCTACGGGTTCCGGTAAAACCTTGATTGGGGAATACGCGATTCATCGGGCATTAAAGCGGGGTAAGCGAGTTTTTTACACAACCCCCCTGAAAGCTCTATCTAATCAGAAGCTGCGGGATTTTCGCGAGATGTTTGGGGCCGATAATGTCGGCCTGCTGACTGGAGATATCTCAGTCAACCGGGATGCCCCGATTCTGGTGATGACTACAGAAATCTTCCGGAACATGCTCTATGGCACCCCGATCGGCGAAGTCGGCACTTCCCTGGTAGGTCTGGAAGCGGTGGTGCTGGACGAGTGCCATTATATGAACGATCGGCAGCGCGGTACCGTCTGGGAAGAGTCGATTATTTACTGTCCCAGGGAGATTCAACTGGTGGCCCTGTCTGCGACCGTGGCCAATAGCGACCAGTTGACCGATTGGATCGGTCAGGTGCATGGGCCGACAGATCTGATCTATTCCGATTTTCGCCCGGTGCCCCTGAGTTTTCACTTCTGCAATCCTAAGGGGTTGTTTCCCCTGTTAGACGATAGTGGTAAGCGGATGAATCAGCGCCTCAAGCCCAAGGGGGGAAAGGCGGTGAAGCCGGGAGCCAAGGGCCGCACGCCCCGCCAGGAGATTCCCCATCTGGCCTATGTATTAAGCCAGTTGCAGCAACGGGACATGCTGCCCGCGATCTATTTCATCTTCAGTCGTAAGGGGTGCGACCAGGCCGTAGCCGAAATTGCCAAATTACCCATTTCCCTGGTCAACGAGACAGAATCGGCCCAACTGCGATCGCAGGTCGATGAATTTCTTGCCCGCAACCCTGAGGCCGGACGGGTTGACCAGATTGAGCCCCTCTACCGGGGCATTGCCGCTCACCATGCTGGCATCTTGCCTGCCTGGAAGGGCTTGATCGAGGAGTTGTTCCAGCAGGGGTTGATTAAGGTGGTGTTTGCCACGGAAACCCTGGCCGCCGGAATTAATATGCCCGCCCGTACCACGGTCATATCCAGTCTGTCCAAGCGCACGGATCTGGGGCACCGGTTGCTCAACCCCTCCGAGTTTCTTCAGATGGCGGGGCGGGCCGGTCGGCGAGGCATGGATGTGCAGGGCTACGTGGTGACGGTTCAGACTCCCTTTGAAGGGGCGCGAGAAGCCTCCTACCTGGCCACGGTGGGGGCAGATCCCCTGGTCAGCCAGTTTTCTCCCAGCTACGGCATGGTGCTGAATCTGCTCCAGATCCATACCCTGGAAGAAGCCAGGGAGTTGATCGAACGGAGTTTTGGGCAATACCTGGCAACCCTTTATCTGCGGCCACAGCAGGAGGCGATCGCCGCTTTAGAAGCAGAATTCGAGCAACTCCAGGCCCAGGTTGAGGCGGTCAACTGGAACCTGCTGGCCCAGTACGAAAAACTGCACGAACGCCTGAAGGAAGAAAAGCGCCTGCTCAAAATCCTGCAGGAGCAGGCGATCGAATTGCAGATAAATGATCTGCCCGTAGCTCTTTCCTTTGCCATTGCCGGAACAGTCTTAGGGCTCAAGGGTAAACATATCCCGGTGGCCGAACCGATTCCGGCGGTACTGGTGGCAAAAGTGCCAGGTTCGGGCCAGTTTCCTTACCTCGTTTGCCTGGGGCAAAACAACCAGTGGTACGTGATCAGCGTTAAAGATGTGGTCAGCCTGCGCGGGGAGATTCCCCGACTGGCCGGGGTCGATCATCTAGATTTACCGGCTGCTTTACCTCTGAAGTTAGGCCAATCCTGTGGCGGGGATACAGCCAGTGCGGCGATCGCCCGACAGATTCCGCCCTTACCGTCTCTGCACGAAGAAGCTCCGGAGGTCTACGATCAGATGCGCCGGATGCAGGCGGTAGAAGCCCAGATCCAGGCCCACCCCGTGAGTCAGTGGGGCAACCGGGGCACGATTCTCAAGCGCCAGAAGCGGATGACGGCAATTCAGGAGGAAATTGCCGATCGGCGGGAAAAATTAGAGCGCCAGTCCCACCGCCACTGGGAAGAATTTCTCGCTCTGATCGAGATCTTGCAGCAGTTTAATTGTGTGGAATGGGTCGGAGCATCGGAGGCGGAAGCCCAACCCCGGCCCACCACCCTGGGTCAGTCGGTGGCGGCGATTCGGGGAGACAACGAACTCTGGTTGGGGTTGGCCCTGATGTCGGGAGAACTGGATGGGCTGGAACCCCAGCAATTAGCCGCTGCCTGCGCGGCGCTGGTGACGGAGATGTCCCGCCCTGATAGCTGGACACGCTACGACCTCTCCGGAGCCGTAGAAGAAGCCCTGTCTGGGTTAAGGGGAATCCGTCGTCGCCTGTTTCAGTTACAACGCCGCTATCAGGTGGTGTTGCCCGTATGGCTGGAATACGAACTGGTGGGCCTGGTAGAACAGTGGGCCCTGGGAACGGACTGGTTAGAACTCTGTACCAATACCAGCCTGGATGAGGGAGATGTGGTACGCATTTTGCGGCGTACCCTCGATTTTCTCTCCCAGGTGCCCCATGTTCCCTACGCTTCCAGTGCCATGAAGACGACTGCCCGGGATGCGATTCGCATGATCGATCGCTTCCCGGTGAATGAAACCGTGGATTGAGCTACTTCAAATCCAGCTATTTTAAGTCCAGCAGGCCCGTTTCCTTGAGTTTGGGGTTAAACCGAATTTCCATCGTTACGCCCCGGGTCTGCAACTCCGCCAAAATTTCTGTCTCTAACCTGCGAGCCGCCTGTTTCAGCAGCTTACCCTGGATGATTTGATCGCCCCGGCTAAACTGCTCCTGTTCTTCCGGTGCCATGGTGCTTCTGGCATCGATCGGCTGGTTCCAGCGGCCTTCTTCCGGGCCATTGCCGGGGGGAAGGCTGCCATTTTCTGCGATCCAGGCCGTACGCATGGCTTCTAAGATTGTGCGATTAGGCCGATCGATGGTCTGAACCTTCAACCAGTGACACTTCTGGGGTTGCCGTACCAGATGTTGTTTCAGGCTGAGATAAACATCCCTGGAATAGCCAACGTACTGGAGCACCTGGGCCTGATCAAAAATTCCGTAGACTCCGACCTGGCCTTGCAGGGAATCCGGAATCTGACCGGTACTGTCCAGGTAGGCGATCGACTCCAGACTGGCGAGGGTGGGGGTATCGGTCATGGTAAAAGGGCAATTTTAGCAGGGGAAATTTTTAGCAACGCTCAGGAAGAAGGGGTTTCTGCCTCCGGCAATTTTTGGCCAAGCCGGGGTTCGGTACCCACCAGTAGCCGTTGAATATTGGTGCGGTGGCGCAGGATGACATAGAGGCCACCGGCAATGCCGAACAGAATGTAGGGTAAGGGCTGGTTCAAATAGACCATGAACCCGGAAACGGCGATCGCTCCGGCAATGGAACTGAGGGAAACAATCCGAGACAGGGCCAGACACAGCAAAAATACGCCAAAGGTGCCCAGACCGACTACCCAGTTCATGGCCAGCAAGACTCCCAGGCTGGTAGCAACGGATTTACCGCCCGTGAAGTTGAGAAATATCGACTTACTGTGCCCCAGCAGTGCTGCCATACCGCTCAGGGTGACGATCCAGGGCAGCCAGAGGGTGGGGTTAACCTCCGCCGGTACCAGGGATTGGGCCGTAGCCAACTGGTAAACCTGCCGTCCCAGAAGAATGGCGATCGCGCCTTTGAAAATATCGACCAGCAGTACCCCCAGGGCCGGAACCTTGCCCACCGTCCGCAAGACATTGGTCGCCCCCGTAGAACCGGAACCATGCTCCCGAATGTCTATTCCTTTCAGCCAGCGCCCGACCCAGTAACCGGGAGGGAGAGAGCCAAGCAGGTAGGCAACTACAATCAGGAATCCATTTAGGGCAAGCCAGAGGGCCATCGTTCAGCGTCCTTTGCGTTAGTAGGAGTAGGTCGGCATCTGCGGATTGGGTGCGAAGGCCAACCAGAGGGGAAATTGCAACATCGAGAGGCTGATCTGCTCTTCGGTGTCATCAATAATAATCAGGGGCATGAGGCCATCTTTGACTACTCGCTCGGCCTTTTGCGCCAGAACCAGGGGGTCTTCAAACAAAGCCACTCCCCGATCGGGGCCAAAATCGCTGCGAGTGATGCCGATGCAGTCCTGCAAACCCCGTCGCCATTCTCCCAGACGCTCGGGAGACTGGGCCAGTACCAGGGTGCGCGACCGATCGCCATAGAGGTCATGAATCACTGAAATCACCGCCGCTGCAATCAAAATGTTTTGTAAGCGGCTGCCCATGGAGCGAATCGCTCCCCGCCCGCCCTGGGTAAAGAACCAGTTCGACACCCGCTCGGCATGGATCGGCTCAAAGGTGCGGCGCAGTTGCCAGGGTGGGCCGTAGTAGTCGGGGCGATTGCGGTACTGGTCAATCAGGCTGCGAATCCGCTTGGTTTGCTCCTGAAAACTTTGTTCGACAAATTTGGGCTCGGGGGTAGTTGGTTGCGATCGAGTAGATTCAGCAACAGTGGGTTTTACGGGCACTTCCGCTGGCTTGGGCAGGTCGAGTTGCTCCGCGGCCAGGGCCAGATCCTGCAGGCTACCCACCAGGTACTGCTTAAAGCTCTGGACGCGAATCGCCAGATCCTGCGAAACCCCGGCAAAGGTGGTTTTCATTTCGGCTCGAATTCGCTCCTGTCGCCGCTCTAGCTGTTCTACGCTAATCTGCAGGGCCTGCTTGCGTTGCTCTAACTCGCTCAAACCATCCTGCACCAGCCGACCGATCGCAGCCTGGGCTGCCAGGGTTTCTTCTTGCAGACGGGCGCGGGTAGCTTCCAGACTTGCAATCTCTCGTTTTAGAGCCTGTTCCTGGTGTTGTAGCTCTTCCACCCGTTCTTCCAGACTGGGTAAAGGTAGGGAATCTCTGGTATCAATCTGCGATCGGTCAGTTCCTTCTTGCTCCCCATCCTCCACCCGTTCGATCAGGGGGGCCTGTTCTTCTTCAATCAGCGTTTGCACGGATGCTTCCTGAATTCCCAGGGGTTCTAAGTCTGGAGTGGGTGCCGGGTCAGCAGCGACTTCCTGCCCGGGTTGGGGTAGGGTCAGGGGAACTCCCAGGGGTTCGGAGGGATTGGTATCAGGCAATTCCTCTGGTAAGGAGTCGGGGTGCAGTTCGTCGGAAATCATAGCAGTGTCAAAATGAGGGGCAGGTTGTTAGGCAGGGTTAGTTGGAGTGAGTTTAGAGCAAAATCAGACTAACAACTACCGTTAGGGAACGATCGGGCAACGGCTTTCCAGGCAGGTTCGGAGCATTTTGGGGTCAAACAGGATGGGCAGGAAGTGAATACTTTTGACCTCTTTGAAATAAAACAAAATCGGTATCGGCGACCAGAAAATCCGCCAGTTTTGCCAGTCCTGATAGGGAAACTGCCGAATCAGCGTATCGCCCCGGTAAACATCCAGAGCCGTGGGGGTGAATCGCAAGCGGATAAACAAGGTTTGAAATAACAAAAACAAACCCAAAACAGCGATCGTCAGACTCACCCAGACCTGTACCAGCAGTAGTGGCATGGCCAGCAACACCAGGGAGATCGGCAGGGTGTAGCTGGGAGCTAATTCAATGGTTTCTGAGTCAACCGAAGCGGTTGTGGTCACAACGGGCTCTCCTACGATCGATTGGTATTTTTCTATTTTATCGGTTGTGTTACAGCCAACCAGAGATGCCAGGTTAGATCCCACGGGTGACGGCGGTTCCCAGGCCCTGAAACATCAGCCAGGAGAGAAAAAAGTTAATCACAAAAATTGCCAGAATCGAAGTGACGACAGCCGTTGTAGTAGACTCTCCCACACCTTTGGCCCCACCCGTTGTGGTCAGACCCCAGCTAGAACCAATCACGGCAATTAAAGCCCCAAAAATAAAGCCTTTAATCGGGGCGCTGCAAAGATCCCAGAGGGAGAGAAAATTGCGGGCAGAGTCAAAAAAGGTGCGAGGGGAAATGTTGTAAAGGCTGTTGGCGATTACCATGCCTGCCAGCATCCCGGTCAAAAAGGAGAACAGGGTCAAAATTGGCAGCATCAGGCAGCAGGCAATCACCCGGGGAATCACCAGATAGTCGATCGGATCGGTGCGAAGCACATAGAGCGCATCAATTTGCTCGGTCACCCGCATTGTCCCCAGTTCTGCGGCAAAAGCAGAACCTACCCGCCCTGCCAGAATCACTGCCGTCAGAACGGGAGCTAACTCCCGCGCCAGGGCCAGGGACAACACGCCGCCCACCGCTCCTCCGGCTCCCAGGTTGAGAAATTCTCGCGCCACCTGAATAGTGAACACCATCCCAACCGAGGTTGCCATCACCAGGGAGATAAATAAGGAGGCAGGCCCGGCGACAGCCATTTGCTCCAGGGTGTTACGACGGTGAATCTTCCCGGCTAACAGATGAACCATCACCTGCCCACCCAGTAAAACGGCGGCGATAAATCGCTGGCTCCATTGCCCTAACCCAGACATCTGAAGAATTTGATTCACACTGGCGACTCAAAGGCTAACGTTAGCCAGAATACCGGATTTCCTTCGGTCCCGATCGGTGGAATCCTGAATCTGCTACCCCAAAATCGTTGTAGTCCTTAACCAAGAAATTTAATGATAATTTAAGATTTTTGTCATCTCCCGGTGATTCCTAAAATCACCTCTATTCTGGAGGAAGCAAACTGTGGTCCTTCAAAGTTGTACTAGCTAGTTAGCGTCTGAGTATGCCCATGACGATCTCTCAAAGCTTTCTCCGCTCTTTGCTACTCACCAGTGCCCTGAGTTTTTCTACGCCGGTGTTGTTGATTGGGGTCGTGTTGTTTAGTTTCACGATCATAGGTCAAATTTCCCTGGTTGGGGAAGTCTCGCAGTTAGTAGTGCGTCAGATTGTCCAGGTTTTGTCTGTGTTTGGTAGTGGGGATGCGGTTCAGGGAACCCTGGTGATCGGGTTGACCTGCGGTCTGGTGGGTGGCATGTTTGATACCTACGCTTTTTACCGCCACAATCTCCGTAGAAATTAGAGCTTGAAGATTTATTTTCTGGCGATCGGTCTGGCGTAAAACCCAAGATGATTCGCTATAGGGCGCTCCCGCAGGGGGAGTTTGGTGTGAATCGGAGCATTTAACAGCATGGGGCCGGTAGGGCCGGCCATGGCCAGAGTGGTAGAACCACCGCCATCCAGATTCAAAGCACTATCGGCTCCCAGAGACAACAGAATTTTGCCCAGTTCTGCCAGGGTCATGCCCTCGCTGTAAAAGGGTTGTTTATCGTCGATCGCCACTAACCAGAGGGTGCTTCCCGAAGCATCCAGGCCAGCTGCCATCCGGCCATAAAAGTCATTCTGAGAAGGGTTGGCGGCCGCCCCCACCGCTTTGCCCCGGCTAATCAGCAGGGTATTGCCCGCCACAGCCTGCTGGGTTCCGGGAGGACAGGTTCCCCTGGCAGAAATTTCAGCCCGGCGGTTGGTTAAGAAGCAGAGGGCCACCCAATCGGCTTCTGGGGGTGAGTATGGCTTCCCCCCAGAGATCGCCACCCCTAAAACATTAGTTGGCTCTCCAGGCTGGGGGTAGTAGTCCCAGGGCGCATCTTCCCGAAAGGGGTAAAAAAAGCTGGCATTGATGGCCAGTTGCACCCCAAATTCCGTCAAAAACTCTGTGGTGGTGCGAGCCTTGATTTCCTGAATACCGGGGGCCGGTTCCCCTGGGGTCACGAGGGGGCGCAGACCTGCTTCGGTCAGATCAATCCTCACAATATGCACCAGATTAGGTCGGGGTTGGGTGAGAACTTCCCGCCGGTAAACAATCCCCTGAAACAGCGGCTTTTCCTCGGCTAACCGGGCTGGTCGTTGACTCAGCAACCAACCGTAGAGAGTCAGGGGCAGGCCCAAAAGCAGAACAGCGATCGCGGTAATGGCTGGCTTAATTAATTGGAGAGGCATACCGGAAGTTCTACCGTTAAAGTTAGAGTTGCTGCCAATTTTCTCCTATCGTGCCCTCTTCTCCCGACTTTCAACACCGAGATTTACGCAACCATTCCTTTGTCGCTCAGCCGCTGATCGGAGCAGATTTTCGGGGAGCCGATCTGCGGGGTTGCGACTTTCGGCGGGCTATTTTGACCCAGGCCAGATTTGAAGGCTGTCGGTTAGGCCAGACCCGTCGTCAGCGAGGAGTCTGGTTGCTGGCCATGGTGGGAGCGGGGGGGCTGGTGGCCAATGCCCTGGTTCGGCTGATCTTTGCGGCGATCGGCCAGACTCCTGGGGAAAAAGCCTGGAATTATGTGCTGGTTCTCTATGGTTTTCTGGCCCTGGCCAGCCTCTTTATGGTTCCTGCTTTACTGAGCCGGCAGCGCCGCCTGCAGCGGGGAGGGGAGGTTGGTGCCGGTGCGGCCATCGGAGCCTTAACTGGTTTTTTCTACGGTGGCTACTTGACGGCTAACAATTCGTTAATCGCCATTCTGACGGCGATCGGGGTTGGTGTTTTAGGCGGCCTGTTCTGTCTGCTCAACCAGACTGGGACAAGAAGTCTCTTACTGCTGACGACTGGAACGATTACGACCTACGCCTTTAGCTTTTTCATCGGAGCCAGAGCCCTGGCCCTATTAGTGACTGCCCACTGGTGGGCCGGTAGTGCCTGGGGAATTGTTGCCCTGGGAGCTTTGGGGCTGACTTTTCAGGGGCTAAAGCAGATTCCGGCCCGGCTGGGGCAGGCTCCCGGTACGTTGTTTCGACGGGCGGTTTTGACGGGGGCCCAGTTCGCCGCTAACAACCTCAGTCAGGCTGACTTTCGGGGGGCGATCGACCCGCCTCCAACGCTAACAAACCACTCAAATCCGTGAAAAATCCGTATCCTGGGATCAGTGCAATTTTTGAGCCTCTCTATGTTGCTGTTTCGCTTCTTGCCCCTGCTCTGTCAAAATCTGTTGTTTCGGCTGGTTCTACTGCTTTGCCTTAGCCTTGGCCTGAGTTTTGGTCTGGTTCCTGCTGCCCTGGCCGATACGGAGGTTGCCGCCAGCCCCCAACCGACCCAGTCGATTCAGCCCTACCTCGATCGGGTGATTCAGCAGGTTACAGAGTTTCGGCTCAAGAATGGCATGAAATTTATTGTCCTGGAACGTCACCAGGCTCCAGTTGTTTCCTTTCTTACCTATGCCGATGTAGGGGGGGCCGACGAACCAGACGGCAAAACCGGGGTGGCCCACTTTTTAGAACACCTGGCCTTTAAGGGCACCACCCGGATTGGCACTACCGACTATCAAGCTGAAAAACCCCTGCTCGATCAGTTAGACCAGCTATCGGAGCAGATTCAGCAGGCCACCCGGCAGGGAGACAAGGCCACGGCAGAAAAATTACAGGCCGAGTTTGCCCGGGTCGAAGCGGCGGCGGCCAAACTGGTGAAACAAAACGAAATGGGGCGGATTGTGGAACAGGCGGGGGGCGTTGGGTTAAATGCCAACACTTCCACCGATGCTACCCGTTATTTCTACAGCTTTCCCTCAAACAAGTTAGAACTCTGGATGTCTCTAGAATCGGAGCGCTTCTTAGATCCTGTGTTTCGGGAGTTCTACAAAGAAAAAGATGTGATTTTAGAAGAGCGGCGGCTGCGAACCGACAACTCGCCCATTGGCCAGATGGTAGAGGCGTTTTTAGACACGGCGTTTAAGGTTCATCCCTACCGCCGGCCGGTGATTGGCTACAACCAGGACATCCAGGGGCTGACCCGCCAGGATATCCAGGAGTTTTTTGACACCCACTACGCTCCCAATAACCTGACGGTGGCGATTGTCGGAGATGTTAACCCGGCGGACGTGAAGCGGCTGGCTCAAATTTATTTTGGTCGTTATCAAACCCGACCCGCTCCCCCCGAAGTCGTGGCCCAGGAGCCTGTGCAGCAAGAAACGCGGGAAGTCACCCTGCGTCTGAAAACTCAGCCCTGGTATCTGGAAGGCTACCATCGTCCGGCGGTCAGCCACCCCGATAATGCAGTCTACGATATGATTGCCAGCATTCTCAGCGATGGTCGCACTTCCCGGCTCTACAAAACCCTGGTAGAGCAGCAGCAGATCGCCTTAACCGCCCAGGGGTTCAGTGGGTTTCCGGGAAATAAGTTTCCCAATTTGATTCTGTTCTACGCCCTCACGGCTCCCGGCAAAAGTGTAGATGACCTGGCCCAATCCCTGCGGACCCAGATCGAGCGCCTGAAAACCGAACCCGTCTCTGCCCAGGAACTCGATCGGGTTAAAACCCAGGCTCGGGCGGCACTGCTACGCTCCCTCAACTCCAACATGGGGATGGCCCAGAATCTGGTGGAATACGAGGTCAAAACCGGTAGCTGGCGCAATCTGTTTCAACAACTCGATCAAATTGCTGCCGTGACTCCGGCGGATATTCAACGGGTTGCCCAGGCTACCTTTACTCCCCAAAATCGCACGATCGGGCGACTGTTGCCCCTGCAAGAATGACCCCTACCTGCTGCGAAACCTTCGGGAAAATGGGCCTGGCCCTGTGTATTTATGAGTAAAAGTGGGTTTGACCGCTCGCCTCCAGGCAACAGGTCACCTCTTCGTTCCCTTTTCTCGGCCCTGTCTTATGTCTAAGCCAGTTAATCGGGTAACTCGCTGGTTGCCCGTGACATTTTTATTCCTATTCCTGGCCGCCTGTTCGGAGGCCCCAACGGCTAACCAGCCTTTGCCTGAGTCTACCCCAACGGTTTCCCAAACCCAGGTGCCTCCTGAGGAGCAGGTTACGCCGTCCCCTGTTCCAGTAGCTCCCGAAAAGCCTGCAGTTCCGGCCAGACCGCCCGTTTCTACGACTGCCCCCAGGGTCGATCGCTCCCCTTCTAAGCCAATTAGCAGTCGGTCTGAGGGGAGCTCAACGGCCTCCGGGCAACGAATTGCCAATCTGCGTCCGACCTATCAGACGACCCCACGGATGGTCGGCTTTTCGCCCGATGGCAATTATTTCATTTACCTGGAAAGCTCCCGGGATACGGGGGCAGGAATTCCCAAATCTCAGTTACAGGTGATTGATGTCTCGGCCAATGCCTGTATTGAGAACGGTTGCCTGGAAACCAGCTATCGTGAACCCGAAGCCAATCTCAGTATCAGCCAAGCCGAAGATGATCTGTTGAAGCAGTCCTGGAAGGTGCGGCAAACCCTGAAGCTGACCCCCCCGGCCAGGGGTGAGAGCCTGCCGATCCTGTCTCGATCTCGCAGCCCGGAGGGTACGGAAACCGTTCTGGTACGGCTCGCAGGCGAGCAGGAACCTCTACGCCTGCAACTACGGCAACGTCAGACGGGAAGCGAGGTGGAGCGGCAGACCGCGATGCAACTGGAAGTGGTTTACCAGGGACAGCGACGTTCCCTCGACTCCCTGAGTAACTTTCGGGAGCGGGTGCTTGACTATTCCATCCGAGAAGTGAAGCTCTCTCCCGACGGAAAATCTGTTGCAGTGCTGATTACGACGACTAAACCCACATTTGAAGGAACCCTGGGATCTACCTTAGTACAGAGCTTTGTCCTCTAGAAAATTCCCTGAACGCACAAAATCTATCTCTAAAGGACAATATCTAGCGGAGGAAGGAAAACTGGGTGGGAGGTTCTATTGTTAGAACATAACTGAACTCTCTATAAAACCCCTATACCTAACCCTCTATGGTTAACCCAAAGCTCCTGGCCTTAAAACCGGGAGCTTTTGCGTTGAACGGGTGGAGGTTGTCCTAACGTAAGAGGGCACTCCAGGTAGAGGGGCCGACGACCCCATCGGGCTCCAGGCTGAACCGTTTTTGGGCCGCCTTTACCGCTGTCTGGGTTTCCTGGCCAAACACCCCATCGGCTGCTCCACGAAATACCCCGATCGCCCGCAAACGCTCCTGCAGGGCTGTGACCGCAGGCCCCCGCATTCCCAGGCGCAAAACTGGCAATGTGACGGGTTCTGCCCCGGCCGGGGCGCGGGGAGCTTCCGGGGCGGCTGCGGGTTTCGGATTGGGTTTGGCCGTTGCTGGTCGGGTATTGCCCGGTTTGGCAGCAGGTTTTGGCCCTGGGCTGGGAGGGGAACCGGTTGCCGGACGGGGGGCCGGGGTGGTGTCCGACGGGACGGGAAACCCGGCGGCCGTCGTGGCTGCCCCAGGGCTGGCAGTAGGAGTTTCGGCTGCCGGGGGAGATGGGGGAAACAACCGATTCCAGGTGACTGGCCCCACTACCCCATCGGGTCTGAGCCCCGCCGCCTGCTGAAACTGGGTAACGGCATTGGCGGTACTTTCACCATAGAGGCCATCTACCGTACCACTGTAGTAGCCCAGAAGTTTTAGGGTGGCCTGTAATTCACTCACTTCGGTTCCCTGACTGCCTGCTTTTAAAGTCGGACGGGAGACGACTTCTGCTGCAACCAGTTGGGCCTGGGAGGTACCCACCGTCCCCTGAGCCAGGCCTGGTTTTGGCAAACAGGACAGCAGCAGGACACAACCACCGACGACCCAAATCCTGGAGCGGTAGGTCAGGGAAACGGGCGATCGGAGGGGTACATGATTTGGGCTGACACTCATGGCGGAGGTTCCTTCACAAACTGTCGGGACGATAATACGGAAAGATGTCAGGATATGCCCCGTTGTTTCTACCCGGTGACAGGTTCCCAACTGCCCCTGCACAAGTAATATAGGCGACTTAGGCTAGATTTTAGCGATAAAATTGCTTAAGTCTGGAAGCTTTTTTCTAATTACTAAACTGAATGGTTTATTCACTTCTGAGCCGCTTTCAAGGGGCGTTAGTAGGCGCGGCTCTGGGCGAAGACTTAAAAGGTCGTGCTGCCAGCCAGTTATCCGCGCTTCCACCTCAATCGCAACGGCTCTGGGGTAAGGTTGCTGTTTTGCTGATGCAAGATCTGATGCAGCGGGGGGGCTGGTACGGTGTCAGACAGGCCGGTTCCCTTTACCAGGAGGCACTCCACCAGGGTTTATTAACTCCCGAGCAACGGCTCACCGGTTTTGATCTGGCGTTGATTACCCTACCCCTGGCGCTGTTTTTCCACGAAGCTCCGGCCAAACGGTTAAAGGTCTGTCAGGAATTTGGGCAGGTCTGGCCCTGCGACTCCCTGGCGATCGCTGAAGCCTGGAGCTGGACCACGGCCCTGACTGCCCTGGTGCTGGGTACTTCCAGTGGTGCCCTCGTTCTGACCCAGGTTTTGACGGCGTTGCAAACCTTTCAACCGGCGGGGTGGGAGCAGCTTGAGCAACCCTTACAGCTTGGGCAAGATTGGCTCAGGCGGGGAGTGGGGCTGCATAGGGTCTGGCAGGAATTGCCAGTGAAACAACCCCTGTCTTCTGACCGGGCGATCGCCCTGGCTCTTTACTGTGCCCTGAGTGTGCCCTCCGACTTTACCCTGGCGATCGGTCGAGGAGCGCAAATTCAGCCATTGAATCTCCAACTCTGCTGTTTAATTGGGGCGCTGGTGGGGGCAGCTACAGGACTCTCTGGTATTCCAGTGGATTGGCGTGCCCCCTATTCCCAGCTCGTTGTGCCTTCCTGGGGACTATCGGTTCCGGCTCTGAGTCAGATGGCCGGTCAACTCCTGGCGCTGTGGGCCGGTGCGGCCCATCCGCTCTCGTTTGAGACAGTCCCTGCGATCGCCGCTCCTGGGATCATTCGTCCCCGTTAAGGGGCTCACCTGGGGATGGAACTGGCTGTCCAATTCTTTTAACTCTGACCTGACTTTCTATAATGTAAGGTGGTGCGAATTCCAGTCTGCTGGGTTCGCAGTTCTGTCCGCACTATCGTTGATCGAGCGATCAGCAAGCCTATGAACCCGTTTCAGCATCTAGTGCGGCAGCTTTGTAAGGGTTTCCCTGGGCCGCAAAGCCCGAACTCGGGGAGAGTCAGCCAGTGGCGCAGCAAATTATGTTCCCGGCTGATTTTTGTCCTCTGTGTGATCACCCTGACCAGTGCCCTGGGCCAACGGTTTTACAATGCTCCCAAGTTGGATGTGGGCAAAGCCTCTCCCCAGGCCATTTATGCTCCCGCCAGTGCTACGGTGGAAGATGGCAAGGCAACGGAAGAAAAACGCAAAGAAGCGCGCAAAGAAGCCAGTTCTGTATTGATGCTGGATCCGTCGGTCAACCAGAGTATTCGGGAGTCGATCCAACGCCAATTTCAGCAGGGTAACGATCTCCGTCAGCAGGTTGGTAAATTACCCTTTACTAAAGCTTTGACGGTCAAAGCCCAGGCCTATCTACGGCGAACCGGGGAAGAAGAATGGCAGGCCTTGCTGGTTGGAATCGATGCTAAACCCCTACAATTCCAGGCTGGGCCAGCGGCCAAACCCACCCAGGGCAAAGCTCCCTGGCTTCAGGATGCCAACTGGCAGCAGGCGGCCCGAGAACTCCAAACCTATCGTCGTAATGCAGATCCGGTCGATTACCTGACACTGTTTCAAGAAATTTCCCAGGCTCGCCAGCGCTATGCCACGGTCATTTCAGCCTTGCCTCCCCTTCTGCCCGGCAGTCGATCGGGATTTGATATCGCCTTACTCGATTTAACCGATGCCGAGTGGCAGCAGGCCCAGACGCAAATTCTCCGGGTCAGCGATCGCATCCTGGCCCAGGGAATTGCCCCCGGTCTACCGGAGGATGTGCTGACAACGGCGGTCACCCTCCAGGTTAAAGGGACGGTGCCAGCGACTGCTGAACCTATGGCCACCCGGTTGTTGCTGGCGGCGTTGCAACCCAATCTGGTGAAGGATGAAGAAAAGACTCGCCTATTGGGCGATCGGGCTGCTCTGGAAGTAGAACCTGAATTGGTGACAATCCGCCAGGGGGAAACGATTGTCAAGGCTGGGGAAATCATCAGTTCTGCCGATTTTGCCCTGTTAGATTACTTTGGCCTGAGCCGTCGGGGGACGGACTGGTCAGGGTTATTTTTGTTTGGTGGATTGGTCACTCTGGCGGTGGCTGGCTACTGGTTTGTAGAACAGCATTTTCGCCTCCATCTGCGACGGCGCGATCGCCTGCTGATCTGGCTGTTAGCCCTGAGCACTCCCCTGCTGATCTTACTGCGGGTTCCTTCCACTAACCTGCCTGCAGTGGGCCTGCTGGTAGGTAGCTTTTATGGTTCGCCCATGGGGTTGTTAGTGACTGGTTTGCTGGCCAGTTTGCTGCCTCTGGGAATGACAGTGCAATGGGGGCAGTTACTTTCCAGTGCAGCGGCAGGGCTGCTCTGTGGGCAGATGGCCGGTCGCCTGCGCTCGCGGGAAGAACTGGCGCTGCTGGGGGGGGTGGCTGGCATTTTGCAGGGGGCTCTCTACCTGCTGCTCAATGTGGCCTCGGGCACGGTCTGGTATAGCTTGCTGGGGAAAGCGGCGTTCCATGCCCTGCTGGGGTTGACCTGGTGTGTGGTGGCGATCGGTACCAGCCCCTACCTGGAACAGGTATTTGACCTGGTGACGACCATTCGGTTGGTGGAGCTGTCGAATCCCAATCGGCCCCTCTTGAAACGACTGGCATCGGAAACCCCCGGAACCTTTCAACATACCCTGTTTGTGGCTACCCTGGCAGAAGCGGCGGCTAAGGCGCTGGGCTGTAACGTTGAACTGGTCAGGGCCGGTACCCTTTACCACGATATTGGTAAAATGCATGACCCCCTGGGATTTATTGAAAACCAGATGGGGGGGCCCAACAAACATGACCTGATAGATGACCCCTGGAAGAGTGCGGCCATTATCAAAAAGCATGTCACAGAGGGTCTGGTGATGGCTCGTAAGTTTCGCTTACCGAAGGCTGTACAGGCCTTTATCCCAGAGCACCAGGGAACTATGTTGATCGCCTATTTTTACCATCAGGCGCAACAACGGGTGGCTCAAAACCCGGCTTTGTCGCCGGTCAACGATGCTGAATTTCGTTACGATGGCCCTGCTCCCCGCAGTCGAGAGACAGGGATTGTCATGCTGGCAGACTCCTGTGAAGCTGCCCTGCGATCGCTCAAAGAGGTCGATCGGGAAGCAGCCCTGGTAATGATTAACAAAATCCTGCGGGCCCGCTGGCAAGACAATCAACTGGCAGATTCCAAGTTGACCAGGGAAGAGTTGACCCAGATTGCTAGCATCTTTGTAGATGTCTGGCAACAGTTTAACCATCAACGGATCCCCTACCCTAAGGCGGTGGCTAATTCCCAACCAGCACCGATACAGCGCTAGGGGGCCACTTAAAACTGCCTTTAAAGCTGGCTACAGAACGTTGACACCCCAACTGGGGGAAGGCAAATACCCGATTCTGGTTAAATAAAAGCTGGCTACCGAGAGTAGAAGCGTCAGGGAAAACAAAGCCGCCATACGAATCTGGCGAGTGTAAAACGATGGGGCTACCCATTCTCGAATCAGAATAGAGACGATGGCCCCAATGATGTAACTCAGACAGAGGAAGAGGTAGGGCAGACCGGGTAGAACCAACCATACCAGGCAGAATATTAACCCCAGGCCCAGCATCGCTCCCTCAACCAGTTGGGGAGGATTATGCTGACTCGTCCAGATCAGACTGCGCCACCATAGTCGCCAATCTCTCATCTTGCAATTTAGCCCTGCAAAACTACCCGTAGGATAGCGTCAAGTGAAAAAAAATTCTACTCTATTTGCCTCCCTACCCTCTGGAGCTTTCTGATGGGAGAAACGCTGTAAACGGGTTGTAAGAAATGTTGAAGATTGCAAATTAAGCAGGATGAGCTTTAGATCTCAGGGCACTCTGAAGTTAACAACTGGGAGTTCCCGTGGGAGTTAGCGATGTCTACCCAAATGACAATGCCAACGGTACTGGCGGTGGATGATAGTGTCGTCATTCATCAGATGATCAAACGTGCCCTGCAATCAGACTATCGGGTGCTGGTTGTAGATAATGCGGTAGATGGATTGGCCATGATCTACCACGAAGCGATCGATATTGTGTTGCTGGATGTCTTAATGCCCGGTGTGGACGGCTTGGAGTTTTGCCGCACTGTACGGAATCTGCCGCAATTTCGCGAACTGCCGATCGTCATGGTGACTTCCCGGGATGGTGCCTTTGACCGGGTGCAGGGCCGTCTGGCCGGAGCCACCGAATACCTCACCAAACCCTTTAGTGATGATCAGCTGCGTCAGGTGGTGATGCGTTTGCTGGATGGCCGCTTAGCAGAAGGCAAGCTGATCTCCGGTACGGAAGCCAGATAGGTGAAAGGGCCAAAAGCTATTGACAACTGGTATGAAAGATTTTGGGTAACAGGGCTGCAATGTCCTGTAGGGGTAAAATTTGCTGGGCGGCTCCCAGGGCGATCGCCTCTTTGGGCATGCCAAAGACAACACAACTGGCCTCATCCTGAACGATGGTAGAACTCCCAGATTCGGCCAGGGAGAGCAATCCATCTGCCCCATCCCGTCCCATGCCGGTCAACAAAATGCCGATCGCTGAGCGGCGGTAGTAGGCAGCGACGGCCTGGAATAAAACCGTGGCAGAGGGACAATGCCCTGCTACTGGCGGTGCTGCCAGGTAGGTAAAGCGGCCCTGGGAGTCAAGTTGGAGATGATGACGTTCCGGGGCGAAGTAGACGGTACCCGGTTTGGGTAGTTCTCCCGGTTGGGCAATAGCAATTTTCAGGGCGCATTCTGCATTCAACCAGGTGACCAACCCCTGCAAAAAGCCTTCACTGATATGTTGCACGCAGAGAATTGGTACCGGAAATGTGGCGGGCAGGGGGCGCAAGATTGTATGCAGCGCTTGCGGTCCACCCGTAGAAGCGCCGATCGCCACCACCCGGGGCAGGCGAATATCGACGACTGGGCCACCAGATAGAACGCTACTTCCAGTACTGGTCGGCCTGGTTGAATTGCTGTAAACAGGGGGATTGCCGTTGGAACTGGCTACCGGAGGCACGACCCGCAGCCGCTGGGTAAAGACAGAAACTCCTGCCAGTACCTTAATGGCGTTAATCAGCGCCTGTTTGTTTTGCTCATACTCAGAAGATAGACCAGTGCGAGGTTTGGGAAATACTTCCAGGGCCCCTGCCTGGAGCAGTTGGAAAACATTCTGTCGGTCTTCTTCTTGAACAGAAGCACTGATTACCAGAACTGGCCGGGGAAACTCACTCATAATCCGCCGGATCAGCTCTAATCCGCTCATCTTAGGCATGTGCAGGTCGGTACAAATCACCGTGGGCTGCACCTGGGGGATCAGCTCTAACGCTTCGATCCCGTTATGAGCTACGCCAACCACCTGAATCTCGGGATCGGTGGCCAAAATTCGTTTCAGAATCGTCAGGGCAACCGGCGAATCTTCAACTAGCAATACTCGGATCGGCGCAGTGGTCATAGGCGATCGCGGTTCTCCTGGAAACTACTTCCACTCTGGCCTGCTTAACCAGACTGGTAGGTTTTACGATAACCAGCCGGAGGGCATACAACTTCGTTCCCCGGCTTCGTCCTGGGAGGTGCCGGTTAGTTGGGGCTGGGGCCTGCAACAATGTTCGTGGGAAAAGTACTGGATCGCCTGATGAATCAAAGTTTCCAGCTTTAACCGTTGTTCTGTATCGCAGTGTAATGCTTCTAAACTGACCTGGGAATGCTGGCCGTCTCCCATAACTGTGTAGGTGCTGGGAAACCGGTTTAAAACATAGGCAACCAGATCTTGACGGGAATCATAGGAGGCAAACAGAGTGCGATAGGGCTGTTTGGGGTAAGACTCTAAAATACTGTCGATCGCCTCAGTTACTACAGGCAGGGTCAGATTGACAAGCACTTTAGTCATAGGAGTTGCTCCTGAAAGGGATGTCACTGCTAAAGTTAAGGTTCCCCGCCAGTTCAATTGATCTGGATCCCAGCTTACAAATCTTATATTCTATGGGGTCCAATATTCTATACGGCCCCGGTTAACTCCATTCGTCGCTCTGGATGCTTTCCGCTGCAATCAGCTGTTGACGCAGGCTTTCCCAGTCCATGCTCTCTGCCGGGGCATCCTGAATTAGTTTGCCATCCTGGAGATACAGAACTCGGCTGGCAAACTGTTTGGCCTGTTCTAACTGGTGACTGACCAGAATTGGCGTGAGTTGGCCCTGGTTAGCCAGTTCCTTAAGCAGTTTGATCACCAGTTCGCCCCGACCTATATCCAGGGCCGAAGTCGGCTCATCCAGCAGTAAAACAGAGGGATGACCTACCAGCGCCCGGGCGATCGCCACCAGTTGCCGTTGCCCGACGGAGAGTTGTAACTCATTGCGGTCCAGCCAATCCAGCGGAATATGTAAGCGCTCTATCCATTCGCCGACCCGTTGCCGGATCAGCTTGCGGTCTAACTGCCGTAACTCCAGGGGATACTCGAGGGTTTGTTGCACCGTCTTCCCCAGCAGTTTAGATTCCTGAAGCACTAACCCGATCTGCTGGCGCAATTGCACCACCGGAATCTCGGAGTAAGGGGTTTGTTGCCAGTAAATGCTGCCCCGGGTTGGCTCACTCAGGCGATTTAACAATCGCAGTAAACTGGTCTTGCCAGAACCGGACGGGCCCACGATCGCTATCCGTTCCCCAGCCTGGATAGAGAAGGAAAAATCCTGCAGTAACCAGGCTTCCGACCCTGGCAGAGAGCCGGAAGCCTGAGTAAATGAGCGGGGAGCCAGGCTGACCTGTTCTACCCGAATCTGTTCGATCTCTGGCATCAATTACGTCCAGTGCAAAGCAGTCCAGATTGTCCAGCCATCGGTCGCCAGCAGCAGCAGCGTGAAGCCCAGCAAAATCAGGTACATCCAGGGCTGAGACAGGGGTTTGACATCCGTGGTGTCAATTCCGGTTTTTGCCTCTACCTGCCGTACCAGACGGGCAAAGCCCGCGACCCGCATGGGTAAAAGGTAAGCTGCTCCAGACCGACTGACAAAGTAGTAAACCAGGCCACCCTGGCCCGTCGATCGGGGCTTGAGAGCCTGAATTTCTGACCAGGGTAAAACCCACCCTTTACGCAACAGGCGGGGTACCCACACCGGGTAAGTTACCTGAATGGTCTGTTGATCTAGCACTACCCGTTCGCTCAAGGCTCCATAGAGGGCTACCAGCCCGAGGCCAAGACCTGCCCAGAGCAGAGGCGGAGAAATTTGTGAAGTAGCGGTTTGGGCCAGAAAGGGCAGGGGCAGAGTAAGGGCCAGGTATAAACCCAGTAGGGTCAAACGGATCAGGGGAGAAATTCGGAACACCATGGGTGCCGAGTCTGCTGCTGTAGAACCGGTCGCCAGGGAGGTAGATGGTTCTATTGCGGAAGGGGGTGGTGAACTGAATTCCACAAGACTGCCTCGATCGTTTTTCTTCAATGTACAGCGGTTTGCCCGGAGTTGGGATGGCCCGCCCGCTTCTTTGGCCGGAGTAAAGAATAGTACCTGGGATTTTTCAGGATAGAGGGGACTCTACGTAGAGTCTGTGGGTTTTCCCTGAGGAGAAGCAAGCTCCAAACGCCTGATTTTACGGATGCCATTCGCTTCAAGGGACGAGTTTGATAGTATACAAACCCTGCTTAAACTACTATGAAAACTACGGAAGCTCCCACTATTGTTTACGCACCTAAAAGGCTTGATCCTTTTACATCACCCCACCTGGCCAAAGATCTGGAAACCAAGATTCAGGCAGGTAAAGCAATTGTTCTAGATTTATCTAAAACCCTATCGATCGACCCTGAAAGTGCCGATATTATTTTGCGTGGGTTGATGCTGTCTAAACAGTTCCATACCCGGTTTGGTCTGCGGGGTGTAAACCATCAGGTGAGACTGGTCTTAGAGATGGCCGGGGTACTGCAATACTTCCGGCGTGCTTGATGGAGGGCACCCTTCCCTTTACCCCTGGGAAGGCAGCTGAAGTCGTTTATCTGAGCGAACCAGACTATTTAAACAAATCAGGCATTTTACCTCAGCAGGTTAGAGCCGGGATTGGAGCATGGGACTTCTCTTCCTGGCTCTAGTTTTTTATCCTGGTAGTTTCTTCCCATTTCCCTTGGCGGTTGATGACAACCATTTCTTTCGACCATCCTGTGTTGGCCACTGCTGCTGCTTTGCTTCAGGCCGAGATAGCTCCCCAGGCTGAGCTGATAGATCGGGATCCGATTGCTCTCCAGACGGCCCTGGGCTATCTCGCGGAGGCCGGCCTGTTGGGCTTGCAGGTTCCCCAACTCTACGGTGGTCTGGAACTGCAGCAGAGTACCTATCGCCAATTCCAGGAACTGGTGGCTCGTTATTCTGGGGCTCTGGCATTTTTGCAGGCTCAGCACCAGAGCGCAGCGGCTTTGTTGGGCCGCAGCCCTAACCGGGAGTTACAACAGGCGTACCTGTCAGGAATGGCCAGGGGAGAAATTCTGGTCGGTATCAGCTTTGCCCATCTGCGGCGGCAACCCTCCCCCGTCACAGCGATCACCCGGGCGGGGGGCTATGTTTTCCAGGGGCAGGCTCCCTGGGTCACAGGCTGGGGCAGCTTCCGCGATTTTATGGCAGCAGCCGTATTACCCGATGGGCAGGTGGTCTACGGGCTGGTGCCCTTTCAAACCCAGGAGCAGCAGACCGGAGGGGCATTGCTCTGTAGCCAGCCCTTAGAACTGGCTGCTATGACGGCGACGGCGACTGTAACTGTAGAATTCCGCCAGTGGTTTGTTCCAGAGGCACAGGTTGTACAGGTCAGTCCTCTCACTGCGATGGCCCTCAGAGATCGACGGAATGTTCTGAACCACAGTTTTTTTGCCTTAGGATGTGCCCGGGCTGGGCTGGATATTCTAGCTATGGCCGCTCAGCAAAAACCTCTGGATGCAATGATTGCAGCCCATACTGCCCTGCAACAAGAGCTGCAAACCTGCCGTCAGTTAATTCTGGCTGCTTCCCCTGACAACCCGCTGCAAAACTTAAAATTACGGGCCTGGGCGATCGACCTGGCGGTGCGGTGTGCCCATGGGGCTGTGATCGCCTCCAGCGGGGCTGCCAATCAAAGCCACCATCCGGCCCAGCGAGTGTACCGGGAAGCCTTGATGTTTAGTGTGGCCGGGCAAACCACCCCTGTGCTGGAGGCTTCTCTGGAACGGTTAGTGCGGCAGTCTGTTAACGGCGATCGGATTGCTGATGTCAATTAATTTGTTGCATTCCAGCCTGCAGAATTCTGTTTCGGATTAATCCAGGTGAAGGGAATCCCAGCAATCCTCTCAAGTCAAGTCTCAAAACAAAAGAGGAAGAGGTGTTTACCTCTTCCTCTTTTGCTATACCCCCAGGGGAATTCGAATCCCCGTCGCCTCCGTGAAAGGGAGGTGTCCTAGGCCTCTAGACGATGGGGGCGCATTTGCCTCGCTCTGGCTGTTTCGCTTCGCTCCGGCCTTGGTGCTCACCACCTTTGTAAGAATAACCAAAGTGATACCGATATGTCAACTAAATTTTGAAAAATTCCTGAAAATGCTCAAACTGCCCTGCCTGGACAGGCCAAATTACCATCCCACCTGGGGTTTCAAGCGTTGCAGCAATTTCGGGCCGACTCCCGGAACCCGATCCAGGTCTTGCAGGGAGGTGAAGGGTTTTTGCTGACGGGCGGCAATAATCCGTTGGGCCAGCCTGGGGCCTACCCCGGGTAAGGTTTCCAGTTCGGTCACCGTGGCGGTGTTCAGGTTAATCCGTTGTCTTGCCTGGGGTAGGGCTACCGCTGGAGGGCGTGGGTTTTTCCGGCCGGGGGTACCAGCTGCGGCCAGACCTGGCTTGAAATCCTGGCGTTGAGACGGCAAGGTCGTGATGCTAGGAACCGGGCACCTTTTTGCATAGGCTGCTGCCTGCTTCTGAATCGCCGGTGGAATTCCTAAAATCGCGGTTGGATAAAGCCGCCCAAACTCCTGCTCAAAATGGGCCGCTACGGTGACATTTCCCTGGATTACCAGAACCGTTTCATCGTTGCCCCGGTTAGCCGCTTCTGTCCAGTTGTGGGAACCTGTAATCACTGTTTCACCATCCACAATGCCAAATTTGTGGTGCAGTAAGTCTCCCGGAGGTAGTCGGGGTACCCCCACGGTTGTAATTGGAGCCTGCCAGGGGCGGTTGCTGGCTTCGGCCTGACAGGTGTCTCCCAGGGCAATTCCCAACATATCCAGGGCTTCGCTGTAGGGGCGGAAAGCAAACCCCGGTTCAATCAGCGCCTGAATCTCCAGACCTCGCTGGGCCAGGGGACCGATCGCGTTGACCAACTGCTGATCCGAAAATACAAATAAGGCCATCTGGAGCGATCGAGTAGCCCGGCTGAGGGTTCTACCAATTAACCCGTTACTGCTCTCTTCCCAGGGCGTTTTGCGGCCATTGGGCGAAAATTGTACTGCTACCGGGGTCGGGCCGACCATCACCTGTTGGGCCGGCAAAAAGGGCTTCTTCACCCCAAAGCGGCTGTCAGGTTTACCTCCGGCCCCATCCCCCCAAAGAATGCTAAATTCCCGTTGAAACAGGGCAGCCAGGGGAGGGCTATCCAGCTTCACCAGGTTATTGGCGTTGCCCCGGCTATTTGGGGTGGCAAAGTCTCCATGGATATCAGAGGTCGTGAAGTTGGCCGAGGTCACAATTACATAGCGTTGATCCACAATCACAAACTTGTTGTGCATCAGGTTGCTACCGGCGGAACCATCAGCCGTGTCATCAATCCTGGGAATTTTGGCCCGATCCAGCAGCACCAGGGCATCGGCCTGGGCAATTTCTGGTGGGCTCAGTTGTCCATCCTGGTTCTGGTCTACCAGCAGGCGAAATTCTTCATAGCGGCTGCGTTCTCGATCGGCGAGAGCCCTGACTTCTGCCGGGGTAAAACTGCTGAAGGGGCGGGAGTAAGTGTTTTCTAAAATCACCCGGACTCGCACACCGGCCTGTTGCCGCTCGATTAAAGCCTGGGCCAGGCGGGGCAGGCGGAATTCTTGCACCGCTACATCTACGCTGACCTGAGCCTGGGCGATCGTATCAATGATGACCTGTTCCAGGTTGTCCCCCGATCGGGTTTGCTGGCGGTAGGGTTCGGTGTAGCTGCTGGTCGGATTGTGATTGGTATAGACCTGAATCAGAGGGTCCTGGGGTAAGGGAGCAGGAGTGGGCCGACCATCCTGTTGACAGGCAGATAAACTTGTCGCCAGGGCCAGGGCCAGAGGCAGAGCGCGAAACCGGGTTAGATGCAGCACAGAGCGTAGGAAAGGATGAAATTCTTTTCCAGAGTGCCCAGGCAGACCAGGGAACTAGACAAAATGAGGCCTACCTCGATCTCAGGGGGCCAGATCGAGAATTGAAGTCAGACCGGGGATTGATGTGATATTCGGCCAGGACTTTTACAGTGAAATTACCAGGGGGATGGGATTGCCAGGTGCCTTCTCAGCTGCCCCGCTGGTTGTTCGTGACTCTGTTGATCCTCACTCTTCGAAGCAGGCGGCGAAACTCATGTATACGGGGCGATCTGAATTGATTAAGGCGGTTGAGGCTGGTCTTTTTGCACTGGCACTGATGCTTCTGGCCCTGGCCCAATCTCCCTCCTTACGGAGTAGCCAGGCTACTACCAGTCCTAACCTGCAAATGGCCGGTTTTTTGGCCCAATAGCCTTAAATCGCTTGAATCCATTCCTTGACTTCGTACTCTGTCCAGATCCCGTTTTGCCAGTAGGGATCTGCTTCAATCAATTGTCTGACCTCGGCTTCGGTTTCTGCCTCGTAGATCCCAAAGCATTGGGTCAGGTCTTTGGTGGGGCCGATCGTAATCAAAATGCCAGCCTCTTTTTGTTGGGCCAGCCCGTCTAAATGGGCCTGCCGGTAGGGAGTCCGTTTTTCTGCCACATTTTCGCAGTAGGTGCCCCAGAGAATGTATTTGGTCATAGTCAAAGTTAATAAAAATAGCAGCAGTAAGTTGCCGGGATAGAGCCAATCTACCCCGGCGGTGTCGGCTTAACTCCGGAGTTCTACCCGAAACTTATCTACCAGAGACTCTCTAACCTTTTGATGGACGGGTTCAATGTCTTCCTCCGTCAGGGTGCGATCGCTGGCCCGGTAGACAATCCGAAAGGCCAGACTGCGCTGACCCGTCGGGACATTCTGACCCCGATATTCGTCGAACAGCGTGACGGATTCTAGTAAACCTTTACCCGCTTTGCTGATCATCCGTTCCAGTTCGGCCACCGAAACCTGGTCTGAGACGAAGAAGGCCAGATCTCGATCGGAGGCTGGATAGCTAGAAAAGGGCTTGAACACAGGAATTAACGCTTCATTGTGGTCAAACTGCTCCAGCAATACATCCAGATTCAGCTCAAACACAAAGACATCATGGGTAAACCCCCGTTCCTGTTGAAACTGGGGATGGAGCTGACCAAAGGTGCCAAGCCGATTGCCCCGTACCCAGAGGGAGGCCGTCCGGCCAGGATGGAGACGGGAATCGCGGCGATCGGGCTGGTATTCTACCGCCAGCCCTACCTGTTGAAAAATACTTTCTAACAGACCCTTGGCTTCGTACCAGGTCAGGGGTTGTTCCCGACCGGCCCGGATCCAGCGGCCTTCCGTAGGGTCGCCTCCCAGAATGCCGGCCAGGTATTCCGCTTCATTCAAGCCGTCCTCTTCTGACCAGAACACCCGTCCGATTTCAAAGGCATTCAGGGCCGGGTTTCCCTGCTCCAGGTTGTACTGGTAGGCATCGACCAGTCCCGAAATCAGGTCGGTTCGGAGGGCAGAATATTCGGTAAACAGAGGGTTAGACAAAACGATCTGGCGTTCTCCCCCCGGTTTCCCTAAGGAATAATGCATCACTTCCGTCAGTCCCGTGGCCCGACAGGCTGCCCGCAATTTCCGAATAATGGTCTGTTCAAAGGAAAGACCACCGGGTTCTGTTTCCTCGGGCAGAGTGTCACAAAAGTTGTTGTAGCCGTAGAGCCGAGCTATTTCTTCGATCAGGTCGATTTCTCGCTCTAAATCGCGGTAGCGGTAGGGCGGAACGGTGACCGTCCAGACTCGTTCGTCGGAGGTCGGTGTGATAGTGCAGCCCAGGGCAACGAGGCTTTTCTCAATTTCCTGGGGTTGCAGTTCCCGCACCTCATCTTCTCCCTGATTGACAGGGCCAAGCACCTGGTTTACCCGATCCAGGCGGAGTTGGATCGATCGCTGTAAAGCGGCCTGACTCCCTCGAAAATCGGCAACTTCCTGACCGGCAATCGTTCCCCCGGCCAGTTCTATAATCAAACTCAAAGCCCGCCGACAGGCTACTTCTAACTCTGCCTGGTTGACTCCCCGCTCGTAGCGGGCCGAGGCTTCGGTGCGTAGCCCCTGGGAACGGGCCGATCGGCGAATTATCGCCGAATCAAACAGCGCCGCTTCCAATAACAGGTTTTGTGTGCCTGCGTGAACTTCGGTGGTTTCTCCTCCCATGACTCCAGCCAGGGCTACGGGCTGATTGTTGGCCGTAATCAGCAGGGCTTGATTTTGCAGTGATCGTTGCTGGCTATCCAGGGTGGTCAGAGATTCGCCCGATTCAGCAAACCGCACTCCAATTTCTACCACTTGCGAGTTTGATGGATGGCCCACCTGCAGCAGCCGATCGCGATCGAAGGCATGGAGAGGTTGGCCCCACTCCAGCAGGATGTAATTGGTGACATCGACCACATTATTGATCGGACGGGTACCCAGGGATTGCAGACGTTGTTGCAACCAGACCGGCGAGGGCGCAATGGTCACCTGTTCAATCACCGTGCCGATATAGGTCGGGCAGGCCTGAGTATCGGCAATTTTCAGGTTAAGCCGATGGGCCTGACCCGCCGTCAGGTTGACTTCTGGAGCTTCCGGCAATCTCAGGGTCGCGCCTGTGAGGGCTGCTACTTCGCGGGCGATCCCTACCATACTGAGGGCATCAGCCCGATTGGCCGTGGAAGTTAAGTCGAGAATGACATCGTCTAGTCCGAGTAAGGGGCGGGCATCGCTCCCAACCTGAAGATTGTCTCCAGTAAACTGGTGAATCCCGGCGGACTCCTTGGCTAACCCCACCTCTGCCAGGGAGCAAATCATCCCTTCCGAGGGAACACCTCGTAACTTGGCTGGTTTAATCTTTAAATCAATCACTGGCAGATAGGTACCAGGAGTGGCCACCGGTACGTATAATCCGGCTGCCACGTTAGAGGCTCCACAGACGATGTTGGAGGGATTGGCTGCTCCAATATCGACCTGACAAACCCTCAACTTATCGGCATTGGGGTGGGGTTGACAGTCAAGCACTTTACCGACAACCACCCCATCGGCCCAGGTACGGCGATCTTCAATGTCCTCCACTTCAAATCCTGCCATTGTCAGCATCTCTGCCAACTCTTCAGGAGACATTGGGATATCAACCAGTTCCCGCAACCAGTTTAAAGAAACACGCATGGCACGCTAACTCAACCTATTCCAGCTAAATCATTCTATCGTTACACCTGCCCACCCTCTGACAAACCTGCAACTAAGTCGGTAGCTCTAATTAATTGTAAGAAGGGGGGTTGGGGGTTATGACCCCAGGCCCAGGGGTTACTTCCTTCACCCCAATAAATATTTTCAGGTTAGTCAGGCCAGCTACTTAGTCAAAAACTGGGGCAGGAAAATAGGATTAATAAAGTTTTTACAATTTGTTTAAAGAAACTATTTAGATCTCAGCTTTATGAATCCTTCGCTGACTGACTTGCTTTGATCGAGGGTATTACTGGAAGATGAGAGTATTGTCTAAGGCAACTCAGTTGCCGGGTGTTTCCTGAAATTTAAAGTCATGCTCTGATTGAGGGCACAATAAATTTGTTGTAGAGTTGCGGGTTTGGGGAATCTTGATCCGTAGGGTGTATTAGAAGAGAACGTTGAAATCTGTGATTTCAGGGTTGTTTATCCATACTTTATGCGCCAGCCCAGAAACTTTAGCAACTCTTCAAGGGATTTCCCGAAGGAACGACACTCCCATTTGTTGTTGCTACTTAGATAATGGAGTCAAGGTAGCAATACCCTAGTAGTCGAAGTAAGGCGAGTGGTGCTAGATGAGCTACTGCTTAAATCCAAGCTGTCCCAGTCCGCAAAATCCCTCTGAGGTGAGCCTGTGTCAGGCATGCGGTACAAAACTGTTATTGCGCGATCGCTATCGAGTTATTCAAACTCTGGGGCAGGGCGGGTTTGGTGCCACTTTTTTGGCGCTTGACGAGTCGCTGCCAGGTCAACCTAACTGTGTAATCAAACAACTGCGGCCCACCACCAATGCACCCCATGTCATGGAAATGGCGCGGGAGTTATTTAAGCGGGAAGCCGAAACCCTGGGCCGAATTGGCAACCATCCTCAGGTGCCACGGCTGCTTGATTACTTTGAAGCCAATCAAGAATTTTATCTGGTGCAGGAATATGTCAGTGGTTCTACCCTGCAGCAGGTTGTTAAAAGCAACGGGCCATTCAACGAGTTTGGGGTGAAGCAGTTTCTCAGTGAAATTTTGCCGGTTTTAGAGTATATCCATAGCAACCGGGTGATTCATCGAGACATTAAACCGGCCAATATGATTCGCCGGGCTCAAGACCTGAAGCTGGTTTTGATCGATTTTGGCGCTGTTAAGTATCAAAACACTCAGCAAAACTCTAGCAACTCTGAGCAGACAGCCTTTACCTCCTACGCGATCGGTACCCCTGGGTTTGCTCCCCCCGAGCAGATGGCCATGCGACCAGTGCCGGCCAGCGATATCTATGCCCTCGGAGTCACCTGTATTTATCTCTTGACTGGCAGGTCTCCTAAGGATCTTGACTACGATCCGACCACCGGTGAATTGCTCTGGCGTAAGCATGTCCATATCAGTGACCACTTTGTCACAGTGCTAGAGAAGATGCTGGAAGTCTCGGTTCGTCGCCGCTACCAAACTGCCGATGCGATCTTCCGGGATTTAGACCTGGAGCCTTACCTGGATAGCCTGCGAAATAGTATGGCCAAACAGGGAGATAGCCGGAAACCTCCCGAGGTACGGAAATTTCCCGATTATCGTTCTGACCCACCCGACTCCGTCGGTAGCCTGATGTCTTCTCCCAATGCCCGGGCAGCAGCAGCCATTCGGGCCCGGAGAAACCGGAATGACTCCATGGGAATGCCTGCCAGTGCTGCTCGTAGTGGCGCCTTTGATTCTAAACCGGCAGCTGGGGTTTCGATGCGCGGTCAGGATTCCACTGGCCGGGGGCGTAACTCTGGAGGAGAAAAGAGCAAGCGGCCGATGCGCCTGGATGCTGAGGCGTTACAGGGGTATTACACCAAAGGCATGCGAGATTTTACCTCCTACGATCTCAACTCCCTCAGCCTGCCCAAGGCTAATTTGCCAGGGGCCGATTTTCATCAGGCCAACCTGAGCCGGATTAATCTGCAAGGGGCTAATCTCTACGAAGCCAAGTTTGGTCGGGCTAATTTGAGCCGTTCTAACCTGCGGGATGCCAACTTAGTTAAGGCCTATCTCAGTAATGCCGATCTGGAAGGGGCTGATCTGCGAGGAGCTGACCTCAGTTCTGCCTACTTAATGAATGCCAATTTGCGAGGGGCCAACCTCTGTGGAGCAAATCTGACCGGTGCCAAGATGACCGAAGAGCAATTGGCCATGGCTCGTACTAATTGGATGACGGTACGTCCTAACGGCAAGCGCTGGTAGGAGCGCTGCTTATTCCCTGGCGGAAACTGGCCAGCCGAGCCGGGTCGGTTGTTCATAGACCCGCTTCAGGGTATTAACATCCCTGGGGGAAATTGTCGGTGGATTGCGTACCTGGGAGAAATAGAGCGCATCCGTCTGTAAAGGGCTGTGGCCCCAAATTCCAAGGGCATGGCCTAACTCATGACGGGCTGCTGCCTTTAAATAGGTTTCTGCCTGGTCGGGACGCAACTGGATTGTCACCCGATGGCTCAAGTAGCTGGAGTTGTCGGAACCAGGGTGGAGGTATAGCTCGAACCGGGTTTCTGCCGAACGGGCTCGTCCCAAAACCAGACCGGGGCGGTCAGGTCGATCAGCCCCGGTTGCGGAAGGGGCCGGTGCGAGTTTCAGGGGCGGGGGTGATCGCAATACTTTAATATCGGCTGCTTCTGCCGCTGCCTCTACCTGTAAAGGTAAGTAAGCTTGCCACTCTTGAACCGCCTGGGTAACGGCTCTGATCCAGGTTTCTGCCCGTTGCCGGGTAAAGGGGGTGGCTATCTCGGTGGTGGTGGCCGGTTCTATATAAACGGAAACAGGAAATTTGGACCAGATTAAATATCCAACACTAACCGGCTGAATCTGGTCAAAATAGTCACCGCTACGATCGCTCCAGGCGGCCAGGGTGGAGGGGAGGGGATGTTGGCGGGGAACCGGTAAGCTGAAGTCGGGGGACCGGGGCATTTGAGCAATTGCCGGAGAAGGCAAAAGATTAGCCCAGTTGCTTGCAAAAAACAGTGCTAAGGCTAAGACTAACCAGAGCACAGGAAATTTCAGTGGAGATTGTCTGACCCGTGATAGCAGCAGGGAGAACCGGTCAGATCGCTTACTTGGGTAACCAGTTGGCACTCAGGATCACCGTCAAACCCATGAACATCACGGTCAGAAACCAGGTCACACGATTTAAGGTTGTCTCGGCACTTTTAGTGCTGGTGAAGAGTTGGGCTTGACCACCCAGACCACCCAGACCATCTCCCTTAGGGCTGTGAAGGAGAACCAGGACAATCAAACCCAGGGCCGAAATCGCCCAGATTGCCTGTACAACGTAAGTAATCGTCATTGTCAAACCTTTCTACATACAACAGGGCAAATGCCCCTATCTCAGTCTATTACCAGTTGGCGGTTTGGTGCTAACGACCAACACGCACCGGAGTCCGGTTGGCTTTGACTTCAAACTCAGCGGACAAAATCATAGAACGACCGGTCATTTCTGGAGGTTGAGGGAGCCTCAGAATTTCTAGAATCGTTGGTGCAATATCGGCAAGGCGACCATCGGAGCGTAACGCTACTTCGGTGCCATGGCCGGGAATCTTGACCCCTTCCCCTTCTACCAGAATGAAGGGCACCGGATTGGTGGTGTGAGCGGTCCAGGGGTTCCCCTGATCGTCCCACATGACCTCAGCATTGCCATGGTCAGCGATGATGATCGTTGTGCCTCCGGCCTGGATCGTGGTCTCCAGGAGCCGTCCCAAACACTTATCGACGGTTTCTAGAGCCGCAACGGTGGCTTCCATTTTCCCGGTGTGGCCTACCATATCTGGATTGGCATAATTGATCACAACCAGGGAGTAAATTTTCTTCGCGATCGCTGCAATTGCCACATCGGTGACCTTGTCAGCGGACATATTGGGGGCTCGATCGTAGGTCGGTACCATTGGGCTCGGAACGAGTTCCCGGTCTTCTCCGGCAAAGGGTTGCTCCATCCCACCATTGAAGAAGTAGGTGACATGGGCGTACTTTTCGGTTTCGGCAGTGCGGAACTGGCGCAAACCATTGTTTGCGATCACTTCGCCCAGAATGTTAGTGAGATCCTGGGGCTCAAAGGCAACGGAAACAGGCAGGGAAGGATCGTACTGAGTGAAGGTAACAAAGGAGAGGGGGTGAATGTGTTCTCGCTCAAAGCTCTGAAACTTTGGATCTACAAAGGCCTGGGTGAGTTGGCGAGCCCGATCGGGACGGAAGTTAAAGAAGATTACTCCATCTCCGGGCTCGATCGCCCCCGCAGCTAACCGGGTTGGTAGAACGAATTCATCGGTTGTGCCGGCATCGTAGGAAGCCTGCAGGACATCCAGGGCAGAACGGCCATCCCCTTCTCCGTCCTGGGTCATGACATCGTAGGCCAGTTTTACCCGATCCCAGCGGCGATCTCGATCCATACTGTAGTAACGACCGCTGATCGTGACAATTTTGCCGATCCCAACCTGGTCGATGTAATCTTGCAGTGCTTGAATTGACTTGCTGGCCGAAGCAGGTAAAGTATCTCTGCCATCGGTAATGGCATGGATGTAAACCTGATCCAGGTATTGATCCTTGGCCATATCTAGCAGGCCAAACAAATGGCTGATGTGGGAATGAACCCCGCCATCAGAGCAAAGACCTACCAGGTGCAGCTTACTGCCTCGCCGCTTGACGTCTTGATAGATTTTGATTAGAGCAGAATTGCTTAACAGGGTACCGTCTTCAACCGCATCGGAAATCCGGACAAGTTCTTGGGGGACAACTCTACCAGCCCCGATATTCAAATGTCCGACCTCAGAATTTCCCATCTGCCCGTCGGGTAGACCAACATCCTTACCCGAAGTCCGAATGAGCGTATGGGGATAGGCTGCCCAAAGGCTATCAATGACAGGTGTATTAGCCTCTGCAACCGCATTGCCATCGCGATCGTCGCGATAACCCCAACCGTCTAAAATCACCAATACTACTGGAGAGACAGGCGCTTGCGCCATATTCAGATTCGCCCTTCCATCGTGAGTTGATCAATTACCCGCAAATCATACCATTGCCATCTGTTTCCTGAAATTGGCAAAAGTACGCCATTTTTTGAACCCTAATTCAAGAACTAAGCTAACCCCCTCGAGAAATCAACACCCTTAAGTCGCTCATTCAGGCAGAAATTCTCAAAATGGCTCCTTCAGAAATCCGCCTGATGTCCACTGTCTAAGGCCAGACGGCAGGATCAGGTGGCTCTGAAAATTAGCAAAATATCAGGAAAGGATGACAGCAACGGTTGAGCAACATGTGATATCAGAGTTTTATCTAGATATAAATAGAGAGGGATTTATGAAGAAATATTGTATTAAATAATACGATAGTTTGTGAAAAAAAAGACCGGTGTTTGCTGGTTTCAGTCTGGCATGACACCTGTAGTTAGTCTTGCATCCGCAGGATGCTTAATGATTCACTCTTTGGCCAGATTTCGGGGTTGTTGCTCGGGTTTGTCTGGTTTGGGGCAATTTTACAGGTCTAACGGGGTTAGCCTGGGATCGTCTCAGATTATCTGGTTATAGAATAGCCTCTTGATTGATGGCATTGTTGGCAGCGACGGTTTACTATCCTGACACTGCAACTTTTTCAGAATGATTTGCCACCTCTATGATGGAAACTTTCAATAAGCTGCCACGCCAGTTCAGTATCGGTTTGACTTTTCCCATCCTTTTCTTGAATGGTTGGCTGCTGCTGGTGTTGGTGGAGCAACTGCAACCCCTGGTCAGCATTCTGATTGTGGCTACACTGATTGCCTTTTTGCTGGACTATCCGATTAGCTTTTTACAGCAGACGGGTTTGCGTCGGGGGTGGGCCGTGGGTGTCGTGCTGTTGTTGTTTCTGGTGTTGTTCAGTGTGCTTGGCTTTATTCTGGCTCCCCTGATCTTGCAGCAGGCGAATGAGTTAATCACCCGGTTACCTGAATGGTTGAGGTCAGGTCAGCAACAGTTAGAAAGCCTGCAAACCTGGGCGGTGGCGCAGCAGTTGCCGATCGACTTAAGCAGTAGTGTGAATCAACTGATTGAGCGGGTAACGGCGATTTTACGCAGTTTTACCCGACAGCTGATCAGTATTTTGTTCAGTGCGATTGGCAGTATCGCCAATATCTTTTTGACCCTGGTATTTGCCGTATTTTTAGTCTTGCGGGGGGGCAGTCTGTGGGACGGAATTTTAAGCTGGCTCCCCGATCGCTGGAATACCCAGGTACGCAAATCTTTGCCGCAAAACTTTGAGCGCTATATTGCCGGTCAGGTGACTCTAGCAACCATTTTAGGAGTTTTACAGACTACCGCTCTGTTCATTCTGGGAACTCCCCTGGCGCTGTTGTTTGGCTCGGCGATCGGGGTTGGTAGTTTGATCCCGTTTGGTGGTACCACCACAATCCTGGTTGTCAGTCTACTGCTGGCCCTGCAAAATTTTTGGCTGGGGGTGAAGGTGCTGGTGGTGGCTCTGGTGCTGACTCAAATTTGTGAGAATGTGATTGGCCCCCGTCTGGTAGGCGAATTAATTGGGCTAAACCCAATCTGGATTTTGATTTCTTTGTTTATTGGTCTGAAACTGGGGGGAGTTGTTGGGTTAATCGTAACGGTACCAATTGCCAGTTTCATTAAAGGAACGGTCGATACGATTCGTTCTGTCGGTTGGAGCAATCCGGTGACGGTTGCGGCTGAAGATGGAACCGCCAACCTGGAGCAGGCCCGATCCTCAGTCAATTAACACCAGGGATCGCTCGTAAAGCTCTGGCGTATTGAGGTCAGACAACACCAGGGGGGTGGCAAACTCAACGGTGTGAGTCTGGCCCTGGTACTGCTGCACAATCTGGCGCAGTCCCAGGCTTTCTTCGCGAATTCCCTGCAATGCTGGCAGTAAACAGCGATCGCAGAGCAGGGGATGGCCCCTGCGCCCCCGGTAACCCGGTACTGTCAGAGGCCAGGGCTGACGACTATGTTCCTGTAAAAGCCTTTGGTAGACCCAGGCGGGTCGGGGTTGATCCACACTGGCGATCGCCAGTGTGCCCCAACTGTCCCCGATTGTGGCTAGACCCATCAGAATAGAACTGGTTTTTCCCCGTTCGGGAGAGGGATTAATCACGGTGCGGCAGGTACTGGATAACTGCTGCTGAAGTTGGGCGTTGTGGGGAGCCAGAACTACCACGGGAGTTACGCCGATCTGGAGCCATTGGGTGGTCTGGTAGGTCAGCAGCGTAGTACCCGTCTGCCATGGTAACTCTGCTTTACAACGACCCATCCGCCGGGAGGCCCCGGCGGCTATAATCAGCGCAATTATCGGATCGTTGTGATTGGTCATAATCCGGGGTCTGATTGATCTGCTAATTGAGGCCTACTTCGTTGACTCAGGGGATTACCACTACCACCCCGCCTTACCTGAATCAGTTCGGCACAGATGCTAATGGCGATTTCTTCCGGGGTGAGGGCTCCGATATCCAGGCCGATCGGGGCATAGAGCTGGTCTAACTGGGCTGGTGGGTAGCCCGCCTCGAGCAGAGCTTGCTGGACTCGCTGTACCCGTTTGCGGCTGCCGATCATCCCGATGTAGCGCGTCGATCGCTGAAGCAACAGCTGCAGGGGTTCCAGGTCATGGAGATACCCCCGGGTGACCAGGGCGGCATAGAGTTGGTGCTGGGGCGGAATGCTGTTAAGAGCCTGGGTGATGGGGGCAGCCAGGACTGTGATTTCGGCAGAAAACCGCTCTGAGGTGGCAAACTCCGGGCGATCGTCGGTGACAATCACCTGAAATCCGGCCATTTGAGCCATGCAGGCCAGGGGCACAGCGACATGGCCCGCCCCCACTATCAGTAAGGTGGGAGGGGCGGTTAAGGGTTCGATCAGGCTCTCGTCGGTGACCTGGATGCTTGCAACCGGGGTGGATGGTAGCAGGTAGGGCGATGCCCCCGCCTGAAAGGGGGTGACCAGGGCGGCGGCCTGGTGGGATTCCAGGCTTTGCAGGATCTGTCTGACCAGCGGTAAGGATTCCTGGGGCCAGCGTTCCAACCAGACCTGCATTCTGCCCCCACAGACCCCCTGGGTTTCCCGCTGGGGGTTGCCCGAGAGGTCGATTTCGACAAACTGTTTTTCGCCGGATACCAGGACCCGGAGGGCATGATCGCAGGCCCGGGCTTCCCCGGCACCGCCTCCGATCGTGCCAATCAGTTTGCCCCCAGGGCAGACCAGCATTTTGGCCCCCAATTCCCGGGGGGCTGAACCAATAACCTGGGTAACGGTGGCTAAAACCACCGCTCCCTGGGCCAGTTCCGTTGCCATTTGTTGATAGAAGTCGATCATACCCGGGCCTTGAGTGCTGCCAGTAGGCGTTCTGGCGTGATCGGTAGTCGGGTCATGCGGATGCCGGTGGCCTCGGCGATCGCATTGGCGATGGCGGGGGCCATACAGTTGGTTGTAATTTCCCCCACACCCTTAGCGCCAAAGGGCCCATAGGGATCGGCCTGCTGTACCAGAAATACTTCCATAGGAGGGACATCCGCTGCGCTGGGAATTCGGTAGCTGCGGAAATTGGGGTTGAGAATTTTGCCCTGGGAATCTAGCAGTTGTTCTTCCATCAGGGCGTACCCCAGGCCCATGACGCTGCCGCCGATCGCCTGACCCAAACAGATGCGGGGATTGATCGCCTGGCCCAGGTCGATCGCCAGCACTGACCGCAGAACTGTCACTCCACCGGTTTCTGTGTCTACTTCCACTTCTACCCCCTGGACTGCAAAGGTGAGGCTAGAGACATCTGCCACGTAGGATTGTTCGGCTTGCAGGGGAGGGGCCGGGGTAGCCGAGGCACCGGTTTGGTGATGGACGGCGGCCAGATCGGCCAGGGAAACGGAGCGATCGGCGGCAATAATTTGGCCCCGCTCCAGGGTCAGCCTGGCCGGTTCGATCTGAAGCCAGGAGGCGGCAAACTCTAAGATGCGATCGCGCAGGATTTCTGCTGCCTGCTTGACCGCCTGGCCAGAAATGTAAATCGTAGACGAAGCGTAGGAGCCTGCATCAAACGGAGTGGTATCGGTATCGGCTGTGATCAGTTCGACCTCCGCCACCGTGACTCCTAACTCCTGGGCGGCAATTTGTCGCAGGGTGGTATCGGAACCGGTGCCGACATCGACCGCCCCCGATCGCAGGCAAAATTTGCCATTGGGCAGAAGAGTCAGGTTAGCCCTGGCCAGGTGAATCTTGGATAATCCGCTGCCCTGCATACCCAGGGCAAACCCAATTCCCCGGTGTTTCCCTGGGGTTGGGGGAGTCGAACCAGGAGGACCAGGCATCGCCTGCTTAACTCGGGCAAAGCATTCTTCCAGGGCATAGCTGCCGATCAAGTTAAAATGCTCGTCGTTTCGGCCCAGGGTGAGCTGATCCCCCGGCCGAATGGCATTTTTCTGTCGCAGGGCTAAAGGGTCAAGGCCTAACCTGCGGGCAATCTCATCTAATTGAGAGTCGATTGCAAAGCTACCCTGGGTCACCCCATAACCGCGAAAAGCTCCTGCCGGTAAGGTGTTGGTATACACAGCATAGCCTCGATAGTGGCGGTGGGGGCAGCGGTACAGGCCCAGGGCCGTGTGGCCTGCCGCGAATACTACGGTCAATCCATGGTTGCCGTAGGCCCCGGTATCGCCGATCGTCTCCATCTCCTGAGCCACCAAAGTTCCATCGGTTTTTACGCCCGTTTTGAGGCGAATCGTCATGGCATGACGGCTGGTGCTCCCGATAAATTCCTCTTCCCGACTGAATTCCCATTGGACCGGTTGTCCGGTTGTCAGGGTAGCCAGGGCACAGAGGTCTTCGGTGAGAATCTCCTGCTTGTTGCCAAAGCCGCCGCCCAGCTTGGCTTTATAGACGCGGATTTGCTCTTGCGGGAGGTCTAGCAGTTCTGAAAGAATCCGCTGGCAGTGAAAGGGTACCTGGGTACTGGTGCGGACTACCAACCTGCCGGTTTCATCCAGCCATGTGATGCAGACATGGGGCTCCAGGTGGGCATGCTGAACCCGGGGCAGGTGATAGGTGGTTTCCAGGATCAGGTCGGCCTGGGCAAACCCCTCGGTCAGATTGCCCTCGCCAAATTCTACATAGCCGGCCAGATTGCGATCGGGCTGATACATCTGCAGGGCATCGGGCTCATCATGGATGATCGGGACTGGAGCTCCGGGGGGCTCGGCTCCCAGAGCATGGCCCATTGCGGTTTGGGGATCAATTATATGGGGCAAAATTTCGTAGTCTACCTGAATCAGCTGGCAGGCTTGCTCGGCGATCGCTGGGGTATCGGCAATGACTGCTGCCACCCGATCGCCGACAAAGCGAACTTTGGTATCCAGGATGAAGCGATCCAGGGGATCGGGAACGGGTTCTGCGTGACCAGCCGTGGTGTAAGCTTTACGGGGTACATTGGCATGGGTCAGAACCAGATGGACTCCGGCCAGAGCTTCCGCCTGACTGGTATCAAGATGCCGAAGGCGGGCGTGGGGATGGGGCGATCGCAGCAGTTTGAGATGCAGTACCCCTGGGGGAGCCCAATCCGCTGTGTAGACGGGCTGCCCCGTGACAATCTCAGGGCCATCCTGTTTGGGGATGCTCTGGCCAACGGGGGCAATACTCTCTGCCTGTTCGGGTTTTCCCGGAGTCACCTCACCGGCTTTGCCTGCCAGAATACTCTCGATGATGGTGGCATAACCGGTACAGCGGCAGAGGTTCCCTCCCAGAGCCAGCCGCAGGTCTGTTTCCTGCTCAAAGGTGAGGTGCTCGGCACTCATGACCATGCCCGCCGTACAGAAACCGCACTGAAATCCCTGGTGGGTCAGAAAAGCCTGTTGCATCGGAGAATATTGGCCGGCTGCTGACAATCCTTCAATTGTCGTGATCGTTTTGCCTGCTGCCCGCAGGGCCGGATACAGACAGCTATGAATCGGGCTGCCCTCGACCCAGACGGTACAGGCTCCACAGTCGCCGGTTTCACAACCCCGGTGGACTCCTTTACAGCCCTGATCTCGTAGGAGGCTCAGGAGGCTGCCACCGGGAGGGCAAGCCGTTGTTGTCAAATGTCCATTCAGATGGAAGGTCAGGGGTGCCATGGGCAGAGAAGATAAAGGCTGATGAGGTCAGGCAAGGGCAGATAAGGCCCGAGTAATCAAAACCTGAGTGATCTGGTGGCGGTAACGGGCACTGGCCCGCAGGTCATCCAACCATCTGATCGACTCCAGGGCTGGAGTCAGGTCTGCGGGCCCAGGATGGGTGCCAAACTCCAGCAGCTGGGGGGCTGCAACGCAGGCTCCCAGGCAAATTCGGGTTGCTCCACTGGCCGGATCTTGGGCCACCATGACGAGGGCTAAGGCGGGATCGGTGGCCGTCATGCCGAACCGTTGAAAGCCCGTGCGCCAGGTTAAATAGGTGCTTGGCAACCAGATGCGTCGTAAGACTTCCCCGGTCTGCAACGCTGTTTGCTGGTGTCCCACTTGAAACTGCCGGGCCGGCACAAACCGTCGATCGCCCCCGGGTTTCCAGATCTCGTAGGTGGCATCGAGCAGCACGCAGACGGGAGCCATCACTCCCACGGCCAGGGCCAGACAGAGATTGCCCCCGATCGTAGCCAGGTGGGTCACCTTAAAGGACGCGGCCAGGGCCGACACAGCCTGGGAAAACAACCGGGTGGCCTGCCAGGAGGGTGGCCAGGGGTAGCTGGTTAACTGAGTCAGGGAACAGGTTGCGCCAATGCCAATGCGTTCTGGTTCTGGTTCAATCTCCTGCCAGTTCAGGGCTTCCAGGTCTACCAGCGTATGGAGGTGGGGTTGGGGTTCTGAAAACAGCCAGGTGCCTCCTGCTAACCAGGCATGGTGGGCATCCCAGGTCTTAATGGTAGTAAAATCATGCGGTCGAAGATAGGTTTCAACCCGGTGCAAATCCATGGGCAACCCGTAACAATAAATTGGGGCAACTCGGGTGAAGAGGTAGTAACCCCGATCGCCCCTTCTGTCCCTCGAATAGTATCCAATAAAAAGTCTGGAGCCGCCCGGGCTAAATGGAATTTGCCTCTGCCAGAAAGATATTCGTATGATAAGACAGGCACACCTTCTCCTGGTCATCTTTCCAGGTCTGATGCAGTTCGGTTAAGCAGGTGACTAACTGCTCAAACCCAGGGCCTTCCCGGGGCAGGTAAGAAGTACTGGTAGCCCGCCCAATCAACCCCGATAAATTTAATTCCTGGCGATAAACAAAGGTTCGCTGGCGAACCTGGTGAAAAAGTGGGCTGTTCTGGAGCAACTCTAAAGGATTGGTAGCTTGCAGGCGATTTTCTGCGGGATGGTTGCCAGAGGCTTGGCGAATCACCTGGCTATAGGCGGCTGTGAATGGATCCTGGCGATCGCGCTCGTTCCAGACTAAGGCCAGGCGCCCAGAGGGCCGCAGGATGCGGCAGAACTCCCGCAGGGCAGGGTGGGGGTCGCACCAGTGAAAGGCTTGAAAGCAGGTGACCAGATCGACGGAGGCCGGAGGTAGGTCGGTCTGTTCTGCTGTCGCGGTCTGAAAGGTGACGCGAGGATGGAACTGGGCAACCCCTTGCATGGCTAAATTCGGTTCTATAGCCCAGACCTGCAACCCTCGCTCGGCCAGAAGGCGGGAGGAAATGCCGGTACCGGCCCCAATGTCTGCGGCGATCAACTCTGTGGGAGTTTTCAGACCGGCCAGAATCCAGGCGATCGCCGATGCTGGGTAAGAGGGACGAAAGCGAGCGTAATCTGGGGCTCGATTAGAAAATCGAGTCTGGGGTTGCATCTGGTAAAGCGGTACTTCTTGCTCCATAGCTTTTGCCTTGGGCGACCGACTGGCAATGTTCCAGTAGTCTAGATTAAATGTTGTGGCGAATTTTACATAACTGGAGGGTTATCTCTAGTATCTTGAGTATTGGTTTTTACCGTTCAAGTGGTGTGAGGATCTGATGACTAGAACCAATATTCCTTGGAAGGCATTGCTGGGCGCTCCAGCTTATGCCTGGGCAGCATTGCTGGTTTCGGGGATGTCTGCTGGTATCGTACCCGCTGCGATCGCCGCTGAAAATACTCTCAAACTAGGAGCCTCCAGCGTAGTTGCTGCGGCTGATTCCAGTCTGTCGGTAGAAGCTGATCCCGTAGAGCCAGCGGTTTCCAGTGTGGCCAACCTGCAGCAGGTATCGGCTCTGGGTACCGAAGAAGTAGAGCTGAACGGGATGGATCAGGTCACTTCAGTTTCCCAGTTGACCGATGTTAAGCCTACAGACTGGGCTTTTCAGGCACTTCAATCCCTGGTCGAACGGTATGGTTGTATTGTGGGTTATCCCGATCGCACCTTCCGGGGGAACCGGGCCCTCAGTCGCTACGAGTTCGCGGCCGGTGTTAACGCCTGTATGGATCGGATCAATGAACTGATCGAAGCCGGTACCTCTGACCTGGCCAGAAAAGAAGATTTGTTAGCCCTGCAAAAACTGCAGGAAGAATTTGCCGCTGAACTGGCCACCCTGCGGGGTCGGGTAGATGCCCTGGAAGCCCGCACTACCACCCTGGAAAAGCAGCAGTTTTCCACGACTACCAAGTTGAGTGGTCTGGTCTGGTTCAACGTCACTGGCGCTACCGCTTCGGATAATGTTCGGTTTGAAGGGTTGGCGGGTTCTGATCCAGCAAATGGACGCTTTTTGGGTGGCTATCGTGACCCAATAACCGGAACTCCCCTGTCGGCTGTTGTTGATGATCCCGAACCGACCTTTAGCTTTCTCACCTGGTTGACCTTTAATACCTCGTTCACCGGGAAAGATAGCCTGGTCACCCAGTTATCCGCAGGTAACGCTATTTCTCCGGCTAACCAGTATGCATCATCGGGTTTCTTTAACTCCTTTGGTGTTCCGTTCACCGATCAATCCTCCGGTACGGTCAATGGTAGAAGCGATGTCGTGATCCATGACCTGTTCTACAGCTTCCCGGTGGGAGATAATGTCAGGGTGACCGTAGGGCCCCGGGTCAACTACTACCGGCACTTTGACTTTAACCGCTTTACCTTTTTCCTGACCGGAGCCAGTAGCTTCGACTCCATTGGTAGCACTCAGACCAACGCGATCGACCGGGGTTCGGGAGCGGTCATTGAGTGGAACATCAACAAGCAGTTCCGGTTTGCTGCGGCTTACCTGGCTGAAAACACCGAATTCCTGCCCAGTCAGTTTGGCTTTAACACCTCCAGCAATCCCAACTTTGGTTTGTTTGGTGGAACCAATACGGCAACGGCAGAACTAACTTTCTCCCCCTCCAGCAGCTTTAACCTGCGGGCTTCCTACACCCTGTCCCGGATTCAGGCCTACGGCGGTCAGGTGGGTGGGGCGATCGGTGAACCGATTCCCTACGGTTACCTGGATGCTGGCCCGGGCTTTTCCGCCTTCAATGGTTCTCCCTTCCCCGGTGATGGCGGCTTGCAGTATGCTCGGGCCAATACCATTGCCGTCAACTTTGACTGGTTGATCACCCCTGGCTTTGGTATTTTCGGTCGTTATAGCTTTGGTAATACCAACCTGGAGCCGATCGACAAGGCCGTTGATACCCAATCTTTCCAGGTTGGGCTGGGCTTCCCCGATCTGGGTAGAAAAGGCGCTCTGGGGGTCGTTACCTTCATGGCTCCGATGGATATCATTCGGGGTGAGCGGTACTTCTCCTCGGGTTCGGGAGATGGTGGCACGATGTATTCCCTGGAAGCAACTTACTTCTACCCTCTGAACGACAACATCGCCCTGGTACCGGCGTTTTATGCCATCTTCAATGCCAACAACTTTGACAGTAACCCGACGATTTACGTAGGTAATCTGCGGGCTCAGTTTAGCTTCTAGGAGCGTGAAATTAATCACACCCAAAATTAAGTTTCGGGTGTGATTAATGCGTCCCTCTAGGTCCGGCAGTCTGTTGTCGAATTGGTTTCAATCTCTTCTATAGTGGCGTTTAGGGACGAACCCCGGTTCGTCCCTATTTTTATGCCTGGGTTTCCGGTTGAAATCGGGTCGGCGACAGTTGCTCCAGTAAAGGATCGGCCTGGCCTCTGGCCCAACCGGCAAAGCGGCGGGCTAAGGGGGGCACGATCGCCAGAGGGTTACTGAAGCCAGTAAACAGGTATAACCCCGGATGGTCAGGTAGGGTTCCAATCAGGGGGAGTTGATCGGCACTAAAGGCCACCAGACAGTGGTGCCAGGTGCCGGGTATATCTGCCAGGGCCGGTAGCACCCGTCCAACTTCCGCTCGAATCCTGGCTTCGCTATCAGCCCGATCGATGGGGGCATCGGGATCACTCAAAGCCCGGCTCACCTGTCCCAGGCGCAGGCTCCCGTCTAAAAATTGGATGGCTCCCGCGTCTAAAATTGCCGGTGCCAGTTCCTGACCCGGGGTATCCCAGTGGGGATCAAGGGTTGCCTGACTGGAACTGATTTCCAGGTGAAACCGTTGAGTTTCTGCTGGCATGACGAGGGTACGTAACCGCAGGTCAACCCGGGGGGTTTCAATTAACTCGGCATGGGTAAAGTAAGTCCGCACCGGAATTCCAGCCTGTTTCAACAGTTTGCGACTTAAGGCTCCGGCACAGATCACAATATTGTTGCTGGCGTAGCTTGTCTGCCGTCCCTGGACTCCGCTGATCCGATCACCTGTCCGCAATAGCTGAATCACCTCTTCCACTTGCCAGGTACTTCCGTGACGCTGCATCGCCTCAAGGTAGGCCCGGGCCGTTTTGCCAGGGTGGATATGACCATGCTTGACCGTTACAGCCCCAGCAATTGCCCCCGGGTTGAGCAGGGGTTCCAGTTCGCAGGCTGCTTCTACGGTCAGGAGTTGGGGTGGGTCGGCAAACCGGGTGTAAAACTGCTCGATCGCTTCCAGGTTGGCATCGGGAGTGATGGTCAAAATCAGATCCAGTTCGCGATATTCCGTGGAGGCTTCCAGTTCTGCTGTTAACTGGGTATGAAGAGCTTTGCCTTCGACACAGATCTGGCGAGTCAGTTCTGTGGTACCAGCCCAGTAGGCCAGCCCTCCATAACCATAGCGAGTTGCCCCCTGAAGTTGGGAATGGCGCTCTAACAGGAGTACCGAGAAGCCTGCGCGGGTTAGCTCGTAGCTCAGGGCTGCCCCGGTAATTCCTCCACCTACTACAATCCAGTCGTATACTGTCATCCCAGACCCCTTGAGTGATCCGCTGCTGTATGAACAGTGTGCTGCTAAACCAGGTTAAAGGCTCTCAAGATAGCTTAATAAATCTGCCATCTCCTGGGGAGTTGGTTGAAACTGGGGCATGGGAGGAGTTTGTCCACTGATCACCTGCTCGATCAGACGGACTTTTGATTTGCGATCGGAGACTCCCCGTAAGCTGGGCCCAACCTTACCATCGGCGGCAATGCCATGGCAACCCGAGCAATTCATTTGAAAAATCGCATGGCCCTGGACGGAGTTTCCATTCAGAACCAGGACATTTTGGATGTAAGGGTCGCTCGGGCGGAACTGGTAAATTCCCAGGAGGACAAGCAACACAATCACCGCGATCGCGACTATCCCCAGTGCGATTCTCGGAACTAACCCTACGTTTGTTGCAAGCTGATTATCCAAAAGTCTTGAAGGTAAAAAAGTATTGACAGAGAAATTGATGATACCGATGAGTCTGATCTCGGACTTCTATACTTTAAAGCTTCTTTAGATATCTTCGCAATTCCATAGGAAATTCTCAGAATCTTTGGAAGGGTAGGAGGTTGTCTCGGGTCAGGTCTGTTGTTTTGTTCAGGAAGCTAGTACCATGGATGGGAGATAAACCTATAAATCTGCTGAGTCAATAAGGAGATTTAACTTGATCGAACCTATCCTCTCGGGCATTGTGCTTGGCTTGATCCCCATTACCCTGGCCGGGTTATTTGTAGCCGCTTACTTGCAGTACCGTCGCGGTGATCAACTCGGTCTATAGTAGACAGTCTTAATATTTCTGCTTCTAAAGCCCGATCTCAGGTCGGGCTTTAGTCGTTGGGTCTAAGCAGCGAAACTGTCTAGGGCCTGAATAGCCCAGCATTTAGCTCTGGGTGAACCAGATTGTAGGAGAGCAATGTAGCCTTTTACATATTTTGTCAGCTAGAAATAAAAAAATCCGTCGATATCACTCCTTTGGATGATTGAACCCTGGTTGGCCCAAACTCTTTAATGAAACCAATATTTGCTTATATTGCTTAATTGGCGAATTTATTTATGAGTGTACTGGTGCAGCGTTCAGGATTTGAACCCGATCGGGATGCCTTATCTACCGCAGATTCACGAATTTCCTTCTTTCAAACCATTCCCCCGGAGCGTGTGGGGTTAAACGGTGAGTATGACCATAATGGTCTGGCTAAGCGGGTCGAACAACGATTTCGGGAGCAGTTTGCCCGATCGCAGCTGAAAAGTCTGGGTGTCACTCAGCGGGGTAGAGTGGTGGTATTAGCCGGAGAAATATCTGAGCTGGCTCTTTTAGGCCAACTGGTCAGGGTCGCCCTGGAAGTTCCTGGGGCTTCCCATGTAGAGACCTATGGGGTGATGGTCAGAGCGGCAGCTCCTCATCCTCTAGCTGATTGACAATTTCAAATTCCACCCCATAGGTTTCCAGTAAATTACAACTGTAATGGTCAGTGACATTGGTATCACTCAATTCCAGGTTGTAAAAGTCTACCCAGGATTCATCAAAGTAAGGGCCGGCATGCCAGGTGCCTGCTTCCAGCTTGACAAAGCAATTTCCTGGGATCTGGAAAATCTGAATATCTTCCCAGCGAGGAGCCGGGGCTTCTGTCGGTGCCGCCACCCCAAGAAACCATACTCTGCCTTCCAGGGAGCCGAGGCATTGGGTACAGCGCAGGTGGCGCGTAATGGAGTGAAATTTCCGGCCCCGGTTTTCTAACCGCATGATGTAAAAGCGGGGAATGCCAGCCTCGAGTTGCAGCTGGGCATCGTGGGGCCCGTAGGCCTGACCGTCGCTGCTGGCCAGAATTAACTGACCGTAGGGACGGAAAGCTTCGACACTGATGGGTTGGGGCAGGCTGCGCTGCAACCAGTAGGTTTCCATAACACCACCACAATGATTGAGTCGGGAGGAACCTGGGAAATTAAACAGATGTTGGCAGTCTACTATTTTTTCCCTACCCTGGCGACTGGGGGGCCTGGTCTGGGGCCGGCCCTCCTGATGAAAGCAGGAACTCAAGTGGCATACCTGTCTGCAGAGTGACGTTGACCAGTTGTTCTCTCTCTACCATACGAGGCGTGATTGAGAGAATTGTAAGGACGATGGTTATGGTGAAATTGCGTGGAATGGTGCAATCTCTATTGTTGACCCTGGTGGTCAGCCTGATGCTTTTGCTGGGCCTGGCTAGTCCTGGATTGGCGGTGCCTCAATACGACTACGATCGCGGTTCCGATGTCACCCGTGCCAGTGATACGACCTATAAAGGACGGCAGGTATTGCAGCAGAACCCTCAAAAGGGCGGCCCCGAAATTATTAATGGTGGACAAAATCCGGTCGAAAAGCTGGGCAAGCAGGTCGATCGGGCCGTGGATGCCACTAAGGTCAGGACTCGTTCTGCCCAAGAATCTCCGATACAGGAAGCGATTGATAGCGTCAAGGAACAGGTTGAGAACGCCAAAAAGGCTCTGGATTAGGGGGACAATCGCCAGCCATGGGGCAGGTAGTGGGCTGAACAGGCCGTTACTCGACCGGGTGGCGGCGGTTCAGGTATGAATTGATCTGAACTGGCGAAATTTATTTCGTGCCAAACAGACGATCGCCCGCATCTCCCAGCCCCGGTACGATATAGCCATGCTCGTCTAAACCCTGATCGATCGCCGCCGTGAAGATAGGAACCTCGGGATGCTGCTCATGAAAGTTGCTGATTCCTTCGGGGGCGGCGAGCAGGCAGACCAGCTTTAAAGATTTGGGATTACTTTCCTTCAAGCGATGGACAGCTGCGGCGGCGGAATTACCGGTGGCTACCATCGGATCAACCACCAGCATGTCTCGCTCTTCAATGTCGTGGGGAATTTTCAGGTAATACTCAATCGGAACCAGGGTAGTTGGGTCACGGTAGAGCCCGATATGGCCGACTCGTACCGAGGGCATGAGTTGCAACATCCCGTCTAAAATTCCCTGCCCGGCCCGCATGATTGAGACGAGCACCAGTTTTTTTTCTGCCGCCAGAACCGGGGCTTCCATTGGGCCTAAGGGGGTGGTAATCGTCTCATACTTGAGGGGCATATCTCGGGTCACCTCGTAGGCCAGGAGCATACTGACCTCGGTTAACAGGGCCCGAAATTTGGCAGTGCTGGTTTCTGCCCGCCGCATCAGAGTCAGTTTGTGTTGAATCAGGGGATGGTCAATAACAGTCACATTGGCGGTCATGAAAGCCTTCCTTGGTAGCTGCAACTCCCGTTGGACAATGTGCTAACCCGTTCTGGTGTCAGCAGTCCAGACTACTCTACCAGTAGAATCCGATTCGGTTCTACTTCAGGGCAGATACTTTTGTACGACGCTCCAACCGCTCCAGGAAACCGCCAGAAAGGCCAGAAATAGCAGAAGATTCACCCCCAGGTGAAGCTGGCGCATCTGGGGTTTTTCGGGGCTAATTTGCACCGCGCTCCAGGCTGACAAAAACACCAGGTAAACCACCACCAGCCCAGCGGGTAGATGCCAGGAATGGCCCAGGCTCCCGTAATGCCCCAGGGTACCAACGATGCCGATCGCCAGTAGCAGCAGCACCAGCAGCACCATGCCAATGCCGGTCAGGAGGTGGGCCGGACGCAACCATTGGGGCCGGGGTTGGCGTTGCTGGCGGGTAAAAAATATCCAGCCACCCGAGAGAGCCAAAAGCAGATAGGCGGCCAGGGAAAACCCCATGGCCCAGGCGGCTATTTTCCACAGCCAGAGGAAGGAAGGCAAGTTCACAATGGTTCTCGAAGTTAGAACGGTTTGAATTCAAGTCAATCTGACTCGGGATGAAGGTCTGACCCCTGACAAGGTTAGGTTTTTCAGAGGAGGAACCACGAGCCTGAGTGCCTCCCTATGGTAGCGGAGGCTCGTTACCCGGAAGTCGGAAACAGGGACATCTGGCCCGTACTCTCCGGGTTATCTGGTTCTGGCCGATCGATCGCTGGCCCCGATGCCAGCTTATGGGCGGCCCGGGTGGTTTCTGGTAAACGGTACCGCGTCGTACAGCGCAGAGTATAGGCGATCGCCGTTTCCAGGCTGACGCGGTGGCCGGGGGAAATATAGAGGGGTTTGGTGCCCGGTCGGGTACGCAGGGCGACCCCAATGGTTTCTCCTCGATGCAGCAGAGGAGCCTGATCTCCCCGGTCATTTCCCGGTTCTTCATGGCGGCCGACCAGACGGGATTTGCCCACCCCGATCGTCGGCATCTGGGTCAGCAGGCCCAGGTGACAGGCGATACCAAATCGGCGGGGATGGGCTATGCCCTGACCATCGCAAAGCAGGAGGTCGGGCAGCAGGGTCAGTTTCTCCAGGGCATCCAGCACCGCCGGGACTTCGCGAAAGGAGAGAAACCCCGGAATATAGGGAAAGGTGGTCGGGCGGCGGGCGATCGCCCGGTCACGCACCTGCAGATCTTCCAGGCTTAAAACGGCCACGGCGGCGCGAGTAATGCTGCCTTCTGATTCAAACCCGACATCGACCCCGGCGACGTAGCGTACCTCGGGCAAGTCATCCTGAGTAACCACTTCTCTCCGTAGTTCCTGTTGAATCGCGGTGGCCGCTTCTGCGGTCAGGCACCATTCATGCCGCTGCTGGATCTGCATCACCCTTCCCTTCCATCCTGGTTCGCCCGTTCTGCTTCTTCATCCTTTCGCTTCCCTCTGGCAGGATCATCAGCATCACGGTAGAGTCAATAGAGAGTATTGTTTCCCCACGCTCGGCGGGAAATGCCGCACTTTCTAAATACTAATGTTGGGTGAATTTCTCAGTGGGCGCTACAAGGTGATCAATGTCCTGGGATCTGGGGGCTTTGGGCATACCTATATTGCCGAAGATACCCAGCGTCCGGGAAATCCCCTTTGTGTCTTAAAGCACCTCACCTTCGACAGCCCCAACTCTACGATTTTGCAGCAGGTGCGGCGATTATTCAGGGCCGAAGCAGAAACCCTGGAGCAACTGGGTAGACATGACCAGATTCCCCAACTATTAGCCTACTTTGAAGTTAATCAAGAATTTTATCTGGTTCAAGAATTTGTTGCAGGTCGTCCTCTGAGTGTTGAGCTGGCCAAGCAGGGGCGGTTCTCTGAAGTTCAGGCGATCGCCCTGCTAGAAGATGTTTTGGGCATTCTAGAGTATGTTCATGCCCAGGGCGTGATCCATCGCGATATCAAACCCGATAATCTGATCCGGCGTCATGGTGATAACCGGTTTGTGTTAATTGATTTTGGCGCGGTCAAAACCATCCGTACCACGATTAGCGAGACGACCGGGGAAACGAACATGAGTATCCCCATCTACACCTCCGGCTATGCCGCCAGTGAACACTGTCTGGGCAAGCCGCAATTCAGCAGCGATCTCTATTCCCTCGGAATGGTGGCCATCCAGACCCTGAGCGGAATGCGGCCTTCCCAGCTACCGCAGGATTTCCATACTTCCGAGATTATCTGGCGAGATCAGGTACAGGTGAGCGAAGGGCTGGGAGCCTTCTTAGAGCGGATGACCCGCTATCACCATAGTCAGCGCTACCAGTCGGCTGCGGAAGCCCTGCAAGCCCTGGCCCAGGTCAAGGCCCAATCGCCTACGATGATGGCCGAGCTGGCTGATTCCCAGCGGCCGGAAGTTGAGAAAACAGTCATTCCAGGGAATGATACGGTCCCTCAGCAGTCCCTTCCCCCTCAAGAAACCCTGCCGGTCGATCGTCCTGCTACCAGAACAGTCACCAAATGGCTGGCGATCGTCGGAGGTACTTTGCTGGCCACCGGAGTTCTGGCTCTGGGGGTAAAACAGGCCCCCGGGTGGATTGCTGGTCTCAGGCAGGCCCCGGCTTCTGACTCGCCTCCGGTGGCTACCCTGGCCAATGAACGGATCAGTACCGGAGAAAAGTTGCTGAACCGGTGGCAATCTAATTCTGAGAAGCAGGAAGGCGTGGCCCGCTTTGCTGCCGGAGAGTTTAGTCAGGCCATAGTGGCCCTGGAAGCTGCCCATCGGCAAGAGCCCGATGATCCAGAGACACTGATTTATCTGAATAATGCCCGGATTGGTCAGGGTAGGTTCTACAAACTGGCGGTGGCAGTGCCCCTGGGAGATAGCTTTGGTTCGGCCTTAGAAATTTTGCGGGGGGTGGCCCAGGCCCAAAACTCTGTCAACAGCACTGGGGGGATTAACGGGGTGCCCCTGAAAGTTGCGATTGCCAACGATGACAACCAAGAAGAAACCGCCGAACAACTGGCCCGCACCCTGGCAGGCAACCCGGAGGTACTGGCTGTAGTGGGGCATGGCAGCAGTGATACGACCCTGAAGGCAGCGACGGTATATCAGGCCAATCAGCTACCTATGGTTTCGCCGTTAAGCTCGGCGGTACAACTGTCTGGCTATGGGAACTATATTTTTCGCACCATGCCCAGCGATCGCCTGACGGCAAAAGCTCTGACCAACTATATGCTGACCCGGCTGAAAAAACGGCGAGCCGTTGTCTTTTATAACTCCCAGAGTGCTTACAGCAAGTCCCTCAAAACCGAATTTAAGAATGCCCTGTTCTATAACGGGGTAGAACTGGTGGATGAGTTTGACTTTTCCCGTCCCGACTTTGTCTCCTACGAGAGTGTAGAACGGGCGATCGCCCAACAGGCTGAAGTCATTATGCTGGCTCCCGATAGTAGCGTGGCCCATAAGGGGTTGGAGGTGGTGCAGGTAAACCGCCGCCGCTTGCAATTGCTGGCTGGAGATAGCGTGTCTGCTTCTAAAGTCCTGCGGGTGGCCGGTCAAGAAGCGGTGGGGATGGTTCTGGCCGTTCCGGTAGACCTGTCAGAAGGGGCGTTTCAGCAGCGGGCAGCCCAACTCTGGGGAGCTGGGGCTGCCGTTACCTGGCGTACTGCCCTGGCCTACGATGCGACCCAATCTCTGATTGCCGCCCTGCGCCGGGACCCAACCCGCACTGGCATTCAACGAATCTTACTCTTACCGGATTTTGCAGCTACGGGAGCCGATGGGGCGGTGAAGTTTTTGCCGACCGGCGATCGCCAGGGCCGGGTACAACTGATGACGATCGTCGCTAAACCCTCGGGTAGTAAGGTGCGCTACGAGTTTCAGGCGTTACCCTGAAGCTCGGGGCAACCAGGGCAAAACGGTGGCATGCCTGACATTGGTGTAAATTTAAGATAGAATCCAGGTACTTTGGATTCAGGCAGACAGGCCATTGGCTGGCTTAAAGCCCAAAGTTCTGCTGGAGAGGTGGCAGAGTGGTCGAATGCACTCGACTTGAAATCGAGCAGGTGATGAACCTCGGGGGTTCGAATCCCCCCCTCTCCGTTACCAGGGGCTATTATTTTGAGCCACCTGGCTGTTGTTCAAGCTAGATATAGTCAAGCTAGATATAGGTCAAGCTAGATATAGTTCGTACCAATAAGTTCGCGCTAATAAGTTCGGACTGGATGTTGATTTCACAAAGGGGCAATTTAACCTCTGGCACCTGCCAGATAGCTACATTCTTCCATCCAGTTAAAAATGGTATCTAGCTGGGAGAGGGTGACCAGTCTCTGCTGCCACAGCACCACGGGTAGCCGATCGGGGGTTGCTTCACAGGCCTGAACAACCGATGGAATTGCATCTCCGGGAATGGCCAATTCGGTTTGTAAAAAGCTGATTAGAGAAGTCGTAGAGATGCTCATGGGAAATACCGTTCAAACTCGATACTTCTAGTATTGCCCTGAAAGCCGTTGTCCTCGGTGATACCTTGAGTTCCTCAGTAGTGAGAATTCTCACAATTAAATGTGATTTAAATTACGGTTGCCCGATAAGAAATCACTCTTCAGTCTTGGGCTAGCGTTACTAAGTTGTTGGCTTCATGACACCGGGGCCCTGGAGCCTGTAGTTAACTCCTTGCAACAGGATGGGGCAGTATCGGAGTTAGTAGCCTGAGGCCCCCCGGCCTGAAGTTCCTGTTCTACGATCGCAACATTGTTGTACAGATTAGAGATGATGGTTTGCCCCCGCTGGGTGGCTTCCAGGTAATAGAGCGCCTGCCGCACATAGCTCTGGACAACATGATAAAAGAAATGCGGGTAGCTGGCCCGTAGATCGCCGGGGTGGCGGTAGCCCAGGGCTTGATTGGTTCCTACTTCGGCAAATTCGTAGAACAGGGCCGGAATCTTTTCCAGATAGCGGGGGTCGCTCAGCTGGCCGAGCAAGTCGGCGGCTCGCGTTAACCCACCATAGCTGGCTGTTTCCTGATAGAACGGCTCCGCCGGAACCGGGAAACGAGTCAACTCAATGTTGTTCTGGATCACGGCCAGATCCAGCAGGGGTTGGCCCAAAAAGGTTTCTGCCACAAACCGTTTTCCCCGATCGATATGGTAAGCCGTCAGGCTGGCATCGGTGGCCCCGGCCTCGATCACCACAGCAGTTTGATGGGTGCCTGTGCTGTAAGACCGCAGGGCCGGTTTGTCCTGACTGCACGCACCTTTGACATAACCAATGTCGTGGCAGAGTAAGGAAACAATGAAGTGGGCCCAGTCGCGGCACGATACATTCCCTTCCCGCAACTGCTTGCCCCGTAGAATTTCTTGCCCCACCAGAGTGACCAGGACTGTGTGTTCCAGATTGTGATAAAGCGCATCACTGCCGGCGATCGTCCTCAGGGTAGTCATGGCTACGTGGTTGATCAATTCCAGGTACGCCGGCTTCAAGTCACCGTAGGTGCCACGGTAGCCAGTCTGCAGTTGCTTGATACAGGTGTGAATGAGGTCAGTTGCAGGATTAAACATCACAGTAGTCTCCTCTGGTAGAGCTAATTAGGGGGTAAGGATTAGCAGGAGCCATTCAGTCGTTTGCATTGCATCCCTGGGCTTTTCGGTTGCTGGGAAATGACAGAAGTTCAAGCTGAATCTGTCAATAGCTTTGCCGAAAATTTATCAACTGAGAACCAGAAAAATTCACAACATTCACATTCTATTTGGTGATCTTAATCAATTTCTTCTGTGACTATAGAACCTCATAAAACCCCAATACTGGAAAACCGATAAAACCTCATAAAACCTCATGATATCTGATTTAATTTAAACTTTTGCTTGTCAATTACTGAATTTCTATGTAATAGATACTGCTTAGTAATACTGAAAAATTCCTTGGGATCAGGAGTATCTCGGCGGAAAAGTTAAATTTTTCTAATAAAGGCTTGAATCGCCTTTCCGTGGAGATTCCCGGGATTTGTCGGCTCTTTTGAAAGGGCAGGGAGATGGTTTGTCCAGGGCTAACAGTCGATTTTTTGTAGCTTCTAATACATTTTTCTTTTGACCGTTGTAACAAAGGTGTCTCTGAATTTGATAGAGCTAACGATTGATTTAAATGAGGGGTTAAATGTGATTTAGATCAAAAAAATATAAATTTCTCAAACTACAATTAATTCATCAGGGTGAAATTGTTTCTGAGATCTATTTGAATTGTTCTAACTTCAAGAATTACAAATTCTCGACTGGAGTAAGTTTTTTGCTCCACCTACTAGGATGCTTTTCTATAACAAGATGGATACACGAGAAGCGCTGGAATTTGTCGATCACCTGGTATTTGACCACACTGGTAGACACCTCAGTGACCTGGAGCGGCAGGTGTTTTCTGGTTCCTGGCAGGGGTTGACCTACGAAGAGATTTACCCAACTAACCCAGAGTATGTAGAAAAATATGTGGGCTACAAACTCTGGCAAAAGTTATCTCTTGTCTGTGGTGAAAAGGTCACCAAAAAGCAAATTCGGGGGGCTTTAGAGCGGATATTGCAGCGTCAGAAAATGGCCAGTTTTGCCGTTGCCTCGCCCCGGGCTCCAGTGAAACGGGTCTTTATCAGCCATCGGTTGCAGGAACCCGATCGCAGTCTGGCTAAACAGTTTTATGACGCGATCGTGGCTTCCGGCCATGGTGCCTTTATGGCCAATACCCTGCCCGAATCTCTGCTAAATCAGGACTGGTTGACCCAGATGGAGCAGAATTTGCAACGGTGTGACTACTTCTTGTTACTCCTGTCTCCCCAGGCGGCGGTGAGTGAAATGGTAATTGAAGAGTTAGACCGGGCCCGGCGGCTGACCCATGGTCATCACGATAAACGACCGATCGTTCTGCCGATTCGGGTCAATTGCTTACCCCATGTGCTGTTGAACCATGATCTGCGTAGTTATCTACAAGATATTCCACAACGGGAATGGTATTCCTCCTTGGATACCCCGGGGTTAGTAGAAGCGGTTCTCAACTGTATTAATGGCACCGCTCCCTGGGATGGTGACTCACCTCCTAAGGCAGCTTCCACGGTAGTTCCGGTGGCGGCGGTGCCCCTGGCAACCCTGCCTTCCCCCTCCCCCGTGGCTGACCCAGAGTTGCCCCAGGGCCAGGTGCGGTTAGACTCGGCCTTTTATGTCGATCGCACGCCCTACGAAGCTCAGTGCTACCGAGAAATTCTCCAACCCGGTACCCTGATTCGGATCAAGGCTCCCCGCCAGATGGGCAAAACCTCCCTGATGTCTCGCATTCTTTCCCAGGCCAGGGAACAGGGCTACCGGACGGTGCCCCTGAGTTTTCAGCATGCGGATCTGAGTGTGTTTGCCAGTCTGAATGACCTGTTGCAATGGTTCTGTGGCCGGGTTGCCCGCAAGTTACGGGCCACTCGCTCGATCGACGACTACTGGACTGACACCTACGGCAGCAAAGACAACTGCACTATGTACTTTGAAGATTGTCTGCTATCGGAGGTAGAAAGTCCCCTGGTACTGGGCTTAGATGAAATCGATCGAATCTTTCAGCATCCCAAGATTGCCGATGATTTTTTTGGCCTGCTGCGGGCCTGGTACGAAGAAGCGGGCTATGGAGATGGCGACAGTAGTCTCTGGGAAAAGCTGCGCCTGGTAATTGTGCATTCGACTGAGGTTTATATTCCTCTGGATGTGAACCAGTCACCCTTTAATGTCGGCCTGCCAATCGAGTTATCTGAGTTTAATGCCGAGCAGGTGTTTGACCTGACTCAACGCCACCGCCTCGACTGGACGATGGCCGAGGTAGAGCAATTGATGGCGATCGTCGGTGGCCATCCCTACCTGGTCCGTCTGGCTCTCTACCATCTGGCCCAGCAGCATCTTTCCCTGGCCCAACTGCTAGAGATTGCCCCAACGGAAGCTGGTATTTACGGTGATCACCTGCGCCGCCACCTCTGGAACCTGAAACAACATCCGGAGCTGGCCAATGCCTTCAGCCGGGTCGTGAATAGTCCCAGCCCGGTGGAACTGGATTCGGTTCTGGCGTTCAAACTCCATAGTTTGGGTCTGGTTCATCTCCAGGGCAATGAAGTCATGGCTCGGTTTGAACTGTATCGCCAATACTTCCAGGAACGTTTGTAGTTTCCCTTTAGCTTGCTTCAGGTTTTCTTGCCCCCGCATCTTCCACTCACTCTACACCCATGTCTTCATTTACCTATAAAGTTGGTGGCCATCTCCCCCTAGATGCTCCCAGTTACGTGGTTCGGCAGGCAGACCATGATCTGTACGAAGGTCTAAAAGCCGGGGAATTTTGCTATGTCTTGAATTCTCGCCAGATGGGCAAAACCAGCCTGCGGGTACGCACCATGTACCGCCTCCAGGCCGAAGGGGTAACGGGGGTGGCGATCGACCTGAATAAAATTGGGAGCCAGGAAATCACTCCCAACCAGTGGTATGCCGGTTTGATGCGGAAGTTGGTCACCGGGTTTCGCCTGCCGATCGACCTCCATTCCTGGTTGCGGGAGCGCGATTATCTGCCACCGGTGCAACGGCTGAGTGAGTTGATCGAGCAGGTTTTGCTGGAGACGGTGCAGGAGCGGATTGTGGTGTTCATCGATGAAATTGACAGTACTCTCAGTCTCAACTTTCGCACCGAAGACTTTTTTGCCTTCATCCGGGCCTGTAATGAATACGATCGCCTCACCTTTGCTCTGCTGGGAGTGGCCACGCCTTCCGATCTGATTCAGGATAAGAACCGGACTCCGTTTAATATTGGGCGGGCGATCGAACTGAATGGGTTTCAGTTATCGGAAGCTCAGCCCCTGGTAGAAGGGCTGGCTACCACGGTGAAGCAGCCCTGGGCTACCCTGGAGGCCATTTTAGATTGGACGGGGGGACAACCCTTTTTGACCCAAAAGCTGTGCAAGTTGATTGTCACGGCCAATGCCTCGATTCCCCTGGGGCAGGAGGCCACCTGGGTCGAACAGGTGGTGCGATCTCACCTGATGGACAACTGGGAGGCCAGTGATGAACCACCCCACCTGAAGGCGATTCGCGATCGCCTGATCCGAATTGGGCAGCGGGGCCGGAGTTTGCTGGATGCCTACCAGCAGGTTTTAGACCAGGGAGAAATCGCCGCCACCGATACGCCAGAACAAATGGAACTGCGGTTGTCGGGGTTGATTATTAAGCAGGCAGGTCGTTTGCGGGTCAGTAACCGGATTTATCGTACTGTCTTCAATCGCAACTGGGTGATCAAGGCTTTAACTGACCTGCAGGCAGACTTCATGCAAATCGTGGCCAGTCAGGAGCAAAAACTGCTCTCCATGCTGAGTGTCATGGAAGGGAAGGACTTTGCCGATATTCTCTACGAGATTCTCGGGTCGATTACCCTGCGCCTGGGGCAACTGTTGCATGTCGATCGCACCACCATCTTTTTTATTGACGAAGAAAAAAGTAATATCTGGTCGATCATTGCTCACCATGAGCGGGCCGATAACCCAGAAATTCAGATCATTTCCAACCAGGGCATCGCTGCTACGGTCACCAACATCAAAACGATCGTCAACCTGGCTTTAGATACGGAAGCCAACCAGCCATCGCAGGATATCGAGCAAAGTAATTTTTACCAGATTTATAACGAACTCACCTTTCCCTTAACCATCGGACAGGACAAACTGGTGGCCGTAGTTCAACTGGTGAATAAGCTCAAACGGTCTTCCCATCCCCATGTTTCCCTGCCAGAACGAATTCATCCCCAGGGATTTACCCAGTCTGACCAGCGGCAGTTAGCCGAGTATGCTCCGGCTATCCTACGCATCCTGGTTCGCTGTCAGGACTGCTACAAGCTGACCCAGCGCCTCCAGGTGTCAGAAGCGTTAACAGAAGCCACCCGATCGATTTCCCAGAGTAGTCTGGACTCGACGGAAATTATTGGGCGGGTGATGGAAGCGGCAAAAAAGTTAATGAATGCCGATCGCACCACCCTCTGGCTGATTGACCACGAACGGCAAGAACTCTGGACGCAAATTCCCTTTGGCGATGGATCGTTTAAGGAATTGCGGATTCTGGTCGGGCAGGGCTTTGCCGGTAAGGTGGCAGAAACTGGCGAATCCCTCAACATTGGCTTTGATCTGTACGACCACCCCGATTCGGCCACGGCTCAGGCGACGGATCAAAAAACTGGCTATCGCACCTGTAGTCTGCTCTGTATGCCTGTCTGGAGCCCCGATGGCGAATTGCTGGGGGTGACCCAACTGGTGAACAAACGCCGCCAGGGCGAGTTTCCTCCCTACGACCCGACGACCTGGCCCCAGGCCCCCGAATGCTTCCAGGCCAGCTTTGATAGCAACAGCGAGAAGTATATGCAGATCTTCAACTCTCAGGTGGGGGTGGCGGTGCATAACGCCAGACAGTATGCCGCCGTTAAGCAGCAGGCGGAAAGTCATCCCCAGAGCGTGGTGCTGCAAACCCTCTCAATGCTGAATCAGGTGATGGATAACCAGGGGTTTGACGACATTCTGGATACCACCCTGCGATCGATCACTCTGAAACTGGGAAAATCCCTCCAGGCCGATCGCACCACGATCTTTTTGCTGGATGAAGAACGCAACGAATTCTGGTCCCTGGTGGCCGATACCGCGGATAGCGATCGTTCCCTTGAGATTCGGGTGCCGGCCAGTCGGGGGATTGTCGGAGAAGTGGCCCGCACCAAACAAACCCTGAATATCCCTTACGATTTTTACGATGACCCCCGATCGGCCACAGCCCAGGAGCAGGATCGGCGTAACCACTACCGTACCTACACAATGCTGGCCATGCCCCTTTTGAATCGCCAGGGGGAAGTGATTGCGGTGATTCAGTTAATCAATAAACTGACCCCCGATCAAAACTCTGGGGCTGACCTGGCCACCAGAATTGACCCGCAGGGCTTTACGGCGGCGGACGAACGTCAGTTTGCGGCCAATGCTCCCTTAATTCAGATGATTCTGGAAAGTTTTTGCTCGTACCACAAGACGGCTCGGGGGCAGCGGGTGGCGGCGGCTCTGATGGCTGCTACTCGCTCGGTCAGCCAGAGTAGCCTGGAGCCGGAGGAAATTTTGGTGCGGGTGATGGAATCGGCTAAGGAACTGATGAATGCCGATCGCAGTACCCTCTGGCTCCTCGATCGAGATACCCAGGAGCTATGGACCAGGATTTTGTTTCAGGATGGTTCAAAGCGGGAGTTACGGGTCAGAGTCGGGGAAGGCTATGCGGGCAAGGTGGCAGAAACCGGCAAGGTTTTAAATATTCCCTTTGACCTGTACGATCACCCCGATTCGGAAACGGCCCGCCACACCGACCAGAAAAGCGGCTACCGCACCTGTAGTCTGCTCTGTGTCCCGGTGATGAACCCGGATGGCGAGTTAATCGGCGTGACCCAACTGGTGAATAAGAAACAGTCAGGGGACGAGACGGAAATTGCTCCGGTCTATGGCCAGGAAATTCCTGACTGTTTTCGGGCCAGCTTTGATGAAACTGACCAGAAGTATATGCAAATTTTTAATAATCAGGCCGGAGTAATCCTGCAAAATGCCGAACTCCTGGAGGCAGTACGGCGGCAGGAACAAACCCTGCGGAAAAACCTGGAGGCATCGAATTAACCCAATAGGATTGCTATATGTCCCAAAACTGGCAAATTATTTCTGGAGTGGTTCAACAAGGCCATGGCATCGCTTCCGGGCAGTCGGTAGATAGTCCCTACCCGGGCGGGAGTATTGCCCTGCAAGTTCCCTGCTTTCAAGCTCTGGGCCTGGATCTGTCCCACTGCTGGTGCGGCACGTTGAACCTGTCGATCGCCCCGCTTCAGTTTGTTATGCAGGCTCCGGCCTATACCTTTCGCCAGGTCGCCTGGACTGCTGCCCACCCTCCAGAAGACTTTTCGTTTTCTGCCTGTCAGGTGATGGTTCGGGCCCAGACCTACGATGGTTTTGTCTACTACCCTCACCCAGAAACCAAGCTCCGCCACTTTCAAGACCCATCAACGCTAGAAATTTTGGCTGTCCCAATTTCCGGGGTTCAGTATGGCGATCGCCTTGAGGTGGCCCTCAACCCTGCAGAAATTCAGATTGTGCACCCTGGCAACTGAGTATTGTCTGGGGTTTCTACAACAGGCTACAAAAAGATCGAGGGAGATCCCTGGAACCTCCCTCGATGCTTTGGCGATTAGTTTGCTTTTGTCAATTGGTCTGACTTAAACGCTGGCGTAAACCTGCTTGTAGTAAGCCTGGTACTCCTCCGAGAGCAGGGGTTGCCACCATTCCCGGTTGGCCAGATACCATTGCACCGTCTGACGCAGACCGCTTTCTACCGTCTGGGCCGGAGTCCAACCCAGTTCTGTCTTGAGTTTGGTAGCATTGATGGCGTAGCGCCGATCGTGGCCGGGACGGTCTTTAACAAAGGTAATCAGCTTGTTAGAGGGGCGCACCGGCAGGTCGGGGGCCAGTTCATCCATCAGGGTGCAGAGCATATTCACCAGGTCAATGTTTTTGACTTCGTTATTGCCACCGACATTGTAGGTTTCTCCCGGTGTGCCCTGGTGGATCACCACATCCAGTGCACTACAATGGTCGCCAACATAGAGCCAGTCCCGAATATTTTGGCCATCTCCATAGACGGGCAGGGGCTTACCCATGAGAATGTTCAGACACATCAGGGGAATCAGCTTTTCCGGGAAGTGGTAAGGCCCGTAGTTGTTGGAGCAGTTGGTGATGATCGTGGGCATTCCATAGGTGTGGAAGTAAGCCCGGGCCAGGTGATCGCTCCCGGCTTTAGAGGCAGAGTAGGGGCTGTTAGGAGCATAGGGAGTCGTCTCTGAAAAAGCCGGATCTTCGGGCCCTAAACTGCCATATACCTCGTCTGTCGAAACATGCAAAAACCGGTAGCTGGCCGGTTGGTTCAGGCTGTTCCAGTACTGGCGGAAAGCTTCCAGCAGGGTGAAAGTCCCTACGACGTTGGTCTGAACAAAGGCTCCAGGCCCCAAAATCGAGCGATCGACATGGGATTCTGCTGCAAAGTGAGCCACTGTATTGATGGTTTCTTCCTGTAACAGGCTGTCAATCAGGGGCCGATCGCAGATATCCCCCTGGACAAACCGCAGGTTTGCCTGTCCTTCCAGACTGGCCAGATTTTGACGGTTGCCAGCGTAGGTGAGGGCATCCAGCACGATCACCCGATCTCCGGGATATTGCTTGCACCAGTGGTGGACAAAGTTAGAACCGATAAATCCCGCGCCGCCGGTAATCAAAATTGTACGGGGTTCTCTCACTTGAGGCTGCTCCTGAACTGTCATAGTTTTTGCGTCTAAACCTATTTGAGTTGACCTGATCGTTCCGACTCTGGCAAACCCCGCAGGGTGCCAGTTCTATCCCATTACCCCATCTACCATGCCCGACTCTGATACCGCATCCGGTTGTTCAGAGGGACGGAGTAAACTGCGGTAAATTTCTACCATTCTGTCTACCTTGACTTCCCAATCAAACTGGGCCAGAACCCTCTGTCTGCCTGCCTGTCCCATGGCCGATCGCAGTTCTGCCGAATTGGCCAGCCGCACCATCGCCGCTGCCAACCCGGCGATAAACTCTTCCCGGGAGGTGGGTTCAACCAGTACCCCACAGGTCTGATCCAGATAGTCTGCTGGCCCGCCCCAGTTCGTTGCGATCACGGGTACCCCCATCGCCATCGCCTCCAGCACAACCGCCCCACCACACTCTAAAAGGCTGGGCAGGACCATCACTGCTGCCTGTTGCAGGCGGGTGGCACAGTCGGCCTGGGCCAACCAACCGACAAACTGTACGCGATCTCCTAGCTTTAAATCCTCCGCCAGTTGTTCCAGGTGGCCGCGTTCGCTGCCATCGCCGATGATTTCCAGGCGGGCTGGCACCTCCTGCACTACCCGTTGAAAGGCGATCAAGAGCAGATCGACGGCTTTCCAGTCTACCAACCGGCCGACGAACACAAACCGCACCGGTTGGTTGGGGTCTGGGTTGGCTGGTGCTCCCGTGGGTCGCCAGATTGATAGATCGACCCCGTTTTCTACCAGTTCTTCCACTCGTCCCCGAATGCCGTCAGGCAGAGCCTTGCGGGTGCGATCGTTGGCCACCAGCAGGGTCGCTGCCTGACGCTTACCGGGAATCACGGTATTGAGGAAATTGGCAAACCAGCGTCCGGCTCCCAGGGAGACATTGACAAACCGGCTCTGGAGATGCTGAAACGCGGGGGGATAGTTCATGCCCCCATTCATTGGCCCAATCACCACGGGCACCCCCAGGCCAAACAGCATGGAAGGTTCCTTGGGGGAAACGGGCATGGGTTGGTGAATCACCTGGGGCCGGTGTTCTCGAATCACCCGTTGAATCAGCCGCCGCTGGATGAGCTGGGTCATGACCCGCAGGACAAACCCAAAGGTAAAGTAAGACAACCGTTGGGGGAGCCGCTTTGCCACCTGCCAGACCAGCCGATGCCAGACCGTATCGGGGACGAAGTAAATCCGTTCCCGATCGTGGGGAAACAGGTCTTCTAACTCCTGTCGGGTGCGTTCATGAACCACTAACCAGGCATTGATGCCCCGTTGCCGCAGTACCCGAAAGTAGTGGAGAGGCAGGGCCGCCTCTCCGCCAAATCGGGCCGATGCGTGTTCGGCAACAATCAACACTCGGAGTTCTTGATCAGCCATAGGTGCAGAGGGTAGCAAGTCGATTGCTTTCAGAACATTCAGTTAGAACCAAACAGGCGGTAGTATCCCAATTTCCGTAACCACCCTTTAAAGCGTTGTTCGCTCTCGTACTGGTCACGGGTGTACTCCACAAAGGGGGTTACCCGCGAAGGCTGGCTCAGGTCATTGTTAATTCCGGTCAACACGCCCTTATCGCAGGCTTCTTTCACCCACCATTTAGACACCCCACAGGCGTGGAAACATTTGGCCGCTCCCAGGTTGTCCAGTTTGAGGATCTGGGTGCCGGGAATGCCCAGCTTGATCAAAATCCGTTTGAGCTGGGTGCGGTGCCAGCAATGCCAGCGGGTCGGGTCAAGATAGCCTCCGCCAAACTTCATGGCCATGGCAGACCAGACGATCGCCTCCACATGCATGAACCGGGGAATGTCTTTACCCCCCAACTGCCCGACAAACCAGTTGAACCATTCCAGGTCGAGCGGCTTGCGGATTTGGGCCACCCCGATGTCTACATGGTGGGCCAGTTTGCTGACGGAGAAAGCCGCCCGGACTGACTCTGGCGGCAGCAGACAACTGGGCCGCTGCCACATCAGGAGCAGGCTTTTTTCGGGGGTTGTCTCAAAGGCGAACTGGTTGGGAAAGTAGAGGTCAGGATCGAGAATGATCATTTCCTCCCCATCCCGGGTAAACAGCAGGGGATCGGTGAGTTTGCGCCAGCAGGGGTGGCCAAAGCGAAACTGTTTGAGATGCTCAAACTGGTGAAACTGTTCTTCCGCCTGGGCATCGGCTTCTGGCTGGTCAATCACCTGCCACTTATGTTGCTGGGGATTTTCCAGGCGCATCACGGTCTGGACGATCGCCTGTTTATCTTCAGGTGAATCGGTAATTAACTTGACATCCAGGGCTTCTAAACTGTTGTTAAACAGGCTATCCACACAGCGTTCGGCGTAGGGCAGAGCCTTGGCCGACAGAATGATAAAGACCCGCCTGGGTGTCTGAGTTGAAGGCTGAGTTTGGGCAGAAAAGGTCATCGTGATACCAATCAGGCTAGTTCAATTTGACAATCATCGCCAATCATAAAGCGCAGGGCTTTAGGCCGCTGGGGGGCAGGCTTGAGTTGAGCCCGTTGCCCGATCACACTATCGACGATGCGCTGATGAATTCCGGCAATTTTGGCTCCCTGCAAAATGACGCTGTGCTCCAGATCGACATCTACCAGCGTCACCTGGTCGGCAATACTGCTGTAAGGCCCAATAAAGCAGTTTTCCAGATGGCAATCGCTGCCGATCGTCACGGGACCACGCACAGTGCAGTTGATTAACTTGGAGCCAGTCCCAATCTGTACCCGCCCAAACACCTGGCTCTGGGCATCTAACTCACCGCAGATATCGGGCTTCAAACAACTGTCTAAAATAATCTGGTTCGCTTCCAGCAGGTCATCCTTTTTACCGGTGTCGAGCCACCAGCCTTCAATCTGGCGGGCTTCCACATGCTCCTGGTGGTCAATCAAATTCTGGATCGCGTCGGTAATCTCCAGTTCGCCCCGGGGAGAGGGCTGAATCCGGCCGATCGCAGCGTGGATGGTGTTGGCAAAGAAGTAAATCCCTACCAGAGCCAGGTTGGAAGGTGGGTTTTTGGGTTTTTCCACCAACCGGGTTACCCGCCCCTGGGTATCTACTTCCGCTACCCCAAAGGCCGTTGGATTGGGTACCGGACGGAGCAGAATCAGAGCATCCATGTTCTGATCTTTGAAGCTATTTAAGAACCCATTCAAATCGCTCTGAATCAGGTTATCGCCCAGGTACATGACAAACGGCGCATCCCCCAAAAAGGGTTGGGCAATCTTCACGGCATGGGCCAGCCCCGCCGGTTGCTCCTGCAAGATATAGGTGATATTGGCTCCAAAACGCTCTCCATTGCCGGTTTTAGCCTTCACCTCTTCGCCGGTTTCTGGACTGATAATGATCCCAATCTCGGTGATTCCGGCGGCCACAATGGCTTCGATACCGTACCAGAGAATTGGCTTATTAGCGACGGGAACCAGTTGCTTTGCCCCGGTATAGGTGAGAGGTCTGAGTCTTGTACCCTTACCGCCACTGAGAATAATTGCTTTCATAGAAAAAATTAGGTGAGTAAGTGAGCGTTACTGAAACACATCGGCTGCTTCGAGGGGTTTCCCGGCCTGATCTTTCGCAGACAAAATCGGAGGTTCGGTTAATTGCCAATCAATCCCTACACCAGGGTCGTTCCAGAGTAACGATCGATCGTGCTGGGGGGCATAAAAATCCGTTGCTTTGTACAACACATCGGCGGTATCAGACAACACCAGAAAGCCATGGGCAAACCCGGGAGGAACCCAAAACATCCGTTTGTTTTCGGCACTGAGGACACAACTGACCCATTGCCCAAAGGTGGGAGAACTCTTGCGTAGATCCACCGCGACATCTAAAATCGCTCCCACGACGGCCCGGATCAGTTTGCCCTGAGGTTGTTGAATTTGATAGTGCATCCCCCGCAGCACATTCTTCACGGAGCGGGAGTGGTTATCCTGGACAAACTTAACCTGCAAGCCAGTTTTTTCAGCAAATACCTGCTCGTTATAACTTTCCATAAAAAAGCCACGCTCATCTCCAAAAACGCGCGGCTCCAGGATCAGTACTTCAGGAATTTCTGTGGGCAAAACATTCATTCCAGGTTCCTCATTCAGATGCAATTGGGTAAGACCGGAGGGGAAAAAGATGATGCAACTTCAGCCTGACTTTGGATAGTGATTGGGGAATGGCAACCGTAGAATTCCCACAGAATTACCTGATGCAACACCTGGGTTGGATTCAGTAATCAATCAGAGACAGACTGCCAGCGATCGGTCAGAATGGCGAATCACCCATCAACAGCTTTCCAGAACTCAGGCGAACAACATTAGCTTTTCTTAATCCCAAGGACTGTAAGTCTTTATAGCCTGTTGCTGTAACAAACTCCAAGAAATCCTCCCGATCTTCACCAAAAAATGAAGTGACGGATCCGGGGACCTGCGGACTGAACTGCCTCAATTTGCAGCAAATCTTGACTCAGTCAGGGTTCAGGCAGGGTTCTGGAACAATGTAGAGAAATGTTAAATCGATGAAGTTTTGGGTAACCCTGCTGTTGCGCTGGAGAAGCAACGGGCTAGAGATCGCCGTTGGTTCCTCTATCTAAAGCAGCAAAAAAGCAATGTTATTTCAGGAACAACTCAATACCCTCGATAGTGTAGCTCCCACTACGAAACCTCTAAAGTGAAGGCTATTCATGAATTTTGAGGAAACCAGTTATGGATAATCAGAAGCCTAAGGAAATTATTGTTAATGATACGAGTGATTCTCACCGGAATGTTGTTCCCGATTCGGAAGAGCGGGTAGAGATGGATACCTACGATCGCGGGATTGTTCCCGCTGAAACGGCAGCCCGTAAAGAGCGGGAAGGAGAACTCTACAAAACCCATCCGACGGAAGTTAGAGAGCAGAACTACCCGACCGATGACCAGACCGATAACGAGAGTATCCATACCACCGATGGCTACACCGTCGATCGGGAAGGACTGCTGAACAACTACGCGATCGAACCGGAAATGTACTATGAAGTACCCGGAGATGCCCGTAAGCAAAATGCCGAGCAACAGGCCCAGCGCACTCAGGAACTGGAAGCTGTCAACCAGTCGAGTAGCGGCCGCTTGACGGAAGAGGGCGACCAGCGAGATCGGGGCCCCGGCATCGTTTAAGGATTGGAATTTAGTAAAATCCGGCCTTAATGTTTAAAAGCGCGGCTCTGCCGCGCTTTTAAACATTAAAACCTTGGAGTTGATGAATTAGGCATCCTAAGGGATGGGAATGGAACTGAGTAACCGTTCAATCACCACCTTCGATCGCCGACCACTAGCGGGAATCATCCGGTGGGCCAGGACATGGGGAGCCAGGTATTTGATATCATCGGGCAGCACGTAATCTCGATCGTCTAAGTAGGCGAGGGCCTGGGCCGCCCGGTAGAGAGCCACCGTTCCTCTGGGACTGATCCCCAGACTGACCTCTTCATCGCCGCGAGTCGCCCGGACGATCGTAATAATGTATTGCTGTAGGGAAGGATCTACCCTGACCAGGGAACTGAGGCGTTGGAGTTCCTGTACCTCTTCTAAAGAAATGCAAGGTTTTAATTCCCCAAACACGGCCCCGGCTTGCAGGCGTTGCAACATTTGCAATTCTTCTGCTTCCGTTGGGTAGCCCAGGGTCAGGGAGAGCACAAACCGATCCATCTGGGCCTCTGGCAGCGGAAAGGTGCCCTGATACTCGTAGGGGTTTTGGGTCGCAATCACAAAGAACGGACTGGGCACCTGCCGGGTTACACCATCTACCGTTACCTGATGTTCTTCCATCACTTCCAGGAGGGCAGACTGGGTGCGGGGTGTGGCCCGGTTTAGTTCATCCGCCAGTAGCACATTGGCAAATACTGGGCCGGCCATGAACTCGAACTCGCCGGTGCGCTGGTTCCAGATATTGGTTCCCGTGACATCAGTAGGCATCAGGTCGGGAGTACACTGAATGCGTTGAAATTTGCCATCGATCGAGCGGGCCAGGGACTTGGCCAGTAGGGTTTTACCGACACCGGGAGCATCTTCAAGCAGGGTATGGCCCCCCGACAGGAGTGCCACCAGAACGAGTCGGATAGCTTCATGCTTACCCACGATCGCCTGTCCCAAATTTTCCGTCAGTTGTTGAATTCGATCTCTCATGCTGTTGGCTACTTGGGGGTATCGAACCGTCTCTCTAGTGTGCCCGTTTTTGAGCTAGCAGGCACTCCTTCCAGGGTAGCGATAGAGTTAGCAGGTGGCTGCACCATCGTCGGTTGGATCTGGGTTTGACAACGCCGTAGATTCAGATTGCTTGAGTCGGTACCCCTGACTACGGTTTCCCCGACTTCTACGACTGCCTGAAACCTGGTCTTTGGCAGGAGTTACAAAGATTTTTCAAATATTCGCTTCAGGAAAAACCGAAAAATTTCTTATTTTCTTCACATTTCCGAGAAAATCCCCTGTTGCAAATTCACTTTAGGCCTTACACTGCGGTCAACCAGCTAAAGCAAGAAATTCAGGGCAACTTCTTTCAGCGATGACATCTACCTCGATTGGGTACGCTAATACCGCCCGTACTTTGGAATCGTTGAGCAATAAACGGGCAACCGGAGAATTGACTCTGACCAGTGGCGATCGCTACTGGAAGCTTTATTTTTTCCATGGTCGTCTGGTTTACGGCACAGGAAATTTCCATCGCATCCGGCGCTGGCAACGGGCGATCAAGCAGTACTATCCCGATTGCTCCCTCGATCAGGTGCCCCAGATTGAACCCTGGGAGTATCAGCTCCTGAGTCAACAGATCGTGCAAAACCACTTGAGTGTACCCCAGGCCCAGGCGGTGATTCAGGCCAGTTTAGAGGAAGTTTTATTTTCCTGGGTCAGTAACTTAGCCATGACGGCTGATTGGTCAGCCATTCAGCGGTTTTCCTTTCGGAATAATTCGGCCCTCAGCTTGCTGTTGTCTTCGGCTCAAGTAGAACGGGTTTTGCATCGGGCGAAACAACTCTGGAAGCATTGGCAATCTCTGGAGTTAGGGACTCTCAGCCCCTACAACTCACCGATCCTGCGTCAACCACCCCTGGAAGTCCCCGCCGTTCCTGCTTTGCCAGAGCGGCTCGCCCCATTTTTGGCTGGAAACCATACCCTCTGGGATATTGCCACCCATGCCCAGCGTCCGGTGACGACGGTGACCCGTTATCTTTTACCCTGGGTGCAACGGGGCGTGATTACCCTGGAAGATATTCCTGACCTGGCTCTCTGTGATAGCGATAGACCAACAAAAGTTGTAGAACCTGCGACGGCCAGACCCCTGATTGCCTGCATTGACGACAGCCCGACGGTGAGTCAGGTGTTGGCCCATATTTTAGAACCCGCGGGTTACCGGGTTTTGACCATTCAGGAACCCCTTTCTGGAATTGCGACTCTGGTCAAGTACAAACCCGATCTGATCTTTCTCGACCTGGTGATGCCCGATACCAGTGGCTACAATCTCTGTAGCTTTCTCCGGCGGACTCCGGCCTTTCAAAACACGCCTATCATCATTTTGACCAGTCAAGACAGTATTCTGGAACGGACTCGGGCCAAACTGGTTGGTGCTTCTGACTTTTTAGCCAAGCCCCCCGATCCCCAAATCTTGCTGGCTCTGGTGCAAAGCCATTTGCGTTCCGTCATGTCTGTAGACCCCTGAGGTTGATCGGGCTATCCCTGGCTCAGGGAACTGGCTGTCCTGGCGGGGCTGGTTGGGGTTGGGGTTCAGGCTGATTTACGCTGGCCAGGGCCAGAAACCAGCCTAAAAGAATACCGGCTCCACCAAACCGGATCACCTGCCAGAAGGGCTCCCGGAAACTGGCCCAGGACAGCAAGCGGCTTTCTAAGTTAACTTCTAGCTCGTCTAACTGAGCCTGAATCTGTTGGAGTTCGGCGGTTAACTCAGGGGTACGGCCCGATCGCAACTCCTGCTCCAGGCGATCGTGGCGTTCCTGCAGGGTGGCCTGCCGTTGCTGATCCTGTTGTACCTGGGAGTAGCGTTCTTTCAGAGCCTGCAGGGATTCTTCCAGGGTAGCCAGAGCCTGGTCAAAGTCTTGCTCAGAAGCTTCCAGGGGAGTAGAGATAGATGGCTTCTGGGGTTCTTGGGGAGGGGGCTCCTGCGGAGAGTTCATCGCAACGGGAATGATCGCAACAAAGATGGACGACGTGTTAAAGCTAAAAACTAACCTGGCTTCTCAGGGGCGAGAAATCTCAGGTAGTAAAGTAGGGATAGATTGCTCACCTACTTTACCCCAGTTGCCCTATGCCGGATACTTCAGTGCCCACGATCGCGCCAGAAATTAATAAAGCGGAACTTTTAGGCCAGTTGAGTGCGGCCGAACTGGCCCAGTTGCTGCTAGAAAAAATGACGATCAGCGACGGAGATTGGCACCGCTTAAAAGCAAACCGCAATGCCCGGGCCGGAGAGCAGGCCGCTGCTGCCCTGGTATTTCTGTTAAAGAACCAACCGGAAGAGGCCCTGCCTCGACTACAGCAGGCCGTGGGTTGGCTCGATCGCTCCATTTCCGCTCCTCCCTGCCCTTCCCATGGGCATGGCCGGTAAAACGAAGTAAAAGTAATTTCTTGACAACTCATAGTCATTACGAGTACGCTTAATTTAAGCTAAATTCGTAATAAATTGACATATTCGCTCCAGGAGTAAGGCTATGCTGTCCAATCGAGAAGGCCAATCGGTACCCAATGTCACCTTTCGGATTCGCAAAGATAATGAGTGGGTCAACATCACGACGGATGACCTGTTCAAAGGCAAAACAGTTGTAGTCTTTTCTTTGCCGGGGGCTTTCACGCCAACCTGTTCTTCCACCCACTTGCCGGGCTACAACGACCTGGCGGGAGTCTTTCATCAAAACGGGGTCGATGATATTGTCTGTATTTCGGTGAACGATACCTTTGTCATGAATGAATGGGCTAAGGATCAGGAGGCCGATCACATTACGTTGATTCCCGATGGCAACGGAGAGTTCACCGATGGGATGGGGATGCTGGTCGATAAGTCTGACCTGGGTTTTGGTAAGCGCTCCTGGCGCTACTCCATGCTGGTCAGGGATGGGGTGATCGAGAAGATGTTCATTGAGCCGGAAGAACCCGGTGATCCCTTCAAGGTTTCCGATGCCGAAACCATGCTGGCTTACATCAACCCCGAAGCAGCCAAGCCCAAGTGTGTTTCGTTGTTTACTAAGGTTGGTTGTCCCTTCTGTGCCCGGGCCAAAGAAATGCTGCGGCAGCATGGGATTGCCTACGAAGAAATTATCGTCGGTCAGGATGCAACGACCCGATCGCTGCGGGCTATGAGTGGGGCCGCTACCGTACCCCAGGTGTTTGTTGATGGCAAATTGATTGGCGGGTCAGAAGCTCTGGCCAGCTACCTGGGAGCTGTCTAGTCGCCAGTTATTGTTGTGCCTGCCGCACCGGTTCCTTGAGCAGTAAGGGTTCCGGGTTTTCGGCCACCCACCCCAGCTGAGAGCGAGAGCGTACCTCAAAATGCAGGTGGGATTCCTTAGAACTGGGGCGGCCACTATTGCCAACTTTGCCTAAAAGCTGCCCCCGTTTCACCGCCTGTCCGGCTTTCACACTCACACTGGCCAGCTGGGCGTAGCGGGTTTGCAGGCCCTCAGCGTGGTTGACCACGACCATGCGACCGTAGGCTCCCTGGGTGCCAGCAAAGGCGATCGTGCCATCACCAGCGGCCAGCACTGAAGTACCCGGGGCTGCCGCCAGATCGACCCCGCCATGGAACCCGACCTGACCGGTAAGGGGTAAAATGCCCCAACCGTAACCCAGCAGAACTCCAGACTGGCCAGCTTTTTGAGGCAGGGGATAGCCCACCAGAATCCGCTTGGCCGGTTGGGAGACGGGTTGGTTGGGAGAGGCGACGGGAGACCAGTTGACCCCCGGGACAAAGACGACTTTGGGCGCTGCCTGACAGCCGTTTAGCTCAAACAGAACGTCAGGACGAACTTTGTACTGTTTGGCAATATCGCGCCAGCTCTGGTTGCGCTGCAATTCTACTCGAATACCATTGTAGGGTGGTACCAGAATTGCTGTGCCTGCAGGAGCTTTACCACTCCGCAGAACCGGATTCAGACCCAGCAGGGTGGCCGGGATCAGGTTATACTTCTCGGCGATCGTGGCGATGGTTTCCCCGGGGGCAATTTTGTGTCGTACCAGGCGAGACAATACCGGGGCCGGACAGGTCGTATCCGTCGCCTGCGCCTTCACTGGGGAGACACTTCCCTGCCCTGACAGGGCCGTTACCAGGGTGATCGTCGTAACCGTAAAAGCGCGCCGGATGTTCATGAAGCCCTGTCCTAGGAAAGAATGGCCGCATCCCGGTGGCGATCGTTCTGGATCAAGCTAGAACTGGCCCCTTTCCCAGGATGAGATTTCTATTCTAGACAGTCATTTCTGGCCAGCACGTTAAAGTAAGGTAGAACCTACCAACCGTCATGGCTTTTAGACTATGAAGCTGTCTTTCAAGCAACTGGCCACCTACCTGTCCCTGCTCTCCATTGGTGCGGGAGCCGGAATTCTGGGGAGTCAGTCCTGGTTGAATCAGCGGCAGAGCCGGGTCAGTTACCCCGATGCGCCAGCAATTTTGAAGCCCTATCCCCGGGCTGCCAACCCTGCGACGGCCGGAGAGCCGGGTAGCAACAACTTTATTGCCCTGGCTGCCGAACGGGTGGGGCCAGCAGTGGTGCGGATTGATGCTGCCCGCAAGATTGTGAATGATGTCCCCGATATGTTGCAAAATCCCCTATTTCGCCGGTTTTTTGGGGATGGCATGCCGGTTCCACGAGAGCGGGTAGAACGGGGTACGGGTTCTGGGTTTATTTTGAGCCAGGATGGCCGCTTGCTGACCAATGCCCATGTGGTGGCCGGGGCCGACACCGTGGAAGTCACCCTGAAGGACGGGCGCACCTTTGAAGGGCGGGTGGTCGGTTCAGACCCGGTCACCGATGTGGCGGCGGTCAAAATTGACTCCTCCGGGTTGCCTACGGTACCGATCGGGCAGTCCGATTCCCTGATTCCGGGGCAGTGGGCGATCGCCATTGGCAACCCCTTAGGCTTAGACAACACGGTCACCGCAGGCATTATTAGTGCCACTGGGCGTTCCAGTTCCCAGGTTGGGGTGCCCGATAAACGGGTCAGTTTCATTCAGACCGATGCGGCGATCAATCCCGGTAATTCGGGTGGCCCCTTACTCAACGATCGGGGAGAAGTGATTGGGGTGAATACGGCGATTCGGGCCGATGCCCAGGGGTTAGGATTTGCCATTCCGATCGAGACGGCCCAGCGGGTGGCCAATCAGCTGTTTAGTAAAGGCAAGGTGCAACATCCCTACCTGGGGATTCAGATGGTCGATCTGACAGCCGCCCTGCGAAAGGAAATTAATCAGGATACCGATGCCAAATTAAAGGTGAATCAAGACCAGGGGGTTTTGATCGTGCGGGTGTTTGATAACTCTCCCGCTGCCAGAGCCGGGATTAAACAGGGGGATATTATTCAGAAAATTGATGGCAAAGAGGTTAAAACTGCGGCCGATGTGCAGGCTAAGGTTGAAGCGACGGAGATCGATCGGCCGCTAAAACTAGAAATTAACCGCAGTGGTCAGGTTGTGACAATTCCGGTTAGGCCTGGGGCCTTTCCCACGACCAACTAAGCGAAAGCCCGCCGGTCACCGGCGGGCTCCCATCCCATGCAAGGGTTAAAATCTGAAACCATCGGGCCAACCTGCGTCAATTTTCTGGCAGGCTGGAAAGGGAGGTATCTATCCTCAACTCGAAATAATTTCTTGCATTAATAACGAGCGACTATTACCTGCTTGTTCTGAAGATAAAGGTTGCCTTCTTAAAGGCACTTGCTGCGCCTTTTCAGAAATTTCTAAGCGACAGGTTCGACAAAACCAATAGGTTTTGCCGGCGCGAATGTGGTGTAACAAAATATCAGAACATAAAGGGCAGTTAGCCATTTTTTTATCCAATGATCTTCAGTAGTTTAACTTTCTCAGGCATTGAGTTTTGGAAGTACCATCTGCGGATAGATTCTGCTTGATATGGCTCTTAAAAAAACTTGGGGATCATTTCCAGCAGGGCGATCCCATAGCTGCTTACCCTGGTCAAAAAGCTGTAGTTCAATTGTCGCGTTGCAACCCGAAACAGCCTGTATCTGCAACTACAACTTAAGATAAGTTTATGAGTTACAAATAGTAGCCTGCCAAAATATCGCTGGCTCTCAGGGTGAGTTTTAAGAAAAATTAAGGGTTGACCAGCGTTTTTTCCAGTGGGATGTTGAGCCTCTGGTTGATACTTGTTGTTCTTGTTGTCGTCGTTTCAGAATCGTTTCTGCGTCATCTTGCAAGTCAGGATCGCGGTAGGGAATGGCAGCTTTTGTTTCTAAATGTTCCTGTTCCTGTAACGAAAGAGCTGGTAAATCAATATTGCTAAAACTGGCGATCGTCCCCGGAGATCGCCGACCTACGGGAGCCGTCGAGCCAATCTGGAGGCCTGCCAGGAGGAGGGCGGTACGGACTGAGGCGGCACAGGAGTAGGTGGCTAACCGACCGGCGGGCTTTAAACAGCGGGCAACCAGGGCCAGAAACTCGACCGTCCAGAGTTGGGGGCAATGGGGCGGGGAAAAGGGATCAAGAAAAATTCCATCAAAGGCTGATTCAGCCTGGGTTTGTATGGTTTCGGCCAGGAGTTGTATCTGTTGCCGGGCATCTCCTGGCAGGAGGGTCGCCTGCAGGGTAGAAGTCTCCAACTTCCCGGTATGGGCCAGAGCCACCAGAGCCGTTTGTACAGAACTACTCCAGAGATTGTGCAACTGGAACTTGATCGCCGCCTGGGGAACTGCGCGATCGAGTTCCAGGGCCACCAGTTCGACTCGGCAATCGGGGTTGACTGACCAGATGGTTTCCAGGGCGGCGGCACTGTTGTAGCCCAGGCCGTAGCAGATATCCAGCAACCGCAAATAACCCGTCTGGGCTTTTTGCGCCAATAGGGTTGGCTCGACAAATTTCCCGATCGCTTCCTGGCGGGCTCCGTAGCGGCTATGGAAGGCTTCACCAAATTCTTCCGAAAAGAACGTCCAGGAACCATCGGCGGTGGCCTCTAAGGCCAGATGGGCGAATTCTGCCGGGGTATCTCTGTGCTCTGACTTCATCGCGGTCAATCTCCAGGATTAAGATAAATCTAGCTTTTCTGAGGGTGGGGTTTATGCAAGATAGCGTGGTGTCTGCTGACTGGTTGGCCAACCATCTGGAGGATGCAACGGTGACGATCGTGGATTGTCGGTTTGCCTTGATGCAACCGGATCTGGGGGGGCAACAGTACCAGCAGGGCCATATTCCGGGGGCCTACTACCTGGACTTGAACCGGGATTTATCCAGCCCGGTCGGCTCCCATGGCGGTCGGCATCCTTTACCAGATCTGGCGACCCTGGCCGAAAAACTGGGGAGTATGGGGGTAAGTTCGGCCTCCCCAAAATCTCTGGTTGTGGCTTACGATGATTCCCGCCAGGCGTTTGCTGCCCGTCTCTGGTGGTTGTTGCGCTATCTCGGCCACGATCGAGTCGCCGTCTTAGATGGAGGCTGGTCGGGCTGGCTGGCCGCAGGTTATCCCCAGACCCGGGTAATTCCTGACCCTAAACCGGCCCAGTTTATTCCCCAGGTGCGGGCTGAGTGGGTTCTTGACCTGCCCCAGGTGAAGGCCCGTCAGGGAAAACCGGGCACCGTCCTGGTAGATGCCCGGGAGGGGGAGCGCTATCGGGGAGAACGGGAGCCGATCGATCCGGTAGCCGGCCATATTCCGGGGGCTATCAACTATCCCTGGCAGGACACCACCGACCCTGCAGGAAAGCTGCGATCGCCAGAAGAACAGCGCCAGCGCTGGCAGGATCTGGCTCCCGGCTCGGAAATCGTAGTTTACTGTGGTTCTGGGGTGACGGCCTGTGTCAATCTGTTGTCTCTGGAGTTAGCCGGAATCAGGAATGGCAAACTCTATGCTGGCAGTTGGAGCGACTGGTGTTCCTATGCAGATAATCCGATCGCCCGGGAAGAATCCTGATCGATCCTACTCTCCGCCTGGTTTTTCCCGGGCCAGCTGGTCGATCGCATCTCCTAAGGCCGTGGTCAGGCTCTTGCGGGTCTGGGCATGGTTGGTTTGTTCACTCTTTAAAGCCTGGAGCAATTGCTCCCGTTCTACCAGGGCCGAGAGCAGGCGTTGCTGCAATTCTGCCGGTGGCAGTTGGGCAATCTCTGCCTGTAAGCTGGGTTGGGCCGTGGCTGGATTGGCCGTAGCGAAGGAATGGGTTTCCAGGGTTTGAATGGCTTGTTTCAGATCGGCGATCGTCTGTCGGGCCAGGGCTGCTTCCGTGCGTCGCTGCTGGGCCTCAGTCTCGTAGAGTCGTTGCCAGTTGGCTGCGCTGGCGTAGGCCTGTTCCCGTTCTTGCTGCACTTCAATCAGTTGTTGCTTGAGCGCCTTAATCTCAGCTAACCACTGGCTGACTTCATGGGACATGGGCGATCGCTCCTCTTGTAACGCAGCAGGTTCTAATCCAGCAGAACTAAATATTAAGCAGCCGACTGAGCAGATTGGGGGTAGGCAGAATGATCAGCAGCAGGATGCCCAGGGCCAGTAAGCCCCAGAGATCGCGCTGATTATCTAACTCGGTCACATCATTGAGAGCCGGTTCATCATTCACTGGAATGATAAATAAAAGGATGGCCCACAACAACAAATGGGGCTGGGCAAAAGATAACAGCAGCATCAGCAGGCGGGCTACCTGTCCGATCGCCGCCCCAGTCCGTTGGCCAAACATGGCATGTACCAGATGGCCCCCATCCAGTTGACCGACGGGCATTAGATTAAACGCTGTGACCACAATGCCGAGAAAACCAGCCACCGCAATTGGATGGAGCTTGATGGCGGTTTCGCTGGTCAGGGTGCTGCCCAGGGCGATTTTACTGAGCAGGGCCAGGAGCAACGAGAAGTTGGGATCCACGGCCTGAAAATTAAATAGATCGGGGCGGTTGGGGAGGGGCACAAGATCGGAGTGAGCCAGCCCCCAGAGCAATAGGGGCAGCGCCACAACAAACCCGGCCAGCGGCCCGGCGATCCCCACATCAAATAGGGCCCGACGATGGGGAATTGGCGATTTCAGCCGGATACAGGCCCCAAAAGTGCCAAAGGGGAAAAAGTCGGGGATGGGGGGGAAGGGCAGGAAGTAGGGCAGGGTAGTCAGGATCCGATAGCGCCGGGCTGCCAGATAATGGGCCAATTCATGAATGCCGAGGATGGCCATCAACGACAGGGCATAGGGAATGCCCTTGGTCAGCAGGGTCAGAGAAAGCTCGCCTGAGGCATTGGAGAGTATTTGCCAGGCCAGGGTGGTGGTGAAAAAAGTAGCCAGGAGCAGAGCTGTAGCCAGCCAGGGGCGAGTAATCTTTTCTTTTAACAGACGGGGGTTTTGTTGAGCCTCGGGAACGCTGGTACTGCGGGGATTGGGTACCAGCACAAAAAACGGCTTGCCGTTTGGCCCTTCTTGAAACACAACATAGAACCGATCGGCAAACTTCTCCTGAATATTTTCTGAGATCGTTTGATAGACCACTTCTGACTTACTTCGCATCTGCCCCCGACAGATAACGGCCTGGGGGCGGTACTCGATCGATTGCAGGTAGTAAATCGACCAGGGAAAACAGTTTTGCAAACTGGCTTCTTCCTCTTTGTCGAGGGAACGGGCCATTTCCGGTGGACTCGGTGGCTCTGGTGTAATCCCAGGGTCAGATTCCCCCTCCTGAAGCACTGGAGAGGGATTATTCATCACAGATGGGGACACTCGGCCCCGCTGGATCAAAATCCAGTACAGGAGTAGACAAACCACAAAGGGGATAAAAAATACGGAAGCCGGAGGTCTTGATCCTGTAAACAGCACCCAGCTAATCCAGGTAAAGGCCGGGGCCATGGCTACCAGCCACAACAGCCAGACAGGGGTACGGGTCATGCTGGCGGCCCGCTGCACGATAAAGTAGGTGATTAGTCCCAGGAGGAACAGCAAGGATAACGGGTTCATGGGCCTCGTCTCATTCACGGTGGAGAACCTGCTTCCTGGTAATAGTTGATAGATCACCAGGAACTCAAATTTCTCCGCGCAGTCAGTGTCTAGAACTCACCCAGTTTATAAAGTCAGTGGCTCAAACTACTAATGTAACCTGGAAACTTAAGCCTGATTTGAGAAAAATGTGTTCTCAAAAAAAATGGCTGGCTCCTTCCCTGCTGCGATCGCTCGCTGCTCTAAATCTGTTATGACTCCATTGATTTCGCCTTTGCCCTCCGATTCCGCTGGATCTGCCCCTGGGCTGCCAACGCCGCCAGAGCGTTCGCTGACTGCCAAACGACCCCGTCTGGTATTGAGTGCTGAGACAACTCCCGATCCGATTTTTGCTTTCCCGCCCAACCGCGATACCCTGGGGGGGACGGCCTACCTGATCGCCGCAACGGTCAAAATTCTGGTTGATTGTCCGGCCTGGGACGAAACGACTCAAGCTTTTTTACAGGCCCAGGGAGGAGTAGATTGGCTGGTATTGACCCATCGCGGTGGCATTGGCAAAGTCCGGGAAATTCAACAGGTGTTCAATTGCCAGGTGGCCATTCAAGAGCAAGAAGCCTACCTGCTACCGGGGCTGACGGTGATCCCCTTTCAGCGAGAACTTCAGCTCAGTCCGGCCACGATCGCCCTCTGGACTCCGGGGCATTCCCCCGGTTCTGCCTGTGTTTACCACCAACCCGGTCGGGTTTTGTTTTCCGGCAGGCACCTCTTACCCGATCCCCAGGGACAATTGAAACCCCTGAAAACGGCTAAAACTTTTCACTGGCCCCGCCAGCTCCAGAGTCTTCAAGGGCTGGTAGAGCGGTTTAATTCCGAGTCTCTGCAGTATGTCTGTCCGGGGGCGAATACGGGGTTTCTCCGGGGGCAGTACGCGATCGCCCAACCCTACGAACAACTGGCTAATTTTCGGGCGCAATAGCTCGGGCCTGCTTCCCCAACCAAAAAAAGGGGCACCCCCGGGTACCCCTTCTGATTCAAGATTGAACTCACAAGCAAACCCAATTAGCGAGCGGCGTAACCAACCAGATGCAGAACATCTCGGACAACGCTATAGCCAGCCAGATCCCAGAGCAGATAAGCCAGAAACCCAATCATGGCGAAGCGCCCGTTCCAGAGTTCGGCTTGAGGGTTCCAACCGAACAGAAAGGCGTTCCGGTCTTTGCCATTGTAGGCAGGAGCAGTAACAGGAGTGACGGTGGTAGGAGTTTCCATGATATTTACAAACCTCAACAAACTAGCTGCCCTCACAGTAACGACGAATGCGGGTTGGCTTCTCTATCAGGGGAGGTATTGTGAAGAAATTTAAACTGCCCGGGTCCATTCCTTTACAAAAGGTTAAACAGGCTGTCTCCGTCGATCGAACGGTAGCTGGGACGATTAGATAGGGATAGATTTCGGCCCAGGAAGGGGCAGGCGTAGTTTCTTAGGAGAGCTAGTTGATAGAGAATATCCCCCCTGGGGGAACTGTATAGATGGGCATTGTGGTGGCAATTACGACAACTAGCGTGGTGATTGATATATGCAAATCGGGATTTTGCATTCATTGAGTGGGGCCATGGCATCAAGGGAGATGCCGCTCAGGGATGCGGAACTGTTCGCGATCGCAGAAATTAACCAGGTCGGCGGTATTGCTGGAGAATTGATTGAACCGATCGTGGTAGATGGGGCTTCTGACCCTCAAGAATTTGCCCGTCAGGCCCAACAACTGGTGCATCAGGAAGGCATTACCACGCTCTTTGGCTGTTGGACTTCGGCCAGTCGCAAGGCCGTGTTACCCATTATTGAGGCGGCGGATGCCCTGCTCTGGTATCCCACCCGTTACGAGGGCTTAGAAAGTTCCCGCCATGTGTTTTACGTGGGGGCCTGCCCCAACCAGCAGATTGAACCGGCCCTCAACTGGTTGCAGCAAAACCAGCGACGGTCTATTTATCTTGTTGGTACAGATTACGCCTTTGCCCGCACCGTCAATACGATCGTGCGGGCCCAACTTAAACAGCAGGGCCGTACCATCGCTGGCGAGAGTTATGTGGCGTTTGACTGCCAAGACTTTAGCTCCCTGATCGAGCAGATTCAACGGGCTCAACCAGAGGCCATTTTCAGCACCCTCACCGGCAGTAGTAGTGAAATTTTTTACCGCCAGTTTTATCAGGCTGGGTTAAGGGCCGCAGACCTGCCGATCCTGAGCATCAGCGCAACGGAGGCCGAGCTTCTGGCTATGGGGGAGGTGGCGATCGGCCATTACGCCAGTTGGAGCTATTTTCAGGGCCTGGATACCGTCAATAATCGGTCTTTCTTATCCCGGTTCTGGCAGTTTTGTGGCACCCAATCCTGGATCAGCGACCCCGTAGAGGCGGCCTATACCCAGATGCATTTGTGGCGGCAGGCGGTGGAACTGGCCCAATCCTTTGCCATCGATCGGGTGCGGGTTGCGGCCTACGGCCAATCCTTTGAGGCTCCCAGTGGGTTAGTCAGGATTGCCCCCAACCACCATACCTGCAAACCCTGTCGAATTGGGCAGGTGACCGGGGCCGGTACGATGGAGATTGTCTTTACCAGCGAAACACCAATTTCGCCCTTACCCTGGCTGGGGTTTGAAGCAGCGGATTTCAGCAACTCGACCCTGGCGATCGAACTGCTGGCGGAGGTGTCCCAGGGAATTTGCTATAGCTGCGAGTTAGAGCAGCAGTCACGGCAACTGGAACTGACCCTGGAACAACTCCAGCAGGAAATCTCAGCTCGACAACAGGCCGAAGCCACCCTACAACAACAAATTCAGCAGGCGCTTCTGATCAAACAAATTACCGAAGAACTGCGCCAGAGTCTCGATACCCAGAAGATTTTTCAGATGACTGCCACTCAGGTTGGGCAGGCGTTTCGCGTCAACCGTTGTTTAATCCACGATTACAAAGCCGACCCCCTGCCGCGAATTCCGATCGTAGCCGAATATCGGGAACCGGGGTATGCTTCCCTGGGCCATCTGGAATTTAACGCCACAGACAACTCCTACATGCAGCAATTGTTGCGGCAGAACCAGGCGATCGCCTGCCATGATGTCACAATCGATCCCCTGTTGCAGGATGGGCTGGAGTTGTGCCGTCAACTCCAGGTGAAGTCGAGGATTACGATTCGTACTTCCTACCAGGGCGAAACCAACGGCGTGATTGACCTGCACCAGTGTGATCACCTGCGTACCTGGACAGAGGCCGAAATTGAGTTGCTGGAAGCCGTGGCCAGCCAGGTCGGGGTTGCCCTGGCCCAGGCTAAACTGCTCGACCAGGAAAAACGGCGGCAGGCAGAGCTGACCATTAAAAATCGAGCCCTAGAGCAGGCAAGGCGGGAAGCAGAAGCCGCCAATCTGGCCAAAAGCGAATTCCTGGCGATGATGAGCCACGAAATTCGCACCCCAATGAATGCGGTGATTGGTATGACCAATTTGCTGCTGGATGAGGCCTTAACCCAGCAGCAGCAGGAGTATGTCACGACCATTCGCACCAGTGGTGACACCCTGATCACGATCATTAACGATATTCTGGACTTTTCTAAGATTGAGTCGGGCAAGCTGGAGTTAGAAGCCCGGCCCCTTGATCTCCGTTCCTGCCTGGAAGAAGCCCTCGACCTGCTGGCTCCCCAGGCGGCTATCAAAGACCTGGAGTTAGCCGCCTGGATTGCCCCCACCGTTCCCACGACGATCGCCGGAGATGGTACCCGCCTGCGTCAGATTCTGATTAATTTGCTCAGTAACGCCGTCAAGTTTACCGAGCAGGGAGAGGTGACGGTCAGGGTGACGGCTACCGCCTTACCGCCCGGCAGTCAGGGTAGCGGCGAGGATGGCGATCGCCCCCTCTACGAAATTCAGGTTGCCGTTAAAGATACGGGCATTGGGATTCCTCCCGGCCGCGTCGATCGCCTGTTCAAACCGTTCAGCCAGGTGGATACTTCCATGACCCGCCGTTATGGGGGCACCGGCCTGGGCCTGGTGATCAGTAATCGCCTGTGTCGCCTGATGGGTGGCCGAATGTGGCTGGAAAGTCAGGGGCAGGTGGGGGGAGAACCACCGGCGGATTGGGTTAGCCGCCCTGGGAACGAAAGCAGCCGGGAAGAAATCTTGAAGGGTTTAATGCCCCGGAGTGCCGCTTCCCTGGCCCTGGAGGGGAATGGTGGTTCTACCTTCTATTTCACCCTGGTTGTGCCTGCGCTGGCCCCGGAGGCAGCAGTGGCCGAGAAACCCTTTGCTGCTACCCGGTTGCTGGTCGTAGACGATAACGCTACTGTGCGGCAATCCCTCACCCAGCAGGCAGAAGCCTGGGGGATGCAGGTCTGGTCGGCGGAGTCCAGCACCCAGGCCCTGGAATGGATTACTCGGCCCCGCCGCTTTGAATTGGCTATCATTGATGCCCAGATGCCCGATATTGATGGCCTCAGTCTGGCCAGCTGGATTCGCTCCATGCCCGATTACAGTGACCTGCCGATTATTGTTCTGAATCAGTTTGGTAAGTCTATTCCCAGTGATAAGCAGGCTGTGGTTTCGCTGGCCCTGACTAAACCGGTGAAGCAGGGCAGTTTGCAAGAGGCGATCGTCCGGGTGCTGCAAAATCAGCCTGCGGTGCCTGCTCCGCTGCCGCTGCCCCGGATGCCGGTGCGGTCAGAACCGGAGTCAGTAAGAATTTTGCTGGTAGAAGATATCCCTGTGAATCAGACCGTGGCTCTCAGAATGCTAAAGCGTCTGGGCTATCAGGCGGATGTCGTAGAAAATGGCCAGGAAGCCCTGAATGCCGTGGCTGCAGCATCCTATGATGTCATCTTTATGGATATTCAGATGCCGGGAATGGATGGGTTTGAAGCAACCCGGCAAATTCGGGCCGATCCCCCCCCGATTCGACCCTGGATTATTGCCATGACAGCCTACGCCATGCAGGGCGATCGGGAACGCTGTCTGGGGGCGGGCATGGATGACTATATCAGCAAGCCGATCTCGGCAGATTCCCTGGTGGCGGCTTTTGGGCGATTTCGAGAACATCAGGCCCAGCGGCCTGTGGAAGGCCGGGACGACAGGGATGCCACGCAAATCGCCGGTTTTTCTGACTCAACGGCAAAAACTACGCCAGCGGTTAACCTGCAGGTATTGCACAACTTGAAGGCGATCGGAAACGATGAGGCCGATGGCAGTGATTTGCTGGCGGAAGTGGTAGACAGCTATCTGGAGGATTCTCCCCAACGGTTACAAACTCTGGTAACTGCCATGCACCAGGTTGATGCAAATGGGGTCCACCGGGCTGCCCATGCTCTGCGATCGCTGAGTTCGGCGGTAGGCGCGATTGAACTGCCCCTGCTATGTCAAACCCTGGAAGAAATGGGGCGCAATAACCGGTTAGAGAATGGCGAAGTAATTTTAGCGGCAATTCAAGCAGAATACTTGCGGGTGAATCTGGTGCTTCGGCCCTTCTCCCGGAGGCAGGCATGATCGAAGCCTGGGTCAGGCCAGCAACCATTTTAGTCGTGGATGACGAGAAAACCTTACGTCTGATGCTCTGTCGGGCGATGCAAAGAGAAGGGTATGCCGTGATAGAAGGCACCAGTGCCGAGCAGTGTCTGGCTATCTGTCTGCAACAACGGCCCGATATGGTTCTGCTGGATGCAATCTTACCCGGCATTGATGGGTTTACCTGTTGCGCCCAACTCCACCAGATTTTTGGTCAAGATTGTCCACCGGTTTTGATGATTACCAGCCTGAATGACGAGAGCTCCGTAGACCAGGCCTTTGCTGCGGGGGCCACTGATTATGTCACTAAGCCCATCCATTGGGCGGTGCTGCGTCAACGGGTGCGACGAATTTTGCAGGCTGGTTGGGCGATGGCCGAATTACGTCAGAAAATCGAAGATGAACGGCTGTTGCTAGAGCAACTGGAAATCGTCAACCGGGAACTGGGCCGTCTGGCCTCGATCGATAGCCTGACGCAATTGGCCAACCGCCGCTGTTTTGATCAACACCTGCAACGGGAATGGGATCGTCTGGCCCGGGAGCAGGCTCCTCTTTCCCTGATTCTTCTGGATATTGATTTTTTCAAAAGCTACAACGACACCTACGGCCATCAGCAGGGGGATGAATGCCTGAAACAGGTCGCTCACCTGATTGGCCAGATGATTCGTCGGCCAGCGGATCTGGCAGCCCGCTATGGGGGGGAAGAGTTTGCTGTCATCCTGCCCAATACTTCCCTGGTCGGGGCTATTCATGTAGCGGAGTCAATTCAGGCCGCGGTGAAGGCGGCCACCATTCTCCACCTGGGCTCGGAACCATACCAGCAGGTCACCCTGAGTGGTGGGGTAGCCTGCCAGGTTCCCAGCCCTAAGGACTCCATCAGCCGATTGATCGAGATGGCCGATCAGGCTCTCTATCGGGCCAAGTTACAGGGTCGCAATCGTATCCTGGCCCAGGGGTAAATTGCCTCGGTTGCCGGGGCAACTAATCTGCTCGAAACATCTGAGCCGCCAGGAGTGCCAGGGCTAAGGCTCCTGCTGTGGTTCCGGCAATTTTAACAGCCGGATTGCGATCGAACCAGTCGCTCACACTGGGAATTTCCAGGTTATCGAAGTCGCCATCTACGGTGTTGTACAGATTGATCGGCTCAAATACATTGTTTGGGCTGTCTGCCGATTTAGCTTCCTGGGTCTTCTGACCTTCAAACCCAATCAGCAGTAGCAGAGTATCCATCAACTCAGGAGAAAGCCGCTGCAAAAAGTTGGTGATTTTGCCGATATCGCCTACGATTACATCCCGTTGGGGATGCTCCGCCGCATACAAAATTGCATCGGCTACCAGGTCGGGCTGGTAGTAGGGAGGCAGCCCCGTTGGCTTAACCCCAAGTTTGGTGCGGCCTTTGTTGTAGAAGGGGGTATTGATCACCGCCGGCAAAATATTGGTAACGCTGATCGGTATTCCCTCATGTTTGAGTTCTAAGCGGAGGGCATCGAGAAAGCCTTCGATTCCGTGTTTGGAGGCAGAATAGGCGCTCTGGTAGGGTAGCGATCGGCGGGCTTCGACGGAGGAAATATGAATTAAAGCTCCCCGGCCTTCCCGCTTCAGGTGGGGCAGGGCGGCCATGGCTCCGTAGGCCTGACCATTCAGGTTTACCTCGATGATGCGCTTAAATTCTTCTGGGGTGAGCTGGTCAAAGGTGGCAAATACTGAAACGGCGGCGGCATGGACCCAGGTATCCAGATGGCCATAGCACTCTACAGCCTTATCGGCGATCGCCTTCACCTGATCAAAGTCGGCCACATCGGCCAGGATGGAGATGGCTGTCCCTCCCAGGGATTGAATTTCGCTGATTAAAGAATCCAGACCCGGTTGGCTGCGGGCCGCCACGACTAATTTGGCTCCCCGGCTGGCAAATTGTAGGGCAGTTTTCCGTCCAATTCCACTGGATGCCCCTACAATTGCCACAACCTGCTGGTCGATCGGCTTCAGTTGCATAGCCCTCTCCTGTCGATACTACGAGTCGCTGCGATCTCCAAGACAGCGCATTTGTTAAGTAATGTATCGACGATCGACCAAAGGAAACGTCCTTCCAGAGAGCAGTCCCCTGCTACTTCCCATGGTAGAACTAGCTCTGGGAGGACTGACTGTCCCCCGCCAGGGAAGGCCAGCGGACAGTCAAAATTGTTGAGGGAGCTTCGACAAACCAGCTATGGGCAACTCCCGGTAACCAGAGGGCGTAGTCTCCCTCCTGGTGCAAAACGACTTCCTGTTCCGGGAAGCGCAAGCGAAATTGGCCACGAATCAAAATCGAGAGGGTGGTGGCTTGCTGATTCACGGCCCAGGTGGGACGACCTTCCCCGGGCTCGTAGTTGACCCATTTCAATTCCAGGGTAGAAGTAGCCCGCAGGTCATCCGGAGCTTCAATAAAATGTCCCAGAAACCAACCCCGATAGGCCATCGCTTCCAGACTGGCATTTCCCACCACCACTCCAACGGTCATAGGCCTTGTAATATCGATTCAAACAATTGCAGGGACGGTTTAGACCTCGTCCCTACAACAAATACCACGGCGAACCATCGATTGGTTAGCTGGCCAGTTGCAGACGATCTAGACTGGCGACAGAAGCCTTTAAAGGCTCAACTCGATGGGTTGGTTGTAAAAACTGGCTCACTTCCTGGGGGTCTGACACCAGTTCAAATACCTGATCCAGGCCAGTCAGCTCGAATACGATCTTGAGTTGATCACTGAGAGAGCAGATAAACAACCGACAAGGAGAGTTCTGGACTAACTTCAGTCCTTCAACCAGAACAATCAACTCGGCACTGGCAAGGGAGGCAACATTTTTTAGATCCACCAGAACCGCTTCAGCCCCAGACCCGATCGCCTGTTTAATTTCTAATAGAAACTGAGTCGCCGCAGCATCTCTTAGAGAACTGGAAGGTTGAACAATTCTAATCTTAAATTTCATATGCTACAGCCTTCTAAATCATCAAAATTGCTTACTACGACTTGATAGGATTAAAGCAATCCATACTTAAAAACTGCTACCTGAACTAGTAAAAGCTAATCAGGGAAGCAAGAAATTACTATTTAGTAAAAGCCAGATTTCCGTTTCTCACATCTTCCAGCAGGAAGAAGTATAGAACCCCTGGAAACCAAGTGAAGCGTACCCGCCGATACAGAATTTATTTCAATATCTATAAATAAATTTGATTAATAAATCATTCTTTAAGTTCAAAAACCATAGCGTTTTGAACTTAAAGAACCTGCTTGTTTCCCCTGATAGACCGCTGCTCCCCAGCCCTTAAATGCGTTAGGGCGTAGATTTCACGGTTGGCAATCTAACTCGTTATAATCTTTGGGACGAATGGTAAGTAAGCTTACAGATAGGTTAAATTTGCCGGCAATAAAAGCAGCATTACAATGAATTGTTTGTTAAATCATTGAGATTATCAATGGTTATTCATTCCATTCTTCTATAGAGTTTCGCTACTGCTGGAACCTTTGCAGCCTGAATTACCGCAGTAGGATAACCAGAAAAATAGGCACAGGCAGGTATGGGAAATCGTCAGATCCGGCGGATCTCAACCCTGGTCAGGAAGCGTCTCCGGTAACCAAGCTTAAAAATTATAGAAGCGCTGAATTACCGCGTTATAGTACGGTTCTCACTTTCCACATTTCTGGTTGTCACAGAGGACAGCTCAGATCTACCTGGATAGGAAGTCTGGGCTTGAACACCTCACCATCGCAGCACCAGTACGTTACAGGGACATCTCTTACGGAGACATCATCATGCACCGCTTTGCTTCGGGAGTCGCCGCTCTAACCTTTGCCTTAGGGACTGTATCTGCCACCCTGATGGGCCCATCTCTGCCTGTTTTGGCCCAGGCTTTTGGTCAACAGGATGTAGACCAGGGCAAGTTTATTCTGCTGGCCGCTCCCTATGGCAGTGGAGCCTATCAACTGCTGGTTCTGGAACAACTGTCTGACCAACGGCCCTGCTGGTCAGAACAGGGAGCCAATCCAATCCTGGTTGATCCCTTGCTGACCCAGTTTGATTTCACCGGAATTTGTGCCCGTAGCACAGATAGCAATGGTTACTCTATACGCATGGCTGAGCGGGACTACGGCCTGATTTACCAGATTGGGGTGACCCGGCAGGACAACAATTTACTGCTGGTTGGAATCAACCGTACCAATAGCAAGGCTCCCCCGATCGTTCTGGGGCAAACCAACGGGTTGCCTCCGGCCAATACCTTTGCCAAATTCGAGTTAAGTTCGGGCTGGCGTTTGACTAAGCGAGTGAGCAATGGCAAGGTGGTTGGCCATGTTTACCTCACCAGTGATACGGTTGCGGCTGGGGCTCCGGCTCCCTCGGCATTTCGAGACACCCAGACCCATTGGGCCAGAGACTATATCGATGCCCTGGCAGCCCGCCAGATTATTAGTGGGTTTGCTGAAGATGGAACTTTTCGCCCAGAAGATCCGGTGACCCGGGTGCAATTTGCGGCGATCGTTAACAAAGCCTTTGCCAGTGCCCCCAACAATCGATCGGCGGCCAGTTTTAAGGATATTGCGCCGCAGTTTTGGGGCTTTCAACCGATTCAGGCGGCTTACCAGAAGGGATTCCTATCCGGTTACCCCGACAATACCTTCAAACCTAACCAGCAAATTCCCAGGGTGCAGGTGCTGGTAGCCCTGGCCAGTGGGATGCAGTTGCCAGCGATCGAGGCGACTAATCTTTCTCTATATCAGGATGCCAGCCAGATTCCCGGATGGGCCACCGGGCCGGTAGCGGCGGCAACGGATAAACAAATTGTGGTCAACTATCCCAACGTCAAACAGCTCAATCCCAACCGGGAAGCTACCCGGGCCGAGGTGGCAGCGTTTGTCTACCAGGCCCTGGTGGCAATGGGCGAGTTACCGGCGATTCCCTCCCCTTACATTGCCGTTGGCCAGTAGGGCCGCCGGAGGTGAAGAACTGCTTTTTGCCTTCACTTTGCCAAGTGTAGCTCTCTGCAAAGACTCCTGAAGCAACCTTAAGCTGGCTGAAGCTTGGTCGCAACCTGCGGAATTGAGGGTGATTTAGGCGACAATCTAAAGAGGAGATGACTGCTTGCAGCCATCGATCGCTGCGATCGTGCAACGATACTGACTAAAGATCGTGAGTTGAATAAAACCCGGAACTTAATTTTGAAGTGCCGCGGAGTTGCCCTTCAAAATTAAAAATTTGGGTTCAGTAACTTGTGATCTTGAGGATTGACTAAGGCCAGCTTCGACGGAAGGGAGTTTGATGGATGAAAAAGTTAATTACGGGGCTGCGAGAATTCAAATGCAACTATTTCTCCAGCCATCAAGAGCTGTTTGAGCAACTGTCCCATGGCCAGAAACCAAGGGTTTTGTTTATCACCTGTTCCGATTCCCGAATTGACCCCAACCTGATCACTCAGACAGAAGTGGGCGAGTTGTTTGTGATTCGTAATGCTGGCAATATTATTCCTCCCTTTGGAGCTGCCAATGGTGGGGAAGGAGCCGCCGTCGAGTATGCGATTCATGCCCTGGGGATTGAACAAATTGTGGTCTGTGGTCACTCCCATTGCGGAGCGATGAAAGGGTTGTTGCAACTGGGCAAACTGGAAGAAAAAATGCCCCTGGTCTACGACTGGTTGAAGCATGCCGAAGCAACCCGCCGTCTGGTAGCCGAAAACTACACCGATTACGAGGGGGAAGAACTGCTAGAAATTACGATCGCCGAAAATGTCTTGACCCAGATTGAAAACCTGAAGACCTATCCGGTAATTCACTCCAAACTGTACCAGGGCAAGCTAAAAATTTACGGCTGGATCTATCACATCGAAACCGGTGAAGTGCTAGCCTACGACTCCGAAACCCATACCTATATTTCGCCCCAGAGCCAGATCAGTGAGCTAGAGCGGGGGCAGCCCCAACGATCTGCTCCCTACATCGCAACCAGTGCTCCCCCAATTTCCTGCGACATCCCTTCCAACTCACCGGCCCAGCCCACTCCGGCCAAATCCTCCCAGGGAAATGGCAGCAAGGCCAGCGACGACAGCTACCTCTCGACTCCCTGGTTGACTCCCGAACAGGCCGATCGCATTTATCGCGGCTCTGCGGCTAAACGCTAGTCAGGTTAGGCCCGTTTCCTTTGAACTCAGGGACAGTTGATAGAACTTCCCTGAGTTCTTGCTGCTCTCGCTCACCGTTCCCCTTTGCGAAAGGGCACCATCAGGGCCTTGGGATACCCGGCCTGACGGGACATTACCGTTAATGCCAGGATGCTGAGAATGTAGGGCAGCATGAGAAACACCTGGTAAGGAATCCAGGCTCCAATCTCCTGCTGTAAACGGATTTGCAGGGCATCGAACCCGGCAAATAATAAGGCTCCCAGCAGGGCCTTCAGGGGTTGCCAGGAGGCAAAGATTACCAGGGCAATGCAAATCCAGCCCCGACCATTGATCAGGTTGACAAAAAACGAGTCAAAGGCCGACAGGGTGAGAAACGCTCCGCCGATCGCCATCAGGCCACTGCCTGCTACCACAGCTCCTGTCCGGACAGCGAACACATCAATTCCCTGGGCTTCGGCAGCAGCGGGGTTTTCTCCTACCATCCGTACCGCCAGACCCAGGGGGGTGCGATACAGGACATAGGCGACTACTGCCACAGCCAGCAGACCCAGGTAAGTCAGGGGAGTCTGGGAAAACACCGCCTGCCCCACCAGGGGAATTTGAGACACCAGGGGGATCGGTAGTGGCTGGAAGGGGATGATTTTGGGAGGAGTGGTGACGTTGGGTAACAGCACCCGGTAAAAAAAGTAGGCCAGGTTGGCGGCCAGCAAGGTAATTCCGATGCCCGTCACATGCTGGGATGCTCCGAGATAAACGGTGAACAGGCTGTGCAGCCAGCCAAATACCATCCCTACCACGGCGGCCAGCAATACCCCCATCCAGAGGTTGGCTCCCTGGTAGACCGCTGCCCAACCCACCAGAGCCCCGATCGTCATAATTCCTTCGATGCCCAGGTTCAACACCCCCGCCCGTTCACAGAGCAGTTCTCCCAGGGTGCCCAAGATCAGAGGACTGGCAATTCGCAGGGTTGCGCTCCAGAACTCTACCCCCAATAGCAAAGTCAGGATTTCCATGGGGTTTCTCCTTACTTCCAGCGGCGTAAACGATGGGTCACCAGAATACTGACCAGCATACAGAGCAACGAAGTGGACACAATCACATCGGCCAGGTAGCTGGGTAGGTTGGCCGATCGACTCATGGCATCGGCTCCAACATAAATCGCTGCAATGAAGACCGCCGAGAACAGCACTCCGATCGGGTGAAGTTGGGCCAGCATGGCCACGATAATCCCCGTGTAACCAAAACCGGGGGAGAGGTCAAGGCTGAGGTAGCCCTTCAGGCCCGATACTTCGCAGACCCCACCCATGCCCGCCAGTCCACCGCTCAGCAGCGCAGTAAACAGAATCACCCGATCGATCGGAATTCCGGCAAAGGCCGCCGCTCGAATATTGGCCCCGATCGCCTTCATTCGGTAACCCAGGACAGCCCGACTATTCATAATCCAGACCAGAACCGCACTCAGAATAGCCAGAATTAGCCCCAGGTGGGTACGGCCCAGGAGTTTTGCTAGGGTGGCCTGGGCGGTCAGGGGCATAGCCTGGGGCCAACCCAGGGCGGAGGGGTCTTTGAGGGGCCCTTCTACCAGGTAACTGACCATCAGCAGCACCACAAAGTTGAGCAGCAGAGTGGTGACGACCTCATCCACCTGGATCCGCACCTTTAACAGGGCTGGCAGGAGCAACAGCAGGCCACCAAAGATAAACCCGGCTAACAAGATCAGAGGCATCATCAGTACCGGGGGCAGAGTCAGGTAGCCTGTGCCCACCAGGGTAGCGGCGATCGCCCCGGCATAAAACTGACCTTCCGCTCCAATATTCCAGAACCGGGCGCGAAAGGCGACGGCCACGCTCAATCCCGTAAACATCAGGGGTGTGGCCCGGGAGAGGGTTTCAGACAGGGCAAAGCTCGAACCCAGAGCCCCTTTGAGCATGACCCCGTAAGACTGCCAGGGAGATACCCCAGTCCAGGTAATCAGGGGGAGGCACAAAATCAGGGCTGTGACGATCGCCAGCAGGGGAGCCAGCACCGGCAGCAGGAACGACAGGCGCTCACGTACAAATCGATTCATCCGATAGGCTTAGCATCGTGAATTTAATAAAACCCAAAACCTGATGGTTGAAAGAACGACTCTGGGTGCTTTCAACCATTAAAAATTTGGTTTTATGAATTTGTGATCCTTAACGATTAGCCGTCATGCTACCAGATCCCAGGTTTTTCTTACGAGCAAAACGTTGATACTTTGGCTCGACCCCACTGAGTTTGAGGACATCGGCAAAGGTGGCGCAGTAGGTGGGCAGGCCGAAGGTTGCCGGACTGACGACGTTTTTGTGGGTGAAGTGGCGGTAATTCATCGAGAACCGATCCCAGGCTGCCATCTGAATCCGAAACAGTCGGATGATCAGGTCGGCCATACCCTGGGTCATCGGAATCCGAAAGTAAATCCGTTTGTTCAGGTAGGCACAGGCTTCTTCGACCACCTGATTTACCGTAATCGCCGGATTGCCCAGTACCAATTGACGTAACTCGTTACTGGCAGGGGGATGGTCTACCAGGTAGCGGACGATCTGCCCAATGTCTTTGCTGTGGATATAGTGGAAACTTCCCTCGGTCTGCAAAAACCGAATGATGCCAATCCATTTGGCAACCATGGCAATCCCTGGGGTGACATGGGACTGAGGCTTTTGGGCATCTCCCCCCAGCAAAATAGTAGGGAACAGGGTGGTGATGCGATCGGCCATTGGTAACTGGCTCAGCTTCTGATGGCAGAGATACTTGGTTCGGATATAGTCGGTTCCAATCTCGCCGGCTTCCTTCAGGGGCTGGTTGTTGCGATCGAGAATGCTGGCTGTGGAAAAATAAATTATCTGCTGACAACGATCCGGGTCGAGGGATTTGATCAGTTCGATATTCTTGTCGATATTGATCTTCTCAATTCCCTCGCCACCCCAGGCCGTAGCAATTAGCACGACGCAGTCCATAGTTTTGAGCAGGTCACTAAACTGCTCGATCTGACCCAGATCGCCCTGGATGAGATGAACTCCTGGACGAAAATGAGAGCCTAACTTGAGCTTATTCGGGTTCCTGACCAGCAGATAAAGCTCGTGGTTTGTTTCTTGCATTAAAGCTTCAACCACGTAGTGACCAACACAGCCACTCGCGCCAGTCACAAAAATCCGCTTGGATGTCATTAGAGGTTAGGAGAAGTAATCAGGTGAGCCAGTCCCGAATCAGGCGTGAACCGCCAGGAGTTGATCTGACTGCTTGCCAACCTCAAAGAAGTAAGCTGCATTTTCTTCGGGAGTGTTCGGTAGAATACCATGTCCCAGGTTCAATATGTGCTTGTTGCCCCCGGCTTTCCGAATTGTGTCCAGAATTCGCTCGCGGATCAGATCTTTAGATCCGAACAACACGCCAGGGTCTACGTTACCCTGCACACCAATGTTGGGTCCCAGACGGCGACGGGCATCGGCCATGTCTACCGTCCAGTCTACGCTGACGATATCTACCCCCGATTGGCCCATCCGTTCTAATACTCCGGCACTGCCACTGATGTAAAGAATCAGGGGAGTGTCGGGGTGGGTGGCCTTCACCTGCTGAATCACCCGCTGCTGATAGGGCAAGGCAAAGGTATCGTAGTCCTGAGGACTGAGGTGACCGGCCCAGGAGTCAAACATTTGCACTATTTGGGCTCCAGAGTCGATCTGGTAACGCACGTAGTTGGCGATGGAGTCCGCCAGATGGCCCAGGAACTGGTGGAGCATGGCGGGTTCGTTGAAGGCCATGCTCTTAATGATGGTGTAGTCTTTAGAACTCTTACCCTCGATCGCGTAGGCTGCCAGGGTCCAGGGAGCACCGACAAACCCCAGCACCGTAGCCTGATTGCCTACTTCCTGGCGCAGGGTCTGGAGAATCTCGCGGATGAAGGGAAGAGATTCTGCCGGTTCCAGGGGGCGCAGTTGTTGAATCTGCTCTAGAGTGCGGATGGGTGGGTCAATGATGGGGCCACGGCTTTCGATGATGTCGAAGGGAATGCCCATTCCCGGCAGGGGGGTGAGAATGTCAGAGAACAAAATCACTCCATCGGGTTGAAAGGCCCGGAAGGGTTGCAAAGAGATCTCTACGGCCAGGTCTACCTTCTCAGAGCGATCGCGGAAGGAGGGATACTTATCCCGCAGGTCGCGGTACTCCTTCATATAACGTCCGGCCTGTCGCATCATCCAGACAGGAGGACGCTCTAACTTCTCACCGCGAGCAGCCCGCAGTAGGTAAGGAACCTGGGTAGACCCGGTCATTTCAACTTGTCCTAGTGTTTTGAGTGCATTTGCTAGCTTACCACTCGGTGATCACTATTTGCGTGAATGATTGGAGGGAATGGTCAGGTTTTCCCTCCCTATTTCCCCGTCGTCCTACTTCACAATGCAGACTCCTCCCAGGGTGATGGTGCACTCTGGAGCCGGTTTGCGAGCTGCTTCCAGATTGCCCGTTGCGGAGTTGTAGGTATACTCACCGGCAGTCACCAGGCGATTGGGATTGGCACAATAGACGTAGGATTGGGTCGCCTCCGGGAAGGTGACGACGACCAGGGAGCCCCGGGCCGGGGGACAGGTATCCAGCACGGTCAGGCCGTAGTCGGTCTGGAGCATTTGACGGCGGCTATCGGGTTGGCTGGTGGTTGGGGTGGTCGGAGTGGTCGGGGTCGTCGGAGTGGTCGGGGTCGTCGGAGTGGTCGGGGTAGTAGCAGTAACCGCCGTCAGTTCATCGCTGGTGATGTTGTAACGGTAGCTGCCGGCCCTGACGAAGCGATTGGGGGTGGCGCAGTAGGTATAGTCCCGTCCATCCTGGGGGTCGTTAACGACAATCTGAGCTACGGGGGTACCTGCGCCCGGGCAACGCTCTAAAACGCTCAGTTGTAATCGCTGGGCCAGCAGATCCCGGCGGGTATCTACCAGGGAAATTCGCTTTGTTGTGGCATCGTAGGTGTACTGTCCGGCTTCGATATCCCGGGTACACCGTTCGTCGGAGCCAATTTTGATCCGGGCCACGTTAGGGACTCCACAACCAATTACCCGCAGGCGTAAAACATCGGTCATCACCTGGTCTGCCTGGGAAACCTGGGCCGAAGCACCACTTAAGCCATCCACGGAGAGGGTATACCGACCCCGGGTGTTAGGTTGGGCCAATACTAGCAGCCGATAGGTGCCCGCTGTCGTGGCCCGATAGCGCAGCAGGTTTAAGGTGGCATCGTAGGCTACCTGTTTGCCAGTCTGGGGAGCCAGCAATACCAGAATTGGTTTGAGGTTGCTGCCGTCTTCTGGGTCAACGGAAATTTCAATTACATCTCCCCGCTGGGCCGTCAGGCTGTAAGCATCGCCGATCGCGCTCTGGGTGGGTGCTCCGGCCCGAGACTGGTTACGGAATCGGAAGGTGGGGGAGCCAGTACGAATAAAGCCATTCACCGTTTCGCCATCTTTCAGGGCGGTTTGGGCGGTTCCTATATCCGCGATCGCCCCCAGTACCATGACCGTAGCAGCGACTGTAGCAGCAACCCGAGTAAAATTTTTACGATTAAACATAGTTAGGTATCTCCAGCGGTGTATGTCTTCGTTAGCATCATAGAGAAGGCAAGCCGAGGTTCGTCTCTTTCAGAGGTAGGAGGGATTTGCCCTTTCCAGTCTCAGGGAATAATTGCCACAGGTAACCAATCGAACTGTATAGACTGGTTGTTGCCCCTAAGGTTCCCGCGAGATCTGATTCGCTGGGGTGGTTGGGGTGGCAATAGCTTGCTTCTGAAGTTCCAGAAGCTGGGGAATGGTCAGGAAGCGGTAGCCCTGTTGTTTTAATGCAGTAATGATCTGGGGCAACGCCTGGACCGTGGCACTGCGATCGCCCCCGCCATCATGTAACAATACAATACTTCCCGGTTTGACCCCCCGCAGAACGTTATCTACGATGATCGGAGCCGATACATAGTAGTCATGGGAATCTACGGACCAGAGGGTAACGGTCTGATTCTGGGCCTGGGCGTAGGGTACCAGACCGCCCGCAAGATTACCCGCCGGGGGCCGAAATAAACTGGTTTTGACCCCGGTGATCTCATAAATCAGGCGGGCTGCATTACTGAGTTCCTGAGCCGCAGTCGGCTGATCAAGATTCTGCAGGGGATGTCTCCAGGTATGGTTCCCGATCGCATGGCCAGCGGCTACCACCTGGCGGGCCAGGTCGGGATGGCGTTGTAGATGGAGGCCCACCCAGAAAAAGGTGGCCTTGACCTTCTGCTGGTTGAGAATTTCTAAAACCTGTTCCGTGGTGGTTTCCCAGGGCCCATCATCAAAAGTCAGGGCGACCACCTTTTGCCCCAGGGCGGGAGTGACCTGATTCACGATGGCACCCTGAAACTCTGGGGGAATGGCCGTATCCGGCGCTGGTTCCAATTTCTTGCTGCCCGGCTCAAAGCTGAGAGCTGACTGGTAGGCCGGTTGGCTTGCGATCAGATTAGCTTGGGCCTGGGTCTGGCTAAAAGGTGGAGTGAGGGGCCGGGTTTCCTCAGGCAGCTGGGGGTGAGACAACTCCCAGTGTAGCCACCAGTAACAGAGCAAAAAACCGGCCAGGGCCAGCCGACTGATCAGGGCCGATCGCAAGACCTGAAACCGTAACCAGGCCTGACTACGCTGATAATTCCGGCGACTCCGGGTAGGGGGCTGACCGCGATTGGCGGGGGTAACAATTCGGACGGATTGCCGCCAGAGGGGAGTCGATTCGCCGACAACCCGGGCGGCAATCACGACATCCCGAATCGCTGCAGAGTTCAGCGTCCAGAGGCGGTAACAAATAAACCGAACCAGTTGCGTCTGGAGCTGACAGTAAAGCGATCGGGGGCGGTGCTTATGGAAACTGACCAAAATTTTCAGGCAACCAGACCCACTCCTGCGTACCTGAATATAGATGCCATAGGGAGCCAGTAAGCTATTCAGCCAGTAGGCGATCGCTCGAAAATTTCCCTGTTGCGCTAACTCCAAAATTGACGGTCGATACAATGCCCTCGAATGGCTCATCCCTTCCCTCGCACCAAGCAATCTCTCACTAAAGCCTCCCGAGGGGGCTCACACCCCACCTGCTATAGAAGCCTGGTACAAACTAACTCACCTGAAGCAAAGCGGCACACCTAAATTGGCAAATCCGCAGCCAAGACTGACTGACCGGTATGTATCAGCTTTTGCGGCAGGAATGCTAACTCCGGGAGCAAAGTTTGCTATTCTAGATAAGGTGAATATTTGCTGGTGTAGCTCAGTTGGTAGAGCAGCTGATTTGTAATCAGCCGGTCGCAAGTTCGAGTCTTGTCACCAGCTTTCAAGTAGAACAAGTATTTCCCCTAATATGGTAGGTGTTTCGTTCATCGGTCAGAACGAGATGCCAATTTCGTGTTGGGTATTTTTAGTACGATTGGGATTAGGCACAGATTTACTTGGCACCCATGACTCCAGCAAACGATATCCGTAAAAGGGCGATCGAGCTCATTGAGCAGTTATCCACCGATCGTTTAACGGCCGTCGTTCAATTATTGGAGTTTCTATCTGCACCTTCCCAGCAAACTGTGCTCCATTCTGGAGAGGCAGGTTTGATTGACGTGATTCAACGCCGCCTTCCTGCCAATGAGCAGTAACGGTTGGATGAGTTGCGAGCTCGATGTGAGTGGGGTGAACTGACTGATACTGAGCATGCAGAACTAATCCAGTATGAAGATCGCCTAGAGCAGTGGCGAGTGGAGCGTCTGCAAGCCCTTATGGAGTTAGCAAAACTGAGAAATATTGATTTGCTGACATTAAATCGCCAATTTAGGCCGGGGTCTAAGCCCTTAGTTAATGTCAAAGGACGAGTCTCATGGTTTGCTGAGTCTTGGTACAGGCATCAATGAGAAGGCCCGCCGCCTGTTCTATATCCTGGTAGGTGGTAAATTTACCAAGGCCAATCCGGATGGCTCCGTCAACGATCTAGTTTGGTAGTTTAAGAGCCTTAAGAACATGGGAAGGAGCCTCGATAGGTTAAGCCACTAACGGAGGTTGCCAGAGTTTGAAGCCCTGATTGGTTGCTAAGGAAAGCAATGGATTAATCACTGTGGTGTAAGAATTTCTAAGCTTTTCTAAATCTAGTAAATCGTCCTGCCCAGAAATTTTGAGTGCATCAATATAAGCTTCTATTGTTTTGTTCCATGCCGTTTTAGGCATTTTTTCATAACTTATTGTTAGGCTGAGATGTTGTGCCGAGACAAATTTTTCAAAAAAGGTAGAAGGGGGTAAGTTGTTTGATTTTGAGGAATTGATTTCACGGGTTGTTGGAACTAAATTCCATAATTGGTCATGGGCGACAAATGACCAGGGCAAATAATGATCCAGGGAAAACTTATCAGGCTCTATTTTTTGATTAGAGTAGATACAATAAAAATCTGTATTTTCTAGAATTTTCTTCCAATAGGAAGTCTGTTTTGATAGTGATTCTCTCTTGCTGGGTGCAAACAGCTTGTAGATGATTCCAGGAGTATTAGGATTACGTCTTTGCATATAATCCAGCCATTCCCAGGAAGCCCAACCTCTCACGATAGAGTAGTGTTTTTCTAAATAAGTCCCCCAAGAGGGGTGAAGAATGATTGCATTACAGGAACTATAGTTATCAGAATTAAAACAGTAAAGTGGTTTGCGATCGTTAAAGTAAGTTTCTGCTGCTCGAGGAACTCTTATATCTAAAGTGTTTCCTTGATTTTTGTTTTCAATTCCCTGTAACTCATTCTCCAAGAAAGGAACAATTAAGCGAAATGGAACGTATCTCTTTAATTTTTGATTGATCTTTTTGAGATTTTGTTTTTTAATGGTCGAGCGCAGTAGATTTTTATCGGTATCAGTAAACTTTAAAACAGGTTCTTCAACTGTCAAATCTAGTAAGTCAAGGCTCTCGGAAATTTTATCTCGTGTGCCAAAAGATAACTTAAAGTAAGTGTGTGGATACCAGGCATTAGCCAGCATCTCAATAATAATTTCATCGAAAGAGATGTTTTCAGAAATATCAAAATTTCTTCTTTTTATAATATCTAAAACAGATATGAAGAAAATATATTTATAGGAATTGGTTGTATCTGCAAATAGTCGAGTGAGTGCAGCAATATTGACTTCCTCAGAGTTGGGAAGTTTTCTGGCATCGGCAGTAAAATATTTTGCGGGGTTCTCTGCCATAGAGCAACGGTAAAGCTCGACCTGAATCAAGATGTAGGACGGCTAACATCTACAAATCTTTTCTCCTCTAGAGTATTCCCGTTCTGAACTGAAGTCATCTGGTAGTTCATGAAGGGTTATACCCAACGATTCACCCAGGGCTTTCATTTGAGGAACCGTGAGACTGGCGGCATTCGTTCCTCTTTCCGTAGAAGGGCGATCGAGCTGAGCGAGCAGCTATCGACCGATCGTTTAACGGCTGTCGTTCAATTATTGGAGTTTTTATCTGAGCCTTCAGAACGGGCTGCATCCCATTATTCTGAAGAGGCGGGTTTGATTGACTCTGAGCCAGAGCGTGTATCTGCTGCCCTGAGACGAACGGTAGCAAGTAGAGCCAGAGGTCTTGGTGAATATTGCCGATGTCCAGAAGAATTTTCTCCAGACAGCTGCACAGTAGAGCATATCCAGCCCCGTCAGGCAGGTGGAGAAACTTCTAACTTCGGCTGGGTTACATCCACCGGGATAGTTCGTGCCGATCGCAAGTTCGAGTCTTGTCCCCAGCTTTTTATTTCTGATTCAACTCCCTGAGTAACCCCGGTGGGCCCAGGTCTTCTAAGGTGTAACCCTGGGGGTAGCTGCGGTGGGAGGCATCGACATAGAAACTGGGTTGCTGCCGGGGAGGAAAATAGCGCAGTAGCCAGCCCCGCGATCGCAGCAGGGTTTCTACCATCTGGCGTTGATAGGTTGTCGGTTGAGGGAACCCGAAGGCCGTCAACATGCGTTGATCCAGCAGGGCATAGACCAGGGGGCGGGCGATCGGGCGAAGCGGAGCCGGAAACCAGCTGAGAAACAATTGCAGGGTCGATTCGCCGACCCGTTGGGTAGCGGGGGAATAGCAAAAGTACTGATCTTCGTAGGTCAGGTTGTACTGCTCAAAGGCGGCATAGGTATCTGGAATGTCTTGAATCTGCATCTGCTGCCCGACCCGGTACCAGAAGTAAAACAGGCCCTGCTTTTCGATCTCAGATAAACGCCGCCAACCAAACCGATCGACCCAGCGCACGGGTTCGTAAATGAAGGTAGACAGAACGTAGAGGTAATCGCTGTTGGTGATTGGAAAGTGGTGATGAATCCGGTTCATCCGCTGGATCGCAGCCTGACCTGGCTCACTGTTGTAGCCCCATTTCAAAATACTGGATAGCAGCAGCCCCGTATCGTCGTAGCGTTTCTGGGGGTGGTGATGAAACTCTCCGGTGCGATCTAGAAGTTTGGCAATACTGGGAACACAAAAGGTGCGAAACAGGGCCACCTCTAAGGCTCGGGTCACATCCCAGGGGAACTCATAGCCCGTAATCAGGTGACAGATCTCGATGTGGTCCTGGACCGGATCCAGGCGTTGTATCTGGGTCAGGCGATCGTGGCGAGACATAGCAGGTTGGTTCAACGGGAGGAATTCAGAGAGAGGAAATTGTCTCAATATTGTTACAGGCAATAGGCTCTTTTCCTATCCCGCTTGAGCAGGCAGGGAAATTAAATAAATTCCAGGATTGGGCCGGGGTGGGCTGGCAAATGTGATTTGCTACGGGGGAAGCCCTTACAAACTCGTCCTCAGGGGTTGCTATGCCGACGAATTCTAAATCTGTCCATGCCTATGAAAATTCTGGTTCTAAATGCTGGCTCCAGTAGTCAAAAGAGTTGCCTCTACGAATTGGCAGACGATCGGTTGCCTGCCCTTCCCCCAGAGCCCCTCTGGGAGGCCAAAGTAGACTGGACCCACCAGCAGGGATTTGCGGAGATCGAGATCGCCACTGCTCGGGGAGACCGTGTTCAGACCGAAATCCAGACCAGCGATCGACCGGCGGTGATGGCCCAGATGATCGAAACCCTCTGGAATGGCCCGACCCGGGTGCTGGAAAATCCGGCGGAGATTGTTGTCGTCGGGCATCGAGTGGTGCATGGTGGGGCTGCCTACCGGGACAGTGTGCTGATTACTCCTGCCGTGAAAGCGGCGATCGCTGACCTGGCTGCCTTTGCCCCCGTCCATAACCCGGCCAATCTGGAGGGCATCGAAGCGATCGAACAGAGTTTAGGAGCTATACCCCAGGTGGCGGTGTTCGATACGGCCTTCCATGCCCATTTATCTCCCCAGGTAGCAACCTACCCCCTACCCTACGAGTGGTTAGAGCAGGGCATTCGGCGCTATGGGTTCCATGGCATCAGCCACCGCTACTGTGCCCAACGAGCCGCCCAGTTGCTCAACCGGAAACTGACAAGCCTGCGCCTGATTATCTGTCACCTGGGAAATGGCTGTTCTCTAACGGCGGTGCGAGATGGCATCAGTGTCGAAACGACCATGGGGTTTACCCCCCTGGAAGGGTTGATGATGGGTAGCCGCTGTGGCTCGATCGACCCGGGGATTTTGCTCCATCTGTTGCGGCAGGAACAGTACAGCGTTGAGCAGCTAGATCAGGTGCTCAACAAAGGGTCGGGGCTGCTGGGGGTATCGGGGGTTTCGGCGGATCTGCGTCAGATTGAGCAGGCGATCGCCGATGGCCACACTCGGGCCCAACTGGCCCTGGATATCTATCTGCATCGGTTGCGGGCGGCGATCGCCGCCCTGCTTCCCGGTCTGGGGGGCTTGGATGCCCTGGTATTTACTGCCGGAGTAGGAGAAAATTCGGCCAGGGTGCGAGCGGCGGCCTGCGAGGGCCTGGGGTTTCTGGGGCTGAAAATTGATCCCCAGCAAAACCAGAGCCGTCCTCTAGATCAGGATATTGCCACGGCGGATTCACCGGTACGGGTACTGGTGATCCATACCCAGGAAGATTGGGCGATCGCCCAGGATTGCTGGCACCTGCGTTCTACTTTCCAATACAGAAACGGCTGAAGATTTTGTCTAAAACCGATTCCGTCACATCTTCCCCTAAGACTTCCCCCAGGGCCTGAATCGCGGCTCGCAGGTCGATCGTCCAGAAATCCAGGGGCAGACGCTGGGCAATGGTTCCCGCTACCTGCTCCAGGGCCAGTCTGGTTCGGGTCAGGGCAGCGGCCTGGCGCTGGTTGATCGCCAGATCGAGGTTGCTGGCCTGGAGCAGACCATCGCTCACACTGGTCAGAATCGCTGCTTCTAAAGCCTCGATCCCCTGGTTCCGGGCAGCGGCGGTTTTGACCACGGCGATCGCCTCGGGTAAGTTGGCAATTGTCTTGGCCGGGGCCAGATCCACCTTGTTGAGTACTAAAATCAGGGGTCGTTGTTTCACCTGATGGTAAATTGCCTCATCGTCATTGGTCCAGCCGACCGCTGCATCGATCGTCAGTAACACCAGGTCCGCCTCCTGGGCCACCAGGCGGGAGCGTTCTACACCGATCTGTTCCACCCGATCTTGAGTCTCTCGGATTCCAGCGGTATCCAGCACCTGAATTGGCACCCCCCCGACGACCAGGGAAGACTCCACCACATCCCGGGTGGTGCCTGGCAGGTCGGTGACGATCGCCCGGTCGGTCTGGCTCCAGGCATTCAGCAGGCTGGACTTGCCGACATTGGGCCGACCCACGATCGCCACTTTCAGCCCCGTCCGCAGCAGTTCCCCCCGCTGGGCCGAGGCCAGGATCTGGTTGACCTGTTCTAGTGCTCGCTGGAGTTGGGCCGCGATTTCAACCTCGTTCAGGGGAGGCAGATCTTCTTCAAAATCGATGCGGGCTTCGACTTCCGCCAGAGTATCCAGGCAAACCCCTCTTAATTCCCGGATTGGTTCAGCCAGTTTGCCCCGCAGAGCCGCCAGGGCCGTAGCCGCTGCCTGGGGCGATCGGGCTCCTACCAGGTCAGCAATGCTTTCGGCCTGGGTCAAATCCAGACGACCGTTGAGAAAGGCCCGCAGGGTAAATTCTCCCGGTTGGGCCAGCCGTGCTCCCTGCTCCAGGCAACTCTGGAGTACCTGCTGCACCGCCATCATGCCTCCGTGGCAGTGAAACTCCACCACATCTTCCCGGGTATAAGAGCGGGGAGCCAGCATCAAGAGCAGCAGGGCTTCATCAATCACTTGCTGGGTCTGGGGTTGACGGATATAGCCGTAGAGAATCCGGTGGCTCTCCCAGGTTTGCTGGCCGGGGGCATAAAACAGGCTACGGGCGATCGCCAGGGCCTGGTTGCCCGACACCCGGACAATCCCCACACTTCCCTGTTCGGGGACAATCGCCGTCGCAATTGCTGCGATCGTATCTCCTAACCCCTGGCCCATAGCGTGCTGTTCCTTATTCCCAAATATGCTTCAGGGCGAAATTTCTCCCCGCCATTGCGGGTTGATCAGACTGGTCAAAATGTGATCCCGCCACTTCCCATCGATCAATAAATAATCCCGGGCGTAACCTTCTACCACAAAACCTAACCGTCGCAGTAAGTTGCCACTGCGTTGATTATGGGGCATGTAGTTGGCCATGATCCGGTGCATATTCATCTGGTCAAACACATACCGGGTGGCAACCCCCAGGGCTTCGGTCATATAGCCCTGGCCCTGAGCGGTTTCGGCCAGACTATAGCCGAGGTAACAGAAGTAGGAGATCCCCTCGACAAACTGGGTGAAATTAATCACGCCAAGGATCTCCTGGTTGTCAAAAGCATCAAATACAAACAGCCGCAACGACTGCCGGTAATTGAACTCAATCAAATTACGTTCAACCTGTTCCTGCCAGAAGCGATCGGTATAAAAATAATCGGGTCTGGCTGGCTCAAAGGGGGTGAGGAATGCCTGATTTTGGCGGTAGTAGCGGACGATCGCGGGCACATCTCGATGGCTGGCAAGACGGGTGACTAATCGCTCAGTCTGAAGAACGGGAAGGTTTAAACTCACAGTAATCTAACAGGCCCGGATTTTGTCTAGTAAGGTATAGAATTCGCTCCAATCATCGGCCTCTACAATCGGTTGCCAGGCTGCTTCGATCAGAGGTCTGACCGGTACGGTCTGGGGATTGTGGCGATGTAGACGATTGGCCATGGTTGACAGTTCAGCCTCAGGGATCTGAGCCAGTTGCTGGTGATAAAACTGCTGCCATTGCAAAAATTCTTCCGATGACTCCATGCCCTGTAAACAGGAACCCTGACTCAAGATCAGACTGCTGTTATCTCGCCATTCTGGAGAAAATAGACGAGCTAAGTCGGCAAAAAATTGATGATAGCTGATTTGAGTCCGATGGAGAAGTTGCAAAGTCTGGACAATCAGGGTTTCACCCAGGGTCGTTTCCACCTGCTCAAACCCCAGTTTATGCAGCATCCGCCGGGTATAGGTCTGTTCGTAGACCGTCTCAAACTGGGCCAGGCCCAATTCCATGTCTGGAGAAGCAATCACCATAGACAGGGGGCGCTGCAGCATGGCCAGATTCCAGCGGCAGATGGCCGGCTGGTTGCGGTAGCTATAGCGCCCGCCATAGTCAAAATAGGCGGCGGTGAAGTTGGGGTTATAGGTGGGAATAAAGGCATAGGGGCCGTAGTCAAAACTTTCCCCGGTAATCGACATATTGTCGGTGTTTAAGACGGCATGGCAGAACCCTTCGGACATCCATTGGGCGACTAACTGGGCGACTCGCTGCACCAGTTCGGCATAAAACCGGGCATAGCGATCGCTCTCCTGAGCCAGGTGAGGATAATAAACCTGGATCACATGGTCGAGCAGGATGGCGGTTAAATCTTTGCGATCGTAGTAAAGCAAGCGCTCAAAAGTACCAAACCTGATGTGGGAACGGTTGCATCGCACCATCACCGACGATCGGGTAGGCGAGGGCTCGTCTCCCCGCCAGAGGGCTTCTCCGGTTTCGACCAGACTGAGACAGCGAGAAGTCCTGACCCCGGCTCGATGCAGGGCCTCAGCGGCCAGCACCTCCCGCACCCCACCCTTCAGGGTGAGTCTGCCATCTCCCCCCCGGGAATAGGGGGTGGTGCCGGAGCCTTTTGTGCCCAGGTCATACAGTTCCCCATCCTGGCCCCGCACCTGGGCATAGAGAAAGCCACGGCCATCTCCCAGGTAAGGGTTGTACTCGCCAAACTGGTAGCCGTGATAGCGCAGCGCTAAAAAAGGGCCAACCCCACGAAATTTGCCAAAGGCTTCGAGAAAGTGATCGTCGGTTACGCTTTCAGGCTCTAATCCCAGGAGGGGCAACAGATCATCGTTGCGAAACCGCAGGCGGTGGGCCGGAAACTCGACGGCGGCTACCACGTCGTAGTAGTCATCTCCCAATTGTTCCAGTACTGGCTCATAGGCAAGACGGAGGAATGGGTTAGACGAACCGGACTGAGTTAACTCTTGGGTAGACATGTACTGCCTGAATGCAAAGTTCTCTACATCCTATCAACCGTTGAATTGCCCTGGCGGGAGTGGGCCTATCATCGCTCCCCAGGAGTTGCTACAATCATCCTCTATTTAACGGTGGGTGAAGGGTGCTTTACCAGGATTGCAGGAACTCAGAGCATGGGTGTGTTGTCTAAGTGGAGGCGTTACTGGCTGGCTATGGCCCTGCTGGGGTTAATCGGTTTAATAGCCTGTAAGCCGCTTGATCTGAGTGTGCATGCTGCCCCCTTAAATCAACTGGTGGCTACTGCTGCCAGCGATCCCAAAACTTTTAATTGTGCCCTGATCCAGGAATTTCCCAATGTGGCAGGGTTTATCTGTGAAGGGTTGACCTTTGAAGATGGCCAGGGAGAGATTCAACCGGGTCTGGCAGAAGCCTGGAAATTATCCACCGATCAGAAACACCTGACCCTTACCCTGCGAGCAGGGTTGAAATGGTCCGATGGTTCACCTCTGACGGCAACCGATGTCTTGTTTACCTACCGGGATGTTTTTTTCAATCCCAAAATTCCAACGGCCTATCGAGACATTTTCAAGATTGGCTCTCAAGGTCTACTGCCAGAATTGCGCCAACTGGACGATCGGCAGATTGAATTTATCCTGCCGGAACCCTTTGCCCCGTTCCTGAGAAATCTGGCCGCTCCGATTTTGCCGGCCCATGCTTTGCGCGATGCCGTGGCTACCAGTGATTCAACCGGTAAGCCTGCGTTTTTCTCGACCTGGGGTACCGATACTAACCCGGAGCAAATTGTCGGTAATGGGCCCTATCGAGTTTTGAGTTATGAACCGGGCCAGCGTTTAATTTTTGAGCGCAATCCTTACTATTGGCGGCGAGATCACCAGGGGCGACAACAGCCTTACATTGAGCGGGTGGTCTGGCAAATTATAGCTTCCGCCGATACGGCGCTGATGCAGTTTCGGGCCGGGGGCCTGGATGTGATCAACATTGGCCCCGCCAGTTTTGCCCTTCTGAAACGGGAGGAAAAACGGGGGCATTTTACGATCTACAATGGTGGGCCTGAGGCCGGTACGACCTTCCTTACCTTCAACCTGAACCAGGGGTGGCGGCAGGGGAAACCCCTGGTTGATCCGGTCAAATCCCGCTGGTTTAACCAGAAAGAGTTTCGTCAGGCGGTGGCCTACGCCCTCGATCGACAGACAATGGTCAACAACATTCTGCGTGGCCTGGGCACCACCCAAAACTCTCCGATCTCGGTGCAAAGTCCTTACCATCTGACCCCAGAGCAGGGTCTAAAGGTGTATAATTACAACCCAGGTCAGGCCAAAAAACTCCTGTTGCAGGCCGGATTTCGTTATAACTCTCGCAACCAGTTGTTAGATGCCAGGGGCAATCCAGTCCGGTTTACTATCCTGACCCACACCGGCAGTCGTACTATGGAGGCGATCGGGGCCCAGATTCAGCGTAACCTTGGGGCCATTGGTATACAGGCTGACTTTACCCCGATTGACTTTGGCACTCTAATCGAAAAAGTCACCAATACTCTAGATTGGGAATGCTATATCGGCGGTATTACCGGTGGGGTAGAACCCAACAGTGGGGCAAATATCTGGTTGCCCGAAGGATCGTTTCATCTGTTTAACCAGCAGCCCCAGGTGGGTCAGGCTGCCCTCAGGGGTAGAGAGGTTGCTGATTGGGAAGTAGCCCTGGGCCAACTCTACGAGGCGGGTGCTCGGGAGTTAGATGAGGCCAAACGTAAGGCCCTATACGCTGAAACCGAACGCATTACCCAGGAAAACCTGCCCTTTATCTACCTGATCAACCCCTTAACCCTGGCGGCGGTACGAAATCAAGTCAGGGGAGTCAAAATCTCCAGTTTGAACTACGAGTCCGTTTTGTGGAACCTATTTGAGCTGCAAATCGAAGACTCTAAGGATAGAAACCATTGAGCAATGTTAAGTTTTGTCAGGCAAAATTTGGTATCATTCACTCCAACTACAGCAACATTCAGTCGATTGCACCAGTCCAAAGACTTAAGCCTGCCAGCCTTCAATTACGGAGCAACCGTTCTGGTCTAAACCCTATGACAATGGATTTCCTGATATCTTTCTTAATCCTTTCCCCGGGTCGAGTTCCCTCGGGTAATAGCCAACAACTTGTCAGGAAAATATACTGTTGAGCGAGAGGCGTTTCAGCTATCTAACACCAAGGTGAGAGGAGTTTACTGTGCAAGTTGTTAAGGAGTACGTCCAGCGCTGGTATGAGAGCGGCCTGGATCCAGATGAATATATCTGTCATAAGAAACAAGGAAACATCGTCGAAATTGAAGAAGCAGAAACCGGTAAGCGGCAAGTTGTTTTAACATTTTGTACGAATGATGTTTTAGGTCTGACCCAGGAAGAATCGGTAAAGCAGGCTGCGATCGATTCGATTTTGCAGTACGGCACTTCCAACAGTTCCTGCTCGGTTTTGAGTGGGCGGATCGACCTGCACCGCCAGTTAGAAGACGAAATTTCCAAGTTTAAGCATCTATCCCATACCCAGCTCTTTCTTAATGCCTGGATGGCGATGCAGGCTCTCATGGATGCCTTCTGCCATCTGGCTATTCCAGTGCCCGGTTTCCAGCACACCAGAGAAACCCTGATTTTGACCGATGTGTTAAATCATGGTTGTATTTTGTCTGCCATTGCCAATGCGGGGACTCGTTCTGGTAAATTGTTTGGCCACAGTCCCAGGGTGCGGGTGCGGGCTTACCGTCACTGCGACATGGAAGACTTTGCCCGTAAACTCCAGCGCTACGCCCGACCTGATGATCGGATTCTGGTGGTTTCTGATGCTGTTTTCTCGATGGATGGGGATATTGCTCCCCTGCCTGACATGATCGAGATTATGTCGAACTACGATGGCAGTGTGCTGGTGATGGATGAAGCCCATGCCAGTGGAGCGTTGGGGGCTACCGGACGGGGCATCTACGAACACTTTGGGATTTTGCCCCAGGATGCGATCGAACGGGGAGTGGTGCCTTTGATCATGACCACCTTCTCCAAGTTCGCTGCCTCTGCTGGAGCTGCGATCAGTAGCCATGTGGCCGAGCTGAAGCCTCTGTTAAACGTGTCTCCCACCTCGATCGGGACGATTTCCCTGCCGCCGCCAACCACCGCCGCTGCCCTGGAGAGTATCCGGATTGTGCAGCGAGAGCCGGAACGGGTGCAACGACTGCAAGAAAACACCCGCTACCTGCGTTCCCGTCTGGCCGCCCACGACTTTCTGGCGATCGGTGAAACCAACGTGGTGCCGGTGCTCCTGCCCCCCGAAATCAACCCGAAGATTTACGCCCGTCAGTTGCTTGACTATGGCATCTGGGTGTCGCCGATCTGGTTTATTGCCAAACCCCGGATTCGGATTACCGTCAATGCTCTCCATACCCGGGAAGAAATGGATCGACTGGTTGCCACGATGGTCAAGGTGCGCGACTTAATGTACAAACCCACGATCAGTGCCTGATTAACAGGTCTGTTCTGAATCTGTGAATACTGTTTTTCAAGGAACGTTAGGGATAACGTTCCTTGTTTTTTTTGAGGACTGAAGCCGATTTTCTACCCACCGCTCAGGGTTGTTCCAGGGGGTGAATGCCTGCCAGATCCAAAATTTCGGGAATGAGATCTTCTCGCTTCACCGCCATCATGTGTACTCCCTGACACAATTGGCGGGCTAATCTGACCTGCTCTGCTGCAATCAGCATGCCTTCCCGTAATGGGTCAGAAGCCCGTTGCAGGCGCTCGATCGTCTCATCGGGAATATACACCCCGGGCACATTGCGGTTGATAAACTGGGCGTTTTTCGCTGACTTAAGTAGAAAAATCCCGGCCAGAATTGGTTTATTTGTCCCGGCGGCAATCTGGGTCATGAACTTTTCTAGCCGATCGAAGTCTGAAATCAACTGACTCTGAAAGAATTGGGCTCCGGCTGCCAGTTTGCGTTCAAACCGACTCTGTAAACTCGACCAGTTTTTGAGTTGAGGGTCGATCGCCGCTCCGACAAAAAAATCGGTGCCTCCCTCGGTCAGGGGCCGGTCGTTGGAATCTACGCCAGCATTTAGTTTGCTGATCAGTTGCAGCAGCCGCACCGACTCCAGTTCAAATACTGCTCTGGCTTCAGGATGGTCGCCGGCTTTTACCGGATCACCGGTCAGGGCCAAAATATTCCGAATTCCCAGGGCCTGGGCTCCCATCAAGTCAGACTGGAGCGCAATGCTGTTGCGATCGCGACAGGTCAGCTGGCAGATGGGTTCAATTCCATGCTGCAGCAAAATCACCGAGGCGGCCAGGGAAGACATCCGTAGCACGGCCCGGCTACCATCCGTGATATTCACCCCATGCACTCGCCCTTGCAATCGTTGGGCCATTTGCACCATCAGCATCGGGTCACAACCCTTAGGAGGAGCAACTTCCGCTGTGATCAGAAATTCCCCCGATCGGGCAGCAGCTTGCAGGCTAGAGAGGGACAACGGCATTTGAAAACAGCAGGATAAATGTGGAAATTGAGTTACTTTAATAACCTTCTCATGGAATGTTCGCCATCCAACCCTGAATTTCTATTTCCAGGGTTAGAATACCGCCCTGAAAAGGCCGGGGGCCCTGACCCGATCGGCAGGAATGCCTTCTGAGCGAGTCCCCTGTCTACCCGAAAAAGCTGCCAGGGTGCCAAAGCCCCAGGGCTGCGGTCTGGGTTTGGGTAGCCTGGGCTGGAATCTGGCCCACCTAAGTTGGTAGAGAATAGCCCAGGGCTGTTTTAACCCGGGTCAGGGTCTGGTTGGCGATCGCCGCCGCCTTTTCCCGTCCGTCTCGTAGCACCGAGTCGAGGTAACCTGTTTCATTGACAATTTCGTGGTACTTATCCTGGATCGGTTTGAGATGGGCGATCGCCGTTTCCGCCAGTAACGGTTTGAACTGCCCCCAACCCATCTCCGCGCATTCAGCTGCCACAGCTTCCTTCGATTTGCCAGACAGCAACATATACAGGGTGAGGAGATTATTGCACTCCGGCCGCTCCGAGTCGCCAAATACCAGACCTTTGATCGGGTCAGTCTTGCATTTCTTAATTTTGCTCTGGATCATCTCTGGCGTATCCAGCAGATTAATCCGGCTCATATCCGACGGATCCGATTTAGACATTTTCCGGGTGCCATCGGTCAGGCTCATCACCCTGGCTCCGTCCTTGCGGATCATGGCTGCGGGAGACTTCAGTACCAGTTGTTCTGGTTTACCAAACTGGTGATTGATCCGATCGACGATATCCCTCGTCAGTTCGATATGTTGCTTCTGGTCTTCTCCCACAGGCACCTGATCGGCATCGTAGAGAAGAATATCCGCCGCCATCAACACCGGGTAGTCCAGCAGCCCGACCCCAACGTTTTCCCCCTGTTTAACTGCCTTTTCTTTGAACTGAATCATGTCGGTCAGCCAGTTCATCGGTGTAATGCAATTGAGCAGCCAGGTCAGTTCGCTATGGGCCGATACATGGGACTGGACAAAGATGGTAGAACAAGTCAAATCGATGCCACAGGCTAGATAAAGCGCCGCGATCGCGTAGGTATCCGCCGCCAGGGTGGCCGGGTTATGGGGGACGGTAATAGCATGGAGATCAACTACGCAGAAGAAATTGTCGAACTGGTGTTGATGCTCTACCCAGTTGCGAATTGCCCCCAGGTAATTGCCTAGATGGAGATTGCCCGTTGGTTGAACGCCAGAAAGAACTCGTTGCTTGGTCATGATGCCTGAGAAATTACCGAAAAACCCACCGCCCTCCGGACAGTAGCTATACTAATAGTATTAAGAAACGTAACAATCAGTACGCCTCTGTCCTAAAGATTCCTCCAATTATGACCCACTCTCTGACTCCCCAGCAGACTGCCCAGTTGCGTGAATGTCTGGTGCTGGCTCAAGATCCGACCCAGCATCAGGATGCCAATCAGAGCTTTGATGTCTTACGGGCCAGTATTTCCGAGCCTCTGGCCACAGAACTTCTCAGTGTTTTGTGGAAGGAAGTCCTGTCGGCTCGTCGTTCTGCGGCTTTCTGGCAGCAGATCAGCGATGTCGAAAAAGAGATGTCAGAACGGCTGGCCCAAAATCATTTTCAACTTCAGCAAAATTACCTTCGCCTGATGCAGGAACAATAATAGTTGCTGCAATCAGGCCAGGGAAGCTATTTCCCCAGGGATGGTATCGTTAATCTCCCTGGGAAAACAACTATGACTCTCGAATTTGCTGGCGCAGCTGTTCCAGTTCGGGATCGGTTTCGCCCGTAGCCTGAACTGGCGGCAGCTGGGCCGAAGTTGTGCTGGGGGCAATTTGCGATCGCATAGCGGCCAGTTCCGCTTCTACATCATCGGCTTCCCCAAGGGCGGCAATGCGCTTTTCCAGGTCATCCATACCCAGTTCGGCGATCGCTTCCGATTGGGCCTCCATTTGTAAAACCTTTTCTTCCATCCGCTCAAAGGCGGCCATGGCACTCCCGGTTCCAACTCGCCCCATCATGTCGTTAATTTGCTGAGACGCTTTGGCAGACCGGGCACGGGCAATGTAGAGATCTTTTTTGGTTTTGGCTTCCGAAATTTTGCTCTCCAGTTTCATCATGTTCTGGCGCAACTGGGTAACCACAGCCGATTGCTGTTCCAGCTGGCCCTTCATCGCTTCTGCCGTCTCCTGGTAAGACTTACGCCGAGTCAGGGCTTCCCTGGCCAGATGTTCATCCCCCTTTTGCAGAGCCAGTTGGGCCCGTCGATACCATTCATTGGCCGTCGTCTCAGCCTGAGAGCATTGCCGTTCAGTGCGCTTCTGGGTTGCGATCGCTTGAGCCACTGCCTGCCGCAGTTGAATCAAGTCTTCCTGCATATCCAGAACCGTTTGTTCCAAAATCTTTTCTGGGTCTTCGGCTTGACTGATTAAGCTATTGAGATTAGCACGAATCACCCGCATGATCCGGTCAAAAAGCCCCATGATACTCTCCAAGGAACGGTACAAGCGATGAGTCTGGCACCCGGAAGCTATCCCCGTTGCCCAGCGCTCTCAACTTTTCTCAATCCTACCGTAAGCTTTTGATTCAAGTCAGCGTTTCTGCACTTCGACAGAAATTCCCTGTTGTTGAAGTTGCTGCACCCGGGCTTCGGCTTCGGCCTGACTACTGTAAGCCCCTACCTGAATCTTGGCACCATCGTCAAAGTTCTGGACATAGGCATCGGGAATCACCTTCCGCACAGCTTCTAAGGTGCGATCGCTGTCGTAGTGGGTCACCAGCTTATAACTGGCCTGGCCACTACTACGTTCGGTGGGGCGTGCTGGCGTGCTGGGGGCCGGAGCGACGGGAGCCGGACGGGCCGGAGCCGGAGCCACTCGCCGGGGGGCAGCAGGTTGGGGGGGCTGATAGACTCTGACTGGCGGAGCGGCTGCACGGGGCGCTTCACTGACCGGACGACTGACGGTGGGCGCAGGGGCATCCGATCGAGCCGGTGCTGGCTCTGCGGTCGCCGTCGGAGTTGTTTCAGAAGTTGGGGCGGCCCCAGTAGTGCTGGTAGCCGGGGATGTTTTGGCAGCAGGGGAAGGGGCAGGACTGGCAACGGGCGCAGATACGCCACTGGAGTTGGGCTGGACACTCCCAAGAGTATTAAGATTCAGATCTTTAAATTCCTGGGTGGCCAGGTTGGGTTGGGGGGCTTCTAGATTGGCCGCAGGCCCAGATACCACTCCCCCCGGCGGATTGACCGTCGAGTCAGGTTTGGCGGTTGGAAGCAGGCGACTAAAGCTGGCAGGGTTCATGACCAGGTAGCCAAACATGGCGCTGGAAACCAGGAGTAGCAACATGGAGCCAACCCCCAGAGGAGTCAGCAAACTCTCCATGAAACCCCGTTCGGCCTGAACATGGGCCTCTTCCGTAGCCAGACTGCGGAGCAACTCTTCAGAAGACTCCAGATAGTCATCCAGGTTGGGTCTGGACGCAACTAGTTCATCCTGTAAAGGATCTGCTACGGGGGCTGGAGCTAAAGGCTCTCCCGCCTGTTGCAGGGCGATCGCCAGTTCTGAGACAGCACTTATCCCTGAAGGCATGGGATCCGCCGGTGCAGTTCCTTGGGGAGACGGGAGCGTTGCCAGGGGTTCTGCCGCGATAGGATTGGTTCTGCCGCCGGTGGCAGCGACGGAAATCAAATCCAGCATTTTGGTGGCGGATTTTCGCCCAGAATAATTATGGGTTCTGCCACCCCCAGCCCGTTGTCGGCGGAAGCGAGTCAGTTCATCCTCTAATTGGATATCTAACCCTGCCAGCACGCCCCGCAGGGTTGGGTGCAACATCTGATTAGAGCGGCCAGCCCCGGCTTGATTGGGACGGGGTGGTTGCGACTGTGCTTGAGGAGCGCTGCCTAATTTAGAGGATTGACCCATCGTCTGAACTCCTAACCTGAGGTGCTAACTGTGACTGGTACTTCAAATTACTGGTAATCTTAAAAGCCCTGCAATACCCGAACAAAAATTGCTATAGCCGTCCAGTATTACTGATGTTGAAAAATTTGAATAGGGAGTTGAGCAAAGTTATACACTTTTTTACGCAATCTGAACGAGTTTGCCATATTTGCCGTGATCAGGCATGATTTTCTCCAATTAGTTTGGCTTTTGCCATGGCTTTTCAGTCGCTCCAGAATGTTTTAGGTGCTATAGGTAATCAGTACCAACCTCAGTCCCAGCGGCAATTTCAGGTAGTGCTGCGGTGCTGGATAGAGGTGGTTGGCCCGGTGGTAGCGGCCCAGACTCGCCCCCTGACGATTCAACGGGGAGTTTTAAAAGTGGCAACCGCCAGTTCGGCCTGGGCCCAAAATTTGGTCTTTGAACGTCAGCGAATTCTGGCCAAGTTAAATGTGCTGCTGCCCCAGCCCTTAGAAGACATTCGGTTTTCCCACGCCCAATGGGAGTCGGCCAAAACCCCCTTACCAGTTCCCGGGATAGAATACCAGTCTGCTCTGTGGCAGCACCATCCCAGTCGTGTAACGTCCCAGGCGATCGGCCCTGGCCGTTTAGCCAGCAATGCCACGGATCCGCAGGCAGCCTTTCGAGGTTGGGCCAGCCTGATGCGATCGCGGAGTCAACATTTGCCCACCTGCCCCCACTGTAATAGCCCTACTCCCCCCGGAGAATTAGAACGCTGGTCTGTATGTGCTATTTGTGTTGCCAAACAATGGTAGAACCCTGGGGCACTCTTCCCTCACGTAGCAGGACTTCGCTCCGCCAGGGAAGGGTCAGGTAAGTTAAAGCCTCTTCAATGCTTTTTCTCGATCAACAGATTTTCAATAGACAGATCTCCCTTCAGAAAGATCCGTAATTTTACTCTTAAAGAATATTTCAAAACTCCTGAGAAATTTTTCCTGTCAAAGCTGTCCTTAATTTCTCGGGGATTTCCCAGGGATGGGGAGAGGAAAAGGGCAGGGTCCTGGGAATATGGCTCTAGATTTCACTTGATCCCTGATCGGTTTTGGCAAAAACAGTCGCCGTTGTTGCTTGATTCAGGTAAATACTTTCATCAATGTTGCCCTTCTTTTCATAAACGTGAAAAGAATATAAACCCCTATTTTTGTCAGCGATCACTCAAATAACGATGGAGTGACGGATTCAGAGTTTGGACAGACCTGAAGATGAAATTTGTGTCAATCAGAATGAGACGTATAGCTTGTTTCAAAGACTTTATTTATGCAATCCTCAAATTTTTCCGCTTCTTCTGCTTGTCGGCACTGCCGCTACTACACTCCGGAAGGACGGCGTGGGGGGCATTGCAATCAGCTGAATGTTGCTGTGCAGAGCAGTTGGAAAGCTTGTAGTCTGGCGCTTCCACCCTTTGTGACCACCTGGGAAAATATCGAGGAATTAATGGTCTGGCAACAGCGATCCCTGGTAGCTCAGGAGATTCCTGTAACCTGCCATCCAGAAGTTGAAGAGATTGTGGAAGAAACTGGGCAACGAGTTAGTGGTTCTCGTCAAACCGTTGGTCTGAGAGCGCTGTGGATGTAATTTTATCAAGGTTAAGCAAGCCCCTAGCTTGGGTGTTAATTGATCAAAACAGGTTTTTTCAGGCTGGTAGCCTTTTACCCTTATCACGGCAGGCCCCCGGCCAAACGAGGTAATTGCCCCTAAGACAGAAGTTTGTGCTGTTTGCTATAACTTTCCTGATCGGTTCAGGGATCTGGCGATCGCCAAAATTTAAGCGGAGAACAGGAAATAAGTTGGGTTGGTCAAATTTACCCGCAAAACTGCGGATGCTTTTCCTGGGGTTTGATGTCAAAAATAGCATCAGCATCCTACCCAATTTGAGGCTTCTCTATGAACGCTTCCTTGCAACTGACTCGGACTCAAATTTCTCCTTCCCTCAGTCGCTATATCGTTTCTCTTTCACTCCGGCAGTTGATTGTAGGAGGGCGGCTTAATCTTGATCAGGATACCTATGTAATCCGGACTCAAGAAGGGTATGTTGCCTATCGCACCTGGATGTCTATCTTTCCTCTGATTGAAGTGTTTTATCCCGACCAGGAATCTCAAGTTGTCAACTGGCTAGAACAGTTTGGCTATTCTTTCGGCTAAGCTAAACGGCCTGCCAGGGTTCCGCTCCTTTCAAATATTTCATGGTAAAAGCTCCAGCTAGTTTTGCTGGGGCTTTTATCATCTTTGGAGTTAGATTTTTAACCAGAAGTATTCCCCCGGGCGAGAGCTTTTGATTCCTCCAATTTTGTGGCGGGAATATGCCATTAGATAGAAGGAGAATTGAGCAACCCAGGGCATGATTAATTCATTGAGAAGCTCATCATCAGTATCCTGATAGCAGTTCGTTCCGGGTAGCGAACTGCTTTTTTCTTGGCTATTTTTCCTTCCATCGTTTTGTCCCCTCCGAGATCGTTCCAGGCTCAAACTTCAGAGGGAGGGGAGCAGAACCTCTGGTAAGTCCTGAACCCAGGCCTATAGAAATTCGCAAAAAACAGAGCAGGAAGCAATCGCGTCCTGCTCTGTGTCTTGTTCTTTCGCTTGTGGAGTTCTAAACAGTTGTGGTAATGCTGACAGTGCAAACAGGCCGAAAACTCTTTGATGCTAATTTCACGGATTTATCTCTGTCAGCAAGTAGGCAATCAGGCTTACATCTTGCCGTTCTGCATCACCTGCTGGAGGTGCTGCCGGATTTCTTGAATCTGCTCGGTTTCCGCCTGCTGGAGCTTCTGGAATAGCTCAACACAGGGTTGGGAACCTGTAGACTGAGCATCGCCGATATAGGTTTCGTAAGCTTTCAGAGCTTCTGCCTTGTTTTGTAAAACAGTCAGCAGATCATATTCCAGATTGCTTACAGCTTGAGAACTCATAGTGCCACTGGTCATAATTACCTCAAACAGAAATACTAAAGGACTGAAGCGTGATCAACTAACAGTGATCGTGATCGAGATGGTTGACAGGTTCATCTCTCCAAGGGGCAGAGCCGATCGCAAACCGGGGAACCATGGCCTACTGGCTATTTCAGGCAAATCCCAGATATAGCCGGGTTCTGGACGGCCTGCGTGACCTGGCAGAAATGTACTGGTTAGTAACCCGCTATACCAGGGAAATTAGTCCTGGCGATCGGGTGGTGATCTGGGTGGCAGGTCCCCAGGCAGGAATTTATGCCCTGGCTCAGGTCGCCCGTCCTGTCCTGTTTGTTGATCAGCCCCCCGATCTCGACTACTGGCTTCTGCCGATGCGAGCGATCGGTCGATTCTATGTTCCCGTCCGCTTTATCCGCAAGGTTGTCGATCGTCCCCTGCTGAAAGCTGAACTACGCCACCACCCAGGTCTGAGTCAGTTATCAGTGCTGCGGGTTCCCCAGGGCACTAATTTTCGGATTACAGCCCAGGAGTGGCAGCGCATTCAGGAACTTTTGGGCGATCGCTAAACCAGGTTACAGGCCCGTTTCGGGGTCATGCTCAACGGCATTCGGGTCTACTCCCAGGGGAGAGACAAAATTGCGGAAGAGGGTGATCTGGGTATTAAATTCCAGACCTTTAATCTGGTTGAATAGCTCCTGGGCCGGTTGGGAGAGCTGGTAGTTGGGCGGCATGGGCACAATCGTTCCCTGATCCATACCCTGGGCCAGGAGGTACCAGAACAACAGTTTGGTTGTATCGCCCAAGGCCCCATACTCGCGGGCGAGTAAATTATTTTTGTGGCTGATCAGATCCCGCTGTAACTGGAGTTGTTCTTCCTGGGGCAGGGCTTTGACCTGATTAAACAAGCCTTCCGCAATTCCGGGAGAGACGGTGCTGGCGGCGGGGGCAGCAGGGGTGATCGATTCGCCCATTTCAGTGTAGATAAACCAGAACAACGCCAGTTGCTCGTCTACATTCAGCTTTTGAAACGCCTGGAGTTGTTCCAGAGCCGTATTAGATTGGGTGTATGTCATAAAAACCTCATAATCTCTGCCTGCAACGGTAACGAGCTTTCGGGCAAGATGAACCTCACTCCCGACAGAAGCTCCTGACCTGACCCGAGGCAGAGGTAGGAGATGGAAGCCTTAGTAACCCTGGAGGGGTAAGGCTCAGGAGGAATTGAGGCATGGCAGAACGAAAACTGGAAGGCAAGGTCGCGATCGTCACCGGAGCCGGGACTGGAATTGGAGAGGCGATCGCCCACAAATTTGCTAAGGAGGGAGCAAAGGTCGTGGTTTGTGGGTTACCCAGCGATCCGGTTGAAGATGTAGCCAGGGCGATCGTCCAGTATGGTGGCATTGCCCTGGCCTACACCGGGGATATCGCTGAAGAAACCTATGCCAGAGCCTGTGTCGAAACCGCTGTAGAAGCCTATGGCCAGCTGGATATTTTGATTAACAATGCTGGGGTGTTTCTGACCAATGCTGAAACCCAGGACTACCCGGTAGAAGATTTCGATCGCACCTTTCGCAACAACGATCGCACCGTCTTTCTCATGACCAGGTACGCCATTCCCTACCTGCGTAAGACCAATGGCAATATTGTCTCGACGGGTTCCGAGGCGGGTTTCAATGGCCATCCCTACAACACTCCCTACGGTGGCACCAAAGCCTGGATTCATTCCTTCATGATGGGAGTGGCGGTAGAACAGGCGAAGTACGGAATTCGAGCTAACTGTGTCTGCCCCGGCCCGATCGACACCGCCTGGACCCATAAGGAAACTGGCCCGATGGATCAAAAGCTGGAAAAGACTCTGATTCAGGCTACTCCCCTGGCCCGACGGGGTACCCCGGAAGAAGTCGCCAATGTGTTTGCCTTTCTGGCTTCCCCAGAGGCCAGTTACGTGACGGGGGCACTCTGGCTGGTCGATGGGGGAATGACCCCTGCCAAAGGGCCGATCGGCAAGGAAACGCCTTTCTGGAAGAGTGTCGAACCCGACGGCGAACTACGCCTGGAGCATAGCAAAGAGGGTCTGGAAAATAAGGAAACCCACCGGGTTCGTTAAAACGCAGCCAGGGTTTGAAGCTCAAACCCTGGCTGAAAAAATGATGGTAATAGAAATGTCTAACTGGATTTAATGGCCAGGAATTTTTCCATCGCTGCCACCATGTCTGGGGGCCAGCGTCGGACTGTGCGTAACCAGTTGAGGTCTTTATAACGGGCATCCAGGCCAACAGCCGAAACCCACTGGCTCTCTGCTTCTCCCCGTTTTCCCTGAACCCAGAGGGCCGCGGTCAGAGCCGCCCTCATATCGGCAAACTTGGGATATTTGCGTACCAGACTACGCATGGTGCGAATCGCCTCATCCAAGTTACCGGTCTGATACAGGGCCAGGGCATAGTTGGCGCGGGCGAAGGCATAATCCCGAGCCAGATCGGCGGCCTGGCGGAAGTCTTCTACGGCTTCTTCCCACTGACCCAGTCCGGCTTTAGCACTGCCCCGATTATTCAGGGCAGCGGCATCCTTGGGATCGAGTTCTAAGACATGATTGAAATCAGCGATCGCCTGCTCCCATTTGCCCAGAGATTCTAGAGCAGCGCCCCGATTCAGGTAAGGATCGGGCATGGTTGGAGCCAGTTTAATGGCCTGCTCATAATCTGCCAGGGCGCTCTGAACGTTGTTCTGGCTGACCTTGGAATTGCCCCGATTGCTCCAGGCCGCAGGATTATCGGGAAAGCGTTCGATCATCTGGGTCCAATAGTCTTCTGCCGTCTTAAAATCGCCACTATTGGTCGCCTGGAAGGCTTTTTCTGCCAGCTCATCCAGTTCTTTATAAAGCTGGAGTACGGAAGGTTGCTGGTTGGCCCCAGATTCAGTCGGTACAGGTTCAGTGGCCTGAGTTGTAGATTCTACACTGGTTGAAGTTGGCCCTGGAGTTGGTTCTGCTGCCCAGGCAGGAATAACTAACCCAAAGCAGGCGATCGCCAGCAGCAGAAACGAGAGGACAGTTTTCAGGAGTTGCCGCATAGAAAATAGGAGGCTGAAGGACTTGGCTTATTTAATCGGGAGTAGGGGAAATGGGGAGTGGGGAGTGGGGAACTGGCTGTCTGGGTAAGATGTCAGGCTGAAACAGGTTCTTGATCGGAAGGATCCGTACTACGGCTTCAGGAAGTCTCACCAGAGTTCTGGGGTTTTCGAGAGCTGTTGCCTCCTGAGAATTACAAATTAATTAAAACCAAATTTTTAACCTCTGAAAGTGCGGCTCCGCTACTTGCAAAAATTAAGTTTCGGGTTTTATTGCATTCACGATCCTTAAAGTAAGGATAACTGACTATCTGGGGGCTGGTAGCCCAGATGCTTCCAGGCCGAGGGAGTGGCTACCCGACCCCGGGATGTGCGATTGAGATAGCCTATCTGGAGCAAGTATGGCTCATAAACTTCTTCGATCGTCTGAGCATCTTCTCCGGTCGCAGCTGCCATCGTTTCCAGGCCTACGGGCCCTCCCCCGAAATGCTCGATCATTACCGTCAGCAGCCGCCGATCAGTCCAATCTAAGCCGCAGGGGTCAACATTATAGAGTTCCAGGGCTTCGGCGGCAATTTCCTGGGTAATGTTACCGGCCCCCTTGACTTGCACGTAATCTCGCACCCGTTTCAGTAAGCGATTGGCAATCCGGGGGGTTCCGCGGGAGCGGCGAGCCACCTCAGTCGCTCCGGTCGGAGTGATTGGGGTGTTAAGTAAGGTCGCCGTACGCAGCACGATTTGGGTCAGTTCATCCAGTTCATAAAACCGTAACCGCTGCACCAGGCCAAACCGATCGCGCAGGGGAGAAGTCAGAGCCCCGACCCGGGTAGTCGCCCCTACCAGAGTAAACCGGTTCAGGGGAATGGAACGGGTTCGGGCACTGGAACCTTTGCCGATCGTGACATCCACCCGGAAGTCTTCCATGGCCGGGTACAAAATTTCTTCGGTGACCTTGGGCAGGCGGTGAATTTCATCAATAAACAAAATATCTCCCGGTTGGAGATTTACCAGCAGACCGACAATGTCCCGGGTGCGTTCTAGAGCCGGGGCACTGGTAATTTTGCAGCCCACCCCCATTTCCTCCGACAAAATCAAAGACATAGTGGTTTTGCCTAACCCGGGGGGGCCATACAGCAACAAATGATCCAGGGTTTCCTGGCGGGCTTTAGCGGCTCGAATTGCAATATCTAATACTTCTTTCAGGTCTTTCTGGCCGACATACTCGGCCAATCGTCGGGGACGCAGCCCTTCTTCCTGCTTGCCCTGTTCCCCCAGGGCGGCTTCTGGTTGCAGCAGGGAGCCGGCCACCACAGGTGTAGGGGGGGGCTGGGCGATCGCCGCTTCCAGGGGCAGTAAGCCCTCGGGCTTCGGGCCATCGGCATCGGCGGGCTGTTGCTTGGAGGAGATAATTGCCATACTTGGATCAATCATACCTAGAGATCGGAAACCGCAAAAAACCAGGGATGTTTTAAAGATGACCGGAGTACAACAGTCCGAGTTGAGTGGGCCAGAGGGCATGAGTTTTGAGGCGGCGATCGAGGCAACTCAGACGTTGCTGATGCAATTCCAGCAGGGGCAGATTCAGGAACCGTCGTTGGCCGCCGCGATCGCCAGACTGGTCACGACAGAAAACGGGGCCCGTGGCTTTTTCGTGGTTTACCTGAGTAGTGACCACACCGTTCAGGCCGAGGCCCTGATCGCCGAAGCCCTGGAGCCATCTCTCTCGATTGTGGCTCCGCTGCTGGTAAAAAATTTAGCGATGTCTACGGCCATGGCGATCACCCATCAACGCAATCAACGACCGGATCTGCGTCAGGGCTCAGAGCGAGTTCAGACCCGTACAGAAATCTTGATCCGGTTGCTTGATGCCCCTGCCTTGCAAGCCCAGGCCCAGGGGTTAGCCGATAGTATCCAGACCGGCCAGGGTGCCTATCAGCCCTTTCTCGATCGCTGGGGGTACGATCAGGAGCAACGTCAGGCCATCTATACCAGCCTGGAACAAAGCGGGCTATTAGAAGCGTCCTAAACCCTGGCTGATTTTCTGGGATCAAAGGCGATAGAATAACCTATCAGGTAGTTGACATCTGCGCCAATACCAGGGAATTTAGATTAGCGACTCAGAGATTTACTTGCTTTAACCTCTCAACATGGCAGTTTCAGTTTCAACTAAGGTGTCCTTGTTCCAGACACAACGATATTTGGAACTGTTACGGGTACTGGTCAAACGTAATCTTAGTGTTCGCTACCGGGGCTCCATTTTTGGCGTGTTCTGGTCCCTGCTTAACCCGCTAATTATGACCGGGCTTTACACTGCAATCTTTGGCTCCATTTTTGCCGCAGAGTACGATGGTTCAATTTTTCGGTATGCTCTGGCGGCCTTCACCGGGTTAATCGTGGTCAACTTCTTTGCTGCTACCACTACCCAGTCCTTAGTTAGCGTTGTAGCAAATGGCGTTCTATTGAATAAGATTCGCCTTCCTGTCAGCGTCTTTCCCATTTCGGTTAATGTTGCTAACCTGATTCAATTTCTTTACGGGCCTCTGCCGCTCCTGGTAGTGACGACCCTGATTATATCGAAAAGCTTAATTAACGCCGTCGCTCTGTTGCTTCCCTTGCTGGCCCTGATGCTGGTTAGCTTAGGAGTCAGCTTTTTTGTCAGTTCCCTCTATGTATTTTTTCGAGATTTACCTTATTTTTACGAGTTAGTGGTTTTTGTCCTCTGGATCAGTAGTCCAGTGTTCTACCCCTCCAAAATTGTTCCGGTTCAGGTCAAACCATTATTGGCTCTCAATCCTCTTTCCCAAATTATTGAGAGTACTCGCCAGATTGTTTTGTCAGGGGCCCCTCCCGATTTCGGTTTAATTGCCGGTTCCCTGGTAGGTGGCCTGATTATTTTTGGTTTGGGCTGGAGCTGTTTCCAGGTGTGGCGTTCGCAGTTTATGGACTTACTCTAGATGGAAGTAATTCGCCTTGATAGGGTTTCCCTCTGGCGACGGACTCAGGAGGAATTCTCCTACGATTTAAAGAAAACAGTTCTGTCGTTTTTAGAGGGAAGATACCGGAAGCCGGCACGTAAATTGGTGTTGGATCAGATTGATCTGACGATCGAGGCAGGGGAGAAAGTTGGCATCATTGGTTCCAATGGTTCTGGTAAGTCTACCCTGTTAAAAGTGATTTCCAATATTTTGCAACCCACCAGTGGCAAAGTCTGGGTGCGGGGCTCGATTGCTCCCCTGATTGAGCTGGGTGCAGGATTTGACCATGATCTGTCAGTAGCTGACAACATTATTCTTTATGGGGTGATGCTGGGCTTCTCTGAAGCAGAGATGCGCTGGCGCTCCAAATCAATTCTGGAATTTGCCGAGCTAGAAGACTACACTTCGGCTCCGGTTAAGTCTTTATCGTCGGGGATGTCTGCCCGTCTGGGGTTTGCCATTGCCACAGATGTTCAGCCCGATATCCTGATTCTCGACGAAGTGTTATCCGTGGGCGATCAGAGCTTCCGCAATAAGTGTAAGCAGCGGATCGATCGTTTCTGGAACACCAACACTACGGTTTTGCTGGTTTCCCACGATATTTCCAGTCTGCGTAAGTCCTGTCAGCGAGTGATCTGGGTCGATCGCGGCAAAATCCGCATGGTTGGGGAAGCTACAGACGTTATCAAAGCCTATCTGCAGACCGTTAGCCCGGAAGATGATCTCCTGAAAGAGTTAGAAGCTGACGAAGCCGCCATGCTGGCTGAGATCTCTCTGGCCAATCAAATTGAGGAAGAGCCCGACCCAGAGCCCGAAGAACCGGCAGCAGAAGAAATTGAGGAAGAAGTCGTTGAACCAGAACTTCCGATCGCCGAATGGGTTATTGCTCCAGACGAACACTCTGGTAAGGTAACGCTCAGTCGTATTTTTATCGCAGATGAGCACAAACAACCGATTCAGCAGGTTGAGTTTGGCAAGCCTTTTTATGTCGGTCTTGAATACAGGGTTGATGAAGCGGTACGCGATTTAAGAGTTGGCTTTTGCATCCAGAATGAAGCAGGTAATATTCTGGTCGAGGCCAACACCTGGAACTACCTGTCTCCTACGGGAATTGTCTGTCATCTTGGGCATCATCTTATCTGGGCTAAGATTCCGGCCCCTCTTTTGATTCCGGGCCGCTATTTTATTGGCTATGTTGGGGCCTACGAAGAGTTTGTCGGCCATCACCACAGTTTGCTCAAGCAGTTGATGGCCTTTGATGTCTTGCCGATTAAGGTGATTCCATCGGCAGAAAACCGCAATCAGGAGATTTGGTTTGGGGGCTCCCTCACTTTTCCCCCGATCGAGGTAAGTGTTGATTAGGGATTATCAGAAACCCCCGGCGGGGTTTAATCTTCTGCTTCGACACCCTCATCTTCGGCACTCTCGTCGTCCCAATCCCTGGCTGCTTCGTCAGGATTGGTGTGGCGTTCCTGACTGAGACGATTAATTAAAGAGAGTACCTTATCTCCCCGTTCCAGAGATTTGTCTTCCAGAAACAGGACTTCTGGAGTGCGACGTAACCTAATTCGCTGGCCCAGTTCACTTCGAACAAAGCCGGTAGCCGACTTTAACCCGGCCATGGTTTCGGCCTTGGCCGCGTCAGTGCCGTAGATACTGACAAAAATCTTGGCATGTTGCAAATCGCCAGAGACATCCACATCTGTAACGCTCACCATGCCGGCACCAACTCGATCGTCTTTGATGCCAGAGAGGAGCATCAGGCTAACCTCGCGTTTAATTAACTCAGCGACGCGGGCAACCCGACGATTCGTAGCCATAATTGATTCTGCCTTTAGATTTCAAGAGAAACAGAGCACCCAGGTGCTCAATGTTCAGGGTTTGGAACGGTCGATTGCGGGGGGTCAGGATTCTGACAACTCCTGGTCTATCGCAACTACACCGGATTCAGACCCAGCATGGCCCGTAGAGTAAACCCAACAAAAGCAAGACTGGCCAGGGTCATACCAATCAGGGCGATCGCCGTTGTCGGTCGCCGAAAGAGAGGAGCCAGGGGCTTGAGAGCATTTAAAAACACACCCAGAATCGTTCCGAAAACGAATACGGGGTACTTAGAAACCGTGTTCCAGAAGTTTTGCATAGATTGACTGTAACCGTGACGGACGGAGAATATTGGGGTGATGACGGGTATCCCCACCCCATTTTAGAACGCTCTGTTCGGTTTAAAAACCCCCAGTTCTGGGTCAGGTTCTACCTTAAGACTGCCTACCCTTAAGGGTAGCATTCTGGATATCGCTGCGATCCAGTACCGTCTGGGTCAAAATTGCATGGGTCAGGTCAGCTCCATCCAAACTGGCTGCCTTTAAGTTGGCTCCATGAAGGTTGGCAGATTGAAGATTAGCGGCCTGGAGATTGGCAGAAATCAATCCGGCCCAACTCAGGTCAGCGTTAGCTAAGGTAGCCTGATGCAGATCGGCCTTTTCAAGGTTAGCGATATACAGGATAGCCCGACTCAAATTGGCCCGGCTCAAGTTGGCCTTACTGAGATTGGCCACATGCAGGTTCGCTCCACTCAAATTGGCTCCACTCAAATTGGCTTTACTCAGGTTGGAGCCATCCAGATTCACTGCATGCAGGTCAACCCCACTCAGATTCGCTTTACTCAAATCCGCATCACTGAGGTCGATCGCCAGACCAGGATGGCTGCTGCGCCAGAGGTTCCAGCGCTCAACTCCCTGTTTCAGCAACGATAACTGTGACTCATCTGCCATGAGGGAAGGCTCCTATTGGCTGATCTGCCCCGCTGGTACCAAAAGATTCTGCTTCTAGTGTAGCGATCGGGATTGGTAAACCAGCGTTGAAGAAGCTTTACTTTACTTTTTGCAACAGATGGCTCATTTATCTGGGTCGCCTCTTTCTTTGCGTCCCCCAGAGTCGCTAAACTACGAAGTGATATCCAGAGACAGCCATAATTATGAGCGTAATAAGCCAAGTCATTCTTCAAGCCGACGACGAACTCCGTTATCCTACTTCTGGTGAACTCCAGGGGTTACAAGATTTTTTCCAAACTGGTGAGCAGCGGACTCGGATTGCCGCAACCCTTTCAGAAAATGAGAAAAAGATTGTCCAGGAAGCCAGCAAAGAACTCTGGCGGAAGCGCCCTGACTTTATTTCTCCCGGTGGCAATGCCTACGGTGACAAGCAGCGTGCCCTCTGCCTGCGGGACTATGGCTGGTATCTGCGGTTGGTGACCTACGGAGTTCTGGCTGGCGATAAAGAGCCGATCGAAAAGATTGGTCTGGTAGGGGCGCGGGAAATGTACAACGCTTTGGGTGTACCGGTTCCCGGGATGGCCGAAGCAATTCGTTGCCTGAAAGCCGCTTCTCTCAGCCTGCTGTCCTCGGAAGATGCCGCCGAAGCAGCACCCTACTTTGATTATATTATCCAGTCCATGTCCTGATTCAGGAGTTCTGAACCAGGATCGGTAGCTACGGCTGGTCAACCACTTTAAACAACCTATCCCCATGATCGGTGGAGGTTTCGGCAGGTGTCGGGGCAATTACCAGTCGTGGGGAATTTTCATATTTAAATCACCCGATCGTATTAGGAAAACCGTTCTGCCAGACTTGTAGAAGGTTTCAGCTCGAGGCCCTGTTCAAGTCAGCCCCCATCTATCATTCCTCAGGAGAGACTGCATGACCGAAGCTCAAATTGTTCCCACCGCTGACCAGATCACGAAAGCCAGACAGGCGATCGATACCTACATCCGCAGCATCGATAGCAGTCCCGATCGCCGGGTTGGTGCTTACCCCTATTATCTTTTCCACGAACCCAACCAGCCGATTCGGGGTACGGTCATGATCTTTCATGGCTTCAGTGCCAAACCCCACCAGATGTGGCGGCTGGCAGATTACCTGTTCCGTAATGGGTTCAATGTTTACCAGCCTGGGCTGGCAGGCCATGGCTTCATCTACCCGGCGAGAAACTGGCCTCAAGTAGACCTGCGTCCCGAAATTGCTGGCCCCCTGAAGGAAAAGGTGAAAAAAGACCCGGTGCTGGTCAACTATCTCAGCAATCTTTCCCATAGTGCGGAGCCAACTGCCCGGCCTAATCGTATGCAGCAGGCCGCTCTGATTGCCCGTCTGGTAAAAATCGAGCCGCGGTTGCTGGATATTGTGAAGGCGATCGAAACCCCCAACGATCCAGATTTTGACCAGTATTTTGTGTCTTCTCACCTGAATTATCTGGTCAATGCCCAGGCTCGCCTGAGCGAACTCGACTCCCTCCCCGGCCCGATCTATACGGTGGGCCTCTCCGTTGGTGGAGCCACTGCCCTGGCCCTGGCGGCTTCCCGCCCCGATCGGGTTAAGGCGACGGTTGCCTACGCCCCACTCTTGCAAGTGTACGGGGCAGAACGCCGCCGCTATGTGAATCTGGCTGGCCCCCTGGATATCAAGGAACTGGGCTGGGATCCAACCCTTCAGTTTCCGGTGGGCTGCCTGACGGCGACCAATCGGTTTGGCGGCAGTGTTGTCATGAGTCCGACCTCCCTGCAAACCTTGAAAAAGATCCCCTCCTTTCTGGTACTGACGGAAAACGAAGATGCCGCTGATATCAAAACCAGCCAGGACTTCTTTGAGAAAATCGGTGGCACCCGCCAGGGCCATGCTTACTACTTCTATAAAGCCGAAGACCTGGTACCCCACCCAATGGTAGATCCCACGGAGGTGAGCCAGAACATGAGTAACCGTTACTGGCAGAGCCTCTATCAAGAAACCTTCCGCTTCCTGACGGTGGGCCAGGTGGATGAACCAAATCTGGGTAATCTGGGTCAGGATCCCAGCCTGCCCCAGGTGCCACCGGTCAGTTAAGCCTGGGAGTTTCTGAGCCGATCGGCACAACAATATAGCCCTGGAGGCGATCGCCCAGCACGAGATTTTTGCGATCGCCCCAGTACCACCAGTGGGCTGCCACATAGGCACAGATCAGGCTATCTAGCTGATCTTCTACGGCTTTGAGAGCAGCGCCCCCCAAGGGGATGGATGGTAGGGGTAATTGACCCCGAGGGACATCCAGGGCTGGCTCCAGATGGGGCAGGCGATCGCAGATGTATTGCCGCAAGCGGGCCAGTTCGGGGCGGCGTTCACTCAGGCAGCCTTTTTTGTATTTGAGAATGCGCTCTAACCCAAATAGGTGTACCATCGCCGGATGGGGAAACACCTCAATCTGATAACGCCCCGGTTGCTGCGGGGTGATTGTTGGGGCGTGGTTAAAGCCTCTGGCCTCCAAATCCAGGCCAAAGCCCACGGTGCGACTGGCAAAGGGCCGACTCAAATTAGCCGGATAGCAGCCCGCGTGGTAGCGGCCAAAATGCTGATGGGCCAGCCGATCGCACAGACGCATTCCGGTCTGATTTGGGATTATCGTGGGAGCGTCCACCGCCACCAGACCGGGGTGGTCAGGGGGAACCTGGCGATCGACCCAATCTAGCAGGTCTGACAGGTGGGTCAGTCGGTCTAAATCCAGGAGTTCCAGCTGGTCGTTTTGCCAGCCCAGGCAACAGACCCCACTGGCCCCAGAACTCCAGCCCAGATCAATTCCTAAAAACTTCACAGCTCATCGGTTCAGATAACCAGCAGGATGACCTGGCCAACCATCACGGCCAGAAACAATTTGAGAACTTGAGTCTAAACCAAAGCTGAGTTTAAGGCAAAGGGTTTGATCTATCTATGGTTGAAGCCTGGTTGTTGGCTCCGAACCCCTTTAGAATTCTGAAAGAGATCGTTGTTGAGGAAGAGCAAGTCTATGGCCATCAAACGTGGGAGTCTGGTTCGAGCCGTTCGCGCCAAGTTGGAAAATAGCCTGGAGGCTCAGGCCAGTGATCCCCGCTTTCCGGCTTACCTGTTTGAAACTAAAGGGGAAGTCGTAGACATGAGTGGTGATTACGCTCAGGTTAAGTTTGGCATCGTGCCGACTCCTAATATCTGGTTGCGAGTAGATCAACTAGAGGAATTTGAGTAACTGCCCAGGGTTTTGATCCCAGGAATATCATTGGCCAGCTTTCTGATCCGCCAGGGCTGGAGCGATCGGCCTCCATGCTGCCTGAACCTGGCAGATTCAGAGGGCAAATACTGACTCTTCCAGGCCCTGGAACCGGTTTTTAGGTGATGCTGCCAGGTCGATCGATTTTTGTTCTCGATACAATTGGGGCAAAAGGCTACGCCGCTCCGTCAGGCCGATTAATTGCGGCTGTCTCAATTGTCAGCAGGTATTCCTATGATTCATCCTAGTTCGACGGGCTGTTTTACCCCAAGGGTCGCCATTATTGGAGCTGGCAATGTAGGCAGTACCCTGGCTCAACGAATCGTTGAGAAAAATATCGCCGATGTGGTGCTACTGGATGTGCTGGAAGGCCGGCCCCAGGGACTGGCCCTGGATTTGATGGAAGCCCGGGGAGTCGAACGCCACGATCGCCAGATTACTGGCACCAATGACTTTGCCGATACAGCAGAGGCCAACATCATCGTGGTGACCGCCGGCTTGCCCCGTAAGCCGGGCATGAGTCGGGATGATCTGTTGCAGACCAATGGCAAAGTCGTGACGGAGGTGACTCAAAAGGCGATCGCCTATTCTCCTGATGCCATGGTGGTGGTGGTCACCAATCCCCTCGATGTAATGACCTACCTGGCCTGGGAAGCCAGTGGTCTGCCTCCCGAACAGGTGATTGGCATGGCCGGTATTCTCGACTCCGCTCGATTTCAGACTTTTCTGGCCATGGAACTGGGAGTGTCTGTGAGTGATATCAGTGCCACAGTGCTGGGCAGCCATGGCGACTTGATGGTGCCGATTCCCCGCTATTCCACGGTGAATGGCATTCCCATCACAGAACTATTAGAGGCAGCAACGATCGCTCGTATTGTAGAACGCACCCGCAATGGCGGAGCCGAAATTGTAGAGTTGATGCGGACTGGTGGAGCTTACTTCGCTCCGGCTTCGGCCACCTGCATCATGGTGGAATCGATCTTGCAAAATCAGGCCCGCTTACTGCCCGTTGCCGCCTACCTGCGGGGAGAGTATGGTCTCCAGGATGTGTTTATCGGAGTTCCTGCCCGTCTGGGTTCCCGGGGGGTGGAGGGCGTGTTAGAACTGAATTTAACGGATGCGGAAATAGCCGCTCTGCATCGGTCAGCCCAGGCGGTACGAAACAATATCGATCGGGCCAGGGAAGTTCTGACAGCGGCTTGAGAGGAGAACCCCATGAAGTTATCCTGGTGTAGCAGGGCTGGCTGGGCTGGTATTGCCCTGGGTCTGGTGGCTGGTAGTCCGGCCCTGGCGATCGCTCAGAAAGCCTCACCGGTCATCATCAGTCAGCGTACAACCGCAATTACGACGGGGCAAATCAATACCATCATCAAACAAATGCTGGCGGCCTCGGAGCAACGCCGTACCGCCGGAATCATGAAATATATTGCTCCCCAGGCTGTATTTGACATGACGATTCAGTTTGCCGGGAATAATCAACAACTGCAACTCAGTCGCCAGGAGTACGAAGCCTATTTAACCGAGGGCTTTGCCATTACCCGGGCTTACCGCAGTCAGGTGTCTCAACTGAAAATTCAGGTCGCGGCCAATAAGAAGAGCGCGATCGTCACCTACGTACTCAATGAAGCCACAACGATTAAGCCGCAATACAGTAGCCAGACCCTCAATTTGACGGCAACTTCCAATGCCAGATTGCAGTTTGAACTGGTGAATGGCCAGGTTTTAATCACTTCTTCTAAAACCGTCACCCGTATGAATGCAGATTTGTAAACCAGCAAAACAGGGCGCACAAGGTACGCCCTGTCTGCTCTCCTAATGGATCATGAGTCTGGGCAACTGCCTGATGCGTGGGTTTGAACAAATCAGGCAACTTGTTTAGCAGACCTTACTGGCCGACCCGGTTGGTGGTGGTGCGATCGAGGGCGGTAGGAGCCTTATCGATGCTGCGCTGCACCTTATCAGCAGAGCGTTCAGTGATATCTTTGGCATCCTCACCGAAGTTTTCTACACCGCGCTTGACATCTTTAGCAAAGCGCTCCGTCCGTTCACCCAGGGGGGTGCCGGTGCGGTAGTTTTCCACATACTGGTCAACGCTGTCGATGCGCTTTTCGTCCAGGTTGCGCTCAACCCGATTTTTCAGGGCTTTGGCCTGGTCTTTTACAGGTTTGGTGTTGACCCGACTGGTATCAACATCGCTGAAGTTATTCATGCCACCTTCGTAGGGCTGCACCTGCCCGGGAGGGTTAGGCCCGCGGTCAGAGATTTTAGCGTCCCGAGCCTCTGCCCGATCGCAGGCCGTACTCAGCAGTAGCAATACTCCAGCTAAAAAAGCGGTTAGAACCTGATTTAATCGAAGGCTTTTCACAAAAGAAATCAATTTGCTCATTGTATACTCCTTGAATTTAGAAGATTAGGGGTTAAATCCCAGGTAAACGTGGTACCCGGGCTATCCTCCCCTAGTTTGAGGGAGGAGTCGCAGACGGGGTCACCCGGAAAGCTATTTACCGATGCCGGGATTTGCCTGCATTTCGGGGTACTCAGAGGCAGACTCAGCGGTATCTTTCAGGAACCCGGAGGCATCCTTAAATGCCTGTCCGGCCTTTTCCAAAATCTTGTTATCGGGGTCGCTTCGATCGATCACCGGTTGCCGTTCTGCCGGAATCTTGGTGGCATCCATCAGTTCCCGTTTGCCCTGATTACCCACGGGGCCGATCGCCGGAGATTTGGTCGTTTTGGCATCGGGGGAAGGATACAGAACATCCGAGGCATTGCTATTAATTGCAGCGACTAACTGGCCGTCGGGCAAAGCAGCCCGATTTGACTTATCCTTCAGCTTGGAATCAGTAGACATCTTGTAATTGGTATAGCCGTCGCCCCCAGCTTTATGGGGATTGTTAGATCCACCCATTTGTACAGGTGGATTGTTGGGACGGGCACCCATGGCATCACCGTTATTGCAGGCAGTGGTTAATAGCAGGACGACTCCTGCCAGAAAAACCATCACAACTCTGCCCAGGTGCAATTTTTGTAGGACCGCAGTTAAGGTTTTCATAAAATGCTCCATGCGACTTTTCAGCCGGTAAAACCGGGCTAAAAGCGTTGACCTATTGCTTCAGTCGGAGTAAACCGGGCTGAACCACACCACAGAGCATAGAAATCTGGCTACGGGACAACCTCTAGCCGAGGTTCCATTCCCTCGATCAGAACCAGCAGGATTTGTCCCTCCTGGGAAAGATTACCCACCCTGGGCGGCAGCCTCAGAGGCCTTCAGAATACAGGTCATTCCTGGAGGGAAACTCTCTAACAACTCTGCCTGTCAGGGCGTTAGCTCACCCCCTGGCGAAGGGGAATTTCAATCACAAACTCGGCCCCCTGACCGGGAGCAGAAAAACATTGCAGGTTGCCCCGATGGCGATCGACCACCACCTGATAACTAATGGATAGCCCTAACCCGGTTCCCTTGCCGATCGGTTTGGTTGTGAAAAACGGTTCAAATAAACGTTGCCGCACCGTATCGGGTATGCCCGGCCCATTGTCGGCTATTCGAATGCGAATCCCCTGGCCATTTTCCCAAAGCTCGGTTCGAATCCGGATCTGGCTTCTGGCTCCCTGCTGGATAGTCTCGTCCAGGGCATCAATGGCGTTACTGAGAATATTCATAAATGCCTGGTTGAGTTGTCCGGCGTAGCACTCTACCAGGGGTAAATTGCCGTACTCCTTCACGACCTCAATCCCCGATTGTCCCGGTTTGCCCTTGAGACGGCTCTGCAAAATCATCAGGGTACTGTCAATGCCATCGTGAATGTTCACGGGCTTGACCTCCGCCTCATCCATGCGGGAGAAGGTTCGCAGGGCCAGGACAATCGACTGAATCCGATCGGCCCCTACCTTCATCGAGCTCAACAACTTCAGCAGGTCGCTGGTGAGAAAGCCGAGGTCGATCGCCTCCGCTTCTGCCTGAATCTCAGGGGCCGGGGTGGGGTAATGTTTCTGATACAGGGACAGCAACCGCAACAGGTCATGGATATATTCTCCGGCATGGGCCAGGTTGCCATAGATAAAATTAACCGGGTTGTTGATCTCATGGGCCACCCCTGCCACCAGCTGTCCTAAACTGGACATTTTTTCGGTCTGTACCAGTTTTGCCTGGGTCTGTTGCAGTTCTCGCAGGGTTTGCTCCAGTTGTCGGGCCTGTTCTCGAGACTGGGCTTCCGATTCCCGTAACGCTTCCTCTGCCTGCTTGCGGGCCGTAATACTCATAGCAGCCCCACGAAACCCGGCGATCGCCCCTGTCTCATCCAGCAAGGGTACGCCATTTACCGCCTCCCAGACGATTTCTCCGGCCGGGGTGACATTCCGATGTTCCAGTTGAAAGCTTGACCTGGCGGTGGCAGCCCGCTTCAGGATGGCCTGGACGGGGGCCACATCTTCCGCTGGCATAAATTCAAACAGGGAATGTCCCAGTAGCATGGCCGGAGAGTAGCCTTTGACGCTGATAGACTTATCACTCACAAAGGTGTAGCAACCGCTGGCATCCATTTCCCAAATGTACTCACCCGCAGCCTCACTGATATCGCGAAATCGTTGTTCGCTGTAGCGCAGGGCATTTTCCGCCGCCTGCCGATCGGTTACATCCATGGCCATGGCCAGTACCCCTACCAGTTCTCCATGGGCATCAATCAGTGGGGTGTTGTACCACTCGCAAACAATAATCCGGCCATCTTTAGTCAGGTTTTCGTTGGTACTGTGGCCCCCTTGCCGCTGAGTCAGCAGGGTCTGGAAAACTTGATGCACCATGTCCCTGGCCGTAGCGGGTACGGTAATGTCTACCGGGTGACGACCGATCGCCTCGGCACTGGTATAGCCAAACATGCGCTCGGCAGCCGGGTTCCAGGCCATTACCTGAAACTCAGGATTTAACTCAATCACCGCCAGGGGAGCCTGGGCTATCAGCAAAGACAACCGCTGTTGAGACGTTCGTAACGTTTCTTCGATCTGTTTCAGGTCAGTAATATCAGTGGTCAGGGTGACGACCCCGGCAATCTCCCCATCTTCGTTCCAGTAAGGGGTTCTATCCGTCCGCACCCAGCGTTTTTCGCCCGCCAGGGCCGGTAGTTGTTCGATGATTCCCAGCTTTGGCAGCCCAGACTGGATGACTTCCAGATCAAACTGGTAGTACTGCTCTGCCTGCTCTGGGAATAACTCCGCCATCGATCGCCCTGCGATCTCCTCCAGTGGTAGCCCGATCGCCTGAGCTGCGGCCTGATTAGCCCGCAGAATATTATTTTGGGTGTCTTTCAGCCAGATGGTGCCCGGAATCAGGTCGAGAATGACCTGTTCTAACTGTTGCTGCTGGTAGAGAGCATCTTCTGCTTCCTGCCGTTCTGCCACTTCGTACTGCAACCGTTCAATCATCTGTTGTAACCGTTGCGTCCGTTCCTTCACCCGACTTTCCAGTTCTAGCCGGGTTTGGGTCAGGGCCACTTCCGCCTGTTTGCCCTGACTGATATCCGTAGCAACAACCATCACGCCCTCAATACTTCCCTGGGAGTTGTACCAGGGAGCTATTTCCCAGCGCAGCCACTGGATTGAGCTGGTAGGTTGCTCTACTGCTGTTTCCAGGGTTTCTGTCTGGCCTGACAGACAGGAGGCAAACAAAATCTGCCACTGCTCTGGGGCCAGACCCAGGTGGTTCAGCCAATCCTGGCTATTGTGGCCGGTTGCATTGCCCAGTTGTTGCCAGCGCTGACTGGCACAGAGACAATTCATCTCGCGGTCAAACATGGCGGCAGCGACCGGCAAATTTTGCACAAACAGGGGAGCCAGCGTAGAAGGATGGGCGATCGGCAGACCTTGATTCATAGTGGTGCCTGGGGACCGTTGGGACTAAAGAATTCAATGGATGGGCTGCTACCTCTACCTGGCTAGAACTCTTGAGATAGCAATCGAGAATCGTGGCGTTGATACTTCCTATTTTCTATCTTTCAAGCCCATCGCTGTATATCCGTCAGAATTGTGGCTCTGGCCGCCCTGTTTGCAGAGATAAGCCGGTACAAAAGGCCCTGGCTGACTAGAGAGTAGCCTGCTTTGCTCGACGGGACAGCTGAGGTTCTGGCTGAAGTTGACAATTCTCAATTCGGAGCATATTTTCCTTATACGTAAATAAATGTTTTAAATCGCTTAAAAGTGGGATTTAGATCACCTGGGTAAAAGCTGAAACCCTTTAATATCAGTTCAATGCTCATTGTTTCTCGATTCAGGCTATCTGTTATTTAATTGCTTCCCAGGGCAATACTAGAAAAATAGAAAGTCGTCAATTATCAGTGCTCTATGCTTAGAACTCACCACCATCACCAGGCCGCCTCCGCCTCTGCCAGTCAGCCAGAAAAGCGTCATCGCTACACGAAAAACTCGCAAAACGTGATGGAAGCGTTAGTCGCTGAAGAAGTGGAACGACAGTGCAAAGCACTGCCGCCTAAAGTCGCAAAGACCATCAGCCCTTCGGAGGTGACGGCTTTTGCTTTAAATCGGTTACCGGCTCTCTATGCCACCAGTAGCCGAGGCTGGCAACGGCAATGGCAACGGGCCAAAGGAGAGATGCAACCGCAAATTGTGACGGCGGTGAGACAGGGAATTATGGCCGTACAACGCGATCCTCTGCGGTCTGAAAGCCCACTGAGTTTCCCGGAGGATGATGCCGCTGCCAATGCCCTGCAAGATTTGAAGCAGTTGCTCAAGCGAGACGATCTGACCTGGCAGAACCTCAATACGATCGTTAAAGAAACCCTGGTTGATACCTTAAGAGGCCGCATTACCTGGGATGCTCCCAGCGTGAATACCTTTGATTGGGAAAAACATCCCCACCATCAAAGACAGTAATTTTCAAAGCCAGTAATCTTGGCCCAGTTAGGAACTGTTTCTGGCAAAAAGAAACTGTTCCCAACTGATAATTGCCTCCTATGATGGAGGCATGCAAACAAGATTGGTGCGATCGCTCTATCCGCGCCCATTTTTGAAGTGGGCCGGTGGGAAAAATCAACTCATTTCTCAATATCGTCCCTACTTTCCTGAGCGGTTCTCAACTTACTATGAACCCTTCTTGGGAGGGGGAGCAATCTTCTTTTTCTTGCAGCCCCGCCATTCCCTATTAATGGATATCAATAGTGAACTGGTGAATGCTTATTGTTGTGTGCGTAACCATGTTGAGGCATTGATTGCCAAACTCAAAGAGCATCGTGACTGCCACAATCCGGACTATTACTATTACATACGATCGCGGCCCTGCGGGTCTGAAATTGAGCGGGCAGCCCGTTTGATCTATTTGAACAAAACCTGTTTTAATGGCCTCTACCGGGAAAACTCAAAAGGACAATTTAATGTGCCGATCGGCAGTTACAAAAACCCGATGATTTATGACCCGGAACTGTTGTATGCGGCGGCAGAAGCTCTGCAACGGGCTCAGATTAAAACGGGGCCATTTGACACCATCTTAGAGTACGCCTATAGCAGTGACGATTTCGTTTATTTCGATCCGCCCTACTATCCCCTCAGTGCTACCAGCAAATTCACTTCCTACAATCGCTATGCCTTTACCCAGGCAGACCAGTTGCGGTTGCGGGATACCTTCGTTGAACTGGCCCAGCGGGGAGTTAAAGTGATGCTCTCTAACTCCGACTGTCCATTTATCCGGGAACTGTACGCCGGATTTCCGATTCATACCATTACAGCCGCCCGCTCGATCAACTCAAATGCCGAGCGTCGGGGCAAAATTACCGAGGTGCTGGTCACCAATTATTAATCGATCGTAGTTGCCAAAGGCTGACGGTCAAAAAAAAGGCACTCCCTGAGGAGTGCCCCACTACTGAATCAAGTCTAGAGAGGTTACGGTTACTGCAATGGCTGGGGAGCCTGGTTGATAATCCGCTGGACGTCAGGCCCAGGGGTGTAGGTGTAGCCAAAGGTACTGCGATCGGAGTCATCCAGAATTCTGGGAGTCACCAAGACAATCACTTCCCGTCGCTCGTTTTCCCGGTTTGTCCGCCGGAACAGGGCACCCAGGAGGGGAATATCACCCAGAATGGGCACCTTGGTGACACTGGTGCGATCGGATTCCTGAATAATCCCGGACAACACCAGGGTTTGGCCATCTCGCAGGCGTACCTGGCCACTTTCCAGGCGGCGCTCAGACAGCAGGGTAATTTCGTTGCCACCCGTCACCCCGGGAGTATTCACACTGATCGTATCGCTGGGCTGAGAGATAGAAGGCGCAACGGATAGGGCAACAAAGCCATTGTCATCAATCCGATCTACCTTAACGCCCAGGATCAAGCCGGCCCTTGCCTTTTCAACCGTCAGGGTTGTCTGGGTAGAGTTGGCTGTCGCGGTGGTCTGTTGGGTCAGGTTGGTAACGACTTCCTGGGTCAGGTTAACCGTTGCTGTCTGGCCCTCCTGGACTACCAGGCTGGGATCGGTGAGCAGTTTGGCATTCCCGCTGGTAACGGCAGCCTGGAGCTGTAATAAAAAGCCCCGGGTAAAGTTGAACCCGTTGCTAATACTGTTACCAATGCCCAGGGCTGTACTACCGATGCTGTCCGCTGAAACTCCGGTTGATCCCGGAGCCCGCCGACCAAAGTTGATCACCGCTACCCCGGCATTACTGGATACGGAGGTGTCATTGATGCCAAAGGAGAAGCTGGAAGAGGCCCGATCGAGGGCTAACAGGTTAACATCAATGACTCTAACGTTAACCACCACCTGCCGCCGCCGCACATCCAGTTGTACCAGTTGGGAAATAGCGATTTCTACCTGTCTGGGTGTACCAATCAGGGTCACCTGGTTGGCCCGCTCGTCACCGGAAGCCTGGAGACCTCTAAGGACAGGGGTTGAATCTTGATAGTTAACCCGCTGGGTTTCAATCCGTTGCTCTGTCGTGGTCTGGGTCTGGGTGACGGCACTGGCCGTTCCGCCGCCTGCTAGCTGAGCCACGGGTACCGCGTTCACACTGGTGACCAACCGTTCTCTGGCAACCGCGCTCTCAGCTCCCAGGGCAACCAGGAAGTTGAGCGCACTGGAAACCGGAATCTGGTTCAGACGCAGACTACGAACTACGATATTACGGGCTGAGTTAGGCAAGCGCCGCCCGACAAAAATTGTCCGGCCCAGACGGTTGGCCTCTAAGCCACTGAGGCGAAGTACATAATTGAAAACATCCTGCACCGACTCATTCTCAATGTCTAATGAGATCCGGGGGCCTTCCGTCGTAGCGGTCTGGCCTGGAGCGGTGGGTTGTTGTTGAGCAGTCGCCCCTTCCGCCGTATCCGTAAAAGCGATATTCATACCGGCAGCCCGGGCCAGCAAAGAAAGCACCTCTCGTGCCGGAGCATCCCGCAACACCAGTCGAGGAACTCGCTCTGCGGTACCCAGATCGATCACTCCGGGGCTGGCATCTACCTGGGCAGCGGCAATATCTCCCACTGGTGGGGCGATCGCCCGAGGGTAGGTGGCAACCGGTGGACGGGTAGCCCTGGGATCTTGAATGGTAATTTCTGGATTGGGAACCAGGGGAGAACCCGATGTCGCCGGTAACACCGGCGGCACTGCCCCAGGAGTTGCCGGTACGGCCGGAACCGTTTGGGAACCAGGGGGGAGGGCCGGAGCGGGAGTAACCACCGGAGCGGGGGTTGCCTGAGCCACCTGGGGAACGCGAATCGGAACTCCCTCTTTAGGCAGGGCGGGTACAGCCGCCGTCGCCCCTGTAGCCCGGCTCACGCCAAAAAATAAACCACCACCTGCAGGACGGGTCACCTGCCCCTGCAAACTACCAGACTGTCCGACTACCGTAACCCTGACGCTATTGGCATCTAAGGGAGCCACGGTGACCGATGAAATGCCCGGAGCCGGGTTGTCCTGGCGAAATGTGCCACCCTTCGGAAGCTTTAATTGGCTATTGGTGACATCTGCTGTCCAACGGCTTCCTCGGTTGACAGAAAAGACCTGGGGACGGGCCCCGGTACTCGTCTGCAACTGGACATTGACACCCTGGTCAGTTGGATTTACCTGAACCGCCGTAATTTTCACCGGCGCGGCGATCGCGGGTTGGATGGCAGCAAGCACTGCCGCCCCTGTAAGTATGAACTGACTTAATCCCTGAAGTTGTTTCACGGTTCCCTCCTCCATCAAAAATCATCATCTGGAAAGCAATTGAGCGGGCACGATAGGGTCTGGTGGTTTGGTTAAGTAACCTCGCTACTTGGGAGGGGTAGGCGCTGGTGGTGGATTGGCAATAGCCATCTCCTCAGGAGTCAGAGGTGATAGGGCCTCGAGTTGAAAGGTTGTAGTAATTGGTGTTTCCGGTTGACAGGTCGTCAGGTATTGCACCCGGTTCCCTTTAATCTCGTAAAGCTGCGATGTCTTCTCTATCTTGGACTCGAGATTTTTTAACACCAGTAATGGTTGAAGTCGTTCAAGGCTATTGATAATCTGCTGAGTCTGGTTGAAGTTACCTCTCAGCGTCACCGAGGCCACCTGTCGTTTTAGCTTGTTATTGACTAACGGCCCGTAGGAACCATCGGTAATAATTCCCGACAGTTTGGCATCGGGAGCAAACTTAACCATCTGAGCCCGCACAACTAAAGCCCCGGCCTGTTTTTCCACATCGGCCAGATTTTGTCTGACCCAGGCTGGACAGGTAGCCAGCTTCGCCTGCCTTAAGGTGGCCAGGTTGGCGTTGCGGCTTTCAACCTGCCGGTTAATATCCAGCACCAGCGTATTTAAAGTGGCTTCACTGGCAAACAGGGACAACACATCTTCCCGCTGTTTTTTCACCGTGGCCAGATCTCCCTTGGCCTTTTCAATTTGTTGCGTCAGATTTTGCAACTGTTGTACCTGGGCTTGTTTATCTCGAACTTTGGAATCTAGTTCTTGATTTCTCTGCCATTCTGGCTGGACTAAGTTCAGCAGCACGTAGGCTCCAATACCCAGGCCTGCCAGCGCCAGAGCCACTCCCCCGATCGTTGGGGTCAGGGCGATCCCAAACACAACTGGATAGGCGGGAGCCGCTTCTAAACCCGGCTCATTAGGAATAAAATCAGCCGTCATTGCTGGATCACCCCTTTCTTTTTCAAGGCTTCAATGCGTGTTACTAAGCCAGTTGCACCCTTCAGCTCCAGGTCGCGCAGGAGTTCTGAAGCTGGCGTTGGACTCAGAATTGTTTGAATTTGAAAAGTAACCACCGGTGGAATTTCAGTGGTAGCCAGGTTAGCTCCAGCCTGCTCTCCTGGAATGTTCAAGGGAGCCAGGGGTGTTCCTGGCTTTGACTCAGAGACGGCAATTTTGGTTTCAGCCGGGTTCAGAAAAGGAGAATTTTTTAGAGTCAGAAGAAAATCGTTCACGTCACTAAACGAATTGGCAATCCCAGAGATCTGAATTGGCCCCGTTGGCACGACAGCCGGTGGAGCGGGTGCCCCTGGCTGTCCTGCGGCCGGTGGTGGTGGTGGTGGTGCCGGTGCCTGGGATAACGGTAATTGTTTCACTTCAGTGATCTGAATCCCCCGGGGAACGCGGGCCCGAATATCCTGCATCAGGGCTGACCAGGGTTTGATCTGATTGAAAACGGTGGCCAGCGCTCCGGTTTCGTTTCTGACCTGGGAAATCTCAGTATTGAGACTGCCCAACTGCTTCTGGAGATTTTGCAAGTTGCCAATCTGGTTATCCAGGTCAATTCCTTGCTGCTCCAGGTCTGCATTGCGTGACTGCAAAAACAACCACAGCCCGAGGGGAATCGCCGACAACAGCAAGAAGGCCACCCCACCCATAATCAGGGGTTGCCGACTATCGCTGGGAGCTGCCGTCCTGGGTTTCGCCCTTGCTGATGCAGCATCAGGCTTATACTCAGGCCGATCGTTGAGAAAATTAATATCAAGACTATACATATTACCAGGCCTCCCGCAATCCTAAGCCCAACACCACTCCCAGACCGGGTCTTTGGGCCTGGTCAATATCCAGAGGAGTATCCAACCCGAGGGCAGATACCGGGTCGATCGGGCTACTGGGCAGGCTCAGACGTTGAGTAAAAAACTCATCTAATTGCCCAATCGAACCACCAGGGCCAGCCAGTAGAAGTTGGGCTACTTCCTGGTTGTCGCCCTGGTTCAGATAGAAATCGATGGAACGACGCAATTCATCTGCCAGTTCCCCGATAATCCGCAGCATCGCTGCCGAGCCGGGATTGGTGCCGCCCATTTTGCTGGTACTCCCGATCGTGTCTGACGGTGTGACGGGAATCGTCATACTCTGGAGCAGGTCAGTACTCCGGGAGGGGGGCAGGTTCATGGCCCGAGACAGGGCACTCTGAATTTGGTAGGTGCCAATGGGAACCGTTCGGGAAAACTGAGGCACCCCATCCACAGCGATCGAGATCTCGGTACTTTCAAACTCAATATCCACGATTGCAACGGCTTCCTGGGGGGTAAACTGCCGTAGTTGCTCCCGGACTGTCCGAATCAGGGAGAAACTACTAATTTCCAGCACGTCAATCTGTAACCCTGCCTGCTGAAAAGTTCGAATGTAGGAATCAGTAATCTCTTTACGAGTCGCTACCAGAAGAACCTGAAACTTTTCAATCCCATCTTCATCAACAAACAAACCCAGTTTTTGATAATCGACATCGGCTTCTTCCCGGGGAAAGGGCAGATACAAACCCGCTTCCTGGTTCAGCACCATCTCACGCAATTCTTGATCGTTCAACTCTGCCGGGATGGGAATAATCCGGGTCACCGTGTCTCGTCCTCCGGGGACAGCGGTTGCCACCCGTTTTACCTTAATCTTGTTGTCCGCCAACACCGACTGAATTAATTCAGCCATACCGGCGGCATCAATAATTTGACCTTCTTGAAACAAACCTTCTGGAGTTTCGACCGAGGCTAAGGTTGCCAGCTTAAACACCTGTCCTTGCTTACGCAACTGAGCAACATTAATCCGGTCGGCAGCTAACTCGATACCGATCCCTTTGGATTTTCGGGAGAGTAGATTCTTAAGAGAGTCAACCACAATGCCGCCTGTTTAATTAACGCTAGAAGAGTTGAACATTGAAAAGAAAAAACATGCCTGGATAGCTGCCCACAGCCCATCCTTCTTGCATCATATCGAATTTAATTCAGGATTATTACTTTGAAGGGGAAATTAGAATTGCAGAGCATTTTTTCAATTTCTTGAGAAAGAAATGAATGGTCAATGCTCTTTTCAGTCAGTTAAAACAGCCCAGTAGTTGAAGCAATTTGCTACAACTGCGGTTCACATAGATCGTTTGTATAGATCTAAGGATGGTCAATTATATCCTTCACCCATGGAATGAAAACACTTTTTCTTGATGCAGCACTTTCACAATCCGAAGGCTTTACTTGTCTAAAATAAACACACCTCCTCTTAGTAATTTTGATTCACTCAAGAGCGATGTTACACACAATTTTAAAAAGTGGACGGTTTTTTTTGAAAATAGATATATGACCGTTTAATCAAAAGGAGAGTGGTCTATCGAGCAGTCCTGCCTGACTGGAGCCCACTCCTACGGTTTGTAATTGTCTGAAAGAGGCGATCTGGTCTGCTGATCGCAACTGCTGTCAACCGCAGGTTTGTTGTCTCCCTGCTGTCGATTGATTCCCCCAAAAATTAGCCTGCCCCAATTTTCATTGGCCTGGAAGTATCATGCTGGATCTGACCAAACTGACCCAACAAATGCAGGGTATCAGTCAACATCTGACCCTGGAGGCGACTGCTACCCGGCAGCGTCTTACCCTTGCTCAGGAGCTTCTGCAACAGGCCACTCAGGGACAACAACACCTGAGTAATCAGCTAGCCTGCTGGCGCGATCGTCTGACTTTTAATGTGGCCGAACCGGTGGAACCTTTGAATGCCCGCTATGCCCTGGCCAGCCCTCCTGGCTGTCATACCGTGATTGCCACCGATGGCTCTCAAATTGCCCCCAGTCACCATGAAATTGCCTATTGCTATCTGATCAATGTTGGGCGCATTGGCCTCTACTACGGTCAAAACCGCCTGCCGTTGTTAGATAGTTTGCCAGAGTTGTTTTACCAGCCGGAAGACCTCTATATTTCCCGCCAGTGGGGCATTCGTACCGAAGAGTGGATGGGCTACCGCCGTACCGTCTGCGAGGCTACGGTGCTGGCCGAACTGGCCGAACTGGTCCTGGCACCCCCGCCTCCTGGCAATACCCCCCCAGGCCAACGGGTCGCTACCCTGGCTATGGTAGATGGTTCCCTGATCTACTGGTTTTTAGAGTCCCTTCCCCTGGAAGCCCGCGATCGCATTTTGCTACCGATTCTGGCGGCCTGGGAACGATTACAGCTACTCGAACTCCCGCTGGTTGGTTATATCAGTGCTTCCCGCAGCAGCGAGATGCTCAACTTTTTGCGCCTGCAAGCCTGTCCCTACGAAATCCCCGATTGCCAGAGCCACTGCCCCGGTAAGGGCGATCGGGCACCCTGTCAGAAATTTGATCCGCTCAAGGATGCCAGCCTCTGGGCCACCCAACTGGAACCTGGCCAGCGGAGCCCCCTCTGGCGCAGCTCTGCTCCGATTCTGGCCGACTATGGCGACCACTGGATTTACTTCTGTTACCTGCATGTCGGCAACGAAATTGCCCGCCTGGAGTTGCCCGCCTGGGTGGCCGAAAACCCGCAACTCCTGGATCAAGCCTTAAGTCTGACCCTGGCCCAGGTACAAAAGGGCTATGGTTACCCCGTCGCCCTGGCGGAGGCCCACAATCAGGCTGTGGTTCGGGGCGGCGATCGAGCCCGCTTCTTTGCCCTGTTAGAACAGCAAATGGTGCGATCGGGGCTGAAAAACGTTGGTACCTCCTACAAAGAAGCCCGCAAGCGGGGCAGCATTGCTTAGGAGGGTAAATTTAATCAAACCCGGAACTTAATTGGATTTTAAGTAACTGCGCTCCTCAGGCGACTGGCACCAGCCCGGTCTGAGGTTGGGTCGGCCAGGAACGGAGCCAGTCTAAAATCAGGGCATTCACTTCTTCCGGGCGCTCGTCGTGTAAACAATGACCGGCATTGTCCAGTTCCACCAGTTGTAAGTTGGCGTTATAGCTGGCAAACTGCTGGGCCAGGTAGCTGGGAATCATCCGATCCTGCCGGCCCCAGACCAGCAACAGGGGAATCTGCAACTCTGGCAAAATACTTTTTATTCTGGGGCCAAATTTAGGATTGACCATCGATTTTAAGATGGCGCAAAAGGCCGCTGCCGATCCCCGATCCTGGGCCGGCCCCGCCAGAATATCCACCAACTCGTCGGTGACTGCATCCCGACTGGCATAGGCGATCGCCGCCCAGGGCCGCACAACTCCCGGTCGTCTTACCAGCCAGAACAGGGGGCGCAACAGCAGGGGAGAGGTAAATAACCCTTCGATCGCCGTCACGATCGGACGGACAAAATCGGGCATCATCTCTTCGCGAATCGAAGGGTCGGGTAAACTCAGCATGACCACCCCGGCCACCATATCCGGGTGACTGGCCGCTGCCGCCAGGGAGATCAGGGATCCGATCGAGTTGCCCACCAGCACCACCGGTTGGCGAATGAAAGTGGCCCAGAAATCGTAAACCTGCTCGACCCAGAAGGCGGCATCGTAGGGGGCCGCAGCTTTCTCAGAGGCTCCAAAACCCAGCATATCCAGGGCGTAGACCGTGTGGTGCTGGCCCAAAACTTCCAGGTTATGCCGCCAGTGGCCGATCGAGGCACCAAACCCATGGAGCAGGATGAGCGGCGGAGAACCATTGGGTTGGGCTGCCCGAATAAAGGTATACCGCGTCTGCCAGCCTCGCCAGACCCAATCCCGCTGATTGCCTACTCGCTCTTGCCAGGGTTGAACTGTTGTCACGATCGCCTCATTGCATCAACGCCATAGTCCCTATTCTAGTTTTCCCTGGCGGCCTCTGCCGGGAATTGATGAGTAGAAGTAGGCTGCGATCGCCTTCTGCGCGGGCCGGGAGGTCGAATGAGTCCGGGCCAGACCCTCTGGTTTAACCAAAACTGCCGTTTCAGGTATAGATAGTTGGAATTTAGTTAACAAACAGGCAGAATTTGAAACAGACTGAGTAGAATGTTCAAATACGAACCCATCGTTTCAGATACGAGCCCACCGTTTCGGATACGAGTTCAGATACGAGCCCACCCTTGCAGTTCCACCATCTCGACCACTTTATCTGTTTTCTGGCGAGTAACGACCTCCGTTGCAATTTCTCCAGGGCAGTTTATAAGTATCGTCCTGGTTTTGCTTTGCAACTAAATTCTCGCTAACCAACTCTAGAATCTGTCAATTTTAACTACATGCCTGTGACTGAACGAGTAGAAAGAAGACCCAATCGCGACTTACCCACCATTAACGAACGCATCCGCTTTCCTAAAATTCGAGTCATCGACTCGGATGGTGCTCAGTTGGGGATTTTAACTCCCAGAGAAGCGCTTCAGATGGCGGAAGAGAAAGAATTGGATCTGGTTCTGGTCAGTGATAAGGCAGACCCTCCCGTTTGCCGGATTATGGACTACGGCAAGTTCAAGTTTGAACAGGAGAAAAAAGCCCGGGAAGCTCGCAAGAAGCAGCATACCGTGGATGTGAAGGAAGTTAAGATGCGTTACAAGATTGAAGAACACGACTATAACGTGCGGATCAATCAGGCAAAGCGCTTCCTGAGAGATGGGGATAAAGTCAAGGCTACGATTATGTTCCGTGGGCGAGAGATTCAGCATAGCGATATCGCTGAAGAACTCCTCAAGCGGATGGCTGATGACTTGCAGGAAGTTGCAGAAGTGCAGCAGGCGCCGAAAAAAGAGGGGCGCAACATGATGATGCTCCTCGCTCCCAAAAAATAATCAGCCAAAACCAGTTCTTTTTGATACTAGAGGGCGCGATCGTTGGGTCGTGCCCCTTGTTTTTAAGGGTTACTAATTATTGCAATGAAAGGCCAAGCAGTATCTACAATAAAAGCGATTCGGGCATTCTAGTAAGGTGTTATTGTATTGACTCCAGAGGGCGGTAAGGGCCGGTTCAAGCAGGGGAAGTAAGGGCTGAATGGAATTCCAAGACCAGTGGTTTGCTCAAACTAAATTAGGCCAGAAAATTTTACGTTGGGTTAACCTGCGTTCTGAGGAAAGTGAGCGAACGTTCCTCATGTTTGCCTTCTATACCACCACTTCTATGGGGTTAGTCTGGCTGGAGGCGAGTACGATCGCCCTGTTTCTGCAGGAATACAAAGCTGAAGAAGGGCTTCCCTGGATTTACCTGGCCAGTGCCGGGATTGGTTCTGGTCTGGGATTTCTCTATTCGCAGCTCCAAAAGTTGTTGCCCCTGCGGCGGGTGATCGTGATCATTGCTGTATTGATGGCTCTACCCCTGCTGCCCTTCTGGTATAGCCTGAATACACCGATGGATCTGGGGCTGTGGCAACTGACCCTGCCGGGGATCACCGTCTTTTTGATGCGGCTCTGGCTGGAAGCAATTTACGTTCTAAATGACCTGAACACGGCGATTACGGCTAACCAGTTATTTAACATTCGGGAAATTAAACGAACCTTTCCCCTGATTAGCAGTGGCATTCTGGTGGCCGATGTAATCAGTGGGTTTTCCCTGACCCTGATGATTGCTCTGGTCGGACTAAAAAACGTTGTCCTGCTGGCCTGTTTCATGATGTTGATCGGGGCCATCATTCTGTTTTATCTGACTCGATCCTACCGTCAGGCTTTCCCCGATAGTCTGCGTCGATCCGGGGACGATCGCCAACCTGACTTTACCAATCGTCGGCTTCAGGGGCCCCTGCGCCGCTACGTGGTGCTGCTGGTGACCTTCTTTATTCTGGCTCAAGTGCTGTTTTTGCTGGTAGATTTTCAATTTCTCAGTCAGTTGCAGCGACAGAGTTCTGACGAGCAAATTGCTATCTTTCTGGGGTTCTTTAACGGTATTCTCGGGATTTTTGAACTGTCGATGCAGTGGTTGGCCTCCAGTCGGGTCGTCGAGCGGATTGGGGTGTTTGCTACCTCCATGCTGCTGCCGGGGGGAATTGGAATTTTGAGTGCGGTTTCGATCGCCGTAGTCGGCCTCGACTGGATAGAGGTATTCTTTGCCAGCCTGGTATTGCTCAAATTCCTGGATGAACTCCTGCATTACACCCTGTTTGCCAGTGTTGGCCCGGTGTTATTTCAACCCATTCCCGACAGCCTGCGGAGTGGGATTCAGGCGGCGGTGCGGGGCATTGCCGAACCCCTTTCCACCGGCGCAACCGGGCTGGCTCTGCTGGGGATGGCCTGGTTCAGTAATACCGGTAAAGACTTAAATTGGCTCTTGCCTGTAATTGTCGTGCTGGCCCTGGTCTGGGTCGGTATCATCTGGCTCTTACGGGCCAAGTACGTCGGCCTGCTGGTAATGAGTGCCGAACGCGGTCAATTGAGTGGGGACATAGACCTGCGAGAACTCAAACGGGGGGTGATTGAAGCCCTGGATGAACCGGGAACCGAAGCTCATAAAGCCTCCTGTATTGAATTACTCAGCCAGCTTGATCCCAAAAATGTCGGAGAAGTCCTGGCTCCCCTGCTGAGTAAGCTCTCTCCAGACTTACAACAGAAAAGTCTGGAGGAGATGTTACTTTACCCCAACCCGACTTACCTGCCCCAGGTGCGGGAGTTGATTGATCAGGTTCCCCCTCCCAAGGTGCTGGCCGTCGCCCTGCGCTATGTCTGGCTCACCGACACCGCCCCCGATATTCGGCAGTTGCGGCCCTACCTGCGCCAGGAAGTAGATCCGGTGGTACGGGGGACAGCAGCCTCCTTAATGATGCGGCGGGGCAACCCGACTCAAAAAGCCGAAGCTACCAATACCCTGCGGTTGATGTTGACCCATAAGAGCGAAGTAGAGCGGGTCATGGGTTGTCGGGCCTTAGGTGAAGCGGTGTATTTACAGGCTCTGCGGCTTTATATCCCAAATCTATTGCAGGATGAATCCTTGCGGGTGCGGCGGGCCCTGCTGGAGGCGATCGCCGCCACTCACCTGGAGGAGTTTTATCCTTCCCTGCTGCGTGGCTTGTACTACAAATCGACCCGGGAAGCGGCGATGAAAGCCCTGGTTCGGTTAGAAAACGAAGCCATCCCCATGCTGGTGGCCCTGGCCGATGATATCCACAAACCTGACCTGGTCAGGCTCCATGCCTGGCGGGCGATCGGTCAGATTGGTACGATCGAAGCCCAGGATGCCCTGATCTCCCATCTGATGACGGCCTGGGGGAATACGCGACGGAATATCCTGCGGATTCTGCTGGAAATGCCCCGGGAAGTTGGGATTGAAAGTGTCCTGGAGCGCATTGGCCGCAGCGGTATTGAACGCATGATTGACCATGAAATCATGCTGGTCGGTCAAATCTATGCTGCCCTCATTGACCTGCCCGTTCAGGAACTTACCAGCAGAGAAGCGGAGTTGTTACGACGAGCATTACGGGACATGCGGAGTGATGCTGAGGAACGGCTGTTTCAACTGATGAAGTTTCTCTATCCGCTAGGATCAATTAAAGCCGCCTCTTTTAATCTCCAGTCTTCCTCCCGGAGTAACATGGCCAGGGGCCTGGAAATTCTAGATAACACCCTGGATATTCCCAGTAAACGGGCCTTACTCAGCCTGTTAGATCGGGGCTCGGATCTGGAAAAAATTCATAGTTTATCGGAAGTCATTAGTTATACTTCAATGGCTCCCAGCGATCGCTTAAGACGGTTGCTGGATTTACGCCATTTCCTGTCCGATTGGGCCCTGGCCTGTTGTTTTCACCTGTCTCGACAGGAACGCTGGGGATTGACCGCTGAACAGGCCCTGGCCTGTTTGCGCCATCCCCGGGGTTTTGTCCGGGAAGCGGTGCTGGCTTACCTGAGAGTGGCCTCACCTCGGGCCCTGGCAGAGTTGCTGCCAATGATGAAAAATGATCCTGATCCGCTGGTAGCCGACCAGGTAAAACAAATGATGCAGGAACTTATGGCCAATTCTCCAAACAAGGCAAATAATTCAGCCAAACAAGGTCATAATGTGATTAATTTTCCAAATCGGGCTGGATTGGAACCAATCTAAATTCACTGAGTAGCAATGGGAACTTTAAATAAAGTTCTGTTGCCGCGGGTCGCTCGCCTCGGATGGCCATAGCCGCTTTATGTTAAATAGCGTCGATCGATTAATTTTTGTCCGGGAAGTCCCCATCTTTAAGGAATTGCGGGATGAATTCCTGGTAAGGCTGGCATCCATCATGGATGAGTTGTCGTTCCCGGCGAACCACACCATCTTCACTGAGGGGCAGGAGGGACGATCGCTCTACATTGTGGTTTCCGGCGAAGTACGCGTCCATATTGGTAGTCAAGATCTGGTGCAACTGAAGCAGGGGGCTTGTTTTGGTGAAATGTCTCTGTTTGATGCCGAACCTCGATCGGCCTCAGTGACCACGATCATTCCCTGTGATTGTCTGGTGTTGACCCAGCAACAGTTGTACGAGGCGATCGACGAAACTCCAGGAATTGCCGTGAATATTATTCGGCTGCTGTCTCGCCGGATTCGAGAACTGAATCAAAAAATGAATGCGATTAAGGCGGAAGCCGCCGCCCATTCCCAACCCATCTATCGATCGGCAAAATTGCGCTAGAAGTAGCGCTAAAAATAGCTGAAGGTCAGAATTACCAGTCTTCTACTCCGGAAAAACCTGCTCTCACGGTAGCTTAAACCCTACTTCTCGATGGGAAAAATTGGGGTTGTAGTAGGGATCTCCCTGGAGCTTATCGAAGTAATGCTGCCACTTGCGGTTTAATACTTCCCATTCTCCGGGTTGCAGCCCCTTGGCCCGACTCACCGACTCATAGTGAATTAACTGGGCAAAGGGGGTGACCAGGTTGCGGTAGCCTGCGGCATGAACTTTGAGACAGAGATCGACATCATTGTAATTGAGCGGAAATTCTTCCCCCATACCCCCCAGTTCTTGAAACAACTCCCGACGCATCATGAGACAGGCGGCGGTAACGGCCAGGTAGTTGCGGTTGACCACATTGGAGCAATAGTACCCGGGGACATGGGACTCTGCCCCGTAGAAGGCATGGCCCGGATTGCCATGCAAAATCATCACTCCAATATGCTGAATTCGCTGATCTGGGGTAACGAGTTTTGCTCCTACTGCCCCAATTTCTTTCTGCTGGGCAAATTCCAGCATTGACTCCAACCAGTCTGGCGACTGCACCTCAATGTCATCATTGAGCAGAAGCAAAATTTCACCCGCCGCTGCCGCCGCTCCCAGATTAATCCGTTGGGCAAAGTTGAACGGCTCCCGGCTACGCACCAGTCGGACTTCGGGGATTTGGTCTAACCAGGCCAGGGTTGCATCGGGGATGTCGTACCCATCTACAACCACCAGTTCAAACCGACGATAGGTACTGCGATCGCGAATACTCTGGATACAGTTTTGTAGAACATTGAGAGGGCCGGTAGGGGTTTCCAGAACCTTGCCCGCACTGGGAATCACGATGCTGATCAGGGGGTTCCCCTGAATCTGGCGACGTACCCGCCAGAAACCGGGCCGTTCCGTAGTCTCTACCCAACCGGGATAGGGGCTGCGATCGACCATATCCTGAAGAGCCTGCCTGGCTGCCACGTAAGCCCAGGGCTTGGCGGCTTCTCCTTTGCCCGTGACCGATGTTGGAATGATCCGCCAGTGGTAAAGAATTTTAGGAATGTGGTAGATGTGGCTGGTCTTTTCGGTCACCCGTAACACCAGGTCATAATCCTGGGCCCCATCCAACCCCGGACGAAATCCCCCCAGTTGTCGGATTAACTCAGTCCGGTATACTCCCAGGTGGCAGGTGTACATACAGGCATGGAAGTAGTCGGGAGCCCAGTCGGGCTTAAAGAAGGGATGCACCCGTTTCCCCTGAGGGGTGATCTGGTCTTCATCGGTGTAGATAAAATCAGCATCGGGGTGCTGATTGATCAACTGGGCCACTTCAAATAGGGCATCGATCGCCAGCTCATCATCATGATCCAGCAGGGCAATATACTCTCCCGTGGCCAGTTCCAGGGCGGAGTTGCTGGCGGCCACAATATTGCCATTCTGGGGGCGAAATACTATTTTAATGCGGGAGTCTAGCTGGCTATAGTGGGTCAACAACTGCCGAATCCCTTCTCGGGTAGAGGCATCATCGGCAATGCAAAGTTCCCAGTCTGGGTAGATCTGAGCCTGCACCGACGCGATCGCCCGTTCTAACCAGGCGGGGTCTACATTGTAGACGGGCATGATCACCGAGAAGCGGGGCCGGTGCTGCCACTGGTTCAGGCTTTGCTGCCGCGATAAAATTTCCTGGGCCGACAGGCTATGGCGTTCTACCCACTGGTCATAGCTATAACCGGCGTGCAGTTGCTCCCGTATTCGCTGGTAAAGGAACCGGAGCAAACCGCGAGTGCCCCGTTCCCGCCAGACTAAAATCAGTTTATTTAGCTTTTTGAGCAGTGTAGACATCAGTTGCCTCGGATTTCAGACCCAGCCGCTTCAGGATATTAAACCAGGTGTTGCGAATCTGCCAGAATTTGCTGGTTTCCATGGCCGCAACCAGGGATTGGTAAAATTCAGACTGTTCCTGGGTTGCCTTCCAGTGATCTTGCACTATGACTACCTGGGCTTCTAACCCGGCTACCTGGGCTTCTAACCCGGCTATCTGGGCTTCTAATTGCTGCTGTTGGTGCTGCAAAACCGCCACTTGATTTTGTTCCTGCATCAACTCGCCACGCATTTGATTGCGTTCTTCGTAAGCTACCCCTAAGTCCTTGTAAAGGTCACTGATCCGACCGGTTAATTCTTCATGGGTTTGATCCAGGGTGAGGAAGTGCTGAAACAGAACCTCGATGTTGTTGACGTATAGCTCCAGATGGTTGCGAAAAAGGTTGGCATAGGTAGAAACAAAATAGTTTTCCTTGGCCGTTTCATTGCGAGAGCCGGGAGTTTGCCGGTAAAAGTAGCAGGTTTCTGGTAACTGTACGACTTCCCGACCCAGACCAATGATCGATAGCCAGAAGTCATAATCTTCTAAACCGTGGCGCATGTTTTTGTTATAGCCACCTACGGTTTCCCAGTCGGCCCTGCGAAACACACTGGAGTTGACAATGACATTGCCCAACAAGATCTCAGGAAACTTATATTCAGGAAAATTACAGGGCCCGGTGCGGGCACCAAAGTATTCGGACAGGCAATGAACAATCCCGACCCGGGGGTTTGCTTCTAATACTTCGACGGCTTTTTCTAAGTAAATTGGAGCAATTTTGTCATCGGCATCCAGCGGCAAAATATAAGTGCCCTGAGCCCGTTCAATTCCGGTATTACGGGCAACCGAAGGGCCAGAGTTTTCGGTATGAATAATTTGAACCCGTGGATTGTGATAGTGCTGCAGAATGTCGATCGTCGCACTATCTGTGGAGCCATCGTTAATGACAATAATCTCAAACTCCTGGTAGGTTTGGGCCAGAACACTTGCTACGGCCTCATCCAGATATTGTCCCTGGTTGTAGCAGGGCATAATGACGGAAACCAGGGGATTGATTCTGTTCATAATGACTTGATTCAATTCAGCGACTCTAGAGCTAGCCCGATAACTACCAGGCTAGACAGGGATGAGTGATGGTTAACCCTTCAGACCCAGAGATTGTTTAAGTTTTTGCCAGGACTGACGCATTTTCCAGAATTTACTGGTTTTCATCGCCTCCACGGTTTCTTGAAAATACGCCAACTGGTTTTTGACTTCCGAGTATTGCGCCTGCAACTGCTGCGACGCTTGCTGCTGCTGATCAGCGCTGGCGATCGCCTGTTGTTTCTGCTCTAACTCTGCTTTAACCCAGGTAGGAAAGCCCTCTAAAAAGGAAATATTGATTAGAGGCAGCATATCTAAGATTCGCTGTACCCGCTCCTCTGTCCAGTCCGGCCGTTGCAATCCTGTTGGAGTCATCTGCCAACCGGCCAGGTCTAGCATGAAGTAGACGTAGGGCCTTCCGCCAATTAACTCAATATTTCGTTTGGCCTCTGCTCCCTGATAGGCTCCGGTCTTGCCCTCAGGATGGTGGTTATAGTCATGGTTTTGATGGACTGCCGTAATGGCCGGGGTAGCATCGATCAACTCCAGGTTCAGGTGCATGGCCCGATAGAGCATCCAGTTATCCCAACCGGGACGACCAACGGCAAATTCGGGCAGATCGACATAGGTCTGCCGGGGAAAAATAAAGTAGTCCATCGCCTGAGGGCCTTCCAGCCAGCCGGTCTGGGCAATGCGATCGCGAACCTGCCGTTCCCAATCAGAGTCAAAGGAGAGAGGTTCTTGAATATCGGTATTCCAGCGCTGGCCACTCATCATGAAGCGGGGAAAGGAAAGCTGCTGAACGGCCTGCATAAAATCATTCAACAGAATGATATCGGAATTGATGTAGCAGAAGAAAGGCCCCTGGCCAACTTGCTGCACCAGGTCAAAGGCAGAATTAAGAAGAGGAGTGCCGTACTCACTGTAGGCCACATCTGGAAGATGGGTGATGCCAAACTCCTGAGCGACTTCTGCTGTTCCTTCATCCCGCCCCAATAAAATCACTTCCGGCCGGGGTTGCAACCGGGTCCAACTCTGAATCGCATTGCGTTGAATAGTATTGGTGTGGGCAGGGCGAAAAGATTTGGGGATGGCAAAAATAGTCAACATCAGAGCGAACGAACCTACTAACGGCACGCAATAGTCTGTTTCTTACAATAGCCTGAAGCGGGTATCGTCTAACCGTCGGTCAGCAAATCTACTGTCCTTTAGAACTATCCCTGAGCTATTCCCTCAAGGGGCGGGTTTAGCAGCTATTCAGGCCACCCAGAGCTCCGAGGAATTCACCTTTACCCTGCAATCGCTTCTTTTTTCAGATTCTACCGTTCGGCTGAGTTCTCCCATCAAAGCTCTGACCCAGACCTAACAAAGGTTAGAGCCGCTATAGGGACTGCTGGTTCTAACCCTGGTTCTGTTCAGGTTCCCTGACATAGAACTGATAGTTTCCCGAAAAAAACGGTAACAATAAATACAGAAAATAAAATTTCTCTTCCTTTTGACGTTTTTTCCAGAGAACGGATAAGGATTAGCTTGAAGAAACAGGCAGAACTTATACCGAATTTATGGACGGAGTACTTTTATGAAAAGTCAGTGGCATCTTTATCAAGATCTTGAACTGATTCCTGCTTCCTCATCTGCACCCCCTCTCAGCTATTCTCCGATCGCCCAGAAATTAATGCAGATCTGGCGAGGTCATTTAAACCGGGTTGCTGCAAAACTAACCCCCGCCCAACAGGTCGAACGCTTAAAACGTTGCTACGCAACAGAGACAGTTGGGCTGTCTGAACCCCAGGGTTGGGCTAAGGTCTGGTGGTTGATGAACCAGCCGTTGTTTACCTTGCAGGCTGGACGCACCCCAGAACCAGAAGTCTGGCGATCGGCGGATGCTGCCGGAAATGTCTGGTGGCATGTTTACGATCCGACCACCGGTTACACCGCAGCTCTGGAGACGGAAGAAGAGGTTCAGATCTGGTTGGAAGAACGGCTGTATCACTACTAGCCCTATCCCGGTCAGGAGCAAACCAGTTGAGTTATGGAAAGTTTGGGTTGTAAGGGCGCAAGAGCCTTGCGCCCCCCAAATCAGGTAAGACTAACTGCCCAGGTTTAAGGCTGACAGACTGATCCGTTCAGCATGGCCCCAAAACGCTTCCAGGTTGTAGAATTCCCGTTCTTGCGGCATCAGGATATGGACAATCACATCACCATAATCCTGCAGAGCCCAGACCCCTTCAGTTTGACCCTCGGTACGCAGGGGCCGTCGCTGTAGGGTTTCCTCTACCTTATCGGCGATCGCTCCGGCAATGGCCCGTACCTGAACTTTGGAAAACCCCGTGACAATCACAAAGTAGTCTGCCAGGGGAGAGACATCGGCGATTTTAAGCAGGGTAATGTCGCCCCCCTTGCGTTCATCGGCGGCGGTAGCAATCGTGCGAGCCAACTGCAAACTCGTGTCATCCAGGTTCAGGGATTGGGAATTGGTTTCTAAAAGGGAAGATTCAGAGTAATTAGGCATTCAACCTCGTTGTATAAGTGGTTTTGAGCAACGTACAGAGCAATAGACCGGTCTGGATTTAGAAGCGCATCATTTAGTTTCACTTATCCTCCATGGATCTGATCCCGACGTGCCGCTCGCATGGCCCAGTTCCGGGTGAGAACTGTGCGGGGATGGATTAGACGATGGGTCGAGAGCAGATATTGTAATGAATAGTCAGCCGTCAACCAGACGGCCCGGTAAAGTTCCTGGCGGCTGAGTTGACGCAGGTGCTCTAGCTCGGGAGTATCGCCCCGTCCCGGTTCCAGACTATCTGCTAGAAACACCACACAACTTAAAGGACTCATTCCAGGATGGCCCAGGGTGTGATCTCGAATAGCATCTAACACCTCCTGATCTTGAAGGCCAAACTCATCCCTGGCCACGATCGCCCCAACGGCGGCATGGAGCAGGTGAGGGTTGGCCTGATCGACCGGGTCAATCTCCAGGCCATGGGTCTGGGCCATCTGCAACAGACGCTCTGGCTTAAAAAACTTGGCCAGATCATGCATTAACCCGGCCTGACCTGCCTTCTCGGGGTCTAAATGGTGGTGCCGCGCCAGCTCGACGGATAGTTGCTCTACCCGCAAAATATGTTGCAATCGGGAATCAGGAACATTGACGGCTAACCAGGACAGGACTCGATCGCGGCAATAATTGGCCGTCTTTAAGTCTGGCTCGATCGTCGTTTGGGGGAGTTGACCAGAATTACTTTTAGGCCGTTGGGGTGAAGAGTTACCGGTGGGCTCGTCAAAGTCACGCAGATGTTTGGCATCTTCAGCAGCGGGAACATCTAAACGGTCAAACGACTCACGCATCAAGATGGAAGGCTCCTAACTCCATGCTTGTCGGTCATACAGAAGCATTTCAAGGATGGGACTTAGACTCAGTGCAGGGGATCGCTGCCCTCATTCTAGCGTAAGTCTTTTGCTTCGGAGCCCGGTTGCAAAAAACCTCTGAATCATGCCCCATTGGAGACGAGGGGTTGGTTAGAACCCGCGATGACCAGGGTTTTATGTAACTTTTTTAAGGTGCTGAGGGTCTGTTGATAGTTGGCCTGATCTCCCTGAAGCGAGAATAGTTCGGCGGCCTGCCGCAGATCTCGGATGGCATCAAGCCGGTGGCCAATTTTGATACAGGCTAATCCCCGGTAAAAATAGGCGATCGCGTCCTCGGGATTGAGCCGGATCACTTCGGTGTAGTCGGCAATGGCTCCCAGGCGGTTCTGCATCTTGGTGCGGGCCAGTCCCCGGTAGAGGTAGGCCGTGGTATAGTCGGGCTCGATTTGAATGGCGTAGGTGTAATCTTCGATCGCCCCCAGTTTATCCCCCAGTTCTGAGCGCAGCAATCCCCGGTTGCAGTAAGCAATGAAGTTCTCCGGGTTGTGCTGTACCGCCAGGTCAAAGTCGGCCATCGCCCCCTGCTTATCGCCGACTTCGTAGCGAGCCAGACCCCGGTTGTTGTAGGCCACATCATCGTTGGGTTTGATTCGCAGAACTTCCGTATAGTCGGCAATGGCTCCCTGGCGATCGCTCAGATCGTAGCGGGTGGCAGCTCGATTGAAGTAAGAGGTGGCGTTGTCTGATTCCAGCTGGGGATCGTCGAACCGGTCAACCAATCCCTGAATTACCTCTGAGTTGGTGGTACGTAACCCGACAACGGCCTGGGGAAATACAGCGCTGGCGGTGGGCATGGATTGAGAACCCAGAACGGCATAGCTGCGATCGCAGACCAGGAAGTTTTCATCGGTGCCCAATACCTTAAACCGAAACTGCTCTGGATACTGGCGTTTGAGCTGGGTCAACTGATTCAGGGTGTCGTAAAGAAAGCTTTTGTCCGTGGCTTCGAGGGAACGCCGTCGATCGAGGGAGCGGGGGAAGCGTTGATTGGTGACATCTCCCAGGTGGCCCCAGCCAATGTCTAAGCAGCCCTGCCGGTCTAAAAATAGCTTGAACTGCTCGATCGTCTCTGCATTTAAAGTGTCAGGGGTGGGAAAGGGCAAAACGATAATCAATCGGGCCTGGGCTTTGGCCAGGGCCTGGTACAGAATTGCCCGACTGCAACCATTGGTGTCATCAGTTCCCGCCGTACTCCCCTGGGTGACATCAAATACCAGTTCGTATTCTGGTACGGGATGAGCCGCCTGGAACTGATGATTCATTTCTTCCAGGTAGCGTTTTACGGTGGTATCTACCTGTTCTTGAATCTCCGAGGTGTTTCCTTCCGTCCATTCCATGCGGGCCAGGAGGTATTTTACCTGGCTTTGCAGGGCGGTGGTATCGAGCACCTGGGGTAAGCGGTTGACCCAGTCCCGCAGGTGGCGTTGCTGGCGATCGAGGTTCTGGCTAAACTGCTGCACACTGTTCAACTCCTGCTGAAATTGTCCCAGGTGGCTGTTCACAATGCCCTGAACTTCTGAGCGCAGGTGGGACAGATCGGACGTGGCAGGAATCTGATGTAGCCGTTGTTCTAAGGAATGAACGGTGGCTCTCAAGCTGTCGATCGCGGGGGAGTCGGTGGCGATACCAGAGGGCCCGGTGATTTGCAATTTTGTTGCCACCATTTCCAGTTGCTTTTTCAGGATACTGACCGCCACTTTCAGAGGAGTGACTGTCTGTTCCAGGGAGTCATTCTGATTGGCCAGTTGTTCAATCTGGGTGGCCATCCGCGCCAGTTCTCGGCGAGAAGCCATATCACCCATCATTTTGACCAGGGCATCCAGGTCTTGCTTCAGGGCACTGGCATCGAAGGGAGTGGGTAATTTGTTTAACCGACGATTCAGATGATTGATCTGGTCTTGCAGAACCCGGGCGTTATTGAGCTTCTGGTCTTCGCTCAACCGGTCTAGATTGTGCCGCAGACCCGATAGTTCAGTTTGCAGCTGCTTCACCCCCTCTTCCAGGGTTTCTACCTTTTGTAGCGTACTCAATCGGTTCAGATAACCCGTGACACTGGAAACCGAGTCTGACAGCTCAGAATAGTGTTCCTGGAGTTGGGAAATCTCCTGTTTGATATGGCGCTGCCACTCGACCCGATCGGGTTCGTGGCGCAAGTCTTGCTTCAATTGCGCCAGGTCATCGGATACCACCCGTAAAGCTTCTTCATGCTTATTGGTGATCGCCTTGCGTAAACTAGCCAGATCCAGGAAGTTGGGCAGAGCCTGAACCTGTTGTTGCACCGAGGATAGATTATGACTCAACTTTTGATCGAGTTGGGCCACGGAGCTTACCGTATTGGTCTGGGCAAATTCCTCTAACCGGCGACGATTTACCAGGTTTAATAGGAACAGAACCGACATCGGTGCGGCCGTGAAAAGAATTTGCTGGGAAGCGACACTTGCCACGGTGCCCACACCGGCACCAAACAATACCAAATATTCTGAAACGTTAAGCCAATTACGGTTTTTCACAGCGTCCTCAAACCGTTTATGTAGAGGTTAGTATCGATCGCTCGAACGGTTGCTTTCCCATCCTGCGAGGGTGATAGAAGAGCGAATGGCTGTGGCGTAGACTGCACCAGCCAGAAACGGGGGTTGCTTCTTTTTCCCTTCTTCTAACCGATAAGGGGTCGATCAGGAAACTCGTTCAGGATCACCGAATCGGGGGCTGAAAGTCGCTCGCGTCAACCTTTAACATTGGGCAGTAGCGCAATCTGATAGGAAAAAATAGTGCTGGGGTTTCTGCTGGTTCTGTTGTCGGCGTTCTTTTTTTGTTTCCAAAATGTGATTGTGCGGGTGCTGTTTACGGAACATCGCCTGTTTGGCATGGTTGCGGTGGGCGGCTTTGTCACCCCAACCCTGCACCATTCATTTTTGCTCCTGACCCAGCGGATGGTCTGGGTCGTCCCTTTGATGGGGTTGCTGGCTGCCAAACTGTACCCTCCGACCTGGAGGGAAATCGGTCAACTCACCCAGCCGCAACACCGTCCCCTGCTGCTGCGATCGCTGGCCTGTGGTAGCCTGATGTTTCTCTATCTGGCCCTGCTCTATGTGGCGATCGGCCTGATCCCGACGGGCATCGCCCTGACGCTGTTCTTTACCTACCCGGCCTTTACGGCTCTGCTCTCCTGGGGCTGGTTGGGCGATCGACCGACGCTGCTGCGCTGGGGGGTGATGGGCCTGGTGTTTGTCGGGAGTGTGCTGACCCTGCCAACCCTGAAGACCAGTCTGGATCACAATAGCTGGCTGGGGATTGTCACGGGAGTTGCCTCCGGGGGAGCCTATGCCCTCTATACGGTGCTGGCTCAGCAGGTGTTTAAGCAATTACATCCGGTGCCCTTTACCTGGCTGAGTTTTACCACGACCCTGATTCTGGCCGGTGCCAGTCTGTCCTTCTGGAACTTCCAGGAAACTCAACTACCCTGGCTCTCCCTGTGGATTGGCGGGTTACTCTCGGCAGTGTTTACCTTCGCCGGTCATCTATTAAATAACCTGGGAATTCGCCGCATTGGTGCCACTACGGCGGCTATGATCAGCGCCAGTAATCCGGCCCTGACGGTGATTTTGGCCTGGTTGGCAATTCAGGAAACCCTGAGTGGCAGACAACTGGCAGGAACGGCGATCGTCACTCTGAGTGTGGCGCTTTTAAGCTGGGAACACCGCAGAGCTGTTTCAAAATAGGCGTAGCTCCTGGAAAAATGGCTAACTATATCTTTACGGATGCTCAGCGGGCAAAGGAACTGGAACGGCTGCGACTGATCGAGCAGGTGTTTGATCCAGCTACGCAGCGGCGGATTCTGGCGACGGGTATTGCTCCGGGATGGCAATGTCTGGAGGTGGGGGCGGGGGCAGGTTCGATCGCCCAATGGTTGTCTGCCACGGTAGGGGAGCAGGGGAAGGTGGTTGCCGTTGATTTAGACACCCGGTTTCTCACCCCGCTGGCCGCTCCTAACCTGACGGTTTTGCAGACCGATGTCCAGCAACTCCCGCTGGCACTCGGCCAGTTTGATCTGGTGCATGCCCGCTACGTCTTGATTCACAACGCTGACTTTCAGGTTGCTCTGACTAAAATGCTGGAGTTACTTAAGCCGGGGGGCTGGCTGGTTCTGGAAGAACCGGACTTTGCCGCAGCCCGGGCGATCGCCGCCGACCCAGCCACCTCTGAAGCCATGGAGCGAGTCAAACAGGCGATCGCCCAGATGTTTGCTGATCGGGGGATGGACTATGCCCTGGGCGTTAAGTTACCGGCAATCTGCCAGACCCTGGGTTTGCAACTCCGACGGATAGAAAATGATGCCAACCCTGTCAATGGCGGTTCTGGCTTAGCAACGGTGATGAAACTTTCGGCGCTGCAACTGGCAGATCAATATCTTGCTACCGGAAAGGTCACCCCAGGGGAGATTGACACCTATTGCTCTGGGACTGAAGACCCCCGAGTTTGGACGATCTACTACGCGACAGTGGGAGTGGTGGCCCAGAAACCCGGGCTTGAATAAATAGGGGCGTTCACAGAACGTCCCTGGCATCTATCACAAATTGTTCTCTGCCTGATAGATAGGTCTAAAGGGCTGTTCCAACCAGTTTGGGCTGACCCGCCTCTAACGGAAGGAGAGTTTTGCCCAGGTAGGTGCCCATGGCTTTTGCGGTTTCAATCAAATAGTGATTGGAATTGACGGATTGGGGACTGGAAGCGATCGCCTCTGCCAGGGGAACTACCCTGACCTGGCCAGATTGCCAGGCTACCATTTGGCTCGTTTGGCCCTGGGCAATCAGATCGACGGCGGTTTTGCCAAAGGCCGTAGCCACCAGGCGATCCAGGGCAGAAGGGATGCCGCCTCGCTGGATATGGCCCAGCACTGAAACCCGGACATCGATCGGCTGGGTCATACAGTGGGTAATTTCATCGGCGATATACTGCCCCATGCCACAGGCCGATCGGGTACAGGTAGGGCCATCAGCATTTGCTCCATGAATCGGGCGAATGCCCTCCGCCACCACGACCAGGGCAAAGCGGCGTTGCCAGCGATCGCGGAGTTCTGTCAGATGGTGACACAAATCGGGAATGGAATAGGGGATTTCGGGAATCAGGATGGCATCGGCTCCTCCGGCAATTCCGGCATGGAGCGCCAGGTGTCCCGCTTCCCGGCCCATGACTTCAATTACCATAATTCGATCGTGGCTGGCTGCAGTAAAGGTCAGGCGGTTCAGGGCATCGACGATCGTATTGACTGCCGTATCAAAACCGACGGCTCGTTCCGTCAGGGCCATATCGTTGTCGATCGTTTTGGGGATGGCGATCATCTGCCAGTTTCCCTTAACGGCGATCTGGTTCAAAATTGCCAGACTACCGTCACCCCCAATGCTGATCAGAGCATCTAACCCAAGTTCCTGGTAGCCCGCCAGAATGCTATCTACCTGGGCCAGGGTGTTCCCTTTATTGATGCTGCCCAGGATCGTGCCACCCATACTCAAGAGCGGATCAATGCCCCGCAGGTCAAGGCTGTGTAGGTTGAGGGGCAGGGCTTTGCGCTCCAGCAAACCCTGGGTGGCATAAGGGATACCCAGGACCTGCCAGCCGTAAGTGAGGGTGGCGTGGTTGACGACGGCCCGGATCACGGCATTGAGCCCGGGGCAGTCACCGCCGCTGGTCAGAATGCCCAATCGTTTTTGTGTTTTTGTATCCATAGGTGGATAACCCCTACTTCAATGATTAAGTTTCACTCGCCTGTCCTGCCGATCGAAGGAAGGGGGAGGACTGCTCTATGACAGGTCATTCCTCCCCCAGGTCAAATCACCATGTTTGATCAAAAAGGCTCGGTAGTAGACCTCGGCCAAAACCGTAGCTCTGAATCCAAGACCGGAACGATCGCCGCTCCGGCCTTGGGTCAGACCCTATGGGAGCGATGCTTCAGTTTTGGCAATCTCTAACCGGGTTTTCAGGACGGTATCCGGGTTCAGGCTGATGGAATCGATCCCCAGTTCGACCAGGAAGCTGGCGAACTCAGGATAATCGCTGGGAGCCTGACCGCAGATGCCGATCTTGCGGCCATTTTCTTTGGCCCGTTGAATTACCTGACGCACCATCTCCTTCACACCTTCGTTGCGTTCATCGAAGATGTGAGCCACCAGGGCCGAATCCCGGTCTAAGCCCAGGGTGAGTTGGGTCAGGTCGTTGGAGCCGATCGAGAAGCCGTCGAAGACTTCACTGAACTGTTTGGCCAGAATCACGTTGCTCGGAATCTCGCACATGACATAGACCTGGAGGCCATTTTCACCCCGCTTCAAGCCGTATTTCTCCATTTCGGCCAGCACCTTGCGGCCTTCATCGGGAGTCCGGCAGAAGGGAATCATCGGGATCACGTTGGTCAGACCCATGTCATCCCGAACCCGCTTCAGGGCCTGACATTCCAGACCGTAGGCGGCAGAATACTTCGGATCGTAGTAGCGAGAAGCTCCCCGCCAGCCGATCATCGGGTTTTCTTCCTTCGGCTCGAATTCCCGGCCCCCCAGCAGGTTGGCATATTCATTGCTCTTGAAGTCCGACATCCGAACTACCACAGGATTCGGATAGAAGGCCGCAGCAATCATGCCAATGCCATGGGCCAGTTTGTCTACGAAGAAATCGACTTTGTTTTCGTAGAGGGCAGTCAATTGGGAAATTTCCCACTTGGCGGCTTTGTCTTCTAAGGTGTCAAAGTTCATCAGGGCCAGGGGGTGGGCCTTAATGTGGTTGGCAATAATGAACTCTAAGCGGGCCAGACCGACACCATCACAGGGAATCGACGACAGGCCAAAGGCTTCTTCTGGGTTGCCTACGTTCATCAAGATTTTGGTCTTGGTGGGAGGCAGGTTATCCAGGGCAGTTTCTTGAATTTCAAAGGGAACCAGACCGGCATAGACCTTGCCTTCTTCTCCTTCGGCACAACAAACCGTGACTTCCTGACCGGTGTGCAGGGTGCCGGTGGCGTTACCACAACCCACGATCGCCGGAATTCCCATTTCCCGGGCAATAATTGCGGCGTGGCAGGTGCGGCCTCCCTGGTTGGTGACGATCGCACTGGCCTTCTTCATGATCGGTTCCCAATCCGGGTCGGTTTTGTTGGTGACCAACACTTCCCCTTCCTGGAACTGGTCAATCTGATGCACATCCAGAATCACTCGCGCCTTGCCCTGACCGATCATTTCACCGACGGCCCGACCGGCAATCAAAACATCCCCGCTGCCCTGCAGGCGGTAGTTCTTCAGAATATTGCCAGCTTTCTGGGACTGTACCGTTTCGGGGCGAGCCTGGACAATGAACAGACCGCCCGTCAGACCATCCTTGGCCCATTCAATGTCCATCGGCGTATAGATGCCACGAACCCCAGAATAGTGGTCTTCAATGATGCAGGCCCAGTTGGCCAGTTGCAGAATTTCATCTTCGGTTAAGGCCCACTTCTGCCGTTCCGAGGTCGGTACGGGCACGTTTTTGGTCAGCTTACCGCCACCAATGTCGTAGACCATTTTGATCTCTTTGCTGCCCAGGCGTTTTTCGAGAATTGGGCGATAGCCCTGCTTCAGAGTCGGCTTGAAGACAAAGTATTCATCCGGGTTAACGGCACCCTGGACGACGTTTTCTCCCAGACCGTAGGCGGCGGTCACCAGGGCGGCATTCTTAAATCCGGTTTCCGTATCGATCGAGAACATGACTCCAGAAGAAGCCAGGTCAGACCGCACCATCTTTTGCACGCCGACGGAAAGGGCGACTTCAAAGTGGTCGAAGCCCTTGATCGTGCGATAGGAAATGGCCCGATCGGTGAACAGAGAAGCAAAGCACTTGTGGCAGGCTTCTACCACTGCGTTGACCCCATAGACGTTGAGGTAGGTTTCCTGTTGGCCGGCAAAGCTGGCATCGGGCAAATCTTCTGCCGTAGCGCTGGATCGTACTGCTACATCCACTTCTCGGCTGTAGCGCTGGCAATCTTCCTGGGCTTCCCCGGTCAGGTTGTCACAGGCTTCACTCCCACGGCCGTAACGTTCGCATAACTTCAGGTAAGCGTTGGTGATGGCGGCTTCCAGTTCGGCGGGGAAGGGAGTATTCAGTACCATGGCCCGGGCCTGTCTGCCGTGATCCCGCAAATTGTTGACATCTTCCACATCCAGGTCAGAAAACAACTGGCGCAGGCGATCGTCTAGACCGGCTCGTTCCACAAAGTAGCGAAAGGCGTAGGCCGTTGTAGCGAAGCCAGTCGGCACATTCACACCCCTGGGAGTGAGCTGTTGAATCATTTCACCAAGGGAGGCATTCTTGCCGCCTACCATAGGGATGTCGGCAATTCCAACTTCCTCAAACCAGAGAACAAACGCTTTTTCTTTGGCGGAATCAGGGCTGAGGCTACCTTCAGGTCGGTTGGCAATAACCATAATCAATCTCCTGAGATGAGTTGAGTAGATGGGTCTAAAACGGAGACAGCCGATGTACTATTCCGATCTGGATCCACCGGGTGAAAGAACTTCCCTTCACCCCATTTCAGCGAACCTTTGCAACTTCAACTTTGATAACTATTGCAATTCATCGCAATTTCAATATGGCGATTAATTGTGAGTTTCTTGTGAGGAGAAATGCCTGAATCCAGGAGGATCTCAAATTCCCGGAAGATATCGCAAAAGCAGGCTGACAACCCGGGGGATCAACCTGCTTTGAAGGGGAAAGCGGTATCAAATTGTTAAATGGACGATCGCAAAAAGCCAGTCAACTATGGCTCTTTGATCGTCTTACAGGGAAAAAAATGCAACGGTGAAGCCCCTTGCTCGAAGAGAAGTCCTGTTCATCGTTCTGCTCTCAAATTGTCTTGCCATGAGAGCTAAAAATGGGCGTCGAAGATTTAAACATTCACGGTTTTTTGAGAAGTTGTAGTGAATGTATTGAGAAAATGATGTCAGGTGAAGTAATAAAAATTAATGGCGGAATCGCGATATTAGAACTTAAAAATCCTGCCTGATTTCACCTTACTCCTATCTGTTTAGAGAAGCAATTAAAGATTGTAAATGGGTGCGCCGATGAAAATTGATGGGCCTTAATACAGCGTTTCTCACGCTAGTGAGATACAGGGGGGTATGGGGGCTGCGCCCCCAGCCAGGGGTTCCACCCCTGCACCCCGTTTCCCGTACCTTATTTACATGGGAAAAGCTATATCAGCTTTCCACGCCTGAGATCTGCAACTTCCAGGTTTAATATTTCTTTGGAAACTATGGGTCAATGAATTTGGAGAGGTGGACATAGACTACTACAGCCAGGATAACTGTTTCGGTTCCTGGTATTCCCAGAAGACCCGCTCCACATCCCTTCGCAGGTACAGAGGGGTGCGGTGGCGGCCCACCAGTCGGGGTTTGACCCCTGCTTTTTCTAACCGGGCTCGGGCCTGACGACCAGTACATTGCAGAATTGCCGCCGCATCCCCCAGGGGTAGCCATTGCTGCACAAAACGCTGGAGCAGGTCCTCGTCGGCTTCATTTTGAATTTCTCTCAGAAGGCGTTCGGCCAGCAGCCAGCAGGCCAGGGTATCGGCTTCGGCCCGATGGGATTTGCCTACCGCGAATTCAAAGTGGCTGACCAGAGCGGGCAGACTGCGGGACGGTAGTTCGGGGAGCATCAACCGGGCCAGAATCACCGTACAGAGTTGGGCTTCGGCCGGGCGGTAAAACACCTGATCCAGGCGATCGAACTCCGATTTGAGAAACCCGTAGTCGAAGCTAAGATTGTGGGCGGTCAAAACCCCCTGGTTCAGCCGGGGCAGGTAGCCGGGCAGCAGAGCAGCGGTGGGTGGGGCGGCTTCTACCATGGCCTGAGAAATGCCAGTAAAGCGGGTGATGCTATCGGGTACCGGCACCTCCGGATTGAGTAGATTGGTTTGCTGGTATTGAATGCCGTCGCTCAGGGATGCCTGGAGCACCGAGACTTCAATTACCCGGTTGGCTGTCGGGGCGTGGCCGGTCGTTTCTACATCAACAACGGTGAGGAGTTGCTGGCTAACCTGGCGGTAATGGTTGAGCAGATCCGTAGATAGCACAAGGGAGTTCGATCAGGGTCGTTCCTATTATTGCCTGAATTGTCTCGCTAAAAGAGCCGAAACATCGAGCCAACCGTAGACTTGATCGACTCCCGGGCATCCCTCAGAGCCTGGGCGATCGGCTGCTGGGTTTGGAGAAACACCCGGGCGCAGTTGCGTCCCGGCATACCCGAGATCGACCCGCCGGGGTGGGTGCCGGCCCCGGTCAGAAACAACCCCTCGATCGGGGTTTTGTAGTTGGCAATTTCGGGCAGGGGTCGAAAGAAGACCATCTGATCCAGGGTCATGTCGATGTGGTAATAGTTACCGTTCAACGCCCCCAGTCGATCGCCCAGTTCCGCAGGACTTTCCACCCGACGGCCGATCGTGGCGGTTTTGACGTTAGGGGCGTAGTCCGCCAGTTTGTCGATCACCCGATCGGCGACCTGATTTTTTAACTCATCGGTCCAGCCGGTGCCAAACTGTCCCGTTCCTTCCAGGCCAGCGATCTTATAGGGGGCAAAAAATTCAATCCAGACCGTGTGTTTCCCCTCGGGGGCCATAGTGGGGTCCAGCATGGTCGGCTGCACCAGGTAGAAGGAAGGATCGGCATCGGGAATCTTACCCAGGGCCGGATCACTATGGGCCACTTCCACATGCTTGACTGAGTCGGCAATCAGAACCGACCCAATCAGATACTCATCCCGGTGGTTCCAGCGCTCGAACCGCAGGGGTTCGGACATCGCCAGGTCAATTTTCAGGATGGTTTCGTTATTGTTGACAATCCGGCGGTCCAGGCGTTCTCGCAGTTCCGGGGCAACGGCATTCACCTCCGATTCATCCATCATCTGCAGGAACAGGCGTTTGGCATCGATGTTAGAAATGATGCCCTTTTCGGCCCGATACTCCTGGCCGCCCCTGACCCGAACGCCCGCCGCCCGTCCGGCATCATCCAGCAAAATTTTCTCGACCGACTGGTCAGTCAAAATTTCCCCGCCTAAACTCTCGACCAGTTTCACCAGAGCTGCCACCAGGGCCCCCGTTCCCCCTTTGGGGCGAGCCATTCCAGGGTTGTGGCGCATGGCCATCATAATCGCCCCGATCCCCAGCATTTTCTGAGAAGCGGGGGCACCCAGTTCCGTGGCCAGTCGGGCCAGGGGAGCCTTAACAAACTCTTCGTCAAACCACTCGTTGAGCAGGTCTTCGGCGCTGGTGAGCATGGTCCGAACGAAGTCTAGAGTCTTGTCGGGGGAGCCAATTACCGAAAACAGGTCTTTGATTTTGGCAATATCGTAGTTCCCAGCTATATCGACGATCGACTTGGGTGGGGCATTAAACATCGGAATCATCGCCCCGATCGCCCGCTGCCAGTATTCCGTAAATTCGGTGTACTTACGGGCATCCCGTTCGTTGTAGCGGGCGATTTCGGCGCAGGTCTGCTCCACCGATCGGTGAGCCAGAAAATACTTGCCATCCGGGTGGGGACAGAAGGCAACCGGGTCACAAAACAGGTATTCCAGGCCGTACTTGGTCAATTCCAGTTCTTCTACCACCGGCCCCAGGTGAATAAACTCATGGTCGATGGCACAGAGGTTGAACTTAAAGTCAGGGAGTTCGGGAATGACCGCTTCCGTTGTGGCTGCCCCTCCTGGGACGGGCCGTTTTTCCAGGAGTAAAACCTTGTAGCCAGCTTTGAGTAAATAAGCCGCACAGACAAGTCCATTGTGTCCTGCCCCAATAATCACCACATCATAAGTCTGCTGGGAAGTTTGCATCTGGAAAGCTCCGGCGACTGATCGTTTTTTTCTTGATGCTAAAAAGCCCATACCACCACCACATCAATCAAGGGAAAGAACTTACCACCCCTGAGTAGCGTGGAGGAAAATTTACGGCCCGAAAACCTTCGGTTTCTCTGCTAAACAGCCCTCAAAATCCTGCCCTCAGGTACTTCTACATCCTAAGTCGGATCTCGGCTCATTTTCCTGTTCACCCAAGGGAAAGATGTATCTCCAGTACCTGACACCCATCATGCAAGGGTACGCCGATCTTAGCTGCATGAATTTGGAGAGCAACCAATGGTACTGACTCTAGATGATACGAAGCGCATGGCGATCGCCACCAAACTGGCAGATATGAAAGCGCTGCAACAATTATTAATTGCTAACGAAGAAAAATTGATCTCGGCGATTTCTGATTCTGAAATCAGCAAGCGTTTGAGCGACTTTCTGGAAGATGACCGGAAGAACCTGGGCATTATCGAGACCACGATCGTCCAGTATGGTGTCAAGGCCGAGCCCAAAGAAACCGTTACCAAGATGCTCAAGGAAGTAGAGCAACTGATGGCCGGTTCGGAGCTGACCCTGTTTGAAAAGGTATCTCAGCACGAACTGTTGAAGCATAAGCAGACCATGACCGGCCTGCTGATCCATAAGGCGGCGCAAAAGGTTGGGGCTGATGTCGAAGCCGCGATCGCTCCCCTGAATACGGTCAACTTTGAGAGCCGGGCTCACCAGGAACAACTCAAAGGCATCCTGGAAATCCTGGGTGTGCGCGAACTGACCGGTCAGGAAGCCGATCAGGGGCTGTGGGCCAGGGTTCAGGATGCAGTGGCCGCTCTCACCGGGGTGGCCGGCAGTGTGGTTACCCAGGCTTCTGACAAATCAGATATGAACCTGCAAGACATCATCCGGATGGATCACCAGAAGGCCAATACCCTGTTCATGGAGATCAACCAGTCCGATAATCCTGCCAAGATTCAGGAATACTTTGGTCAGCTGTATAAGGATCTGAGCGTCCATGCAGAAGCCGAAGAGCAGGTCGTTTATCCGGCGGTGCGGGCTTTCTACAACGACACCCAGGAACTCTATGACGAGCAGGCTGAAATGAAGGTGTTGCTGAACCAGATCAAGGCCATGAGCCCGGCTTCTGCGGAGTTCAAGTCTAAGGTGAACCAGCTGAAGGACATTGTGATGGATCACGTCCGTCAGGAAGAGAGCACCATGTTCACGGCGATTCGCAACAATCTCAGCAGCGCTCAGAGTGAGCAACTGGCGACCCAGTTCAAGGCCGCTAAGAGCAAACTGCAAGACAAAATGTCTGCTGCTATGAAGTAACGCTGGGAGAATGCCAGTTGGGTGGGGGGAACCTCTCCCAACTGCTTCCCGGCCAGGAGCCAGATTTTGCAGGGACGTTCTACGGGGATGTCCCTGCAAAATCTGATAACCCGCTCCCGAACCTAACTCCCTGCCATCTTTTTGAAACTCTTTTAACAAACTTGAGGTGAACCATGGCAAAAGCCAAAGCGCAAGATGTTCTCTCCCTGATTGAAGCCGACCACCGCAAAGTCGAAAAACTGTTTGCTGAAGCTGAAAAGGCAAAAGGTAAAAAACTCTACGAATGCTTCAACCAGCTCTATACCGAACTGAACCTCCATGCTCGCGGCGAAGAACTCTCTCTCTACCCGGCCATGCGGGAATACGAAGAGACGGAGGACTACATCGAAGAAGCCGAAAGTGAACATGAAGATAGCGAAACTATGCTGGAACAATTGAAGCAAATGGAACCCGATAGTCCGGCCTTTATGGAACTCCTGGGAGAGCTGAAAGCCGCTGTTATGCACCATGTCGAAGAAGAAGAATCAGAAATCTTTGAAGCGGTGCGCGAATGCATGGATGAAGACCAATTGGTGCAACTGGGGCAGGAGTTTGAGCAGGCTAAGGCCAGGTTTGTGGAAGATGTCAAGGTTGCAATGTCCCAGTAGGGGCTGCTCAGCCGCAAAATCTGGTTCAGTCATAGTCCCAGGGAGTTCCACTGAACTCCCTTTTTTGCCTGCCAGGTTGGGGGTAAACCCCTGAAAATCCTTCCAGTCTCTCTCCAGCGGCGGCAAATTTTCTGCCTTCTTCAACACCCTCGGACTCGGTGCATCCTGGTAAGATCGTGACTCTAACCCCATTGACGGCCACTTTTCTAGATTGAAGATTATCTTCAGGGGAAGCATCTATGCCAGGTGAAAATACAGGCTCTAAGTCCAGGCACATTGTTTTGACCTCCCATCCGACTCGATTTGGGCAGAAGTCCTTACCGATTCATTGGGGTGCAGTCGATCCACTCAAGCGCGGCCCTGTGGTTGGTTCTCTGACCAATGCAGCCCACCGCAATGTGATTGGCTCCCATTCCGGTTCCTACGGGATTTATCGGGCGTTAGCAGTAGCCAGCGGGCGCTTGCAATCCGACCATCGTGCTGACCTGACGAATACGGCTCCGGCAGAGCTAATTGGGCCCCATCCCGCCTGGTTTGACCCCGACCAGATTATTTCTCTTGATCCCTTTGGAGCCATGGTAGGAGAGGCCTATAAGGCCCTTCGCAATCAGGGTTACGACATTCGCCCCACGATCGCCATCACCAAGGCTCATATCAATATGCCTGAGCTGCTAGAAGCTTCCACCAGAGGACGCTTGGCGATCGATGGCAAGATTATGAAAAGTGGCGGTGATCTGGTGGTAACCAAAGCCGCGATCGAGCCGGTCTGGTATCTCCCGGGAATTGCCAAACGCCTGGGGGTGAGCGAGGCTGTTTTGCGCCGAACCCTGTTTGAACAAACCGGTGGAATGTTTCCTGAGTTAGTCACCCGCCCCGACCTGCACGTCTTTTTACCACCGATTGGGGGCATGACGGTTTATATTGTCGGCGACCTGGCTGCCATTACCGATCCCGATCGCCCTCTGGCGGTGCGGGTGCATGATGAATGCAACGGTTCCGATGTGTTTGGCTCTGATATTTGCACCTGTCGGCCTTACCTGGTTCATGGCATCGAGGCCTGTGTTCAGACGGCCCAGGAAGGTGGGGCCGGGGTGATTATCTACCTGCGGAAAGAAGGTCGGGCCTTAGGGGAGGTTACCAAGTTTCTGGTCTACAATGCCCGCAAGCGTCAGGAAGGCGGCGATCGGGCCGATGCCTACTTTACCCGGACTGAATGTGTGGCCGGGGTGCAGGATATGCGGTTCCAGGAGTTAATGCCGGATGTGCTGCACTGGCTCGGCATTACCCGCATCGATCGGCTGATTTCCATGAGCAACCTGAAGTACGATGCCATCACCCAGTCGGGGATTGAGGTGGTAGAACGGGTTCCCATCCCCGACGATTTAATCCCGGCGGATGCCCGGGTTGAGATTGAAGCCAAAAAGGCGGCGGGGTATTACACAGAGGGAGATGTGCCGACTGAAGTAGCCCTGGCCCAGGTGAAGGGGCGTGGACTGGTGGAATAGGATGACTCCGATGACCGATAGGGCGGCGATCGCCTACCTGCGTTCTCCCAGGGCGATTCGAGAGCGGTGCCAGCAAATTTTTGATCTGGCTACCGTCGATCGCCTGCGCTATTTCCGCCTGGATCTGAGTCAACTGGAGCGGGTGGCAGATTATGTTCTGGAGGTGACAAAGCAGTCTTACCCCGATCTGCAGGTACCGTTTCATAGCCGCTGGCGGCATTTTGAAGTAGGGACTACTCCCCGCCTGACCCAGTTAGAACACCAGCTGGCGGCGCTCTCTCCCCGGGCCCGGGCCCGGGCCAAGTTTGATCTGGCGGTGGTCAGTGTCCTGCTGGATGCCGGGGCGGGGGCCGACTGGCAATACCAAGAACCGATCGGTGGCGAACTATTTCGTCGCTCAGAAGGGTTGGCGGTGGCCAGTTTTCACCTGTTTCTGGCAGGCAATCTGAGCAGTCTACCAGAACAGCCCTGGCGGGCCGATGCCAGGGGATTACAGCAGTTAACTATGGCCGATCTGGCCACCAGTTTTCAGGTCAATTCGGCCAACCCCCTGGTGGGGCTTGAGGGACGGCTACAATTGCTGCAACGGTTGGGCCAGGTGTTGGGCCAGTTTCCCCAGTTGTTTGGCCCTTCCCAACCCCGGCCCGGCCACCTGGTAGACTACCTCCTGACTCAGGTAAAAGACAACGAACTGAAAGCGGCGGTGGTCTTAGAGGCTGTCCTGGAAGGCCTGGGAGAGATCTGGGCCGGTCGCCTGCGGTTAGCCGGGGTCAACCTGGGAGATGTCTGGGGGCATCCGGCCCTGCCAGCAGACGACCTGACCAGCCAACTGGTGCCGTTTCACAAACTCTCCCAGTGGTTGACCTATTCTCTGTTAGAGCCTCTACAAGAATTGGGGATTCAAATCACCGGTCTGGATGAATTGACTGGCCTGCCTGAATATCGTAATGGAGGCCTCTGTCTGGATTTAGGGCTATTACAGCTGAAAGACCCGACGGTGGTGAATACTCCCCACCTCCCTGGTTCCGAACTGGTTGTCGAATGGCGGGCCCTGACGGTGATTCTCCTCGATCGGATTGCTGCTACCCTGCGCGATCGCCTGCAACTCACCCCGGCTCAACTGCCCCTGGTTAAGGTACTTCAGGGGGGAACCTGGACAGCAGGACGGCAGATCGCTGCCAAACTCAGGCCAGGAGGCGAGCCACCTCTGGCGATCGAGAGTGATGGCACCGTTTTCTAAAAAATACCCCCAGGAGTTAACCCGGGGGTAAAACAAAATTCGCTATTGAGGTTCCATTTGCCAGCTAGAGCTTCATTGACCTATCGCTGACTTTCTCAATGGCTACAGGTTTTGGTGCATTAATGCTGGCTTGCAGCATCGGAGTTTGAGCCACTGAACTGTTGGCCAGGCTAAACAGTGGGTTAGACAGAATACCGGCCAGGGAGGTGGTAATCAGCGAGAGTACCAGGCCAACCTGTAAGGGCCGCATTCCCGGCAAGTCCCAACGAATTTCGGGGTAGTTCTCGACAGACTCCGACATCTCTTGTGGCTCTTTGACGACCATCATCTTGACTACCCGGATGTAATAGTAGATCGAGACGACACTGGTAACTAAACCCAGCAATACCAACCAGTAGGCCCCTGCCTGCCAGCCGGCCCAGAACAGGTAGAGTTTACCGAAGAATCCGGCCAGGGGCGGAATCCCACCCAGGGACAGTAAACAAACGCTGAGGGTCAGGGTGAGCAGGGGATCTTTCTGGTACAGACCACTGTACTCGCTGATCTGATCAGTTCCCGTTCGCAGGGAGAACAGAATGACACAGCTAAAAGCACCCAGGTTCATGAACAGGTAGACCAACAGATAAAAGATCATGCTGGCGTACCCGGTATCGGTACCAATTACCAGACCGATCATGACAAACCCGGCCTGACCGATCGAAGAGTAGGCCAGGAGCCGCTTCATGCTGGTCTGGGCCAGGGCCACCACATTTCCCAGAATCATACTGAGAATGGCCAGAGCCGTCAGGACGAAGTGCCATTGCTCAATCAGTTGGGGAAAGGCAGTCACCAGCAACCGAATCGCCAGAGCAAAACCGGCCGCCTTAGAACCGACGGATAGAAAAGCGACGACGGGGGTCGGGGAGCCTTCGTAGACATCGGGAGTCCACTGGTGGAAGGGAACCGCCGCAATCTTAAAGGCGATCCCAGCAATCACAAATACCAGAGCAACAACGGCTCCGATCGGCTGGTTCAAGCCAGACGCAGCCATTTGGGTCGCAATGCTGCTGAGTTTAGTCTCTCCACCGGATAGCCCGTAGAGTAGAGACATGCCGTACAAAAAGATGGCAGAACTGGAAGCTCCAATCAGCAAATACTTCAGAGCTGCTTCGTTAGAACGGGGATCACGTTTGGTGTAACCGGTCAACAGATAGGAAGAAATACTTAATGTTTCTAAGGAAACAAAGATCATAACCAGCTCATCTGCCCCCGAAAGAAACATTCCTCCCAGGGTGGCGGTCATTAAAATGGTCAGATACTCTGCCAGGGAAGTACCCGATTGTTCCACATAACGGATGGACATCAGCACTGTGACCGCCGCCGATAGGGCTACAATGCCCCGAAAGACTATGCTGAGAGCATCTCCATTAAAACTGCCAAGGAAAGAAATCGGATCGGTGGCATCCCACTGGTAATAGAGAGCAGCAACCGCCGCCAGGAGACCGGCGATCGACAGGTAAGGAGTCCATCGCGTAGAAAGAGTGCGACCGACGATCAAATCTCCCACCACAACGAGTAACAGCGTTGCGATGACGATCGCCTCCGGTAAGATTGTTCCCGCGTTAAGCTGGGCAGCAAGACTGGCAAAGTCCATGGGTATTCAACCAAAGCGTAGGTTAGGGCAAAGTTTGCATCCGCCTCAATAGTAACGAAGCGAAACAACTAAAAATCCTCTACAGTGGATTCTACCTTGCAATCTACCGTAACACTCGGGTCATTTTTTCACCCAAATATCTATAGTTGTTATTGATTGACGTAAGGTAGGGATGAAGCCGCGATCGATTGCCCCCGATCGAGTCAAGTTTTCTAAATTTTGAAAACAACCCGTTAAAACTGATGTAATCCCTAGTAGTAGTTTGAATATTGGCTATAAGTGAGATTAGGGGATAAAAAAAATCCCCCGACTGGCTACCCACTTCCACGTTAACGATCCATGTCAAAGCTTGTTATCGTCGAGTCTCCCACCAAAGCACGTACAATCCGCAATTACTTGCCTTCGGACTACCGCGTTGAGGCATCCATGGGGCATGTACGTGATTTGCCCCAATCTGCCAGTGAAATTCCAGCCGGGGTCAAGGCAGAAAAATGGGCACAGTTGGGAGTCAATATCGAAGCTGATTTTGAGCCACTCTACGTAGTTCCCCAGGACAAGAAGAAAATTGTCAAGGAACTTAAAGAAGCGCTGAAAGCCGCCGATGAATTGATACTGGCAACGGACGAAGACCGGGAAGGTGAGAGTATTAGCTGGCACCTGTTGCAGTTGTTGCAGCCAAAAGTGCCGATCAAGCGCATGGTGTTTCACGAAATTACAGAAGACGCGATTCGGGAAGCTATCAGTAATTGCCGTTCCGTGGACGAACGTCTGGTACGAGCCCAAGAAACCCGGCGAATTCTCGATCGTCTGGTGGGCTATACCCTGTCTCCCCTGCTCTGGAAGAAAATTGCCTTTGGCCTTTCGGCGGGTCGGGTTCAGTCCGTTGCTGTGCGCCTGCTGGTGCATCGGGAACGGCAGCGCCGAGCTTTCCGTAAGGGCAGTTATTGGGATTTGAAGGCGATGCTGGCCGCCCCGGGCGAACCCAATTCCGACCTCAAGATTGCCAACTCCTTCGAGGCCAAGTTAGTAGCTCTGACGGGGCGGCGGGTCGCCAATGGCAGCGATTTTGACGAGGCAACGGGGCAGATCGCCAGCGGTCGAAACGTACGGCTGCTGAACGAATCAGAAGCCAGAGCCTTACAGGAACGCCTGCGCGATCGCACCTGGACCGTTGTTAACCAGGAAGAACGGCCGGTCACCCGCAAGCCTTCTCCGCCTTTTACCACCTCTACCCTGCAGCAGGAAGCGAACCGCAAGCTGGGGTTGTCGGCCCGGGATACCATGCGGGTGGCCCAGAGTCTCTATGAGCAGGGCTACATCACCTACATGAGAACTGACTCGGTAAACCTCTCCCAGCAGGCCATTCAGGCGGCGCGGGACTGTGTTCAGGCGATGTACGGCACGAACTACCTGAGCCCCGAACCCCGACAGTATTCCACCAAGAGTAAGGGCGCTCAGGAGGCCCACGAAGCGATTCGTCCCGCCGGTAGTAGCTTCCGCACTCCTCAGCAGACCGGTTTGAAAGACCGCGAGCTGCGGCTCTACGACCTGATCTGGAAGCGTACCGTCGCCACCCAGATGGCCGAAGCTCGTCAGACCCATGTGACGGTTCAGATCCAGGTGGAAGATGCGGAGTTCCGGGCCACCGGTAAGCGGATTGATTTTCCCGGATTTTTCCGGGCCTATGTAGAAGGTTCCGATGATCCCAATGCGGCGATCGAAGACCAGGAAGTAATTTTGCCGACCTTGCGGGTAGGGGATACCCCAGCCTGCCAGGAACTCCAGGCGATCGGCCATGAAACCCAGCCTCCGGCCCGCTATACCGAAGCCTCCCTGGTAAAAACCTTAGAAAGTGAAGGGATTGGTCGTCCCAGTACCTACGCCAGCATCATTGGTACCATCATCGATCGGGGCTATGCCCAGATGGTAGGAAATGCTCTTGTGCCTACTTTCACCGCCTTTGCCGTTACCAGCCTGCTGGAAAAACATTTTCCTGACCTGGTAGACACCAGCTTTACGGCCCGAATGGAGCGTACCTTAGACGATATTTCGACCGGTGAAGCGAGCTGGCTGCCCTACCTGAAGGAGTTTTACCTGGGTCAGAGTGGCCTGGAAACCCAGGTCAAGGAGCGGGAAAGCCAGATTGATCCAACGGAAGCCCGCACCGTAGATCTGGACAATATCGCCGCGAAGGTCAGGATTGGGCGGTTTGGCGCTTACCTGGAAGCCGATAACGGCGAAGAGATGGTCAAGGCTTCCATTCCCAAAGACCTCACTCCTTCGGATCTCGATCCCGACCAGGTACAAACCCTGCTGCGTCAGAAGACAGAAGGCCCCGACAAGGTGGGGCTGCATCCGGAAACCGGAGAACCAATTTACCTGAAAATTGGTGCCTACGGCCCCTATGTCCAGCTAGGGGACGAAACCGAAGAAAATCCCAAGCCCAAGCGGGCTTCCCTACCTAAGGGGGTGACGCAAGATAACCTGACCCTGGAAACGGCGGTGGGCCTCCTGACCCTACCCCGCCTGTTGGGGCTGCACCCCGAAACCGGGGGTAAAATCCAGGCCGGTTTGGGTCGATTTGGGCCCTACATCGTTTATGACCAGGGCAAGGGCGTGAAAGAATACCGTTCCCTCAAGGCCGGTGACGATGTCTTGACGATCGAGTTCGATCGGGCCCTGCAACTCCTGGCCGAACCCAAACTGGGGCGGGGAAAACGGGCGGCGGCCAAACCCCTGCGGGAATTAGGCGCTCATCCGGAAGATGAAGAACCGGTCAATATTTACGATGGTCCCTACGGGCCTTATATCAAGCATGGTAAAGTCAATGCTTCCCTGCCCGAAGGTCAGACCGTCGAAGCCATCACCCTGGAAGTAGCTCTGGAAGCCTTAGCGGCTAAAGCCGGGGCTAAAAAAGGGAAAGCCGGTAGTAAATCGACCAAAGCGGCCAGTTCCACCGCCAAAACCAAAACCGCCGCGAAAAAAACAACGGCCAAGAAGACCACCACGACTAAAACGGCGGCCAAGAAAACCACGACCAGCAAATCAACCACTGCCAGCTCCAGCAAAAAGAAAGCTGCAGAAAATCAGGCCGCAGAGTAGCTTCAGGAATTCCTCTCCCTCCGGGTATCGAAGTTTCTGGGATACCCGGGGGTTAGCCTGTTTCTACTGGCCAAATTCCAGCCTTGCCTGTTCTACAATTTCCACCGTCACCAGGTCGGATTCGGCTTCTCGGGCCAGATGTTCAATCCGTTCCCTGGCCTGAGAGCGGACAAAGAAAGGAATATTTTTAAATTTTGTCTTTGCTTCGGGGGTCCATTTCAGGGAACCAGCCATCTCCGAATCCGCCATAGTCCTGATGCCTAACGTTTTAGGATTATTGTACTCTTTCCCTTTTGCAAACCTATGATTATTGCCGGAGAGCGGAGCGGGGTAGGCAAAACTACTGTGACCCTCGCCTTACTGGCCTGCCTGAAACAGCGTGGATTGGCGGTGCAGTCGTTTAAGGTGGGGCCAGATTACATTGACCCGATGTTTCATCGCTATGTAACCGATCGCCCCTGCCGTAACCTGGACCCGGTGTTAACTTCCCCGGCCTACGTCCAGGAGTGTTACAACCGGCATACGCAAGATGTGACTCATGCTCTGGTGGAAGGAGTCATGGGTTTGTTTGATGGGGCCGTCGATCGCCCCGGTTTTGCCAGTACGGCCCATATTGCCCGTCTCCTGGATCTGCCAGTGTTACTGGTACTGGATTGTAGTCGCCTGTCCCACTCGATCGCCGCTCTGGTTCAGGGCTATCGCTCCTTTGATCCCCAGGTCAGGCTGGCCGGAGTAATTCTCAATCGGGTGGGCAGCGATCGCCACCTGGAGATCCTGAAATCGGCTCTGGAACCCCTGGCGATTCCTGTGTTGGGGGTATTACGACGGCAAGAGGCGATCACGATTCCCGATCGCCATCTTGGCCTGGTACCGGCGGGCGAACTGGCGGAACTCCAGCCCCTGATCGAGCGTCTGGCCCATCTCGGGGCAACCTGTTTCGATTGGCAAGCGCTGCTGCCGCTGCTCCAGGTTACGACTCGGCCTCTCCACTTTGCTGCTCTACCGGAGCCGATGACGGGTTCTCCCAGAATCGCGATCGCCCAGGATGGGGCGTTTAACTTCTACTACGCTGACAATCTGGAACTCCTGGAAACCCTGGGAGCCGAGCTGGTCTTCTGGAGCCCCCTGCGCGATCCGGGATTGCCCCGGGGCACCCAGGGCCTGTACTTCGGGGGTGGGTTTCCGGAGGTGTTTGCGGCCCAACTGGAAGCTAACCAGTCGGCCCGAAAGGCAGTGCAAACGGCCCTTAACAGCGGTATGCCTACCTATGCCGAGTGTGGCGGGCTGATGTATCTGTGTGACCAGATTACAAATTTTTCGGGCCGATCGTTTGCAATGGCCGGGGTGCTGCCGACTACAGCGGTGATGGGGCAACGGCTCATCCTGGGCTACCGCCAGGTCACCACCCTGCAGGATGGTGTGGTCGGTGCGCTCGGCCAGCAGTTCTGGGGCCATGAATTTCATCGCTCCTGCCTCACCCGATCGGCCGACATTCCCCTTTACGCGATCTCCAACCCGACTGCGCCCACCGATCCCCTGACCGAAGGCTGGCATTTGCCCCACCTGCATGCTTCCTATATTCACCTGCACTGGGGCAGCCAGCCCCATCTGCCCCGCTCCTTTCTGCAACGTTGTGCTGCTTACGGCAATCGGGCTGTCATTAAGGTAGATTAAGAATACCTGCCAACGGCTTTTTTCATGTCTCTGTCTCCTTTTGCGGCGGAACGGCTGCTCTTCACCCCAGCGAGTCCGGTGGGCGATGCCATTCCTGCCATTTTTGCCTTTCCCAACGAATATAGTGTGGGCATTACCAGCCTGGGCTATCAGGTTGTGTGGGCCGCCCTAGCTGCTCGCTCTGATCTGCAGGTGAGTCGGTTGTTCACTGACCTGCAAGAGCCTTTACCCCAGCAACCAGAGTTATTGGGCTTTTCCCTGTCCTGGGAACTGGACTATGTGAATGTTTTGAACCTGCTGGAACGCCTGGATATTCCCCTGCGATCGCAGGATCGAACCCAGTCTGATCCGATCGTATTTGGCGGCGGCCCGGTGCTGACGGCCAACCCCGAACCCTTTGCCGACTTCTTTGATGTGATTCTGCTGGGGGATGGGGAGCTACTGCTGGATCGGTTCATCACTTCTTACCAGGAAGTGCGGGATTGCGATCGACCAACTCAATTACGGCACCTGGCGAAGGTTCCAGGGGTTTATCTACCATCCCTTTACGAAGTCACCTACGATGGGCCCGATGGGCTGGTAACAGCGATTCAGCCGATCGACAGCGAAATTCCAGCTCAGGTGGAAAAGCAGACCTATCGGGGGCAGGTGCTCTCTGCTTCTACGGTCGTGACTCCCCAGGCGGCCTGGGAAAACATCTTCATGGTCGAGGTGGTTCGCAGTTGTCCGGAAATGTGTCGCTTCTGTCTGGCCAGTTACCTCACCCTGCCCTTTCGGATTGCCGATATCGACACTTCCCTGATTCCAGCGATCGAACGGGGACTACAGGTGACCGATCGCCTCGGGTTACTGGGAGCCTCCGTCACCCAACACCCGGAGTTTGAGAGTTTACTGGACTATCTCAACCGCCCCCAGTATGACCAGGTGCGCCTCAGTATTGCCTCCGTTCGCACCAATACGGTCACCCCAAAGCTGGCAGAAACCCTGGTGCGGCACGACACCCGTTCCATCACGATCGCCGTCGAGACGGGCAGCGATCGATTGCGGCAAATCATCAACAAAAAGTTGACTAACGATGAAATCGTCCAGGCTGCCATCAATGCTAAGGCAGGTGGGCTGAGTAATCTCAAGCTCTACGGTATGGTGGGGTTGCCCGACGAAGAGATGGAAGACCTGGAACAGACGGTTGCCATGCTACGGCAGCTTAAAAAATCTGCTCCAGGCCTGCGCTTGACCTTTGGCTGCAGTACCTTTGTGCCTAAATCTCATACTCCGTTTCAATGGTTTGGGGTCGATCGGCAGGCCGAAAAACGTCTGCAGTTTCTCCAAAAAAATCTCCGCTCCCAGGGTATTGAATTTCGCCCCGAAAGCTATAGCTGGTCGGTGATTCAGGCCTTAATTTCCCGGGGCGATCGTCGCCTCTCCAGGTTACTCGAACTGACCCGCCATTACGGTGATTCCCTGGGTAGCTACCGCCGGGCCTTTAAGGAATTGCGGGGGCAGTTACCCGATCTAGATTTTTATGTCCATGCCAACTGGGAGCACGATCGGCTCTTACCCTGGGGCCACCTGCAGGGTCCTCTCCCGCCGGCGACGTTGCTCAAACATCTGGATACCGCTACTGCCCAGTTCAATCCAGCAATGACGACCCCCCAACCGATACGGGTTGGCTGATGGTTAGGATCACAGATGAATTAAAACCAAATTTTTAATTTTTGAAAGCGCGGCTCCGCTGCGCTTTCAAAAATTAAGCTCTGGGTTTGATTAAACTCACAATGCTTAGACGATCTCCATGCAAAATACAGCGGAATACTACTGTGCCTACTGTGGTGAAGAAAACACCACCTTTGTTGACCTGAGTGCCGGGGGGCAGCAATCTTACGTGGAAGATTGCCAGGTTTGCTGTCGCCCTAATATTCTCTATGTCCGCATTGATGCAGAAACGCTGGAGATTGAAATTGACAGCGAATTTGAGGGGTAAGTTGGGGGTTTAAAAAGTAATAAGGGGGTGTCCAGTGACACTCCCCTTGACTGATCGTGACGTGACAACACGCCCCACTAAAATTTCAAGATTGGTTAGCCAATATAGTTGGCTTCTGCTTCCAGCATCCGAATCAAGCTTTCATCACCTTTCGCCCGAGCGGCTTCTAACCGGCGTTGCAGGTTTCTTTGCATATTGACGCGGTGAGCCTGAGCAACCTGTGTTAAGATTTCCTGACGCTTTTTGTTCATGGTGGACTTTCGCTTAAAATCGACTGTGCTATCTGACTTCCTTCACTATAGCATCAGAAATATTAAACTGTAGCTTAAGATACTTAAACTTATTGGGCCTTTACATAAAAACGGGCTGCCCCTGTTGGTGGGACAGCCTGCCTTCCCTTGAAAGATTTGCGGTTTAGGACCTGAAATCAGAGGCCACAATCATCGAACCAATGCCAGCATCCGTGAAGATTTCTAGCAAAAGGGCGTGGGGAATTCGACCATCGATGATATGGGCTGCCCGCACTCCCTGGGCCAGCGATCGAACGCAGCAGTTGACCTTGGGAATCATCCCGCCCGAGACAATTCCGGTTTCAATTAACTTGCGGGCCTCTCCAATATCCAGTTTCGGAATCAGGGTCGTGATGTCTTTGTAGTCCTTCAAGATGCCTGCCGTATCCGTCAGTAAAATCATTTTTTCTGCCCCCAGGGCGGCGGCCAGTTCTCCGGCAACGGTATCGGCATTGATGTTGTAAGCCTGACCAGTCTCATCGGCAGCCACACTGGAAACCACCGGAATATGACCACTATTGACCAGAGATTCCAGGATCTGGATATTGACATTGGAAACCTCCCCAACAAAGCCCACCCCTTCCTGGTCCGCCGGACGGGCAGTGATCAGGTTGGCATCTTTGCCACAAAGCCCTACGGCCGAGCCCCCCGCCTGGTTGATCAGGGCTACCAGCTCCTTATTGACCCGCCCCACCAGCACCATCTCCACCACATCCATCGTGGCAGCATCGGTGACCCGCAGGCCATTCTTAAATTGCGGCTCAATCCCCAGCTTATCCAGCCAGGTATTAATTTCTGGCCCACCGCCATGTACCACCACGGGACGCAAACCGACGCAGGCCATAAAGACCACATCCCGAATCACCTTTTCTTTCAGGCTGCTGTCTTTCATGGCGGCACCACCATACTTGACGACAACAGTTCTTCCGGCAAATTGCTGAATGTAAGGCAAAGCTTCACTCAGAACGCGGACTCGGGTAGCTTCGGCTTTGCGGACGTACTCAGACTCGTTGGACATGGCAGCAGAAAAAGCAAACGATCATAAGCAGTGTAAAGGAGCCTGCCGGTTTCAACAAGTTCGATTCTGACAGTTTGAAAGTCCCAATTCTGATGCTTCGATCGGGGTCAGGTTTGGGCTTCGATCACCCCGCCCCCCAGCAGTACTTCCCCTTCGTACCAGACTGCGGCCTGTCCGGGAGTGATACTGGGTTGGGCGGTATCAAACACAATCCGCACCCGATCGCCTTCCAGGGGAATAACCGTGGCCGGAACCGCCTGGGAGCGGTAGCGGATCTGGACTTCGGCCCGAATCGGTGCAGTGGGTGCAGCGATCGACACCCAGTTGACCCGCTGAACGGTACATTCGCCCGATAGGGTTTCTTCCCGTTCTCCTACAATCACCCGATTGTTTTTAGCATCCAGGGCAATCACATAGAGGGGTTCAGAGTGGGCAATCCCGAGGCCCTTGCGCTGACCGATCGTATAGTGATGCACCCCTTCATGCTGGCCCAGTACCCGACCCGAGCGATCTACGATATCACCCTTGTGGGGCGTAATGTACTTATCTAGAAAGGCTTGCATCGAACCGTTTGCTTCTACCAGGCAAAGATCCTGACTTTCTGGTTTGTCTGCCGTATGCAGACCAAACTCTGCGGCGACCCGGCGGGTTTCGGTCTTGGGCTGTTCGCCTAAGGGAAATAGCACCTGAGCCAGGACTTCCTGCTCCAGGTCATAGAGAAAATAGGACTGATCCTTACTGCGATCGATGGCCCGCAGTAACTGGTATCTGCCGCTGGTTGCGTCGAAGTGGGTGCGGGCATAATGCCCGGTGGCAATCTGGTCAATGCCCAGTTCTTCCCTGGCGTAACGCAACATGGGGCTAAATTTGACGGCCTTGTTGCACTGGGAACAGGGCAGGGGGGTGATGCCGTTGCCGTAGCCCGCTACCAGATAATCGATGATATTTTCTTCAAAGATATCCCGGCTATCCACAATATGGTGAGGAATGCCCAACTGTTCACAAAGTTTGGCCGCGTCTACCATGCCTTCCGAGCAGCACTGTCCCTTGCCTTTCATCAGCCATAACGTTAATCCCACAACGTCATAGCCGCGATCGTGCAAAATCGCCGCAACGGTTGAACTGTCTACTCCGCCGGAAAGACCGACCACAACTTTGTTCATGGACTTAGGAAACGATTCGCAATGGAGATATCTTTTCTACGCTAACATTGTCTCCCTAAATTTGTGGCAGCGGCTTGTCTGAAGTACATCGGTCACCCCAGGCAAAGCTCTCAATTGGCCAGACGGATACCAGAACTGTTGAATTTTACAACCCACAAATCCAGATCCGGGTTGGCCATTTCCGCCGCCACCCGGGCTTTAATCTGTTCTGCCTGTTCTTGCGATTCTGCCAGGGCAAAGACGCTGGGGCCAGAACCAGACATCATGGTGCCCAGGGGATGGGCTCGCTCAAAGGCCTGACGCAGGGCCAAAACGCTGGGGTGTTCCGGTAAAACTACCCGTTCCAGGTCGTTGTACAACAGTTGGCCAATCTGGCCGCCATCCCGCTGGGCGATCGCCGTCATCATCGGTCCCGAATGCACCTGTTGGCGACGGCATTCCAGGTCTTCGGGTTGACACAGGTAAGAATGACTGAACTGTTGCCGGAAAGCCTTATAGGCCCAGGCTGTGGAGACAGATAGGCTGCGGTATTTGGCCAGCACTATATATAGATGGTCGAGGCCAGCCAGGACATCCAACTTTTCCCCTCGTCCCGTAGCCAGGGCGGTGCCTCCGGCAATACAGAAAGGAACATCTGAACCCAGTTGGGCTCCCAGGGTCTGGAGTTCGGTTTGAGTTAAGCCGAGCTGCCAGAGCAAATTCAGCCCTACCAGCACCGAAGCCCCATTACTGGAACCCCCTGCCAGTCCTGCCCCAACCGGAATATGTTTCTTAATCGAAATATCTACTGCGCCGTAGCGATCGAAGCATTCTGGGAACTGCTCCATCATCAGTTCGGCAGCCCGATAGGCCAGGTTCGTCTGGTCTTCAGGTACCAGGGGATGGTCGCAGTGAACCCGGATCGTACTGGTGCCGTTGGCTCGCAGGTCAATCTGGTCGGCCAGGTCAATACTCTGAAGTACCATCACCAGTTCGTGAAACCCATCGGGCCGATCGCCCAAAATTTCCAGGTATAGGTTAATTTTGGCAGGGGCCAGTAAAGAATAGGAGCGCATGGGCAGAGAAATATATAGATAGGCGGAGGTGGTTTTAGAAGAATTTTTCTCCTTACCCCTTCAACCGATTACTCAGGGCAATCCAGTTCTCAACGCTCAAGTCTTCGGCGCGAGCCTGGGGATTAATAGTTAATTCTTCCAGTAAGTGGCTCAGTTGGTCACTCTCAACGATACTTTTGAGGTTATTTCGCAACATTTTGCGCTTGCTGGCAAACCCCAATTTAATCAGGGATTCCATCCAATGAGGGTTATCCGGTGGATTGGTCACGGGGCGAGGTACCAGTCGAACCACGGCAGAGTCAACCTTAGGTGGCGGCTGAAAGGCTTTGGCCGGTACATCACAGATGAATTCACAACTGGCTAAATACTGAACCCGTACCGAGAGGGCACCAAAACTGGGAGAACCGGGGCGGGCACAGAGCCGCAGGGCTACTTCTTTTTGCACCAGCAGCACGATCGCCGCGTAGGGTTGCGGGTTCGGACAACTAATCTTTCCCAGAAGTTTTTCCAGAATTGGCCCGGTGATGTTGTAAGGGATATTGGCTACTACTTTGCTGGGGCTTTGAAACGGGGGGAAAGGTGCCAGAACTCCAGCCAGATCTAAGCTTAAAAAATCTCCTTGAAGCAGCAGGAAGTTTTGATTTTTTCCCAGTTTTTTGGTCAGTAATTCACATAAATCTCGATCGATTTCAACTGCCACAACTGCTTCTGCATGGGCCAACAACTGGCGGGTTAAAATTCCGGTGCCGGGGCCAATTTCCAACACTCGATCGCTGTTTTTTAGATCGGCAGCAGCTACAATCCGGCTCAAAGCTTTTTCGCTTTTAAGCCAATGTTGACCAAATTGTTTACGGGCTTGGGGCACGGGCTACTCCGGGGTTCCGATTAGTTGGCCAGTACCGGAAACGACTTCTCCGATGACGGTAGCTGGAATGGTTTCGGCCTGGAAAAAATCTAAGGTTTCATTCACCCGATCGGGGGGAACTAAGACGACAAAACCCACCCCCATATTAAAGGTATTAAACATTGCGGCCAGAGGCACATCTCCGGTCGTAGCTAACCAATCAAAAATGGGTAAAACCTGCCAGGAATTGGGTTCAATGTTGATGCTTTGATCGGGGCCCAAACAACGGGGCAAATTTTCAGGTAATCCCCCGCCGGTAATATGGGCCATACCATGAATTGGTAAGCCAGCTTTAAGGGCCGCCAGAATCGGTTTGACATAAATTCGGGTAGGAGCCAGCAGCACTTCGGCCAGACTTTTGCCACCCAGGGCTGGAGGACAATCGCTCCAGTCCAATCCACGATCGGCAATGATTTTACGGACGAGGCTGAAGCCGTTGCTGTGTACTCCGCTACTCGGTAGGGCGATCGCCCGATCTCCAACCTCAACTTGAGAACCATTCAAAATTTGGCTTTTTTCGACGATGCCAACACAAAAACCGGCCAGGTCATATTCCCCCGGTTGGTAAAATCCGGGCATCTCCGCTGTTTCGCCCCCCAGCAGAGCACAGCCTGACTGGCGGCAACCCTCGGCAATTCCGGCCACGACCTGAGCCAGTTGTTCCTGGTTGAGTTTGCCAGTAGCCAGGTAATCCAGGAAAAATAAGGGCTCGGCTCCACAGGTGAGCACATCATTGACACACATAGCTACCAGATCGATGCCTACGGTGTCGTGGCGATCAAGGGCGTGGGCCAGTTTAAGCTTGGTACCAACCCCATCGGTACCCGATACCAGCACCGGTTCTTGATAACCTGTGGGTAGTTGAAACAACCCACTAAACCCCCCCAGGCCCCCTAGAACCTCGGGACGGACGGTGCTATCTACCATGCGGCGAATTTTCTCGACGAAGGCACGACCCGCCTCAACGTCTACTCCTGCCTCGCGATAATCCATCGACCTGTACCTGAACAGCAACATTGCAAAGTGCATTGTACTTGGCCTGGGAGGGACTTTTCATCCTTGATTTCAACAGGCCAATTTCTAAGGGCTTCTATCTCCACAACTAGTGTAAAGGGGAGATAAAGTTTTGATGAAGTTGGCCTCAACCCGAAGATAGATAAAAACAGGTCGAAATCTCTATCCAGGGATTGATACAGGTAATCTTGCTTTTATGAAGTTTTGATGAAGTTATCAGCAGAGATGTGCGATCCCTGATCCCCAATGGAAAAACTTCGTGATAGTCTGTTGCAGTTCTGAAACCAGGAGTGAACACGGAACGAGTACGAGTTATTGCGGGGTTGCAACGATGCTTTCCTTGCTGCGCTCAACCTCGGCAACAAGTGCCCTTCACACATGGATGTATGAATCAAAAACTTCTTAGCGGTCTGACTGCTACTCTGTTGATTACAACGCTTGGTACTCCTGCTCCGGGAAATACCAAGCCAACCCAGGCAGTCGATCGAGGTTCCGAAGCTAACCTCAACCCAGCTTCTAGCCAGCCTTCCAATCCTGCTTTAGCCACGCAAGGTGAGGTCGTTAAGGTTGGTGAACAACAAACCAAAAATCCTGTTTCTGGTAGCGAGGAAGTCATTGCCAAAGTGCATGCCCACGCTCTGGCAGGTCGGGAGGCGGCAACCCTGTATGTTCGCAATATCCCGGTACTCACCTTCATCGGTTCCCAGACATCTGCCCCCGAGCAGGTAAAGCTGGGTAGCCAACAATCCGAAGCAAACAGGGGAAATGCTCCGGTTACAACCAGTAAGTCCCTTGACTCTGCCGATGCACTGAACGCCGCTGCCTCTGAGCAAACCCCCTCTACAGAAAAAGCGGCTAACCAGGAAGGCCCCCTATGGCGTGCCAGTGCGATCGCTGCCCGCTTGAATGAACTGAGCCGTAACGGTCTGGATGCCAACTCCATAACCGTTAGTTGGAACGCTCAGGCCACCAATGCCAAAGAATCTTACGTAATTCGAGCTAAGGATGAAGTGCTGGCTGTTCTCGGGCCAGACACCATTCTCCCCGATACTACCCGTGACCTGGAAGTAGATGCTCTTCAAGCCACCAACCGTCTCCGCCGCTTACTGGGCAATGCCTCCCCTCTAAATGGGGTGTCTGGGAAGCCGAGACAACGCCAGGAAATTTCCCTGGGGCCAGTGCGGTTTCAAGTGAATGGTTTTGCCTCCTGGTACGGGCCCGGGTTCCACGGCAATATGAGTGCCAGTGGAGAGATTTTTAACCAGAATGCCCTGACTGCCGCTCACCGAACCCTGCCTTTTGGGACGCGAGTTCGTGTCACCAATCTGGATAACGGTCAATCAGTAGTCGTTCGTATCAACGATCGTGGTCCCTTTCATGGTAATCGGGTGATTGATTTATCGGCGGGAGCAGCTCGAGTTCTCGGGGTAATTAGCAGTGGTATTGCCCCCGTTCGTCTGGATGTGATGGATGAGCGGAATGCGATGACACCTGGTAACTAAGTTATCTGGTGTTTGGCGAAGTTGAGTTCCAAATTTTGAGCTGCGGTTCTGCACTCCTGGTAGGTACCGAAAGGAAGCTCAGAATTTGGAACTCTTTTTGCATGGTTGCAAACTAAATGGCGATCGTTTTCAGGAACTCTCATGTCACCAGCACTGCCGGCTTGCCAGTAGTCTACATGGCTGGTATAGTCAGTCCTTTCAAAGGGTGGACAGTTTCTGAACTGGATAATCCTTTCCCCTGAATTAAGACTCCAAAGTTCCCCAACCCTCGGGGATTGATCAGGCTATGGAGGGCTTCTCGCCGTTGCAGGCGGGCATTAATTTCTTGAATATTCCTGGTTTCAGATTGACTCAGGGCCGCAATCCGTTCCCCTAGTCCAAGGGCCATCAAAAACAACCCCTGCTGGGTCCAGCCCAGAGTTTGCAATCCTACCGTTTCTCCCTGGCGTTCCAGAGCCGTAAAGTCTACATGGGCGGTAAGGTCCTGATGGCCCAGGTAAAGGTAGGGGTTACTGTGGTGAGCGTGCTGGTAATAGCACTGCAGGGTACCCTGGGAGCGGCTGGGATGATAGAACCGACTGGCAGGGTAGCCATAGTCGATGGTGAGAACATAACCCCGGTGCAGGCAATTGGCGACTTTGGTCAGCCAATCAAGGGCGGCCAGGTTGACTTCTGTGCGGTAGCGATCAGGGTAGGTGGGCGATCGCAGGTCGATTCCAACCAGTTCAAAGTAAGACACTAAATCTGGTGTAGATAGTTCTCCTACTACCTCAGTAAATTGGATATTTTCCTGCTCATCGGTAGTAGCCGTAACATAAACCTCCCGCAATTGCCCTGCTTCTACGACAACCTGATGGACAGGAAAGGCATCGACCAGCTCGTTGGAGAAAAAACAGCCTGTGATGGAGTCTGCCGGAATACTGGTCAGCTCACACCAGGAAATATCCAGCCCATCGCTTTGAAAAGCCTGCAATTGTTGCTTTTGTTCGGCAATAAGAATCGCGGCTCGCTCCACAATCAGGTATCGCAGCGATCGATAGCACTCCGGGTGATGCCGCTGTAAATAGCGCAGGATATCTCCGGCCAGTAAACCCTGACCGGCACCCATTTCAACCAGGGTGAAGGGAACCGGAGATTGCAGGGTTTGCCAGATCTGAACAAATTGTTCGGCCAGCAGTTCACCAAAATCGCTGCCCAGATGAGGAGATGTAAAAAAATCGCCCACAGCACCAATCTTGGCTGTCTGAGCGACATAGTATCCCTGATCAGGGGCATACAGAGCCAACTCCATGAACTCGGCAAAGGTAATTCTCTGAAAAGAACTCTCGGTAATCCGTTGAAGAATTAGATTACCGAGAGTTTTGTTACTGTCTGCCTGGTTAAACTGCGCCATAACTGCCACCGATCGGGGCCTTTATTTTGACACAGCCTGAGGCGCGAAAGGGAAAACCCCTGGCCTTTCCAGGCAAACAGTAGTTGGGAAGCTATCCATCCATTCCTATTCAGTTGTTTCACCACCACACTCCACGATCGACCCCTTAGTCTGCCTGAGCGGCGTAATCTCCCCGGCCACCATCAAAGGTAATGGCAAAGTTGGCATGGGGCTGGGTTTGTTTCAGAACGCGCAGATAAGCTTCAGCGTCATTGCGGCGGCGAAAGCGGGTTACGGTTAGCTGGCTCAGGTTGGGCAGAAGCTTGTGGATCACCCAAGGATTCAATTGCTGTTGGTAGCTCATAGTTCAAGTGATTGGCTAATGGATAAGGACCAGGGAAAGCAAAAGTTGCTAAAGCCTTAAGAAATACTGTATGGAGCCCGCAATTAGGAACAATAGCGGTAAAACATACAACAGGCTTTGACTGATTCAGGTTGGTAATGGGGAAAGCTTAAGAGCGGTGACGCTATATGTAGTAGCCCCTGGCTGCGTACTTACTATAGATAGCGGTTAACGCCTTAAACTGCAAATTTTTTTACAAAATGAGACATAGTTGCTAGGGCGGGTCGAAAACGTTGGAGTGGATGGATTTCGCAATGGACAGGTGTCCTGATTGGGCCTGTCTTTGCCACTGACTCAGGGAGTTGGTGACTGCAAAAACAAATTTGCTTCAGGAGGAGCTGCCATATCTAGTGCTGACGATTTCCCGGGAACTCCAGCCCGTAAAAGTGGGGCGTATTCGCGGAGCAATTGAAAATCGTACCACTAAATAACGGTATTCGTTCGACAAGTACCCCTGGAAAGGCATAGGATAACCAGAAGGAAGAGAATTTCCCATTTTCATTCTGCCTCTGGTATGACTACTCCTTCCCATTCTTCTGATAATTCAGGCTCTCCAGGGCCTCCGGGCCAGGCTGATGAGCAGGGTTGGATGCGAAGGGTGCGGCCGATCGGTCTGTCTGTTCTGGGGTTGCTCATGCTCGCCGTTCCGATCGGAGTAGGTTGGTGGGCCTTTCAGGCTTTGATGTTGTCTCCAGATTCTCCCGGATGTCAGGCTGTTATGGAGGCTTCCGCTTCTATGCGATTGCACTGTGCAGAAATGTTGGCTAGTCGAGATAACCCGGAGGATCTGACCCGGGCTATTGCTCTGGTCAAATCTATTCCGGCCGAAGACCCTCTGGCTGGTAAAGCCAACCGTCTGGTAGAACGCTGGGCCGAACAAATTTTGCAACTGGGGGAAACTAGTTTTCAGGCCGGGGAACTGGAGCGAGCCCTGGCGATCGTCCGAGAGGTGCCGGTAACCTCTGCCGCTTACTCCCAGGTGCAGGAGCGGACTGAGCAGTGGCAATCGGTCTGGCAAAAGGCGGAAGAGATTTACCAGGACAGTCAGAAGCAACTGGAACGCAAAGAATGGACGGGCACCTTTGGGACGGCCCGCCAGCTTCTCAGCGTTGGCAACCGCTACTGGGAAACCGTGAAATACCAGGAACTCATGCAGCGGTTAGAATCGGCCCAGGCAGAACAACGATCGCAGACGGCCCGTTCTAAACCCAAGGACAAACCGAATGAAGACTTGTTTGCCCGCTGGCAGCAAGAACAACGCCTGAGTGATGCCAACCGGGTAGCCCGGGCCCGGGCGTTGGCTAAATCTGGTAGTCTGGCCGATCTGCGGGCTGCGATTAATGAAGCAGATCAGGTTCTTTACGGCACCCCCCAGTATGAACAGGCTCAACAACTGGCGACGGCCTGGAGGCAACAGGTGGAGACGATGGAAGACCAGGAATACCTGAAGCGGGCAACGGAACTGGCGGCCCAGGGAGATGCCGCATCCCTCCAGGCGGCGATCGATGAGGCCAGCCAGATTCTCTATGGTCGGGCTTTGTATGATGAAGCCCGCAGTCGGGTAGAACGCTGGAGCGAACAGCGGCGGCAGCTCGAAGCCCAGGTGCAAATGCGGGAGTTGCGGGCCTTACCGGCCAGCGATCGCTACCCCCTGCCGCCTTCTCCTCAACCGGTAGTATCTCCTGTTCCCTGACTGGTTTAGTGACCGGCCAAAATCGCTGGCATCAAGACGGCATCAATCACATGGATCACACCATTGTCTGTGAGAATATCGGTCTGAACGACCCTGGCATCGTTTACCTGAATTCCATTCTCATGGTTGATCGCTACCACCGATCCTTCGGTTGTGGGGGCTTCATCAATCTGAATCAGATCGTCCGATCGGGCATCTCCGGACAATACGTGATACATCAACACGCGTTTCAGGGTCGGAATATCCTCCAGCAGGTCGTTAAGAGTATCTCCTGGGAGTTTGGCGAAGGCATCATCCGTTGGAGCCAGGACGGTCATGGGGCCTTCACTCTCCAAAAACTCCTTTAGTCCGGCGGTTTCCACGGCTTTAATCAAGGTTTTGAAGGAGCCGGTGGTTTCTGCCACTTCTACAAGATTCGGCATAGGGTCTGGTTCTATCACTGCCATTTATTGATAGAAACCAGACAGAGAAAATCCATCTCCCTCAAGATTGAGCTAACTGGGGAACGTTTCGTAGTTCTGGGGTTAATTCAGTTCAAGATTTTTAGAGGATGCTAACTACTGGCTCGAATTCCCCGATCATGCAGTTGTTGAATGAAAAATTCTTCCAGGGAAAGACGGGCCAGGTTCATGGAGATCAGTTGAGCTCCCATGAGGGTGAGGCTGGCCAGAAAGTCTTGAGGGCTCCCGAGGAGCTGTCCCTGCCAGTAACCATCCTGAAATTCCAGGTTGGCCAGGCGGCTTTTAAGGATTTCTGGGTTCCCTCCCCTGACCTTGACCTGATAAGTGTCGGCGCTGCCCAGGAGCTCCTGTAAAGAGCCACTACAGATCAGTTCGCCTTTGGCCAGAATGGCGACCCGATCGCAAATCATCTCTACATCGGACAACACATGGCTGTTAAAAAAGATGGTGCGGCCCTGGGCTTTCAGGGAAAGAATAATTTCGCGAATCTGATACCGCCCCATGGGGTCTAACCCCGACATCGGTTCATCCAGAAACACTAAGTCAGGGTCGTTGATTAATGCCTGAGCCATGCCGATCCGTTGCAGCATGCCCTTTGAATACTGCCGCAGTTGCTTACGTTTTGCGGCGGTTTGGGCCAACCCTACCAGATCGAGTAACTCGGGGATGCGCTGGCGCTGTACCGATTTGGGAATTTGAAATAACCCGGCGGTAAATTGGAGAATTTCCCACCCGGTCAGGTAGTCGTAAAAGTAGGGATTTTCTGGGAGATAGCCAATCCGTTGTTTGACGCTGCGATCGCCCAGGGGTTCTCCCATCAAAAAAGCCTTCCCCTTACTGGGACGGACAATGCCCAGCAAGATTTTCAGGAGGGTAGTTTTGCCCGCTCCATTGGGGCCAAGCAGGCCGAAGGTTTCTCCCTGTAAAACCTTTAAGGTACAGTTTGTCAGGGAAGTGACTTTCTGGTTGAGCCAAAACCCCGTTCGGTAGGTCTTTTGCAGCTCGTAGGTTTCAATCACAACTGGATGGGCAATCGGCTCGGTTTCAGTTGTCGGAACAATGGCGGAATCCATGCTGGTTTAGACTTTGATAAGCACTGGAAAAGCAAGCACTACGAAACTGTGCCGTACTCTATCTTAGTCCAGTCCATCCCACCTACAGTATTTCGTTTGTCCAGGAGAACCCCTATGGATCGGTCAAAGTTTGTCGCTATTGTCACTGGAGCGATCGCGATCGTTCTCAGTCTTGCTTATTTGTTAATGGTACAAATTCTCGATTTACGCACGGAGATGGTGCCGGCACCTTTCGGTCTGCTTCCTGGCGCGCCCCACATAACAGGAGTGTCTGAGGTTTTGGCTAATCTTCTTTCCCTGATCTGTTAGGGAGCGGTCTGTCGCAGGCAACGACTTCTATTGCCTCGGGTTTGTACTGGGGTGAGGTTTTGCCAAACCCCGATTATTCATAATCTTCCCAGTTGTCTGCCTTTAACCGGGGCCGATCCCAATCATCCTCATCGTCTTCGTAGTCATCTACTTCGAGCAAGTCCAACTCCGATTCCAGTTTTGCTCTCAACTTGATTTGAGGTGGTTCTAACTCCACCAGGTCAGCCGCTTGATCGTCCACCTCTACCGGAACGATATCTAAATTCAGGGGTTTAACCACCCGCGTGATCGCTTCCTGCACAAAGGATTTAATAAATTCATCCTTGCGATTTAATTGAAACTGCCGCTGCACTACTTCTGTAATACCGCCATCTCCCCAGTCCTGGTCATGGCGGAAATATTCGATAAAACTGCGTCCGGCAATCCGGGTCAGGTAGGCTGCACTGACCGCCTGAATCGCCTGCCCTACCAGCATGCCACCGACGCTTAACTGGAGGGCGGTGGTAATCAGAGAAACCGCTCCTTTGACGATACCCAGACTGGCCAGAGTCTTACCCAGGGAAAGCGCCAGTTCCCGACCCCGATCGGCATTTAAATCACACCCATAGACCCGCCCAATTTCTACTACCATCTGGGCATTCACCGCCGCCGTGGCCAGCAAGTCTATGCCTGGCAGGGGGGTTACCGCAATCACCCCGGCGCCAATCCACTGGAAGCGATCGACAATTTTCTCTGCCTGCCGCCGCCGCTGACTATCGATCAGGTGCCGGGCTTTTTCACTCAGGCGCTGAGACTGTAACAGGATATTGTCGGCTAACAGGTCTTCTCCCTCCGCCCGCAGAACGGCTACGACTCGCCGGATCAGGGGCATGATGTCTGATTCTGGCTGGAGCACACTGCCATCTTCCAGGCGTACAGTCTGGGGATTGGCCGCTACGGCCACCACATCCTGAGCCGCCACCAACCCCCGCACCCGTTCGCGCAATCGGGCCAGAATCACTTCCCGATCGCTGTCCAAAAACAGGTCGGCTTTATTTAACACCACCAGCGATCGTTTGCCAATTTCTGCCAGGGCTTGCAGCGGGTCATACTCTGATTTACGCAGGTCATTGTCCAGCACAAATAACAGTAGATCGGCTTCCGTTGCCAGTTGACGGGCCAGTTTTTCCCGTTCTGTGCCAGCTACCCCCGCTTCCAGAATGCCGGGGGTGTCCGTAATCAAAATCTCTCGATTCAGACCTTTGAGTTTGAGAGAATAGGTTTCCCCGACTTCTGTGGTGCCCATTGGTGCGCCTACCTTGCCCACCATGCGGCCAATCAGGGCGTTGACGATCGAGGTTTTGCCAGAGGAGCCAGTGCCAAAGATAACGACATGCAATTCGCCCCGGGATAAATTCTGTTCAATTTCCCGCGATCGACTCAGGAGTTCCTGGCGGGCGACTTCATCCTGAATCTGCGTTACCTGCTGGCGAATGGCATTCAGGGTTTCCTGGGCCACTTCCGTTTTAACCGCCGGAATTTTAGGGCGTACCCGCCGCCGCTTTTGTTTTTGCGATCGGGGCAGAATGAACAGGTAATAGACGACTGCGGCGATCAACACCCCCAGCAGCAAAATAATCAGCAGGATGAGGGCCTGGGAGAGCAGTGGGTAATAGGCCAACTGCCAGTAGAGCCGGGAGAGGGAGTCAACCAGCCAGATCATCAGTCCCAGAATCAGAACTACACCAAAGATCAGGGTGAGGAGACGGGGCAGAGGCATGAATACCTGCAATAAGTGCCAATGCCTTTCATTCTAATTCTCTGACGATTCTCTACTGTCAGTCAGAAGACAGCAATCGGCGCAAACGCTTAACTGGGACTGGAACCTGTCTTATACAACCTCTGATGGGTTCCCAGTCAACCCTGACTGTTTTAGGAGCATGAATTTCATGAAACCCGGAACTCAATTTTTGAAAGCGTGGCTCCGCCGCACTTTCAAAAATTAAAAATTTGGTTTTAATTAATTTGTGCGCCTTCATGTCGTCTAGATACTCCTGGTAAAAACATGGGACTTTTTGATCAAGTTTTGAATGCAGTGAATGACCCCCAGCGGCAGGCAAACTCTAACCAGTTAGGTGGCATCCTGAGTATGGTGCAACAGTTGAGTAACAACAGTGGTACCGATCCGGGCACAATGCAGTCGGTGCTTTCAGTCGTGGGCCATTACGTCCGATCATCCCTGCAAAATGCAGGGCCAGAGCAGGCCCAGGGTCTGGTCAATCAGTATGGTGGCACAGCCTACAATCCTCAGGCCGTTGATGCTTTGTTGGGGCCAGCTTTGCAACAGCAGGTGGTGCAGGATGCAATGCAGCGTACCGGCTTAAATCCGCAAACTATCCAATCCCTGCTGCCAGTCCTGGTACCCCTGGCTCTCAAATTTCTTCAGGGGGGAAACAATACTCAAAATCCCCAGGCTGGCAATTCTGTCTTAGATTCTTTCCTCGATCGCAATCAGGATGGCAACTTAGACCTGGGAGATGCGCTTAATGCGGCCCGTCAGTTTTTGGGTCGTTAGGGTCAAATAGTCCTTCGACAAACTGGTACAGGTCAGTCTCCGATCGCCCGTCCAGATGTAAATCCTTCAGGTCAATCAGGCCCTGGGCCAGGGCTGGGGCCTTTTGCCTGTAACTGTTGTGAGCGGTTAATAAATCTGTAAAAACTTCCCGTTCGACCTGAAAGCGGCTGGCTTCTTCCGACAGGGGGGAGTTATATTCAACGCTGTCTACCTCGTACTTGAGCAGAAAGATCAGGGCTCCGCTCAACTGCTGTAGTTGTAACTGTAGCTGGCGGGTGTCCAGTTCCAGGCGATCGAACCCCACCTTTCCCTCAATTCGCAACTCTACCATGGGCGCTTCCTGGGGCTTGAGTTGGCCTGACTGAATCGCTTTCTGAACAGTGGCAATAGCGGCTGTCTCGATTTCTTCCAGGCTTTCCTGGCCCCGGGCCGTCAGTTTCAGGCGCAGCCAGGGGCGCTGGTAATAGTCTCGTTTTAGCTCAGCCTGGATCCCTGCGGGCTGCAGGGTAACCAGGTAAACCCCACGCTCAAACTGACTTTCTTCGACGCTATTCGCCTCCAGGGATCCGGGATTAAAAATCCAGCCTTCTACAGAGAAATGTTTGTGAATATGACCCAGGGCCAGATAATTTACCCCGGCCTGTTGCAGGGGTAACAGATCTGAGTAGCGTAAAGCGCCCTGGTAGCGGGCAATTTGTCCTTCTAAGCCGTGGTGGAACAGCATTACCGTATGGGGCGGAGCCGGGGGTAGGGTCTGAATCGCGGCAGCCAGGGTAGAAATCACCTTGGGGGCAGCGGCTCCGTACCAGAGGGAACCGAGGATTCTGACTCCGCACTCCAGGTCAATGTAACCCCCCTGTTTGGCCTCCCAGTCCCAGGCCGCATAGACGACTTCCCCCGTGGGCAAAACTTCTGGTTCCAGCAAAATCAAGCCGTACCACTCCGCCAGGTAACGCAACCAGCTGGTTTTCGAGCCGTAGGGCCGGTTGTCGTGGTTCCCCTCGATCGCAATCACTGGAATCCCGGCTTCCTGCAACAAATTCAGACAGAGTTTGGCCTGGTTCAGAATATTGGGTTGCAGGGTGCGGTGCTCAAACAAATCCCCAGCAATCACGACAAAATCAACCTGTTCTGAGATCGCATACTTGCAAATCGCGTCTTCCAGAGCCCGAAAAAAGTCCTGGCTGCGGGTTTTGTTGTCGTAACGATCGTAGCCGAGGTGAATGTCGGCCAGATGAAGGAAGCGTGGCATAAACAGGGACGATGCGTTTCAGAGTCAGTCTAGCAGGAATGGCTCCTGGAGAACACTTGTTCTAAAGCAGCCTCCAGGCGAGGCAGCAGCCGGGTATTTTCCTCGGGAGTTCCGATCGTCAGGCGCAGACCTCCACTAACATGGCGAATCAGGCTGCCCTGGGTTTTTAGCTGCTGACAGAGAGTTTTCAGCATCGCATCCGGGGTTTTGGTCACTTCAGCTTTCAGCCGCACATAAATAAAGTTGGCATCACTCGGCCAGACTTGTAGTTCGGGACGTTGGGCCAGGGCCGTAGCCAGGGTCGATCGCTGCTCCAGTAAGCCAGGAATGGTCTGGAGTAGTTGCTGCCGGTGAGCCAGGGCCGTCAGGGCCGCTGCCTGGGTAAAGCTGGGCAGGTTATAGGGCAACCGAACCTTCTCCAGGTAGGCAATTAACTCGGGCTGGGCGATCGCATAGCCGATCCGGTGGGCTGCTAATCGAAAAGCTTTGGAGAAGGTTCGGGTGACAACCCAGTTAGAGCGCTGGAGTACCTGATTCACCAGGGTCGAGCCGTGAAACTCAAAGTAAGCTTCATCCACGACTACCAGAATGTTTTCCGGCAGGCTCTCTAGCCAGGTCACTTCGCGCTCTGTCAGAGCATTGCCCGTGGGCGAATTGGGATGGACGACAAACACGACCCGAATCGGGGGGGCCTGAGTTTGCCGCAGAGCCGTGGCCGCCGCTTCCAGGTCGATCTCAAAGGTGCTGGTCGATCGACCTACCGCAACTACCGGTATGCCCAGGGTTCTGGCCAGAATTGTATACATTGAAAAGGTCGGTTCCGCCACCAGAACCGAGCCTTCTCCGCCCAGGCAGGTGGCAATCAGCAGGGAGCGAATCAACTCATCGGAACCGTTCCCAACGGAAACGTTAGTTGCGTTGAACGGAGTTTCTAAAGGCCCGGCTGCCTCATTGACATAGTCGGCGATCGCCCGCTTTAAGGCCCCATGACCGCCATCGGGATAGCGGTTGGCGGCGATTTCCTGCTGGTAAGTCCAGGCCAGCTTTTGTTTCAGTTCCTCCGGTAAGTCGAAGGGACTCTCATTGGTATCCAGATGATCCAGATGGATTGGCGCTGCTGCCTCTAAGGTTTCCTCAGAGTGAGGCGTGTAAGCCGTAAATTGGGCCAGATCCGATCGTAAAAAATTCAGCATAGCGGGATTCAAGACAAAGGTATGGATGGCTACTCAGGCCGGATAAATCCGCAACCGACGGTTAGGTTCTTCCCCAAAACTCCGGGATTTCAGATGGTAATGTTCGACCAGTTCGTGTTGCATCTTGCGGACTGTGGCAGAGCGAGGCAACAGTTCTACCGGTTGTCCCTTGGGGATGACAATTTGTTCAACCGCTAGGCGAGCTTCTTCCAATGCCTCAATTTCATCATCATTTCCATCTCGCGTAAATAGCGTCAAATCAGTGATACCCGCTGCCCCGGCATCATCCATATCCAGCATTCGCCTCAACCCATGGGCAATCTGGGGAATTGTGCTGGCTTTAATCGTGTGAATCGGCACCTGACGAGCTTTGGCAATGTGGCGCAGTTTGGAATGATTTTTGACATGCGATCGCAGGGCCAGGACAGCATCCGCATGGTCAATATCCTTGGTCAAAATCACCGGTAAATCCAGGGTGCGGATCACCTGCTCCAGTTGATGCCGGCTGACCGCGTAGGGATAAACGTAAAGTAATTCTTCTCCCCTGGCACTAAACTGCTGCCGCCCGTCAGGTTCAGCCGTCAGGCCGTATCCAGGCTGACCTATCCCTTCGGCCGCAAAGGTGTCGGCTGGTTCTGCTTCAAAGGAATTGCGTAATGATTCATCCAGCAGGCGTTCAAACTGTTGTTCTTCCCCCTCTAACTCTAGAGGTGTTTGGGTCGGCAGGGGCCGCATCCGGCCCGAGGAACGCCACCCTCTGCTACCGGCCGAACTTCGTCCTGCATCGGAAAATGGGTTGCGATCGCCGGGGATGCTCTCTCGGCCTGTAAAGGAACTCAGAGGATTGACTACAACTCCCCGTTGCTGGCCTCTGCCCTGACCAATCTGGGGGGAAGCAGAACTGGACAGCTCATGGGTAATAATCACCTTACCGGTTTCACTCAGGGTTCGCACTTGCGGATTGGGTTGTCGTCCTCGCAGCAGGCTATCGACGGTTTCGGCTACATGCTCATGCACCACCCAGCGCTGCCGCTCCAGCATTTCCACGGCGATATCAAAGGTGGGAGGGGCCTTTCTTTCTAGCACACTCTTTTGACTGCCCCGCCGCCGGGCTTCTTCATCTCCCAGGGTGACCGATTGAATGCCACCAATCAGATCGGACAGGGTAGGGTTTTTGATTAAGTTGTCGAGTCGATTGCCATGGGCTGTTCCAACCAGTTGCACTCCCCGTTCGGCGATCGTCCGGGCTGCAAGGGCTTCCAGTTCAGTGCCAATTTCATCGATCACAATGACTTCGGGCATGTGATTTTCCACCGCCTCAATCATCACCTGATGCTGCAATTCTGGTCGGGCCACCTGCATCCGACGGGCTCGACCGATGGCCGGGTGGGGCACATCTCCATCCCCGGCAATTTCGTTGGAGGTATCAATAATGACTACTCGTTTTTCCAGTTCATCGGCCAGAACCCGGGCAATTTCCCGCAGAGCAGTTGTTTTACCCACTCCTGGTCGCCCCAACATTAAGATTGAACGGCCGCTTTCTACCAGATCCCGAATCATCCCAATCGTGCCAAAAATGGCTCGACCCACCCGACAGGTCAGTCCAATGATTTCACCGCGACGATTGCGGATAGCACTGATTCGGTGCAGAGTTTGCTCAATCCCAGCCCGGTTATCACCGCCAAAGTCCCCTACCTTTGTAATGCACTCGTCCAGGTCAGGTTGAGAGATGGGTTCTTCCGACAGATATTCGGCTCGACCGGGAAACCTGGCTTCTGGGCGACGGCCCAGATCCATCACTACCTCGACCAGGGTATCCCGTTGCGGATGTTGCTCTAAGCGTTGCTTCAGCGTGGTCGGTAAAATTGCCAGCAACTTGTTCAAATCGTCCGTAATTTGCATACTTGCAGTTGGAAAATCAGCAGTAATGATTAGCAGCAGTGCGCTGGATTGAATTCAAAAAAATAGCTGAAAGTTAAGTCATTAAACTCAGGCTAAGGTTCAGGATGCCTGTAAAGCAGGGTGCTTGTAGAACTAAACCATCCCCTCAATCCACACAATCAAATTTTCATAGGCGTTATGGCAGGAGGGAATTCGGTTAACGGTTCAGGCAAAACCAGTCCTGGCTTAAGTTGGGATACCAGAGAGGTGGCCAGTTCCACTGCCTGCTCTAATAAGTCGGGAGCCATTTCTAGTCGCTTCGATCGGGCTTCCAGTTGATTTAACACAGGTTGCAGTAGCGTGCGGGCATAACTTCCATAGGCCACCCCGGCAATATAACGACGGGGTGAATCTGCAGTCCGGGTGTTTAACAAATTGAGCGATCGCAGTTTCGGTACCGTATGGTGATTAGTTCCTCCCGCCAGTTGGACATATCCCGGTAACTTGGCCGCCAAGACTTTCTGCCCCAGGCGAATCGCCGCTCTGGTTGCGCCTGTCCCAATATCGCCACTCATTGGACGGCCATCGGTTTGCCAGACCAAAGAACAGGGCAGGGGCGATACCACGTTGTACAGGGCCCATAAATACTCAATCAAACCTTCATCGTCAGGGCAGCTGATAGCTACAAGCTTGAGATGGTTTAACGAGGGCGAAATCTCTGCCCACAGTTGACGAAATGCCTCCAGCCGGCCAACCTGGGTATGAATTTCAATTGCATCTACCCCCATTTGCATTACCAGGGCGGCTACGGCGGCAGGACTGGTACCATGGGCACGGGTAGTAATTTGTCTGATCGGGCAAACTGGTAGACAACGGCCACAGCCATAGCAGCGATCGCTCAAAACCCCGGAAAACCCGCCCGAAGGTGAGGATTGGTCAAATACGATCGCCTGGGCCGGACAAATCATTTCACAGGGGCGAGGGCAATCCGCAGGACAGACAGCAGGATCAAACTCGGCTTTGCGGAAGTGCGGATCTTCGCCATCATTCACACTCACCATCAATAGCGGCATACCCCTACTCTGCCCAATAGGCCCATGGGTTTCAGGCAATAATTCAGACGCCACCTCTATGCCCGTTTTGGCAGCTAAAACTACGGCGGGATCAGAAGCGACATCAATACAATCGACCCCAGCCAGGGTATAGGCTAAAACCAGATCACGAACGGCAGGGAGGTGTTGAAAACTGGCTCCACAAATTAACTTGAACCAGGAACCTTGCCTGAGGGATTGCAGCGGGTGGTAAAGATCATTCACCTCTTTATGCTAATGCCCTATGGAAAAAAATACGAGGCATCTACGGAAAATTGCCCCAATACGCTAAATAGCCTCCGAAGAAATCTCGGAGGCAGAAATAAAGGTAGAACAAGTTTGGGATGCAGGAATTTAAGCTGTCAGGACAGCCTGGTTTAGGGGGGTCCAGCGGAAAACTCGATCGCCACCCAGTTCAATGACCAACTTTAATCGAGGTTCCGTTGCCGCCAAACTTATCAGGTATTCCAATTCTTGATTTGACAGAATATGTCCTTCCAGGATCCAGAGGAGTAAGCCTTTCGATTTAGGGGGGAGTTGTTCTAGCTGGTAGCTGACAATCGGAGGGATGTAATAGGTGTAGCCGACGGCTGCCCCAGAACCACTGCTTTTCTTTCCCAGGTGGGGAGGACGCACCCCATGAACACCGGTTAAATACATGGCCAGATCTCCCAGACCACGAGCGGTAATGCTGATAGAGGTATAGCCAGAAGCGCGAATTCGCCGGCGATAACGTCCTTCAAATCCACCTTCAAGCGGGACGTAAACTCCTAGGGCTCCAAACTTCTCTAAGTCGCGAATGAGTTGATTGCCAGTAGTAATCAGTGCCATAAACTTTTCGTTCCCTATCTCCTGCTAGTAGTCTGGGTTAAATCGAGAAGACACCTCTCCTTTCCCAAACCTCCTCCCAAACATCGGACAGTCCCCGTTCAGGTACCACTAAGTTAAGTAGTATTTAGAATGTAGCAGCTCAGGCACCTGAAGTTTCTCCAAGTTTCCTATTCCCTACCGTTATTTCTATCAATACTTAACGATCAGTATGCTACATATAGATGTAGAGCTAGCATCTCAAGACTTTTAGAGTAGGGCTGACATAGAACAGGCTGACATAAGGCAGAGATTGGTTGGAAGATTACTCAACATTTTCTTAGAAAACCACTGGACATACTTCCCTGACTTGTTCTATATTAAATAACTGCGGCTAAATTCTGTTTGAGTGCAGAAGGTTCTAGGCAAAGTCATTTTTGTGGCTTTAAACGTGGGATCTCACACAAAGGGATACTGAGTGGCTTGCTACTCAAGTCTCGGTGAGAGAATTGCCAGATAAGGCACTCGCATTTTGCTCAGTTCTGTAAACCTGACCTCAAGTAAAGGCTGTACAAGGTCTTTTTGGTGGGAAACTACTGAAGTCTTTGTATCGCCTGAAAATAGCGGTTTTCCATGCAAGGTTCAACTCTGGTTGATTTCTTGCATTTTTGTAGCGTGTAGAAAGGGAGTACAGTCGCCGTGGCTGTCGGTATTCTTGGCACCAAACTTGGCATGACCCAGGTGTTCGACGAAGTCGGGAAAGCTATTCCCGTCACTGTTGTTCAGGCTGGCCCCTGCACTGTAACGCAGGTCAAAACCTCGAAAACAGATGGTTATTCCGCTATCCAGGTTGGATACGGTGATGTATCTCAGAAAGCGTTAACTAAGCCCGAATTAGGTCATCTTGCAAAGTCTGGAGCTTCTCCAGTTCGTCATCTGCACGAATACCGTGTGGATAATGCAGAGGCATTCGAATTAGGGCAAGCGATTAATGTTGAATCTTTTGCCGCAGGGCAAATGGTAGATGTGATTGGCACAAGCATTGGTCGTGGTTTCGCAGGTTATCAGAAGCGCCATAACTTTAAGCGTGGCCCGATGGCTCACGGTTCAAAGAATCATCGTCTTCCTGGTTCTACCGGAGCTGGTACAACTCCAGGGAGGGTTTATCCAGGTAAGCGTATGGCCGGTCAGCTCGGCAATGTGCAAGTCACAGTACGTAAGCTCACTGTTGTCCGTGTGGATGCCGAACGCAACTTACTGCTGATCAAAGGAGCCATTCCTGGAAAGCCAGGGGCTCTGGTCAATATCATGCCAGCGAAGCGGGTAGGTAAGTAGGCCGAATTTTGCAGGAAATTTCTGTGTGCTGTTAGGTCTTGGAGCAGGGCGCAGGATTTAGGCTTCTGATGGGACAGGGAAAAATTATGGTTGATTGTGTTGTTAAAAATTGGCAAGGGGCAGAAGCTGGTAAAGCTTCACTAGACCTGCGTGTTGCTAGCGAAGCGAGTGCTAGCCATATTGTTCATCGTGCCTTAGTGCGTCAATTGGCGAATGCTCGTCAGGGGACAGCATCCACAAAGACAAGATCTGAGGTTAGGGGCGGTGGCCGTAAGCCGTGGCGGCAAAAAGGTACAGGACGGGCAAGAGCTGGATCTAACCGGTCTCCGTTATGGCGGGGGGGTGGCGTAATCTTTGGTCCTAAGCCTAGAGATTACACCCTCAAAATGAATCGTAAAGAGCGCAGATTGGCTCTTAGAACAGCTTTTCAAGGACGTGTTAACGACCTGATTGTTGTAGAAGATTTTGCTGATAAGTTACCTCGGCCTAAGACAAAAGAGTTGGTGGCAGCTTTGGCTGGTTGGGGAGTTGAGTCTGAGGCTAAGGTTTTGTTGATTCTGTCAGAGCGGAACGAAACCGTTTATCTGTCAGCTCGGAACATCGCTAACCTCCGACTTATTTCAGCTAACAACTTAAATATTTTCGATCTGCTGGCGGCTGATCAGATCGTGGTGACCACATCGGCTCTGGCGACCATTCAGGAGGTTTATGGGGATGACTGAATACAACCCTCGTGTTCTTATAGATCTGGTTCGTCGGCCAATCGTGACCGAGAAGGCAACTCTCCTGTTGGAGAATAACCAGTACACCTTTGAGGTAGATCCAAAAGCAACCAAACCCCAGATCAGGTCTGCGGTTGAAACGTTGTTTGATGTCAAGGTGGTTTCTGTAAATACCCAAAAACCTCCCCGTAAAACCCGTCGAGTGGGTAAGTTTATGGGCCATCGGCCTCTCTATAAGCGGGCGGTGGTGACCTTGGCAAGTGGTGATTCGATCACGCTATTCCCAGAAGTCTAAAGAGCCAATGATTTTGGGGCTCAGGTCTTTCCGGCCCTCAAAATTTAAGTCAGAAGTCTCAAAATTATAGAAGTTGAAACGTTATGGGCATTCGTTTTTATCGACCCACTACCCCTGGAACCAGAACTCGTGCCGGTTCAGATTTTTCTGAGATTACCCGTAGTAAGCCAGAAAAGTCTTTGACCGAGTCACGGCACCGTCCGAAAGGCCGTAACAACCAAGGTGTGATTACCTGTCGTCATCGTGGTGGTGGCCACAAACGACGTTATCGGATCATTGATTTCCGGCGGGATAAGCGCAACATTCCAGCAACGGTTCTTTCGATCGAATACGATCCAAACCGGAATGCCCGTATCTCCCTGCTTGAGTATCAAGACGGAGAGAAGCGTTATATTCTCCACCCGGCCAATCTTGCCGTGGGTGCGGTAGTGACTGCCGGCCCCGATGCCCCGATCGAAATTGGTAATGCTCTGCCCTTAAGTAACATTCCTCTGGGTACGATCGTTCATAACGTTGAACTTGTTCCTGGTAAAGGTGGGCAGTTTGTGCGGGCAGCAGGAGCTAGTGCTCAGGTTGCGGCAAAAGAAGGAGACTACGTAACGCTCAAGTTGCCTTCTGGAGAAGTTCGGCTAATTCGCCGTAACTGCTATGCGACTATTGGCTCCGTTGGTAATGCCGACGTACGCAACACCAGCTATGGGAAAGCTGGACGCAAGCGCTGGAAGGGCCGCCGTCCTGAAGTTCGTGGTAGTGTCATGAACCCCGTAGACCACCCTCATGGTGGTGGTGAGGGTCGGGCTCCCATCGGTAGATCTGGACCTGTGACTCCCTGGGGTAAACCTGCTCTGGGTTATAAGACCCGGAAGAAGAAAAAGCTTAGCAGTGCGTTCATTGTGCGTCGCCGTCGCAAATCTTCTAAGCGCGGTAGAGGCGGTCGGGATTCATAAGTCACTGAGGAAAAGCGGATTATGGCTCGTTCACTTAAAAAAGGTCCATTTGTTGCAGATCATCTGCTCAAAAAAATTGAGGCGTTGAATGTCAAGGGCGATAAACAGGTGATTAAAACCTGGTCTCGAGCATCTACCATCCTGCCTCAGATGATTGGTCATACGATCGCTGTTCACAATGGGCGGCAACATGTTCCCGTCTATATCACTGAGCAGATGGTTGGACATAAATTGGGCGAATTCGCCCCAACGCGCACCTTTCGCAGTCATGCTGGTGGCGACAAAAAAGCTCGTCGGTAGAAAAATTTTAGCGAATAGCTGATGGCTATTGGCTATTGGCTAAAGGAGTAAATTTTATGGCTGTTGACACTACTAACCAGGTTAAAGCGACCGCCCGGTACATTCGGATGTCCCCCCATAAGGTGCGCCGAGTTTTAGATCAAATTCGGGGGCGTTCCTACCGTGAAGCGCTGATCATTCTTGAGTTCATGCCTTACAGCGCCTGCGAACCTGTACTAAAAGTATTGCGTTCTGCTGCTGCCAATGCTGAACACAACGAAGGTTTGAATCGAGCAGACTTGCTCATTAGCGAAGCTTTTGCCGATCAAGGACCGACCTTAAAGCGTTTTCGCCCGCGGGCCCAGGGCAGGGCTTATCAAATTCGCAAACCAACTTGTCACATTACTATTGCGGTTGCTCCCGGTGCTGGAGAAGCCTAGCTATAGAAACTGACACTAAGCCGTTGTTAACGCGCTACTGCTTTATCTAGAGGACGTATTCGTGGGACAGAAGATTCATCCAACTGGGTTCCGCCTGGGCATTACTCAGGAACACCGCTCTCGCTGGTTTGGTGATACCAAGCGCTATCCCGAACTGTTGCAAGAAGACTTTAAAATCCGTCGCTTTGTCGAGAAAAATCTTAGCAGTGCTGGGATCTCTGAAGTTCGGATTGAACGTAAGGCTGACCAGATTGATCTGGAGGTTAGAACTGCCCGCCCAGGTGTGGTCGTGGGTCGCGGTGGTACTGGGATTGAATCTCTCCGGGGTGGGCTCCAAGCTGCTTTAGGTGGGGGCGATCGCCAGATTCGGATCAACGTTGTTGAAGTGGCCCGGGTAGATGCTGACGCTGCTCTGATTGGCGAATACATCGCCCAACAGTTAGAGCGCCGGGTATCCTTCCGTCGCGTCGTTCGTCAGGCTATTCAACGGGCTCAGCGGGCTGGTATCGAAGGTATTAAGGTACAGGTTAGTGGTCGTCTAAATGGTGCTGAAATTGCTCGACCAGAATGGACTCGCGAAGGCCGAGTTCCTCTTCATACCTTACGTGCTGACATTGATTACGCCTACTGCACTGCTCAAACTATTTACGGCACCTTAGGCATTAAAGTTTGGGTTTTTAAGGGTGAAATTATTCCTGGTCAGGAAGAAGTGCCACCCCCAACCAACAATCAACCGCGTCGCCGTCAGCAGCGCCGTCGTCAGCAGTTTGAGGATCGCTCCAACGAAGGTTAGAGCTACAGAATGCGAATTAGATATGGTGTGTCCTATCTCTCGCCTCACCCGACTAAGGTACTGAGTCATGTTAAGTCCAAGAAGAACAAAATTTCGTAAGCAACAGCGTGGTCGGATGGCGGGTTTAGCCACTCGTGGTAGTGACCTGAACTTTGGCGACTTTGGCCTACAGGCAACTGAGCCAGCCTGGATTACCTCACGCCAAATTGAGGCCAGTCGTCGTGCGATGACCCGTTATATCCGCCGGGGTGGAAAAATTTGGATTCGAATTTTTCCTGACAAGCCAGTCACTATGCGTCCTGCAGAAACCCGGATGGGTTCTGGTAAAGGGGCTCCCGAGTTCTGGGTAGCAGTGGTTAAGCCTGGTCGTATTATGTTTGAAATTGCTGGTGTACCTGAAGCTACTGCCCGGGAAGCAATGCGCCTCGCTTCATTTAAGTTGCCAATTAAGACAAAGTTCATTATGCGTGAAACGGAGGAGTCCTAAGTCATGCCTCTTCCCAAGATTGAAGAAGCTCGTAATCTCAGTGACACAGAACTGGAAGAGCAAATCATAGCGGTTAAGCGTCAACTGTTTGAGCTGCGCTTTCAAAAGGGCACTCGTCAGTTAGATAAATCTCATCAGTTTAAGCACGCTCGTCATCGGTTGTCCCAGTTAATGACTGTTGAGAGAGAGCGGCAGCTAGCAGCATCCAAGCCAGTTGCAGAAGCGGAGTAACCCAATGGCAGTGAAGGAAAGAGTTGGCCTGGTGGTCAGCGACAAAATGGACAAAACGGTGGTGGTGGCGGTTGAAAACCGTTCAGCCCATCCCAAGTACGGCAAAATTGTGGCGAAAACTAAGCGCTACAAGGTGCATGACGAAGAAAACAAGTGCAAAACGGGCGATCGAGTCCGGATTCAAGAAACTCGACCTCTCAGTCGTACCAAGCGCTGGGTTGTGATCGATATACTCACATCACCGTCCCAGGCTTAGGAGGTTTCCCATGATTCAACAAGAGTCCTACCTGAACGTAGCAGATAACAGTGGAGCCCGTAAGTTGATGTGCATCCGCGTTTTAGGCGGTGGCAATCGGCGTTATGGAGGCGTTGGTGATGTCATTGTTGCTGTTGTTAAGGATGCCATTCCTAACATGGCAGTTAAAAAGTCGGATGTTGTGAAGGCTGTTATTGTCAGGACGAAAAAGAGTCTCCGCCGTGATAGCGGTATGAGCATTCGATTTGATGACAATGCAGCAGTCATTATCAACAACGATGGGAACCCCAGAGGAACTCGGGTATTTGGTCCAGTTGCCAGAGAGTTACGGGATAAAAACTTCACAAAGATTGTTTCACTGGCACCGGAGGTTCTGTGATGGCAGCTACTAAAAGCGCTGTAACTCGCTACAAGATGCATATTAAAAAGGGCGATACCGTTCAGGTCATTGCCGGACGTGATAAGGGCAAAGTTGGCGAAGTTTTACAGGTAATCCCAAAAAACAGCCAGGTGATTGTGAAGGGTGTCAATATTCGCACCAAGCATGTTAAACCTCGCCAAGAAGGTGAATCGGGTCAAATTGTGACTGGTGAAGCCCCTGTTCACAGCTCTAATGTGATGCTCTACTCCGAAAAGCAAAAGGTTGCTAGCCGTGTTTGCTACACCTTTAACGAAGATGGGCGAAAGGTACGGATGTTGAAAAAGACTGGAGAAGTCATTGACTAGTCAACTCTAAAATTTCCTTTTTAGAGATAGATAGTTCAGCATTCCATCTAATTACCACCCTGACCAAGCCCAGGGATCATATCAAGGATAAGAATTATGGCAGAACGGCTCAAAACCCTTTACCAGGAAAAAATTGTTCCAAAGTTGATGGAACAATTCAATTACACAAACATTCACCAGGTTCCCAAGGTTGTCAAAGTGACAGTCAATCGGGGGATGGGAGAAGCAGCTCAGAATGCGAAGGCCTTAGAAGCTTCGTTAGCTGAAATTGGCATGATTACAGGCCAAAAGCCGGTTGTGACCCGTGCTAAAAAGGCGATCGCTGGCTTCAAAATTCGTCAGGGTATGCCAGTCGGTATTATGGTCACTCTTCGCGCTGGCCGCATGTACTCGTTTTTGGATCGCTTGATTAATTTGACTCTTCCCCGGATCCGAGATTTTCGTGGCATTAGTCCCAAGAGCTTTGACGGGCGTGGCAATTACACGCTGGGTTTACGCGAACAACTGATCTTTCCAGAAGTCGATTACGACAGCATTGATCAGATTCGTGGGATGGATATTTCAATCATTACCACTGCAAATACCGATGAAGAAGGTCGAGCCTTGCTGAAAGAACTGGGCATGCCCTTCCGGGATAACTAAGGCAGGTTTATCAAGGGAAAACTATGGCGGCAAACGACACTATTGCAGATATGCTGACACGAATCCGGAATGCCAATTTGGCACGTCATCAGACGACCGAGGTTCCGTCAACTAAGATGACTCGGAGCATTGCCAAGGTGCTCAAGGATGAGGGCTTCATCGCTGATTTTGAGGAAATTGGTGAAGGAGTCAAACGTAACTTGGTAATCGCTCTTAAATACCGGGGTAAGGGTAAGCGCCCTATAATCAATACCTTGCGGCGTGTCAGCAAGCCTGGTTTTCGGGTCTACTCGAACCGTAAAGATTTACCCCGAGTACTTGGTGGTATTGGGATTGCCATTATTTCAACATCTAATGGCATCATGACTGACCGTGAAGCTCGGCGTAGCGGTTTAGGTGGTGAGGTTCTTTGTTACGTCTGGTAGGTTTGTTCTGGTCGAGAATTGTTTTAAAGCACGTTTGCATTCCGCTCTTAAGTGCGGGTTTGAGTAGGAGTAGTTAGGTTATGTCTCGCATTGGTAAACGTCCTATCAGTCTTCCCAATAAGGTGACTGTGGCCATTGACGGACAGTCGATTACAGTTAAAGGACCTAAGGGAGAGCTTTCCCGTGTTTTACCCGCTGAAGTGACCGTAGCTCAAGATGGTGAAACCCTGTCGGTTGTCCGTCGGGATGATTCACGGACTGCACGGCAGCGCCACGGGTTATGCCGTACTCTCGTTGCAAATATGGTTGAAGGTGTATCCCAGGGTTTTCAGCGTCGGCTGGAAATTCAAGGGGTAGGGTACCGGGCGCAGGTTCAAGGTAAAAATTTAGTGCTTAATGTTGGCTACAGTAAGCCTGTTGAGATGGAACCACCTGCAGGTATCCAGGTCGCTGTTGAAAATAATGTCAACGTTATTGTTAGCGGAATTGATAAAGAAGTCGTTGGCAATACGGCTGCCCGGATTAGGGCAGTAAGACCACCAGAGCCGTACAAGGGCAAAGGCATTCGATATGCCGGGGAAGTGGTCAGACGTAAAGCAGGAAAGGCAGGTAAGAAGTAATCATGAAATTAACTCGCAAGGAGTCTACGCGTCGTCGTCACAGTCGGGTACGTCGCCGTGTAACTGGCACTTCAGAGCGTCCACGATTAGCGGTTTTTCGCTCCAACGAGCATATCTATGTTCAAGTAATTGATGATACAAAGCAGCATACTTTGGTTGCTGCATCGACTCTGGAGCCAGAGTTGAAGTCAACCCTGAATTCTGGTTCGAACTGTACGGCATCTACGGAAGTTGGCAAATTAATTGCCCAGCGATCCCTTGCTAAAGGAATTAGTCAGGTGGTTTTTGACCGGGGTGGCAATCTTTACCATGGTCGAATCAAAGCTTTGGCTGATGCTGCCCGCGAAGCAGGTTTAGATTTCTAGTGCTGGCTTAGTTTCAAGACGTGAGTTTTGAAAACTGCATAGCTAAAAAACAGCAGCTACACTCATAATTTGGAGCAGGTTATGGCAAAAGGGCGAAAAAATCCAAAGAGTCGAGAAAAGGAAACAGATTGGCAGGAAAGAGTTGTTCAAATCCGCCGTGTAACCAAAGTAGTGAAAGGTGGTAAGAAGCTCAGTTTTCGGGCGATCGTCATCGTTGGTAATGAGCGTGGCCAGGTTGGTGTTGGTGTTGGTAAGGCCAGCGACGTGATTGGTGCTGTTAAAAAAGGTGTAGCTGACGGGAAAAAGCATCTCGTTGAAGTTCCCCTGACCAAAGCTAATTCAATTCCCCACCCTACTACTGGTATGGGAGGTGGCTCAAAAGTAATGATACGGCCTGCTGCTCCAGGTACTGGTGTAATCGCTGGTGGAGCTGTTCGTACTGTGCTGGAGTTGGCTGGGGTTCGTAACGTTTTGGCAAAGCAGTTAGGATCGGATAATCCACTCAACAATGCCCGGGCCGCTGTCAACGCTTTAGAAACGTTGCGTACTTTTTCTGACGTTGCAGAAGAACGGGGTATCCCGATCGAAAATCTCTATGCTTGATTGGAAGCATACCGTTACAGTAGAGTCTACTGTTTGCCAAGATTATTGAGAGAAAGCTTATGAGATTAAATGATGCAGTTCCACAGGCGGGTTCAAAAAAGCGGGCTCGTCGTGTTGGCAGGGGGATAGCAGCAGGCCAGGGAGCGAGTTGTGGTTTTGGTATGAGAGGCCAGAAATCCCGTTCTGGTCGTCCTACTCGTCCGGGCTTTGAAGGTGGTCAAATTCCTCTTTATCGGCGGTTGCCCAAATTAAAAGGGTTTCCTCTGGTTAACAGGGTTAACTACACGATTATTAATGTTGGTGACTTGGCCGATCTTGCTGCTGATACGGAAGTCACCTTATTCTCCCTCCTGGAATCTGGGGTAATTACCAGCGATAACGGTCCTTTAAAAGTACTGGGTGATGGGGAAGTCTCTGTTCCGTTAACGGTCAAAGCTCATGCCTTTACTGCTGGCGCTCGCGCTAAGATTGAGGCAGCTAAAGGTACCTGTCAACTTCTAGAATCTTGATTTAGTTGTATAGGCTGAAACGACACCCACTCCTGAGCTAAGCGCATACGTTAGAGGAACACTCGCATGGTAGTTAGCCGAGATAAAACGCCAAGTGCTCAAGAAACTTTTGCCCAAATGGCTCAAGCGGCAGGACTGAGAGGGCGAATTTTACTCACAGTCGGTATGCTGATTTTGATTCGTCTGGGTATGTTTCTACCTTTACCTGGCATAGACCGGGTAGCATTTTCTCAAAGTATTCAAAACAGTCCGTTAATCGGATTTTTGGATATATTTTCAGGTCGTGGCATATCGACGCTGGGGATTTTTGCGCTAGGAATTTTGCCCTACATTAATGCCTCAATCATCCTCCAGCTTTTGACTGCTGCTCTTCCTTCCTTAGAGAATCTGCAGAAGAATGAAGGTGAAGCAGGCCGCCGAAAAATTTCTCAGATTACCCGGTATGTTGCTTTAGGTTGGGCAATTATTCAGAGTGCTGGCATTGCTGTTTGGGTCAGGCCTTATGTTGAAAACTGGGGGCCTGTTTTTGTTGTCCAAACAGTATTGGCTCTCACGGCAGGTGCCATGTTTGTTATGTGGGTTGGTGAGCTAGTTACGGAGCGTGGTATTGGCAATGGCGCATCTTTGCTGATTTTTGTCAATATTGTTTCAACTTTGCCTAACTCCCTTGGTCAGACTTTAGAGCTAGCCCAGAGCGGAGATCGAAATCTTGTTGGTGGGGTTGTCATTCTTCTCCTGGTTTTCCTGGTCATGATTGTTGGCATCGTTTTTGTCCAGGAGGGAACCCGTCGTATTCCGATTCTTTCGGCTCGTCGTCAGGTCGGTCGCCGCACCTATCTTGAGCGGAGTAGTTATTTACCTCTTCGCCTCAATCAGGGAGGGGTTATGCCGATTATTTTTGCCTCGGCAGTTTTGGTGTTGCCGCTTACTCTGGCTCAATTTACCAAGAGTGATGTTGCGATCCAGGTGTCTAACTATCTCAGTCCCAATGGGCCAACTCCCTGGGTTCACGTGCTTCTTTACCTTGTGCTCATTATTTTCTTCAGTTATTTCTACGCTTCGTTGATTATCAACCCTGTAGATATGTCGCAGAATCTGAAGAAGATGGGGGCTAGCATTCCTGGTATTCGTCCTGGTAAAGCAACCAGCGAATATATTGAGCGAGTTTTGAACCGCTTAACTTTTTTAGGTGCGATCTTTCTCGGGCTGGTTGCCATTGTTCCAACGGCAGTTGAAAGCGCGACAAAGGTTAAAACTTTCCAGGGTCTAGGGGCTACTTCTCTTCTGATTCTTGTTGGTGTTGCAATTGATACTGCAAAGCAAATTCAGACTTATGTGATTTCCCAGCGTTACGAAGGAATGGTGAAGCAATAGTGGGGAGATTGATTTTTCTTGGTGCTCCCGGAGCTGGAAAAGGTACGCAGGCAAAGGCGATATCAGGCTGTTTCAGTATTCCTCATATATCTACTGGGGATATGCTCCGGTCTTCAGTCGCACAGCAAACTTCCCTTGGAGTTAAGGCAAAAGCCTATATGGACAAGGGGGAGCTAGTTCCTGATGCTCTTGTTATTGATCTAATTCGAGAAAGGTTAGGTCAGCCTGATGCCCAGTCTGGATGGATACTTGATGGATTCCCTCGAACGGTGGTTCAAGCGCAATTTTTAGATGATTTGCTGCTGGAGATTTCTCAGGGTTACGATCTAGCAGTTAATTTTGATGTTCCAGATGATGTTCTCGTTGAACGTCTGTTGGGTCGTGGGCGAAATGATGATACTGAAGATGTAATCCGGAGGCGCTTGGAAGTTTATCATGAGCAAACCTCGCCTTTAATTGATTTCTACAGAGCTCGCCAAAAACTGGTGAACGTAGACGGTAACGTTTCTATGGAAGAGGTGACGATCGAGTTGAAGCAAGTAATCAAAAAGGGTTAGTAAAAATGGCCCTTTGAGAGGAGCCTCACGTTAAAGATGATTTAAATCAGATGATCTAAACTCAAGAAGACAGGATCTTCTGTTTCTGTCTGATGTAGGTACCGAGACTGTAGATTTGAGGAAAGTAAATTGTCAAAGCAAGACTTGATTGAAATGGAGGGAACCGTCACGGAGTCCTTGCCTAATGCCATGTTTCGTGTTGATCTAGACAACGGTTTTAATGTTTTGGCCCATATTTCAGGAAAAATTCGACGTAATTACATCAAAATCCTGCCAGGCGATCGAGTAAAGGTTGAGTTAACTCCTTACGATTTAACGAAAGGACGCATAACCTATCGCTTACGTAACAAAAAGTAGTATTTGACAGAAATGATTTAATTCCACTTCTTAGAAATAAACTTTAATTGACACCATCTATTTAGGTTTGTTAGAATATTGTGTTCGTAATGAAGACGAGTGAGACATGAAAGTTCGGGCATCTGTTCGTAGAATCTGTGAAAAATGTCGCGTCATTCGTCGTCGTGGCAGAGTGATGGTCATTTGTTCCAACCCCAAGCATAAACAGCGTCAAGGTTAGACAGTCTTTTCCTCTTGATTGAGAGAAAAGACTGAGTTGAGAGATAAAAGTAGTAAAAGCTAAGACTGGAGAGATAAGCGTGGCAAGGATTGCCGGAGTAGACCTACCCCGCGATAAGCGAGTTGAGATTGGTCTTACCTATATATATGGAATTGGTTTGACCCGTTCTAAAGAGGTTCTGAAAGCGACGGGTGTAGATCCTGATACGAGAGTTAAGGATCTGAGCGATTCCGATGTCGCGGCTTTGCGAGAAGCGGTTGAAGAGAACTACCAGGTTGAAGGAGATCTGAGACGCCTAGAGGCAATGTCTATTAAACGCTTAATGGACATTGGTACTTATCGCGGTCGTCGTCATCGTCTTGGGCTACCGGTTCGTGGCCAACGTACCCGAACTAATGCTCGTACCCGTCGTGGCGGTCGCCGGACGGTCGCTGGTAAGAAGAAGGCACCTAGTAAGAAGTAGCCTGCCCCTTTATTTGACCAGGAACAAGTTTTTTCTCGTAAGGGTTCATCTGAAGAGGCTTTTGATTTCACTCGGTTCAGATTACCTAAATCACCCACTCAGCTTCGTATCAATTTTCTGATTACTGGAATTAGGCAAAACAACAATGGCTCGACAACCAACCAGGAAAACTGGGGCGCGTAAGCAAAAGAAAAACGTCCCTAATGGCGTCGCTTACATTCAGTCCACCTTTAACAACACAATCGTGACTATAGCAGATACTAATGGAGAGGTTGTCTCCTGGGCTTCTGCTGGTTCCAGTGGATTTAAAGGAGCCAAGAAAGGTACTCCGTTTGCTGCTCAAACTGCTGCTGAGAATGCGGCTCGTCGAGCAACCGACCAGGGTATGCGGCAGATTGAAGTCATGGTTAGTGGACCTGGATCTGGTCGCGAGACAGCTATTCGAGCATTGCAGGGTGCTGGTTTGGAAATCACTCTAATTCGAGATGTCACTCCAATTCCGCATAACGGTTGTCGCCCACCAAAGCGTCGTCGAGTCTAATGTGAGCTCTAGTAGGCATTTTTTAGGATTGCTGATTTAGAGTTTTATTCGTCGGATTAAGGGTCGATTTAGTAAGGCTTGAGCCTTTATTAGAAGAGGGGGGAGTTGCTCCATGGTACAGTTCCAGGTCGAATGTGTAGAGTCCAAAACTGAAAAGGATCAAAGCCAGAATAGCAGATTCGTAATTGAACCGTTGGAGCGGGGGCAAGGTACAACTCTAGGTAATGCTCTGCGTCGAGTCCTTTTGTCCAATTTAGAAGGCGCGGCGGTTACAGCAGTACGTATTGCTGGCGTGAATCATGAGTTTGCTACTATTCCCGGGGTCAGGGAGGATGTGTTGGATATCCTCTTAAACATGAAGAAGATAGTTCTGAAAAGCTATTCTTCTCAACCTCAGATTGGCCGCATGTTGGTTCAGGGACCTGCAACTGTTACGGCTGGTCATTTTGACTTGCCTTCGGAAGTTGAGCTGGTTGATCCCAATCAGTATGTTGCTACACTCTCGGCTGGCTCTACTCTAGAGATGGAGTTCAGGATTGAGCGGGGAAAGGGATACAGAGCTGTTGAGAAAGGTCGAGATGAAACAACATCTCTCGATTTTCTACAGATTGATTCCGTTTTTATGCCAGTTCGTAAAGTCAACTACAGCGTCGAAGATGCTAGGGTTGGGGGTTCGACTGAAAAAGATCGGCTAATTCTGGAGATCTGGACAAATGGTAGCTTAACTCCTCAAGAAGCGCTCAGTCAGGCTGCAAATATTCTGGTTGATCTATTTAATCCTCTTAAAGAAATCCCATCGGAGGCAACGAAGGATAGCTTTGAGGAGAACGAGGATCCAGTTAACCAGATTCCGATCGAGGAACTACAGCTTTCTGTTCGTGCTTACAACTGCTTGAAACGTGCTCAGATTAATTCTGTTGCTGATCTGCTGCACTATAGTCAGGAAGATCTTCTGGAAATTAAAAACTTTGGCCAGAAATCTGCCGAAGAAGTCGTTGAGGCTTTACAGCAAAGGCTTGGAATTATTCTGCCCCAAGAAAAGACCTCAAAGCCTGGTTAGTCGTTTTTTAGGGATATTCCCGAACTTTCAACCTAGAAGTTTTAGAGACAGATTCTATGCGTCACCGTTGTCGAGTTCCTCTACTTGGTAAGCCTGCAGATCAGCGGCGTGCCTTATTGAGAGCTTTAACTACTGAATTAATCCGTAATGGTCGGATTAAAACCACCAAAACTCGTGCTAAAGCAGTGCGTTCTGAGGCTGAGCGTATGATTACGCTGGCTAAGGATGGTTCTTTAGCCGCTCGTAGACAAGCTTTGGGCTATTTGTATGACAAGCAATTAGTTCAAGCCCTGTTTGAGCAAGTGGGTACTCGCTATGCCGATCGCCAGGGTGGATATACGCGAATTTTGCGTACTGTTCATCGCCGTGGCGATAATGCTGAGATGGCAATTATCGAATTGACTTGATCCTTGATGTCCGCTCTTACTTCACTACCTACCCAGCGAGTTGCCCTGGTAATTCAATACCTGGGCACTCACTTTCATGGTTGGCAGTGGCAACCAAAGCAGCGAACCGTGCAAGAGGCGATTGAGGTGGTACTGGAATCTGTGCTGGGTTATTCTGTCAGGCTTCATGCCGCTGGTAGAACTGATGCAGGAGTCCATGCTGCTGCCCAAGTGGCTCACTTTGATGCTCCAACTCACATCCCAGCTCACCGATGGGCAGCAATTTTAAATTCTCGCTTGCCAGAAGATATTTTAATTCGTGCTTCGGCTTCAGTGAGCTCTAACTGGCATGCTCGATTCTCAGCCTTGTGGCGACGCTATCGGTATACCATCTACACTGATTCGGTTCCGAACCTATTTATTCGTCCATTTGTTTGGCACTACTATTACGAACCACTGGATGAAGATTTAATGCAGGCAGCGTTGAATCCTTTATTGGGTCGCCATCACCTGGCAGCTTTCCATCGTGCTGGGTCTAATCGTCCTCATTCCTGGGTAGATGTTCAGGCAGCAGAGTGTAAACGCGAAGGATCTTTCATTCAAGTAGAAATCCAAGCGAGTGGTTTTCTCTATGGCATGATGAGATTGTTGGTAGGAATGCTGGTGCAAGTTGGGCGAAAGTTACGTTCACCACTTGCTTTCACCGAGATTTGGCAGGCTGAAAACCGTGAGCTGGTTAAATATGCTGCACCACCTCAAGGTCTCTGCTTGTTAAGGGTTGGTTACCCTGATTTTCCTTTTCCTCCTGATGTGTGGTACGACACGCAACCTTCCTTCTCTTTGCCATCCGTACCGCTTTCTAGTCAGCCCTGTTCCCAAGTTAACCCTGCTCTGAAATCAGTATTTAGCTGAATGCTGCCGGTTTATCTCCTTTCTAAACTCTGAGACTGATATGAACAAAACCTACCTTCCACCCCAAGATTCTATTGAGCGTAATTGGTACGTAGTAGATGCCACGGATCAGCGCTTAGGCCGTCTTGCCAGTGAAATCGCTATGGTTCTACGGGGTAAGAACAAGCCTAGCTATACTCCTTTCCTTGATACCGGTGACTTTGTCATTGTTATCAATGCTGAGAAAGTTGACGTCACCGGTAAAAAGCGGACTCAGAAAGTATACCGCCGCCATTCCGGTCGCCCCGGTGGGATGAAAACTGAAACTTTTGCCAAGCTTCAGGCTCGTGTTCCTGAGCGCATTATTGAACATGCTGTTAAGGGTATGTTGCCAAAGAACACCTTGGGGCGGCAATTGTTTACTAAACTTAAGGTATACGCCGGTTCTGAACATCCCCACCAGGCACAAAAACCAGAAGTACTTGAGATATCGACGATTCCAGGAGGACAGAATTAATGCAGGCGACAGAACAAGATCGAGTTATGTATATGGGCACAGGTCGGCGCAAGTCGGCGATCGCTCGTGTTCGCCTCGTACCGGGTAGTGGGCAGTTAACAGTTAATGGCAAACCCGGCGATTTGTACCTTCAGTTCAATGCTGAGTATCTGTCTACAGCGAAAGCACCCCTGGAAACTCTGGGTTTAGAGAATGAGTATGATATTTTAGTCAATGCTCACGGGGGCGGTTTGACCGGCCAAGCGGATGCAATGCGTTTAGGTGTTGCCCGGGCTCTATGTCAATTAGATCCCAGCAATCGTAAGCCTTTAAAGATTGAGGGTTATTTGACCCGTGATCCCCGTGCTAAAGAACGGAAGAAGTACGGTTTGCGGAAGGCGCGGAAAGCTCCCCAGTTCTCGAAACGGTAAGATGGGCTATTGCTTACCTGTCAATTTTCTACTTTCTTCGGAGAAAGTTAGGGAGTGGCAATTCCCAGTAGCTAGAATTTTAGTAGTTTGATTGTAATTGCAAGAATTAGCCATGCCTAAGCCAGACATTCATCCCAAGTGGTATCCCGAAGCTAAAGTCTACTGCAACGGGGAAGTGGTGATGACCATTGGTTCGACGAAGCCAGAACTGCATGTAGATGTTTGGTCTGGTAATCACCCCTTTTATACGGGTACCCAGAAAATTATTGATACGGAAGGCCGTGTTGAACGCTTCCTGCGTAAGTACGGCATGATGGAAGGAGAACAGGCCGCAGGGGATACCGCTCAGTCAAAGAAAAAGCGGTAGGCGCGTAATTTAACTTTCATAATCGGCTATCGGACTTTTGTCTGGTAGTCTTTTTCTATTTATCTACACTTTTGGCAATTAATTTATGGCTGAAGCTTATTTGCTAGACAAATTAAACTCTGTTGAGCAAACCTTTCACGAGTTAACTCGTCGGTTGGCAGATCCGGATGTTGCGAAAGATCCGGGGGAGTTTCAGCGGCTTGCCAAATCTCGTTCCTCCTTGGAGGAAGTAGTCAATACCTATGAGGTTTGGAAAACAGCTCAACAGGAGCTTGTGGGGGCGAGACAAATTCTTAAGGAGGCGGGGGGAGATCCTGAGTTGCAGGATATGGCCGCTCAGGAAGTCAATGAGCTGGAAACCAGGCTGGTTGAGTTGGAAACCCGTCTAAAAATTCTTTTACTGCCCAGTGATCCTAATGATGATAAGAACATCATGTTGGAAATTCGGGCTGGTACCGGGGGAGATGAAGCCAGTATCTGGGCTGGGGATCTGGTTCGTATGTACTCACGCTATGCTGAGAAACAGAACTGGCGGGTTAAGTTAGTCAGTGAGTCTCTGGCGGATATGGGTGGTTTCAAAGAGGCAATTCTAGAAATTCAGGGCGATCGAGTTTATAGTCAACTCAAATTTGAAGCTGGGGTTCATCGGGTGCAGCGAGTTCCCGCCACCGAGGCCCAGGGTCGTGTTCATACTTCCACGGCTACGGTTGCGGTGATGCCAGAAATCGATGATGTAGAAGTGCATATTGAGCCAAATGAAGTTGAGATTACTACGATTCGTTCTGGCGGTGCCGGTGGTCAAAACGTCAACAAAGTAGAGACTGCTGTTGACCTGTTTCACAAGCCAACGGGTATTCGGATTAAGTGTATGGAGGAACGGTCTCAGCTGCAAAACCGGGAAAGGGCTATGCAAATTTTGCGGGCCAAACTCTATGAGATGAAATTGCAAGAGCAGCAGGATGCGGTGACATCGGCGCGCCGAATGCAAGTCGGTACGGGTTCTCGTTCTGAAAAAATTCGCACCTATAACTACAAGGACAACCGAGTAACCGACCATCGCCTAGGCCAAAACTTTAGCCTGTCACCAATTTTAGAGGGCGACCTGGAAGAGGTTATTCAGACCTGTATTTCCCAGGATCAACAGGAACTGCTTGAGGCGATGGCTGCTGAGTCGAACGGGCAGGCATCACCTGTTTAGGGGAGGGTCAGTCAGTTTCGTAGGTAGAGTGTTTTACTGGTCTGGATGTAGCGTAGTTGCCAGAGCTTACATTAATTAATGTTAGAGCTTCACTGGTGGGAGAACATCCAGGACTTCGGGGTTGCGGCGCATCATTCGGATTGTTTGTGGCAAAACCCCCACCAGTAAAGCAAAGGCTTCATCGGGTAACTGGGATACAGTCTCTTTCCCAAAATAGTTTTCAAATTGGCTCAAAATCATCTGTGCCCGTTGAAGTGGTACGGGGTTGTCAGTTAATTGTTGGGTCAAACGGATCCATTGGCGGCGGATCAGGTAAGCTTTTTGGCGTTCTTCCTGGGTCTCTGGGTATACCAGAGAAAGGTCTCCTACTGGAATGACACGCTGACATTGAACATCAAAATAACTTCCGATCGCGGCTCCAGGGCCAGCAAATTCGGCATGAAAAGATTTATAAATAATTAATCCATTACGCTTCCGACTGTTGACCATCAGCAGCTGACCGCTATTGAGTTGGGTCAGGATTTCTTCCGAAGAGGATGGGTACTCAATTAAATCTTGTCGAAGATTGAGGCTTTCATCTTGCATAAGGCTGAAGCCCTAAAAAGGCGTATAGATATATCAGTCAGGGAACTTTTGAGATAAAGCCGACAGAATTACTTGAGTCTTACATCTACTTAAACTTTAACCTTCAAAACAACTTTAATAAAGTAAATAGTCATTTCTAGATAACTTGACCATAGCCTGGAGTTTGTCATGATCCCATCATCTGGAAAGTTACTCTTTACTTCTTGAGCCTATATTTGGGCAACTCAGCTAAGCTCACTGATGCTTTCCACAAACTAGCTAATACATTCTAGGCCATTGTTTAAAAGCAAGGATAGTGTAAAAGATAAGGATATTTTGAAGAACAAATTAAGTTGAGAAATTTATTTGAAGAAATGGTGAAGAAAAGCCCTGGGAATCTAATAGGGTGATACTAATCCTTCGCTAAGATGATCCAGTCTTCAAGAGTTTGATAACTTTCAACTTTTCTCTATGCCACTCAATTGCACCGGAGCAATCCTTACTCTGGCTTCTCGTCAGCATGATTTGCTGGTCACATTTTATGAGCAGCTTTTTCAACAAAAACCCCTGATTTACCGTCCCAATGTTTATGCTGAGTTTAAGTTGCCGGATTTAAGGCTGGGGATTTTTCAGTCCGAGAAAAGGTTAACAATGGGAGGCAAGGCAACTTTTAACGATAAATCTCATGGTGTAGTAGATGAAGCTTCTCCGGTAATTCGCTCTGTCAGTTTATGTCTGGAAGTCCGAACTCTGGAACTTGCGATCGAGCATTTAGGTTCTCTTGGCTATCCACCTCCGGGAGAGATTAGAGTTGCCTCCCATGGACGAGAAATTGATGCCTATGATCCTGAAGGCAACTGGCTCATTCTGTATCAGGCTGCTCCCCCGGCATAACTAAGCTTCAGAATCCTCAATCCTCTACGAAGAGGGGCAGTCTAATGTCTATGATGAATAGGGTGAGTCAGTAGAGGAACAGAAGGGTGGTAGTAAAGTTTGGGGTTCTTGTGTTTCCCGGGTCTAATTGCGATCGAGATGTAGCCTATGTAACTCAGTCGCTTCTGGATCAACCAACTCGGATGGTCTGGCATGAAGAGCGCGATTTGTCAGATCTGGATGTTGTGATTGTTCCTGGTGGCTTCAGCTACGGCGATTATTTACGATGTGGGGCGATTGCCCGGTTTTCTCCTGCGATGCAGGCCACGGTAGAGCATGCCAATCAGGGTAAATTGGTATTGGGCATCTGTAATGGGTTTCAAGTTCTCACTGAAGCCGGGTTGTTGCCCGGGGCTCTGGTGCGGAACCGAGAGTTACACTTTATCTGCGATCGGGTGCCACTGAAGGTTGAACGCACCGATCTGCCCTGGACCAAACTTTATCAACCGGAAGAAATTATCACCCTGCCAATTGCCCATGGTGAGGGTAATTATTATGCTGACGAAGCAACTCTGGCCGAGCTAGAAGCTAACCGTCAGATTGTATTTCGCTACTGCACGACAGATGGTCGCACTGACACGACCGGAAACCCCAATGGCTCCCTGAAAAATATTGCTGGGATTTGTAACCGCAACGGAAATGTTTTGGGTATGATGCCTCACCCGGAGCGAGCTGCCGATGTCCTCCTGGGTAGTACGGAGGGCTTCAAGTTGTTTCAAGGGTTATTATCTGCGGTGGTAGAACGGGTAGGTCGTTAAGCACCTGGCCACCCGTTCTACTGCTAACCCTGGGAGTCAGTAGCAAGGACCCTACGGCATGGATGCCTGACTGCTCTTTTGTAACTGAGGCGTCAGACTGGATAGGCCAACCTGATCGAGAAGGGCGCTCAAATCACTCTGAGCAGAAGTATTTTGGGGGTTGGCCTCTACTGCCCTGGAAAGGACAGCCACTGCGTCGTACCACATTCCTGCTTCCGCATAAAGCCGGGCTCGTGCCGAATCGGTTCTGGCTCCAGTTAATTGCTGTTTGAGGGCGTTTGGTAGATCTGCGCGAGCGATCCAGGACTGGGTATAGGACAGGGTTTCAGAGGGTCGCTTGGGATTACAAACGACCCCGATCGTCCAGCGATACTCTTTGCCAACGGCTAATTTAGGAGCATTTTGGGGTAAGTCCAGTCTGACCAGTCCTGCTTTGGTTGGTTGAACGGTTTGTTCAAACAGAGGTTTGGGTACACCGGGTTCTACCAGGGTAAAGCGCACTGATTTAGTAGCAGATTGATGCCAGAAGAAGCTTGGGCGATCGAAACTGGTTTGCCCAATATGCCCACTGGGTACGACGGGAGTCAGAACAACGGAGGTTTCTCCCACACTACAACCTCTGGAACCGGTACCGGCGGTACGCCTGGGGCCGGGACGGGTGGGTGGATTGTATCGGGGAGCATCGGCAGCTACGGCGGGGGCTGTCAGTTCCAGGGATTGAGAAAACGGTGCTACTGATTGCAGAATAGGTGAGAAGGCGGTGGAGAAGCTTAACAATACCGTTGAAATTGACCCAACCGTCAGGGTCTTGAGAAGGAGAGGACTCAACATAATAGCCCTTGAATTAGTGAAAGTACTGGTAAGGGAAAGTACGGGTAAGAAAACTGTGTTTTGACCCTGAAGTAGGCTCACAGTTAAAGTATGACCTGGAGGCGACGGGGGGAACGTGACTCAAAGTCGGTATTTACTTTGATTCTAGTCACCATCTTTGTGTGACTCCAATAAGACTTGGTAAATTTGGGTGGGTGCTTCCCGGCCCCGCAGTTGTACGGATCCAATCGATTCAGTGGGAAATTCGTCTTTTACCAGGACGTAAGTATCTTCGCTGATTAAGATCCGGCAAATTCCTGCATCCAGAGATTTATCGTAGCTTTCCAGGCGTGCGGCTACGTTGACGCTATCTCCGATGGTGGTATAGTCTAGCCGCTGTTCTCCCCCCAGGCTACCGGTTACAACGGTTCCGGTTGAAATGCCGACTCGCATTCTGGCGATCGGGCGCTCCTGACTCTGCCATTTCTGGTTCAAAGACTCTAGGGTCGCGGCCATGGCCAGGGCACAACTGATGGCATTGCGGGCATCTATCGTAAATTCGGCCAGGGTCGTGCGGGTAATAGGCACCCCAAAAACGGCCATGACTGAATCCCCAATGAATTTATCTACAATACCGCCGTGATCCAGGACGAGTTGGCTCATGGCATCCATATATTCGTTCAGCCATAGCATCAAAACTTCTGGATCGGTTCGTTCTGTAATGCCACTGAAATCTTTTAAGTCTGTAAACAAAACAGTAGCAGTCATTTTGCGACCAAGTAAGCGGCCGGAATGCAGCAGTTGTTCCCGATCGCGCCAGATGGCCTCGGCAATTTCGGGGGTGACATGACGGCCAAACAGGGTCATGACTATTTTCCGGTCCTCCCGTTCCCGCTGGGCAATATAGCCGGTCAGGACAATGGCAGAAAGGGCCAGGGTGAGGGCAGGTGGCACGATCGGAATCCACCAACCGGCCAGGAATGCCAGGTATCCCCCCACCAGTAAACTTCCTTCTGCCGTGACCATGCCTAAAATTGCCAGGCGGGGCGATCGCACGAACCAGCCCAGGGCTGTACCAATACAGGCCCAGAGGATAATCCAGCCCCACTCCAGGGGATCGGGCCAGATCGATAGAGAACTGGGGCGGCCATCCAGGGCAGCGCTGATGATCTGGCTGGCCAGGTTCGCCTGCACTTCCACCCCCGCCATTTTTTCGGGGGTAGTAATAGAATTACCGCTGAAGGGAGTGTAGAAAAAGTCCTTTAGACTTTCGGCTGTTGGCCCTACCAGAACCAGGCGATCGCGCATCAAGTCGGGGGGAATTTTGTCTTCCAGGACATCGCTCATGGAAACCTGGCGAAAGCTGTTGGCAGGGCCACGAAAGTTGAGTAATAACTGATAACCTCCGGCATCGGCATGGACATAGCTACCATCCATCGATTCAAAGATGGGAAAAACTCCCTGGCCAAGCTGGAGATAATCTGGATTACTTTGGGCGGCCTGGGGTTCTACTCCCTCGGCTTGTAAATAAGTCATAGCCAGTCGTAAACCCAGGCTTTCCAGAGATTCCTGGCCGTCGGGGCTATACCAGTAGAGTAAGCCTCGTCGAATTTTACCGTCGCTATCAGGAACGATATCGTTGGATGCGGTCTGGTTGCGTTCTTTTAAGGCCGGAGGGGGAGCCACCGGAAAATCTTCACTGCCTCCCCGTTTCTCGATACCAATCAGGTTTGGGGTCGTTTCAAACACCCTTGTCAGTTCCCGATTGCCCGGTTCCACGGGCAAATCCCGGTATAGATCCAGCCCGATTGCCCGGGGTTGTTGCTGTTTAACTTTTTCTAGAACTCTGGTTAGAGTTGCATCGTCGATCGGCCAGCGCCGGGTTTTTTGTAAATCGGCTTCATTGATACCGACAATTACGATACGAGTATCTTGAGCTTCTCGGGGCCGCAATTGAAAAAACTGATCGAGCAGCATCCACTCCAGGGGTTGCAGACCACCACTCCAGCGCAACAGAATGATTAAGCCGGCCACGCTGGGAGCCGCAATCCAGAGGCCGCGCCACTGCCAAATTTGTTTTGTCCACTTTGCCCACATAGTGCAACTGCCGTGTTAACAGATTTTGCTGGCACAAATCGCAGTGAATCAACGCCAGCTCTAGCCGGGGTTTGAGAAAGTAGTCTTTAAAGATTCTGTTCTGGTATCTTTTACAACTACCTGCAACGAACTTTGAAACTGACCCGGAAGAAAAACGCAATCAAGGCCAGCTTTTCTGAGGGAGGTCGATCGAGCCCAACCAGGAACAGGGGCAGGGAAATTTTTTCTTCCTTACAGCCAGTTACCAATCAGGATAAACGGAGACCAGACCGCTGGATGATTAAAGTCTCGATCGCGAATCAGTTTGAGTTGAGCTGAACGGAGCGCTTCGGCTTTGGTGACATTGGGTTGACGCAACTGGGTATAGAACTCTTCGATCAGGGGAACGGTCGCCTGATCATTAATAAACCAGAGAGTTGCCAGGGCACTTTTGACCCCAGCCCGCACAGCGACCCCGGCAATTCCCAGGGCAGAACGATTGTCTCCGGCTGCAGTTTGGCAGGCACTGAGGGTTAGTAATTCAACCGGTTGGCGGCTGGGGCGATTGCGTAATACTTCATCTAGTTCGTTAATCGTGATGCGATCGCCATAGGCCAGCAAAAAGGTACTGGCAGCATCAGCCCCAAATTTACCGTGGGTTGCCATGTGAATAATCGGATAACTGGTTTGCTCCAGGCGTTGCTGCATGCTGGTCAGGGTAAACGCTCGGTCCACCAGTTCAGTTCCCCCCAGAATCTTTTGAACTCCTTCTACCTCCGCAGCCACGTTGGGCAGAGCTGCAAAGGGAGCCTGTTCTACGGTTAAGCCCAAAATCAACGCTTTCAGATTATTTCGATCGAAGGGCCGCCGGGTCGTCAGGCTGAGGCTGGGAGTCGTGGCGATGGGGTATTTTTCAATCAAGAACTGTTTGCCATCATGCAACGCAGTCATTGGCACTTTTCGCAGTACCCCATCTTGAATAAACACCAGCGTTGCAGGTTTGGCCGCTTCCAGGTCTTGCTCCATCGGACGAATCAGCGCATCGTAGGTAGATTGGGCAACCAGCAGGTATTCTTCTGTAGAGCGTTTTTCCAGGAGATTCCGCAGTTCGTCGATCGCCGGTTGCAGGATGCTATTCCCTGCAGGTACAGGGGAATCCAGTTGTTTTGCTCTGGCACTGGCAGTAGCGCTCAAAAAGACAGGATATTTCTTCAGGGAGCCATCGGGCAGGCGCAGGATCATGTAGCTGCGATCGTCTAAAACCACGGAATAAATCACAGCCGCTCTGGGATCAATCAGGCCGTAGGTTGGTTCCGTGTCTCTCTGGGCTGGGAGAGCCTGTTCCGCATTGGCGGCATCCCTGGCCACCTGGACACATTCATCGCCAAAGAAGTTTTGTAACTCTGCCAGTTTCAGCAGTTCCAGAATGTCTAAAACCTTGCGGATGTTGCGAGTGGAAGCGGCTGTTTTAGCTCCGGTCGTTTGGGCTTTTAGTTGAAGTGCTGGGGGCTCAACCCTGGAGGTTTGAGCAGCGTCCGCATCATCGGCCAGGAGTAACCCAATCAACTGACGGTAAACCGGCTCCACCGAGTCGCGAAAGTCAAATTGCAAATCTTTGTTAGCCACCACGATATCGCTACGAATGCTTTGAAGCGTGGCGATCGCCTGTTCGTAAGCGGCAATAGCCTGGTCTTGCTGCCCCCGGGCTTTCAGCAAACGACCCACCTGCCACTGCCAGCGGTAAAGGCTATCGGGGGCACTAACATTTTGGGCGACAAATTGGGCCTGACGGGTCAGTTGCATGGCCTGATCATAGTCGCTGTCGAATTCGTACAGTTGTCCCAGGGTGCCCAGGGCGAAGGATTCTGCCCGGCCATCCTGAACATTTCTGGCCACCAGCAGGGCTTGCTCCAGCAGGGTGACAGGACTGACAGCAGGAGAACCTGACCCCCTAAAAGAATTTTCTGCAGTTCTACCGGTCCGTTGGGCCAGCAGACTATTTGCCAGGTTGATCAGGGCGTAAGCCTTATCTTGAGAATCTGGTTCGGCATTTAACAGGGCCAGGATGCGATCGCGGTTTTGACTGATTAAGCTCTGACGGCTGGTTTGATCGGCAGATGGGGTTCCTGAACTGTCGGGCAGGCTGGCTTGAGTTGCTGGCGAGGGAGAAAGGTTGAGACTGGGGCAGGTTAGCTCTCCTGGGATCGCTGGTGTAATGACAGGAGCTTGAGCCAGTAAACGGTTCCAGTTCAATAGGGCTTTAACTTCCGCCAGACCTCCCACCCTACGACTGACGGTGACGCTATTTTGGTAGGCTGCCAGGGCTTTGTTAGTATCACTCTCAGCCTGCTTAAGGGAGGCCGCTTCAGCGATCCCATCGCCTTCCAGGCTGGCGGCGGTTGCCTGATAACGTCCTCGTTCGGCCCGACTGACAAAAACATTGCCTAAATTGGTCAGGGAGGTGGCGACATAGCCGGGATTTTGTAACTGACAGGCCAGGGTAAAACTTTTTTGGTGGGCCGCCAGGGCATTGTCGTAGGTTCCTAAGGCCCACAGGGCATTGCCTAAGGCTCCGTTAGCGGCTGCTTCCGTTAAAGGATCGGAGATGGCCTGGGCCAGTTTGATCGCCTGGTTGAGTTTGTCGATCGCTACATTGTGTTGCCCCAGGTCAATGTAAGCCTGGGCCTGTTCAATCAAAAGTTGGGCTGTGGAGCGTTGCTCACTTACTAATGGACGGTTCTGAGTCAGCTGAACTGCCTTCTCCCAAACGCTAATGGCCCGATCAAGCTTGCCAATCTGGCGATAGGCCTGTCCTAAATTGCTGTAAACAACGGCCTGATCCGAAGTTGCTAATCCACGGGCCAGGGCTTTTTCCCAGAGGTCGATCGCCGCCAGAAATTTCCCTGACCGATAACGGGCTAATCCCTCTTCTACCAGTTGAGCTGAATTGACGAGCTCAGGAGCAGGGAGAGCCCCTCCAGGGGTAGCATCCCGTGCAATCCCAGGAAACTGTATCCCACCCATTAAGAACCCGGCTAACCCAATTCCCAGGACAAACAGGAGGCTTAATCGCAGGAGACGGCGCGAAAGGAAAGGCATGGTCAGTACCGCTGGCTAATTTAGAAAAACTTCAGTAGATACCCTTAGCTATCACCGGATATACTGGCATCGAAATTATCTCACTACCAGCAATCTTAAGGGGTAGTTCTCCTGAAGGGGCGGTTTTGTCTGGATCAAAATATTGATCACTGCTTCAAACGCTGGTGAACCAGCGATGCAGATCCCCTTGCCTGCTGTCCGGTTGCATGATCGCAGCCAAAATTAATTGGAGCCAGAAAGCCGCATGCCGAAACCCATTTCTCTACAGTCTGCCCTGGCTAGTTGCGGTCTCTGGCTCCTGGCTCAGGTGGCAGCAGGAGCAACGGTTCCCTTGAAGACCGGTTCTGCGACGATCGCCCCATCCTTATCTTCTGAGTCGATGCTGGCTCAGGCACCTCCCTCCCTGCCAGTGCCTCCCCGAATTCCGGAAGATATTCGCCGACCTGGGATTACTCCCCGTCCCGACATTAAACCCCTGCCCGAAGAACTACCAACCCCACCCCTCCAGCCACCTTTACAAACTCCTGCTCCCACCCCCCCGGTTAATCCTGGAGTACCTGAAACCACCGTTCGGATCGAAAAGGTTGAAGTATTAGGCAGTACGGTGTTTTCTCCTGCAGAACTGGCAGCCGTGGTAAAGCCCTTTGAACAGCGGGATTTAACCTTTGAGCAACTGCTAGAAATTCGCACAGCGGTGACCAAACTCTATGGCGATCGGGGCTACACCACCTCCGGAGCGTTCCTGCCCCCCCAGGATAATCTGGCCAGTGGTACCGTCCGGATTCAGGTCATCGAAGGCGTTCTGGAAGGCATTGAAATTGAGGGCTTACGGCGGCTAAAGGAATCCTACGTGAGGAATCGGTTGCGCCTGGCGGGGCGGCCTCCGCTCAATATTCGTAGTCTGGAAACAGCCCTGCAACTGCTGCAACTGGATCCCCTGTTTACCTCGGTGCGGGCTGAACTGAAGGCCGGTACCTCCCCAGGCCGAAGTGTGATCAGTGTTGCGTTAAAAGAAGCCCCTACCCTGGATGGGGTGATTCTGGTCGAAAATCGGGACTCTCCCAGCGTTGGCTCCGAACGGGGGACCTTTGTGATCAGCGATCGCAACCTGCTGGGGTTTGGCGATCGGCTTTCCCTGGAGTATGGGTTAACGGAAGGCATCAGAAGCTACGACTTGAGCTACGAAATTCCGATTAATGCCAGGGACGGTGTTCTGTCCTTGCGCTACAACCGGAGTGACAGTGAGATTGTCGAGGCTCCTTTCTCGGTGCTGGATATCACCAGTAACAGTAAGACCTTTGCCGTCGCCCTGCGCCAACCCCTGAACCGGACTCCTACCCAGGAATTTGCTCTGGAACTGGGGTTAGATCTGCGCCAGAGCCAGACTTTCTTGCTGAAAGATATCCCCTTCTCCTTTTCCCTCGGGCCGGAAAATGGGGAGTCGAAGGTGACGGTGTTGCGCTTCAGTCAGGATTGGATTAACCGCAGTCCCAATCGAGTCTTAGCGGCCCGATCGCAGTTTAGTCTGGGGCTGAATGCCCTGGGTGCAACGGTGAACGATACGGGGACGGATGGCCGCTTTTTTAGCTGGGTTGGCCAATTTCAATGGGTACAGTCCTTTGGTGACATTATTTCGATCGCTCGGGTGGCGGCCCAACTGACTCCTGATTCCCTCCTGCCTCTAGAGCAGTTCAGCCTGGGTGGGGTCGATACCGTGCGGGGTTATCGCCAGAATCAGCGGGTGGCCGATAACGGGGTGACCGGTTCCCTGGAAATTCGGGTGCCGATTATCCGCTCTCCTGACAAGTTCGGCACCGTGCAGTTAGCCCCCTTCCTGGATCTGGGGCGGGTCTGGAATAGCAGTGAAAGCCCAATTGCCAGTCCCCGGACTCTGATCAGTACGGGAATTGGCCTGCGCTGGCAATTTGACCCCTACTTCTCTGCCCGCTTAGACTGGGGGTTTCCCCTGATCTCCGTGGATAAACAGGGGGAAACCCTGCAAGACAACGGTATTTTCTTTTCGATTCGGCTACAACCGTTTTAACTTCTTGGCCACAACTGAAAAAAAGCGATCGACTCCTGCTAGTTTTTTCTTAAACATTTGTAAACTGATAAGCAGACTATTTTTTCGGTGCCCGTTGTTCTGAGGAGTCCCTATGAAGGCGTTAGTTCTGATCGAGCGCTTCTGTCTGATAGGTCATGTTTTGTCCCTGGCCTTTGGGCTGGCAGGTCTTCTGCTGGTTTTACCCAATACCGAATTCATTTCTAATCTCCCACCCTTTGGCCAGACTGTTTTTGGCCTGAGTATGGCTGGCGGTGGGGTTGTTTATATTCTTCTGGGAGCTGCCACTGTAGCTCTCTACGCGTACCGCAATCTGGGCTGGCGTAACTGGTTAGCCTTTATGATTCCGGCGGTTTGCCTGTCCCTCTGTAGTGAGTTGCTGGGAACCAGCACGGGTTTTCCCTTTGGTCACTATGGTTATTTGAGTGGTCTGGGCTATAAGATTGCGGGTCTGGTTCCCTTTACGATTCCCCTTTCCTGGTTTTATCTCGGGATGTCTACCTATATTCTGGCCAGGGCTGGTTTAGAAGCGAAAGGCGTAACTGGTTGGGTCAAGCAGGTGAGTGCGATTGCCCTCGGTGCGATCCTGCTCACCGCCTGGGATTTTGTCCTGGATCCGGCCATGAGTCAGACCCCCTATCCCTTTTGGGAATTTCAGGATGCTGGTCAGTTTTTTGGCATGCCCTACCGCAATGTCACCGGATGGTTAGGAACCGGGGCGGTTTTTATGGCGGTAGCAGCCCTGTTCTGGCGCAGTGGTGCTAACAAGCTTTCCCGCAGTCAAACCTGGGTTCCTCTGGCTATCTATCTGGTGAATTTTGCCTTTGGTGCGGTGATTACCATTGCCCAGCTAGATGCTCGCTTCTGGATTCCCACCATGATCAGTGTGATTCTGGGAGTGGTGCCAGCGATCGGCCTCTGGTGGTTGAGTGGTTCTGCCCCTACGAATGAGCGTATTCGCCTGACCGTTGAAGAGGGTCACAAAACCGAATCGGGCAGCGCGGCCAGCGGTGAAGTCTCCGTGATTTCCAGCCGTCGGGCAGCCTGAACACGTTACTAAAGTAGGCGATCGTTGTTAGGGATTTCCGTGAACAATCTGGGCGTTTATCTGGCCAGCCTGGAGGGTATACAGCCCTCTGGGCTGGTCGTTAATATGATCATTTTTCTGCTGCTGGCGATTCAGGTTCCGGCTACGGCAATTTTGCTGGCCCGGCTTTCCCGTGGTCCCCAGCGCCATCCTCCCTTAGAACCGATGCAGCCCGAACCGGGTTCGTTAGGTAAGGTCAGTATTGTGGTTCCCACCCTAAATGAGGCAGAACGAATTACGCCCTGCCTGCGGGGTTTGAGCCAGCAGAGCTACGAAGTGCGGGAGATTTTGGTGGTTGATAGCCATTCTCAAGATGGCACTCCCTCGTTAGTGAAAGCGGCTCAACAGACCGATCCCCGCTTTCGTTTGATGAACGATGCCCCCCTGCCGAAAGACTGGGTTGGTCGTCCCTGGGCGCTGCATAATGGCTTTTTAGCCAGTAACGAAAAGAGTGATTGGATTTTGGGAATCGATGCTGACACCCAACCCCATCCCCAACTGGTGGCCAGTCTTTTGCATACGGCTCTGACTGAGGGCTATGACCTGATTACCCTGTCGCCGCAGTTCATTCTCAAATATCCCGGTGAACTCTGGCTGCAACCTGCCCTGTTAATGACCCTGGTATACCGATTTGGGCCTGCCGGGGAAACTACGAATCCCCCAGAGCGAGTCATGGCCAACGGCCAGTGTTTTTTCTGTCGTCGATCGCTGCTGGCCCAGGTTGGAGGCTATGTCAGTGCCAAACAATCCTTTTGTGATGATGTCACCCTGGCCAGACATATTGCTGCTCAGGGGGCAAAGGTCGGCTTTTTAGATGGAGCCAAAATTTTTAAAGTACGAATGTACGAGGGGGCGATCGAAACCTGGCGGGAATGGGGCCGCTCCCTCGATCTAAAGGATGCTGCCAGTCCGGCCCAGGTCTGGGGCGATTGGTTACTGTTGCTGGCAGTCCAGGGGTTGCCCTTGCCTTTGACGCTGCTTTTACTGGTTTCTGGGGCAACCAGTGATAATTTAATTGCTACCCTGGCTCTGGGGCTTAACTTGTTTCTACTGCTGGTGCGGTTGGGCTTAAACTTTGCGATCGCGCCTTCCTACGATCGCACCCAGGCGAAGGCTGCCTGGATGTTTTGGCTTTCTCCCCTGGCTGATCCCCTGGCAGTACTGCGGATTTTGTTGTCTTCTCTGCAAACGCCTAAACGCTGGCGAGGCCGTACCTACGGAGCAGAATCCTGAGGCTGTTTGCAATTTGGCAATCCTCTTAAAGTGATTTCCCGAGCATTTGTTTCAGATTGTTGCGACAAATCCCAGAACCGGTAAATGGTTCCCGTCTCCGTAGTAAAGTGAAGAGCAACATTGCTGTATGAGTTGACGCTTAACAATAAAAAGGAAAAAACACTCATGGTTCAGCGCGGTTCTAAAGTGAGAATTCTTCGTAAAGAGTCCTACTGGTTTCAGGATGTAGGTACCGTTGCGTCGATCGACCAGAGCGGTATTAAATATTCTGTGATCGTCCGTTTTGACAAAGTTAATTATGCTGGTGTCAACACCAACAACTTTGCTCAGAACGAAGTTCTGGAAGTAGAACCTCCGAAGAAAAAAGCAAAAGCAGCAGCAGGTGAAGGTTAGTATCTAAGCTTTAGATGCTATTTCTATCGAATTCGATTTGAACATCTGCAAGACCTGCAATTAAAATCCCCATTTGTAACACCTGGGTGGAAAGATTATGCTCCCAAGCATGGCTCTCCACCCAATTTTTATTGGGCCGGTTTTTCTGGGCAGGGTAGCCATGCAAAATCCCAGAAGGGATCGCCCTGCCGGAATATTTTTTGAAAGGGGAGCTAAAGATCTCGCCCTCGTCGTATTCGCTACTAAAAATGAATCTTGCTTAGGCAAGATGGCCATACCTGAAGGATTTTCTATGCTCAATACAGCTAGTTACAGAACAGTTTGAGCAGACGACAATACCCACTCAAAGGCGGGATAGAGGAAGGCTTTCCCTGCTTAAGGAACTGGTCTTCATCAGTGCTGGGTGGTGCGTCAGATTGCTGAGGTTGGAGTAGTAATTGGCCCTAAAAAAGCGATTTATGAATGAGGTGAATCATGGAAGATAATAAAAAACTCCGCGATGAATCAGAAGCAGCGGTTTCCTTTGATGAAGGTGATACCCCACTGGAAGAAAGCCAGCGTGAAACCGGTAGCGATATTGAAACTGATGCCAAGCCTTCGGCGAAAGCAGAATCTGGTGAAGGCAGCGCCGTTGTAGCGGGTTCTCCCAACCAGGGTACTGAGTCTCGCTAACAGCTCTGCCAGGGCATTGTACAGGTTAGGAATCATCTGTTGGGCAGTTAAACCAGAGGCGGAATCGCCAGTAATCAGCGATAGACTGGAATTATTCAGCCCCATTGACTGGAGTGTTATCGCTCTGTGCCAGAACTGCCCGAAGTTGAAACTGTTTGCCGGGGATTAAACCGAACGACCCTGCATCAACCAATTCAGGGTGGGGATGTGCTTTTACACCGCACGATCGCCCACCCTGTTTTAGTGTCCGAATTTTTGGCTGGCTTGCAAGGCTGCCAGATCCAGCAGTGGCATCGCCGGGGTAAATACCTGCTGGCAGAAATTGTCTATCCCAGCAATGCTGGTGAAGGCCAGTTTCCGTCTGCCGCTGCAGGGTGGTTGGGGGTACATCTGCGGATGACCGGCCAACTTCTCTGGATCGATCCAATGGAGCCGCTCCAGAAACATACCCGTGTCCGTTTGTTTTTCGCTGACCACAAAGAACTCCGTTTTGTAGACCAGCGGACTTTTGGTCAGATGTGGTACGTTCCCCCTGGGCAGGCACCGGAGAATGTGATTACGGGGTTACGTCAGTTGGGGCCAGAACCCTTTTCCGACAATTTTTCCCTCTCCTATCTGGTGCAGCAATTAAAGCACCGGCAGCGTCCAATTAAAAATGCTTTGTTGGATCAGGCGCTGGTGGCTGGTATTGGTAATATCTATGCCGATGAAGCCCTGTTTCTCAGTGGTATCCATCCCAATACCTGTTGTACGGCTTTGAATCGTACTGTCCTCGATCGTCTGCGCTCCAATATCATTCAGGTACTGCAGGCCAGTATTGAAGCCCAGGGCACGACCTTCAGTACCTTTCGCAATGTTGAGGGCATTAATGGTAATTATGGTCAGGTAGCCTGGGTCTATGCCCGGGATGGGGAAGCTTGCCGCAATTGTCAGACAGTGATTCAGCGCATGCGTCTGGCTGGTCGATCGGCCCATTTTTGCCCCAACTGTCAGACAGGAAAACAGCACCTACGAAAGCCAAGGGTAAGGACGCGATCGGATGAAGGATGAGGGGACGGGTCCTGGGAGCGTACTGAGTGTTGTAGTTAGCAGTATGGCCGCAATTACCCTGCTGGCCTCTCCGGGGAGGGCGGTTTCAGCAGATCAATACCGCCAACAGGGGTTAGCCTATCGCCAACAAGAGCGCTATCCAGAGGCGATCGCAGCTTTAACCAGAGCTGTCGAACTAGATCCGCAAAACATTTCCGGTAGAGTTGTTTTGGGTTGGACCCAGCACCGGGCGGGCCAGTCAACGGCGGCGGCCACAACCCTGCTGGATGCTTTTTATTTAAATCCCTTTAACGTCCCAACTTCCAACGCTCTGGGTATCGTTTATCTGGTTGGGGGAAACTTGAGTGCTGCCATTACGACCCACACCTGGGCGGCTTTGCTTAAGCCCGATAATGAAATTGCCCATTACAACCTGAGTCTGGCCCTGGAGCGAATTGGCCAGTACGACCTGGCGGTTGCCACGGCAAAGGAAGCGGCCCGCCTCGAACCCACCAATCCCCATCCTCTGATTGCCCTGGCTCTGGCCCACTGGGGAAATCAAGATCGCGCCCTGGCCCAACAAACTTTTCGTTGGGCGATCGACCTCGATGGGCGTTACGGAGATGCCAGATTTCTCACCTACTTAAACGAAGCCGGATTCAGCCCGGAGCAGATCCAGCGATCGCAGCAAATTTTGCAACTTCTCTAGATTGAAATCAGGGCAGTATTGAGAATCAGGGAAAATCCTGGTCAGAACAGCCTGCCCTCTACCAGTTGGGCGGTAGCTGGTTGGCAGGGACTGAAGGAGCGGCGATGGTAGCGACACACCCCAAACTCCTGAATCGCTTTGCGATGGGGAGGAGTGCCGTAGCCCTTGTTAGACTCCAGGTGGTACTGGGGATAGCGAACGGCCATTCGGGTAATCAGATCATCTCTCCAGACTTTGGCAATAATACTGGCAGCAGCGATCGCCAGCGATCTCTGATCCCCTTTCACTAAGGTTTCCTGGGAGTAAGGTAACCCGGGAATCCGTTGATTACCATCCACCAGACATACCTGGGGAGTGACCTGTAGCCGTAATACAGCTCGCCGCATGGCCAGCAGAGAAGCTTGCAGAATATTCAGGCGATCGATCTCAGCTACCGATGCATAGCCAATCCGGCAATCTAAGGCCAGAGCCCGAATTTGGGCAGCTAAGGAGCGCCGTTGCTCGGGAGATAGCAACTTACTGTCGGTGACTCCGGCCAGGGCTAAAGTGGTCTGGGCGGAATCGGGCAAAATGACTGCTGCCGCTACAACCGGGCCAAATAAAGCTCCCCGACCAACTTCATCAATGCCAGCGATCAAAGATCCCGGACAAAGGTTCTGAATCAGGTCTGGTAAGTCTAGCTGCCCTGAAACTGCTCTGGTTTTACGTGGCATCGTTCCTGGAATTTACTCATTCGAGTTAGCCGAAGAACGCCGCCGCCGTCGCCTTACTACTCCGCTGGTTTCAGCCTCAGAAGCTTCTATCGCCTCCGGTTCCCCCTGAGAAATATCTGGTTCTACAGACGGGGGTATTTCATCTTCTACCGTTGCGCCGGTTTCAATGCTGGCATCCGGAGCTGTGACCGCTTCTCCATCCGGCGATTGAGGTTCCACCGGTGCCTGGGTCATTAGCTCAATGGCCGGTGACTGCCCCGGCAGTACCACGGAAATCAGAGCAGACTTCGGGTTTTTCACTTCTCGGTTTGACAGAACCAGGGGAGAAATACCCATCCAGGCGTAAACATCCTGCTCTTCCGCCGTCATTTCAACCGCTACTACTTCCCTGGGTTCGGTGGGAGCCCGACCTCCTTCTCGTTTGGAACGACCTCGCCGTTCTTCTGGAAAAGTCGCTTCTGGGGTTGCTTCCCGCCCGTAGGTGGCTTCTGGAGTGGCAGGAACTTCGGCTACCGGAGTATTTGCCCTGGGAAATCCAACTTCTGGAGCAGCTCCATCGCGGCCTCCCCGGCCGCGGCCTCCCCGGCCGCGACTGGGTCGATCGCCCCGTCTCGGCATGGCGATTTCTTCCCCTGGAGAAGCCAGTTCAACGTCACCAGGGCTATTATCAAATCTGCTGCCTGGAGCCCCACCGACAAAGGGTGTTGGCCCACTTCCACTGCTGGGACGGCTTTCTTCTCCGATTCTGCGCCGCCGGCGACGACGGTTATTGTTACCCAGGTCTTGATAGTTGGGATGGCTGAGGCTGAGTTCGTGTAAATCTCCTCCTTCCTCAAAATCCTCACTTCGATCTTCCCAGGAGAGTTCTGGTGCAGCCTCTGGCACAAAAGCCCGAGAACGTCCCCTGGGTTCGGAGCGATCGTAACCCCTGGGCTCACGCATCACCGTCGCTGCTGGACGCTCAATAATTTCGCCCTCTTCCTCCGATTCACCAGGTAAATGCACCAGATGCCCTAACCCGCCACAGGTGGGGCAGGGTCGGCCAAAAATTTCATAGATGTTTTTACCCTGGCGTTTTCGGGTGAGTTCCACCAGACCCAACTCGGATAGCTGGGCAATCTGAGGACGGGCCTTATCCGATCGCAGGGCTTTGTTGAAATGTTCCAGCACCTGCAACTGGTCGCGCCGGGCATCCATATCAATAAAGTCGATTACAATCACCCCTGCGATATTTCGCAGACGTAACTGGCGGGCAATTTCTGTGGCAGCCTCACAGTTTGTCCAGAGTACGGTTTCTCGGGCGGTAGCCGAACGGGTAAAAGAACCTGAGTTTACATCGACTACCGTTAAGGCTTCGGTGCGTTCGATAATAATGTAACCGCCGGAAGGCAGGTCAACTCTGGGTTTCAGGGCTTCCCGAATGGCGGCATTAATGCGGAAATATTCTAGAATTGGAATCCGATCGCGGTGGTGATCGATCAGTACGCCCTGGGGTAAAGTCCCGCCACCCCAGTTAATCAACTGCTGCCGAACCCGTTTCAGACCGGTATGGGAATCTACAACGATGCGATTAACATCAGAACTGTAAACATCTCGCAACACCCGTTGAATAAAGTCATCATCTCGGTTTAACAGAGCCGGCGCCCGGGTCGAAGTCGCTTCTTGAAGGACGTTCTCCCACTGTTTTTGCAGAATTTCCAGGTCTTCAATGATGGCCTCTTCCGGCATTCCCTCGGCTTCTGTCCGCACAACCAGGCCCATGCCGGGGGGTTTGACCAGAATTGCTAAGGCCCGCAGTCGATTGCGTTCATTCTCATTGCGAATGCGACGGGAAAGGTTAACCCCCTTACCATTGGGCATCAAAACCAGGTAGCGCCCCGGCAGGGAGACATTACCAGTTAAGCGGGGGCCTTTGTTACCCGTAGGCTCCTTCATGATCTGCACCAACACTTTCTGTTGGGGCGCTAGTAGTTCCGTAATAGAACCCGCAGTACGGCGCAACCTCAGGGGACCCAGATCCGTAACATGAATGAATCCGTTCCGTTCTGTGTCGCCAATATTTACAAAAGCAGCATCAATTCCGGGCAAAACATTTTCAACAATACCGAGATAAATATCACTGACCTGGTGACTACCTGTAGCGACAATCAGTTCTTGTATCTGGTCTTCTGAAAAAACGGCAGCTATCCGGTGCTGCTCAGCGATAATAATTTGCTTTGGCATTCAGTTTCCTCAAAAATCGGCGACAGCTAAAGCGTCAGCTACTATAAATCCTCAGCTTTGCCTGTGCATAAGATTGCTGTATCGGAAAGAAACTCTGAGACTCCCTGGGGGTTAAAAAGCGACTCTTGCCTTAAGGTAAATGTACCTAAAACCTTAGAGGGGTTGAGTTACGGTGCTAAACCACTAAATCAACAACCAACCATTTTAGTGAGATGCCCATCCACCGAGGGGACACCAGATTTTGCAAAGATGAATGAAAAGTCTGGCGAAACAAGCCGCACCGACAACGTTGTCGGTCTACTCAGCGGTGCCCCTGGGAGTCTTCAATCCGCAACAGCTTCCGTTGAAATGCATTATAGCGTGCAGAGATTTCCCTGCCACTAAATTTCAAGAATCAGTTATGGTCAGCTAGAAAGACTGGAGAATGCTTCTAGGATCGAATCAAGTAAGATGCGATCGTCTCTCTCGCCGTTTCTTTTCACCTCTATCTATTATTCCACTGCTCCAGCTAATTTGGTTAAGTCCCTAAAAATCATTAGGGGAGTGTTTCCAAAATCAGCCGATCGCGGTGGGCCTGTACGAGGTGCAAAGGCCGCTGGGAGACTTGTTCCAGCATGTAGAGCATCTGTTCTGGACGAAGTAAGGTGCCATCGTTACGGCAACTGCCCCGATAGCGGATGGTAGCCTGGTCTGCGGCCCCTGCAAGAGGCTCGGACAGAAGGGTCAGGGCAAATAGGCGATCGCGCAGGTTTACATTTTGCAACTTGCCAGACTTCGTGGTTTGTTCCATCCAGATAGCATCCATTGCCAGGATTTGCTCAATCCACTGCTGCCAGTCCGTTGTGGTTGCCAAATCAGAACCCTGCTGGGATTCTTCGATAGCCAGGGTCAGGGTGTATTCTGCCTGTTCCAGCAGTTGGGTAGCTGAAGGGGCATTCACATCCACAATTTCCACCCGATAAATCGGCAGGTCTGCTGGTAGTTGAGCTGACAGAGCCGTTTGAAAGGCTTCAATAGTCATCGATTGGGTCAATTCAAAATCAACCACTTCGCCGGAACTGGTCATTCCCAGGGAGAGGGCATTGGCCGGAATGATTCGCGGACTGGGGTGAAACCCACCAGTAAAAGCGATCGGAAGAGAAGCGCGGCGCACTACCCGATCAAACAGCCGCAGCAAATCCAGATGGCTGACCAGAGCCATTTCGCCCTGCTTACCCAACCAGACTCGGAAGCGTTGAAGTCGTTGTTGATTGGGGACAAAATGTCCGGCAAAGGCTGGAATTTCTGGAACCGGCACCACAATGTTATGTCCGAAGTCCACCCCACAGACACCACAGTGGGAACATCCTTCAAAGGAACAATCTGGTATTGTTGCAGCGGCTAAAGCCCGTTCCAGATCATCTTTCAGCCATTGTTTATCAATCCCAGTATCCAGATGGTCCCAGGGTAAAGGGGCATCACAGGCTGTGCCTACAGTAGCCGGTTCGTTGCTCCCCTTCGACTGCTCAAACAGATTCCACTCCCCATTTTCCACCTGGCGATACTTCCAGGTCAGCCCACTGTCGGCGATCGCCTGGGTCCAGGCGGCAAAGGCTCGATCCAGGCTTTCCCACCAGGAATCCATCCCGGCCCCCAGTTCCCAGGCCCGTCGGACGACGGCGGAGAGGCGGCGATCGCCCCGTCCGACAAAGTCTTCCATGGCTGAAATTCGGACATCCGTAAAGTTGACTTTCAACCCGCGAAGGCGACGAAACTCTTCCTTGAGAAGAGCCTGTTTACGCACAAATTCGCTGGTTGATACAGAATGCCACTGAAAGGGCGTATGGGGTTTGGGGGTGAAATTGGAAATGGTCAGGTTGAAGTTCAGTGGTTTCCGGCCTCTGGCCCGACATTCCTGTTGCAGCCAGCGTACCGTCTCGGCGATGCCCACTACATCGGCATCGGTTTCTCCGGGTAATCCGATCATGAAATACAGTTTGACCTTATTCCAGCCCTGTTCCCAGGCGGTTTTTACCCCCCGTAGTAACTCTTCATTGGTCAAACCTTTGTTGATGATGTCTCGCAGACGTTGGGTACCAGCCTCCGGAGCGAAGGTCAGACCTGCCTGGCGGGTTCCACCCAAAATATTGGCAATATTTTCGTCAAACCGATCAACCCGCTGGCTGGGCAGGGACAGGGAAATATTCTCATTTCTCAAACGATTTTTAATTTCCATCCCTACGGCTGGTAGGGCCAGATAGTCAGAACAACTGAGAGATAACAAAGAAAATTCGTTATATCCGGTGGCGCGCATACCCTGTTCGATCTCATCCACTACGGCTTCTGCCTCGACATCCCTGGCCGGACGAGTGAGCATGCCTGGCTGGCAGAATCGGCAACCTCTTGTGCAACCCCTGCGAATTTCGACGGTTAATCGATCGTGCACTGTCTGAACGTAGGGCACCAGACCGATGGAATAGGCTGGAATGGGAGTTGCAACCCGTCGCAAAATCCGCTCTGGCACATCGGGACGATTGGGGTGGATGGCTCCATCTGCATCCATATCGTAGAACTGGGGCACATAGACTCCAGGAATCTGGGCCAAATCGAGCAACAGGGCTGTTCGTTCCAAACCAGCAGATTTGCCTTCTTCCAGGATCAGGCCGATTTCGGGTAGAAGTTCTTCGCCATCGCCCAGAACAATAAAATCAAAAAAATCGGCGTAGGGTTCCGGGTTGGAGGTCGCTGTTTGTCCACCGGCAAAAATCAGCGGATAGGTACTGACGGAAGCAGAATTTTCAGGATTCAGACTGGAGGCCTGCCGTTCCTGCCAGGTCAGAGGAATGCCGGCCAGATTCAACATTTCTAGAATGTTGGTAGCTCCTAACTCGTAGCTAAGGCTAAATCCCAGAATGTCAAACTCCAAAAGGGAACGCCGTGACTCTACGGCAAACAGAGGGGTTTGAGTGGATCTCAGTTTGGCCGCCAGATCGGGAGCTGGCAGGTAGGCTCGATCGCAGAGTTGTCTGGGTTGGGCATTCAGGATGTTGTAGAGGATGATATGCCCTAAATTAGATGCTCCGACTTCATAAACCTCAGGATAGGTCAGTACCCATTTCACTGTTGCGTTATCCCAGGGTTTGTGAACTGCCCCCATTTCGTTACCTAAATAACGAGCCGGTCGCAGAATGTCTGAGGTTAATAGAGTTTCAACTGCAACCGCCACTGTAAAATCCTCTGGAACTGTTTACAACTGTTGTCTGGCACTGCTCAGTATAACGAAATTCCGCCTCTGGTTAATTTAGAGGCAGAATTTTGCGGTGTTTCAAACAAGCGAAAAGCCCCTTGGCGATAAGAGGCTTTTCAAGTTGATTGGTTTGCAAACCTACCTGATAGGAGGCTAGGCTGCAGTTTGGTTCAAATGAACCTGTTCTTCCAGAATTTCAAATACATCGTCTAGTTGAGTTAGCTCCAGCACAATCCGAACCGAATGGGGAACAGAACACAGACTAAATCCTTTATTCAAGGCTTGAGCTGTTGTCAAAGCAGAAATTAGAGCCATTAAACCCGCACTATCAATTGACTCAACCTGTTTCATATCAACCACCACCTTAGAATGGCGATCGGAAGTAATGGCGACATCTAGCTGACGCTGAAATTTTTCAACCCTGGTAGCATCCAGGGCACCACGGGGTTGAATTACAACAATCTGAGGCCGGACGAGTACATTCTGCATAGCTAGACCTTGGACTGGAGGCACTTACCGAAAGGTTCATCTCTTGTCCTCAACCATACCCATGGTTTTTTCGTCTGCCCACTCAGCAGGCACCTTTTTGTGGAAACTTTATTGATTTCCGAGGTTTGTTTAAAGATTTAACTAAGTAATTTTACGGAAAAGTATCCCTGACTACGAAGGAACGGTTTGTACATGAATTTGAAGAGGTGGAAATAGGCTTCAGGTTTGCTCCTTCCCAACCCTCGTAAAAGGCAGGTAAAGGAACAAAGGTGAAAAAGTAGGTTTCGCCGCCAGAAGCTATTTCAGCGTATCTTCCAGAGTCTCTTTCAATACCGTTCTGGCTGCAAGATGATTTCTCGTAGAGGTCAAAATCTCTACTTCTCGCTCCAAACGCGCTGCCGTATCTTGCATTTCTAAAAGTAGCTGCTGTTCTTCTGCAACTCCATACAGATTGCTGGCAATCCAGTAGGAGAGTTCGATCGGCAACTCTGGCATCGTATCTGGCAACTCAATTTGCTGACCGGTTAATTTTGCCGATAACCGGACAACATCCTGTAGTAGCTGGCCAACATTCTCTGCTAAAGGCTCTAAATCTTTTTCAGGGGAATGATCTTCAATCCATTCAACCAGGCCAACCCGGTAGGGTTTTTCCCGTACATACTCAAGAACTCGAAAGCGCTGTTGGCCCAGAGTCCATACCTTCATGCGATCGTCGGGTAAACGGTGATGTTGCACGATCTCGGCGCAGCAACCAACCATTGCGGGCTTCCCCTGCACCTGATCCCACATGATTACTCCAAACCTTCCATCGCCCTCCAGGATCGTATTCATCATAATCCGGTAGCGAAATTCGAAGATATGTAGAGGCAAGGGTCTACCAGGAAATAGGACGACCTCTGGTAAAGGAAATATAGGAAGCTCGCGAACAGCGATAGAAGAAAACGCCATTATTTGTTAAGCAAAAGCCAGTACTTCTTCATACACTGTATCCTATTTAGACTAAATGCAGGTCAGGGATTCAAGGATTGCCTGATTTACCGGGTTATAAGAAACTGTTTGTAAATGTATATGAAGCAGAAGTCGCATTAGGTGGTAAATAG